>Ga0209062_1000066_pt1 | contig 411560 bp, 370 predicted proteins | sample Coa_R2_2_FD_187158 | JGI IMG/M metagenome (GOLD analysis project Ga0209062, IMG submission 187158) | Surface soil microbial communities from Centralia Pennsylvania, which are recovering from an underground coalmine fire - Coalmine... | ecosystem: Environmental > Terrestrial > Soil >...
ATCAGGAGCGCCAATATCCGGGCCGCCCAATCGCGACCACCCTCAAGAACCCGGACTTCTCCGCCTATGCGCGCGCTTTCGGCGGGTTCGGCGCAACCGTCGAGCGCACCGAGGACTTTCCGGATGCGTTCACGGCGGCGCAACAATCCACCAGGCCGGCCATCATCCACCTCAAGATCGACCCGGAAGCAATCACGCCCGCAACCACACTGAGCAAGATCCGCGAGCAAGCGATGGCTAAAGCGATCTAATTCTAACGGCGAATAGCGGATCGCCAACAGCGCCCCTGTTCGCTACTCACTATCGTGCGCGAAATCCCAGTACAGCTGCCGCGCCTGCCGATAGAAGGGGCCGGGCTCGATCGAACGAGCGTCGATGCGGGTGATCGGCGCAAGCTTGGAGAAATTTCCGGAAGAGAATATCTCGTCGGCCGTCGCAAAGTCCTCGTAGCGAAGCGTCTTCTCGACCACCACAACACCCGCCCCACGCAGAAGCTTAATCACGCGCTGACGGGTGATGCCGTTGAGGAAGGTTCCGTTCGGCGCCGGGGTGAACACAGCGCCGTCCTTGGCCATGAAGACATTGGCGGTGGCAAGCTCCGCGATATTGCCCAGCGCGTCGCGCAACAGGCAATTGTCGAAACCGCGTGCCTGTGCCTCGATCACGGCGCGTGCATTGTTGGGATAGAGGCAGCCGGCCTTGGCCTCGACCGGCGCGCAGTCCTGCGTCGGACGTCGGAACGGTGACAGCGTGATCGACGCGCCGCGCGGCTTGGGCAGCGGTGCCTCATAGACGCACAGGCACCAGCGGGTCGATTCCGGATCGTGGCGGATGCCGCCGGCAGGTCCCCTCTCGGCCCAGTACATTGGCCTGATGTAGAGCTCGGCGTTCGGAGGAAAGCGCTTGAGGCCCTCGCGCGCCAGCGCCACCCAGCGTTCAGCCGGCACCAGGGGCTCGAGCATGAACGTAGCGGCCGAATCATTGACGCGCGCGCAATGAAGGTCGAGATCAGGCGTCACACCCTCGAAGGCACGCGCTCCGTCGAATACCATCGAGCCGAGCCAAAAAGCATGCGTGCGCGGTCCGGCGACGCGGAGATCGCCGGCATGCCAATCGTCATCGAAGAACGTCCAGGTTGCCGAGACACCGGCACTGGCGCGAGGCGTCCGCCCCTGCAATGCAAACATGCTGGCACTCCGCGGCCGAATCAGAAGCATCAGAGCGACAGCGCCTCACGGGTGCGCGCCGGCCAGCGCGCGAGATCGAGCCCGTGGGCGGAGAAGAGAGCGAGCGCCAGGCGATCGATGCCGAAGGCGGTGCAAGCGGTGTGGGCAACTTCCCCATCTTCAGTGCGCAGCCCCCATTTGGTGCCGAAGTGATCGCGGTGATAGTTGAAGCTCATGCAGGCGGTGGGCTGCTCGCCCGAGCGCACCGGGATAAGCAGCTCGAACTTGGCCGCCTGCTCGATTTGGCTCATGGCGAGGAGCTTGCCGGCACGGCCAAAGAATGGGTCGCTCGCGGACTCGATCGCATGCGGCAGATCGAGCAGCTCGGCAAATTCACGGCCACGCACCATCCACTCCTCGCGGAATTTGGTCACCTCACCGGGCGCCCCCATGCAGACGAATTCGCGCATGCGGAATGACTGGAAGCGGTCGATGTCCTGCGAGGGTTCATGGCGGAAGCAGTCGGAAGCGACATCGAAAACGAAACCGCAGGCAGCGATCGGACCGCGCGCGGCAACAAGCGGATAGAGCGGGTAGCAAGCCGCCGGCGTCAGCACGAGATCGGTGGGCTTCGTCGCCGCAACCCATTCCTTGGCTCCGGCGCTGCTGATGGCCGCCCTGATCTCGCCTTCCCCGCCGTGCAGGCAACATACGGCGCCGAGCAGATGCGGAAAACTGTGCAGATAACCCGACTTCTCGATATGAGCCCGATTGGTGACCGGCGGAAAGCGCAGAACCTCCGCCTCCGATGGCCGTAGCCGTGAGATCAGGCCGGTCAATCCTTCAACGGCACGCTCGAACAATTGGGTGCGAGCACAAACACCGTCGACCCCGCTCGACTGGAACAGCGCCCGCGGCGTGAGCTCGGCCGGATCACGGATCACGAAATTCATCCTGCTCCTCCTGTCGAGAAAATGCGGACGCGTGGGATTATTCGCTCAAGCTCGGTGCCACGTCGACCAAGAGAGCAGCGCTTGCTGCATTGGCGAGAATCCGATCGTTGTTGATCATGATGGAAGATGACAGCACATCACGCAGATGACGCGCGACGCTGAACTCCCCGTCATTGCGATAGCCGGAAAGGCCATTCGCCTGCATGGTGCTGGTGACCACGGCCGTGGCCAGCTCCGACGAACTGACCTTGAGCAGGTTCATGCGCGTCTGGAACTCCAGGCCCGCAATCATCTCCTCGTCGCCGAGACTCGCCTCGTAGCGCTTAAGCGCGGCCGCGATCGTGCTGCGCAGCATCGAGAGTGTCGCATTGGCGCGCGTCAGATGCGCGGCACCCGGCGGCATCTGTCCGCCAGACTTGCGCGCCGCCCCGCGAATGAAGGCGCGCGCGCGATCAACCGCTCCGGCCGCGATCCCGGCCCACACCGCACTCCAGGTGAGATTGGCAACCGGCATCACGGTCTGGGCATGAATGCGATGATACGGTTCGGGAAAAACCTGCTCGACCGCGGCGGCGGCCGCGAGCTTGAAGCCGGAGCTGCAAGTCCCGCGCATGCCGAGCGTGTCCCAGTCGACATGATGGTCGAGCCGGTAGTCGTCCTTGAGGATTGCGACCAGAACCTGATCGGTCGCAGGCGCTTCGGGCGTCCGCCGCGCCGTTGCCAGGATCGCATCGGCCTGCGCCCCGTAGGACACAACCGTTGCATTCTTGGAGAGCGTGAAACGATTCCGTGCCACCTCGACTGCGCAGTCGCTCTTGCGCAAATCACCGCCGCCCTGGCCATCGGTGGTCGAGGAGGCGAACAGCAATTGCTCGGCGCCCAAGCGGAGAAGCAACTGACGGTGCCATGCGCTGTCGCCCGCATGGCGCACCAGGCACGCAACCATGATCTGGTGCATCGCATAGATCATGCCGGTCGAGGCGCAGGCTCGCCCCAGCGCATAACAGACCTCGACCACATCGGTGAACGAGGCACTCTCCCCGCCCAGCTCGGTCGGCGCCAGAATGCCGAGAAGGCGCTGCGTCCTGATCGCCGCGAAAGCCTCTGCGGGGAATCTTCCTTCGCGATCGACCGCATCCGCATGCGCGGCCGCGACGGCTGCGGCAGCGTGCGCGCGGCTCTTGAGATCCGGCACGCACGCGACGACTTCACGTGGCGAGAATGGAACCGGACCCAGAGCCTTGCGGCTTGCTCCTGCGATACGGAGATCTTCGGCGAGCGTCACCTTGACGACTCCTCAGCAGCAGATCGATGTGTTGCGCCCCGCTTCGACCGGCGACAGCGCCACGGCGGTTCCTCCGATTCTCCGGAGGATTCGCAGTCGATGGTTAGCGCCGGCCGGCTACCGCATCCACATGAGCACACCGTTGCTTATCGCTTCGTAACGGGCGCATGCGTGAAATTCGCGCACAAGAATTAATGCTGAATCAAAACAAGAGATGTCTGTATTCGACTCGAATGCTATCGGGACAGGAGCAAATTGGCCTCGGACGCGAAATCCTGGGTTAACCATGCGGATGTCGTGCATGCGCCCGTGGCCAAAGAAAAGCGGCGAGGCTGAAAACGTGAGTGCGGCAGTATCGAACAGCGCAGCAACCGATCCCAAACACGCAAGCACGGCGCCGGGTGATGGCGTGACAGCGGTCGTTCGTCGCATGTTGATCGAGCGTTCGTTGGACGAGAGCGTCACAGCTGACGCCGACTTACGGGAGATCGGGCTCACCTCGCTCGACATGGTCGATCTGGTGCTTTCGGTCGAGTGCGCATTCAATCTGCAGATTCCTGAGGCGAAGATCACGCCGGCAAACTTCCGCTCCATCGCCGCGATCGATGCCCTGGTCAACGGCTTGCGCGGCTGACGGCCCGTCGTGCCGCTCGATCCTTCCGCCAAGCGGCTGCTCGACATATTCGCGGCCGGCGGCATGGTCGATGTCGCGTCGATCAGCCCGCAACAGATGCGCGAGGGCTACCGCCGGTTGGCGCGTTCCGTAGATATCAAGCACGTTGCAGTCGAAAGCGTCGCGAACGGTTTTCTGCCCGGGCCGGACGGACCGCTCCCCTACCGACTCTATCGAGCCCGACCGGGTATCGTGCCGGCCTTGGTGTTCTTCCATGGTGGCGGTTGCGTCTTCGGCGATCTCGAGACCCACGACGGAATGTGCCGCATGCTCTCCGCCGCAAGCGGGTGTGCGGTCATCGCCATCGATTATCGCCGCGCCCCGGAGCATAGGTTCCCGGCCGCTCTCGACGATTGCTTTGCCGCCACGCGTTGGGTTGCTGATCATGCCCGCGAACACGCTCTGGACCCAGCACGGATCGCCGTCGGCGGCGACTCGTCCGGAGCCGCGCTTGCAGCCGTCATTTGTCAGATGGCGCGAGCCGATCACGGCCCGCGGATCGCGCTCCAGGTCCTGTTCTGCCCCGTCATGGATATGCGCCCCGCGACGCCGTCGCGTCGGCAGCTTGCTGAAGGCTTTTTCCTGAACCAGGCCACCATCGATTGGATGCTGCAGCACTGTTGCGGTCCGGTGGCTTGCGCGACCGAGATCGATCTTGGCGACCCGCGCCTTTCCCCACTGCGGGCGGCCGATTTCTCGAGACTTCCCCCGGCGCACATTCACACGGCCGAATTCGATCCGCTGCGCGACGAGGGCGAAGCTTACGCACAGGCGCTTCGGCGGGCCGGCGTGGGCGCCCGCTATACGTGCCACGCCGGCATGATCCATCATTTCTACGCGATGGCAGGTGCAATCCCGGCCGCCCGCACCGCAGTCGAGGCGGCGGCTGCCACGATGGGCCAAGCGCTTGGTGCACACACTGTTGCGGCAACACCCGACGCCTTGGCCAATGCCGCGGGTCTGCCCTAATTGGCTCGCAGAAGGCGAAAATAATTGATTGAACTGTCGGCGTCGGTTCGGGTTAATTGTCGCCATGGGGCGGTGGCATGGAGGGGAAAGACGATGAACTTTGCGCGACTTGCGGCGGGCAGCGCGATCTTCGTGATGCTGTTGGCCGATGTTGCCGCGGCGAAGCCGGTGACAGTCACGGCCGACGTCAATTTGCGAAAGGGTCCCGGCACGGCAAACGACATCATCACGCTGATCCCCAAAGGATCGATGGTCGATGTCGGCACCTGCACTTACGGCTGGTGCCAAGTCTCCTATAACGGCCAGGATGGCTATTCGATCGCCGCCAATCTCGGTCTCGGCGGCCCGGTGCGGCGACCCCCGCCGGCTAACGGCTATCCGCCGCCTCCGGACGATGATTATCCGCCGCCGCCACCTCCAGGCTATGTCGTCGGGCCGCCGGTCTACTACGCCCCTCCCGTCTATTATGGTCCTTGCTGCGGCCCGTATTATGGATGGGGCTGGAGGGGCGGCTGGCGGCGCCACTGGTGAGGGCCGAGCGATGATGCGGCTCAGACAATTTGCGCGACGATACCGCACCGGCGCCGCCGTTTTGGCCGTGACACTGAGTGTCGGACATGTGGCGGCGCACGCCGAGGATGCGGCGAAGTATCCTGCCTTCAGCGGGCAGTGGAGCCGGGCGAGCGCCGGTGCGCAATGGGATCCGACTAAACCGGGCGGCTTGCGCCAGCAGGCGCCTTTGACTGCGGAGTATCAAGCCGTCTTTGAGGCGAACCTGAAGTCGCTGGCTTCCGGTAACGAGGGATACAACGGGCACTCGCGCTGCATCCCGGCCGGCATGCCCCGGATGATGCTCGCCTATGAGCCGATCGATGTCATCGTCACGCCCGAGACCACCTACGTTCGCGACTATTTCAACGAATTCCGCCGCATCTTTACCGACGGGCGCGCCTGGCCGGCCGAGATCGAGCCGACCTTCACCGGTTATTCCATCGGCGAATGGGGAGATAAGGACGCGAACGACCGCTATACGATGCTCACGGTCGAGACGCGCGGCTTCAAGGGACCTCGCGTCTTCGATGCGACCGGCATCCCGATGCACGACGACAACAAGACCGTGATCAAAGAGCGGATATTTCTTGACGCCAAGAACCCCGACCGCCTGCATGACGAAGTCACCACGATCGACGATGCGCTGACCCGCCCCTGGACGGTCACGCGTGACTACAACCGCGAGCACGATCCGGTGTGGCCGGAATTCATCTGCGCCGAAGACAATCACCATGTGATGGTCGGGACGGAGACTTATTTCCGCGGGGTCGACGGTGTGTTGATGCCGACCCGCAAGGGCCAGCCGCCGCCACCCTTGCGCGGCTTCGATTCTCAGCCAAAATAGGAAGTCGACACTGCCTCGTCCGCACCAATGAGGGTGAGGTCATGCGGCTGACTTGGGCCCGGCGCCCGCTTCTGGTCTTGGCTGCGCTTGTTCTGCCGGCGACGCTTCTGCACGCCGCCCTGCAGGCTCCGACGGACACGCCGGCACCCGCACCTTCCCTTGCCGGCCAGGTTCTGATCGCTTCGTCGAGCCTGCGCGATCCGCGCTTCGACCATGCGGTCATCTTGATGGTGCGCCACAATGCCGATGGCGCGTTCGGTATTATCATCAATCGTCCGCTAGGCGAGCGTAAGCTGGCGAGCCTGCTCGAAGCCCTGGGCGAGAAGGACAGTACGATAAACGGAACCTTGCGCATCTTCATCGGCGGCCCGGTCGAGCCGCAGATCGGCTTCGTGATCCACAGCTCCGACTATCATCGACCCGAGACCGTCTCGGTCGATGCCGATGTCGCGGTGACCTCGAGCCGAGACATCTTGCTGGACATCGCCCACCAGCACGGGCCGCAGAAAGCGCTGGTAGCGTTCGGCTATGCGGGCTGGGGCGCGCACCAGCTCGAGGATGAGCTCGGCCAGCGCGCCTGGTTCACGGCCACGCCCGATAGCAAGCTCATCTTCGATGAAGATCGAGAGAAGGTCTGGGACGACGCCATGTCGCGCCGAACGCAGGATCTTTGATTGGTTGTTGTTGCGGCGCGGCGTTTCCGGCTGCCTCTGACTATCCTGGCGTCAGGATTGCGGATAGGCCCCCTCACGGGGATCGCTTTGCAATCCGACCTCTCCCGCAAGCGTGGAGAGCTAGAGAATGCCGCGCGCCATAAGCGATATCTCCCCCGCAAAGCGAGGGACGGCAGGGCTACTCGCCGAATTGACTGGCGAGATAAGACACGATGGTCGCGCGCTCGTCCGGCGTGGCGCTGGCGCCGCGATTCACCATGTTGCCGACGATCGCCTCCCAATCCGCTTTCTGCCGCCGCGAGGCGACGATCCGGGTGAGGTCGTGACAGGTGACACAGCGCGCCTCGACCAGATCCTTGCCGCTTCCTGCCGGCAATGAGATCGCGGCCGGCGGCGGCGCGTTCGGCTGCGGCGGCGAATCCGGGCCGAAATTGGCGGTCAGATACTGCACGATCGTATCACTGTCGTGCGCGGAGACCTGCGCGCCTTTCATGATCATGTAGTTCACGAACTGCCGCCATCCGGCCGAGCCGTCGCGAATCTGCACGATCGTGGTGAGCGCATGGCACCCGGTGCAGACAGTGGCGACCAAATCGCGCCCTTCGCCGGGCGGCAAGGACGGCGCCGGTTGCGCATGGAGCGGCCCGATTGAGCCGAGGGAGAGCGCCGCGAGACCGGCCAAGGCAAGCGAACGAGCAGATTGCATGACTTTAAACCTTTCGGGTGCGCTGATCGGCGATCGAGTAGGCCGGATACCAGGTTGACGCCGCCCCTATGCCGTCGCGTCGGGCATGAACCTCGAGCAGATAAGGCCGGCCCTCGACGGTCGCCCTCTTGGCGCGATCGAGCGCGGGACGGATTTCCTTCGGCTCGGCAACGGCCTCTCCGTCGACCCCGAACGCGGAGGCGGTCTTGACGAAGTCCACGTCCGGGCTGCCGTTGTAGCAGGTCATGTCGCGGCCGGTCCTGAACTGGCGGCCGGCACTGTTCCAGATGCGGTTTCGCTCGTTGTTGTAGCTGCGATTGTTCAGCACAATCACGGTGACGGGCGCCTTGTAGCGCGCCATCGACCAGAGCGGCTGCGGACCGCTGAACAGGAAGCTGCCGTCGCCGACGACGGACACAACCGGTTGGTCGGGCCGCGCGAGCTTGACGCCGACACCCGCCGCCATGCCCCAGCCGAGCACGTTGGGACCGGTGCCGATATATTGCTTGTCGGCGCCCCCGAAGGAGATCACCGCATCCATGCTCTTGCCGGAGTCGATGTCGCAAACGTAGCAGGTGTCGCGGTCAAGTGCGTCCTCGAGCTCGAGACCCAGCCGGCCGAGCGTGACCGGCGAGCCATCGGCGCCCTCGCGCGCGATTTTCTGGCGCGTTTCCCACATCTCGTCGCTGACCTTCTTGACGCGATTGGTGCGCTCCTCGGCGATGTCCTTGAGGCGTTGCGCGGTCGCCTGGCTGCGGATGGCCGCAACCAGATCGGCGATGCCGAGCTTGAGGTCCGCCACCATGCGGACATCAACCGGGTTTTCTCGCGCGAGGCTCGTCGGGTCTTGGCGCATGGAGATCAGCTTGCCGCCGGGCGGAGCATGCTCGCCGAAGCGATTGCCGAGATTGAGCACCAAGTCAGCCCTGCCGAGCATCGGCATGTTTCGCAGGAATTGTCCGACGAATAGCGGATGCCGGGTCGGGAACGGCTTCGACCAGTAGCCGAGCGTCCCGCCGCCGGCGACCGGCAGGCCAAGCAGCTCGGAGAGCTCGATGAGCTCCTTCTGGGCATTGCACCAAGTCACCTCGTCGCCGATGCTCACCAGCGGGTTCTGCGAGGCGAGCAGCAGCTTCGCGGCTGCTTCGATATCGTCCTTGTCGGGACGGATATGCATCGGGACCGCAAACTTGGCCTCATCGATGATGGCGGCCTTCGCGGTCCCCTGCAGAGTGTTGGTGGGCAGCGAGAGGAAGACCGGACCGCACGGGGGCGTTGTGGCGAACTTGATCGCGCGGCGCACCGTCTCCGGGATCGTGGCAGTGGATTGCGCGTTCCAGAACCATTTCGTGATCGGCTGAGTCATCAGCTCGACGTGCTCGGTCTCCTGCGTCAGCTCGTGGCCGAGCTCGTCCTGGCCGACTGATGCCACCGCGACGATGAGCGGCACGTTGTCCTTCCAGCTGTTGACCATCTGGGTCATCGCGTTGGGCAGGCCGATATTGGCGACCACCACCACGGCGGGCTTGCCGGTCGCGCGGGCATAACCGTCCGCCATGGCGACGACCGCACCTTCCTGCACGCCCTTGATGAGCTGAATGCCGGGCTCATCCACCAGCGCATCGAAGATCGGAGAGTCGCCGGTGGAAGGATTGAAGAAGAGATATTTGACACCGGCCGCCTTGAGCTGCGCCACGAACAGCGCGCCGCCAGTGCCTTGCATCTCGCGCACCGCGCCTGCGGTCGCTGCGCCCGCCGTCGAGCCGGCGGCAGGCGCCAGATTCTGCGCCATTGCCCTGGCGGCGATACCGCTCATCCCGATGGTGGTCAGTCCCGAGATCAGAGTCCGTCGGGAAATTCCATTGTCGAGATACTGCTTGATCAGCTCCTTCACGGCATCCTCCATCGGGGTGGATTATCGATTGCGGTAAGCTTGCCACGTTTGCGCAGCCAAACCAACAAGGTGCGAGCGGGTCCGCCGCCGGGCGCCGCGCCCGTCAGTAGCCCACCCACAGCCCCGGCGTCGCAAGCTCCAACAAATGCCCATCCGGATCGCGGAAATAGATGCTGTTGCCGCCGCGTGGCCATCTGGTGCGGCCTTCGATCTCGATGCCGGCGGCCGCGAGGCGCGCCTCCCAAGCTGCAAGCTCATCGCCGGGAATCGAAAAGGCCACGTGAGTCGGGCCCTGTCCGTCATGGGGCGGGATCGTGCCACCGGGCAGCTTGATCGTGTGCAGCGATTGGCCGCGGCGAAACAGCAGCAGAACGCCGTTGCCGCCGACATCGTAGGCATGCAGCCGCTGATCCTCGTAGATGCACGCAAGCCCGAGGATCTGTTCGTAGAACGGACAGGCGCTGGCGAAGTCCTCGACGTAGAGCACGGTCTCGAGCACGCGATCCAAGCGCGACATTGATAGCCCTCTCTCGGTTCCCTTTTGCGTTCCCATCCGCGGCCAGCGCACCGTCAGACGCCTCGCAACGGACCTTCTTCAATTATATATGATGACGCATAGCCACCGGAGGGTTCCGTGCAACTCGGTCAGATGCATTACCTGCCGCTCACTCCGCCCTTCTTTTCGCTGCTGGTCGGAGTTCTGATCGTTCTCGTGGTGATGGTTCAGCTCGGGGCATTGCGCTACGCGTATATGCGCCTGGGATTGAGCCCCGCCGCCGCGGTGCTGTTGCTCATCGGCTCGCTCGTCGGGAGCTATTTCAACATTCCGATTACCGAGCTGCCGGCGCAGCGAATCCTGGCTGATCGAGAAGTCGTCTACTTCGGTATGCACTACGCCATCCCGGTGTTTGTTCGGCAGCCCGGGACCGTAATCGCCGTGAACGTCGGCGGCGCCGTGATACCGACGCTGATGTCGTTCTATCTGCTGATCAGGTATCGGCTCTGGGCCCCCGGCTTGGTAGCGACGGCGGGCGTTACCTTCGTGTGCTACATGCTGGCCAATCCGGTGCGCGGCCTCGGCATTGCCGAGCCGGTGTTCGTGCCGGCGCTCACCACCGCCATCGTCGCGGTGGTGCTGTCGCGCCGTTACGCCGCTCCGCTCGCCTATATCGGCGGCAGCCTGGGCACGCTGATCGGCGCCGACCTGTTGAATCTCGGCAAGGTGCAGGGCCTCGGAGCGCCGGTCGCATCGATCGGCGGCGCCGGAACCTTCGACGGCATCTTTCTGATCGGCATCCTGGCCGTGCTGATCGCCAGTCTTACCGGGGGGATCGCGGCCTCACCGGCGCGACAGTACCCTTAGATCACATTTTCCCGCACGGTTACCTCTCCCGGAGGGGAGAGGTCGGATTGCGAAGCAATCCGGGTGAGGGGGGCCGGGCATACGGGAGTTTTGAGCCCCCTCACCCCGACCCTCTCCCCCAAAGGGGAGAGGGAGCGCGCCCTCCTCGTGGCAAAGTCTAAACGAACTGCACGGCGACGCCGCCGAGTGGGCCGAAGTCGGCGTGCAGCGTGTCGCCCTTCTTGGCGAACACGACCCGCGTGAACGAGCCGGCGAGCACCAGATGTCCGGGCTCGAGCGCAACGCCATGGGAGCCCAGCTTGTTGGCGAGCCAGGCGACCCCGAGCGCCGGATGTCCGAGCACACCGGCCGCCACGCCGGTCTCCTCGATCTCGGAATTGCAATACATGATGCCGCCGACCCAACGCAGGTCGACGTCGAGCGGCCCGATCGGGCGTCCGCCGACGACAATGCCGGCTGCAGCGCCATTGTCGGCCACCGTATCGAAAATCTTGCGTGGGTCCTGCACGCGCGCATCGACGATTTCGATGGCCGGAACCACGTATTCGGTCGCGCGCAGCACGTCGGTCAAGCCCACGCCCGGACCTTTGAGCTTCTTGCCCATGACGAAGGCGAGCTCGATCTCGACCCGCGGCCGGCAATAGTTCTCGTGCGGGATGCGCGCCCCGTCGGCGATCATCATGTCGTCGAGCAGATGGCCGTAATCGGGCTCGTCGATCTGCGAGGAGCGCTGCATCGCCTTCGAGGTGAGACCCACCTTGTGGCCGATCAACTTGGCGCCGGCGGCGATCCGCCGGTTGGCCACCTCGGTCGAGATCGCATAGGCATCCTCGAGCGTGATCTCGGGCCAGGTCTTGGACAGCTGCACCGCCTGTTTGCGCTCGCGTGCCGCCGTCATGAGGATGTCGGCAGCCTGTTTGCGGATCGCGTTCGAAAGCATGATATCAGGGCCTCTCAAGAGTTCAGGAAACGATCGAAGGCGCGCAGTGTCGTCTCCGACACATGGTGCTCGATCCCTTCGGCGTCCGATTCGGCGGCTTCGGCCGGCACCCCCAGCGCGATCAGGACGTCGACCACCAGGCGGTGGCGGGCGCGCACGCGACCCGCGAGCTCTTGCCCGGCCGCGGTAAGGAACACCCCGCGATAGGGCCGCGCCGTGGCGAGACCCTCGCGCTTGAGCCGTGCGATGGTCTTGATCGCGGTCGCATGCGACACGCCGAGGCGGCGCGCTATGTCGGTCGGCCGCGCCTCGCCGGTGCCGGCCAGAAGATCGGCGATGAGCTCCACATAATCCTCGAGCAGCGCCGCCGATTGGGCGCTGCGCGCCTTGCCGAAGCGGCGCGCCTGCGTCAGCTCGGCCGGCAGCTCGAGCGCAGCGGCAACCTGCTTCCCTTTCATGCTTTGCGGCATCGACGCAAATCGCCCGGCTTGGCTTCTTGTCCCGGCCTTGAGCCGGGACCGTTCCGGGCAAAGCGCCTGAGCTTGGAACCGTCCCGGGTCGGAGCCCGGGACAAGGTTTTTGCATTGCCGGGCACAAATTGCAATTTAAAAATCAAAACGTAGCTAAAGCTACATAATGTACATTGACTTTCGAGTGTTCGTTGCTATCTTTGGATGTAGCCAAGGCTACAAATTGATGGTTCCTATGTATTCCGAACCACAATCAGAGTTGCTGCGAGCAGGGTCGCTGACCGAGCGCACGGTCTTGGCTGCGCGCGGCGTGCTGGCCGGGGAGCGGCACGGACTCGCCGGATCGCTGGCCTTCGCAGGTCCGGCGGTGATCGCCTCGATCGCCTATATCGATCCGGGAAATTTCGCCACCAACATCCAGGCCGGCGCGAAATACGGGTACGAGCTCCTATGGGTGGTGCTCGCCGCCAACCTCATCGCCATGCTGTTCCAGGGGCTCTCGGCCAAGCTCGGCATCGTGACCGGGCGAAATTTGGCCGAGATGTGCCGTGAGCAATTTCCACGACCGCTGGTGCTTGCCATGTGGGGCGCGAGCGAGATCGCCGCGATGGCCACCGATCTCGCCGAGTTCCTCGGCGGCGCGATCGGGCTCGCGCTCCTGTTTCACATGCCGCTGTTCGCCGGGATGGCGATCACCGCGGTCGCGACCTACGGCATCCTGATGTTCGAATGCTTCGGTTTTCGCCCGCTCGAGCTCATCATCGGCAGCATGGTCGCCCTCATCGGCTTCTGCTACCTGGTCGAATTGTTCATTGCCCCGGTTGATTGGACGGCGGCGGCAATTTCCTCCGTGACCCCACGGATCGCCGATGCCGGTGCGCTCCTGCTCGCCGTCGGTATCATCGGCGCCACCGTGATGCCGCATGCGGTTTATCTGCATTCGGGGCTGACGCAGGCACGCACGCCGGTGCATAACGACGACGAGCGGCGCCGAGTGCTGCGCTTCTCCAACCAGGAAGTGATCGTGGCGCTGGCCTTCGCCGGGCTGGTCAACGTCGCAATGGTGATCACGGCTTCGGGCGCCTTTCACGCCGGGCACAGCGATGTGGCCGAGATCGAGACGGCCTATCACACCCTGACACCCCTGCTCGGCAGCGCCGCCGCCGGCATCTTCCTTTTGTCGCTGATCGCCTCGGGCCTTTCGAGCTCGACGGTCGGCACCATGGCGGGCCAGATGATCATGCAGGGCTTTGTCGGGTTCCGCATCCCGATCTGGGTTCGCCGCCTTGTCACCATGCTGCCGTCGTTCGTCGTGGTCGCGCTCGGCGTCAATTCGACCAACGCCCTGGTGATCAGTCAGGTCGTGCTCAGCATTGCGCTGCCCTTGCCGATGATCACGCTGCTCACGTTCACGCGGCGCAAGGACATCATGGGCGCGTTCGCCAATTCCCGCCTGACCCATATTGCCGGCATTGTCAGCACCGCCGTAGTGTTGCTGCTCAATGCCTTTCTGGTCCTGCAAATAGCCGGGGTGAACATTCCCGGCCTACCCAGCGGCTGAGCTCTACCGCTTTCCGTGGCGCAGCGACCAAGCAAAAATGCATGACCACGAAGCGTGGTTGGTTGTTAAAAACAGTCAATTAACAATCGAAGGTACCGTGAAGGCGCCGCGAGCCATGCGAGCAGCGCGGGACGGCGGAGCGATCAGTTGCGATCGCAATCATGCGATCAGAATCAAAAACCCGGCGCGGGGTTGGCGCCGGGCGCAAATCATCAGTTTGAATTTCGTCAATGCCCCGAGCGGAAGTGATTTGTCAAGCGTGAACCTATGACGGGGATCCGCTCGGGCCGCGCAGCGGCGGCCGGAGATTGCTCGACAGCGGCAAGATCGCCGCCGGCTGCGCTGCTGCTCGGCCAGGACCTTGTCTTTGTTCAAGGCCACGCCGACAGTATCCGCGCACAGCCGCAGAGGCGTGCGCGTGCAACAGCATGCGGTTTCCGGCTTGCTCAGACGGACGGAAGATCAAACCTTGGAAGCGCGTCTCCCGAACTGCGCTTCAATCAATCAGGGCGAGACCCGCGGACTGATCGCGATCGACGCCATTGCGGTTTGATACCAGCTGGTAGATTTGAACATGGTCACACGCCTAGCCGTCTTGCGCGGGCTACGCGCTGCTTTGCCCTTGGTCTGCAACCCCCTTCGCGCCTTTTGCCGCGCCTTCTGTGATCCGCTCCGCTTATTGTTGGCGCGGCTATTGCGATCTCCCTTTCGCATCGGTCTCCTCCCTGCCCTCGGCTATTCTCAGTGGCAACAGCACCACCGGCAGCAACGGCGCTCGTTGGTCCGGCGCCTGACGAGGAATTGCCAAAGATTCACAGCGCAACGCTGTGATCCCTAGTAAGCTGATATTATTGCAGTTTTGTTGAAGGCACAAGGTGGGGGTGCGCCTACCCCCCTACCAGAACCGATTTAGTCGTTCATTTACAAAGGGTTAGCCTTAACCATGGAGCGGGCGATTGAATATCAATGAGTTAGCCAAAAATGTGGAGGAGAGCCTCCTACGGACTGTATGGAGAACCGACGCTCTTTGGATGATTTGGGTGACGTGCACGGCCGAACTGAGCGGCCCGCGTGATAGGTGAGCTCGGTATCGAATCTGTGACCCATGTCTCCGGGCCGGACACCGGAGGAGTGGTGGGCGCACAAGGACTCGAACCTTGGACCCGCTGATTAAGAGTCAGCTGCTCTACCAACTGAGCTATGCGCCCTAACCGAGGTTCCTCACGGGGGCTAGGAACTGCCACCATTTGGCCGCGCGGCCCTTAGGGTCGGCAGCCTGTGCGCCGCCTCGGCGCGGCGCCACACATAGTGCAAATGTCCACGCTTTCCAAGCGCGGATTGGGGCATATGGGGGCACATGCCGGCGCTTTCCGAGCGCGGATTGGGGCGTGTTTTTTCCCTGACCGCCGGAGCCCTCCACTCAAAAAGGGTAAGCCGCCGGGGGTGAACCCGGCGGCTCCCATGCGTCGGCGATCGTGTCGGGGGGCTGGGGTACGACCGCCGCGCTATAGCGACGATGTAGGGATTAGAGCTGCTCTTCGCCGCCCTCCGGCCCCTGCGGCGTATAGTCCGTGCGGCGCGGCCCGCCGTCGAAGAATTGGCGAGGTCCGTTGCGGGGAGGCGCAAAGTCTTCGCGGCCGCGGAGCTGGCGCTCCCGGGTGCCGAGCTCGCGCGGCGCCAATATCCTCTCGAGAAAGGCAAATCGCCGCTTCTGAGCGTCATCCAGGCTGTTGTAGAGGGGGTCGACCGCGTCCGCGACCTTCTTCAAAGCGGCGCCTCTTTCGGTCAGCTCGGCGGCCCGCTGATGCAGGCGATCGCCCGGCTCGTTCGACTGCGGCTGTCGGTCGCGGCGCGCATTGATATCGGCGTCCACGCGATCAAGGCGCAGCTTCGCGAGCTCCCGCGAGGCCTGCTCGAACGCCGGCCAATTCTTTTCCTGATCGGGGGTGAGGCCGAGGCCCGCATGCAGGGCGGCCAACCGGGCGTTCACGAAGGCGTTCATATCATCGAGATTCGGCCGGAAGCGTTCGAAGCCGCCACCGAAGCCGCGGTCAAAGTTTCCTGGCCCGCGCTGCTGCGCATACACGAATGAAGAGCCGAGAACTGCAATCGCAGCTGTTCCGACAAGAGCTGCTTTCCACATTGGGTTCCCTCCAAAACAATGCGTGTGACGAAAGTAGAAGCGCGCGCCGGTCGGCGAGCAAGTTAAAGTTTCGTTAGATGAGGAATTCCGTTAGACGATACTTGGGTGTTGCAAGATTAACTCGGTGTAATGCGGGTCGTCAGTGGTCATTCTACTTCGAGAACATTTATAAACCGAGATACGCTTGCCGGATCTCCGGCATGGCGAGGATGCGCGCGCTTGGTCCTTCGGCGAATGGCTTGCCCTCGGCAATCACATAGGCGTAGTCGCTGAGCGCGAGCGCGAGGTGCACGTTCTGCTCGACCAGCAGTATGGCGAGGCCGGTTGCCTTGAGCGCCTCGAGCTTGCTCACCACGAGCTGCACCATCACGGGCGCGAGGCCGAGCGAAAGCTCGTCGATAATGAGGAGCTCCGGATCGGACATCAGCCCGCGGCAGATCGCCAGCATTTGCTGCTCGCCGCCCGAGAAGGTGCCGGCCTTCTGATGCCTGCGCTCCTTGAGCCGCGGAAACAGCGTATAAACCTGATCGCGACGCTCGGCGAAGCGCCGCCGGGCGCGCACCGAGAAGGCGCCCATTTCAAGGTTTTCCTCGACGCTCATGTCGGCGAACAGTTGCCGCCCCTCCGGCACCAGCACGAGGCCACGCGCGGTCTTGGCGTGCGGCGCCAGGCCGGTCACGTCCTCGCCGGCAAATGTTATGCGCCCCTTGCGCGTCGCGATGCTGCCCATGACGGCGCGCAGCGTCGTCGTCTTGCCGGCGCCGTTGGCCCCGACCAGCGTGGTGACTGCGCCTGCTGATGCGGCAAGCGAAATGCCCCAGAGAATTTGGACCTCGCCATAGCCGGCCTCGATCGCCTCCACGCGCAGCAGGCTCTCGGTCATGGATTGCTCATGCGGTTCCGGCAGCCGAGACATTCATAAGCTTGGGATCTCCCAGATAGGCGGCGATCACCGCCGGATCATTGGCGACCTCCTGCGGCGTCCCTTCCGCCAAATTGCGCCCGAGATTGATCGCCACCACGCGGTCCGACAGGCTCATAATCGCGCGCATGACGTGCTCGATGATGAGGATGGATACGCCGCGCGCCCGAATGGCGCGTATGACCTCGATCATGCGCTCGATCTCGGTCGGGTTGAGACCGGCCAGCACCTCATCAAGCAGCAACAGGCGCGGGCGACCACACAGGGCGCGCGCGAGCTCGAGCCGTTTCTTGCCGGCGGTGGTGAGCGCGCCTGCCGGCATGTCGAGCCGATCGGCAAGCCCGACCAGCGCGGCGATCTCGTGCACCACGGCTCGGCCCGCGCTGATCGACAGGTTGTCCCGCCCATAGCACGCACCAACCAGGCAATTGTCGAGCACGCTCAAGCCCGCCAGCGGCTGCACGATCTGATGGGCTCGGGCGATGCCGCGATGGGCAACCGCATAGGATGGCTCACCCGCGATATCCTCGCCGGCGAACACGATCCGCCCGGAATCGGGCCGATGGACGCCGTTGATGAGATTGAACACGCTCGACTTGCCAGCCCCGTTGGGGCCGATGAGCGCGAGAATCTCGCCCTCCGCGACCGTGAAGGAGAGGTCCGCCACCGCCTGCACGCCGCCGAACCGCTTGCTCAGCGCGCTGACCTCGAGCAGTGCGCTCATTGCAGGATCGCCCGGGTGCGCGGCCAGCGCTGATGCAGGAAGCCGACAAGGCCGCCCGGCGCAAACAGCACCATGGCGAGCAGAAGCGCGCCGGCGATCACCAGCTGTAGCTGCGACACCGTGGGCGAAGTGAGCAGATAGCCGCGCAGCTCCTCATAGACAAACGCGCCGACGAGCGGCCCGCTGACGGTTCCGCAGCCGCCCAGCATGACCATCACGATTGCTTCGATCGACAAAGTGAGATCGAACGCGCCGACCGGCTCGATGATGCCGCTCTTGAAGAAGAACAGTCCACCGGCAACAGCCGGAAGGAAGGCTGAGATGCTGTAGGCCAGCGCCTTGTGGCGCGCCGTGCGCACACCTAGCACGCCGGCCGCATCCTCGTTCTGCCCGATGGCCAAGAGCCCAAGGCCGAAGCGCGACGTCTTGATTGCGTAGCTCAAGAGCAGCGAGGCCACCATGACGGCAACCAGCAGGAAATAGATGAGCCAGAGCGCCGCCATCGGACCGCCCAGCGGCTCGTAGGCGTCGAGCGACAGATAGATGCCGGTGGCCCCGCCCCAGGGTTCGAAATTGGCAACGAATTGCTGCACCGCCTGATTGACGCCGATCGTGGCAAGCGCAAAGAACGCGCCGCGCAGACGCAAAATCCCCGCACCGAACGCGAGCGCAAGCACACTTACCGCTATCCCGCCCGCGAGCGCCGCCGCCGGGAGCGGCCAATGCCAGCTGGTTGCGAGATAAACGCAGATATAGCCGCCGAGCCCAAAGAAGACGATGTTGCCGAAATTGATATAGCCGGCATAGCCGATCATTATGTTGAGGTTGCTCGCAAGCGTGATGTAGACGGCGGCAAGCAAGAAGCTCTCGCGCAGCTCGACATCGTCGCTCAAATAAGGAGCGAGGGCGACCAGCACCCCCACCGCGACCATCGCGAGCGGGAACAGAAAGCGCGATGCCGGGAAAGCTGCCGCTCGATCTGGCTTTGCGTCGCCGTGCACGTGCTGCTCGGCGGGGGCCTTGCGATCTATATCCGCGGAGACTGTCATTTTCAGGGGCTAAGGCCAAAATCCGAAAGAGAAGGCATCAGGCGCGCGACAGCGCGAAAAGGCCGCGGGGAAAAACCACCAGCGCGAGCACGAACAGCCCGAACTCGATAATCGGCGTCCAGCTCACCGGCATGAACGGCGTCGCCAGGCCTTCCACCAGGCCGAGCGCGATCCCGCCGAGCAGGGCTCCGGCCGGGTTGCCGAGCCCGCCCAGGACGGTCACCACGAAGCTCTTGAGCTGATAGGTCGATCCCGACAGGACCGTGAAGGGAAACAAGGTCGCGATCAAGGCCCCGGCCGCGCAGGCGAGCGCAACGCCGAGCCCGAAGGTGACGGCGAGCACCCGCTTGGTCGGAATGCCCGAGAGCTCGGCCGCCTCGCGGTTGCTGGCGACGGCGCGGATCGCCTTGCCGTAGCGCGCGTGATTGAGGAAGAGATAGAGCAAGCCGGCGATCAGCCCGGCAAAGGCGGCAGCCATCATATGCGTCCCGGTGAAGGTGTAACCCTGCCAACCGATGCCGGGCAGTGAAACCTGAATGTTGTAGGGACTGGTGGTCCACAGCGCCGTGCCGATGCCGATGAGCATCATGTTGCAGGCGAAGGTCGCGAGCAGGCTCATGAGAATGGGGCGCCCGATCACGCGATCGACAGCGACCCAATAGACCACGATGCCAACTGCGAAGCCCGCGATGGCGACGATCGGAATGCCTTCATAAGGGGAGAGCCCGGCCCCGCTCAACAGGAAATACACGATGAACATGCCGAGCACGATCATCGCCCCATGGGTAAGATTGATCACGCGCATGACGCCCCAAATGAGCGTGAGGCCCATCGCCGCAAGGCCATAGACCGAGCCCACCAGCACCCCGTCGACGACCGAAGCGAGCACCCCGATCATGCCCGCCCCTCAGTGTCATCGCCGGACTTGTTTGGGCGATCCCGCATGGGGAGGATTGGTGCCCTCCTTGCGGAGATGGCCGGGGTGTGCCCGGCCATGACAAGACGGAGAAGCATTTCGCCCGCCACTCAGTACAATATCTCGGCGGTCTTGGCGGCTTTCGGCCAGATCACTTCCTTGGTGAGCTGCCCATTCTTCTTCTGCCACTGGCTCAACACCATGGCATGCGCGAGCTGCAGACCATGCTCTTTCGGCTCGGTCGAGAACTTGGTGCGGCCGAACATGGTGGTCACATCGAGCTTGTTCAGTGCGGCCGCGACCTTGGCCTGCTCGATCGAACCCGCCTGCTCGATCGCATGCTGCAGCAGGAGCCCGGCCGTATAGCCGCCGGCCGCATGATAGCCGGCATCGATCTTGTACTTGTCGGCGAAAAGCTTGCCGAATTCAGCCGCCGTGGGGCCGAAGTCGGGCTTGTAGGTCACCTGCGGAGCCCATTGCGAGGGGACCGATATGCCGAGCGCAGCGTCGCCCAGCTCGGCGAATTTGGGAGTATCGGGGGCGACCAGCAGGGTCACCCATTTGAGGCCGACTTTTTGATCGTACAGCTGGCGCGCCAGCGTCGAGCCGTCCGGATAGTGTCCGCCGCCCATCAAGGCGTCGGCCTTCGCCGAGACCAGCTTGTTGATAATGGGACCGAAGTCGGTGGTGCTGGGGCTGTAGGATTCATCCAATACCACGCTCACGCCCTGACGTTTGGCGAGATCGCGCGTCGCCTGCGCCACCGCCTTCGAGAACGGATCGTCCTCGTAGATGAAGGCGACCTGCGCGTGCGGGTTCTTCTCCTTCAGCGCATCGACCGCGCCCGCCAGGTATTGGCCGGCCGGCGAATAAACCTGGAACAGATTCTTGTTGCCGAGCTGGTAGGTCTTCTCCTCGGCGCCGCCGGTCGTCAGCATCACCTTGCCGTACTGCTCGGAAATGATCGCCGCCGTGGCGACCAGGCCCGAAGAATAGGGACTGAACAGGAACTGCGCCTTGTCCTGGACGATCAGCCGCGTGTAGAGCTGCTGGACGCGCACATTCTGTGACTCATCGTCATAATTGGCGAACTTGATCTTGTAGTGCTTATCACCGGCCTTGATGCCGCCCGCCGCATTCACCTCGTCGCGCCATAGCTCGAACCCGCGCATCTGCGCGACCGAATCGTTATTCAGCGCGCCGGTCTGTGACACCGTGAAGCCGATAGTGATGGTATCGTCCGCGAGTGCCGGGGCGGCGATGAGTGCGGCAGCGACGGCTGCGAGCGCGGCGAGCTTGTCGATGATCATTGTTTTCTCCCCGAGGGCCTTTCGGTCGCTTCCAGGGGCGAAGAATCCGGGCGCTCCCTGGCCGACGCGACCATTTTAGACCTTTCGCAAGCTTCACGATTGCGCCGGGCCCACGGCGGTGTCAATGCATCAATCGACGCTTGGCCTTGAGCACAAGGCGAGGATGCGGCAGAATCGCAGATTTTCGTTCTGCGATCGGTCGCCGGAACTGCCTCAGGAAGCGGCGTGCGGCGCAGCATGACACTGCGCCGCCCCGTACGCATTCGGGCCGAAGCCCGATTGGAGATGCATGCATCAGATGGCGTCGGTCGAGTGCACGCGCCGCTCGCCGGCGACCATCTCTTCCGGCCGACCCCTCTGACGCTTGACCATCAGCTTGTTGAGCGCGCCGAGATAGGCCTTGGCGGAGGCGACCAGCGTATCCGGGTCGGCGCCTTTGGCGGTCACCGACTTGCCGCTCTCGGACAGGCGCACCGAGACCTCGGCCTGCGCATCGGTCCCGTGGGTAACCGCGTGCACCTGATAGAGCTCGAGGACCGCCTCGTTGGGCACCAGCGCCTTGATGCAGTTGAAGGTGGCGTCAACCGGCCCATTGCCGGTCGATTGCACCGTGTGGTGGCGGCCATCGATGTCGAGCGTCAAGGTCGCGGATTGCGGGCCCATCGTGCCGGCGATCACGGTGAGCGTGACCAGCTTGATGCGGTCCTGCGCGGTCGCGATCTCCTCGTCGACCAATGCCTCGATATCCTCGTCGTAGACGTGCTTCTTGCGGTCGGCGAGCGCCTTGAAGCGCACAAAGGCGTCCTCGAGCTGATTGCCGGCCAGGCGATAGCCGAGCTCCTCGAGCTTATGAACGAAGGCATGCCGGCCCGAATGCTTGCCCATCACCAGCGAGGTCTGCTTCACGCCTACGCTTTCCGGCGTCATGATCTCGTAGGTCTGGGTATGCTTGAGCATGCCGTCCTGGTGGATGCCGGATTCATGCGCGAAAGCGTTGCGGCCCACGATCGCCTTGTTGTACTGCACCGGGAACGAAGTCACCGCCGAGACGAGCTTGGACGCGCGCGTCAGCATGGTGGTGTCGATGTTGGTCCAATACGGCATCACGTCGTTGCGCACCTTCATCGCCATGACGACCTCTTCCAGCGAGCAGTTGCCGGCGCGTTCGCCGATGCCATTGATGGTGCACTCGATCTGGCGGATGCCGGCGCGCACGCCGGCGAGCGAGTTTGCCACCGCCATGCCGAGGTCATCGTGGCAGTGGGCGGAGAAGCGCGCCTGATCGGCGTTGGGCACGCGCTCGCGCACCATCCTGATCAGCTCGAAATACTCCTCCGGGACCGTGTAACCGACCGTGTCCGGAATGTTGATCGTGGTGGCGCCGGCCTTGATCGCCGCCTCGATGCAGCGGCAGAGGAAGTCGCGCTCGGTGCGGGTGCCATCCTCGCAGCTCCACTCGACGTCGTCGGTGAAACTGCGCGCCCGGGTGACGGAGGCGACCACCATCTCGTGCACCTTGTCCGGCTCCATCTGCAGCTTCCACTTCATATGCACCGGTGAGGTGGAGATGAAGGTATGAATCCGCCCGCGCTTGGCCGGCTTGATCGCCTCGCCGGCGCGGTCGATGTCCTTCTGGCCCGCACGCGCAAGTCCGCAAACGACCGCGTTCTTGACCCGCTTGGAGATCTCCTGCACGGCGTGGAAGTCGCCTTCGGAGGCGATCGGGAATCCGGCCTCGATGATGTCGACCCCCATCGCATCGAGCAGCTCGGCGACCTCGAGCTTCTCCTCGTGTGTCATCGTGGCGCCGGGCGATTGCTCACCATCGCGCAAGGTAGTGTCAAAAATGACGACGCGATCCTTCTCGGATTGTGCGGGCGTGGTCATGGAAAAGGGTCCTTCTCGTGGTTCGCGCCCTCTCTCCCCGCCCTGCTCCCGGTTTGCCGGAGAGGAAAGGAGGCGGGCGCTCGTGGGTTCCGTGGTTCCGGTCGACCCCTGAGTGCCCAGGCGCAATGCCCAGCCGGCCCTCAGGGGCTGATAAGAAGCAGGAGCCCGCCGCGAACGAGGGCAGCACCGGCCAGGGCCAGTTCGGCCCCCCAGGAGATCGCGCGCAAATCGCGGCTGATCGACATTCTTGCCCTCGTCATGGGTCGCAAGGTTCGCGGATCAAGCTGAATTCCGCGTTAACGAAAAGCAGGCCCAAGCAGGCCTTTTAGCGGAAGAACCCATGCGGGCGCAAGCTCGGGTGCTGCCCATCATCGCTTGCGGGCTTTGCGCGAGGCCTGGGCACGCAGCGCCGCGTCGATCTTGCGCATTTCCGCCCGCGTCGCGGCGCCGGCCTTGGGATAGGAGAGATTGAGCTTCTCGAGCGCGTCGATCACGGCGGCCGCCACGATCAGACGGGCGAACCATTTGTGATCCGCCGGCACCACATGCCAAGGCGCGAGCGGCCGGCTGGTGGCGCGGATCATGTCCTCATAGGCCGTCGCGTACGCGTCCCAGTGTCGGCGTTCGTTGACGTCGTTCATGGAGAACTTCCAGCGCTTGGCCGGTATTTCCAGGCGGTCGAGAAAGCGCCGGCGCTGCTCCTCCCTGGAAACATGCAGAAAGAACTTGAGCACCACGGTGCCGCTGCGGACGAGATGACGCTCAAAGGCGCGAATGTCTTGGAAGCGCTCCTCCCAGATCGACGGACCGATCAAGGTGCTCGGCACCTTCTGCTGTGCAAGCAGCTTTCGATGCACGCGCACCACCAGCACGTCTTCATAATAGGAACGGTTGAAGATCCCGATCCGACCGCGCGCCGGCAGCCGCATCGAAGAACGCCACAGGAAATCGTGGTCGAGCTCCTCGGCGCTCGGCGCTTTGAAAGAATGAACCTCGCAGCCCTGCGGATTCACGCCTGACATGACATGGGCGACGATGCTGTCCTTGCCGGCCGCATCCATGCCCTGCAGCACAATCAGCACCGCCCAGCGATCCTCCGCATAGAGGCGCTCCTGCAGCTCCCTGAGCCGCTCCACGTCGGCGGCGAGAATTTGCTCGCCGTCGTGCTTGTGGATACCGGCAGTGTGGCCGCAATCGATCGTGGCGAGCGCAAAGCGGCTCGGCTCGTCCACCCGATAGTGCTTGAGCATCTTGGCGGAATCGAATTTCACGGGTTTTGGCGATCGATGAGCGTGAAGTCGGAACTCGTAGATGCCGCGCCGAAGCTCAGAGCCCCTTGATCAAGCCGGCATTGATCAGCAGGCGATTGAAACGTCGCGCTTCGGCACCGCCGGCGCAAGCGTAGAATTGTCCCCGACAACGCTCGAATATCCGTTTCTGCTCGGCAAAGGAAGCATCGAGCGGCAGGCCGGCGAGCTCCTGCGTGATCATCGGCAGGTACGGGCCTTCGATCGTCTCGCGGGCCTCCTCCACATTGACCGGCTGATAATTGATGGCGTCGATGGCATAATAGGTGGTGAAATAGCGCGGATCGTAGCTCGAGAGCCGCTGCGCGATGCCCGCCTCGTCGAGCGACGGCTCCAGGATGAAGGATGCAAAATCAGGCTGGTGGTCGCCGTAGCGGACCAGGAGGAAGGAATCGTCGGGGAAATCGCGCTTGAGATGATCGATGAGGTCCGTGTAGTCGCGATCGCTCAAGGCCTGCCGGCGCAGGTACTCATCGATCAGGGGCGTATTCCCCAAGTCCTTCCATTCCGGCATCAGATCGGGGCGCCAGCGATAATCCCACGGATAGTGGTTCTGCGCGAGATACACGAACAGGAACATCGGCGCCTTCTCGTGCTCGCGCGCGATCATGCGGCGCGCAGCATCGTAGTAGAACTGGTCCGGCTCCACGCGGCTGGTGCCGAGCGATCGTTGGTCGTAGAAATTTTGCACGCCGGTCGACGCCTGAAAGCTGCGCGCACTCATGAAAGCGCCGAGCGCCGGATAGATCGAGAAGGTGCGGTAGCCGCAGCGGCGCAGCGCCGTCGGCAGCCCGCGCTCGACGCGGCCTGCGGCGATCCGTGTCACGTAGTAGGAGAATTTCCCGAATGAACGCGCCGAGAGGCCGGCGAGCACATTGTACTCGGTGTACCAGCTCGGACCGCCCGCGCCCTCGACCACGAAGTGGCGCGCCTTGCCGTCAAAGGACAGGAAATGCGAGCCGTAGCCGGGCGGCACCTTGATGCCGGGCGCAACCCGGATATCGAAGCTCGATTCATCATGGACCATGATGATGTGCGGCGGCTTTTGCGCCGGCACGCAGGTCGCATCGCCCAGCAGCCTCAGCCGATCGGTGACCGCCGCATCCGACTCCATGTAGCCGTGCCGCGTGAGCTCCGTCAGCGCGGTCACGCCCGATCGCACGAACTTGGACACATAGCCGCCGCTGAGGAATGTCTCCCAATCCTCCTGCGGCTCCGCCATCGACAACACCATGACCCCGGCAAGACAGGCGCTCATGCCGGCCAACGATGTCCGCCGCCGCAGCGGGAGCGTGTCGAGACGCCACAACAGCACGATCAGCGGCAGCACCAGGGCGATCGATATGATCACATCCCGATAGAGCCCCGGCATGATCGACAATAGGAAGTTGATCGTGTCGTGATCGATGATCATCACGTCGAGGAAGCTCGCCGTCATCCAAATGATGTCGAACTTGAGCCGCGATACCAGGACCAATAGGACGATGATCGACAGCGAAAGCGCGGCCGAGACCGCCGGCCGCCGGGTCAAGGCGAGCCAAAAGAAATTCAGAACGCCCCAGGACAGCAGGAAACAGAGCTCGGCGACGAGGTCGTCCTCGGTCAAGGCCATGATCGTCAGCGAAGCAACGTGCAGGAATGCGATGACCGCGACACGCAGGACATCGCGCCTGCCCGCCGGGTAGGCGGCACCGAGACGCTGGGCAAGGGCGGAAACTGCGGGAGGCATGGCCAAAGCGCGACCGTGCCCGGCAATGGTTACAAGTGACAGATCCGGCGCAGCTCGCTCACGTCATAAAACTGTAAAACTTTTGTCATGGCAAGTTCACGTTGTCAAAAGCCATGGAATTTGAAGCCTTTATTGTGCGCCGCAACAGGATCGTCGGGGGCCTACTGCTCCAATCGGAAAGGGGCCGGTGCACCTGGCACCGACCCCTGACAAGGGCTTTGATACGAGCCGGAGTGATCCGGGCCGCAGATCGATCAGTTCGCCGGCTTCACAAAGAGGCCAACCATGCCGGCCGATCCCTTGGCATGGACGGGTGCGCCATTGTTCGGGGCGATCTTGTCGAGGACCTCAGGCCGGGTAAGACCGGGCGGGAGTTCCTTCGGGTCGAAGTCGGTCGCGACCAGGGTGAAAGTATAGTGATGCGGCTGAACGTTCGCCGGTGTGCACGGACCGTTGTAGATGCCGGTGCCTTGGGTCGCCTTGCCGCCAACAAACTTGTCCGAGGGCTTGCTCAGATCGCCTTCGGCGAAGCTGGTGGTCGTGGGGGCGATTCCGTAGATGACCATGTGATGGACGCCGGCGCCGCCGCGGCCTTCCGGATCTTCCATCAGGAACACGAAGCTTTTGGTGCCTTCCGGCGTGCCGGTCCAGGAGAACTGCGGCGAAACGTTCTCGCCGACGCAGTTCGGGTTGTTGCCGGAGGTGTTGGCATTGGCGGCCTTCTTGGGCAGCATCGTGCCATCCTTGAAGGTGGTCGAGGACAACGAGAACACGTCGGCCGCAAAGGCCGGCGCGACACACCAGGATGCCAGCGCGATGCCGCCGGCCAACAATAAGCTACGCTTCAACATGACGTCTCTCCCTTTGGGTTGTTGCAACGGAAGGCAGTGGGTGGCCGCGAGTGTAGCCGGTGCGGGGGCTAGATCAAGGTGGCCACAGGCGCAAATATCGACGCCTTTGGCCGCCGCAACGATGCTGGTCCTTGCTCGATTGTCGATCGCTCGAGCTGCTTGATCGAACCGCCGGCCGCCCGGGGCTTTGATCAGTTCCGGCTGCGGTCGACCATGGCTCTTTGTTTGATCCACGGCATCATGTCGCGCAGCTTGGCGCCGATCTCCTCGATCGGATGCGCCGCATTCTTGGCGCGCATCGCCTTGAATGAGGTCTGGTTGACGCGGTTCTCCAGCATCCAGTCCTTGACGAACTTGCCGGACTGGATATCGGCAAGAATCTGCTTCATCTCGGCCTTGGTCTCTCGCGTCACCACGCGCGGGCCCGAGACGTATTGGCCGTATTCAGCGGTGTTGGACACCGAGTAATCCATCGTGGCGATGCCGCCCTCGTAGATGAGATCGACAATCAGCTTCACCTCGTGCACGCACTCGAAATAGGCCATTTCCGGCGCGTAGCCGGCCTCGACCAGGGTCTCGTAGCCGGCCTTCATCAATTCGACCAAGCCGCCGCACAATACCGATTGCTCGCCGAACAGATCGGTCTCGCATTCCTCTCGGAAGGTTGTCTCGATGATGCCGGCGCGGCCGCCGCCGATGGCCGAACCGTACGACAAAGTGAGATCATGGGCATTGCCGGATACATCACGATGCACCGCCATGAGCACCGGCACGCCGGCGCCGCGCTGATATTCCGCCCGTACCGTGTGACCGGGCCCCTTCGGGGCGATCATCATCACGTCAAGGTCGGCGCGCGGCTCGATCAGGTTGAAGTGGATGTTGAGGCCGTGCGCAAACATGAGCGCCGCCCCCTGCTTCATGTTGGGGGCGAGGTGCTCGCGGTAGATGTCGCCCTGCAGCTCGTCCGGCGTGAGCATCATCATCACGTCGGCCCATTTGGCGGCCTCGGCCACCTCCATGACCTTGAGCTTCTCGCCTTCCGCCTTCTTCACCCCGGCTGAGCCCTTGCGCAGCGCCACCGCCACGTCCTTGACGCCGGAATCGCGCAGGTTGAGCGCATGGGCATGGCCCTGGCTGCCGTAGCCGATGATCACCACCTTCTTGCCCTTGATCAGGTTCAGGTCGGCGTCGCGGTCGTAGTAAACGCGCATAGTTTTTTACCTCTTGCTCGGCATGCCTTTTGCCGTCGATTGCCATCTTAAGATTGGCGCATGTTCTTATCGGAAAACCGGTATGCCCTTTTCCGGAACAAACGCTAGCCCGGCGGAAGCGGGAGCCGCGCTGCTTGTAGTTTCTCGGCGCGGTCCGCACAAGGCGTCGCCGAGATGGGTTACATGGCCTCGGGCCCGCGGGCGATGGCGACGACCCCGGTGCGGGAGACCTCGACCAGCCCGAGCGGCAGCATCAGGGCGATGAAGCTCTCGATCTTGTCGGTGGCGCCCGTGATCTCGAACACGAAGCTCTCGATGGAGGCATCGATGACACGAGCCCGGAACGCATCGGCGAGCCGCAAGGCCTCAACCCGGTTCTCACCCTGGCCGCGCACCTTGACCATGGCGAGCTCGCGCTGGATCGAAGGGCCGGCGACCGTCATGTCGATAACGCGGTGCACCGGCACCAGCCGATCCAGCTGGTTCTTGATCTGCTCAATCACCATCGGGGTGCCGCGCGTCACGATGGTGATGCGCGAGAGGTGCTTCTCGTGCTCGGTCTCCGACACGGTCAGCGAGTCGATATTGTAGCCGCGCCCGGAGAACAGGCCGATGACGCGCGCGAGCACGCCCGGCTCGTTGTCGACGATCACCGAAAGCGTGCGGGTCTCGATGCTTTGCGAGGTGGTCGCGGCGGGATAATGAGTGGTGTTCACGGAACAGCTGCCTTGTAGCCCACATGGAGCGCAGCGCAATGCGGGGCCTGGGAAACCCGGGTTACGCTTCGCTCCACCCGGGCTACAGTCCTTAAGCTCAGACCAACATCTTGCCTTCCTCGGTGACCGCGTCCTCGATCTTGACCGCTGCGTCACCCAGCAGCATCTCGTTGTGGGCGCGGCCGGAGGGAATCATCGGGAAGCAGTTCTCGTTCGGATCGACCACGCAATCGAAGATCACCGGACGGTCCACGCCGATCATCTCGCGAATCGCATCGTCGAGGTCGGCGGGGTTCTCGCAGCGCAGCCCCACCGCGTGATAGGCCTCGGCCAGCTTCACGAAATCGGGCAGCGCATCCATGTAGCTCTCCGAATAACGTCCGCCGTGCAGCAATTCCTGCCATTGGCGCACCATGCCCATGTATTTGTTGTTGATGATGAATATCTTTACCGGCAGCCGGTGCTGCACCGCAGTCGACATTTCCTGCATGTTCATCAAGATCGAGGCTTCGCCCGCGATGTCGATCACAAGCGAGCCGGGGTGTGCGCGCTGCACGCCGATCGCCGCCGGCAGCCCGTAACCCATGGTGCCGAGCCCGCCCGAGGTCATCCAGCGATTGGGCTCCTCGAACTTGTAGAACTGCGCCGCCCACATCTGATGCTGGCCGACCTCGGTGGTGATGTAGACGTCGCGGTCGTGCGTCAGCGCATAGAGGCGCTCGATCGCGTATTGCGGCTTGATGACCGAGCTCGAAGGCGTATAGGCAAGCGACTTGCGCGCACGCCAGCCATCGATCTGCCTCCACCAGGCGGCGAGCGGCTTGCCATCCGCCGACGCCGGGCCGGCGCGCCATAAGCTCAGCATCTCGCCGAGCACGTTGGCGCAGTCGCCGACGATCGCCAGGTCGACCTTGACGTTCTTGTTGATCGAGGACGGGTCGATATCGACATGGATCTTGGTCGAGCCCGGCGAGAAGGCGTCGAGCCGCCCGGTGATGCGGTCATCGAAGCGGGCCCCGATGCAGATCATCAGGTCGCAATCGTGCATCGCGAGGTTCGCCTCGTAGGTACCGTGCATGCCGAGCATCCCGAGCCATTGCGGATCGGAGGCCGCGTAGGCGCCGAGCCCCATCAGGGTCGAGGTGATCGGAAAGCCGGTGAGCTTGACCAACTCGCGCAACTGGCGGCTCGCCGCGGGACCGGAATTGATCACGCCGCCGCCGGTATAGAAGATCGGCCGCTTCGCCCGCCGCATCAGCTCGACCGCGCTCTTGATCTTGGCCGGGTCGCCCTTGATCCGCGGCTTGTAGGTCTTGTGCTCGACATTACGCGGCCCGTGATAGAAGCCCTTGGCGAACTGCACGTCCTTCGGAATGTCGACTACGACCGGACCGGGTCGGCCGTGCGCGGCGACATAGAAAGCCTCATGCAGCACGCGCGACAGGTCGGCGACATTCTTCACCAGGTAGTTGTGCTTGGTGCACGGCCGCGTGATGCCGACCGTGTCGCATTCCTGGAATGCGTCGTTGCCGATGAGATGGGTGGGAACTTGCCCGGTGAGAACGACCAGCGGGATCGAATCCATCAGCGCGTCGGCAAGGCCGGTGACCGCATTGGTGGCGCCCGGGCCGGATGTCACCAGGACGCACCCGACCTTGCCGGTCGAGCGGGCATAGCCCTCCGCGGCATGCACGGCGCCCTGCTCGTGCCGCACCAGCACATGGCGCAGCTTGTCCTGCTGGAACAGCGCGTCATAGATCGGCAGCACCGCTCCGCCCGGATATCCGAAAACGTCGCGAACCCCCTGATCGATCAACGCCTCGATCACGATCTCGGCGCCGGTTATTTCCTTCGTCATCGTTCGCTCCTGCTACTCACCTTCGCGTGGCACTTTGGTCTACCGCTCCGGATGGGCTTGGAATCAAAAAGGGGCTCGAAAGCCCCTTTGCGCACCGCCGGCTCGTTGAGTTGCTGCTAGCAACCCCCGGCGATGCGCCCTCCTACGAGCACCACGACCATCTGCGAAATAAAGTTGCGCATTTCCATTTCTGACCGCCATTTCGTTGCGCGGGCTTATACGGCCAACAGGCCCAGTGGTCAAGCCGGAATCCGCGTGATTTCGCGCAAAATCAGCGCCTCTGCGTCCTGTGGATCGGCCCATGACCAATCCGGCATGCGGTTACGGAACCATGTGGCCTGCCGCTTGGTATAGCGCCAGGTATCCCGCACCCCGCCGGCGGCTGCCTCGTCGAGACTGATCTCGCCCTTGAGGTGGCGGATCAGCCAAGGCACCCCATGCGCCTTCATGGCGGGAAGCGACGGGTCAAGCTGCCGGGCCGCCAAAGCCTGCACCTCCTCGATTGCACCGGTTGCCAGCATCGTGGCAAAGCGGCTCTCGATCCGCCGCCTGAGCTCGGTGCGTTCGGCCCGCAGAAAGACTTTGACCGCATGCGCAGGATCCAGGACCGGAGCCTGTGTTTGTGCATGCCACTCCGACAGCGAACGACCCGTCGCCAGCACCACCTCGAGCGCACGCGTCACCCGTGAACGGTCGCCGGGCAACAACCGCTCTGCCATGGCGGGATCGATGCCGCCAAGCTCGGCGTGGAGCGCGGCCGCACCCTTGGCCTTAAGACGCGCTCTGACCGCGGCGCGAACATCCTCGGCAATCGGCGGGACCGCCGCGATCCCTTTGGTCAAGGTCTCGAAATAAAGGCCCGTGCCGCCGACCACGATCGGCATCCGGGCGTCGCGTGCCCCCACCGCCAACGCAGCAGCCGCCTCCACACACCACGCACCAGTCGAGTAAGGCGCACCTGCATCAACGTGGCCGTACAAGAGGTGTGGCACACGCGCCTCATCGGCCGCGCTCGGGCGCGCGGTGATCACCCGCAGGTCGCGATAGACCTGCATGGAATCGGCGTTGATGACGACCCCGCCGAGTTTCTCGGCGAGCGCCAGCGCCAGCGCCGACTTGCCGCTTGCGGTCGGCCCCGCGATGAGGATTGCTGGCAATGCGTGTCTCTCAACCGGATGGCCGGAAGCACATCTGCTGCCCAGCGCAATTGCGACAGAATGTCGGCTGCTACGCCGGAAGCCGCAAGGGTTGGGCACAGCGCTCGGAGCATTTCACACGGAGACGAATTGTTGCCGCCCCAGTCGGCGCCCGCTATAGCGAGGCGCAACTTGGAATGGACTCTGTGCATTTTTCGGAGACTCTGTTGACGCTCATTCAGCCTTTCCGCGCGCTACGTCCGGCGCCCGGCCGTGCCGCCGAAGTCCTCGCGCCCCCCTATGATGTGCTTTCGAGCGCCGAGGCGCGCCAGCGCGCCAAGGGAAAGCCTTGGAGCTTTTTGCATATTTCAAAGCCGGAGATCGATCTCGACCCTGCGCTCGATCCGCATGATCCATCGGTCTATGCCAAGGGTGCGGAAAATCTCGCGCATATGACCAAAGCCGGCGTGCTGATCCGCGATTCGAAGGCCTGCTACTACGTGTACCGGCTGACCTGGCGCGGCCATTCGCAGACCGGGTTTGCAGTCGCTGCGTCGCTTGCGGACTACGCCAGCAACCGCATCCGCAAGCATGAGCTGACGACCCCGGTCAAGGAAGACGACCGGGTGCACCAGATCGAAGCCGTCAATGCGCAGACCGGCCCGGTCATGATCGCCTATCCGGCCGCCCCGGAGATCGACGCGATCTTGGCACGCACCGCCTCCGGCACGCCTGAGGTCGATGTCACCGCCGATGACGGCGTCCGCCATCAGATGTGGCCGTTGAGCGACGAAGCGGCCGTCGCGGCGCTGACGCGCGCTGCCGACGCACTGCCAGCGATCTACATCGCCGATGGGCATCACCGTTCCGCGGCCGCGCTGCGGGTCGCACAGGCACGCGGTGACCAGACCGGCGCGAAGAGCCAATTCCTCGCGGTGCTGTTCCCGCACCATGAGATGACCATCCTCGACTACAATCGCTTGCTGCGTGATCTCAACGGCCGCACCGCAGAGCAGCTGCTTGCGGAATTGCGCCAGCGCTTCCTGGTCGCGGCTTCCAGCGAGCCTGTGCGGCCCGCCGCATCGACGGAGTTCGGCATGTTCGTCGCCGGCCGCTGGCATCGCCTGACGCTGCGCGATGAGCTCGCCCCTGCGGCCTCCCCTTCCCTCCCCCGCGAGCGGGACGGCGTGGATCCGATCGAGCGGCTGCCGATCACGATCTTGACCCGAAACGTCATTGAGCCACTGTTCGGCATCAAAGATCCGCGCACCGACAAGCGAATTGATTTCGTGGGCGGGGCGCGCGGCCTGGCCGAGCTCGAGAAGCGGGTTCTCTCTGGCGAGATGGCGGCGGCGTTCGCGCTTTACCCGACGCAGATGCCCGACCTCATGGCGGTGGCTGACGCCGGCGGCATCATGCCGCCCAAATCCACCTGGTTCGAGCCGAAGCTCGCCGACGGGATGGTGAATTTGGTGCTGGACTAGTGTCGTGACTCTGAGGCTTGCTTCATCTTGTCCCGCGCTCGACCCGGGACCTTTCCAGGCAGAGTCCTGAGTTTGGAACGATCCCGAATCAACGGCGCCGCAAGCGCTGCGCCGCGTCCGGAAAACAAATTCAGCTTAGCTTAGCTTAGCTTAGCGATCCAAGCGTCGGAAACAGAACGCTACACACGAGCGACAGGGCGAAAAAATCAGAGGCCGGGTTCACCGGCCTCTGACAATCCTATTTCAGCTCGATTAGCGCGAGCCGACTATTTCAGGCTGAGCGCTATAAAGCGCAGATCGCCTGCAGGATTTGCCACCAGCAGCAAGGCCGACGGGCGGCCATCGCGCTTGAGCTTCTCGATCTTGGCCGAGAAGTCGTCGGCGCTCGCCACCGCCTCCTGCGCGACCTCCACGATAACGTCTCCAGGCGACAGATGCTGGCTGTTGGCCGCCGAATCGGCGTCCACGCCGACGATGACCACGCCCTTCACGCTATCCTTCACCTTGTACTTGGTGCGCAGCGCATCATCGAGAGTGGCGAGGTCGAGCCCGAGGGTCTTCTTGACCACCGGCTTCTGATCCGATTGGGCATCGGGCTTGGCGTCGGCCACCTGCTTCTCGCCATCCTCAAGGCGGCCGAGAACCACCGTCTTGGTCTCTTCCTGGCCCTTGCGGATGATCACGACGTCGACTGACTTGCCGACCGGGGTATCGGCCACTACGCGCGGCAAGTCGCGCATCTCTTTGATTTCCTTGCCGTCGAACTTGACGATCACATCACCGGCCTCGATACCGGCCGGCTTGGCCGGTCCCTTGTCGTCGATGCCGGCGACCAGCGCGCCGTGCGGCGGCTTGATGTTGAGGCTCTCCGCGATCTCGTCGGTGACCAGCTGGATGCGCACGCCGAGCCAGCCGCGCCGGGTTTCGCCGAATTGCTTGAGCTGATCGATCACCGCCACCGCGGTCTTCGACGGCACCGAGAAGCCGATGCCGATGGAGCCGCCTGAGGGCGAGATGATCGCGGTGTTGATGCCGACGACCTCACCGTCGAGGTTGAACAGCGGACCGCCGGAATTGCCGCGATTGATCGGCGCGTCGGTCTGAATGTAGTTGTCGTAGGGGCCGGAATTGATGTCGCGGTTGCGCGCCGAGACAATGCCGGCGGTGACAGTGCCGCCCAGGCTGAACGGATTGCCGATCGCGATCACCCATTCGCCCAACCGCAGCTTGTCGGAATCCCCGAACTTCACCGCCTTGAGCGGATGGTCGGTCGTCACCTTGAGCACCGCGAGATCGACCTTGGTGTCCTTGCCGAGGAGCGTAGCCTTGAGACGGGTGCCGTCGTTGAGGATTACGGTGATCTCGTCGGCATCGGCAATCACGTGATTGTTGGTCACCACGATGCCGGACGTATCGATGATGAAGCCGGAACCAAGCGAGTTCACGCGACGCGGCGCCGGCGCGCTATTCTGGCCGCCGCCTTGGCCGCGGCGATTGAAGAAATCGCGGAACAGCTCGTCGAGCTGTGGGTCATTCGGAATCTGTGGCAGCGGCCCGTTGTGCGCCTCGACATTCTGCGAAGTCGAGATGTTGACAACCGAGTCGATGACCTGCTCGGCGACATCGGCAATTCCATCCGGACCGCGCGCCAGGGCTGGGCTGAGGAACGCGGGAAATACGAGCACCGCAGTGGCGGCCACAGCCAAAGCTGGACGGCGGGCCCGCCGGGCAAATTGCGCAAGAGTGCCGAGCATGGGCATCGAAGCTCCTGGGGAGAATTGAGGTCGAGACAGTGCGCCTCTCCGACTGCGGACGCAAGGGCGGTCTCGAGACCCGACTCTAGCCCGGGGAATGGGGCGGAATTCGGGACCCGGGTACCTGTCGGGTACCTGCGGTCGCACGCGCGCGGCGTGATTCGCTGGAAGATCGCCGAAATCGCTTCAAGTCATAACTTGAAGCGATCGAGGAACCCGAGGAGTGCCGCCACCCCCGTTCAGCCGCGCACCAGCCAGATCAAGATCAGGCCGGTCACCGCCGACGCGATACCGGCAATGCGCAGCGAAGTCTCGGGACTTTCCAGTGCGCTCGCCGCGAGCCGCTTTGCGGCAGCCGGAAAGCCGGCGAATACCAAGCCTTCGATGACGAGCACGAGACCAATGGCCACGATGAATTCGGACATTGTCGCCAGTGCTCACCGTTCCCGGCTGCGGCGCCGAAGCACGTCGCCTATTTCGCGGGCGGCTTAGTCTTGCCCATCGGGTCGCCGAAATAGCGGAAGAAGTTTGAGTCGGGCTGGAGCAGCATACGGGTGTCGCCGGACTTCAGGCTCGCCTCATAGGCCTGCATGGAGCGATAGAAGTCGAAGAAGTCGGGATCCTGACCATAGGCCTGCGCGTAGATGCGGTTGCGCTCGGCATCGCCATCACCGCGCGTCTGCTCGGCCTTGGACTGAGCTTCGGCGGTCAGCACGGTCACGTCACGATCGGCCTTGGCCCTGATTTCCGCTGCCTTCTGATTGCCAAGTGCGCGAAACTCGGCCGCCTGGCGCTGCCGTTCGGTCTGCATGCGCTGGTAGACCGCTTGGCTGTTCTGTTCGGGCAGATCGGCGCGGCGAATACGGGTATCGACCACCGAGATGCCGAAGGCTTCCGCTTCGTTCTGCAGCTGGGTGCGCACCGCGGCCATGAGCTGGGCCCGCTTGTTGCGCACGATGTCAATGGAGGGTGCCTCACCCAAGACCCGCCGTAGCGCCGAGTTGAGCAAGGTCGAGAGCCGGGCATTGGCGCCCTCGATCGCACCGATGGCCTGGTAGAACTTCAACGGATCGCTCACCCGATAGCGTGCGAAGGCATCGACCACCAGCCGCTTCTGATCGGCGGCAATGACCTCCTGAGCCGGATTCTCCAGATCAAGTATGCGCTTATCGATCGAGATCACGTTCTCGATCAGTGGCAGCTTGAAATGCAGTCCCGCGTCACTCACCACGCGAACCGGCTCACCCAGGCGCACGACGATCGCCTGATCGGTCTGGTAAACCGTGAACAGCGAGCTGTAGCCGACGATGAGCGCCAGCACGACCACCGCCGCAACGATGCCGCCCAAAATATTGAACTTCATCGATTGCCTCCGGTGGGCGCCGCTGTCTGCCCCGAGGAGCTCTGTGCAGGCGCACCTGGACGCGACAGCTGCGGCCGCGCCAGCTCGGTGAGCGGCAGATAAGGAACCACCCCGTTCTGCGTACCGGAATCCATGATTATCTTGTCGGTGCCCCCGAACAACCGCTCCATGGTCTCGAGATACATGCGCTCGCGGGTGACGTCGGGCGCCTTCTTGTATTCCTCATAGACCTTGAGGAAGCGTGCGGCCTGACCGGTAGCCTCGGCCACCGTCTGCTCCCGATAGGCTTGCGCGGCCTGGGTGATCTGCGCGGCGCGCCCACGTGCCTCCGGCACCACGCGATTGGCGTAGGTCTGCGCCTCATTCTGGGCACGCTCGGCGTCCGCGAGGGCGGCCTGAACATCGCGGAAGGAATCGAGGACCTGGGCGGGCGGATCGACCTTCTGCAACTGCACCTGGGTGACCTGGATGCCGGCCCCATAGCCGTCGAGCGTCTTCTGCATGATCTCCTGCACCTGGGACTCGATCGGGCCGCGCTGGCCGGTGAGAATCGACCCGGGAGATCCGCTCGCAACGACCGGTGAAACACCGCTGGCATCGGGCTGCGGACTGACGGTGGCGGACGGAACGGTCACATCCAAGTGCCCGATCACCTCGCGCATGGCGCTTTCGGCGACCGCCTTTACGGTTCCCTCAGGTTGCTGAAGATTGAAAAGATACTGGCCGGCGCCGTCCGGCTTGATTACCCAAAAGACGGAGAAATCAACATCGACGATGTTCTCATCGCCGGTCAGCATCAAACTCTCCTCCGGCACATCGCGGCTCGAGCTGCCGCGGCGCAGGTCATCGACGCTCCGCATGCCGATATCGATGCGGTTGACGCGCGTGACCTTGGGGGTCAGGGCGGTCTCGATCGGATACGGCAAGTGGTAGTGAAGGCCCGGCTTGGCATCCCAAGCATAGGCGCCGAAGCGAAGCACAATGCCGAGCTCATCCGGATTGACGGTAAAAATTCCGGTCAAGCCCCAAGCGAAGACTGCGGCAGCAACCGCGAGCATGATCCCCCGCCCGCCGAAATTCCCTCCCGGCAGGACATTGCGCAACCGATCCTGGCTACGACGCAGGAACTCCTCGAGATCGGGGGATGTCGGACCCGATTGTTGCGGCCCCGAACCCCAGGGGCCTTTGCCCCCCGATCCCCAGGGTCCGCCGCCCTGATTGCTCCACGGCATCGGCTGTCTCCTCGTCGGCCGCGCGAACCGCGGGCGTGTCAATTCATTTCCGGGGCGGGTTATAGGGGACGCGTCCTTCGGTTACAACGCGCCCGGCTGCGTCGAAACCGCAATAGCTTAACGCAAATCCTTCAAACGCCGTCGTTAATTGCGTTCGAAATGGGTAGCCCGGCGCGCATAGACAAGGACAGTAAAAGCTGCTGCGTCATCCGGTCCCGGAGCATAATCGCGGGATGCGACCTCCTGCCAGAGCGCCGGATCGATCTGGGGAAACAGGGTATCCCCCTCGGGCCGCAGATGCACCCGTGTGATGACCAGGCGATCGGCGTTGCCAATTGTCGCCGCATAGAGCTCGGCGCCGCCAATCACTGCGATCGCGTCGGCGGCCCGCCGCAGCGCGTCGCCGTGCGCGATCGCCAGCGCTGCGGCGAGCGATGGCGTCACCACAATGCCGGGCGCGGCAAAATCAGAATTGCGGCTGACCACGATATTGGTGCGCCCCTGCAGCGGCCGGCCGATTGACAGGTAAGTCTTGCGACCCATGACCACGGGCTTGCCCATGGTGATAGCGCGAAAATTCTTGAGATCGGACTTGAGCCGCCAAGGCAGCCCGCCCTCCCGCCCGATGATGCCGTTGTCGGCAACGGCTGCGACCAGCACCAGGGCGGGCGCGGCTGCGCGACCCGGTGGGGAAGCGCTCACGCTGCTCACACCGCGATTCTCATACGGCGACACTCATACTGCGACTTGCGCCTTGATATGGGGGTGCGGATCGTAGCCCTCGAGCGTGAAGTCCTCGTAGCGGAACGCCAGCAGATCCTCGACCGCCGGGTTGAGCCGCATGCGGGGCAGCGGCCGCGGCGCCCGCGAGAGCTGCAGGCGTGCCTGCTCGATGTGGTTAAGGTAAAGATGCGCGTCGCCCAACGTGTGCACGAACTCGCCGGGTGCAAGTCGCGTCACCTGCGCCACCATCATGGTGAGGAGCGCATAGGATGCGATATTGAACGGCACTCCCAAGAAGACATCGGCCGAGCGCTGATAGAGCTGGCAGGACAGCTTGCGGCGCGCGACGTAGAACTGGAACAGGCAGTGACACGGCGGCAGCGCCATCGCATCAACCTCGGCCGGGTTCCAAGCGGAGACGATCAGGCGACGCGAGTCCGGGTTGCGGCGGATTGCCGTGACCACGTCGGAAATCTGATCGACGGCGCCCCCGTCGGGACGCGGCCATGAACGCCACTGCCGGCCATATACCGGCCCGAGCTCGCCATGCTGATCCGCCCAGGCATCCCAGATCGTCACGCCATTCTGCTTGAGATATTTGATGTTGGTATCCCCGGCGAGGAACCAGAGCAGCTCGTGAATGATCGACCTCAAGTGCACTTTCTTGGTGGTCACCAAGGGAAAGCCTGCTGCCAGATCGAAGCGCATCTGGTGACCGAACACCGAAAGCGTGCCGGTGCCGGTGCGGTCGCGCTTCTCGGCGCCATCGGCGAGGATTCGCTCCATCAAATCGTGATATTGGCGCATTCGGTTTCGGACGTCTTGCTGTGGAGCCTTGCGCTCGGGCGTCGGCGTTTGATGTCGATCGATCCGGTATCGCGCGCCTGAATCGGCGCTGAGACCGGATTATCGCTCGATCGTTCAGCCTTTCATATCCATCCGACCAGGCCGAAAAGTGCCGCACCGGCAAAAATCCACAGCGGATTTATCCTGACCGTGTAGCTCGCGAGCGCCGTCACGCCGATCACCACAACCGCCAGACGGCTCTGCGCCGCTGCCTGTGCGATCACCGCCGCGCTTGCGCCGATCAGGCCGATGGAGATCGGCACGAGTGCGGCCTGAATGGTCATGCGCCAGGGAGCGTCCTTGAAGCGGTCCCAGACCCGCCCGATGAAAAAGGCGAACACGCAAGTCGGCCCGCACATCGCCACCGTCGCGACCAGTGCGCCGGCCAGGCCGGCGACATGGTAGCCAATGAGTGTCACCACGATGACGTTGGGCCCGGGCGTGACCTGCGCGATCGCATACATGTCGGCGAACTGCCGTTCGGTCATCCAATGCATCACGTCGACGGCAAGGCGATGCATCTCCGGCAGCGCCGCATTGGCGCCGCCGATTGCAAATAGCGACAGCACGGCAAAATAGCCCGCCAGCGACAGCAGTGTGCCCACCCCATCGGTCATCGACGCAACCACCACGCCACCGCGATGCCGCCCGGGATGAGCACGCCCAGCACCCAGTAGATGGGCCAGCGCAGGATGCCGACGGCGAGAAACGCCGCAATCGCGAGCCCCTGCCCCTGCCCGAGCCCCGGCCGCTCGCGCGCGAGCGGACCCGCCATCCTGAGCCCGGTGCTGATGGTAAGGCCAGCCGCGGCGGCGGCGACGCCGGCCAGTATCCGCTGCAGCGCCGCGATATCGCCATACGTCGCATAGAGCACCCCGAGCAGCATCACCAGCACGAACGGCGGACCGAGCAATCCCAGAAGTGCAACCAGTGCCCCCACGATTCCGCCCACCTGCCGTCCGAACACGACCGAGAAATTCACGATGTTCGGCCCGGGGAGGAAATTGCAGAGCGCATAGGCCTCGTTGAACTCCTCTGCGGTCATCCACTTGCGCTCGTCGACCATCATGCGGCGGGACCAGTAGAGGACGCCGCCAAAGCCGGAGAGCGAGATCAGGCTGAATGCGATGAAGAGCTCGACCGGCGCCGGGGCGACTGGAGCGCGGCCTGCAGAAATTGGGGAAATTTTGCGAGGGTGCGGCGGCGTGTCGGACATTCGAGCGTTGAGACTTAGACCCGGAGGCGTCCGCCACACTATGCATGATTCCGCCGGGCAGCCTTTCGATTTCGCGGGCGATGGCCGCCCCTTTTTTCGTCAACCTTTTGGGCCTATATCTTGGGTGCCGGCGCAAGCCGGATATGGCGATAAATGGCCGTCGTAATAAACCTATCGGACCCGGGGGCAGTACCCGGCGCCTCCACCCAAGACCAGCCCGGAGACCAGCTGGAGGCCTGGCTTTGGGTGGGGGCGAAACAGGATCGACGAGGGCGTAAAGGGCGCGCTTTTGCTCGGCATGGTTCCGCCGTTATCGGGCCAAATCCATAGTTGCCAACGACAACTATGCTCCGGTTGCTCTGGCCGCGTAATGCGGCTTGAAAGACCGATCTAAAGCCCTGGCGTCTTAGCAGCGCCAGGCGGGGTTCGGGGGCACCTGGCAACAGAAGCCCCCACTCACCGCAGAAACTCGCTGCCGACAATAAGCTCGTTGCGGGATCTCCGTGGTCCCGGGCGTCGGCGGCAAAACCGAGCGGGAAATCAACAGGCGGGACGCAACCCTGATTTCATTTGCCGTAATCATGCTCTAGCATCGCGCACAATCGGCATCGGCTCATGTTTCCAATCTGGAGCCGGCCCGCGTCGGATCTAAGGGAAGACTTCATGGGCGTCGATCATATTCGCTACGACCTGCTGGCCCAGGAAGCATTGCGCGGGGTGTTACGCACGGTCCTTGCCGATGCCGCCAAGAACGGCCTTCCCGGTGACCACCATTTCTTCGTGACCTTCGACACCAGGGCCGAGGGCGTGCGCCTTTCCCAGCGGATGCGCGCCCAATATCCAGAGGAAATGACGATCGTCCTGCAGCACCAGTTCTGGGACTTGACCGTCGGCGAGGACGCATTCGAAGTCGGCTTGTCCTTCGGCGGCGTGCCGGAACGGCTCGCCGTTCCATTTGCCGCGGTGAAAGGTTTCTTCGACCCTTCCGTCGAATTTGGCTTGCAGTTCGAGCAGGTCGCCGCCAGCAGCACCGGCGAAAAATCCGACGCCAAGCCCGGGGCCAAGCCCGATGCCAAGCCCGACGCACTACCCGCGCCGAGCAAAAAGGGCGGTGAACCAGCCAACACAGCGTCGCACGCAAAAGCGCGCCGCGGGACGTCGACGGCCCCGGCTCCTCCTAGCCCCGAGGCTTCCGCCACGGATCGATCGGACGACGAAGCACCCGACAAATCCAGCGGCGGCGAAGTCGTACGCTTGGATCGGTTCCGAAAGAAATAAGACGCACGCAGCCGGGAGAGGAGCTTGCTGGCTCCCGCAGTCCGTCGCGCACGAGCTGGCAGCGAGGCGATTTTGTCCCTTCACATGCCGCGTGCGTAAGCTTCCATCCCGCATTGTCAAACTCGGCGACACTAATCTTCTTTTTTGCCTACCATTATTGAATTTTGGCGAAAGGATATTCTACTCAAGGCTAGATCCACTGGTTCCGTTGGCCTCATGAACGATCAATCGCGCAGGCGTGTCCCCGACGAGCGGTCGGCTCTCGCGCAGCGGCTCGACGGGGCCTTTGCCGACCTCGACCTTAATCAGAGACTGGCGGCGGTTCGCGGCGCCGTCGAGGGCCGCATCGTTTTCACCACCAGCTTCGGTCTTGAAGATCAAGCAATCAGCCACGCGATCTTCACCCAGGACCTCGCAATCGACGTCGTCACCTTCGACACCGGGCGGCTGTTCCCGGAAACCCATGCGGTGTGGGCGGAAACTGAGCAGCGCTACGGCCAGCGCATCCGCGCCCTTTTGCCAGCGCGCGCGGCCGTCGAGGACTGGATCGCCCAGCACGGCATCGACGGGTTTCGCTCCTCGGTAGCGGCGCGGCAGAGTTGCTGCTCCCTGCGCAAGGTCGAGCCGCTGGGGCGGGCGCTCGCCGGGGCGGCCGGCTGGGTGACTGGCGTGCGCGCCGAACAATCGGCGGAGCGGGCGATGATGAGCTTTGTGGCCGCCGATGCGCAATATGGCCTTATCAAGCTGAACCCTTTGCTCGATTGGACGCGCGATCGCGTCGCGCGCTTCGTGCGCGACCACCGGATTCCGTACAACAGCCTGCATGACCGCGGCTTTCTGTCGATCGGCTGCGCACCATGCACACGCGCAGTCGCGCCCGACGAGCCGGAGCGGGCCGGTCGCTGGTGGTGGGAGCAGCAGGAGAAGAAGGAGTGTGGGCTGCACCTCGCGAGCGCGCCCGCTCTTGTGCATTAGCCGCGGCGCGCCGGGCCGACGACCTGCTCGTCATCTGATAAGCTGACCAGGAGGTTGGAGCATCTCCCGCGAGGCCGATGATGAGCAAAAGGCGCGAGAGGACGCGCATCGAAACCGACAGCTTCGGTCCTATCGAAGTGCCGGCCGATCGTTACTGGGGAGCTCAGACAGAGCGTTCGCGCCGCAACTTCCGCATCGGTAGTGAGCGCATTCCATCATCGCTCATCCGCGCGCTCGCGTTGATCAAGCGCGCCGCCGCCGAGGTCAATCACGCGCTCGGCTCGCTCGACGCGCGCCGGAGCAAGGCGATCGTCCATGCGGCTCAGGAGGTGATCGATGGTCGGCTCGACGATCACTTTCCTCTGGTCGTATGGCAGACCGGCTCCGGCACCCAAACCAACATGAATGTGAACGAGGTCATCGCAGCGCGCGCCAACCAAATGCTCAGCGGCAGGCTCGGTGGCAATGCGCCGATCCACCCGAATGATCACGTCAATATGAGCCAGTCGTCGAACGACTGCTTTCCGACCGCCATGCATGTCGCAGCCGCGACCGAGATCACGCGGTCGCTTGACCCCGCGCTCGCCCACCTGCAGGCGGCACTGGAGCGTAAATCCAAGGCTTTTGCAGATATCGTCAAGATCGGGCGCACCCACTTGCAGGATGCGACGCCTCTGACCCTCGGCCAGGAGTTCTCCGGTTATGCCGCGCAGGTGAGCTCGGCGCGTGCGCGCCTGGCGCAGGCGCTCAAGCATCTCTACCCGCTGGCGCAGGGTGGCACGGCAGTCGGCACCGGCCTCAATACAAAGCCGCAATTTGCCCGGCTTGTCGCCAAGCGGATTGCGGCGCTGAGCAAGCTCCCGTTTGTGACTGCGCCCAACAAGTTCGAGGCACTGGCCGCGCATGACGCCATTGTGTTTGTTCACGGCGCGCTCACTTCGCTGGCGACCGCGCTGTTCAAGATTGCCAACGACATCCGTCTGCTCGGCTCGGGCCCGCGCTCGGGCCTCGGCGAGTTGATCCTGCCGGAGAACGAGCCGGGCTCCTCGATCATGCCTGGCAAAGTGAATCCAACCCAGTGTGAGGCCGTGACCATGGTGTGCTGCCAAATATTCGGCAACAACACGACGGTCGCGGTCGCCGGCAGCCAAGGCCACTTTGAACTAAACGTCTACAAGCCCGTGATCGCTTTCGCACTGTTGCAATCGATCAGGCTGCTCGCCGACGTCGCGGTATCCTTCACAGACAACTGCATCGCCGGCATCCGCGCCGATACGGCGCGAATCCAGGAATTGATGCAACGTTCCCTGATGCTCGTCACCGCGCTCGCGCCGCATATCGGCTATCAGAAGGCGGCGGAGATCGCCAAGGCAGCGCATGCGTCGGGAACCACACTGCGCGAGGAGGCGGTCCGTCTCGGCTACGTTTCGGCAGCGGAGTTCGACCGCTTGGTGCGGCCGGAAAGGATGACCAAGCCAGGGTAATCTACTGCACAATGACGGCAGGAAATCAGCACGCACATTTCAGCAGATTACGTATGCTTATTGGAATAACTCGGCGATGCTTCAGTTTATCAACGATAAGAAACGTTGTTGAAGACTTCAGATCCGTGCGGCTCAACGTGAAACTTCCGCTCCGCCCAGCGCTCGTTGCTCAACCAGAATGCAAAAGCGCACAATAATGGCAAGGAAAGCACTGACATTGCCACGCTCCGGGCGCATTTCGGGTTCAAGGACGAGTTACTGACAGAACGCCTTCACTTGCCCGATGTTCGTCGAGATTTGGATGGGTGACGTCATCAAGCTTCGTGAAGCGCGCAGAAAGGCCAAGCGACTGCGTGAGGAGAAGCATGCAGCCGCTAATCGATTGTTGCACGGCCGCAGCAAGGCGGACCGTCGACTCGAGTCTGCGCGCAATGCGAAGGCCCATCGGGACCTTGAACAGCACCGGGTTGATTCGGGAGACGAAGGATGAAATCGCCTGTCGTTAAGCGCTCCATCGTCATCGCCGGCCACAAGACCAGTGTGAGTCTTGAAGACGCATTCTGGAAGGGGCTGAAGGAGATCGCGAGCGGACGCCACGCCACGTTGTCTGAGTTGGTGGCTTCGATCGATGCGGATCGCCAGCAGGGCAATCTGTCATCGGCATTGAGGCTGTTCGTCTTGGACTTCTATCGGACACAGGTCGGAGACGAGATGGGTCTGCACGGCAGCACCCCGCAGGATGCGATGATGGTGCGGCCTGCCGTTTCGGCCTAATCTTGGATTTCGGCGCACGCACACTCGGCGGGCGCGACTCGCGCGACGTTATATTCTCATCGCGTGCCGGTCGCGGCCGCCGGGGATTCGGATTGTTCATAAAGACGCAGGTCGGTCCAGACCAGGCCGGTTCAGGCCGCTAGCCCCGAATTGAGCCTCCTATCCGCGCGGCCCGTGCGAGACCGGAGGCCGGATATCAATCGGCGGCGGCAAAGGTGCCTGCTCGACAGCGGGACCGGAACGGCGAGCCGGCTGATCCGGACCGGGAGCGGGCCGCTGGCGCGGCGGCATGCTCGGTCGCGGCAGCGTCGGCGCGGTGCTGCTCATGTCCTGCTCCGGGGGACTCGGGCTGCCTGTCGTATCGCCCACGTCATCCGGGTGCTCACGCGCGGCTTGCTCGAGGGCATCGACGCGCTTCGCCTTCTCGTCGGCCGCACGCAGCGCAAGCCAATGGGTGAGCGCCCCGACATCGAGCGTGCGCCTGGGCGCCGCGACGGGCCCCTTCAGGTTCACCGTGACGGCCGGATGGCCGGCATCACGGTCATCGCCACTTGCCGCCGACAAGGTGAGGCGAGCGTCGATTGAGCTTTGTGTCAGGTCGATACTCCCGCTCGGGACGAGCTCGGCATTGGCGGCGTGTATCGTGATATCGACCGGACGCAGCTGGCCCATGCTCACTGTGATCGCCCCCTGCGCCAGCGGCACCGGCAAAGCCGCAGCTCCCAGCGCGGCGTCCATCTGCTCCCCGATCCGCGCTGTGTCGATTGGCAACCCGCGGGCGACCGCCCGCTCCACCATGTCGAATGCTGCCGCATTCATTCGTGCAATCCCGCCGTCCCGCAGTGTAAGGCTTCCCTTGCCGGTGAGCGAACCGATGAGAGCGATCGGGCTGCGTCCGCTACCCGACAGATCGAGTGCCGCCGTGAGCTTGCCGGAGAGCGGCGCCGCACCGCTGCCGAGCAGCGCACCCGCGTTGGCATCGACCAAATCGACATGGCCTTGCACCGCAACTCCATCCTCCCCGCGCCCGAAACCGACATCGCCGCTCACGTGGCCACCGGCCAGATTGCCGTCGATCTTCTGCAGCGCGAGAGCAGACGAGCTGACATCGACGACAGCGTGCAGGTCGTGGGCGGTGAGCGTGGAGCTGAGTGCTGCCTGCGCGGCGCTGATCGTGACCCGACCCTCGAGCCCACTCAGAAGCCCCGCCTCGAAGGGATCAGCCGGCCACGTCCCATTGGGGTTGCCAACCGGACGCGGAAACCCGACGGCGGTGCCGATCGCGGCCGGCACATCCAGGTAGGCAAGAGTTAGATCTCCGTTCAGCCGCATGGGAGTGCCCAGGCCGACCCCGAGGTTGCCCTTGATCGGATATCCCGCCACCGTGCCGTCGAGATCGGCAAGGCCGATGCTGCCGTCAGCAGCCAGGCTGAGCTTCGCCTTGAGCCTCGACCACGGCGGCTCAACGGCGCGCCCGATCATGGCCAAGCGCATTGGCACGAGCTCTGCGGCCGAGGCATCGAGCGCAATCTGGGCGGTCGGGCCCTGCTCGCCGAACGGATGCAAGCTCCCCTTGGCCGCGACCTCAAGCCCGCCCGCGCGCAGCTCCCCCGTGACCGCCATGTCGCCATCCGGCGGCCCGCTGGCATCGAACCTCAACCAGCCCGAGCGCTGATTGACGCCGAACAGCCGGTCGAGCCCTAACGCTGCAACCAGCGCACCGCCGTCGCTGGAATCGATGCTACCTTTCAGGTGCACTTTGGAGCCGCCAAGCCGCGTCAGGTCGGCCAGGCTCTGGAAACTTCCGCTCGCATCGCCCTGCAGATCGAGACGAAGGACACCGGCATTGCCCTGGAGGCGGAGCTTGCCGGAGCTCGATTTGTTCGAGGTCCCGTCGCGATCCAAAACCAGCGAAGAATGGAGGTGCAGCGGAGCAGCGCGGCTCTCCGCGCGGCGAATGTCTGATGCAAGGGGGGAGGAGAATGCTGCGGCGACGGCCGCGATGCCGCCGAGGCTGCTGGCGTCAAGATCAAGCGATAGCGAGCCGCGCGGCAACGCCTCCCCGGTATCGAAGTCTCCACTGACAGATGCTGCCGCTCCGCCGATATCGCCCACGAAGCGCGCGATATGGAGGCCGGTCGGGTCGTACCGCATCTTGATTGCAACATCCTTGGCCGCGAGCCCTCCCACCCGGCTGATATCGACCGCCGGCTTGACGCCGAAGCCGGCCTGCAAGAGCGAGAGGACGCGATCGACCTCGAGAGCCGGCGCGCGCAGATTGGCATTGAAGGTGACGGGCTTATCACGGCCAGGCCACACATAATCGAGGCTGCCTTCGACCTTTGTCTGGTCAAGCTCCAGCTGCAGGTGATCGAAAGCAATCCTGTCATTTGAGAGCGCGACATCGCTGGTCAGGCGCAGCGGCTCCGCAGCTGCGGGCATGTCGGCACGCTCGGCGAGCCAGCCGAACAGCGCTTGCAGATCGGCAGACTCGATCTTGGCGGCACCCGCAAAGCTCGGACCGGCGCGCGTCGCCGACAGTTGCCCGCTGAAAGCAACCTGACTGAGACCGGGAGCCCGCAGGCTGAAGTCTTCGATGTTCCAACCATCGCGGTTGGAGGCCACATCCCCGCCCACACGCTGCAACATCGCACCGCCTAGCGTCACGGTTTCGGCGCTAATCCCAAGCCGCACCGGAAATGACGGGCGCGGCGCCGCAACCAGAGCTTCAGCGAGGCGCTCGATGGCGAGACGCGGTTTATGATCGCCCGTTTCCGGCGCGGCGATGATCCGATCAAGGTCGATCTGCGATCCCGAGAGCGTCGCGGTCAATTCCGGTTGAGCGCCGAGCGAGAGCTTGGCATCGCCCTTGAGCCTTATGGCCTGCTCCTCGGCGCCGTACTGGAGCTCTACCTGTTGCAGGAGCGCCCCTGCCCCATCCACATGCACATGACTGGAGATGCGCCAGGGCTGGACGATGCCATCCGGGCCGCGGCCCACCGGACGAGCCATCTGCAGCGTTCCGTCGAAACGCGGCAAGCCATGCTCGATCCAGATCGATCCGTCGATGTCGAGGCTGCGCGGGTGATCGATCGGCGCCAGGCTGAGCCGCACCTTGACGCCTCCGTCGTCGGCCGGGCGACCTGCCGAAAATTGAAACGGATAGGTCCGGCCGTCGAGCACAAAGCTGCCCTCGCCTTTGACCGGCCCCAGCAGCGAGCGCACTTGCCCGGTGAATTCCAGCTGATCGAGCGTGAGGCGCGCTCCGCTTGCCGCGTCGGCGAATGTCGCGCGGCCCCATTCGATCTCCAGATGCTCGATCGCGACCGAATCGGGGTCGAGACCGATCGTCGGCGTGGACCAAGCAAGCCGGCCGGAAGGATCTAGGCCGAGCGTAAGCTCGGGTCCCTGCAGAACCATGTCCGAGGCCCGCCAAGTCCCGCGCATGAGATCACCCAGCGCGAACTCGATACGCAACCCGCGCGCCCGGGTCTTGGCCTGGTCGCCGGGGCGTCCGACTTCAATATCCTGCAGATTGAGCGTGGGCGTCGGCAAGAGGCGGACATCGATCGGCCCGGTCACCCGCACCTCAAGCCCGGTGAGCTTTCCAACCTCCTCCTCGAAGAGCGCGCGCTGGCTGCTCCAATCGACAAACAACGGCCCGACCAGCGCCGCCACCAGCGCCAGGATAATCGCAATGCCAGCACTCAGCAGCGTCGTCTGCACGCCGTAATCACCCCAACTGACCGCGAAAGTGGTGAACCGCCAAAGCGCACGCAAATGCGACTGCGGAGCTGGTCCTCAAATCGGACGGCCCAATCATCGGAGGGCCTTACGACCACCCCGGCCACCGGTCAAATGAGCAAGCTTCCCACCTGAGCACGATTCCCGTTGCCAAGCCATCACGGCCCGCCGTTTACCATGCGGGACGGCAACCAGAGCCGCGGGCACCTTGCTGCGGCGACTTGGCAACTTGCGCAGCTCACGCCGTCGGCTGATGCCGGCCCTTGACGGCAATTCTATGTCGGTTGCGGCCCGCCGACAGGGGGCCAAACGGGGGAAGCACGGGATTTTTTTCGCCGCGAACCCGGCTTCTGCTTGCATCCAGAGGCCGCCTCGGGCGGAATGCAGCAATCCGCTCGTGCCACGCATCTGAAATCAGGGCCGAGCAGTGCTCGACCGTGTCGACTTTGAGCCGGTGTTTTTCGCTCCTTTCGTGTCCTCGGTGATGCGGGTCGAGCCGGCCTGGATCGACTATAACGGGCACCTCAACATGGCCTATTACAATGTGTTGTTCGATCGCGCTGTCGACGAGGTATTCGAGCTCCTGGGCTGCGGCGAAAGCTATGTGAAATCCCGCCGCAAATCCTGCTTCACGGCCGAGGTGCATGTGCGCTATCTGCGTGAGCTGCATGCCGACGACCCGGTCCGGGTGACTTTTCAGCTCCTCGACCACGACAGCAAGCGGGTGCACTTTTTCGAGCAGCTGTTTCATGCGGTCGAGGGATGGGTCTCGGCCACCTCGGAGAACATGGCGCTGCATGTGGATATGGCGGCCGGCAAGACCACGGCGTTCCCGACCGATATCGCGACGACCCTCGCCAAAATGAAATCCGCCCATGCCAGGCTGCCGCTGCCGGAATCGGCCGGCCGACGCATCGCCATGCCTGGCTGACTTTTTCGCACGACCTCATCCTCAGCATCGCTGATGTGGCGCCAAGCCCTTGCCGGTGCCATCTTTAGGGCTTGAGATTCGCCTAACGACTCTGCATCGCCTAGCGACCTTGGCGACAGGGCGCCCAGACTTTCTCGAGCATGGCCGAACCGACCCGCACTTCTCGCGAATTCAATGAATTGCCGCCGGCTCCTCAACCGGGCGGCATTGCCGCGCGGGCGCGGGCCGCGGCCGCTCCGTATCTCGCCGATCTCAATTCCGAGCAGCGCGCTGCGGTCGAAACCCTGGATGGGCCGGTCTTGGTCCTGGCGGGTGCCGGCACCGGCAAGACGCGGGTGCTCACCACCCGTATCGCCCATATCCTGGCCACCGGGCGGGCTCGGCCATCAGAGATTCTGGCGGTCACCTTCACAAACAAGGCCGCACGCGAGATGAAGCAGCGCGTCGGAGCCATGGTGGGCGAAGTCGTCGAGGGGATGCCGTGGCTCGGCACGTTCCATTCCATCGGTGTCAGAATCTTGCGCCGGCACGCCGAGCTGGTGGGGCTCAAGCCCGATTTCACCATCCTCGACACCGACGACCAGATCAGGCTGCTGCGGCAGATCCTCGAAGCCGAAGGGATCGACGAGAAGCGGTGGCCGGCGCGCATGCTGGCGGGCCTCATCGACGGCTGGAAGAACCGCGGGCTCACTCCCGAGCAGGTTCCTCCCGGTGAAGGCGCGAGCTTCGCCAACGGCAAGGGCAAGAAGCTCTATGCGGCCTATCAGGAGCGGTTGAAGGTCCTCAACGCCGCCGACTTCGGCGATCTTCTGCTCGAATGCATCCGCCTGTTCCGCACCCAGACGGAGGTGCTGCGCCAATATCAGGGGCGGTTCAAATATATCCTCGTCGACGAATACCAGGACACGAACGTGGCGCAGTATCTTTGGCTGCGCCTGTTGGGGCAGAGCAGCGTGCCCGCCCTTTCGGCGGGTGGAGACAGGCCCGACACAGGCGCACCCGTGACATCGGGCCCGCCACGGTCGATCAAGAACATCTGCTGCGTCGGCGACGACGACCAATCGATCTACGGCTGGCGCGGCGCGGAGGTCGACAACATCCTGCGCTTCGAGCACGACTTTCCGGGCGCCAAGGTGATCCGCCTGGAGCGCAACTATCGCTCCACCGGACACATCTTGGCGGCCGCCTCGCACCTCATCGCCCACAACGAGGGCCGGCTCGGCAAGACGCTGCGCACCGAAGACGAGCCCGGCGAGAAGGTCACGGTCACCGGTGCCTGGGATTCCGAGGAAGAGGCGCGCGTGATCGGCGAGGAGATCGAGCAGCTGCAACGCGCCGGCCATCCCCTCGACGAGATCGCGATCCTGGTCCGCGCCTCGTTCCAGATGCGCGAATTCGAAGATCGCTTCGTGACCCTCGGCCTGCCCTATCGGGTGATCAACGGTCCGCGCTTCTACGAGCGGCAGGAAATCCGCGACGCGCTCGCCTATTTGCGCCTGATCGCGCAGCCGGCCGACGATCTCGCCTTCGAGCGCATCGTCAACGTGCCCAAGCGCGGGCTGGGCGATGCCACCGTGAAGCTTTTGCACGAGCACGCGCGTAAGCGCCGCATCTCCATGCTGGAGGCGACGCGGGCAATGATCGAGACCGATGAGCTCAAAGCCCGCCCGCGCGGCGCCTTGCGCGACCTGGTGGCGGCGTTCGACCGCTGGCGTGGGCAGAAGGAGGTGCTGCCGCACACTGAGCTTGCCGAGATCGTGCTCGACGAGTCCGGCTATACCGAGATGTGGCAGAAGGACCGCAGCGCCGATGCCGCCGGGCGCCTGGAGAATCTCAAGGAGCTCATCCGCTCCATGGAGGAGTTCGAGAACCTGCAAGGCTTCCTCGAGCATATCAGCCTGGTCATGGACACCGACCAGAACGAGAGCAGTGAAGCCGTTTCGGTGATGACCCTCCATTCGGCCAAGGGACTGGAGTTCGACACCGTGTTCCTGCCCGGCTGGGAGGAAGGGCTGTTTCCCAGCCAACGGACATTGGATGATCAGGGTCGTGCCGGGCTCGAGGAGGAGCGCCGGCTCGCCCATGTTGGGCTGACGCGCGCGCGCCGACGCGCGAAAATCTATTTCGCCACCAATCGGCGCACGCACGGGCAGTGGCAGAGCAACCTGCCCTCGCGCTTCCTCGATGAGCTGCCGGAGGCGAACGTGGAGGTAACCGAATCCCGCGGCGGCTTCGGCGGGTATGGTGGCTACGGGGCCTCGCGTTTCGATGAGATGACCCATTTCGGCTCAAGTTACGGCACGCCGGGATGGCAGCGCGCGCAACGGCGCAGCAGCGGCTTCGAGGACATGTCGCAAGATTTCGATGCCGACACCCAAGCCGAGCAAAGCGCGCGCGAGGCAAGAGCCCGAGCCGCCGGCGGGCGGCGGGGACGCCCCCGCTCGTCCCCCCTCACGATCGAGGGCGAGTTGGTCGCGCGATCGAGCGGTCCGGCCTCCGCGTTTGCGGTCGGCGACCGCGTGTTCCACCTCAAGTTCGGCAACGGCAATGTCACCGCGGTCGACGGCAACAAGCTGTCCATACACTTCGATCAGGCAGGCGAGAAGCGCGTGGTGGATAGCTTCGTGGAACGGGTGTAGCCCTTTATTTCCACCACGGCTGGGACCGGCGTCCAAACCATCACCGCAGGATTTCTGTTATAAACTCTCGCGTAAAGGCGGCCGGCGGCCGCGATTCGAGGGTTGATCCATGCGCTTGGGGTCTCGCTTCCGGTCCTGGCTTTGGACATTGCTATTGGGCACTTTCGCCGGCCTGCTGGCGTCCACAGCGGGCGCACATGTGCTCATCAATGTCGACAAGACAACGCAGACGATGACGGTCTCGGTCGATGGCGTGCCGCGCTATCACTTCACCGTTTCCACCGGTCGTCCGGGCCTTGGCACCCCAGACGGGACCTTTCATCCGGAGCGCATGGAGCCGACCTGGTTTTCCAAAGAGTATTACAATTCGCCGATGCCGCACTCGATCTTCTTTCATGGCGGCTTCGCCATCCATGGCAGCTACGAGATCAACGCGCTCGGCGGCCCGGCCTCGCACGGCTGCATAAGGCTGCACCCGGACAACGCCGCCACCCTCTACGCGTTGGTCGAGCGCGAAGGCATGGCGGCGACTACGATCGTGGTATCGGGCGAGACGCCGGCTTTCCGCGAGGCCCCGATTGCACGCGAAACCCCGTGGGGCAGCCGCGCGCCGGGCACCGCAGCTACCCCCCTGTATCAACCTGACAACTTGTTTCCACCGCTCTTCCCCGGCTATCAGCCGCCGCAGCGCCGGAGCTATTAGAGCGCAGCCGTCACTTCGGCTTCTGGAACTTAAGGACGAACTCGTCGACCGGGCCGGTCGGATGCTGCGTGGTGAAATCGCGCGTGTCCTCGGGATGGCTCCAGAACGCGCCCTCCGCGGCCAGCTTGAATCCTGCCGCCTCGACCTCCCGGCGCAGCACCGCCTCATCGATGCGATGCAGCGTCTTGCCGACGGAAATGTCTGCGCCGGGCTTGGCGGCATGGTCGGCGATGACCAGGAAGCCGCCCGGCTTGAGCGCCGCGAACAGCTTGCGATCCATCTGGGCGCGATCGACTTTCATGTAGGTCGTGTCGTGATAGAAGAACAGGAACGTGATCACGTCGAGATCGCGCACGTCGTCGGGCACCGGATCATCGAACGGCCGCGACACGGCGACCGCATCCTTCATCGCCGGCGTCGCCAGACGGGCGGCGAAGGCCGCCTTGCCGCGCTCGCCGAAATCCGGCGGATTCTGACCGTAGACGATGCCATTAGGGGCGACCGCCCGAGCATCTAGCTCGGTTGAGTAGCCGGCACCCGCCCCCATATCGAGGACTTTCATGCCCGGCCGTAAGCCGGCGAAGGCCAGGAACGGCACCGGATCGCGACGCTTGTCGGCCTGCCGGTCGGCATCGCTGCGGTCGGGCGCCGCCATGAGGGCGGCATAATCGGGCGTGCCGTTCTGCGCGCCGGCCGTCGGGATCGCGACACCCGCAGCCGTCAAGGCGGCGAGGATCGCGACGCCGGCGGCGCCACGGCGGAATGCTTGCGCAAATTGCTTCATCTTCGAGCCTCTTTATCGTTGGCGTATTGTCGGCGTGTGTGCTCTCGTTCGGCAGCCCTGTGTTAGCACGGATCGCCGCCGGAAACCCCTGGAGGATACATTTGACGAAGGTGGGAGCAACTGACGAAATTGGCAGCAATGCCAAACGCGCGAAGCCGGATCGGCACGCTTCGCTGCGCGCATCAACCGGCGGAGGAATGCGCGCCGTTCAGGCGGCGACGCGATGCATCGCGACGCCCTCGTACATGCCATTGATCGCCTTGACCGACTTCTCGATGGCGGTCCACAGCGCCGCGACCTCGTTGGCCGCCTCGGAATTGGAATCGTATTCCTTGGCGCCCTCACCCTCCGCCAAAGCGAGCGAGTAATTGGTGCGTTGCGTGATCTGACCCGACCAGACCGGAACATTGAGCTGGGTCAGAACCTGACGCGCCTCGCGCACATAGGGAGACTCGGTGTTGTCGCGCCGCGCCGGAACGCCGTTGATCACCACCGCATAGGGCTTGTTGAGCTTGCGGCAGAGGTCCATCGTTTCCTTGACGGCGGCGATATCGAAAACGGTCAGGCGCGCCGGGATGATGACCAGCGTGGCGGCATGGATCGCATCGGTTACTGCGGCCGACATGTTCGGCGGAGTATCGATGAACACCCACTCGTAGCCGGCCTGCTTGGCGGCCTTGATCAGATCCGCAACACCGTCGACGGCTGCTCGCAGCGGCGGCTCACTCCCGCCCCTGAGCTTGTGCCACAACGTCAGTGAGCCCTGCGGATCGCAATCAATCAACAAAACCGGACGCGATGGACGGTGCGCCTGGGCGGCGAGATGCGCGGTCAGCGTGCTCTTGCCCGAGCCGCCTTTGCGTGACGCGAAGACGATGACGTTCATGAGAGCACCCCTCAGTGATTCGCATCGCGAGGGTACCACGGCTCACGCTTTGGCCCTATGGTTGGCGGGGAATCTCAAGGCTCAATTTCGGCGGTAACCGCGGGTGCAACCCGGGAGAACTACCTGTCGGATAGAACACCACATGACGCGCATGTGACGGGCCGAATCGAAGAGCGAACGAACCGGAATCGAAATATGAACTATCACCACTCCGTCGCCGGACCCGCCTCGCGATGGTCCATCGGCCCGGGCGCCAGTGGCATTGCAGGTGTCCTGCTAGCGGCGCATCTCTTTGTGGCTGCGGCCTGCGGGGAGAGCGCTGCGCCTGCGGCCGTTGCCAATGCGACGCAGCTCATCGCACAGGTGCGGAACGGCCGCGCCGACGTGCCGCGGGTCGAGCTTGCGGCGCGGCTCGAGGCGGCGGGATTTGCGGGAACGCTCGATTACGCGATCATGCGTGACAATGCGGCGCGCGAGCTCAGTGGGCGGCCGGACGGAGTGGGTTGGGTGAGCGCCGCGGAGCTCAAGAGCGCTGACGATGCGATCAGCCGGGAAGTGGCCGCCTTGCGGGGCCCCCCGGAACCGCCCCTGCGTCTCGCAGCAATCGCGCGCCTGCCTGGGCGCCCGCAAATCCCGGGACTTAGAATCGTTTACATCAATCCGCTGGGCGATCCGGCCGATGCCAATCCGTGGCACAACATTCTGGCCCACCAAACCGAAGGACCGCCCGGCACCGCCCACGCCTCGGCGCTCGCGCAGGCCGCCAATCCGACCAAACGCGGGGTCACCCTGTGGGTCGAGACCGACGGCACCGCCTATTGGGCCACTTCTGAGCGCGTGATCCCGACCCACGGCGACGGGGCCAACCGCAACGACAACAAATACATCGACAACTCGAAGACCTATCATTCGGTGGTCAAGACCAACACGATCGGGGTCGAGTTCATCGGCAACTATCCGGATGTCGCCAAGCCGGTGACACCCGCGCAGTTGCAAGCCTGGCTCGTCCTGGTGCGCTTCCTGCAAGAGCGCTACGGCATTGCGCCGGATAACATCTACGCGCACAACTGGATCGACTACAAAGATACGCGTTATTGCGAAGGCTGCGCGCTGGCCGAAGCGGCGCGGTCGCAGGCTTATCAACCAACGAGCCGCGCCGGAGATGGCCGCTAACAGTAAGCCTGACGCGATCCCGCGGTTCCCGCTGGCGCCCTCAAGAAAGAGGGCGGGCACAAGGAGGCTGTCCACAAACCCGTCCACCACCCGCACCTGAGCGTCCGCCGGGATCAACTCGTCCAGCCGCTCCGGAAACAGCGTCGCCTGATCACGCGAAACCCCGCCACATAGCCAGCCATCGCGAATCTCCCTCGACACGGAGATTCTCCGACAAAGCCTCAGGGGGAATCCTATTTTCACACAGCCTCCAAGGCCCGCCCCTACGAACGCGATCGGCTTTTCAATCCGCGTGACGGTCCGATTATCGATCCACCGCAGCGGAAGTCACTCCTCGCTCTTGATGCTTTTCTCTGCCACCACGCGGCCCCAGCGGTCGAGCTCCGCGGCAAGCAGGGCGGCAAAGTCCGCGCTCGAGGTCGGCGCCGGAATAGCGCCGGAAGCGATGAGCTTCTCGTGCAGGTCGGGCTCCGCGAGCGCGGCCACCACCGCATCGTGCAGCCTGGCAACGACCCGGGCCGGCGTGCGCGCCGGCGCCAGCAGCCCGTACCAATTGTCGGCGCTGGTATCGGCAAAGCCTTGCTCGGCGAGTGTCGGCACATCGGGCAGAGCCGCATTGCGCATGCCCGAGGCGGCCCCGAGCGGGCGGATCTTGCCGGCCTGAATCTGCGACAGCAGAACCGGGACGTCGGCGAAGAAGCCCTGCACCTGGCCGCCCAGAAGATCGCTCAACGCGGCTGCAGCGCCCCGATAGGGAACGTGCAGGAACTTTACGCCGGCGGAGGCCTGATAGAGCTCAAGCGCCAAGTGCGGCATGCTGCCGATACCGGTCGAGGCGATGGCGACGGTGCCGGGCTTGGCCGCCGCCATCGCGGCAAGATCGCGCGCGGAGGCGACCGCCATGTCGGGCTTGACCACCAGGATCGTGGTGTTGCGCACCACCAGCGTGATGGGAGCGAAGTCGCGGATCGGATCGTAGGCGACCTTGACCGCGAGATGCGGAGTGATCGCGACCGCCCCGACCGTGGTCATGAACAGCGTGGTGCCGTCGGGTGCGGCGTGCGCCACATATTCGGCCCCGACCGCCCCATTAGCGCCGGCCCGGTTCTCGACAATGACATTCTGCCCGAGCAGGCCCTTGAGCTTATCGGCGAGGAGCCGGGCCACGAAATCGGTTGGCCCACCCGCCGGAAAAGCGACCACCATGCGGATGGTGCGCGACGTCAGCTCCTGCGCTCGCCCGGCGGCCGGCGCCAACAACGCCAGCGCCAACAAGAAGCAAGGCGTCGCGCGTCGCACGCTTTTTCGTTTTCGCATGTCCTTATCGGAAAACCGGTATCCACTTTTCCGGAACATGCGGCCAGCCTCACTCGGGCTTGATGCCGACGCGCGCGACGAGCTCCTTCACAGCGGGAATTTCGGTCGCGATGCGTGCCGTCAATTGCTCCGGCGTGCCGGCCACCACTTCGAATCCGGCATTGTGCGCCTGCTGCAGCGCTTCCGGGGTCCGCAATGCGGCTTGGCTTTCCTTGGCAAGGGCGGCGAGGATCGGCGCCGGCGTGCCGGCGGGCGCAAACAGCGCGTTGAACGTGTCGGAGACAAAACCCGGATAGCCGGACTCGATCATCGTGGGGACATCAGGCAGCGAGAACCAGCGCTTCGCCCCGGTCACCGCCAATGCCCTGAGCTGACCGCTCTTGATCATCGCCTCGGCGGCAGCGAGCGCGACCGAACCGACCTGCACCGTCCCCTCGAGCACCGCGACCGCAGCGGGCCCGGCCCCCCGATAGGGTACGTGCGTCATCTGAATGCCGGCGCGCAGCTTCAGCTCCTCACCGGTCAAATGCGATTTGGTCCCCACGCCGGGGCTCGAATAATTGAACTTGCCGGGTGCAGCCTTGGCGCGCGCCACCAGATCGGCGAGCGAGGTGATGCCGGAATCGGGACGGACGACGATCACGTTCGGGGCGTTGACGAGCTCGGAGATGGGCGCGAAATCCTTGAAGGGGTCGTAGCCGAGATTGTTGAACAGCGCCGGATTGACCGCGATCGCGGTCGAGGTGAGGAGAAGCGTGTAGCCGTCGGGCGCGGCGCGTGCGGCCGCCGCCATGCCGATATTGCCGGCGGCGCCGCCACGATTATCGACGACGACCGATTGGCCGAGCGATTTCTGGAACGCCGAGGAGATGATGCGGGCGATGATGTCGGTCGGGCCGCCGGGCGCAAACGGGACGATCAGCACGATGTTGCGCTCCGGGTAAGCGGCGCGGGCGGTCGGTGAGAACAGCCCGACGAGCAAGATGAGCAAGGCCGCGAGCGTGGCGCAAAGCCTCCCGCGTCCTGCGGACTCGAACCGGATCTTGTCGCCGCCGGGCTTGACGCGGCGATCCATCTTCTTGCGAAAAAGATGCACCCGCGAAGTCACAAGGGCGTTTACGCCCGTCTTCGACGGGCTATGCCCGCGGGTGACTACCGAATTTGGGCCAATCATCACTGCTGCTTCCTCCGGCCGCGAAGGCGTCACGATACGGCGCATCGCGGACGAAACAAGTCCCTTGAGAAGCTGCGGAGATGTGCTTGAAAACCCTGTGCAAAGTTCTGCGGGCGAAGCTGTGGATGAAGGCTGCGCAGATTGGGGATAAAGAACCTCGCGCAACATTTGCGCGCTTGCTGTGATGTATGGGGAGATCGCCCGACAGATTAGGAAAGTATCAGGACGTTCCCTTCCCAGGCTCCTACCCCGATGTCAGACACCATGCCTTCGGCCGACGCGACCTTGTGCGCCAGGGTCGTGACCGATGAAGCGACCGCGCGACGCCTTCTCGACGCGCTTGCCGAGGCGCTGGATCCCGAGCAAGCCGTTGTCTCGATCTCGGAAGAGCGTGGCGGCGGCTGGGCGGTGGCGCTCTATTTCCGCGAAGCGCCCAATGAAGCAGCGTTGCGGGCGCTGGTTGCGCTCGGCTCCGATACCGAGACCGGCAATGCGCTCGCGTTCGAGACTATCGGGGCGACAGACTGGGTAAAGGCGAGCCTTGCGGGTCTCAAGCCGGTCGAGGCCGGACGCTTCGTCGTGCACGGCGCCCATGACCGCGCGCGGGTGTTGGCGAACCGCATCGGCATCGAGATCGAGGCGGCGCTCGCCTTCGGCACTGGCCACCATGGCACCACGCGCGGCTGCCTCCTCGCCTTCAACCAGTTTCTCAAGCAGCGGCTTCAGCGCAAAGGCGCCAAGGCCAGAGTCCTCGACCTTGGCACCGGCAGCGGCGTGCTCGCCATAGCGGCCGCGCGCGTACTGCGCACTCGCGTCATGGCAAGCGATATCGATGGACGTGCGGTCATGGCCGCCCGCGGCAACGCCGGGCTCAACCGCGCAGCCTCGTTTATCGAGGTTATCCGCGTTGCGGGTTGCGAGGCCCACGGCTTGCGCTTAGGCGCACCCTACGATCTCATCTTCGCCAATATCCTGCTTGCACCCTTGAAGCGGATGGCTCACCCCATCGCGCGGCTCACGCAAGCGGGCGGGCGGGTCATCCTCTCCGGTTTGCTGATCGCGCAGGAAAACGGTGCCCTTGCGGCTTATCGCGCGCAGGGGCTTTCGCTCGAGCGGCGCGTCGTGCTCGACGGCTGGGTCACGCTGGTGATGCGCAGGGGCGTTGCCGCCCACAAGCGCCGAACATAAAGTGAAGCGATGTTCGAGGCCCGCTTCCAGTCGTTCGACGATGCCCCCGAAGGCGCCGCAACAGCCCCACGCGTGGCCGCGCTACGCACCGAGCTCGCGCGGCGGGGGCTGACCGGCTTTGTGGTGCCGCGCGCCGATCGGCACCAGAACGAATACGTGCCGGCTTGCGACGAGCGGCTTGCCTGGCTCACGGGCTTCACCGGCTCGGCCGGCGCGGCGGTCGTGCTCATGGACCGCGCCGCCCTGTTTGTCGACGGCCGCTACACTTTGCAGGTGCGCCAGCAGGCGGACACTTCGCTGTTTACGGTCGAGCATCTGGTCGAGATGCCGCCGCCGCAATGGCTGGAGCAGAATCTCAGCGCCGCAGATCGCCTGGGCTATGACCCGTGGCTGCACACGGTCGAAGGCGCGGAGCGGCTCGCCAAGGCCTGCGCGGCGAGCGGCGCTTCGTTGATCGCAGTCGAGCCTGACCTGTTTGATGCGATCTGGGCCGATCGGCCAGCGCCGCCCCTCGGGCCCGTGCGGCTGCACGATATCGCGTTCGCGGGCGAGGACGCCGCGGGCAAGCTCGCGCGCGTCCGCACCGAGATCGAGAAGCTCAAGTGCGACGCGCTGGTGGTCTCTGATCCGCATTGCATCGCCTGGGCCTTCAACATCCGCGGCGCCGACGTGCCGCATACGCCGCTGCCGCTTGCCTTTGCGATCGTGCCCCGCGAGGGACGGCCCGCCCTCTACATCGATGGCCGCAAGCTTGCCAATGATGTGCGCGATCGCCTGGAGGCGCTCGCCGACATCCACGAGCCGGCGAGTTTCGCCGGCGACTTGACCGCGCTCGGTTCGCCCAAGAAGACCGTGCGCATCGACCAGGCAACCGCAGCCGATGCGCTTTCGCGCCTCATCACCAGTGCCGGCGGCAAGGTGAGCCGCGGGGGCGACCCGATCGTGCAGATGAAGGCGGTGAAGAACGCCAGCGAGATCGCGGGCGCCACTGCGGCGCAGCTGCGCGACGGCGCCGCCATGGTGCGCTTCCTAGCCTGGTTCGACGAAGCTGCGGCAGGCGGCAAGCTACGCGAGATCGAAGCCGTCGAAGCACTCGAAAGCTTCCGCCGCGACACCGGCAGGCTCAAGGATATCTCATTTCCGACCATCGCGGGCGCTGCCGCCGATGGCGCCATCGTGCACTATCGGGTCACCCGCAAGAGCGATCGGGTGATCCCGAAGGATAGCCTGTTTCTGATCGATTCCGGCGCGCAGTACGAGGACGGCACGACCGACATCACCCGCACGCTCGCCGTCGGCACCCCGTCTGACGAGATGCGCGATCGCTTCACCCGCGTGCTCAAGGGCCACATCGCGATCGCCCGCGCGATCTTTCCCGACGGCACCACCGGGGCGCAGCTTGATTCCTTTGCGCGGCAGTCGCTGTGGGAAGCGGGCCTCGATTTCGATCACGGCACCGGCCACGGCGTCGGCAGCTATCTGTCGGTGCATGAAGGCCCGGCGCGGATCTCCAAGCTCGGCACGGTTCCGCTCAAGCGCGGCATGATCCTGTCGAACGAGCCGGGCTACTACAAGACCGCAGAATACGGCATCCGCATCGAGAATCTGGTCCTGGTGGTCGAGGCGGACGCGGTCGCCGGCGCCGAGAAGCCGCTCAATGCGTTCGCGACCTTGACTCTCGCGCCGATCGATCGGCGGCTCATGCAGCCCGACATGCTCAATGCCGTGGAGCTGGGCTGGCTCAACAACTATCACGCGCGCGTCCGGACGAGCCTCTCGGCATTGCTTGATGCACCAACGCGCGCGTGGCTTGCGGCTGCGACTGCGCCGATCACGCGCGGCTGACCGACCGGCTTAAGCCACTGGGTCCCGCTCCTATGCTGCGATCTCCCGCGGCGCCGTCCCTACAACTCCGAACGGCCGGCAATTGATTTTGTTGACGAAAATCGAGTTTCGAATTGCTAGAGCGATGGTAAAATTACACTAGGCCGCTTCATTCATCGAACTCTTTCGACTCTCTCCAATCGCACCAGGGGGCGGCCGCCCAGCCCGACCCGAGCCTTTGCGAATCTCGGAGGGCACCGAGATCTGACCCTGGGCACGGCGTAGAAGATCGGCTCGCGATTATTGCCACTCTGCATGACGTGCACCGGTCGATCCGGAAGTAAACAGCGGCCAAGCCGCGCCATCGATCGCCCCGCCGCGAAAGCTGACCGCATCCCGCTCCTAACAGCGAACCACATCAACTCTGGCCCGATTTCTTCAGATAAGCGGCCGGAACCTCCAATCTGTTGTGAAACGAGTTGCCCCTGCTTCCAACTTTGGCGATTCGTCGTCTACACTGCTGCGGGGAATCCCGAAGGCATCCGCAAAATTCTATTTGCTGCATGAGAGGCCTTGGGTAGGCGAGCTGCCGGGACCGGAACATGTTATGCAGGCCTCCTCTTTGTTGAAGCAAGCCGCCGGGTTCGAGCAGGCGCTGCGCGCTTGTGAGGCCATCAAGGACTGCACCGCTCTGCTGCGAACGGAGCTCGGCCAGGGCGGCTTCAACACGTTCGCGTGCGGCGAGCTCGATCTGGATAACAAGGAGCGATATGCCTTCTATGTCATCGACTGGCCGGATGAATGGCGGCAATTCTATTTGGAAAACGATCTGATGATCGACGATCCGATCGTCGACGCGCTGCGCGATCGTCGAAATCCTTTCACCTGGACGGAGCTGCTCCAAAGCCAAAATGTGTCGAGGCGGGGGAAAGATATCCTAAAGCTCGCGGGCGACAGGGGGTGGACCGAGGGCTTTGTCGTGCCGATCCGCCGCAGCGTGCGGGCGAGGGTCGGCCTCGTCAGTCTCGCCGGCAAGCGCGCGCCCCTCGAGGATCGGCACCGCGAGATGCTGACGCTCATGTGCGTTTGCTTTTTCCATCATGTCAGGACCCTTGTCCCGCGTTGCGGCTTTGCCGTCCCACCAGCCGGACTGACACCGCGGGAGATCGAATGCCTGCAGCTGGTTGGCCGAGGGCAGTCGGACAGGCTCATTGCGCAGAAGCTCGGGATTTCGCAGCTGACCGCGCACGAATACGTGGAGAGCGCAAAGCGCAAGCTGAAAGCGGGCACCAGGGCCGAGTTGGTCGGGGTTTGTGCAGCGCTAGGGATCGTCGACAGCTGAATCGCGTCCCCCTGTTCAGGGGGATGACAGTGGTTGAGCAATTCTGCACGTTGACTTGCGGAAGCGGGTTTATCGGCGACCCGAGTTGCCGTCGGGCTCGGTCCCACGTAATTCACGGTTGTATTGGAGATAAGAACATGCGCTTGAGATCGTGCTCTGCCGCGGCGATGTTGGCCGCGACCCTAAGCTCCGCCGGTCCCGCTCTTTCATCCTCCCTCGTCATCAATGGCGATTTCAGCGCTGGCAATTCCGGGTTCAGCAGCGACTATGCATTCCGGTCGCCGATCAATGGAGAGACGCAATACAACGTCGTGCCGGGAAAGCACATTAACGATTCTTCCAGCAACAGCTACGGTGACTGGACGGCAATCACTTCCGATCCCAGCGGCGGCAACGGAAACGTGCTGATCGCAAACGGCGCGACGTCGCCGGGTGAGCGAGTGTGGGATGAATCGGTTAGCGTCAAGCCGTTCACCAACTACGTTTTCAGCTTCTATGCGGCCGATGTGAATTACACTTCCGCGAGCAATGCCGATATCTTGGCGAGCATCAACGGCACTGCGCTCGGCTCGCCCCTGGCCACCACGCAGTCCTGGCAAAGCGCGAGCTATAACTGGAGCTCGGGTAAGCTTTCAGGAGGGGTCACATTGGCGTTGATCGACACCAATACCCAGGCCGCGTTCAATGATTTCGCGTTGGACTTTATTTCCATGTCCCCCGCAGTGAGCAGCACGCCGCTGCCGGCAGCTCTGCCACTGTTCGTCAGCAGCTTGGGAATAGCGGGAGCTGCCCTGTGGAGAAGGCGGCGGGTCCGACAGTGCTCTGTTGCCGGCGCGTGAACCGCTAAGCTGTTTCCCGGACGCGCCGCAGCACTCACCTCGCCTCCCCGATCAGCGCAAACCACTCGTCTTCGGTGAGCACCTTGACGCCGAGCTCGGCTGCCTTGCCGAGCTTTGACCCGGCGCCGGGTCCGGCGACCACATAGTCAGTCTTCTTCGAGACCGAGCCCGCCGTCTTGGCGCCAAGCCGCTCGGCCATGGCCTTGGCCTCATCGCGCGTCATCTTTTCCAACGAGCCGGTGAACACCACCGTCTTGCCGGCGACTGGCGAGGATGAGGCCGGCTGCTCGGCGTCGAGGATGCGCACCTCCTTGGTGAGGCGCTCGACGATGCCGCGGTTATGCGCCTCGCCGAAATAGGCGGCGAGGCTGTCGATCACGGTGTCGCCGATCTGATCGAGATTATCCATCTCGGTCCGCGTTTCTTCATCGCCCTCCGCAAGCTTGAGGCAAGCGTCGTGGAACGCCTTCCAGGTGCCGTAGCCGCGCGCCAGGGCCCGCGCGGTCGTCTCGCCGACGTGACGCATGCCCAGCGCGTAGATGAACCGCTCGAGCGCAATCTCGCGCCGCGCCCGGATGGCATTGAACAGGTTGCGCACCGAGACTTCGCCGAAGCCTTCTGTCTCCTCAAGCTTGATGCTGCGATTGCGAGATTCGAGCGTGAAGATATCGGCGGGCTCCCTGACCCAGCCCTGCTCGAAAAAGAAGGCGATCTGCTTCTCGCCCAGCCCGTCGATATCGAAGGCGCGGCGCGAGACGAAATGGATCAGATGCTCGACCTTCTGGAACGGGCAGGCGAACTCGCCGCTGCAGCGCGAGCGCGCGCCCTGCTCGCCGCCGGCGATCTCCTCGCGCACCACCTCCGTCTTGAGCGGGCACGGGCATTTGCTTGGGAACTTATAAGGCTTGGAATCCCTGGGGCGCTTTTCCGGCACCACGCCAAGCACCTGCGGGATGACATCGCCGGCGCGCTGGATCGTCACCGTGTCGCCTTCGCGCACATCGAGGCGCGCGATCTCCTCCTCGTTGTGCAGGGTCGCGTTCTGCACCACCACGCCGCCAACGCCGACCGGCTCGAGCTTGGCGACAGGCGTGAGCGCGCCGGTGCGTCCGACCTGGATCTCGATTCCCTTGACCACGGTCACGGCCTTCTCGGCCGGAAACTTGTGGGCGATCGCCCAGCGCGGATTGCGTGAGACGAAGCCGAGCCGTTCCTGATAGTCGAGCCGGTCGACCTTGTAGACCACGCCGTCGATGTCGTAGTCGAGCTTGGCCCGCTGCAATTCGATCTCGCGGTGGAAGGCGAGGAGCTCCTCGGCCGAGTTCGCCATCTTGGTGAGCGGGTTGGTGGCAAAGCCGCTCGCCGCGAACCACTTAAGCATGCCGCTTTGCCTCGCGGCCGGCATCTCGCTCATCTCGCCCCACGCATAGGCAAAGAAGCCGAGCGGGCGCGAGGCCGTGATGCTCGGGTCCTTCTGCCGCAGCGAGCCGGCCGCCGAGTTGCGCGGATTGGCAAAAATCTGCTCGCCGGCCGCCTTCTGGCGCTGATTGAGGGCGAGGAAATCCGACTTGGTCATATAGACCTCGCCGCGCACCTCGCAGATTTTCGGGATATGCCGGCCCTTGAGCTGTTGCGGCACCTCGCGCAGCGTACGGATATTGGCGGTGACGTCCTCGCCTTCGGTGCCGTCGCCGCGCGTCGCCGCGATGACGAGGGCACCGTCCTCGTAGCGGAGCGACATGGAAAGGCCGTCGATCTTCGGCTCGGCGGTGAAGTCGAGCGGCGCATCGGCGGCGAGCTTGAGGAAGCGGCGGATGCGGGCGACGAAATCGGCGACTTCCTCGGCCGAGAAGGCGTTGCCAAGCGAAAGCATCGGCAGCGCATGGCGCACCTTGGCAAACTTGCCGGTGGGCGCCGCGCCGACGCGGCGCGAAGGCGAATCAGCGCGGATGAGCTGCGGGAAGCGCGCCTCGATCGCCTCATTGCGCTGGCGGAGCGCATCATAGGCCGCATCCGACACGGTCGGCGCGTCCTCCTGGTAATAGCGGCGGTCGTGCTGGGCGATCTCGGCGGCAAGCCGCTTGAGCTCGGCCTTGGCGTCGGCCGCGGTCAGCTCGTTCGGCGCCGTTTTGCTGGTATCAGTCTTGCTCATGGATCGTGATTTCGGCTGTGGTCCCGGGCTTTTCGGCTGGCGCACGCCAGGGCGGTGGATTCGAAGTCCCTTCCATTCTTGCCGCGAGTCCCTCGAAGCGATTGCAAATCCAAAACCGCACTAGCCTCATCGACTTGTCCCTTTGATTTCAAAGTTCGCTCGCTCGCAACCAGGTACGGCGAGCTTCGGAATCGGGACACTGCTTGCTCGCATTCCAGCCCCACCTCCCTTGCGGCGGGAGCACGCCTTCGCATACCCTTGTCCGCACCCGAGGGGGAGCCCCCGGACACTAGGGAGTTTAATGCTCATGACAGCGATGCGCACTATCCTGACGAGCTTGTCGCTGGTGCTTGTGGCCGCGGCGGTTCCGGCCAGCGCCAGCACGAGTCGGATCTACATCACCAACAGCGCCGGCGACTCGATCAATGTGATCGATCCGGAGACCAACACGGTGGTGCAGACCATCAAAGGCGAAGAGGCAGCCCACGGCATCAATTTCTCGCCCGACGGCACCCGTGTCTATGTGAGCAACGAGGCGACCTCGACGCTCGACGTGTTCGATCAAAAGACCGGCAACCTGATCAAGAAGGTGACGCTGTCGAACCACCCTAACAACATCACGGTGGCGAAGGATGGTCGCATCTTTGTCGGCATCGCCCGCGAGCCGGGCGGGCTCGACATCATCGATCCGGTGACGCTGACGCTCAAGAAGACCGTGCCGATGCGCGGGCGCCTGCACAACATCTATATGACGCCGGACCAGAAATACGTGATCTGCGGCTCGGTGGCGAAGAAGTTCGTGTCCGTGGTCGACGCCCAGACCGAGACCGTCGCTTGGGACTACCAGTACGACCTCGGCGTCCGCCCGATGACCATCGAGGCCAATCCGGACGGCTCGACCAAGCGCATCTTCGTGCAGCTCGCTTCCTTCGACGGCTTCTCGGTGCTCGACTTCGCCAAGCGCGAGGAAGTTGCGCGCATCAAGCTGCCGGAGCTCAACAAGAACGTCGACATGGATCCGGGCCGGCTCGATGCACCTTCGCACGGTATCGGCGTGCATCCGGACGGCAAGACGCTCTGGGTCACCAGCATTCCGCAGAACGCCGTGTTCGTCTATTCGCTCGCCGATCTCAAGCTGATCGGCCAGATCGACCTGCCGGAGCTCAAGATCGCGGGCAAGCCGCTCGGCGGCGCCGTCGCCAACTGGGTGACCTTCACGCCCGACGGCAAGACGATCTACATCGCCAATTCGGGCCTGCGCTCAGTGACCGCGATCGACACCGCGAGCATGAAGGTGAAGGCGGTGGTTCCGGTCGGCGAAGTGCCCAAGCGGATCAACACGCTGGTGATGAACTAACACTACAGCGCCGAAAGCTAGGGCATGTTCTGATCGAAAAGACTCGCTCCAGTCGTCACCCGCCGGCATCGCCCGTCGAAGACGGGCGTAAGACGCCCTGATGACCCGCAGGTCCATCTTTTTTCGAAAGAAGATGGATTGCCGGGTCAAGCCAGGCTTGCCCCAGCAATGACGCTGAAGTGGATCAATTCGACCGGGAACCGCCTTGGGCGCCCGTTAGTGCGCGCCCTCTCCCACAAAAGGGAGAGGGCGCATCTTTTTACGGCTTCGCGATATCGAACAGGGCGGTCAGCTGCCGACGACGACGGTCTTGCCGCCAGCTGCTGTTCACCACAAGCCTCATGCCGGTGTAGTAGGCCAAGAACGCGGAGGCGGCCTGGCAATGCCCGCTACCACCTCGTGACTGTTGGGGAGGAACCTGAACTCCGACAAGCCGTTCCTGCGCGTGTTTGCCGCGGGCCCTTCCTTCCATGTCGGAAGCCCGACGCTCACGGCCGCCAATGCATCTCCCGACGAGCCGATGCGGTGACCATTTCGGTGTTTCGCAATCGTGATCCTCGCGAACCTTCGGCTCCAAATCGCGTTCTCACAGGTCGGAGCACTGGAGCGGGCCTGCACGTGAGCATTGTCGATCTACTTCTCGGCCGCAGGCTGCTCAATCGCGAATACACCAGGCGTAGGATCGGAGCATTCGAAGGCGTGCCGGCGATGGGCCTCGACGGCATCGGCTCATCGTCTTACGGCCCGGAGGCCGCGCTCGCGATTCTTGTCCCCCTCGGCGCGGCCGGCAGCTCATATATCGGCTGGATCATGGCGCCAATGGTGGCGCTTCTTTTGATCCTCTTCGCCTCGTACTGGCAGACAATTCTCGCCTATCCAAACAACGGCGGCTCCTACATTGTGGCTAAGGAAAACCTCGGCACCAATGCGAGCCTGCTTGCGGCCGCGGCGCTGATGATCGATTACGTGCTCAACGTCGCGGTCGGCATCTCGGCCGGCATAGGCGCGCTTGTATCGGCGATCCCGGCGCTGCACCCTTACATGCTCGCCCTCTGCCTCGGCATCCTCCTGGTGATCACCGTGGTGAACCTGCGCGGCACCCCGGATGCCGGCCGCCTCTTCGCATTGCCGACCTACGTGTACATCGTGAGCTTTATCGTTGTTCTGGCGATCGGGATCGGCAAGGCGCTCATCGCCGGCGGCCATCCTACGCCGGTCGTTCCACCCTCACAGGTGCCGGCTGCGACCGAGGCGGTGAGCCTCTGGCTGCTGCTGCGCGCCTTTGCGAGCGGCTGCACCGCGATGACCGGCGTCGAGGCCGTCAGCAACGGCATGAGCGCGTTCCGCGACCCGCCGGTCCTCTATGGACATCGCACGCTCAGCGGCATCGTCGTGGTGCTGGGCGTGCTGCTCTCCGGAATAGCGTACCTGGTGCACGTATTCGGCATCGGCGCGATGGATCAGGCCGAGCCCGGCTATCGCAGCGTGCTGGCGCAGCTCGCTGGCGCCGCGGTCGGACAGGGCCTGCTTTACTATGTGGCAATCGGCTCGTTGTTGTGTGTGCTCACGCTTTCGGCCACGACGAGCTTCGTCGATTTTCCGCGGCTCTGCCGGCTCGTCGCCCAGGATGATTTTCTACCACGGCCGTTCGCGCTCGCGGGGCGTCGACTGGTCTTCTCGGTCGGCATCATCTACTTGGCGGTGACGGCAGGTCTCCTGTTGTTCGCCTTCGACGGCATCACCGATCGGCTCATCCCGCTGTTCGCCATCGGGGCTTTCCTGACCTTCACGATCTCGCAGGCCGGAATGGTCGTTCACTGGCGGCGGGCGATGCGACAAGCGCGCTCAGACCGCGAACGTGCGGGACAGCGCGCGCATTTCTTGGTCAACGCTGTCGGCGCCGCAACGACCGGAGCAGCGCTCGTCATCATCGTGATTGCAAAGTTCCTCGAAGGAGCATGGATCACCATTTTAATAATTCCATGCGTGATCGCCCTGCTGCTCGCGATCCATCATTATTATGAGCGGTTGGCCGTCGAGGTCCACGCCGGGCCTCTCGACGTGAGCGACACGCGTCCTCCAATTCTTGTTGTAGCTGTGCAGGAATGGAATCGACTAGCCGACAAGGCGCTTCGCCTCGCCGTTACCCTCTCGCCCGACGTGATCGCCGTCCACCTGACCCATCTTGCGGGGCCGCAAGCCGAAGAAGGCCACGAGTCCCTGCGAGCGCAATGGCATCGCGACGTGGAACAGCCGGCTGTCGCGGCGGGGGTACCGGTGCCGAGACTGGTGAGCCTGCCGGCCGCTCGCCGCGCAATCCACGAGCCCATCCTGAAGTTGGTCGATGAGCTGGAGCAAAGATACGGCACACGCCGGGTCGTGGTGCTCGTGCCCGAGGTCGTGAAGCGGCACTGGTATCAGCACATCCTTCACGCTCACCATGCATGGCGATTGCGCAGGCAGCTTTTGCTGCACGGCGGCTCGCGGCTCACGATTGTGAATGTGCCGTGGTACCTGGACTGAGCCGGCGGAAACCATGTCCGCGGCGCCTCGGATTGTCGCAGGCTGTGGCGGCCCAAGTGCGAGGCAGATCCCCTCACCTGGAACCTTGCAGCGTGGCTTGGCGTTTAAAACTGCCAATTCGCGTTCAAGCCAGGAAGGGGGCGATCGTTTGCTCGGACCTCCCTCAGGATTACGGCCGCCAGCACCGATCCCTGCGCGCCGGTCGCTCGGGACCATCGGCCTCATCCGGGCGCTGTGGAACAATCCGCTGGAAGCTTGGACCGAGGCGCATTTCCAGGAGCCTGTGGTAACCGCCGCCCTCGGCCTCGGACGTGTCGCGGTCGTCAGCAGTCCCGACGCTATCCGACGCGTATTGGTTGAGAACCGCACCAATTACCGCAAAGACACGTTTCAACGCCGGGTGATGTCTGCCTTGGGCAACGGCCTGTTGAGCGCCGAAGGCGATGAGTGGCACGTCCAACGCCGCACGCTGGCGCCGATCTTCACCCGCAAGGCCGTGTTGGAATTCTCCCCGTCTATGGCGGAGGCGGCTTGCCAAACTGTGGAGCAATGGCGCGCCCGCGACGGAGGCACCGTCGATGTGGCCGCGGACGTGACCCGACTTACGCTCGACGTGCTCGAGCGGACGATCTTCTCCGATGGGCTCGGCCGCGATACGGAGGATGTCCGCGCTGCGATGCGCGTCTATTTTGATTCGATCGGCCGGATCGATCCGCTGGACGTCCTCGGCGTGCCGGATTTTGTCCCGCGTCTCGGCCAATTCGGGGCCCGCCGTGCGCTACGGCTGTTTCGTCGTGCCGTCGACACGATCATTGCGACACGGCGGCGGCGCCTCGCGCAAGAGCTGGATCTGCCGCGCGACATACTGAGCTTGTTGATCGAGGCAAAAGACCCCGAAACCGGCCGCAGGCTGAGCGAGGAGAGCATCAGATCGAACATCATCACGCTGATCGTCGCCGGGCACGAAACGACGGCGAGCGCAGTGATCTGGTCGCTGGTCCTGCTGGCGGCTGCGCCGCAATGGCGAGAGCGTGTGGCGGCCGAAATCGATCGGATAGGCGATGGCAACGGCATCGAGGAGCTTCCTGATCAGCTCATCGAGACGCGCGCGGTGCTGGAAGAAGCGCTTCGGCTCTATCCGCCGCTCCCGGCGATCAGCCGTGTTGCGCTCGCGGCCGATGTTCTCTCCGGCATCCCAATCCGAAAGGGATCCCTAATCGTCATCGCGCCTTACGTTGTGCACCGGCATCGGCGTCTTTGGGAGGACCCGGACGTGTTCGATCCGACGCGCTTCTTGCCGGGAAGGCGCGAGGCCATCGATCCCTTTGCGTTTCTGCCGTTTGGCCGCGGTCCTCGTGGCTGCATCGGCATCACCTTCGCGATGCAGGAGGCCACCCTCATCTTGCGGACCATCATCAAGAACGTCGAACTGGAATTGCTCCCCGACCGATCTGTTTGGCCGGTCCATCGCATCAGTCTGCAACCTGCACATGGGCTCTGCATGTCAGTGCGGGACAAGGCCCGCATGAGGCGCAACTTGCCGCCGCAATGGCCTGCGGGCCTCGCCCGCGCCAGCTAGCGCATAGTTCATCATGAACCCGTCAAGCACCGAGCATGTATGGGACCTGATGGAGAGGGTGCGGTTCTGCATGTTCTGCACATTCGACGGCACGAAGCTTCGCTCCCGGCCGATGGGAGCGTTCGTCAGGCGCGAGGAGGGAGCGATCTATTTCTTTACCGATCTGCGCGCCCACAAAGACGACGATATACGTGCGTTTCCCAAGGTGTGCTTAGGCTTTGCTGATACCAGCGACCAGAAGTACGCATCCGTTTCCGGCACCGCAGAGGTCATCCTCGACCGGCAAAAAATCAAGGAGCTCTGGTCTATTCCGGTAAAGATCTGGTGGCAAAGCCCGGACGATCCCAACATTCTTCTCGTCAAGGTAACGCCCGAGGACGCCGAGTACTGGGACTCACCAGGCAATCTGATCAGCAGCGTCAAGGTTGCGTTCGCCCTCGCGACCGGGAGCCACGTCGATTACGGGGAGCATCAGAGGGCCTCATTTCCAAAGAAGGCCTCTTCGTGAATCGATCATCTCGATAAGAAGCAACGCCCCGCTTCCAAATTTCGTGATACGTCACTGCACCCTTGGCACGGAATTCGGAAGCAAAGGGCATTAGAGGGTATATGTTTTGAATTGCGCTGTCCGACTTGAAGTTTCTGATGAAACTGGGGCCGACGTAGCGGGAACTTCAATCGGCGGCACCAGCGCATGTTCCAATCGAAAAGACTTACTCCAGTCGACACCCCGCGGGCATAGCCCGTCAAAGACGGGCGTAAGACGCCCTGATGACCCGCGGGTCCATCTCTTTCGCAAGAAGCTGGATTGCCGGGTCAAGCCCGGCACTGACGCTGAAGTGGATCAATTCGACCGGGAATCGCCTTAGGCCGGCCGAAGCTCATAAATCAGAAGCCTCTCAACAATTATGGAGCGTTCCGCGGCAACATGGGCGCGAAATCCGGCCCGGACCATCATCGCCTCGATCAGATCAAGCTCGGCATGGGAGGAAAGCACTACGTACATTGCTCCGCCCGGCGCCAACCGCGCCCGAGCCTGATCGAACAACGGCGCGATATTACGGTAGCCGACCCCCGCGTTCCAAGCCTTGTCGGCAAGGTCCAGCGGCTCGCCGCTAAAGAATGGCGGGTTCGACACGATCACATCAAATTGCGTGCCCGGCCTAACGCTCGAGAAGAGGTCCGCGCAGACGGATGTGACGAGCGGGCCGAGACCGTTGAGATGCGCGTTGTCAGACGCAGCCCGAGCGGCTCGAGGATTGATGTCAATAGCCATGACGCTCGCTGCACCGGAGCGCGCAGCCGCCAGCGCAAGTATCCCGGTCCCGGTGCCAATATCCGCCACCCGTCTGCCAGTGAGGTCGAGCTTCGCCACAAAGCCGGCGAGATATTCGCTGGTGAGAAAGTAGCGCGGATGAAACACCGTCGGCGGAACTGTGAGGCGCAGACCCAGGACTTGAGCGGTCGTGGTGCTGCGGCGGGACAGGATGAATTTATGCGACAGGTAGTGAACGACCCTGTCCGTCAGCCGCGGCTTGCCTCGCCGTGCAGCAGGTTTGTCGGTCCGGCGCACGACCGAGGGTCGATCGGGTGCCACGGAGGAGTCTGTGCTCGCAGCAGACATATGACCTCCAGCTTGCAACCTCCAGCTTGCCCGCCCACATCACGTGCGCGAGACCCCGATGACCGATCTGATCACGCGATCTAACTCCGACGACGCGCTGTACGTTCCACGCGATGGCGCGGCCGCAAACAGCGGAGCGGAGTTATCAGGAGAGTTGCCAGGAATGGAAGCTCGGGTGCCGCGTGCTTGCCTCAGGCATCACCTGCCCAGGGCATTTTGCGCAGGATCGCGCGCTTCAGAGCTGACCGCGAGCCGAAGTCGGAAACCGACTTCGGCCATATGGCGCGGTCATGTTTCGCAATCTCTTGCACCTGCAATCATGTGTGAGGACGAGATCGGGGCAAGCCGATTACACGCATAGATCGCACGGGGTGTATCCCGCCGCGCGCCCCCGCGGGCGGCGAGCCGCCTGCCTATTTCACCCCCGCCCATTGCGCCAAAGTTTTCCAATCCGGATCATTCTTGTCGGCAAATTGCCGGCCCCCGGAATGGAACAGGTCGCCGCCGGCTTCCGGCGCGAGCGGATGAATGAGTAGACGGCTATTGGCAGGGTCGCTGGCCTGCACCAGGCCCGACACGCTCTGGAAGTTCTTGCGCGACTGCTCGTCATTCCAAGTCGTGGCACCGGGCGAGAGCTTCTCCAGGTGCAGGCCGTTGTTGTTCTCGGAATGGCAGACATAGCAGCGCACGTGGCCTTCGCGCTTCTCCAGGAAGATCGGCTCGACCTTGGCCTTGAACGCCTCGTAGTCGAGAGACGGGGTTTGCGACGCCACTTGCGATACTGAGGCGGACGCCGCAAGCGCCGCAGCGGCGACAAAGACCGACAGAACACGAACCGACATTTGCATCCTCCCTCTTGATCTCGATTGGCGGCTATTTTGATTGCCCGCCTCATCGGGGCGCCATCCTAGCGCATGTTCGCCAAAAGTGGATACCGGTTTTCGGCCGCGCACTGTAGGATCGCGCGGGGGTGCGCCCGGCCGGCCGCCAACGTGACGCGCGGCCGCCCGCACTGAAACCCCTAAAGGGAGGAAGCTTCATGCCGATCGACCACTACACCAGCCGCCGCGAGCTGTTGAAGTTCTTCGCCGCGAGCCCGCTTCTCGCCTCGAGCTCGTTTGCCGCGCTGGCGTCCGAGACCCCCTCGCGCCTGCCCGACCCAATGGTGTGGGCACCGCGCGACCTCGACCATCTGATCTCCACGCCCAAGGAAGCCATCAACGTTTTCGATTTCGAGCCGGTGATGCACAAGAACGTGCCGGCTGGGCACTTCGGTTATATGGCCTCTGGCATCGACGACGAGGTGACCCTGCGCGCCAATCGCGAGGCCTTCCTGCACTTCCAGCTGCGTCCGCGCCGGCTGGTCGACGTCAGCAAGGTCGATATGAGCGCGGATATCCTGGGCGTGAAATATAAAACGCCCATCATCATCGCACCGGCGGGCGGACACAAGGCCTACAATCCGGACGGCGAGATCGGCGTCGCCAAGGCAGCCAAGGTCGGCGACCATCTGATGATCCTGTCGACCCAGGCCTCGACCTCGATCGAGGACGTGACCGCGGCGCGCGGACAGCCGATCTGGTATCAGCTCTACGCTACCAACAGTTTCGAGGTCGCCAAGCACCATGTGCAGCGGGCCGAGAAAGCCGGCGCGCTCGCGGTCGCGGTGACGGTTGACCGCAACGGCGGCCGCAATCAGGAAACGCTGTTCCGCATGCAGCGCACCGACAAGCGCCAATGCTCCGACTGCCACGACAATTCGACGCTCGCCTCGGCGCAAATCAGCAAGCCGATGTACGACGGTGTCGACCTGAGCGGGTTGCGGAACATCCAATCCTCGGCCCTGACCTGGGACGGCATCAAGCGGCTGCGCGACGTGACCAAGATGAAGATCCTGCTCAAAGGCATCCAGGCCTGGGAGGATGCCAAGATCGCGGCCGATTCCGGCATCGACGCCATCATCGTCTCCAATCACGGCGGCCGAGCGGACGAATCGGGGCGCGGCACCATCGACATGCTGCCTGAGATCATCGACGCCTCCGGCAACATGCCGGTGCTGATCGACTCCGGCTTCCGGCGCGGCACCGACATCGTCAAGGCGCTGTGCATGGGCGCCAAGGGGGTGGCGGTCGGCCGGCCTTATCTGTGGGGCCTCGGTGCCTTTGGCCAGGCGGGCGTCGAGCGCGTGCTCGAGCTGTTGCGCATCGAGCTCCTCGCCGCCATGCAGCAGGTCGGGGCGCCCTCGCTGAAACAGCTGGTGCCCGCCATGGTGCGGCGCGCCTGACAGCATGCCGTCTCACCGTGAGGGCAATCAAACTGCCGCCCTCACGGTGCCCATTCTTCCAACCTTCTGGGGACACAAAGCGAATGGCGGCTCGAACGCGCCAGCGACGGCGGACCGATGCATTTTCCTCCCGCATACTCGCCGCGATTTTGCTCGTGGCGAATATTTGCGGTTCTCGCAGCGCACTTGCCGACGATGAATTTGCCAATGGGCGCCGCATTTTCCTGGAGAAGGCGGACTGCCAATATTGCCATGGCTGGGCGGGCGATGGTGCGGGACAAGGTCAATCACCCGGCGGGGCCGCTAATTTGCGGCAGAGCAAGCTCGCGCGCGATCAGCTCATCATGGTGATCAGCTGCGGCATTCCGGGCACCGCCATGCCCCATTTCGACGATCAGGCCTATACGGACAAGCGCTGCTACGGAATGACGGGAGCGGAGCTCGGGGATCGCGTGCCGAATTTCCCGCCCAGCACCACGCTGCCGAAGCGAGACGTGGAAGCGGTCGCCGATTATCTCCTGGCAAAGATCATTGGCCGTGGGCCGATCACGCGCGAGGAGTGCAAGGAGAGCTTCGGGGAACGGGCGCACTCCTGCGATGATTATCCGGCGAAGTGAGCTTTTGCTACTCCGCCGCCTTGATCAGGCGCTCGGCAGCAGCGCGTGCTTCGGCGGTGATCTCGGCGCCGGCGAGCATGCGGGCGATCTCCTCGCGCCGCTTATCGGCTTCCACCTCGATGACCCGCGTCGCCACGCGCTTGCCGCGGTCAAGCGCATCCTTGGCTATGAGGAAATGCCGGTCGGCGCGCGCGGCGACTTGCGGGGCATGCGTTACCGCGAGCACTTGCGCGCGTCGGGCGAGACGCGCGAGGCGCACCCCGATTGCGTCGGCAACCGCTCCGCCCACCCCGGTGTCGACCTCGTCAAAGATGAGCGTCGGGGCCGAGCCGCGGTCGGCCAACACGACTTTCAGCGCCAGCAGGAAGCGCGCGAGCTCACCGCCGGAGGCAATCTTCATGAGCGGACCGGGCCGCGTGCCCGGATTGGTTTGCACCCAGAACTCCACGCGGTCGATGCCGTGCGGGCCTCCCGTTTCGGGATCGGTGGTGATCGAGCACGAAAAGCGCGCACGCTCGAGCTTCAACGGCTTGAGCTCGGCATTGACGGCGCGCTCGAGCTTCTCGGCCGCGGCGTGCCGCCGCACGGACAGTGAAGCCGCGGCGGCGCGGTAAGTCTCCTGCGCCGCGGCGGCCGCTTTCTCGAGGGCGGCGAGCCGCGCACCGCCGGCGTCGATGAGACCGAGATCGGCCGCATAGCGGGCCGCGAGCGCTGCAAGCTCGTCGACCGGGACCGCGTATTTGCGCGCGGCGGCGCGCAACGCAAACAGGCGCTCCTCGATCCGTTCAAGTTCCTTGGGGTCGTGGTCGGCGATGCGCAGCGCGCCCTCGAGATGCGCACGCGCTTCATCGAGCGCCGTAAGCGCGATGTCGAACGCCTTCAGCGCCGGCTCAACCAAGTGGGGAGCTTGCGCGCCGCGGCGCTCCAGCCGACGCACGGCTGCGGCCAGCGCCGGCACCGGCGAACCCTCACCCGCCACTGCGTCATGAGCGTCGGTGAGATCGGCGGTCATCTTCTCGGCCTGCATCATGGCGGCGCGCCGTTCCGCCAACGTCGCCTCCTCCGCGGGCTCCGGGCGCAATTCCGACAGCTCGGCAACGGCGTGGCGCAGCCACTCGGCTTCGCGCCGGGCACGCTCCACTTCCGTGCGCTGAGCCACGAGCGCGCTCTCGTGCTCCTTGAGCTCGCTCCAGGCGCGCTCGATCGCGCCGGCCTCGCTCTCGAGACCCGCAAAGGCATCAAGCAGCCGGCGATGGGTCGCGGAATCGACCAGCGCGCGCTCGTCATGCTGGCCGTGGATCTCGACCAGTGCCGCGCCCAAAAGCTTCAAGGTCTGCGCCCCGACCGGCTGATCATTGACGAAGGCCCGCGTGCGGCCGTCGGTGAATTGCACACGGCGTAGGATCAACTCATCATCCGCTGCGATGTCATTTTCCGCGATCAGGGCACGCGCCGGATGAGCGCGCGGCAGATCGAAGGCGGCGGTGACCTGGCCCTTGTCGGCGCCTTGGCGAACCAACCCCGCATCGCCGCGTGCACCAAGCGCCAGCGCGAAGGCATCGAGCAGGATCGATTTGCCGGCGCCGGTCTCACCGGTCAGCACCGAAAGGCCCGACGTCACGTCGAGATCGAGGCGATCGATCAGAACGATGTCACGAATCGAAAGATGGGTCAGCATGTCAGGAATCAGGAATCAGGAGACAGGAGTCAGTGATCAGAATGCCCATCAGGAATCAGTAATCAGGAATCAGTGATCAGAATGCCCGACCCGATGCCAGTCTGATTACTGATTACTGATTACTGATTACTGATTACTGATTACTGATCCCTGATCACTCAGATGGCCTTGAAGGCCCGGCTGATCCAGGAGCTCTTGTTCTCGGTCGGCTCAAGACCTCGCGATTTCACCAGATTGTAAGCGTCCTGGTACCAGGGACTGTCCGGGAAATTGTGCCCGAGCACGGCAGCGGAGGTCTGCGCTTCGTCGACGATGCCAAGCGACATATAGGCTTCGGTCAGCCGCATCAGTGCTTCCTCGACGTGGCGCGTGGTCTGATAGCGGGTCACGACGGTTTTGAAGCGGTTGATGGCGCCGGTGTAATCGTGATGCTGCATGTACCAGCGTCCGATATCGACTTCCTTGCCGGCGAGCTGGTCGCGCGCGATCTCGATCTTCTTCTTGGCCGAGTCGGCATATTCGGTGTTGGGATATTTGCGGACGACCTCTTCGAGCTCGGCGACCGCTTTCTCGGCCCGGTCCTGATCGCGCGAAATATCCGGAATCCGATCGAAGTAGGACGAGCCGATCAGGAATTGCGCATAGGCCGCGTCGGGACTGCCCGGATGGAGCGTGACGTAGCGCCGCGCCGCGTTGACGGTCTCATCGTAGTCGCCGCTCTCGTAATACGCATAGGCCGACATGATCAGCGACTTGCGCGCCCAATCCGAATACGGATGCTGGCGATCGACCTCCTCGAACTTCTTGGCCGCGGACTTGTATTCCTTCTTGTCGTTGAGAAGGTAGAGACCCTCATTGTAGAGCTTGTCGGCCGGTTCCTCGGCAACCTCTTCGTCATCGTCCTTGGAGAACCAGGCGTTGATGGTGCTGCAAGCCCCAAGCGGCGCGACTAGAACCAAGAGCGCAAAGGCGCGCGCCACCGCCAACCGCCGATCGAAGATGCGCCGGTCAGATCCCTTCGATCGAGGCCCCAGCCACAGCATTGTTGGGATCACTCCCCCCGAAACTCCGGGCCCGGCCCGGCGCGCCTAGCCGCAAGCGCTACCCCAGGCGTCCGCCCGATAAACCCCGAATGATAAAGCAATTATGCGGACAATCCGCCCCAAATATGGCGCTCGTCAAGGACGTATCGGGGCAAGCTTAGGAGACGTCGGGCGCGAAGGCGGGCGCCGCGAGACCGCTCGCCACATCGGCATGGCTGCGCGCCGGACGGGCCGGCTCGCCCTCTGCCCAGGACCAGGCGCTTGTGTCCGACATGAGGGCGGACAGCGCCGCATAATTGAGCTTGTGGCCGCCGTGCACGGTGCGGTAGGTGCCGCAAAGTGGAGCGCCGGCGAGCGCGAGATCGCCTAGCGCATCCAGCATCTTGTGGCGCACGAACTCGTCGCGATAGCGCAGGCCCTCCGGATTGAGGACCCGGTTCTCGGCGATTACCAGCGTATTCTCAAGCGACGCACCGAGCGCGTAGCCTGCGCTCCAGAGCCTGGCGACGTCGCGCATGAAGCCGAATGTACGGGCGCGAGCGATCTCGCGGCGGAACGTATCGGGCCGGATGTCCAGCGCCCAAGACTGCTGACCGATCACCGGGTGATCAAACGAGATCTGGGCCTCGATGCGGAAGCCGCGCGCATTCGGCCGGAATTCGGCACAGGCGTTCTGCAGGGCGACGCGGATCGGCTTCAAGATACGGATGAAGCGGCGCGGGGCATCGAGCGACTCGAGCCCCACCTGGTCGATCGCGGCGACAAACGGAGCCGCGCTGCCGTCCATGATGGGGGCTTCCGGACCGTCGACCTCGACCACGGCGTTGTCGACGCCGAGCCCGCGCAAGGCCGCGAGCACATGCTCTGCCGTCGAGACCAGAGGTCCGGTGACATCGCCCAGCACAGTCGCGAATTCAGTGGCGGTGACGGCGCTGATATCGGCGCGTACCTCCCGATCACGCCCACCCCCAAGCCCCGAGCGGATGAACCGCAAGCCGGTATTGGCCTCGGCCGGATGCAGGGTCAATGTGACCGGCAGGCCGGAGTGAACGCCGATGCCGTTGAGCACGGCCTGGTCGCGAAGCGTGGTTTGCCTGCCGACCTTCATGACCCCATTCCACCCACCCCTCGGTTGCGGGCACCTTGAGCACCCACACCCGCGAGAACCCGGGGATCATCATCTCTTGTGATGGGAACGGACACTACCGCGACGAACACACAACGAAGGAACTTTGCGAGTAGACGCCTTAAGGCCTGAACTACAGCTCAAGCCTGAGCTTACGATCGCAAGCACATTTGCGACTTGCAGTCACGATCGCGTCGCGCAACGGCGCTATCGCAGTTTCGCCTTTCGAAGTGAGTGTTGTTCCCAGATCCCCGCCAAACCCCTTTTGGCAAGAGAAGCTTAACGACGATAGACGAAGGTTCCAACTCACGCTTTCTTACCGACTGTTACCACGATCCAGCCGCATTCACGCCGCCGCGCCGTCGCAAACCGGGATGTCCGCCCACATCGGCTACCGCGGACGACTGCCTCAAAGCGCACAACCCGATGAACCCGCGCTGGCACCACTAAGCCTTCAATTTCAGGCGGTTAAGGATGAGCCGAGTCGGATGGCGGGGGCTTGCGCCCCTAGCAAAGCGCCGCCGGACAGCCGGCGGCGCTTCATCTCAGTTGGCCTGCCGGCGCAGGAACGCCGGGATGTCGAGATGATCGTCCTCGGGCGAGTTGTGCACAGGACCCTGCCGCCCGTGCGGGTCTAGACCCTGATGCGTGGGGCGCCGCGCATAGTCGGATACCGGATCCGGCCCACGTGATTCGAGCGGCATCCGATCCGCCGGACGCGGCGCGGGACGGGGCGGCATGCGTTCGGCGGGCCGTGGCGCCGGCCGCTGTTGCGGCGGCGCTTGCGGCGCCTGAGGAGCGCGGGCAACCGGCGGCTCGACTTGTTCCGCGTGCTCTTCACGACGGCCCAAGCCGACTGTCGCAAGCCGCTGCAGGAGACTCATCCGGCGCTTCTCCGGATGTTCTTCGGCGGGCGCCTCACCGCGTTGCGCGCGCAGCTCATTTTGCGCGGGCATCGGCAACTCGTCGATGCGCGGCATGCGCGGCTGACGATTGCCGGGACGCTCGGGCGGAGGAGGTATGAAGGCGCGCGGCGGCTCCGCCGCCGGCGGCTCGCTCGCCGGCGGCGGCTCTGGGAACAGCGAGGGCTTGGGCTGGATCGGCCGGATCGTGACATCCTCGATCGAGGTAATCGGCAGCACCGCGGCAGCTACCGCGGCGCGCGCGGCCGACTCGACGCCCTGCGGGATTGCTGCAGGCGCCGACGCCGCAACAGCTGTCGGCGTCGCGTGCGGGCGCGGCACCTCGCGCTCCAGGCGCTCGGTCAAGCGCTGCTGGTCGGCACGCAATTTCTGCGCAATGTCGGCTAGCCGCGTTTCCGGCGTGGAGACCGGACGCCCCGATGCGACCTGATCGATGCCGGTCGCCACCACCGCGACGCGGATGATGCCTTCGAGGCTCTCGTCGAAGGTCGCCCCGACGATGATATTGGCGTCCTGATCGACCTCTTCGCGGATGCGGGTCGCTGCTTCGTCGACCTCGTACAAGGTCAGGTCGCGCCCGCCGGTGATCGAGATCAAGAGGCCCCTGGCGCCCTTCATCGATGAATCATCGATCAGCGGGTTGGAGATCGCCGCCTCCGCGGCTGCAAGTGCACGCTTCTCGCCCGAGGCTTCGCCAGTTCCCATCATCGCCTTGCCCATCTCACGCATCACCGCGCGCACGTCGGCGAAGTCGAGATTGATCAGGCCCTCTTTGACCATCAGGTCGGTGATGCAGGCGACGCCCGAGTAAAGCACCTGGTCGGCCATCGCGAAGGCATCCGCGAATGTCGTCTTCTCGTTGGCGACCCGGAACAGATTCTGGTTCGGGATGATGAGGAGCGTATCCACGACCTTCTGCAGCTCGGCGATGCCGGCTTCGGCGACCCGCATGCGGCGCACGCCTTCGAAGTGGAACGGCTTGGTGACCACTCCGACGGTCAGGATGCCGAGCTCCTTGGCGCAGCGCGCCACCACCGGAGCGGCGCCGGTGCCGGTGCCGCCGCCCATGCCGGCGGTGACGAACACCATGTGGGCACCCGCCAGGTGATCGCGGATCTCGTCGATGACTTCCTCGGCGGCGGCGCGGCCGACCTCGGGCTGCGAGCCGGCGCCGAGACCTTCGGTCACCTGCACGCCCATCTGGATGATGCGCTCGGCCTTCGACATGGTGAGCGCCTGCGCGTCGGTGTTGGCGACGACGAAATCGACCCCTTCAAGGCCGCTGGCGATCATGTTGTTGACCGCGTTGCCACCCGCCCCGCCGGTACCGAACACTGTGATCCGTGGCTTGAGCTCACGGATATCGGGGATTTTCAGATTGATGCTCATGGCTGCTGCCCCTTCATTGCGCGGACGTTCTCGACGCCGCGGGTCGAAGCTGCCCCTCCGCGGCCCTTCCCCGCGCGCGGGGGAAGAGTTGGGAGGGGGCGATTGGGAAAATAAGCGAGACGATTCATCAGAAGCTCTCCCGAAGCCAGCGTCCGACTCGTGCGATGTAGCTTCCGGTTCCCTTCGATGCAGTCCGCGTCTTGCGCTGCTCGAAATGTTCCAGATGCGCTACCTGCGGATAGACCAGAAGGCCGGTCGCGGTGGCGAAGGCCGGGCCCTTGGCTTCCTCCGGCAGTCCGGAGACCCCGAGTGGCCGGCCAATGCGGACCGGCCGATTGAGGATGCGAGCGGCGAGATCGGGAAGCCCGCTGAGCTGACTTGCCCCGCCGGTGAGGATGACGTGTCCGTTCGGCACCGACGCAAAAGGCGAGGCCGCGAGCCGGTCGCGGACCATTTCCAGGATTTCCTCGACGCGAGGCTTGATGATGTGGATCAGCGCGGAGCGCGGAACAAATTGCGGCGTATCGCGATCGTCATGGCCCACCGTCGGAATGGTGATCATATCGCGCTCGTCCGCTCCACCGGCGATCACACTGCCATACAACGTCTTGATTCGCTCGGCATCGGCGAGGCTCGCGTTGAGGCCGCGGGCCAAATCTGTGGTCACGTGGCGGCCGCCGAGGGTAAAGCCATCAACATGGACGAAGCGGCCACCGACGAAGACTGCGATCCCGGTAGTGCCGGCTCCCATGTCAATCACGGCGGCGCCGAGGTCGGTCTCGTCATCAGCAAGCACTGACAGACCGGCCACATAGGAGCCGGAAACCAGAGCCTCGACGGCCAGGTGGCAGCGCTCGACCGCCAGCATCAGGTTGCGCACGACGAACACGTCGACGAAGGACAAATTCATGTCGATGCCGAAGCGCCGCCCGAGCATGCCGCGCGGATCGCGGATACACTTGGCATCGTCGAGCGCATAGCCGATCGGCAGCGAATGCAGGAGCGCGCGGCCAGGTCGCGCCGAATGACGGCTGCCAGCGGAAAGCACGCGGGCGATGTCGCCGTCGGATACGGCCGAGCCGACGACGTCAACCGACGCCGAAATGAGCTCGCTGCCCGGCCGGCCGGCAGATACCGCGACCACCACGGCTTCGAGCTGCAGCTTGGCGCTGCGCTCGGCCAGATCGACGGCTTGGCGGATCGCAGCCTCGGCGGCGGCAAGATCGATGACCGCGCCGGCCTTCATGCCGCGCGCGCTGGTATGGCCGAAGCCGAGCACCTCGATCGAATGGCTGCGGCGGCGCAGCGCGTCGCGCATCGGGTTGGGCTTGAGGCGCCCGATCAGGCAAGCGACCTTGCTGGTGCCGACGTCCAGAGCAGCGATGAGCGCCGAGCGCTTGGGCGACAGCGGCTTCATCTTGGGAGTGAGACCGTGCTGGAGGATGCTCACGCATTTCCTCCTTTCTTGGCCGGCTTTTCCTTCTTGAGCGCATCGGCACGCTGGGCAGCCGCGGCATCAGAGAGTTGCACGGTCACGCGGTCGGGCAAGCGCAGATCAACGGCGACAATGTCGCGCGACAAGAGTTTTTTGTCCTTGTCGAGCGCGGCGAGCGTCGTCAGCGCCTGCGCAATGCCGTTCTCCGGTAGGCGGATGTCGAGCCCGTTCTTCAGCCGCAGGTTCCAACGTCGCTCCGCAATCAATATGGAGGCGCGCACCTGATCGCGCAGGTCCGGATAGGTATCGAGCAGAGTGAGGATCTCCCTCGCCCGCGCCGCTGCCCCGACGCCGACAACGAGAGGCAGACGGCCGAGCTGCGGGCTGACATAGGTCTCGAGCACGGTCCCGTCGTCGGCGACGACCGAGACGCGGCCGGCTTCCTGCCAGAGAGCGAAAGCCGCGCGCTCCTTGATCTCGATCTGCAGCCGGTCGGGATAAAGCTTGAGCAGCGTAGCGTCGGCGATCCAAGGATTGGTCTTGAGCGAAGCACGCGCCGCATCGACATCGAAGAACAGAAGTGAGCTCGTTCCGGTCACGCCGGCGGTGCGCAAAACCTCGGCGCGGCTGACATGCCGCTCGTCCGATATCTCAAACGAGGTAATCTGCAAGCCTGCTGCATTGGCGGCTGCGTCGCGCACATCGTGGAACGCGCCGACCACGGCCTCTGTATGGTCGCCGATCACCACGCCGTAGACGAGGCTGGCGAGCAGGAAAACGGCGCTCGCCGCAACCCCGAGCCCGGATGGGACACGCAAGCGGAACAGCCAAAGCGAGCATCGCCACAACAGACGACCCGCCGTCGATTGCGGTAGCGCAGGATGCTCCGCTTGCGCATAGGGCGCCGCCCGCCGGTCGGGTGAGCGCGGCGGGCGCCGAAGCAAAAGCCGAGGCGAAAACCAAGGCACGAGCCAAGACCACAGTCTTGACCCTGGCCTTGGCCCCAATCTTGGCCCGCTGCTTTCACCCCTCCCTGCCCTTCCCGGCTTGCGGGAACCGGACAAGATGGGGCTTAGCGGCTGAGCGAGGCGTCCTCGACCATCCATTTCACGAGCTCATCGAACGAGATGCCGGCATGTGCCGCAAGCTCCGGCACGAGCGACGTCTCGGTCATTCCAGGTTGCGTGTTGACTTCGAGGCAGACCAACCCTCCCGTCCCCTCAATCCCGTCGTCGTAGCGAAAATCCGCCCGGCTCACTCCCCGACAGCCGAGCGCGCGATGCGCTGCCAGCGCTAGTCTTCGGGCCTGTTGGTAAACAAAGGATGAAACCGGCGCCGGAAGCAGATGTTTCGATCCGCCAGGCGCGTATTTGGCCTCATAATCGTAAAATCGCACCGCCGGCACGATCTCGATGACGCCGAGCGCCTCCTCACCTACGACCGCGCAGGTCAGCTCCTTACCCGGAATGTACTTTTCGACGATGACCCGCTCCCCATAAGCCCAATCCGCGCGATAGAGCTCTTGCGGCGGATGGGCATGCTCAGGCGTGACGATGAAGACACCGACACTGGAGCCTTCGGCGATCGGCTTGATCACATAAGGAGGCGCCATGACGTGCTCGCGCCCGACCTCGAAGCGGGAAGCAACCATCCCCTCCGCTACCGGAACGCCGGCGGCACGAAACACTTCCTTGGCCACATCCTTCTGCATGGCGAGCGCCGAAGCGAGCACTCCCGAATGGCTGTAAGGAATGCCGAGAATTTCCAGCATGCCCTGCAGGGTGCCGTCCTCGCCGGGCCGGCCGTGCAGCACATTGAGGGCAGCATCCGGCTTGAGCTCGCTGAGCACCGTGGCGATGTCACGCGCGACGTCGATACGGCTGACCCGATAGCCGAGCCGCTCGAGCGCGGCCGCGCAGGCAGCGCCCGAGCGCAACGAGACCGCGCGTTCAGCCGACCAGCCCCCCATCAAAACCGCGACGTGCTTGCTCAATCAGATTCTTTTAGGTTGGCGCATGTCCTTGTCGGAAAACCGGGGCCCATCTTTCCCGGACATGCGCACGCCCCCGACGCGCCACTGATTCGTTTTGCCCCAATAGAATCGAGATTTGGCAAGCCGTCGAGAGTCTCACGCGAAAAGCATGCGAAAAGTCGCATCGCCGACGTTTCGGCCGTATTCCGATCGGGCCGATCGGAAGAGGGCCACTTCATCTTGCCTTGCGCATGTCTCCCACTTTCGCGCGAGCAGGCCTTGTTCGAAGAACCGGCACTGGCAAGGTCAGGCTTTTCCGGAACATGCGCGCGCTCTCGCCGCTAAGGCTTGCCGATGCGCTTGATCTCCCACTCAAGCTCAATGCCCGAATTCTCCTTCACGCGCGCCCACACAGTCTCGCCCAGGGTCTCGATGTCGGCCGCAGTCGCGGAGCCGAGATTGATGAGAAAATTGCAGTGCATGGTCGAGACCTGCGCGTCCCCGATCTTGAGCCCGCGGCAGCCGGCGGCATCGATCAGCTGCCAGGCTTTCTCCCCCGGCGGATTTTTGAAGGTCGAACCGCCGGTGCGGCTTTTGATCGGCTGCGTCGCCTCGCGCGATTCCGTGATCTTCTCCATCTCGGCGGCAATTGCGGCGGGATCGCCGGGCGTTCCCTCAAACAAAGCTTCGGTGAAGATGATGTCGTCTCCGGCGCCGCAATGCCGATAGGTGTAGTGCATGTCGGCGAGCGTCAGCCGCAGAGCTTGGCCGCGGCGGTCGATGCCGCGCGCTTCGATCAGGCAGTCCTTGGTCTCTCGCCCATAGGCACCGCCATTCATGCGCAGGGCCCCGCCGATCGCGCCCGGGATGCCGCGCAGGAAAGCAAGACCGGCAATGCCCGCCTCCTGGGCAGCGCGCGCGACCCGCACGTCCGGGACCGCAGCGCCGGCGCGTACGCGCGCGCCTTCGATCGCCACCGCATTGAAGCCGCGGCCGAGCCGGATCACCACGCCTGCGACGCCGCCATCGCGCACGATCAGGTTCGAGCCGAGGCCGACCACGGTGACCGGGATGTCGGCGGCTAGATGCGCGAGGAAGTAGCCCAAATCGGCTTCATCCTCCGGCATGAACAAAGCTTGCGCGGGTCCGCCGACGCGAAACCAGGTCAGCTCTGCGAGCGGCTGATTCTCGATAAGGCGGCCGCGCAGATGCGGCATCGCGGCGGCCAGCTCGGCGGCGATGGCGGGGAAGCTCATGCCACCTTATCAAGCGCCGCAAGCTCGTCGGGCAACGCATAGGCCCATTGGGTGATGGAGCCGGCGCCGAGGAAAACCACGATGTCGCCGGTGCGGGCAAGCCGCCGCACCAGGCCGGCAATGTCGGCAGGCGCCTCGAGTGGGATCGCCTGGCGATGACCGTGCGCGCGCAGCCCCTGCACCAGGGAGTCGCGATCGGCGCCTTCGATCGGCGCTTCGCCGGCCGGATAGACCGGCGCCACAATCACCGTGTCCGCATCGTTGAAGCAGCGGCAGAAGGAATCAAACAACGCGGCCAATCGCGTATAGCGGTGCGGCTGCACGATCGCGATCACCTGACCGGCAGTCGACTCGCGTGCGGCGCGCAGCACCGCTGCGATCTCGATCGGATGATGGCCATAGTCGTCGATGATCGGAATGCCGTTCCACTCGCCGGTGCGGGTGAAGCGGCGCTTGACGCCGGCAAAGCTCGCGAGCGCGTGGCGGATGCGCTCGTCGGAAATGCCGAGCTCGCGCGCGACCGCGATTGCCGCAGTGGCATTGAGCGCATTGTGCCGCCCCGGCATCGGCAGGCGGAGATCCCTGATCTCGTGCGCGGTCTCGCCCGCGCGATCGCGGAACACCACCGAGAAGCGCGATTGCCCATTGGCATGGTCGAGCTCAATCAGGCGAACGTCGGCCTGAGGATTTTCCCCATAGGTAATGATGCGCCGATCCTCGATGCGGCCGACAAGCGAATGCACCACCTCGTGGTCGGTGCACATGACCGCGAAACCGTAGAACGGCACATTCTCCACGAACGCGCGGAACGCCTCCTGCACCGCATCGAAAGTCTTGAAATGATCGAGATGCTCGGGATCGACATTGGTCACGATGGCGACGTCGGCCGGCAGCTTGAGGAAAGTGCCGTCCGATTCGTCAGCCTCGACCACCATCCATTCGCCTTCGCCGAGCCGCGCATTGGTGCCGTAGGCATTGATGATGCCGCCGTTGATCACGGTCGGATCGAAGCCGCCGGCATCAATCAGTGACGCGACCAATGAGGTGGTGGTGGTCTTGCCATGGGTGCCGGCAATCGCGATGCACTGCTTCAATCGCATCAGCTCGGCCAGCATCTCGGCACGGCGCACCACCGGCAGACGTTGCGCGCGCGCGGCCACGAGCTCCGGATTGTCGCGCTTGACCGCAGACGAGACGACAACAACTTCCGCGCCGTCGAGGTTGTTGGCGTTATGTCCGACATTGACGTGGATGCCTTTGTCGCGCAGCCGGCGGACATTGGCGCTGTCGGCGAGGTCGGAGCCCTGCACGCGATAACCGAGATTGGCCAAAACCTCGGCAATGCCGCTCATGCCGATGCCGCCGATGCCGACAAAATGAATTGGGCCGATATCGCGCGGCAATTTCATCGCGGCAACCCTCCTCTGGCGATGCTGTCGTCCACTAGATCAGCCAGCCGTTCGGCCGCGTCAATAGCACCCGCCGATCGGGCGGCGGCCGCCATGGCGGTGAGCCGCGACGGCGCAGCCGCAAATGCCGTGATATCCGCTGCAAGACGCTCCGGCGTGAAGTCGGCTTGGGGCAAGCGGATGGCACCCCCGGCCTTTTCCAGCACGCCGGCGTTGGCGGATTGATCCTGATCGAGTGCATGCGGTAGCGGCACCAGGATCGCGGGCCGTCCGATCGCGGCAAGCTCGGCGACCGTCGAGGCACCCGATCGGCCGACCACGAGATGGGCGGCAGCGATCCGTGCCGGCAGATCCGGAAAGAAGGGGGCGACCTCCGCGCTTATGCCAAGGCGCGCGTAGACGTCGCGCACCAGGTTCAAGTCTTCGCCGCGCGCCTGCTGGGCGACAAGCAGGCGCAGGCGCAGCGCCTGATCGAGCCGCGCGACTGCGGCCGGCACGATCTCGGACATGATCCGCGCTCCCTGGCTGCCGCCGAAGGTGAGCAGGCGGAAGAGACCGTCGGGAAGAAGCTCCGGATACGGCATGGCGGCTGCCGCCAGCACCGCCGGGCGGACCGGGTTGCCGGTAAACCTGGCCTTTCCCTGCAGCGCCGGCGTTCGGTCGAGCACGCCCGCAAAGCTCGTCGCTATGGTGCTTGCGCGCGAGGCAAGAAACGTATTTGCCCGTCCCATCACGGCGTTCTGCTCGTGGATGATCGTCGGAACATGCGAGAGGCTTGCAGCGAGCACCGGCGCGACCGTCGGATAGCCGCCGAAGCCGACCACGACACCTGGCTTCATGCGGCGGATGAGCCGCATGGCGCGCAACAAAGCGAGACCCATGATGGTTCCGGAGCGCAGAAGTGAAACGGGATTGCGCCCCCGCACGGTTTCGCTGGCAATGATGTGAATGTGTTGCGCCGGAAATCGCTTTCCATAACGCTCGGCGCGCTCGTCGGTGACGAGTTCGACCGCGATGCCGCGGCGCGCCAGCGCTTCGGCGAGCGCCTCGGCGGGAAAGAGGTGGCCGCCCGTCCCGCCTGCTGCCAGCAATGCGAGCGGCGAGGCACCCGGCATCAGGCCGGGCTCCCCTCGGCCGCGAGGTCACCGAGGCTCGGCACGTATTCGGAGCGAGGGCGCTCGCGCGTGAGCGCCAGAAGCATCCCCATGCCGTAGGCGAGTGAAATGAGCGAGGAGCCCCCATAGGAGATGAACGGCAGGGTCATGCCTTTGGCCGGGATGAGATGCAGGTTCACCGACATGTTGATGGCCGATTGCAGTCCGAACAGCATCGACAGGCCCGCGACCGCAAAGCGACGGAATGGATCATCGTCATCGAGCGCGCGGCGCAGCGCCCGCAATACAATGAAGGCGAACAACGCGACGAGGATAAGGCAGAGCATGATGCCGAACTCCTCGGCCGCCACCGCAAACACGAAATCGGTATGGGCCTCGGGAAGGATGCGCTTGATGGTGCCCTCGCCGGGCCCGCGCCCGAACCAGCCGCCGTGCAGGAATGACTCGAGCGCCTGATCCACGTTGAAGGTGTCGCCGGAGGCCGGATTCATGAATCGCTGGATACGGCTCGCCACGTGCGGAAGCGTCGCATAGGCGACGGCCAGCCCGACCGCCGCGGTGCCACCGAGGCCGAACACCCAGATCATGCGCATGCCGGCCAGAAAGAACAGCGCTCCCCACACCAGCATGAGCAGCATGGTCTGGCCGAAGTCCGGCTGCAGCACCAGCGCGCTCACCGAGACCAGCAGCAGCGCCAGCGCCACGCTGTTGGCGGGCATTTCGGGCCGTCGAGCGGATTCGGCGAACAGCCAGGAGATGAGGATCACGAATGCGGGCTTGAGGAACTCCGAAGGCTGAATATTGATGCCGAAGACGACGATCCAGCGCCGCGCTCCCTTGACCTCGGCGCCGAACATCAGCGTCGCCCCGATGAGGATCAGGCTCACGATGAACATCACGAGCGCAACCCGGCGGATGTGGCGGTCGGGCAGGAACGAGGTGACGAGCAGCACCGCGAGGGTCGGGATCAGGAAGAGAATATGCCGGTCGACGAAGTAGAACGGGTCGAGCCCGAGCCGCGCCGCCACCGGCGGGCTTGCGGCAAGCGACAGCACGATGCCGGCGAGCATGAGCACGATGAGCGCCAGGAGCAGCAGCCGATCGATGGTCCACCACCAGGCCGTAAAGGGCGTACTGTCAACGCGCGAGACCATGCGAAGGCCTCCTTGACTCAAAAAACGCCCGCTTCGGGCAAGGGTCGACTATGGTTGCCTAAGGATTAACAAAAAATTTCAAATTTTCGCGCGAAGGCCCGGAAAGCGAAGGAGAGCCGGTTCCGCTGCGCAGGAATGAGCGGCATATATGGTCGCTCTCTTGCGTCACACCGCCTCAATCCCCTTCAGCGCCGTGACAAGAGCCCGGAACCTGTCGCCGCGTACTTCGAAATTCTTGAACTGATCGAACGAGGCGCAGGCGGGCGACAGGAGCACGACCGGCGCCTGTTCGGCGCCGGTCGCGGCGTCCTGAGCGGCGAGCTCGATCGCGCGGTCGAGCGTTCCGGCGAGCACGAAAGGAACGCGGCCTTCCAGCGTCTTGGCGAACTCAGCCGCCGCCTCGCCGATCAGATAGGCGCGGCGGATGCGCGGGAAGAACTCGGCCAGCGACTCGATGCCGCCGGTCTTCGGCTTGCCACCCGCGATCCAGAATATGTCGGAGAAGCAGGCGAGCGCACGCGCGGCCGAATCCGCGTTGGTGGCCTTCGAGTCGTTGACGAACAGCACCTTGCCTTTGCGGCCGATGCTTTCCATGCGGTGCGCGAGGCCCGGAAACGAGCGCAAGCCTTTCTGGATCGCGCGAGGCGTGAGGGCGAGCGCCAGCGCGGCCGCGGAGGCGCAAGCCGCGTTCTGGGCATTGTGCACGCCGCGCAGCGAGCCGTTGCCGGCGAGGCTTGCGAGCGCCTCGATGCGGCCGGCGGAGGCCCGCATGATCTCGTTGCCCTCAACGAAGAGGCCATCGGCGAGCGGCGTCACGACCGAGATCCGCACCACGCGCTTGCCGGAACGTTCCACGCGATCGGCAGCAGCACGGCACCATTCATCGTCGACCCCGATCACCGCAGTCCCACCGCGTTGCACGCCGGCAACGAGGCGCTCCTTCACGGCTGCGTAATTCTGCATGGTGCCGTGGCGGTCGAGATGATCCTCACTGAGATTGATCAGGACCCCGACCGAAGGATCGAGCGTCGGCGCGAGATCGATCTGATAAGAAGAAATCTCGATCACGTGGATACGGCCCGCACGCGGCGGCTCGAGCGACAGGATGGCGGTGCCGATATTGCCGCCGAGCTGCACGTCGTGGCCGGTGGTCTGCAGCAGATGCGCTGTGAGCGCCGTGGTGGTCGATTTGCCGTTGGTGCCGGTGATGGCGATGAATGGTGCGTGCGGCGCCAGGCGGCGCCGCTCGCGACAGAACAGCTCGATATCGCCGATCACCTCGACGCCCGCAGCGCGCGCCAAGCCAACCGACCAGTGCGGTGCCGGATGGGTCAGCGGCACACCCGGCGCAAGCACCAACGCGGCCAGCTTCGACCAATCGATCTGCCGCAGGTCCGCAGTCGCAAAGCCCGCGTCTTTCGCCGCCGCCATCCGCTCGGCACTGTCGTCGCAGGCAATGACCTCGGCGCCGCCCGACGCGAGCGCCCGGCAGCAGACCATGCCGGAGCCGCCCAGCCCGAAGACCGCGACCATCCGGCCGGCAAAAGTCGTAACCGGAATCATTACCTGAGCTTCAAGGTCGAGAGCCCAGCGAGCGCCAGCACCACCGACACGATCCAGAAGCGGATCACGATCTGCGGCTCGGTCCAGCCGAGCTGCTCGAAATGATGATGGATGGGCGCCATCTTGAACACACGCTTGCCGGTGAGCTTGAAGGAGGCGACCTGCACGATCACCGAGACGGCCTCGAGCACGAACAGCCCGCCGATGACGGCGAGCACGATCTCGTGCTTGGTGGCGACCGCGATGGTGCCGAGCATGCCGCCGAGCGCGAGCGAGCCGGTATCGCCCATAAAGATCGAGGCCGGCGGTGCGTTGAACCAGAGAAAGCCCAAGCCCGACCCGATCACCGCTCCGCACAGGACAGCGAGCTCGCCGGTGCCGGCCACGTAGTGGATGTTGAGGTAGTCGGCGAACACCGTGTTGCCGACCAGGTAGGAGATGAAGCCGAAGCTCAGAGCCGCGATGATCACCGGAACGATGGCGAGCCCGTCGAGCCCATCGGTCAAATTCACGGCGTTGCCGGCGCCGACGATGATGAAGGCGCCGAACACCACGAAGAACCAGCCGAGCTGAATGACCAGCTCCTTGAGGAACGGGAAGGTAAGCGAGGTCGCGAGCGCACCGCGCCCGAGATTGGCGATGGCCAAGCAGGCGGCAGCCGCGATGGTGGTCTCTATCAAGAGGCGGGTACGGCCCGCAAAGCCGGCATGAGTCTGCTTGGTGACCTTGAGATAGTCGTCATAGAACCCGACCGCGCCAAAGCACAGCGTCACCCCGAGCACGATCCAAACATAGGCGTTGGCCGGATTGGCCCATAATACGGTCGAGCTGACGATGCCGAACAGGATCATCAGCCCGCCCATGGTGGGGGTGCCCTTCTTGGTGACAAGATGCGATTGCGGCCCGTCGGTGCGGATGGGTTGACCCTTGCCCTGCCTGATCCGCAGATGGTCGATGATGGTCGGCCCGAACAGGAAGACGAAGACGAGCGCGGTGATCATCGCACCGCCGGTACGAAACGTGATGTAGCGGAAGACGTTGAGAACCGAGACCCTTTCGGAGAGATCGATCAGCCAATAGAGCATGGTGCTGCCTTGGGTCGGTTCTTGGGATCAGCTTTGGGCGGACGCCACCGCAGGCATGTCGCGCCGGGAGTAACGGCGCTCGAGCGCCTTGACGATGGGCCCCATCCGCGAGCCGAATGAGCCCTTGACCATGACGGCGTCGCCGGAACGGACGGCGGCGAGGACTTGCGGCTCGAGAGACGCAGAGTTCTCCGCATAGCCGGCCCGGCGCTCGGACGGAAGGGCCTCCCACAAGGCACGCATGAGCGGACCACAGCAAAAGACGAGGTCGATGCCGTGGGCGGTGACGGGCTCGAGCAATTTCCGGTGCAGTTCGGCCCCGCGCTTCCCCAGCTCCAGCATGTCGCCGAGCACTGCGATGCGGCGTCCCTGCGGGCCGATTTCCGCCTGCCCGAGCAGCGCCAGCGCCGCACGCATGGAAGCCGGGTTGGCGTTGTAGCTCTCGTCGATCAGCAGGGCTTCGCCATCGTGGGTCTCGAGGACGACGCGCGTGCCCCGACCGGCCGCCGGCTCGAGCTGCGCCAGCGCAAGCGCAGCAAGCGCGAGGTCGGCCCCGGCGAGAGCGGCTGCGGCGAGCACAGCGAGCGAATTCTGCACCAGATGGCGTCCCGGCGCCCCGAGCTTGTAAGTGAGATCGGTGCCGAGAATGCGCGCCTCGACGGTCGAGCAATCGGCATGCAGCGCGCATTTGAGGAGGCGGGCATCGGCGCGTGCGTGCGCGCCAAAGGAGAGGATGCGCGCGACGCCGGCCTCGCGTGCACGGGCGGCGAGCCTGGCGAACTGCGCGTTGTCGCGATTGATCACCGCGGCCCCGCCCGGCTCGACGTGGCGAAAAATCTCTGACTTCGCGTCCGCGATGGCGGTGAGCCTGCCAAAATATTCCAGGTGCACCGGCTCGATCGTCGTGATGATCGCGATATGCGGGCGCACCAGCGCGGCGAGGGCGTCGATCTCGCCCGCATGGTTCATGCCGAGCTCCAGCACCGCGTAGCGGGCGCTCTCTCGGCACCGGGCGAGCGACAGCGGCACACCCCAGTGATTATTGTAGGAAGCGACGGATGCATGGGTCTCGCCATCGGCGGCGAGCGCCAAGGCAAGCGCCTCTTTCGTCGAGGTCTTGCCGACCGAGCCGGTGACGCCGATGAACTTGGCGGGCGATCGTGCGCGCGACGCGCGGGCGAGATCCGCGAGCGCCGCCAGCACATCCGCGACCACCAGGAGCGGCGCCTCGGCGGGGAAACGCCCAAGCTTGTCGGCGGCAACGACCGCGAGCGCCGCCCCGGCGGTGAGCGCCGCCGGCACGAAGTCATGGCCGTCGCGATTATCGCCGGCTATCGCAAAGAAGGCATCGCCGGGCCGGAGACTGCGGCTGTCGATCGACACTCCGTCTGCGGAAGCCGGTAGTTGACCCGTGCGCTCGGCGCGCATTGCGGCCGCCATCGCCTCGACGCTCCAGAGCGGCCCTGTGCTCATGCCACTCCCCCTTTATCGAAGCGCAGCGGCGACCGCTTCATGGTCGCTGAACGGGAAGACCTGTTTGCCGACGATTTGGCCCGTTTCATGGCCCTTGCCCGCAATGAGAAGAACATCACCCGGAGAAAGCTCGGCAATTGTCGTGCGGATCGCCTCGCCGCGGTCGCCGATCTCGATGGCTTCGGGAGCAGCCGCCAAAATGGCGCTACGGATGGCGCCCGCGTCTTCGCTGCGCGGATTGTCGTCGGTGACCACCACCCGATCGGCCTTTTCGGCCGCGATTTGACCCATTATCGGGCGCTTGCCACGGTCGCGATCTCCGCCGGCGCCGAACACGACAACGAGGCGGCCGCGCACATAGGGCCGCAGCGCATCGAGCGCCTTGGCGAGCGCATCCGGCTTGTGCGCGTAGTCGACAAAGATCGAGGCGCCGTTACGTTCCGCGACGAGCTCGAGCCGGCCCTTAGCCCCTTCGAGATGCTCGAGAGCCGCGAAGGCGGCCGCAGGCTCCTCTCCGGTCGCGATCACCAGACCGACAGCCACAAGCGCATTCTCAACCTGGAAGTCTCCGACCAGAGGCAGCCGCAACCGGTAGTCATTGCCGGCGTGCACGGCATGCAGCCTCTGCGCAAAGCCGTCGATCCCGCTGTCGACCAGGCGAATGCCTTCGCCCTTCCTGCCGACGGTCAACAGCCGCAAGCGGCGCTGCTTGGCGCAGGCGACCACCGCATCGGCGTGCTCATGATCGACATTGATCACGGCAGCGCCGCGCCGTGTCACCAAGTCGGTGAACAGGCGCAGCTTGGCGGCGAGATAGTCCGCCATGCTGCGATGATAATCGAGGTGGTCGCGGCTGATATTGGTGAAGGCGCCGGCCGCTATCTCGACGCCATCGAGACGATGCTGGTCGAGACCATGCGAGGAGGCTTCGATCGCGAGATGCGTGACGCCCTCATTGGCGAGCGTATCAAGCTCGCGGTGCAGCGCTACGGGATCGGGCGTCGTCAACGAGCCATAGACCTCGCGCTTGGAGGAGACCAAGCCGACCGTGCCGATGCTGGCGGCTTCGCAGCCGAGCGCAGCCCAGATCTGGCGCGTGAAGGCGGCGACCGAGGTCTTGCCGCTGGTGCCGGTGACGGCGGCAATGATCTCCGGCTGCGCGGCGAAGAACTTGGCGGCGGCGAGTGCGAGCGAGCGGCGGGCGTCGTGCACCTTCACGAAAGCGACGTTGGCGGGCAGCGGCACCTGCGGTACACGCTCGGCCATGATCGCGGCCGCTCCGGCGGCCAGCGCTTGCGCTACATAAGCAAGCCCGTCCTCCTTGCTGCCGGTCATGGCCACGAACAGGTCGCCCGGTTTCACAGTGCGGCTGTCGGCGCTGATGCCGGCGAGCTCGAGGCCGGCGAAACGCGCGTCGCTGACGGAATCGACCGAGAGCAGGTGCTTGAGCTTCATGATTCGGGATGGCGAGTGGCGAATGGCGAAATTGCATCCTATCCCATTCGCCACCGACTAATCACTATTCGCTCATCTGCTCGCCGTCGTCTGTCCGAGGATCAGCTGGTCGGCGGGCGGCAGGTCGAAGCGGGGTTGGATGCCAAGCAGGGGCGCGATCCGGGCGATGACCGCGCCGCCGGTTGGTACCGCATTCCACCCCGAGGTGCGGAATCCATGCGTTTCCGGAAGCGGCTGCGGCTCGTCCAGCATGATCAGCACGAGGTACCGCGGATCGTCGGCCGGCAGCACGGCAGTGAAGGAATTCAACACCCGATCATGGGCGTAGCGGCCGTTCACGACCTTCTCCGAGGTGCCGGTCTTGCCGCCCACATAATAACCCGGCACATCGGCCTGTCGTGCGGTGCCCTTCTCGGCATTAAGCCGCATCAGGTAGCGCATCTTATCGCTGGTCTCAGGCTTGATCACCCGTGTCGCCAGCTTCTGCGCGTCGGCTTCGCTCCGCTGCAGGAAGGTCGGGGGAATGAGATAGCCGCCATTCATAAGTGCGCAAATGCCCATGACCGCCTGCAGCGGGGCGACCGACAGGCCGTGCCCGAACGCGATGGTGATGGTGTTGAGCTCGCCCCAATGCCTGGGAACGATCGGCTCGGCGCTCTCCGGCAGCTCGGTGCGCAGACGATCGAGCTGGCCCATTTTCTTGAGGAAGGCTTTGTGCGCATCGACCCCCATGGCGAGCGCGATACGGGCGGCGCCGACATTCGAGGAATAGGTGAAGACTTCGGGAAGCGTGAGATAACGTCCCATCGGATGGTCGTCGTGTATCGCGAACCGGCCGTACTGCAGCGGCGCACGCGCATCCCAGGTGGAGTTGAGGCCGAACTTGCCGGAATCGAGCGCCATGGCGAGCGTCAACGCCTTGAAGGTCGAGCCCATCTCGTAGACGCCGGTGGTGACACGGTTGATGCGGTTGGGGTCGAGCGCCTCGCGCGGATTGTTCGGATCAAAGTCCGGCACCGACACCATGGCGACGATCTCGCCGGTGCGCACCGCGACTACCACACCGTCGGCAGCCTTGGCCTTGAACTTATCGCGCGCCTTCAACAGCTCGTCGCGCAATGCGTGCTGGACCCGCAGGTCGACCGCAAGGCGCACCGGCTCCTGCACGTGGTCGGTCGCGAGGCCTGCCATGTGCAAGTCGGCGAGCCCACTGGAATCAAGCCATTTCTCAATGCCCGCAATACCTTGATTATCGATATTCACGAAGCCGATCAGGTGCGAGACTTCGTTGCCATCGGGATAGACGCGCTTGTTCTCGGGAAGGAAGCCGATCCCGGGCAGACCGAGACGATAGATCTCGGCGCGCTGCTTGGGCGTGATGTCGCGCTTGAGCCAGGCGAAATGGCGCCTGGAGGCAAGCCGCTCGCGCAACTCGGTCGTGTCGAGATCCGGCAGCACGCCGGTCAGGAGCTCGGTCGCCTCGTCGACATCGATGATGCGATTGGGCTCGGCGAACAGCGATGGCGCCCGCACATCGGTCGCGAGGATCTCGCCGTTGCGGTCGAGAATGTCGGGCCGTGCAGTCGCGATCGCGTCCTGCACCATGGTGCGGCGGCCCATATGGCCTTCGGGCACGGCGGCGAACATGACGAGGCGGCCGGCGATGACCGTGTAGCCGAGCGCAAAGACCATGATCATCAGGCCGAGGCGCGCCCGGGTCTTGGCGGCGCGATCGACATTGCGGCCGTAGAGCAGCGTGCGCATGAGCGCGCGGCGCCACGGGACCTTGGCCGGCTTCGGCGCCGGCTCGGCAACCAAATCCTGAGCCACATCGATCGCCGTCATTTCGCGCTCCTCGGCGTGGGCACGCTCGGCGTTGGCACGCTGGCGGTCGGCAGATCCTTGCTGTCGAGCAGCGAACCGATCGGATCGGGGGAATCGGGCGGCACCAGATCGGGTGGCCGATCGGGGAGATTGCTCAGCTGATCGAACTGATGGCTGTCGATCATGCGCAGCGATGTGTGCCGTTGCGCCAGATCCTGGATGCGGATCGGATTGTCGAGCTTCGACCATTCGGCGCGGAGCTCGGCGATGGCATCGTGCTCGCGGCGGATTTCCAGGCGCAGGCGGGCGACTTCCTCGGCCTTGCGGGTGGACTCAAACTTGATCCGGTACACATAGGCCGCCGCGACCACGAGCCCGACGATCACGCAAATGTTGAGGAGACGGATCATTGCGGGCGTCCCCGCAGGATGGCGGCGAGCGACGGCAATCGCGGCAGCGAGACGGGAGCGCGGGCCTCGACGGACGGGGCCGCGGTGCGTTCGGCGGCGCGCAACTTGGCGGAGCGGGCGCGCGGATTGGCGGCGATTTCCGAATAGTCCGCCGTCACCGGACGCTTGGTGAGCGAGCGGAATGTGGGCGCTATGCGGGCGGGCTCCGGCAGGTGGCGCGAGGAAGCTGCAACGCGCGCGCGTTCGACCAGGAAGCTCTTGACGATCCGGTCTTCGAGCGAATGAAACGACACCACGACCAGCCGACCGCCCGGCTTGAGCACGGTTTCGGCGGCGCGCAGAGCGGCGGCGAGCTCGGAGAGCTCCTCGTTGACGAAGATGCGCAACGCCTGAAACGTACGCGTTGCCGGATGAATGGCGCCCGGGCGCGAATGCACGACACGCTCGATGATCGCCGCCAGTTCCAAAGTGGTGCGGATTGGCGCCGATCCACGCGCCGCCACGATGGCGCGGGCGATGGCGCGAGCGTGGTGATCCTCGCCGAGCGTCTTGATGATGAAGGCGAGATCGCGCTCGGAAGCCGCTGCGACCACGTCGGCGGCGCTCGCTCCGCCACGTCCCATGCGCATGTCGAGGGGACCATCCTGGCGGAACGAGAAGCCGCGCACAGCCTCATCGAGCTGCATCGAGGAGACGCCAAGATCGCACACCACGCCGTCTACAGCGGCGTAGCCGCTCGCAGCAGTCACCTCGCGCAGCTGGGAGAAGCGATCCTCGACCAACGTAAGGCGGCCGCCGGCCGCGTCGGCCAGGGCTCTCCCGGCGGCGATCGCGCTCGCGTCGCGATCGATCCCGATCACGCGCGCATCAGCGGCCCTCAGGATTTCCCGGCTGTAGCCCCCGGCGCCAAATGTCGAATCCACATAAACGCCGCCGTCGCGTGGCGCGAGGAATTCCATCACCGGACGGATGAGCACGGGAATGTGGCGGGCCAGTCCGCCAGCGACAGCGGTGATTCCGCTGTCGCGGCCCCCCATCATTCCCGTGCTCCAAGCGGGCTGTCCGCCGCTACCCGGGAGCTCAATTGCTGCCGCAATGCCCGAACCTTCGCCGTGGCCTCGGCGAGCTCGGCGCGGAAGCGCTCGGGTTCCCAGATCTGAAATTTGTGACCAAGACCCACAAACGCTGCCGCATCGGAGATGCCGGCATGGGACTTCAGCGCCTCGGTGAGAACCACCCTGCCCTCGCCGTCGACCTTCAAAACTTCGCTGCTTCCATACAGAGCTGCCGAAAATTGCTCGCGCTCGTCGGCATAAGGCGGGTAGCGCCCAATCAGCGCCTCGATATCTGCCAGCAGCGCATTGCCTCCAGCATCGAGCGCCGGCCGATCCAGTGTCCGATAACAATAGAGGCCTTCGAAGCCATCGCGGGCAAGCACCGCGCGGAAGGAGGCCGGGATCGAGACCCGCCCCTTCGCATCCAGGCGCAACGTGTATTGGGACACGAAGCGATCCATGAAGCGGTCCTTGGCGACCCTTATCCGCCTGCCGGGGTCGTTCCCCGCCCGGGGCGAAAGCCGCCCGCCCGAGGGGGCCTGCTCCGGCGTGCGCGATACCCTGCCCGAACACGGAGCTCGCGCCGGCGCATGGGATACTGTGGGCTACCATGGGACTACTTGGGCGTCAATAAAGCTTCCCCCCGGCGGCCGCGCCCTAAGCCAACCGTCCGCAACGCCTTATTAACGGTGGGCAGACTTAAGGAATCGTTGACCGTCCAGACCGTTGTGACCAACGGCGGCTTGTTCACCTGAAAGGCGGGTTTTGCGATCGCTCAATCGCGATCTGGAGCCCCGAGGGGAAACAGCGAACGGTAGGGCCGCGCCTCATCGATTGCGCGGGCAAAAGATGGCCGTGCGTTGAAGCGTTGACGGTAGGCGCGGACACTGGGGAAACCGGCACCGATCGGATGCACCCAGTCCGCGTAAAAGAGCGCTGGCGCGGCGGCGCAGTCTGCCAAGCTGAAGCCACTTTCGACGGCCCAGGTGCGATCGGCCACACGCGGCTCGAGCCAACCATAGGCGCTCTCGAGCATGGAGCGGGCATCGGCGACGCCCTTCGGGTCGCGCTCTCCTTCCGCGCGCAAGGCGTCCGCAACGATCTTCTGCATCGGCGTATGCACGTAGTTGTCAAAAAAACGATCGAGAAAACGCACCTGCAAGGCAGCCACGCGAATGTCGGGGATCAGGGGCACAGCGCCGGGGTAATTGAGGTCGAGATGCTCGATGATGATGCTCGACTCGATCAACGGTTTGCCGTGGTCGACGAGCACCGGAAATCGCTTCAACGGCCAGATGGATTCGAGCTCGACAAATGCCGAAGGGTCATCCCGATCGAGCTTACGGTAGGTGAACGGCGTTTCATTCTCGTAAAGGGCGATCAGCACCTTCTGGCAGTAGGACGCAAACGGATGGGAGAACAGCACGAGCGGCATAATGACATTCCGGCGGGCTTCATTCGGGAATCGGTGCTCGGAGCATGACGAGCGGAGGTATTTCACCACGCGCTGAGATTAGAGACTTTACACCGCGGCGCTGTTCTTGGCAGATAGCATCTGTCGCCCCAGTTTTTTCGCCTCCTCCTCTCATCGCCGGCGGTTCGGCGCATGGCCTCACGCGTGTCAACGTTTCGACCCGATTCATCTCTGGTAGCGGAGGTGCGGCCTTCGCCCAATCACGGCGAGCGCAAGCTCTCAGGCAAGCCCGACATGATCGTGCTGCATTACACCGGCATGTCGGACACCGATGCCGCACTGGCCAAGCTGTGCGCTGCCGGCACCGACGTCTCCGCCCATTACGTGGTGATGGAGAACGGCCACATCGTCCAATGCGTGCCGGAGGAGCGTCGCGCCTGGCACGCCGGAGCCGCCTCCTGGGAAGGGGAGACCGACGTCAATTCCTGCTCGATCGGGATCGAGATCGCCAATCCGGGGCACAGCCACGGCTATCCGAATTTTCCCAAGCGGCAGATCGCCGCCGTCATCATGCTGTGCCGGAGCATCCTCACCCGCCACCGGATTCCGCCGTGGCGCGTGCTGGGACATTCCGACGTCGCCCCGAACCGCAAGAAGGATCCGGGCGAGAAGTTTCCCTGGGATGCTCTCTACAAGGCCGGCATCGGGCTCTGGGTCAAGGCCGCGCCCGTCGTAGTTGGCGGTCCACTCTTCGTGCTCGGCGAGAAGGATCAGACCATCCGCGAGGTCCAGGAGCGGCTCAGCAAGTATGGATACGACGTGCCGATAAGCGGCGACTATGACGGCCAGACCCGCGATGTGGTCGCAGCATTCCAACGGCATTTCCGGCCTGCGCGCGTTGACGGGGTCGTCGATACCTCGACGATCGTCACGATCGGGGCGCTCTCGGCCGCCAGGGCTGCGGTGAGTGATTAACCCTGCTTGGGTGCTCTGACTGACTAGAAACGATCAGGTTCAGCATGATTACCCGAACTGCATTCTCGGCTGCGCCTTTCCTCTGCACGATGCACTCGCGCCATGAGGCGACACATTCGCGGCGCAGGCCTAAGCGATGGCAAGTGTCACGGCGGCTCGACGAACTCGTCCACGAGTGCGCTTCCGGCGATCGCCAGTCAACTTGAGCCCGCGGCAAGAGGGCTGCCCGGTGACGCAATGGCAGCTTGTTTCACCAGAGAGCCCGAGCGGTAGAGATCGGCCTTTTCAGGCAAGCCAATTCTCTACCTTCAGGCCCGGAACACGTTCGAACTCTGCGACATTTGCTGTCACGATTGTGGCGCGGGCCGCGCGCGCGTGCGCAGCGATGAGTAGACCATTGCCCCCAACGGGCGTCCCGATTGCTTCCAGCGCGGCTCGGATCCGCCCGTATTCCGCATCCGCCGGAACGTCAAACGGCAATACCGCGATCTCGTCAAGCAAGTCCTCAACGGCTTTGAGCAACTTTTTCGAGCCGCTCTTTGCACATCCGTAGCGCAACTCGGCGGCGACGATGATGCTGGTGCAGATGCTGTTCTCGCCGACCTTCGCAATGCGCCGGGCCGCCTTGCCCTGTGGGTTCCTGACCAGATCGGAAACGATGTTGGTGTCCAACATATAGCCAGTCAAAGTATTCTCTCCGGCGGCGGCACGGGGTCGTCAATCTCGGGAAAGTTCTCCTCGAGCGGCTTCATCGATTTGAGCAGAGCCAGCAATCCACGCTTGCGTACAGGCTCGATAACCAAACGATCGCCGTCGCGCTGCATGATCGCTTCGTCGCCCGGCAGCTCGAATTCCACCGGAATGCGGACCGCCTGGTTTCGTCCGTTGCGGAACAATCTGACATGTCTTTTTTCAGGCATGGTTGCCTCCCGGCATATGCCAAAGACATATGCCGACAGCCACGCGGCGGCAAGGGGCTTGTCGTTGTCTCGCCCCTTGACGCGAGCCACGCGCGCGCCCATTCCCTGTTTCGTCAGTCGGCCGGACGGCCGCTCCGGCAAGGGCCGAAAGGTCGCCGGGGAGGAAAGTCCGGGCTCCATGGACATGCGATGCCGGGTAACGCCCGGCGGGCGCGAGCCCAGGGACAGTGCCACAGAGAAGAGACCGCCGCGCCGATCCGCAAGGGTCGCCAGTGCGGCAAGGGTGAAACGGTGCGGTAAGAGCGCACCGCGTCGGCGGCAACGCAGACGGCACGGCAAACCCCATCGGGAGCAAGACCGAATAGGGACGGCGTGGAGCTTCCGGTGTGAGCCGGAGCTCCAGGATCGATGTCTGGATCCGGCCGTCCGGGTAGGTTGCTCGAGGTGCCAGGCAACTGGCGTCCCAGAGGAATGGCTGTCACGCGGGCGGGTTTTTTCCGTCCGCCCTACAGAACCCGGCTTACAGGCCGGCTGATGCCTGAACGAGGGGGCTCGGCGGAAAAACCCGCCGGGCCCCCGCCAGTTTGGAAGGCTTTCGCGATCCAGCCGCGTTGCGAGATATTGCAAAAATGAGCTCGACAGAACGTTGGGATTTCTGGATCGACCGCGGCGGCACCTTCACGGATATCATCGGCCGCGCGCCGGACGGACGGCTGCGCGCCCACAAGCTCCTGTCCGAGAATCCCGAGGCCTATGCGGACGCAGCCGTGCAGGGCATTAGCGAATTGTTGGGGCTAGCCGCAGGCGCGCCGATTCCCGAGGGCCGCATCGGCAGCGTCAAGATGGGAACGACCGTTGCGACCAATGCGCTGCTCGAGCGCAAGGGCGAGCGCACGCTGCTCATCATCACCAAGGGATTTCGTGACGCGCTCAGAATAGGCTACCAGGCGCGGCCGAAAATCTTTGCACGCGAGATCATCAAGCCATCGATGCTTTATGAGCGCGTCGTCGAGGTCGACGCGCGTGTGCGCGCTGACGGTCATGCGGAGCGCGAGCCTGATCTCGAAACCCTCGCGATCGAGCTCAAGACTGCGCTTGCCTGTGGCATCAAGGCCGCCGCCGTCGTGCTGATGCATGCTTATCGCTATCCGGCGCACGAGCAGGCAATCGCGGCGCTGGCGCGTCAGATCGGTTTTCCGCAGGTCTCGGTCAGCCACGAAGTCTCGCCGCTCATCAAGCTTGTGTCGCGCGGCGATACGACAGTCGTCGATGCTTATCTTTCACCGATCCTGCGGCGATATGTGGCGCAGGTGGCGGCAGAGCTGACTGCGACGCCCGCGTCTTCCACCCCCTCGGCTACCCTCCCCCGCACGCGGGGGAGGGAGCACGCCCCAGCAGGTGGCGAGGCCGTCGATCACGTTTCCCCACGCCTCATGTTCATGACCTCCGCGGGAGGCCTGACGGCGGCGAGCCTGTTTCAGGGCAAGGATGCGATCCTGTCAGGGCCGGCGGGCGGGGTCGTCGGCATGGTGAAAACCGGGCACGCGGCGGGCTTTGACCGCCTCATCGGCTTTGACATGGGCGGTACTTCGACCGACGTGTCGCATTACGCCGGCTCCTACGAGCGCACTTTTGATACCGAAGTCGCGGGCGTGCGCATGCGCGCGCCAACGATGCTGATCCACACGGTTGCGGCCGGCGGCGGCTCGATCCTGCATTTCGACGGCGCGCGGTTGCGCGTCGGGCCGGATTCGGCCGGCGCCGATCCGGGTCCGAAATGCTACCGTCGCGGCGGACCGCTGACGGTGACCGACGCCAATGTGATGCTCGGCAAGCTCATTCCGGATTTCTTCCCGAAAATCTTCGGACCGGCACGTGATCTACCAATCGACGCAGAAGCCGTCGAAGCCGCGTTTGCGGCGCTTGCGCGCGAGATCGGCGGCGGGCGCGGCGCTCAGGAGATCGCCGACGGATATGTGCGCATCGCGGTCGACAACATGGCAAATGCGATCAAGAAAATCTCCGTGCAGCGCGGCTACGACATCACGCGCTATGCGCTCAATTGCTTCGGCGGCGCCGGCGGCCAGCATGCTTGCTTGGTCGCCGACGCGCTCGGGATGAGCACGGTGCTGATCCATCCGTTTTCCTCGCTCTTGTCCGCCTACGGGATGGGCTTGGCGGAAATTCGCGCAACGCGCCAGCAGGCGATCGAAGCGCCCTTCGGGCAAGAAGCGCTCGCGATGATCGATGAGATCGGCGCGCGACTTGCGGCCGATGGGCGCGCCGAGGTGGTCGCACAGGGCATCGATGCGTCCGCCGTCACGGTGCAGTTGTCCGCATATCTGCGCTATGCCGGCACCGACACTGCTCTTGGGGTCGAAGCAGGCCCAAAGCAATCGCGTCTCGAAGCGATGCAGAACGCGTTCGAAGCCGCACATCGCACCCGCTTCGGCTTCATCGATCGGGAAAAGGCGCTGGTGGTCGAGGCAATCGCGGTCGAGGCAATCGGCGGCAGCGCGAAGTTCGCGGAACCGAAGGTGACGCGGGCCGCAGGACCAGCGCCGGAAGCCACACGCAAGACGCGGTTCTATTCACAGGGGCGCCAGCACCAAGCCGCGATCCATCTCCGCACAGAACTGAGGCCCGGTCACAAGGTCGGCGGTCCCGCGATCGTGGTCGAGCCGCACCAAACGATCGTGATCGAAGCCGGCTGGCAGGCGGAGATCACCGTGCGTGACCACCTCCTGCTCACCCGCATCGCTCCGCTCGAGCGCCAACACGCGATCGGCACCGATGCCGATCCGGTGCTGCTCGAGATCTTCAACAATCTGTTCATGGCGATCGCCGAGCAGATGGGAGTGGTGCTGCAGAACACCGCCTACTCGGTCAACATCAAGGAGCGGCTCGACTTCTCCTGTGCGGTGTTCGACGGAGCAGGCGCGCTCATCGCCAACGCGCCGCACATGCCGGTGCATTTGGGCTCCATGGACCGCGCGGTCGAGACGGTCATTCGCGAAAATGCCGGACAAATCGCGCCCGGCGACGTATTTGCGATCAACGCGCCCTACAATGGCGGCACGCATCTGCCCGACATCACCGTCTGCACGCCGGTGTTCGACGATGACGGCGCCCGCATCCTGTTCTGGGTCGCAAGCCGCGGCCACCATGCCGATATCGGCGGCATCTCGCCAGGCTCGATGTCGCCCAATGCCACTACCATCGAGCAAGAAGGCGTCTATATCGACAAGTTCAAGCTCGTGGACCGCGGACGCTTCTGCGAGAAGGAGCTCGGCGCGCTTTTGACCGGCGCCCGCTATCCGGCGCGCAACCCTCTGCAAAACATCAACGACCTCAAGGCGCAGATTGCCGCCAACGAGAAGGGCGCTTGGGAGTTGCGCAAGATGGTGGCGGATTTCACGCTGCCGGTGGTCGAAGCCTATATGGGCCACGTGCAGGACAATGCGGCGGAAAGCGTTCGCCGCGTCATCGATCGGCTGCATGACTGCGCGTTCGACTATGAGATGGATCAGGGAACTTGGATCAAGGTCAGAATCAGGGTCGATCGGAAGAAGCGCGAGGCAACGGTTGATTTCACCGGCACATCGCCGCAGCAGCCAACGAACTTCAATGCGCCGGAGCCGGTGACGCGCGCGGCGGTCCTTTACGTGTTCCGCGTGATGGTCGATGCCGACATCCCGATGAATGCCGGTTGCCTGCGGCCGATCCGCATTGTCATTCCACCGCGGTCGATGCTGTCGCCGGAATATCCGGCCGCGGTGGTGGCCGGCAATGTCGAGACCTCGCAGGCAGTGACCAATTGCCTGTTCGGCGCGCTCGGCGCGCTGGCGGCTGCGCAAGGCACGATGAACAATCTCAACTTCGGCAACGCGAAGTACCAATATTACGAGACGATCTGCTCGGGCTCGCCCGCCGGTCCCGGCTTTGCGGGCACCGACGCGGTGCAGACGCACATGACCAATACGCGCCTCACTGATCCGGAGGTGCTGGAGTTCCGCTATCCGGTCGTGCTGGAGGATTTCCATATCCGCCCCGGCTCCGGCGGGCGCGGCCGCTGGAACGCCGGCGACGGCGTGGAGCGCACAATCCGATTCCTGGAGCCGATGGAATGCACGATCCTGTCGGGCCACCGCCGCGTGCGGCCATTCGGCCTAGCGGGCGGACAAAGCGGCGAGCTCGGCGAAAATGCAGTGCGCCGTGCCAATGGAACAATCGAGAAGCTTCAAGGCTGCGATGCCACCACGATCGAAGCCGGCGGCGCGATCATCATCAAGACGCCGACGGCGGGCGGCTATGGGGAGCCGGCAGACAAGGCGAAGAAATAGCGCAATCGTGCGTGCGAAAGGCGACGTATAAGCAGGAACCCACTCCCGGGCGTCTCGCCCCGGGGCGAGCGCAGCGGGACCCGGGACCCCATTGCCCTCGGCGGACATGATGGCGCACAGCGGTATTGGCTCCTGCTTTCGCAGGAGCGACCGAGTTACTACACGGCCTGTTTCGCAGGGACGACGAATCCGAGCTTGGCTGAACGTGCCGTCTCAGTACGAATACCGAAGCGTATACGGCCCATGCTTCCCGGCGGCGTTCAGCTTTTCTTTTTGAAACTCGAGCTTGGGCCCGAAATTGGCGTAGCACGCCTCTTGGTCAAACCGAATTTCCTTGCACGCCTGCTGGCACAAGGCATCGCACTTTGTCGTTTCAGCTATCTTCACGCAGGCCTGATTGCCGCGGCATCCGTACTTGTCGTCGGCCATCGCCAGCCTCGAGCTGACCATGACGGCCCCGGAGACGAAAGTCGCCAAAATGAGGAAAGGCGCGGCAGCGTGCGAGCACCCGATTGCCTTTGTCACGAATGATCTCCTTGCGAGCGTCAAGCCATTGCGAACTTCCTGAAGACAGGACCTTGCTGAAGACGCCCTGCACGCATCTCCATACCGGACGCGGGCGCCCCGCGGAGCCAGCCACTAACATCGGCAGCGATAGGTTGCAAGCGCGACTGGTTTCGTCCGACTCAAACTTCGAGACGAGTTGCAATAGTGCGAACGCACTGACCCGCTTCTCAAGCGGTGTGGCGCAGGCTCGATCGCGATCGCCCGGCCTGCGAGGCGGGCGGGGCGATCAATCATCAAGACTCCGACCGCCGGGGTATGGGGAGCCTGCGGATAAGGCGAACAAATAGCCCGCGGTCGTGCCTGCGGAAGCAGGCACCCATACCGCGACGCGCCATCGAGAGACTGAGGCTTCTGGGTCCCGGCTCTTCGCTACGCTCGGCCGGGACGACACGCTGTGGGTCATTTCCGCGCAAGCGGGAATCCAGATCGTTGTTAGGTCCAAAAAGAACGACGCCCCCGCTTGCGGCGGGGGCGGTGGGGCTTGGCCTTGGACTAAATCAGATCAGCGGGCCGCGACCGGACCGAGGAGCTTGGCGCAGCGCTGCGCCTGGGCAAGCGCCGAAGCGTAATATTCGACGTCGCTGATATAGAGCGGGTTCCGGTCAGCCATCGCGTTCGCCTTGGCCGAGTAGGCCTGGAGCTGCTGGATGCTGGCGTTGTACTGGGCGACGGTGCCCGTGCAGGTGTCGGCGGCGCGCGCGGGCGAGGCAAGCGCAAAGCCGCAGACCACGAGCGTCAGCGCCACGAAGATGCCGCTGCGGAAGCTGGTGCGAATGCTGGCCATGGCGTCCTCCCCTGAGAACTTCCACCTCACCCCTGCGGGGCTTTCAATCGTTAGTCGCGGGCAGGCGGAATTTGGTTCACATATGGTTAATCTATTTCGCAAGCCATTGAGAACGCTGGAGATTAATGCCCTCCGGCAGCCGCCGCCAAAGCCCCGGCCGGCCGCCGCATGACCAGGGCGAGCGCCCCGAAGATCGCGAACAGCACGGCGAGCATGAGGAAGACGTCAGCAAACGCCATCACCACACCTTGCTGGCGGGTGAGCATCATCAGCTGCTTGAGCGCCATGGCCTGGGCGTCGCTGCCGAAGCTCTGAAACCGCGCCGTGAGCTGGGTCAAGACTTCCTGAGCCGGTTGACGCCCCCAGGTCACGGCGTCGTGCAGGCGCGCGAGGTGCAAGTCGATGCGGTGGTCGAGCACGGTGTTGAGCGCCGCGAGCCCAACCGCGCCACCGAGGTTGCGCGAGAGATTGAACAGGCCGGACGCGTTCTTGAGCCGCTCGGGGGCGAGCGTGCCGAGCGCCACATTGGTGATCGGGATCATCGCCAGCATCAGGCCGACACCGCGGAAGATCTGCGGCCACAACAGTTGGGCAAAATCCCAATCCTTGGTCAGATAGGTCATCTGCCAGGCGCCGAGGGCAAAGATGCCGAAGCCGGCCATCAACAAAATGCGCGGATCGACCTTGCTTCCGAGCCGGCCGACGATGGGCGCAGTCACGAACATGGCGACGCCGGAAACAAACAGGGTCTCGCCCACCATCAGGGCGTTGTCGCCGCGGATCTCCTCGAGATAGAGCGGGAACAGATAGGTGAGACCATAAAGCCCGATGCCGAGCACGAAAGAGAACAGGCTGCCGAGCGCGAAGTTGCGGTTGGCATAGGCCTTGAGGTCGACGATCGGAAACCGTGTGGTGAGGACGCGGGCGAAGAAGGCCACGGCCGACAGGCCGGAGACCACCGTCAACAGCGTGATGGTTTGATCGTCGAACCAGTCCCAGCGGGTCCCCTCCTCCAGCACGTATTCGAGCGAGCCGAGGAACGCCGCCATGAAGCCGAGCCCCCACCAATCGAAGTTGCGGAACAGCGACCAATCGGGCTCGTCGAAATCGATGAGCGCGAGCGCCAGCGCGGTCACCGCGATGCCGGGGAGGACATTGATGAAGAACAGCCAATGCCAGGACAAGGCATCAGTCAGATAGCCACCGACGGTCGGGCCGACGGTCGGCGCGAGCGTCGCCACAAGCCCGATGATGGGCACGAACATCTGCTGCTTGGAACGCGGAAAGATCGTGTAGATCGAGGCGAAGACGGTCGGGATCATGCCGCCGCCGATGAAGCCCTGAACCGCGCGCCAGAAGATCATCTCGTTCATGGACGTGGTGAAGCCGCAGATCAGGCTGGAGATCGTGAAGCCGGCCGCAGCAGTCGCGAACATGATGCGCGTGCCGAGCGCTCGCGACAAAAATCCCGACAACGGAATGGCGATCACCTCGGCGATCAGGTACGCGGTCTGCACCCAGGAAATCTCGTCCTGCGAGGCCGCAAGCCCCGCCTGAATCTCGGCGAGCGACGCCGACACGATCTGGATATCGAGCACCGCCATGAACATTCCGAAGCACATGGCGATGAACGCGATGAGCCGGCGCGGATTGACCTGCTCCTCTGCGGGCATTGCCTGGATCGCCTGTGCGTTGGTTGTCGACATGCGGCTCTCCCTCGGTTTCCCCGGCCAGTTCGCGCTTGAAAGCCTGATCAGTCGGCCTGCGCGGCCGCGGTCTGCGCGGCCACGGACGCTTTGGTGTTGACGCTGACCACAACCGACATCCCGGGCCGCAGCAAGCTCTCGCCTGCCACTTCGGGCGGAACGCTGATGCGCACGGGCAGGCGCTGAACGATCTTGGTGAAGTTGCCGGTCGCGTTGTCGGGCGGCAGCAGCGAGAACACCGCGCCTGATGCCGGAGCAAGCGATGCTATCGTGCCCTCGATAGTCTGATTGGGCAGCGCATCGACCGAGATGTCGACCTTCTGCCCGGGCCGCAGATTGGCGAGCTGCGTCTCCTTGAAGTTGGCATCGACATAGACCTCGTCGAGCGGCACCAGGCTCGCAAGCCGCTGGCCGGGTTGCACGTAGTCGCCGGTCTGCACTGCGCAGTTGCCGATTACGCCGTCCATTGGGGCGCGGATCACCGTGAATGACAGGTCGCGCTCGGCTTTGGCGAGCGCCGTCTTCAGCTCGTCCAGCGTCTTGACCGCTTCCTGTTGCTGCCCCTTGAGGACGTCGACATTGGCTTGCGCGGCATCGGCCGCCGCTTGCGCGCTCTGCACACCGGCGACGGCTTGATCACGGCTTGACTGCGCCTGCTCAAGCGTCTGCCGGCTCGCATAGTCGCGCTGCGCCAGGGTCTGCTGCCGATCAAGCTCGAGCTGCGCGCGGGTCGAGGCTGCTTGCGCCGAGGCGAGTTGGGCCTTGGCCTGGGCGACGGAAGCCTGCTGCGCAACCACCTGGCGCCCGATACGATCGATGGTCGCCTCTTGGGTCGCGACCTTGTCGCGCGCCGACTCGACCGCAAGACGGAAGTCGCCATCATCGATGGTAGCGATCACGTCACCGGCACGAACGCGAGTATTGTCCTCGATCGCAATGGTCGAGATGTAGCCGGCGATCTTGGCTTCGAGCGTGGTATTGTGCGCGCCCACATAAGCGTCGTCGGTCGATTCGATGAAGCGGCCGACGGTCCACCAATGGTAGCCGTACGTGCCGGCGCCGCCGCCGATCGCCAGCGCCAGTGCACCGAGAAGCAACAGCTTGCGGGCGCGGGATGCGCGAGCACGAGCGGGCTGAGCCTCGATCGTCACTGGAAGCCGGACCGCTTGCGCGGGGTTGTCCTTGGCGGTCTCAGGGGCCAAAACCTCGGTCCTGGACGCGGACGCCTTCGCCCAATCCTCCTTGCCTGCCTTCGGGGTGTCGCGGCCGGCAAATCCACCTGTTTCGCGATCGGCGTACATGTGATCCTCCTCCGGTTATCCCGGTGCGGGCCATTGACCGAACCGTTCGGTCAACTATCTACTGGAGGAAAGGAATGCTGTCAACGTTGACCGAACCGTTCAGTCAATGTATTTTATTCATGGCTGACCCGTCGGTCCCGCATGCGGCCCGATGAAGCACTGAAAACGTTTGGTTTTGGAGGAAATTGGAGCGGAGGATTGGAATGAGCGCACAAACCGAAAAAGTCCTCGAACGGGCCGCCAAGCCCGCCGAGGAGGAAAGCAAGAAGCGCTGCCAGATCATCGAAGGCGCCCGCAAGGTATTCCTCGCGCAAGGCTTTGACGCGACCAGCATGAACGAGGTCGCCCGGGTTGCCGGTGTGTCCAAGGGCACGCTCTATGTCTATTTCCAGAACAAAGAGCAGCTGTTCCAAGCGATGGTCGGACAGCAATGCCGGGAGCAGCGCGAGCGAATTTTCGCGCTTGACCCGGAAGATCACGACATCGAGGGGGCGCTGACGCGCGTCGGCTTGGCGCTGGTCGAGTTCCTGTGCCAGCCCGGTCGCGCCCCCTCGTTACGGACCGTCATCGCCATCTCCGAGCGCATGCCGGAGCTCGGGCGCCAGTTCTATGAAACCGGTCCGGCCTTCGGGCTCGCGCACCTGACAAGCTATCTCAAGGCGCAGGTCGCCGCCGGCGTGCTGGCAATCGAGGACTGTGAGGTCGCAGCGGCGCAGTTCATGGATTCCTGCTCGGCGACGCTGTTCAAGCCGATCCTGTTCAATTTCGGCACCTCACCCACCCATGAGCAGATCGAGCACGTGGTGAAGACCGCGGTGCGCATGTTCGTTACGGCCTACCGGGTGAAGTCCTGAGGAGCGCGAGCATTTGCTCGCGCGTCTCGAAGGACGGCCAAACGCTCAGAGCCTGCATCCAACGAGACACCATGCCATCAGGCTCAGGATCAGGACGTCGTTAGTTGCTGCACCAATCCCTGAAGGGAAAAGCCTCCGCTCATGGCGGTGCCATGCCGGCGGCCTTGGCCTGTTCGGCGACGGCTTTGGCGATCGGCGTCCAGCGCACCATCTCATCCTTGATGAAAGCCGTGTAGCCGGCAGCGCTCAATGACTTCGTTTCGATTGCTTCATGCTCGAGGCGCGCCTCTACGTCGGGCGCGTGCATTGCCTTCACCACCTCGGCATTAAGCCGCTCGACGATTTGCGGCGGCAGGTTCGCGGGTCCCGACAAGCCAAACCAGGTCGAAGATACCAAGCTCGGATAGCCGAGCTCCTTGAAAGTCGGAATGTCCGGATAGGCGGGCACCCGCTCCTCCGTGCCGATGCCGAGCCCGCGCAAGGTGCCGGCCTTGAGCTGTCCCGAGGCGGCGGAGAGCGCCAGGGAGCCCATGGTCAGGTGGCCGCCGAGCACGTCGTTCACGATCAGATTGGCGCCGCGATACGGCACATAGGTCATCTTGATGCCGGCCTCTCGCTGCAGCATCTCGCTGACCAGCTGGGTCTGCGACCCATACGAGATCGTCGCATAGGTGAACTCGCCCGGGTGCGCTTTGGCGTAGGCCACGAACTCGGGCAGCGTCTTCTGCGGCAGGTCCCTGCTCACGAACGTCACGGTGGGCTGACCGCCCAGAAAAGCGACGTGGGTGAAATCCTTGAACGGATCGAACGGCAGCGGCGTGAAGGCCGGCGTAATGACGAAGCTCCCGAGGCTCGTGATCACGAACGTGTAGCCGTCGGCCGCCGAATGCGCGACCGATTCCTGGCCGATGATACCGCCGGCACCTGGCCGGTCCTCGACCACGAAGGCTTGTCCAAATGCCGTGCCGAGCTTGTCAGCGACGATTCGCGTGAGAAGGTCGGCGGTTCCGGCGGCCGAGAACGGCACCACGATCTTGACCGGCCGGGTCGGCCAATTCTGCGTCTGTGATTGGGCCGGCGCGGAGACACATAGCGGGCCGAGCGCTGACAGCAGAGCGAGCAGCTGGAGAAGCCGATTGCGAAGCATGCGCCATATTGCCATGTCGCGTCGCGATCGCAAACGGCCGCCGGCCGCGTCAATTTTCCCCGTCCGCGCCCGGCACCGCAATCGGCAGATTGCGGCGCTCCGTGTAGGCAAGCGGGCGTGCCCGTGGCGCCGGGATCGAGATGCCCTGCCGGTTGATTGATCCGGTCGCCGCGGGATCGCTGCGCCTTGCCGCAACATGCGCTCCGAGCCGGGCTGCGACTTCGTCGCCGGAGACCGGCTGCGGCTGACAGGCGCGCCGTCCACTCTGACGGCGCATCAGATCAACGTGGATATGATTGTAGTGGTACACGTTGTAGCCCGGCGCCAGCACGGTCGTGAACTCGTTGCAGGCACTTGCCTGAATGTCATGCAGGAATGCCTGCTCCTCGGGCGCGCCGTGCCAGCCGTGCTGCACATCAATCTTGCGGCCATCCGCGAAAGTGAAGGCGGCAATGTCCAGCGCATTGCCAAAGGCATGCTCTGAAATGGTCGCGTTGGGATCGCCGTTCATGCCGCGGCAGGAATAGGCGGAGATTTGCTTGATCTCAATCACCGGCTGGCGGATCCACTTCAGCGCCGCCGGCTGCACCGCCTCATCGATCCACTGATCGAGCACGGAAACGATTGGACAGGCGAGCGTCGCCGGAGGGCTGACGGCGACCGGACCGAGCGGAGCGCTCGCCGGCGCAGAAGAGATGGGCCCATAGGTGAACGGCCCCCTCGGACGCGACATCGGCTTCACGCTCTGGGTGACGGGGCGCTGGTCATAAGCTGCGGGCGAAGGATCGTAGGAGGAGCCTGATGCGGTTGCTGCGGAAGCCGCGGCGTTGGCGCGGGTCGCGGGCAAGCTCGCGGCCCGATACGGGCGACGGAAATCATAGTCGGTCGCAGGGCCATCACCCGCTGCCGGCGGATCAAGCGACAAGGGCTGACCATTCGGGATGATGGATGAAGGACGTGCGCCGCCGCCGGGCGACGGCGGCGGCAGATTGGCCCGCGTCACGTTCGAGCTGGGGGAGCGCGGCGGCGTCGACGGCGATGGCGCGATTGGCCAGGGCGGCTGTGTACTTGTGCCGGCATTCGGAACAGAGGCCGGCGGCCGCGGCTCGTCGTCGTAACCGAGCGGTAGGTTGTCACCACCCAGGCTCGACACCTTCAAGGGGATGTCGATGCCGCAGATCCCCGGTCCTTCGATCGAACTGATGCGGACCTTGCCGGCACCCTCCTTGACGGCGCCCGAATTGATGCAGGCCACCTCAGCGTCATGCCGCCAGGGCTCGCGCTCAGCGAACAGGTAATGCCCGCAACCGGCGAGCAGGCCGAGCACACCACAAGAGAGCCCGCCGAGGACATAAGAGCGTAAGGTCGAGCGTAACGTCCGCATGAGGCGGACAATGGAGTGAATTTTGTTAACGACTCTTCAAGGTTACGATCCCATCCACCAGCTAAAGCAGCAGCCGCCATATATGGTTAAGGCCTGTATTGCCTGGCCGTTTCGCACGGGCGAAGCCGCCGGGGCCGTTGCCGTCGCCGCCGCGTCGCAAGGCCCCAATACCAACTTGATGACGCGCGGCCCGGGCGCTGCTGTCCATGGAACTTTTTGATCGCGTGGCGAGCGCCGGATCAGTTCGAGCGCACCGCAACGAAGTTGCAATGCGCGTCGGATGTGCAAGACTCCCGCGCGCAGAGCGTTGACGCAACTCCATGTCTGATCATGCACAATTGCGTATTGGCGGAGCCCAAATCCGTTCGAAATACCTCCACGCTCGCGGATTTGTGAAACCAAAGAATGGTAATTTCATTCCGTTATGAGCCGTAAGAGCGGAACGTTTGCTGCGAAAAATCATGAAGTTGCAGATCAATGTGTGATTGTTCAGCGGACCACCAGAAGGTTCCCGCAACGCAAAAACATTTCTCGCTTCAACTGCGCTTGGTGCTTTGCTAGACTCTTGCCACTCGAAACAAGGATGGAGCACCGTCTGTGGACCTTACCGTGAAGCTCGACATGCTCGTGGTATTCGCTGTGTTCACTTTCGTAGGTGCGGTTTTGTTGGGAGCCTTTTGAGATCATCGGGTGTCAAGGACACCGTCCGCATCAGATCTCACGAACCGCAGATAAAAGCCATCAAACAACAAGACAACAAGACGGGGCAACAAACAGCATACAGCAGAGTGACAAGAGACAAAGAGACAAAGAGACAAAGAGCCAAGTCAGCAAGTTCGGCAAGGCAAACACCGGCGAGGGCAACCTCGCCGGTGTTTGATTTTGTCGCCGGAGCGTGCCGTGAATTATTCGGCTGCGACCTGCGCGAGGTTGCGTGGATTGTAGTTGAGCACCGGCGCAAGCCACCTTTCGGCTTCTTCGACCGTCCAGCCCTTGCGGGCGGCGTAGTCCTCGACCTGGTCGCGCTCTATCTTGCCGACGCCGAAATAGCGGCTCTCCGGGTGGCTGAAATAAAGTCCGCTTACCGAGGCGCCCGGCGTCATCGCATAGCTTTCGGTGAGGTGAACGCCGATTGCCTCGGCTCCGAGCAGGGCAAACAGCGTCGCTTTCTCGCTATGCTCGGGCTGCGCCGGATAGCCCGGCGCCGGGCGGATGCCGCGGTATTTTTCCGCGATAAGATCGGCAGAGGTCAGCGCTTCATCGGACGCATAACCCCAGAATTCTCGCCGCACCCGCTCGTGCAAGCGTTCGGCGAAGGCCTCGGCCAGCCGATCCGCCAAGGCCTTCACCAGGATCGCAGAGTAGTCGTCGTTCGCGCCTTTGAAGCGCGCCGCCACGGCATCCTCGCCGATGCCGGCCGTCACCGCGAAGGCGCCGATATAATCGGCAAGCCCGCTCGCGCGCGGCGCTATGAAATCAGCGAGCGCGAGATTGGGACGCCCCTCGCGCCGCGCGAGCTGCTGGCGCAGCGTGTGCAACACCGCGAGCGGCGCGCCCTCCCCTCCGTCGGCAAGCAGCAGAATATCGTCGCCTTGCGTGTTGGCGCGCCAGAATCCGACCACAGCCGAGGCCTTGAGCCAATGCTCCTCGATGATGCGGGCAAGCATCGCCTGCGCATCTTTGAAGAGGCCGCGCGCGGCCAAGCCGAATTTGGGATCGTCCAGGATGGCCGGGTATTTGCCGGTGAGCTCCCACGTCGCGAAGAACGGCGACCAGTCGATATATTCGATGAGCTCCGGGATGGAATAGTCCAGTAATACGCGCGTGCCCAGGAAGCGTGGCCGCGGCGGCTGATAGCCTCCGCTCCAATCGAGCTTCAGCGCGTTGGCGCGCGCGAGCGCAAGCGGCAGGCGCTGCTTGCTCTCCTCGGAGCGCGCATGCGCGGCGGCAATTGCCGCATATTCGCTGCGTACGCCGTCAATGTAGGAGGAACGCGCGGAGGCCGACATCAGGCTTGAGGCGACACCGACCGCGCGGCTCGCGTCGTTGACATGGATTGCCTGCCCGCGTCGGTAGTTTGGATCGATCTTCACCGCGGTATGCGTGCGGCTGGTCGTGGCGCCGCCGATCAACAGCGGCAGATCGAAGCCTTGCCGCTCCATCTCGGCGGCGACATGGCACATCTCGTCGAGCGACGGCGTGATCAGGCCCGAGAGACCGATGATGTCGGCCTTCTCGCTCAAGGCAGTCTCGAGAATTTTCGCCGCCGGCACCATGACGCCGAGATCGATGATCTCGTAATTGTTGCACTGAAGCACGACGCCGACGATGCTCTTGCCGATGTCGTGCACGTCGCCCTTGACGGTCGCGAGCACGATCTTGCCGTTGGAGCTCTTCCCCGAGGTGCCTTTCTCCTGCTTCTCCTGCTCCATGAAGGGCAACAGATAGGCGACCGCCTGCTTCATCACCCGCGCCGATTTGACGACCTGCGGCAGGAACATCTTGCCGGACCCGAACAGGTCGCCGACTATGTTCATGCCGTCCATCAGCGGCCCTTCGATCACGGCGAGCGGGCGTTCCGCGCGTTGCCGCGCCTCCTCCGTGTCGGCCGCGATAAAGTCGGTGATGCCGTGCACCAGAGCGTGCGAAAGCCGCTGCTCGACCGGCCATTCGCGCCAGGCGAGATCGTGCTCCTTCTTCTCCTTGCCGTGCCCGCGATAGCGCTCGGCGAGCGCAAGCAGCCGCTCGGCGGCATCGGGGCGGCGGTTGAGCACCACGTCCTCGCAGGCCTGCCGCAGCTCGGGATCGAGATCGTCATAGACCGCGATCTGGCCGGCATTGACGATGCCCATATCCATGCCGGCCTTGATCGCATGATAGAGGAACACCGTGTGCATGGCCTCGCGCACCGGCTCGTTGCCGCGGAACGAGAAGGAGAAATTGGAGACGCCCCCGGAGACATGCGCGTATGGCAGGTGGGCCCTGATCCAGCGCGCCGCCTCGATGTAGTCGACGCCATAATTGTCGTGCTCGGCCATGCCGGTCGCGACCGCGAAGATGTTTGGATCGAAGATGATGTCTTCGGGCGGGAAACCGACCTGGTCGACCAGGATGCGATAGGCGCGCTGCGCGATTGCGGTCTTCTTCTCAAGCGTGTCGGCCTGCCCGCTTTCATCGAAAGCCATGACCACGACCGCAGCGCCATAGCGGCGCACGATCTTGGCCTGGCGGACGAATTCCGCCTCGCCCTCCTTGAGCGAGATCGAGTTCACCACCGACTTGCCCTGCAGGCATTTGAGACCGGCTTCTATCACCGCGAACTTGGAAGAATCGACCATGACCGGGACGCGCGCGATATCGGGCTCGGCGGCGAGCAGGTTGAGGAAGGTGACCATGGCCTTCTGCGAATCGAGCAGGCCTTCATCCATGTTGACGTCGATGATCTGCGCGCCGTTCTCGACTTGATCGCGCGCGACATCGAGCGCCGCCGTATAGTCGCCCTCGGTGATGAGCTTGCGGAAGCGCGCCGAGCCGGTGACGTTGGTGCGCTCGCCGACATTCACGAACGGAATTTCCGGGGTGAGCGTAAAGGCCTCGAGCCCGGACAGGCGCAGGCGACGCGGCACTTCGGGAATCGTGCGCGGCGCCTTGCCGGCAACAGCTTGCGCGATGGCGGCGATGTGCTCGGGAGTGGTCCCGCAGCAGCCGCCGACGATGTTGACGAGGCCCGCCGCCGCGAACTCGCCGATGAGGTTCGCCATGTATTCGGGGCTCTCGTCATAGCCGCCGAATTCGTTGGGCAGCCCCGCATTCGGATAGGCGCAGACGAGCGTGTCGGCAAGCCGCGCCAGCTCGGCCACATGAGCACGCATTTCCTTTGCGCCTAGCGCGCAGTTCAATCCGATCGAGAGCGGCACGGCATGGCGCATGGAATTCCAGAATGCTTCCGGGGTCTGCCCGCTGAGCAGCCGCCCGGACCGATCCGTGATGGTGCCGGAGATCATCACGGGCAGGCGCACCCCGCGCGCCTCCATCACCTCCATGGCCGCGTTGATCGCCGCCTTGGCGTTGAGCGTGTCGAAGATCGTCTCAATCAGCAGGACATCGGCGCCGCCGACGATCAGGCCGTCGATCTGCTCCGCATAGGCGGTGCGCAGCTCGTCGAACGTGACGGCGCGGAAGCCCGGATTGGCGACGTCCGGCGATATCGAAGCGGTACGGTTGGTGGGGCCGATCGCGCCGGCGACGAAGCGCGGCCGACCGTCCTCGCTCTCGGCAATGCGTGCAGCGGTGCGGGCGAGCTTGGCGCCTTCGACATTGAGCTCGTGGGCGAGTGCTGAAAGGCCGTAGTCGGCCTGCGCGATGGTGGTCGAGGAGAACGTGTTGGTCGAGACGATATCCGCGCCGGCACGATAATAGGCGAGATGAATATCGCGCACCGCGTCCGCCTGCGACAGAATCAACAAATCATTGTTGCCGCGCACCTCGCGGTTCCAGGCATCGAAACGCGCACCGCGATAGCCTTCCTCGTCCAGCTTCAGCTGCTGGATCATGGTGCCCATGGCACCGTCGAGCACCAGGATGCGCTCGGCCGCGAGGTGGCGAAGAAGCGCTTCTCTTTCGCCATTTTGGATACTGGAACTCGCTTCGGTACTCGCCATCTTTTCAAGCTTCCTGGTTCTTTCGTTCCTAGCCCCCTCACCCAACCCACTCCCTACGGGCGAGGGAGCGCGCCGCAGTGTTTGGCGCGGCAGTGGACATCAGACGGGGCTGCTCTTCTCCTTCTCCCCTACGGGGCGAGGGGGCGCGCCTTCTGCGATGAGAGCCTGCGGCGCAGCCTCCTGGCCCGGCCGCAGCCCGAGCAAATGGCAGATGGCGTAGACGAGATCGGCCCGGTTCATGGTGTAGAAATGAAAATCGCTGACGCCGCGATCCACCAGATCGAGAACCTGCTCCGCCGCGACCGCTGCGGCGATCAGCTTGCGGGTCGCGGCATCCTGGTCGAGGCCGGCGAAGCGCTCGGCAAGCCAGGGCGGCACCGAAGTGCCGCAGCGCGCGGCGAAGCTCTGCATCTGCTTGAAATTCTGCACCGGCAGAATGCCGGGCACGATCGGCACATTGATGCCGCGCGCGCGCACGCGGTCGAGATAACGGAAATAGAGGTCGTTCTCGAAGAAGAACTGGGTGATGGCGCGGCTGGCGCCGGCATCGACCTTGGCCCTGAGCATGTCGATATCCGCCTCCACCGTCGGGCTGTCGGGATGCCGCTCCGGATAGGCGGAGACCGAGACCTCGACGTCGCCGATGCGCTTGATGCCGGCCACCAGATCGGCGGCATGCCGATAGCCACCCGGATGCGGCGCATAGCGCTCGCCGACGCCGGCGGGAGGATCGCCGCGCAGCGCCACGATGTGACGCACGCCGGCGTCACGATAGGCGTGAATGACCGAATCAACTTCGGCGCATGTCGCGGCGACGCAGGTGAGATGCGCCGCCGGCACCAGCAGAGTCTCGTTAAGGATGCGCTTGACGGTCGCGTGCGTGCGCTCGCGGGTCGAGCCGCCGGCCCCATAGGTCACCGAGACGAAATTCGGCTTGAGCGGCGCAAGACGGCTGATCGCCTCCCAGAGCGTCGCCTCCATCTCGGCGGTCTTCGGCGGAAAGAACTCGAACGAGACGCGGATGCGCGGCTTGGCGCCTTCGTGCACAAAACGGCTTGGACGCGACGCAGTATTCATCAGGCGACCTCCCGGGAGCCAGCCAGCGCAATGCGGCGGTCGCGTCCGAGCCAAAGCGAGACCGCGATCTTGCCCTCGGAGCTTGCGTCCGGCGGCAGCGTCTTTTGCTCGAGCACTTCGAGGCCGGCGGCATCGAGCCATTGGGTGACGATCTCGGGCGCAAAGCCGAGGCGGCGGTGCGCATGCTCGTCGCGCAGAAACTCGAGATCATGCGGCGCGAAATCAATGACCAGAAGCCGCCCGGCTGGACGCAGCACTCGCGCCGCTTCCGCTATCGCGCGGCCGCTGTCGTCGAGATAGTGCAGAACCTGGTGAATGATCACCACGTCGAAGGAGTCGCGCGGCAGCGCGAGGTCGTAGATGTCGCCCTGGCGGACACTACAATGACGTAAGCCCGCGCGATCGAGTCGCGCGCGGGCGATAGCGAGCATCTCCAACGACAAGTCGAGGCCGAGCCCGCGCTCGATCTCATTGCCGAACAATTCCAGCATACGCCCGGTTCCGGTGCCCAGATCGAGCAGCGAGCGGAACGGCCCAGGAGAGAGCGCGGCGCGGATCTCAGCCTCGACCGCTTCATCCGCGACGTGCAGCTTGCGGATCCGGTCCCACTCCGCCGCGTGACTGCGGAAGTAAGCCTGCGCGGCCGCGGCCCGCTCCGCGCGAACTGCCGCGAGCCGCTCGCGGTCGCGCGCAATGGTGGCATCACCGGCATCGAGTCGCTGGGTCAGCTCGCGTGCAAGCTCGGCGCTGCCGCCGTGCTCGCCCAGCCGGAAGAAAGCCCATGAGCCCTCGCGAAACCGCTCGACCAGACCCGCTTCGACCAACAGCTTGAGATGGCGGGAGATGCGCGGTTGCGACTGCCGCAGAATGGCGGTGAGGTCGGTGACGGTCAGCTCGGCCTCCGCCAGCAGAGCCAGAATGCGCAAGCGCGTCGCTTCGCCTGCAGCCTTCAGGGCACCATTGAGGGCCATGAACGGCAGCTGCGCCGGCGGGAGAAGCGGGACTTTTGATAAGGGCGGCATGGCTAGAAGCCCGACACGATAAACATAAAGATATCTTTATGCCTTTAAGACGAAGAAATCAAGCCTGGTGGCGGCAAATGCTGTCCGTGTTAGACAACGATTTCGTCTTGGCGCGAGCGCCGGGGCGGGTGAAATTGACCCCCATGACAAGCCAAGCTGATGAGTCCGCAGCCGCCAACCCCTATGGCCTGCGCGCGGGCGAGGTCTCGGTCGCACTGCCCGAGGCCTTCGACGCTTCGCTTTATTACATCGGACGCATTCACACTCCTTGGCACCGCCGTGAGGAGTGCCCGAAGAACGGGCGGGAAGCCGAAGCGACCTGCACGATCGAGCTCGATCCCCGCTGGGTCGCAGGCCTTAACGGCCTCGCAAGCGTGAGCCACCTGGTCGTCCTCTACTGGATGGACCGGGCGCGGCGGGATCTGGTGCTGCAGGCGCCGCGCCACTACGCCGAGCAGCGGGGTACCTTCGCACTGCGTTCTCCGGTGCGCCCAAATCCGGTTGCCATGAGCGTGGTGCGGCTTCTCAAGATCGAGGGCAATCGCCTGTCGGTAGTTGGATTGGACTGTCTGGACGGCACTCCGCTCATTGATATCAAGCCGTATTTTGCCTCGACCGATGCCGTTCCCGACGCGCGCGTCGGCTGGCACGCTGAGCGCAGAGGCTGAGACTTTCGACCATATCCCTAAAATTTTCGGCGTCTCTTGAACCCTTTTTCCCATCGGATCGACTAATGGGAAACAGAGTTGATGGGGATCGTCATGCACACAATCAGCAACGTTTGCCTCAGCAAGATTTGCTCCGCTGCCGCCATCGCCGTGATCGCCACCGCGACTTCCTTTTCGGCTCCGGCCTCCGCAGCCCCGTTCCAGCTCTTCGGACAACCTGCCCCGATGATGCAGGCGCCGGTCGACGAAAGCACCGACGAATCGGCTGAGCTTCCGGCCCGCTTCAAGCGCACGATCGTTGACTACCGCACCAACGAAGCGCCCGGCACGATCGTGATTGATACGCCCAACACCTATCTCTATCTCGTGCTCGGGAACGGCAAGGCGATGCGCTACGGCATCGGTGTCGGCCGCGAAGGTTTCACCTGGTCGGGCGTGCAGAACATCACCAAGAAGGCCGAATGGCCGGATTGGACGCCGCCTGCGGAAATGATCGAGCGCCAGCCCTATCTGCCGCGCTTCATGGCCGGCGGCCCCGGCAACCCGCTCGGCGCGCGCGCCATGTATCTCGGCGGCTCAGTCTACCGAATTCACGGCACCAATGATCCTTCGACCATCGGGCACCGCGTATCATCCGGCTGCATCCGCTTGACCAACGCGGACGTCACCGACCTCTACAACCGTGTCAATGTCGGCACCAAGGTCGTGGTTCTGCCGATGCCCGAGCAGCGCGCTTCGGTTGCCAGCGGGATCTACTGAAAATCTAGCTGTAGGGTTGACGAAGCCGGCCTGGGCTAATCCCAAGGCCGGCTTTTTGTTTGTTGGCGTTCGCTGACGCTGATTCTTCTCAGCTCACGCGCACCAGCGGCCAAAAATCGTCGAAGGAAGACTGGCGCGGCAAAGCGTTGAGCACGGCAAGGATCTTGTCCGCGACATCGGGCTTGAACGACAGCGCGGCGCAATCGCGGAACTTGAACTCGATCTGTGCCTGCGTCATGGGATTTTGGATCGACCCGGTCTGGTAGTCGACGCGCTGCTCGAAGGTCTCGCCGTTCGCGAGCTTCACGGTGACGATCGCCGGGCTCTCGCGCGTGCCGGGGCCGAGCGCGGGATCGACGCTCGCCGTCACCGTCCGGGCGACCGCCTTCACCTGCTCGTCCTTGATCGCCTCCTCGGTAAAAGCCGAGATCATCGGGGCGCCGTGCACCAACGAATAGGCCACCATATAGGCGAGGCTGAACTTCGCGTTCTCGACCGAGGCCGGATATTGGGTGCCGGCGCGCTGTCCGGCGTTACGGGTCACCGCGCAGTGGATGCTGGCGATGTCGGAAAGACGCGCCGAGAGCTTCGGCCGCAACGCCAGCGCCGCCTCGATCGAGGTATGGGCGAGACCGCCGCACGGATAGGCTTTGAGGTCGTAGCCGAGCACGACCAAATCGTAGCGCTTGCCAAGATCCTTGAACGGCTCGTAAGTGACGTCGAGGCCGCGGCCGAAATCCTCGAAATAGCCGGAATGGCCTTCAAGCGACGCCGGGTTGGAACTGAAGCCCTTGGCGCCGAGCAGTGCCGACATCACCGCGTCGCGCGCCGCATGTCCGTTGTGCAGCGGCTTGGTCATGCTGCCGAAGTTGACGCTGAGCCCTCCTGCCATCGAGGCGGCGATGCCGATGACATCGGGGATTTGCTCGCGCGGAACCTTCAGGAGACGCGAGCAGGCGGCCGCCGCCGCGAGGATGCCGACCATCCCGACCGTGTGCCATCCGCCGACGCTCGAGGCGAGAAAGTTGGAGCGCCCAATGCGCGCTGCAACCTCGTAGCCGATGATGGTGGCGGCCACGATCTCGGCGGGTGAGGCCTTGGTGACTTCGGCAACCGGCAAGATCGCCGGAACGACCGGAGCGGCGGCCTGCCCGGCGATGAAATTCATATCGTAGTCCATCGCATGGGAGGCGACGCCGTTGACGAGCGCTGCAAGCTGCGGCGAAGCCTTGAACGACTGGCCGACGACGGTCGCCTGCGGGCTCGAGCCCTCGAGCTGCACCATGTCGCAGAGAATGTGCGAGACATCCTGCCGGCAGCCGGCGAGCATCACCCCGATCGTATCGGTCAGTGCGATGCGGGCGCGATTGACGGCTTCGGCGGGCGCATCCTTGAGCTCGAAATCGACCACGAAGTCGGCAACCACCTGGCTTAATCGTTTGCCGGATGGAGGCGTAGGCGCCGGCTTCGTTTCGCTCGGCTTGGCGGGCTGCGCGTTTTGCTGCGCCAGCACCGGCGACGCCATCAGGGTCGTCAGTGTCGACGCGCCCGCCCCAAGAAGCACCCTTCGATCGATCGATTGCATTGTGTTGTCCATGGTGCGGTTCTCCCGGAAGACCCCCCTTCTAACCCTCCCCCGTACCCGCGGAGGGAAAAGAGCGGCAATTTATCTCAGCTGACGAGGGCCTCCTCGCTCACATCCAGCGGAGCGATCAGCGGCACGCCGGCAAGGCGCACGCCGCGCCCGGCCCGGCCTTTGCGCTGCTCAACCGGGATCGGACGGCCGATCGAATCGGCGAGCCACAAGCGCAGCAGATGGCGCTTGCGCGCCGCCTCCGGCCAATCCTCGAATCCACGCCGAGTGTGCAGCATCACGAAATTGTTGAGGAACTGGATGTCGCCTGCCTGGAACTCGATGTCGAGCGCAGATTCCTCGACGGTTGAACGATAAAGCGCGATCGCCTCTTTCTGCGCGGGGGTGAACTTCGGCACGCCGGGCAGTTGCTGCGCCTTATCGATGACTGCGCTCGCCCCGGTCGCGCTGAAATAACCCTCCGCGAAAGAGAAGATCGGCTGCTTGAAGAAGGCCGCCTCTCCTGGATTGGTCTCGCCGCTGCGCGAGCGGTAGAAATCCTCGGTCAGCACCTTGGCGAGGTCGGGTCGGCGCGCGAGGATGCGGTTGTAGACGGTGACCGAGCTCGCGATCCGGCTTTCGCCACCGCTCTTGGAGGTTTGCAGGCACAGCAGGCCGACATAGTCGCAGGCATCGGCATGAAACCGCATCTCGGCGCGCGTCATGTAGCCGCGCGTATTCGGATTGGCGTAGTCGCCGCCCAGATCCTTCACATGCCCAAGGATGTGACCGAGCTTGTTCTGCGACATGGTCTTGCCGAGATAGCCGCCGAGCCCGAGATAGGCGATCGCGGTCTCCGCTCGGCCGAAGCGTTCAAGCGGAAAATTGCGCAGCATGACGATGCCGCGCCCATCGGCGAGCTCGCGCTTCACGTCGGCGAGCACATCGGCGAATCTACGCAAGGGAAAGTTCTCCCGCGCCACGTCTTCGATCGCGATGCTGCTGCGCCGCACATGGGCAACCGCGTCGGCGAGCTCGTCGGCTTCCGCTTCCGTGATGCGATAGCTCCACTGCGAAAGATCGCGCAGATCCTCAGGCAGCCAGCCGGCCGGATCAACGACCGGCTGCATCGGCGTTGCGTAGCCGCGTTTGCTTAAGTGAAAACTGCGAAAATCTCCCACTTTTGCCTCCGATTTGGCTCGGTTGTTTGTTGCAGTGTAGCACGCCTTTGGCCGGTTGCGTCCGCTCATTCCCGCGTAAGCGGGAATCCAATCCTTTTGGACCATGCCCACCCCAGATGTCATGGCAGGGGCTTGTCGGGCTTGTCCCGGCCATCCCGATTAATCAAGCTCGGGCCATGAAACAGTACTACGTCTATATCCTCGCCAGCCGCCCCGGAGGCAATCTACGTCGGCGTCACCAGCGACCTACTGCGTCGTGTCGCTCAGCATAAGCAGGGAGCAATCAAAGGGCATACGAAACGCTACAATATCAATAAGCTCGCGTACTTCGAGCCATACGCCGACGTGCGCGATGCAATTCAGCGCGAAAAGAACATGAAGCATTGGCCCCGCGTCTACAAAACGCGACTCATTTTTCAGATGAACCCGAGTTGGCGGGATTTGTACGACGAGATGCTTTAGCCCGCCTGGCCGAGATGGCCGGGACAAGCCGGGTCAAGCCCGGCCATGACACGGAGGGCGGCGTTTCGTCCGCTGTTCTACTCCAGCACCTCCTTCACCTTGCGGGCGAGCGCAGGCGGTGCCGCATAGATTCTGTCGATGATGGCGGCAGCCTCCTCGCCCGGCACAGGATCGAGCGGCAGCGATTGCGCCTCTGCGTCCTGCCTGAAAGCCGGATCGCTCAGCGTCGCCTGGAATGCGGCGCGCAGCAAGGCAACCCGCTCTGCCGGCACCGCCTTCGCGGCAATGAAGGGCCGGCCGAGCTCGGCTGAAGCGTCGAGCACATCAAGCAAATCCTTCTGCTCCTGCGAAGCCGCAAGATCTCCCACAAACGGCACGGTCGGACTCATGTCGGGCGGGCGCTTGGGCGAGAAACGCACCAGCGGATTGATCTTGTCGTGTTGCAGCCAATCCTGCGGCATCGCGCTCCAGGAGCCGCAATTGCCTTCGAGCTCGCCGCGTTCCAGCGCGAGCCGCTGCTCGTTGCTGCCCGGATAACCGGCGATCTGCCGCACCGGCGCATTGAATACCTTGCGCAGGATGGCGCCGTCGACATAGGCGTTGGAGCCCTTGGCGGTCGCGCCGATCAGGAACTCCTTGCGCCGCATCATGTCGTCCCAGGTCTTGATGCCGGTCGCGCTCCACGCATAGCAGATGCGGACATCGCGCAGCATGGTGCCGATCCACTGGTAATCGGCAAAGCGCGCTCTGACATGATCAGGCGCCGCAACGGATTCGGTGATGAGACCGGGATCGAACATGGTGACCACGGTGCCGTCCTTGGGCGCGCTGGCATCAAGATAGCGGACCGCGGTCAAGCTCGCGGCACCCGGCACGTTCTGCACCAGAACGGTCGGGTTGCCGGGGATCTTGCCACCGAGATGGCGAGCGAGCACACGCGCATATTGGTCGTAGCCGCCGCCCGCCGAATAACCGACCACCAGCGTGAGGTTCTTGCCGTGGTAAAACTCGTCCTCGGCGGCAACGGCCGCGCCGCCGGCCAGCGCCGCAGCGAGCATCCCGATGAGGCCGGCGGAGCTCATTCCTACGCGCCGGTGAGGCGGTCTTGATCGCGTCACACTCTTATCGTGTCAGGCTCTTAATGCGAATGCCGACTAGCTATAGGATGGCTGGGTGCCTGTCACAATAGAGGCTAGAGGCTCGTCGCTAGAGGCTCGCCCTAGAGGCTCGACCCGCAGAGTCTCGATGCACCCGGGAGGACAAGGATGATCGCATGGCCAGTCCGCTCCTTCAGCTCATTCGCGTTCTTTGTTTCCCTCCTCATCGGCGCAGCGGCCGCCGCATTGCCGTCGATGCCGCCGGCCCATGCACAGAGCATGGATGAGCTCTACCAGAAGGCCAAGCTCGAGAAGAAGATCGCGCTGGTCGGCGCCGGGCCATCGGAGCCGTACGAGCATTGGATCAGGGAGTTTCAGGATCGCTATCCGGGCGTGACCATCGCGTTCACCGGCGGCTTGAGCAACGGATTGAACCGCCGGATCGATCAGCAGATCGCTTCCGGCAACATGGAATCCGACCTCGCGATTTTCCAGACCATTCAGGATTTCGTCAGGTGGAAGCGCGCCGGCGCGCTGCAGATGTTTCGCCCGCTTGGATTCGACGCTATCGGCCCGGCCTTCAAGGACGAGGACGGCGCCTTCACGACCGTGAGCGTCAACATGGTGCAGTACGCCTACAACACCAACCTCGTTCCGGCAGCGGATGTGCCCAAGTCGGCTCTCGATTTCCTCAAACCTCAGTTCCAGGGCAAGCTCATCACCACCGATCCGACCGAGGACGATGCGAGCCTTTTGACGTTCCGCGGCATCATCAACAAATACGGCTGGGACTACATGGACAAATACATGGCGCAGCACCCAGCCTTCGTCACCAACGGCCATGCGGCCGTGTCTAACGCAATTGCCACAGGCGAGAAGCTCGTCACCTTCGACTCCACCTCGACGACACCGCGGCTGACGCGTGACGGCAAGCCGATCCAAGCGGTGCTATCGCAAAGCGACGATATTCCGGTGTTCCTGGTAGCGGTTGCGCTCTTCAAGGACGCGCCGCATCCCAATGCAGCCAAACTCTTCATCGATTGGTATCTGGCCAAGGAACAACAGAGCCGCACCGGTGCATTCTCGGCTCGCGCGGATGTGCCGCCGCCCGAGGGCTTCAAGCCGCTCTCGACCTACAAGATCGACTACAGCTATCGGCAAATGCTGTCGGACGAGGTGAAGCTCGCTGATCTGAAGAAGCGGCTGGCGGAGTACATTCATCGATAGTGTGTCGCCCCGGCGGACAACGGTGGCGTGTCGTCCCGGCCGAGCGCAAGCGAGAGCCGGGACCGATACGCCTGCGCGTTATCGAGAGGGCACAGCAATATGGGTCCCTGCTTTTGCAGGAACGACCCGTCCCGCAGTCACTTTTCCAAATAGAAATATCCCACGCGGTCGTTAGCGGGCGACCCGTACCAGAAGCGCCCCTTCGCATCGGTGACGAACTCGCGCATCGTGTTCTCGGCGTGCGGGAATGGAAATTCGGTCACCTGGCCGGTCGCCGGATCAAGCCGGCCGATCACATCCATCCATTCGGATGAATACCAGACCTTGTGATCGGCATCGACGCCGAGCGCGTAGGGGGTCGGCTTCTCGCCCGGCAATTGGAACTCCTTGAAGCGCTCGGTCTTGGGATCGAACTCGCCGATCTTGCCGCCCTGGAACTCCGCAAACCAGACATTGCCCTGGTCGTCGACCTGGATTCGGCGCGGGAAGCCGGTCGCGGTCGGCGGCTGATACTTGGTTACCTGCAAGGTCTTGGCATCGACCTTGCCGATGCGGCCGTCGCGGCGCAGCTCCGCGAACCAGGTATTGCCGTCCTTGTCGAGCGCGATCCCATAGGCGTTCGGCACGTCGGCGATATGGGTAAACGTCTCGGTCTTGGGATCGAAGCGGGTCAAGCCGCCGGTCGACCAGACCTCGCCGTGCTCGTCGACGCGCGCGGTGTGCTTGCCCCAGTCATCCTGATACTCGGTGATCTTCTGGGTCTTCGGATCCCATTTGCCGAGCTTGTTCGAGCCCTGCTCGGTAAGCCAGACGGTGCCGTCCGGCGCCGGAACTGCAGAGTGGATCGCGGCGGTGCCGGTCTCCGGCACCGGATACTCCTTCACGACGCCCGAGACCGGGTTGAGCTCGCCGATCTTGTTGGCGCGACCGTAATAGGGAATCCAGTAATTGCCCTCCTTGTCCGGATAGGCGCTCCACGGCATCCGGCTCGGGCCCGGCATCTCGTATTCGACGTAGACGATCTTGAGCGCCTCATCGCTGAAATTGTGCACCGTCTCATTATAGCCGGGCAGGCTCGCCGGTGACGCCGGCATGGTCGAATCCTCGCCGAAGGCGTAATTGAGGAAATAGGCGATGTCGTCGGCCTTCTGATCGGTGAACTGCAGCTGCGGGCGATTGATGAAGAAGCCCATAGCCTCGCGCATGTAAGCCACGCGGTCGCGCCAGCCATCGGCATCGCGCTTCACCGCCGCCATGCGGGATTCAAAGCCGTGGCAAGCGGTGCAGTGCTGGAAGAAAAGCGCCTTGCCGCGCACGTCGGGCAGGAGCTTTTCGCCCTGGTAGTAGGAAATATCGCTCCAGCGCACCTGGCCGGCCTGCAGCGCGAAGTCCGCTGCGAGGTTCTGATCCGCGGCAAGCTTGATGCCGCTCTTCGGATCGGCCTTGTAGCCGACAGCCCGGATGCCCACCCGGTATTCGCCCGCCGTTAGATCGGGGACCTGATAGTGGCCTTGGGAGTCGGTGAGCACGCTCACCGTCACCTTAGTGGCCGCATTGCGGGCCTGAACAAAGGCGGCGCGGAAGGGCTTTCCATCAGGCCCCGTGACCGTGCCGGTGATCGTCGCGGCGCCGGCCGCGGAAAACGACACGGCTAGACACAAGGCGGCGAGAGAGACGGACGAGCAAAGACTTGGTGACCGCATGGCGCTTCCTCTTATGGATTTGTTCCGCGGGTTGGAGATTGCTCAATTCGGCTCCCGCAGCAGCCGCAAGTCAAGCCGCCTTGCTGGAACGGCCGGCCCGTCACCGCATTGACAGAAAGGGCCGCAGCCCTAATATCAGGAGAGTTCCGAGGGGAGCTCCGGAAGGAGCTGAGAGACCGCCCAGCCTTTTTCGAAAAGGCACCGCGGAGACCCTTTGAACCTGATCCGGGTCATGCCGGCGAAGGGACAGGACATCCATTCCCTCCCCAGCGCGTTCGGATCATGCCGTGAGAGCGGTCGACCGATTGACCTTGCGTGCCCCAGCTGAACTCGAATGAATCGACGGGAGCGAATTAGATGAACAAACATATTTCCGACTCCGATCTCGTTGCCCCGAAGGTTACGACCGGCCCGCTCGCAGGGTCCCGCAAGGTCTACGTTCGGCCCGACGCCGCGCCCGAGCTCAAGGTGCCGGTGCGCGAAATTCCGCTCAGCGACCCGACCGCGCAACCGATCCCGGTCTACGATCCGTCCGGTCCCTACACCGACACGGATGCGGCAATCGATGTGGAGCGCGGCCTGCCGCGCACCCGGATCGAATGGGTGCGCGAGCGCGGCGGGGTCGAGGAATACGAGGGCCGCGAGATCAAGAGCGTCGACAACGGCAACGTCACCGGCAAGCACCTGGCCCGCAATTTTCCAACGACGCACCGTCCTCTTCGCGCGCTTGAGGGCAAGCCGGTGACCCAGCTGGAATGGGCGCGCGCCGGGGTCATTACCAAGGAAATGATCTATGTGGCCGAGCGTGAGAACCTCGGCCGCAAGAAAATGCTGGATTGCGCCGACGCTGCGCGCACCGATGGCGAGAGCTTTGGCGCCAGCGTCCCGCTCTTCGTCACACCCGAATTCGTGCGCAGCGAGGTCGCGCGCGGGCGCGCCATCATCCCTTCGAATATCAATCACGCCGAGCTCGAGCCGATGGCGATCGGCCGCAACTTCCTCACCAAGATCAATGCCAATATCGGAAACTCGGCGGTGACCTCCTCGGTCGAGGAAGAGGTGGAAAAGATGGTGTGGGCGATCCGCTGGGGCGCCGACACCGTGATGGACCTCTCCACCGGACGCAACATCCACAACACGCGCGAATGGATCATCCGCAACGCGCCGGTGCCGATCGGCACGGTGCCGATCTACCAGGCGCTGGAGAAGGTCAATGGCGATCCCGTCAAGCTCGACTGGGAATGCTACAAGGACACTCTGATCGAGCAGTGCGAGCAGGGCGTCGATTACTTCACGATCCACGCCGGCGTGCGCCTGCCCTATATCCATCTCACCGCCAACCGAGTCACCGGAATCGTGTCGCGCGGCGGCTCGATCATGGCCAAGTGGTGCCTGGCGCATCACAAGGAGAGCTTCCTGTACGAGCGCTTCGACGAGATCTGCGACCTGATGCGCAAATACGACGTCTCGTTCTCGCTCGGCGATGGCTTGCGCCCGGGCTCGATCCGCGACGCCAATGATCGCGCCCAGTTTGCCGAGCTCGAGACACTCGGCGAATTGACCAAGATCGCCTGGGCCAAGGGCTGCCAAGTCATGATCGAAGGTCCCGGCCATGTGCCGCTGCACAAGATCAAGATCAATGTGGAGAAGCAGCTCAAGGAATGCGGCGAAGCGCCCTTCTACACACTCGGTCCGCTCGTCACCGACATTGCGCCCGCCTATGACCACATCACCAGCGCGATCGGCGCCGCCATGATCGGCTGGTTCGGCACCGCGATGCTCTGCTACGTGACGCCCAAGGAGCATCTGGGCTTGCCCGACCGTAACGACGTCAAGGACGGCGTCATTGCCTACAAGATCGCCGCGCATGCAGCCGACCTTGCCAAGGGCCATCCGGCGGCGCAGATCCGAGATGATGCGCTCTCGCAGGCACGCTTCGAGTTCCGCTGGGTCGATCAGTTCAACTTGTCGCTCGATCCCGATACTGCGCGCTCTTATCACGACGAGACGCTGCCCAAAGAGGCGCACAAGGTCGCGCATTTCTGCTCCATGTGCGGTCCGAAATTCTGCTCCATGAAGATCACCCAGGACGTGCGCGACTACGCGGCGACCTTGAATGACAAGGAGCAAGGGATGGCGCAGATGAGCCAGAAGTTCCGCGACTTGGGCGCGGAAGTCTACGTCGAGCAGGCGGCGGTCAAGGAGAGCAACAAGGCGCTGTAAGCAACCTGCTGCCTGCCACTGATTGTCATCATCACCGGTTCGAACGGCGTGGGGAGGCAATTGTGATGACTAAGCCAGCCGCATCCTTGTTTGGTTTGATCGTAGCGTTCGCCGCGTCCAGCTCCACGCAAGCCGCCGAGCTCAAGGTTCTCGCCGGCGGCTCGATGACGGCAAGCCTCAATGAGCTCGCCAAGCAATTCGAGGCCAAGACCGGCGACAAGCTGGACATTCACTTCGACTCCACTCCGAACCTGATCAAGGCGGCGACCTCGGCGCCGTTCGATCTCGGCGTCGTTCCGGTCGACGTGATGAAAGATGCGGGCGCGCGGGCGCGCTTCGCGGCCGGGCCGACGATTGATATCGCGCGGGTGGGTTACGGCGTGGCAGTGCGCGCCGGCGCGCCCAAGGCGGACGTCTCAACCCCAGATGCGCTCAAGCAGACGCTGCTCAAGGCGCAATCGATCGCGACCATTCCGGAGAGCGCGGCGGGCGCCTATGTGCTGAGCGTGTTCAACCGGCTCGGCATCGGCGATGCGGTAAAGCCCAAGTTCAAGGTGCAGGCCACCACCGGCGACATTTCAAAGGCGGTCGCCAAGGGCGACGCCGAGCTCGGCGTATTCCTCACCAACGTGCTGGTCGCTCCGGGCGTCGAGCTGGCCGGGCCTTTCCCGGGCGATTTACAACAAGAGCTCGTCTTCACCGCGGCACCCGCGGTCGATACCAAGAATGCGGATGCCGCCAAGGCCTTGATCGACTTTCTCAAAAGCCCCGAAGCAACCGCAGTAATCAAGGCCAAGGGACTGACGCCGGGCTAGCCAGGACCTCCTGTGCGCCTTCTAGTCGTGGATGCCCGGCGGTCGCCGGGCATGACTCGTTGCAGGGCTTAGCCCACCAAGCGCCTCTACCGCACCGAGATGCTCAGCCCGCTCAGGTCGGCGTTGATCTGCAGGCCGACCTGGCGCCCGGTCAGCGACAATACGGCGCCCTTCTCGTTGGTGAGCACGATCGCCTGCGCACCACGACCGACCGCGGCTCCGGCGCCGGCAGCACCGTAGATGCCGGTGACATCGCCGGGGCTGCTGATATGGCTCACGGTGCCGTGGAAGTAGGTTTCCGATCCACCGAACACAAAGCCGGCGCTCAGGCCGCCGATCGAGATCGGGTAGCTGTGGCCGCGGAAATTGAGCGTGCCGCTGCCCCCGGAGGCGCCGATGACCCAGCCGGCCTTCAGCACCCGGAAGCTGATAGTGCCGCTGTCGGCGCGCGCAGCCGACGAAAGCCCCGAAAGCCCCAAGAGTGCGGCCGTCAGGGCAATCAGCAAAGCACGGATTCCATATGAGCGTTGCATGGTGGCTTCTCCCCCTCGACAGTTTCCGACGCGCGATGATTCGCGCAACGCACCTCAGTTGACCAAGGCGTAGTCCGCGGCACGTGCCCGGTCAATCAAAACGCCAGCGCCCAGCGTCCGAATTCCGAGATACTTGCCACCATCCCCTTAGATTCTGAAGCTCGCCTAGTGGCGCGACAAGACCTGGCAAAGTTCGGAATAGGAACATCCGGATCGGGACACGAGAACCGAATCAACTCGGGCGGCGCGACTGCTCGCGAAGCGTTCACCACTCGATCGTGGCGGCATTCTGTCGCAAATGTTCAGCCCCCATTCACGGCCGCCCGAGGAACGTATGCGTCAGGGAGGACGTTTGCCTGCCATGTGGTCCGTCACAGGGACGGACAAGCTTGCAGAACGATCAACCTGACGATCAACCTGAGGTGAACTCCCATGCGGAAAACCTTGACCGCTCTTGCCACCGCCGCGACGGTTGCTGTTGCGGCGGTCGCTACAACGGGCACCGCAGATGCCCAAGCCCGGTGGGGCTGGCGCGGCCCCGCCTTTGGCACTGCCTGGGGCTGGCGCGGGCCCGGCTGGCGCAGCACTGCCTGGGGCTGGCGCGGCCCCGGTTGGCGCAGCACCGCTTGGGGCTGGCGTGGCCCCGGCTGGGGTTGGCGCCGCCCGGCGTGGGGCTGGGGCGCCCCCGCCTTCTTTGGCGGGCTCGCTGCTGGCGCAGTTATCGGCAGCGCGTTTGCGCCGGACTACTATTACGGCTCGGACTACGCCTATGATACCGACTTCGGCTGCTGGCGCCGCAGCTGGAATGGCTGGCGCTGGGTGTCATATTGGGTCTGCTGAGTTCGGGCTGGCGTGCCGCACTGCAAAGGGCCCGGTGTCATCTGACGCCGGGCTTTTTTTGTGACATTTGTTCTCCCTTGGTAACAGATTACATACCAAAATTCGGACAAATTGGTCTGGCACCTCGGCCACATTCAGGCGGGGGACTCGGGCCAAGTTCGACGAAATCGCAGAGTGCCGTAGCCAGAGTCGGATGGACTGAACAATTTCGCGCGCTCGGCAACCGCCGACCGCTCATCGAGGAGATCCAGGAGATCTAACATGAAGAAAACACTGACAACCCTCGTCGCGGCCGCCACCCTGGCCGGGTCGATGATCGCCACCATCTCCGACGCCTCAGCACGCGGCGGCTTCTTGCCGGGGCTCATCATCGGCGGCATTGCGGGCGCAGCCATCGTGGGCGCGGCGACAGCGCCGCGCGGCTATGTGGTGTATCCCGGCTATAGCGCGCCGGTAAGCTATCCGGGTTGCTATTGGACCCGTCAGCCCGTGTACGACCCCTATGGCAACATCGTCGGCTGGCGCGGCCGGCCGTTCCAGGTCTGCCCGTAACAATCCGGCGGTAACGGCTGCCCATAACGGCACGTCCGTGAGCCCGGCGAGCGCGCAAGCGTCGCCGGGCTTTCATTTGCTCTGGTGCGTCTGCGCTGGTGCATCCCGCGCGGATGATTAGTGCTCACCTGCATTCGCCTGCATGTGGGCGAGCAGCGCCGCGGTCGGCCAGCAATCGGTCTTGAGGCCATTGGCCTTCTGGTAGGCGCCGAGCGCCGAGCGCGTCAGCATGCCGGCCTTGCCGTCGATCTTGTCCCTGTAGATGCCGAGCTTGGTCAAGGTACGCTGCATCGCCTCGACTTCGCTCGTGTGCAGCTGTGTTGCCTTGCTCCAGGGCGTTTCGAACGGGCGCGGATCGTCGCCGATGCGCTCGCTCAGATGACCGACGAACAGCACGTAGAGATCGGAAAAGTTATATTCCTTGATCACGTAGTAATTGTGCAGCGTAAGGAAGGCCGGCCCATAGGTGCCCTCCGGCAACAGAAGCGAAGCCGGTGCCGCCAGCTCCGCCGCGCTCGGCACACGGTGGTAGGCCGGCACGTAGCCGCGCTTGAGCCAGGTTGCGACCGGCTGTGTCACTTCCGGCACCGCCTGCGTGCAGTCGACTTCCCTCGGCGCATGCACCTCATAGGCCCAGCGCAAGCCCCGCTGCCAGCCCTTGTCGACGAGCTGCTTGGCGGCAGACGCGAGAGCATCCGGCACCGAGCTCCAGATATCGCGCCGGCCATTGCCATCGAAGTCGACCGCGTACTGGTAGAATTCGGACGGCAGGAACTGGGTCAGGCCCATGGCGCCGCCCCAGGAGCTCCGCATGTCCGCGAGCTTGACCTCGCCTTCCTCAAGCATCTTCAGAGCCAGCAGGAATTCGTTACGGAAGAAGTCCTTCCGCTTGCCGTAGTAGGCTTGGGTCGCCAGGACGCGCACGGCGTTCTTGGGCAGCTGATAGTGCCCGAAGTCGGTCTCGCGGCCCCAGATCGCCAGCAGAATGTTGCCGGGCACGCCGAACTCGCGTTCGATCGCCGCGAGCGCCCCTTGATATTGGGTGGCGAGCCGCCGCCCCTCTTCGGCGAGACGTGCAATGCTCGCCTCCTTGATGTAGTCCGCCGGCGTCTGCACAAACTCCGCCTGTCCAGGAGTCGCCGCGCCCGGCTTCCCTGGAAGATCGAGGTCGGGCAGCGTCAGATCAGGCTCGAGAGAGCGCGTCGCAAGGTCGAAAGTCGCGCGCGAAATGCCGAGCGCTTGCGCCTGCGGCCACAGGCTCGCGAGCCATTGCGTGAACGCCGCGTCAGGCGCTGCCGCAGCTGGCGTGCACGCCGCCATCAGGACGATGGTCAGGACGGCGCCAAAATTTCGAAGCCAAAGAGACATGGCGGATCCGGCGATTCGGGGCGCAGGACCCTACGCAAGAAAAAGCGCCGAAGATAAGGAGGCCCACCCCCGCTTGCGACGACTTTCAATCAATGGCTGATGGTGATGCCGCCGAAGCTGATGCTGCCGCCGCCGCCCCCAAGGCCGATATTGACCGAAGGCGTAGGCGCCTGTGCATTCCCGCCAGTGGTCGAACCGGCCGACTTTGGCGCGGCGGCCCGCTGTTGCGCCACCTGCTTCTTTTCCGGCACCTTGGCTTTGGGCTTGGCCGACGCGGCGGGCGCTGCATCGTGCGCTGCAACTGTCGGCTTGCCGGGACATGCATCCAGAGCCGCGAAGGTCACGCCATAATCCTTGCCGAGCTCGGCCTCGACAAAGATCTTCTCGCGTGCGGCGACATCCTTCAGCTCGCTCTTGGCCTGCTGAAACCGGTCGGCGGCAGCGGCCTTCTCCTGGTCCGACGCGCCTGGAGCTGCAGCCACTTTCTGGGCGGCATCGCCTGCGGCTGCCGCGGCATCAAGGGCCTTCTGCACCAGCGGCGAAGCGGCGACTTCGTCGGCGATCTGCTGCTGCAGATCGTTCTGCACATAGTCGCGCGCGCCCTTGGACTGATCCCGGTCGCTCTGGCTGCCGTTGCAGAGTGCCAGCCGGTATTTGTCGTCGACATCCTTGAAGGCCTTGGCCTTGCTGACGAGCGTGGGCGAAAGTGTGCTTTGCGCCGAGGCTGGGCCCACACCCCAGGGCAAGGCCCCGACGACGCCGAGCAGTAATGCCAATCCGAGATGCATAGAGTGTTTCATTGCTGATTCCCTGATGGACTTTGGTGTTACGGCTTCTTTTTTGGTGGTGGTGGCGGCGGCGGCGCGTAGATCGGGGCGTGCTGCTGCACGAACGGTGCCGGATTGATGACCGTGTTCGGATGCACGACCTGCGTCGTCAAATGCGAATTACTGACCGCATTGGAATGCGGCGTCACCACGTTTTCGAAGGATTTCGCGCCGGTGGACTTGGTGCCGGTGGTCGGTTGCAGCGAGGTGCTGTTGGTGCCCGCCGGCAGCCGCATCTCCTGGATCGGCTGCTGAGGCGAGCCGCTCGTTCCGCCCGAATTTGTTGTGGTTCCAACGGACGGCGCCAAGGTCTGCTGCATCTCCTGCAGCAGCTGCTGCTTGGTCGTGCCGACCACCCCCGCGGGCGTGGTGCTTACGCCTGGCGAGGCGAGCCCGGTCTTGGTCTGCTGCAGTAGCTCATTGCGGATTGCACTTGCAGTTCCGCCCGAAGAGCCGGCGGAGTTGGGAGTGCTCTGCTCTAACAGTGCGCCACGAGCAGGATCGATCACCGCGCCGCCGGGCGTCCCGCCCGGAACCGTCGACACGCGGCTCGGATTGAAGATGCCGTTCGAAATCCCGGTTGCCCCGCCCGGCACATTTGCATTGGTCGGCGCGGCGCCGCTATTGGGATTGGGGGACGACTGGATAACGGACCCTCCCTTCTCTGTGTCGAGCGTCATGGTCTGTGCCGGTCCCAACGGCATGCCGCCGTAAGGAACAACCGTCTGCGGTTGGGTCGATCCCTGCTTCTCCGTATCGAGCGTCATGGGCTGCGCTGGCCCAAGCGGCGTCGTCCCGAAGGTCGGCAGGCTCTGCGGCTGCAGGAAGCTCGTGATGATCGAGCGGCCCCCGGCTCTGTTCGGCGGGCCATAGATGATATGGTTGTTGGTGCCGGGAACGAACTCGCTCGGGTGGATCACCTCGAGGCCACCATTGGGCAGCTCATGCGTTACCGTGGTGCCGCCGTTGACCGCATTGGTGGCGGCTGCGCCGGCGCTGTTCAAGGAGAGGCCCGCGGTCGACATTTCCGTATAGGTGGTGAGCAGCGTGCTCTGGCCATTGGGTCCCGGCGGTCCATAGATATCATGGACCCTGTGGCCGTCGACCAGCGTCACAATCTCATGACCGCCGCCGTTGAGTTCCTGGGAGCTGGGCCCGCTATAGGCTGTGCTCAGCGGATTGGTCGGCAAGCCTGTTGTTTGCACGTCAACAGAAGGCGCGGCTTGCACGGCGGGCGCCGCCGCCGGGGGAAGCTGGCTCGGCCCGAACTGGTTGCTGGTAATTCCTGAGGGAAACGCCGGTCCTGGCAGCTGAGTAGCCGTGGCGGGCGCCGGCCCCGGCGCCGCCGCACCACCCCCCGAGCCCCCGGCCGGCGGTGCGCTCGTAGTCGCGGCCGAGTTGCCGGACGGCGTCGAGCTCTGTGCTCCTGCGGCTGGGGCAGCGCCCGGGTCGGCCGGAACGAGGTCACCCACGACAGGTACGACGTCCGAATCGGCCGCCGCGCTTTGATCAGACTTTTGCGTTGTCGACGGAGCCGCGGGCGGATTGGCTGGGACCAAGTCACCGACAACCGGAACAACATTAGGGTCGGGCGTCGGCGGTGCGTTCGGGGGCGGGGCGGGAGGCGGCGGCGCGTTGCTAGGCGTACCGGGTGGCGGGACGTTGCCGGGCAGATTGGCCAACCGGTCGGGATCATACCGATGGTCGATTTCGCTCCACCCATACGCAACCGAACCATTGGGATTCAGCAAGACATGGACCGACGTGCCGTTCGACCAATATTGGATCTGATGAACGACCCCGCCCGGCAGATTGTGACTTTCAGTCACGAGCAAACTCCGGCCGGACGGATTCAGGGCGCCGTGCAACCCGACGGTGCCGTAGATGACCGTATCGGTGCTGCCGTCGGAGTACACGAGGGACTGACGAAAATTACCGCGGCCGAGGTCGGCGCCTTCGATCCGCTCGAGTCGTACCGCGGGGGGCTCCACGGGCTGATCGGAGCCACTGCTTGGATCAGCTTCGCTCCACGAGCTTGAGATCCAACCATTCGGGTCCTGCACGGCATGGACGATGGTGCCGTTCGACCAGTGCTGTAGTTGGAGCTTTGTGCCGCCAGGGAGATCTTGGATCTCAACGCGGGTTATTTGCCGGCCTGACGGGTTCACGCCCCCATGCAAACCGACCGTCCCGACCACGAGATTGTCCGCACTGCCATCGGAATAGTGCAGAACCTGGCGAACGTTTCCGCCCGGAAGGGCAAGTGTCTGGATCCCGGTCAGGACGGGGTTGGGTTTTGTCCCCGCCGGGGTGGCGGCTTGGCCCGCCACAGGGGGCGGGGCCTGGGGAGCAGTCTGATCGGCAGCCGCCGGCACTCCACCGACTCCCGGCGCCGATGACGTTCCGGTCACGGGTTGCGATTGGCTCGCATTCGGCGAGCCTGTGTTGGCCGACCCGCCATTGTTGACGGGCGCGGTCCCGTTGGCCGGACCTGATTGCGCAGTTGATAATGAACTTGGCGATTGCTGCGCTGACTGCTGGGTGTTGCCGGATGGCGGCTGGGCCGATGCGGTCGTCGCCAAGCCGACAGGGAGCGGAGCATCGAATTTGCCCTCCCATGGAAACGGCGTGGTGCCCTGCGGCAGGTCGTCGGTGTTGTGCGAATGGCACGCGAGGCAGCCCTCCCCACCGGTTTCGGTGCCGGGACTGACGGCGAGGTTCGGCTGCCCGTTGCGTCTCTGATTGGCCAAAGCGAGCGGCACGGCGGTCAGCAAGGTACCGTTCGGCTGCACCGCATATCCGTTGAGCAGCATCGATTCCCCGGTGCTTCCGGCACCACTCGAGCCGGTGAAGACGAACACCTCGAAAGCAGTCAGCGGTCCGTCGGGCGTGTTGAGCAAGTCGTAGCTCATAAGCACGAAGAATTCCTTGGACACGGGCTCCTGGCGGCCGGCGTCGTCCGAGAAGGGGCTGCTGACTAGATGCGTTCCCTCGATCTTGACGAAATAGCCGACGGTCGAGCGGGTGGCGCCCGGTTGTCCGTCGGGAGTTGGTCCAACCAGCACTTCGGACGATTTGATGTATTCGAGGAACCCGGTGCGCCCGCGCATGGCCAGCGGCGTCGTGACGCCCGGAATGATGCCGGCGCGGGCCAGCATCCCGTCGAATATTCCGCCGGGAAGCGTAGTCCAGGCGCCGCGCTCCGGCTGCCCTTTCTTAACCATCGGCGCGATCGACACGCTGCCGCGGGTGAAATTGTCACCCATGAAGCCGATCAGAACATCGTCGAGCTTCGGCGGCGTGATTCCCGGCGGGCGCGTCTCAATAAAGGATCCGACCAGTGCCCCATCCTGGTTCCGCACGAAATGCCGCTTCGTGCCTTTGGCATCTTCGAAGATTCGATCGGTGTTGCCGTTCGGCAATTGCTGGACGTCGACCAGTTCACCCAGGTCGACGCCACCTGGGGCTGTCTCTTGTTGAGCAAATGAAGGCGAATCGGGAGCGTTCAGAATAGCGAAAGCAGCCGCCACGCAAGCATTGCGAACGACCTTGGATGTGAATGGCGCCATGTTCGCCGGCTCCCTCAGTGCCAAGAGCAGGTTGATTTCAGGGGTGATTTTCCACCGTCGGAGGGTGTTTCTTCAGAGCGCTCAGGCCAGCACCGCCCCCGCCCAAGGGCCGCCAGCGAGCCGCCGCTGCCTGTGCCTGCCCGCCATATCGCCCAGGCTTTCGATCATCTCGATTCCGGGTGCTGATCTTGGTCCATCAGCCAGCAAAAGGCATCACCAAAATCCATGATGACCGGCGCCCAGGCCTGGCACAAAACAACAATCAGCAACGGATACTATCGGGAATTCGCGATCGCATCATCAAAATTGATGACGCCGCCTCAGTTCGGCTTTGTCACGATCAGCTGTTTGTTGCGTCGCAAAAGAGCTTTGGCGGGGGCGCGATGCTTGCTATAAGTTTGTTGCTCGACATCGGAAGGCCGGCGAATGGGTCAGGGCGACGACCTTGTGACCGCAGTCTCGCAAATCCACGCTGCTGCTCTCGACGCCGCGAAGTGGCCGGACGCGCTTTCCAGCTTCACGCAATTGATGGGTGGTCACGGAGCATCGCTCGAATTTATCGAGCGACCCTCGCTGCAGCATCGGGCAATGTATTCCTACGGATTGCCTGCTGTTGGCCCCTACCTGCAGCAATACGCGCCGATGTGCCCACGCATACCCTACGCTGCCCGCAGCCCGGCAGGCGCTGTCCAACACGATGCCCAATATATCGACGACCAGGCGATGGACGCGAGCCCGTTCTTCATGGAATTCCTGGCGCAATACGACATGCGCTATTTCATCGGCGGGATCGTCGCCAACTCAGCGCAGGAGCTTGTCTTGACTGGCGTCCAGATTTCGCCGAAGGCCGGCCATCCCTCGCCCGCCAAGATCAAACTGATGGGGCTGCTGCTGCCGCACTTCCAGCAGGCGGCTGAGGTCATGCGCCGATTGGGAAAGCTCGCAAACGCGCAGCATTCGCTCGAGCGCGCCCTCGACTGGCTCGCAGACGGCGTCATCATGCTGGGGGCGGACGGCGCCGTGCGCTACGCCAACGCCGCCGCACAGGAGATTGCCCGCTCGCGCGAAGGCATCGCCATCCGCCGCGGCATGATCGAGTTCCTTTCCGGCGACGCGACGGCAAAATTCGGCACCGCTCTGAACGCAATCGCGCGGCTGCGCGCCGCCGATGTGACCGCGACGAGGAGCAGCGATTTCACGGTCGAACGGGCTTCGGGAGGGGCGCCATATTCGGTGTCGCTGCGGCCGCTGCTAGCCAAGATGGACGGGGCGGAAACCGCCGTCGTTTTGATGTTCATTCATGATCCATTTGTGCGCGACGCAAAAGCGCTGGAACTGTTGCACGAAGCGTTCGGATTGACGCCGGCGGAAGCGGAGGTGGCTGACGCCCTGCGCTCAGGTTTTTCTCCGGACGATTATGCCCGCAAGCGCAAGATCAGCCCGAATACCGTGTACACGCACCTGCGGCGGATCAAAGAGAAGTGCAACTGCAGCCGAATGGCCGAACTGATCCGCAAGCTCAACGACGTTCGGATCGCCGCGGTGGCCAAGTGTGAATATTGACACCAGAAGAATCCGTCGCTCGGTCCGACTATCCACCCTTCACATCCGCAGCGATCTTATGCAAGCATCGGCTTCTTATGGTAGATGATTGTTGATGGGGCTGGGCGACGATGTTTTAACGGCGATCTCGAGCATTCATGCCGCCGGGCTTGATGTCGAGAAGTGGCCGCGCGCGCTGTCCGTCATCGCAGACCTGGTCGGCGGTGTCGGCGGCACGCTGGAGATCATCCAAAGACCCTCGATGCGGCACCGGGCGCTCTATTCGCATGGCCTCGCTCCGGTCGACGCCTATCTCGAATACTATGCCTCGGTCAGTCCGCGGCTGCCCTACGCGTTCCGCCAACCCGCCGGCTCGCTCCTTTACGATGCGCAATATATCGATGATGCCGGCATCGACGCCCACCCCTTTTTCATGGAATTTCTCGCGCCGCACGATCTGCGCTGCTTCCTCGGCGGCGTGATTGCCGGCTCATCCCACGAATTTGCTGCAACCTGTATCCAGTATTCGCCGAAGGCCGGCCACCCCTCGCGCGATAGGATCAAGTTGATGCGCCTGCTGCTGCCGCATTTCCAGCAGGCAACTGACGTGATGGCGAGAGTAGGAAAACTGTCGATGGCGCGGCACTCGCTCAAGTGGGCGCTCGATCAGCTCGTCGACGGCGTCATTATGCTGGGTGCGGACGGAACCGTGCGCCACGCCAATGCCGCCGCGGGGCAGATTGCGCGAGCGGGCGACGGGATCGCCATCCGCCGCGGGGCGCTCGCGTTTGTCTCGGGGAAGGCAACGTCGAAGTTCGATGCCGCGCTGGGTGCCATCGCGCGGCTGCGCGGGGCCGACATATCGGCGGCAGCGAGCACGGATTTCGTCGTCGAGAGGACTTCAGGCGCCGCGCCCTACACGGTCTCGCTGCGGCCGCTCGTTGGCAGCACAGACGGACGGGAAACCGCGGCCATATTGATGTTCATCCACGATCCGCTGGTGGGCAATGACGTGGCGGTCGAACTTCTGCGGCAGGCCTTCGGGCTGACGCACGCGGAAGCCGAGCTCGCGCAAGCCTTGCGCTCCGGCTCTTCGCCCGACGACTATGCGCGCCAGCGCAAGGTCAGCGCCAACACCATCTACACGCACCTACGTCGCATAAAGGAGAAGACCGGCTGCAACCGCATGGCCGAGCTGATCCGCAGGCTCAATGACATTCAAGTCGCGGTCGTAGCCAAGCGCGAGTGCTGACGCGACTTACCGCACCGCCACGAGGAACAGGCGCGGAAACGGCAACAGCACCTTTCCGTCGTGGCGCGGGCGGTAGTGCTGCTTGATCTCGCCGAGATAGGTGGCGAGGAATTCCTTGCCCATGGCAGGGTCAAGCGCAGACAGGAATGGGCGGAGCGCGGACCCCTTGAACCACTCGACGATCGCTTCCGGCCCTGCCATCACGTGGTTATAGACCGTGTGCCAAATGTCGAGCTGCGCGGCAACCGGCTTGAGCAGATCGTAGTAGGCGGTGGGCGGCGGCAGCTCATCGCGCGCCGCATGATTGACGCCGGCACTCTTCGCCCATGGACCTCGGCTCGCCACCTCGCGCATCAGTGCGAGTGCCGGCTCACCGGTATTGTCCGGCATCTGCACGGCCAGCACCCCGCCCGCGGGCAAGGCCTGGATCAGCCGTCGCAGCACCGCGGGATGATCCGGCACCCATTGGAACACAGCATTGGCGAACAACAGGTCGGTGCCTTGAGGGGGCGCCCAGCTCGACAAGTCGGCTTCAATGAAGGCGCATTGCGGCAGCCGCGCGCGCGCCTGCGTCAGCATGTCAGGCGAAGAATCAAGCCCGGTCACTTCGGCGTCCGGATAGCGGGCAAGGAGAAGCTCGGTAGAGTTACCAGGTCCACAGCCCACGTCGATTACGCGCGCAGCACGCGCGAGCGGAATTTGAGCGATCAGGTCGCGCGGTGGGCGCGTGCGCTCGTCCTCGAACTTCAGATATTGGGCGGCGCTCCAGTCGGACATCGGCTCCCCAGCGCGCACCTTTTAGCGACTGAATTTCTTATATTTGATCCGGTGCGGAATGGTGGAATCCGTTCCCAATCGCCGCATCTTGTCGGCTTCGTAGTCCTGGAAATTGCCTTCGAACCACTCCACGTGGCTGTCGCCTTCGAACGACAGGATATGGGTGGCGATCCGATCGAGGAACCAGCGATCGTGGCTGATGATGACGGCACAGCCGGCGAAATCTTCGAGCGCATCCTCGAGCGCGCGCAGCGTGTCGACGTCGAGATCGTTGGTCGGCTCGTCGAGCAGGAGCACGTTGGCGCCGGATTTCAGCATCTTGGCGAGATGCACGCGGTTGCGCTCCCCACCCGACAGCTGGCCGACTTTCTTCTGTTGGTCGGCGCCCTTGAAGTTGAAGGCCCCGCAATAGGCGCGTGAGTTCACTTCGCGCTTGCCGAGTTGGAGCTGGTCGAGGCCGCCGGAAATCTCCTCCCAGACGGTCGCCTTGTCGTTTAATGCATCACGCGACTGGTCCACATAGCCGAGCTTGACGGACTCGCCGATCTTGATCGTGCCTTTGTCGGGTTTCTCCTGCCCGGTGATCATGCGGAACAGAGTGGTCTTGCCGGCGCCGTTGGGGCCGATGACCCCGACGATGCCGCCCGGCGGCAGCTTGAAAGTGAGATTGTCGATCAGGACATTGTCGCCGAAGGCTTTGGTGAGGCCCTCGAACTCCACTACGTTCTGGCCCAACCGTTCCGCCACCGGGATGACGATCTGGGCGGAGCCTTGCGTGTTGCGGTCGGCGGCCTTCTTCAAAAGCTCCTCATAGCGCTGGTAGCGGGCCTTGGATTTGGCCTGGCGGGCGCGCGGGCTTGCGGCGATCCATTCGCTCTCCCGCTCGAGCGTGCGCTGGCGCGCCTCCTCCTCGCGGCCTTCCTGCTCGAGGCGCTTCTGCTTCTGCCCGAGCCAGGAGGAGTAATTGCCCTGGTAGGGAATGCCGCGCCCGCGGTCGAGCTCGAGAATCCACCCTGTCACATGGTCGAGAAAGTAGCGATCGTGGGTGACGATCAGGATCGCGCCCGGATACTTGTTGAGGTGGCCTTCCAGCCAAGCGACCGACTCGGCGTCGAGGTGGTTGGTGGGCTCGTCCAAGAGCAGAAGCTCGGGTTGCTCCAGCAGCAGACGGCAGAGCGCAACCCGCCGCCGCTCGCCGCCCGAGAGCTTGGCCACATCGGCATCGTCGGGAGGACAGCGCAGCGCATCCATTGCCAGATCGACCTTGGAATCGAGATCCCACAGGCCCTTGGCCTCGATCTCGTCCTGCAGGCGGGTCATTTCGTCGGCAGTCTCGTCGGAATAGTTCGCCGCGATCTCGTTGTAGCGGTCGAGCACCGCTTTCTGGGCGGCAACGCCCTGCATCACGTTCTCGCGCACGGACAGCATGGGATCGAGCTGCGGCTCCTGCGGCAGGTAGCCGACGCGCGCCCCCTCAGCCACCCAGGCCTCGCCGGTGAACTCCTTGTCGATCCCGGCCATGATGCGCAGAAGCGTCGACTTGCCGGCGCCATTGACGCCGAGCACGCCGATCTTGGCATCCGGATAGAAGGAGAGATTGATGTCCTCCAGGACCTTCCGGTTTCCCGGATAAGCCTTTGAGAGTCCATGCATATGATAGATGAATTGGTGGGCCATGAGACTTGATAATGGCCGATCGATGCCCTCGCCGTCTGGGCACCAAGCGCGCCGGATTGGGGGAATTCGCGGGTTGATTTAGCGATGGCCGCCGGCAAGGGCAAGCGGTCCGCGTGGATAAGTTTTCGCTAGCCGATTGAGCGTCGAATGGCCGCGCCTCGCCGGAGCGCAGCTACGGGCTTGTGCCGTGCCGCAGCCCTTTGGCGCAACTCTCCGGAAAGGATGAGCAAAAGCCCCATGCGGGCTACGGCAAATTCGTACCAGTTTTTAACGAATTTGATCCGAATGTTGGCCGTGAACCCAAGCGCAGATTTCCGCGACCAAGGGGCAAGGCCTCAAAAAAATTGCCGGCAGCGCGGCAAAAGGCCGACAGGAGCGGGTGATGCCAATGGCGACAAGAACAGCTGCGAGAAACGCGCGCCCGGCGCTCGCCTCCGAATTGGCCGACGTCGCCCGCCTGTTCCGTTCGCTATTCGACCCTTACCGGCCCGAGCTCCACTACATGCGTGGCCCTGGCCCCAAATGGAATGCCAAGCATCGGGGTGCGCCAGCCGAGGCCCATGACGCCCCGGGCCTCCTGCGCGTGAAGGTCTGAGCGTTCGGAACATCCGCATATTCTCAGGATTGACTGGGCCAGCCCGTCAGGCCCTGGCGCGCTACGGGCTTTTGCTATAGTGGCCCCCCGCCAGCCCCATTCCCTTGCGCATCCGGAACCAGCCGTGCCGCCCGCCAAGCCCCGTTATCGCTGCGCCCTGCTCGACGATTACCAGAATGTCGCCTTGACGCTCGCCGACTGGGAAAGCCTCGCCGGCGAGGTCGAGCTCACCGTGTTCAACGCGCCGTTAGGATCGCCCGAGGAAATCGCACGAGCGCTGCAGGGCTTCGATATCGTGGTGCTGCAGCGCGAGCGCACCGCCTTTCCGCGCCGCGTAATCGAGGCGCTGCCCAACCTCAAGCTCCTGATCTCGACCGGCAAGCGCAACTGGATGCTGGACGTTGCGGCGGCGACCGAGCGGGGCATCATCGTCTGCGGAACCGACACGACCGGCAATCCGACGACCGGCATAGCTATCGCCCTCATCCTCGAGCTGACGCGGCGGGTCGGCTACGAAAGCGAACGCCTCCGGCATGGCGCCCTTTGGCAGAGCACGCTGGGAGTTGATATCGAGGGCAAGACGCTCGGCCTGATCGGCCTAGGCCGGCTCGGCAGCAAGGTCGCCACCATCGCCCAGGCGCTGGGCATGAAGGTGATCGCCTGGAGCCAAAATCTCACCGCCGAGCGGTGCGCGTCCGTGGGCGTCGCCCTGTCGCCTTCGAAGGAAGCGCTGCTCGCCGCGGCCGACATCGTCAGCCTGCATGTCGTGCTGTCACCACGCACCCGTGGGCTGATCGGCGCGAAGGAATTCGCGCTGATGAAGCGGAGTGCGTATCTGATCAATACGGCGCGTGGGCCGATCGTCGACGAGAACGCCCTCATCGCCGCACTCGCCGAGCGGCGCATTGCCGGCGCCGGGCTCGACGTCTTCGATGTCGAGCCGCTGCGCGCCGAGCACCCGCTGCGCAAGCTCGACAACGTCGTGCTCTCGCCTCACCTTGGCTATGTCACGGCGGAAAATTTCCGCACCTGCTATGCGGGCGTGGTCGGCAACATCCGGGCCTTTTTGGACGGGAAGCCGATCCGGCAGATGGAGCCGGCATAGCCAAATTCTTCAAGGACAGACCGAATGGCAAAGCATCGTTGCGCGATCCTCGACGACTATCAGAGCGTCGCTCTCAAAATGGCGGACTGGTCGAAGGTCGAGAGCGACCTCGACATCGAAGTATTCAGCGAGCCTTTCGGCTCGCAGGACGAGGCGGCACGAGCCCTGCAGGGCTTCGCCATCATCTGCGCCATGCGCGAGCGCACGCCGTTTCCGCGCCAGTTGATCGAGGCGCTGCCGGATTTGCGCCTGTTGGTGACGACCGGAATGGTCAATCGGGCAATCGACCTCGATGCCGCCAAGGCGCGCGGGGTGACGGTGTGCGGCACTCCGAGCTTCGGCAATCCGACGACCGGCATCGCTTGGGGTTTGATCCTGGAGCTGACGCGCCGCATCGGCTCCGAAAATGCGCGCCTGAAAAGCGGTGCATTGTGGCAGAGCGTGGTCGGCCTGGACGTGGAAGGATTGACGCTCGGCGTCATCGGGCTGGGCAAGCTCGGCCTGCGCGTTGCCGAGGTCGGCCGGGCTTTTCGCATGAAGGTCGTAGCCTGGAGCCAGAACATCACGCCGGAGCGGGCGCAGGCGGCCGGCGTCGAATATGCGGGGAGCAAAGAGGACCTGCTGCGGCAGTCGGACATCGTCAGCATTCACATCCCGCTGACACCGAAGTCGCGTGGTCTGATCGGGGCGAAAGAGCTCGGCCTGATGAAGTCATCGGCGTTGCTCATCAACACCTCGCGCGGACCTATCGTCGAGGAGGCGGCTTTGCTGGCCGCGTTGCGCGAAAAGAAGATCGCCGGCGCTGGCTGCGACGTCTTCGACGTCGAGCCGCTGCCGCTCTCGCATCCGCTGCGGCAGATGGACAATGTCGTCATCACACCGCATCTCGGTTACGCATCGCAGCAGAACTATCGCGCCTATTTTCCCGGCGTGGTCGACGATATCCGCGGCTTCCTCGACGGCAAACCGGTGCGCGTTCTCACCCCCGCCGGGAGCGGAGCGCACTGAACAAGCCTTTTGCAAGCGGTCATCTTTGGTTCGACGCTGGAGCCTGAAGACTATTTGCCTTCCGGCCAGCGCGAGGTTTCTTCCAGGGCTTTCCCGGTCTCGAGCAGGCTCTTCAAGCTCGCCAGAACGTGCGGCCAGCCGTTGGATACGGCGGCGATAAATTTCGACCCATCGCGATCGATCTCGTGCGTAACGGTCAGCTTGACCGCGCTGCCCGCCGCCGCGAGCTCAAATGTGGCGCGCGAATAGCCTTCCGCCTTCATCTCGGTGAATTCGTTGCGCAGGAGAGGACCAGGCGACGCGGCGGATCGATCTCCAGCACTTCGCCGCTGTCGGCGACGCGACCGTCCGGAATCATGATTCGCCAGGACGCGCCAACCTTCCAATCGCACTCCTGCCAGGTCTCGCACCAATAGGCGCGCGTGAACTCAGGTCTGATCAACGCGTCCCACAGCTTCTCCGGCGTCGTGCGGATATAGGTGACATACACAAACTTGTCGCTCATCGCTCTTCCCCTTCCAGGCTTCTCTTGAGATCCGCAAGCGCGCGCACGCGGCCGCGCTCGAACTTGTCGATCCAGCGCTCGGCGATCTCGCCGATCGGGACGGGATTGAGATAGTGCAGCCGCTCGCGCCCGCTCTTCTGCGCCACCACGAGATTGGCGGCTTCCAGGATGGCGAGGTGCTTGCTCACCGCTTGCCGAGTCATGTCCGCGCGCTCGCACAATTCACTCAAGGTCTGTCCGTTGCGGTCACGCAGACGATCCAGCAACCGGCGCCGGGTCGGATCGGCCAGTGCCTTGAACACTGCGTCCATGCTCATGACGACAATATGCAACCTTTTGGTTGCCTGTCAAGCTGTCGAAGCGTGCGGCCGACGCGCGGGCGCCGCGCAGTTTCGTCGCGTTGTCGGGATTACTTGACCAGCCGCAGGCTCGACTCAGGCTCAAAGGAGCGGGCGTGCTGCTGCTGGAAATCCACAAGGATCCTCGCCGCCACCTCGGCCGCAGGAATCGGGCGACCGAAGTAGAAACCCTGCGCCTGATCGCCGTCGGCTCTTTCGAGGAACACCGCCTGCTTGGCAGTCTCGACACCTTCGACCGTCACCCGCATGTTGAGCTCACGCCCAAGACCGATGATGGTCTTGACCACGGTTTCCGCATCGCGGCGCGCGCTGTCGAAAGCCTGCATGAAGCTGCGATCGATCTTGATCTTGTCGAAGGGGAAGCGCCACAGATAGCTGAGGCTCGAATACCCGGTGCCGAAGTCGTCCATCACGATGGCGACGCCCATTGCCTTGAGGGCCTGCAGCTCCGACATGACGGACTCGGTATTGTCGAGCAGCAGGCTTTCCACGATCTCGAGCTCGAGGCGGCTCGGCTCGAGCCCCGAGCTCGCGAGCGCCTCGGCGACCATCGCGCTGACGCCCCCGGCGGCGAATTGCGCCGGCGACAGATTCACGGCAACAGTCAGATGCTTCGGCCAGTTGGCAGCCGTCCGGCACGCCTCGCGCAGGACCCAAGCCCCGATCTTGTCAATGAGCCGCAGCTCCTCGGCGACCGGAATGAAGGTAAGCGGCGGGATGAGGCTGCCGTCTTCCGCGGGCAGGCGCAGCAGCGCTTCGAACCCGACCAGACGGCGCCCGGAAATCTGCACCATTGGCTGATAGTGCAGCGTGAAGCATTCCTCGGCGACCGCCTTGCGGATGGTTCGCTCGAGTGCGAGGCGCTCCAGCAGCGCGGCGTCCATCTCCGGCTGAAAGAAGCGGATGCAATTGCGACCATCGGCCTTGCACTTCTCAAGGGCCAAATCCGCGCTCTTCAGGAGTCGTTCAGGACTGGATCCATGCGCGGGCGCCAGCGCAACCCCGATGCTCACCGTCGGCGCGATGACGGCGTCCTTGAACGGCACAGGCGCAGGCAGTGCCGTGGCCAGGCTACCGGCGAAACTCTCGGCGTCCTCCTTGCCGGCGATGTGCGCCTGGATGACCACGAACTCGTCGCTGCCGAGCCGCGCTACCACGTCCTTGGCGCGCCTCAGCCGTTGGAGTCGCTCGGCCACGATCTTCAGGAGAGAATCGCCTCCGTCGTGACCGAAGCTGTCATTGATCTCCTTGAAGCCGTCCACATCGATCAGATGCACGGCGAACGCCTCGCCGCAGGCGGACAATCTGGCGAAAGCGTCCTCCAGCTTCTCGACCAGGCGGGCACGGTTGGTCAATCCGGTCAGCGCATCATGACGCGCCAGGAAGCGGATGCGCCGGTCGTCGCGCTGCTTCTCCTTGGTGCGGCGGTAAAGCGCGACGGCCGGAACGCCGAAGCACAGTCCCGACAACAAGCAAAGTGAAACGGCGGCAATTAGGAATGCATGATGGACCCGATCCCGCTCCTGTGTCTGATCGACATAGGCTGCGACCACCGCGATCGGAACCTGATCCACAATGATGGGGACATAGGCGCGGGCGTAGAACGACGGCAGATCGGGTGAGGTGCCTTCCTCGGCCTCCACCACCGGGCGCCCGGTCGTTCCGGCGCGGGCCGCGGGGGCGCTGTACTCCGACAAAGCGAGCAGCACGATCTTGTTGTGGTCCGCCGCCAGCTGGGAATAGCCCTCGCGGTTGAAGATCTCGTAACGGAAGATCTGGTCGGACCTCTGCGCCCATTGCAGGAACGACATACTGGCCGCCGAGGGCAGCTCACCGGCGGCGATCGGCCCCAGATCGGAAATGCTCTTGGCCATGAAGGCCGCCCAGCTGCGGGCTTCCGAAGTGGCGCTCCGGTACAACAGATAGTTGGTGGTGGTCTTGACCACCGCCAAGGTGCCGGCGATCAACATCAACAATACCGCCACGATCAGCGCGACGTTGCGACCGATCGATGTCGTCGAACGCGCCAGGCCTGTCGATTTGTTGACGGTCACGTGGCCACCGAGCCGAACTTTCAGCACGTCGCGAGACTACTGGGGAACTAAAACTTTTGTTCCAACCGGCGCACCGAATCCGGGTATGCGGCCGGCGGAGTTTGCCGGTCTGGTTACCGAATCGTTAGCCGTCTTCTTGAATGGGGCCTTGGTTTCCCCTACCGATTTGAGCGCGCGCTCAGTGATTGGCGCGGTACTTGGCGAGCTCCTCCTCCACCAGATCGAGGAGCGCCCGCGAGTGCGGATTGGCGCCGGCCCATTCCGCCCGCATTGTCCTGAATGCGTTCGCCACCATCTCGACTTCGGGCGAGCTCGGATAGATGACGCTGCGTTGCGGGTCCGACCGCAACCGCTCCAGCAGAGCTTCGTTGTATGCTTCGTCTTCATCCACGAAATGCTCTGCCAGCCACTCGCCGCTGTAACGGCGGATCGCGTCCTGCCCGGCTTTGGGCAGGCTCTCGAACTTTGCCCTGCTCATCAGCAGCGATCGCACGCTGGGGCCGAGGCGCACGAAATAATGATAGTTGACCACCCCTCCGAGGCCGAAGTCGGTGAGCGGCCCGAGCGCCGACGCCGCGCCATCGATCGTGCCGCGGCTGATCGCCTCGGCGGTCTTGCCGATCGGCAGCACGACCGCTGACATGCCCAGGCGCGCGAGCGCGGCAGCCTCGATCGGATTGTTGGCGCGGATGCGCTTGCCGCGCAGATCCCGCAAGGATGCGACCGGCACATCCGTGTGGATCGCTTCCGGCTCCGTCGCAAGCGACGCGATGACGAAAAACTTCTCGTAGCCCTGCATCAGCTCCGAATTGACGAGCCGGGTGTTGATCATGGTGGCTTCGCGCATGTCACGGAACAGGCCGGGAAGCTCCATGACGGCGTGGTCCTTGAACTGATCGGCGGCGGTTCCCAAGACCACATAAGCGATGTCCGCAATGCCGTCACGAACGAGCTGCGCCTGTTGGGCAGAATCCTTGCCCAGCACTCCCCCCGGATATGTCTCGATCTCGATGCCGCTGCGCGGATCCGCGTTCACCGCGTCGACAAAGGGTTTGATCGCCATGGTGTAGGATTTGCCGTGATCCGAGGCATAGTAGGCGAGCTTGAGCTTGATCGGCTCGCCGCGTGCGGCGAGTGGCAGCATCGTCAGCGCGAAAGTCGTGAAGCAGGTCACGGCCGCCCGTATCGCCTGCCTCTCGGTCGCGGTTGCACGGTTCGGCATGGTCAGTCTCCGGACCGCAGCTTGGCGATCTCCGCCTTGACTGCGTTCCATAGCTGCGGATTGCGCGGATCCTCGTTTCGCCAGCGCTCGATGCCGGACTTAAAGACGGTGTGCAGGACATCAAGATCGGCAGGCGTGGGCTCGATCACATGGCGATTAGGATCGGCCTTGAGATCGTTCATCACTTGCGTGTTGCTGGCATCATAGGTCGCAATGAACTGCTCCGTCGCCTTTTCGCCGCTGTATTTGCGGATCACGTCCTGTCCGGCCTTCGGCAGGCTCTCGAATTTCTGCCGATTCATCAGAAAGGCGAGCGGGGCGGCGCCGAGCGGCACGTCGTAATGGAAACGGGTGATGCGCGAGACCCCGTAGGCAAACAGCGCGTTTGGCGAGACGACGGCACCGTCTAGCGTGCCACGGCTGATAGCCAAGGCGGCCTCGTTGACCGCCACCACGACCGGCTTTATGCCCACCGACTTGAGGGCGCTGCCCTCTATTTGATTGTTGACCCGCAATGTCTTGCCGCGCAAATCGGAGAGTTGCTCGACCGGGGGGCGGGTATTGATGATCAGACTATGATTGGCGCCGGCCGCGATTACGAAGAAGTCCTCGTAGCCCCGTAGTCTGCCCGCTGCGACCAATCGCGAGAAGACCAGCGAGGCTTCGCGCAGATCGCGGAACAGTCCGGGAAATTCCAACGCCTCGTTGTCGGGAAAGCGCTCGGGCGTGAGATTGGGATTGATCCACGCCATGTCGGCGACGCCATCGAGCACCTGCTGGACTTGCTGGGAATAGTTTCGCCCGAGCACACCGCCCGGATAGGGGACAATTTCCAAAATGCCGCCGGCATCGCGGTTCACCGCCTCGGCGAACGGCTCCATCAGCGAGACATAGGGAGGCTCTTGGTCGGAGGAGAAATACGCCATCTTGAGCTTGATGGGCTCGGCAAAGGCTGCGACCGGCAGCAACACGGCCACGGTCACGGCACACCGCGCGAGAGCGTTGGTCATCGGCCTCCCCGGCTTGGGTCATTCTTGTTGGCTAACAGGCGATTAACGCATGCCGACCGTCGCGGTCCGCAGCCACGCGGATCCGCTTTTGAGCAGTCGATTCCACCGCTCAGCCTAAAGCGAAATCTTGGAGAAACCGTTTAGATCACCCCCGCGCGCCCACGCCCCAAGCGGGGCGCGGGGTCTCGCTCACAATAAGTGCCGGCAGGACGGCCTAGCGGGTGCGCACAGGCGCCGGAGGCGGCGGCGCCGTCTCGACCGGTCGGGCCGGCATTGCGTTCGCGGCCTGCGCGGCGTTCTCAGCCGAGCCAGGCAGCACGACCACGCGCGTTCCCACCTGCACGCGGCCGTACAGATCGGTGATGTCTTCGTTGGTCAGGCGGATGCAACCCGACGAAACGAACGTGCCGATGGTCGACGGCTGGTTGGTGCCGTGGATCCGATATTCGGTCTTGCCCAGATAGAGGGCACGCGCGCCCAGTGGATTGCTTTCCCCACCGGCCATGAAGCGTGGCAGATAGGGCTGGCGATCAATCATCTCGGGTGGCGGGCGCCAATCGGGCCACTCCGCCATGCGCGAGATGCGCTCGGTTCCGGACCAGGTGAAACCCTCGCGGCCGACCCCGATGCCGTAACGCAGCGCCTTGCCTTTGCCGAGCACCAGATAGAGATACGTGTTGGGTGTGTCGATGACGATCGTGCCAGCCGGCTCCTTGGTGCGGTAATCCACCAGCGTCCGCCGGAACTGCGGCGGCAATTGCGGGGCCGGGCCGGTCTCGGGCTGATAATCGGGCGGCAGAGCGGCGACGGCGCGATCCGGACCGATCGACATCGGCGGGCGCAGGGCATTGTCCGGCGCCCCGGCATCCGGTGCGGCCCCATAGGGAGCGCTCCCGCCACCGTTTGGATAGGCCGCAGTGGGCGGATATCGGTCGGAATCCTGCGGGTAGACGCCACGTCCCCCATATTGGACGCCCGGTTGCGGCGGCTCACTGCCCGGGAACCCATAGGTCCGCGGCGGACCAAGCGAATCGAGGTCATCGTCCTCTGCCGGCACTGGCGGCGGCAACTGCCGGGCTTGGGGCGGATAGGATTGGACCGGGTACGGCTGGGGCGGCGGCGGGTAATACTGGGCGAGCGCCTGTCCGCCGCAGGCCGTGAGATCGAACGCGAAGCCGACCACAAGCCCAACCAGCAGGGCACCCGCTACCGAGGCCTTGCGCAAGAACATTCCCCCTCCTCGTCATCGACTGCGATGCAACGCCCCCGAATGCCCCCGACCGCGGAGCAACAGCCCCATTGAAGGCAAATCACCCAGGATCAAGGCACATTCAAGACCACCTTGCAAAAAAATGATCAACACTTTGATAACCATCGGTGATCGGCAAACCACCGCTGGTGCGGCAGTTTAGTCCTTCGCTGCCGATAATTGTTGCAAGGCGGCGAGCAGCGTCTCAACCGCGGGCCCGGCAAATTCCACCCGGCAGATGCTCGCATAGGCGGCGATGTTGATCGCTGCGGCGTCGCGGACCGACGATGCCCCTTCTCCGAGCAACCTGCCATGCAGGCCTGCATACATAGCCTCTTGTTGCAATCTCTCGGCTTCGAGCTCGACCGCCTTGATCCGTGTGCGAAAAGCCTCCGCCCTCCCGGGCTCGACGAGCGCCGGCTGCGATTTCAACGCTCGTCGGATGGTGCGCAGCGGCACGACCGTCATGCCGCGCCAAGGCGCAATCTCAGCCTCAAGCCTTTCGACATCCGCAACCGTGAGGCGGCGCCCCTCGCCGGCATGCCAGAGCAGGAACAGGAGCAGATTGACGTCGACACCGCATTCCTCCTGCAGGGTAATGCAGGCCTCCGCCACTCCGGCCAACCGATAGAATTGCAGCGAGAAGCGCCAGAACGGCGATCCGGAGGACTCGGCTTGTGGCGAGCCTTCGGCCATTTTCACCCGTGCTCCGTCAGCGGGGAAATGCCAAGCGAACGACCAAGCTCGTCGAGCTGCCTGATCAGCGCTGCCGAGAGCGGCACGCCATTCTTCTGCCGGTCCTCACGCCGCGCCTTGCGCCCCTGGCCGGGAATCCGAATCTCGTCGACTCCCGGCAGCCGGGCCGAAGACGCGAGGTCGCGCACGTGGCGATCAACTTCCGCGCCGAACTGATCGAGCGGCAGGAAGCGGGCGACGTCGAGCGCGATCACGAACTGCCCGGTATTGGTCTCGCGCGCCTGCTCGCTGTTGGAGTCTCTGATATCACGCCCGAAGGCCGCCCGGTTCAACGGGCCGGCCAACAGGCCGAGCACCAGGGCCAAGCCGCTGCCCTTGTAGCCACCGAGCGGCACGAACATGCCCTCCTCGAGCCTTCGGCCGTCGGTGATCGGCTTGCCGTCGGCGCGGCTGATGACCCAGCCCTCCGGCATCGGCTTGCCTTCCAGCGCATACGCGCGGATCGAGCCGTTGGAGGCCACCGAAGTCGCGATGTCGAGCACCATCGGGGCTTCCTTTCCGGCCGGAATAGCGACCGCAATCGGATTAGTCCCGAGCAGCGGCTCGGCCCCGCCCCACGGTGCCATGAAATTGGAGCCGGATACTGCGCTGTAAATTCCGACCATGCCGTGCGCGAGCGGAATCGCCGCATAGGTCGACGCGGCGCCCGCATGGTTGGAGCGCCGCACGCCGACCCAGCCAAGACCGGCCTCGCGCGCGATCTCGACCGCCTTGTTGGCCGCGTAGGTCATCACCAGATGGCCCATGCCGTTGTCGCCGTCGATCAGCGCAGTCGCCGGTCCGCGCTCGATGATCCGGATATCGGGACGCACATTGATGTGGCCACGCTTCAGGGTGCGCACATATCCGGGCAGGCGGAAGACGCCGTGCGCATCCGACCCGGAAAGGTCGGCATCGAGCATGGCCGCCGCCGTGATGGCGGCATCATCCGCGGGAAGCCCGCAGGCGCAGAAGGCATCACGCATGAAGCCTTGGATCGCAGCCGCGGGGATGCGCTGCGAGAATGCGGAGCTGTCGGACATATCAATGGATCAGCATCAATGGGTCAGCATTTGGCGACGGCGATCTCGAGCGGAAATGCGTCGACGCATTCGTGACCATCGGGTGTGATGATGAAGGTATGCCCGAGAAAAATGCCGAACATTCCGTCGGCGGTGATCGGATTGGGCTCGGCCATGATCACCATGCCGGGCTTGATCTCGGTCTCGAACGCTTCCGCGGAGACATGCTCGGCGCTGATATGCGGCTTGTCGGTTACCAGATCGATGCCGTGGCATTGGGTCGGGCGCGATTGCACGCCGTTTTCGCGAAAGAATTTGCTGGCGACGCGGATGTCTTCCATCGTCTTGCCGGGCCGCATCTCGCCGACGATGCGCTGGTAGCCGGGCAGCGTGATCTCTTCCCAGAACTTGCGCACCATGTCGGTCGGCTCCCCAAGGCAGATCGGCGAGCCGATCTGGGCGGTGTAGCCGCGATAGCCGGCTGCGAGCTCCATGTTGATGATGTCGCCCTTGGCGAGCACGCGTCCCGAGGGACGCGGATTGCCGAACACCATGGCGGGGCTGGCCATGGCGGTCGAGCCGATGATGAGAAAATCGATGTCGCCGCCGCCCTCCAGGATGGCGGCGCCGGCCGCGGCGCGCAGCTCGTATTCCTTCACGCCGGGCTTGGCGCGCGCGACCATCGCGGCCATCGCGTTCTCACAAAGCCGGCCGGCCTTGCGCACGCAGTCGAGCTCCTCGGCGCTGTGGATCGACAACAGCTCGTGCAGAAACCCCTTGGTGAAGACGAGTTCGGCCTGGGGAAGGTTTTCGCGCAGCACATTGTATTGATTGACCGGCAGATAGTCGGAATGGCGTGGATCGATCTCCATGAGGCCGATGCGGCCGCGCTCGAGCTTCAGCTCGCGAATGCGCTCGACCATGATGTCGGCATAGCGGCCGCTGCGGCTGTGGCGCACGTCCTTGACGGCGACCTCGACCTGCCGGCGCACCGCCTCGGCGTGGGTCCCACCCATGGAATAGATCATGGTCGGCTCGCCATCGAGCGGCACCAGCACGTAGGAGGCAAGCGCATGCCACTCCCAATGGCCGGTCAGCCACAGCATGCCGCCGCCGAAGCTCCAGTGGCTGGGACCGCCGGGCACGATCATGCAGTCGAGCCTGTGCTCGCGCATCTTGGCCCGCAGGGCGGCGTAGCGGCGCGCATATTCCTGGGCGGAGAACTGTTCGTAGACCGCGTCCCGATAGTAGGGAGTCTCCCGCATATTGGCGAACGGCAACTGCTGGTCGAGGCGGGTACGTACCTGTGGCCAGGGCTGCGGACCGATGCGAGGGGGCTGGATGTTCATCGAGATTGTCCTTCAATCCTTGCAATTGCCGATGGTGACCCGGCCACCGGCCGCTTCCACCGCTTCACTCGCAAGCTTCATATCGACCACTTGATCGAAGCTCGGCTTCTTCGCCGCATCGATGTCACCGGCGGCGACATCCATGGCGACGGTGAACTCCGTGCGCTTTGGATCGAAGCCCTCGTTGACGCCCCAGACGCAGCTCTTGGTCAGGCTGTCCCAGGCGAACTCGACCGCGTCCCGCGGCTTCTGCGTCGCCTTCACCATGATCGGCACCACCTTGTCCTTCTCCCGATAGATGAGGCGGTTGGTCTCGATCATGGCGGCCAGCGTATCGCGGATCAGCGCGCGGTCGCGCGCCACGAAATCGTCCGCTGCCCCGTAGGCATTGAACATGTAGAGCGGAAGCAGATCGGAGATCGAGATCAAGGCATGCAGACCGGGCTTCTGCTTCATAGCGAGGTACATGTCCTCCGGATGCAACGCGACCGCATCAAGCTGACCGGCAACCAGGCCCGGCAGGCGGCCGGCCGTGCCCTGCGAAATGAATTGGGCATCGGCGACATCCAGACCGGCGCTGCGCAGCACCTCGCGCCCCATGCGCCAATTGAAGCTGCCGACGCCGCCGCCGGCTGCACTCAGGCGCTTGCCCTTGAGATCGGCCGCGGTCTTGATGTTCTCGGCAACCGCGTAGACCTGCGGCGGACGCGGAGCGAGACCCCAGAGCTGGTGTGCTTTCATCCCGCGCCCGATCGAGACGTCGTTCACATTGGAGATCGCGGTGCCCTGCGCCACCGCCGCAGTCGCGGCCGGCGATTCACCGCCGTCGAATTGGATGATGTTGGCATCAATGCAGTGCTTGGCGAAAATTCCGAGCTCCTTGGCCACATAGGGCGTCGTATGCACCACATTAGGCGGCGAGACGGAGACTCCCACATTGATCTTGCGCAGCGGTCCCTTGCATTCGGCCTGCGCCGACGCCCGGCCGGTATCGCCGACAAGCGCCGCTGCGCCGGCAAGCGCAGCGACCAGCGGCAGCGCGAGCCTCAGGCTGTGCGCATATCCCTGAGCCATTCTCTGTGCCGCCATTCTCTGTGCCGCCATTCTCTCTGCCATGATCATCTCCCCGCGCCCGGCAGCACGTAAGCTCGGGCCGCATATGCTGTGCGAGCTCGTTTCAATCGTTCTGCGCGCCCGCCGTCCACGGCGCCACATAGGTTTCGCAGAGCCGCAACAGCGCCGTCAAGGTGACGCCCAGAAGGCCAAGCGTCACGATCGGGACGAACATCTTGTCAACCTGATAGGTGCTGGCGGTACGAACAATCAAATAGCCGATGCCGGAAATCGCCGTATACAGATCGGCCAGCACCATGCCGATCAGGCCGCGCCCGACCGCAAGGCGCAAGCCGGTGACGATGAAGGGCAGCGCCGCCGGCAGCACGATGTTGGTCCACAATTGGCGTTCCGAGCAGCGGAATGCGCGGCCGACCTCGATCAGCTTTGGATCGACGGATTTCACGCCCTGGTGGGTATTGATGACCATCGGAAAGAACGCGAACAGGAACAGCACGATGACCTTGGCGGGCATCGCAAAGCCGGCCCACAATACGATCAGCGGCACCAGCGCTACCGAAGGGATCGAATAGAGGAAGGTGATGTAGACGCCGAGCGCCACGTCGAGATACCAGAAGCGGGCGAGCAACAGACCGATGGCGACGCCGAGCACGGCCGCGAGCGCAAGCCCAATCGCAAGCACGACCAGGCTCGGCGCCAGATAGGTCCACAGTTCGCCGCTTTGGATCATGTCGACCGCCGCCAGGAATATCTTGCTCGGCGTCGTGAACAGCACCGGACTGACCTGGGCGCCGGCAATTTGCCAGATCGACAGCACGACCGCGAGCGAGGCTGCGCGCACGCCGACGATCTGCCATTGCCGCCGGCGTCTTCGTGCCGCCGCGGCGCGCTCGGCGCGCGCCCGATCGTCGGACAGGTTCGCGGCTGTCGGCGGCAGAGGCCCGCTCGCCGCCGACTCCAGACCGCCATGCTCGAGCGTGCTCACGCGAGCTCTCGCCGGGTTGCCGGCTGCCGCGGTTGCGCGCTGTGCAGTTGTCGCCAGATATGGACGCGCAGCTCGGCAAAGCGCGGGTCGCTGCGCACCGCGTCGGCGTCGCGCGGCCAGCCGAACGGCATGTCGAGCAATTCCTTGATCTGGCCTGGACGCGCGCTCATCACCGCAACGCGGTCGCCCAGCACGATCGCCTCGTCGATGGAATGGGTGATGAACACCATCGTCTTGCGCTCGTCCGGCCGTTCCATCAGAGCAAGCAGCTCTTCCTGCAGCACTTCGCGGGTCTGCGCATCGAGCGCCGCGAACGGCTCGTCCATCAACAGGATCGCCGGGTTCATCGCCAGCGCCCGCACCAGCCCAACCCGCTGCTGCATGCCGCCGGAGAGCTGATACGGATAATGGCGTTCGAAACCCGTTAATCCTACCAGATCGAGATAGTGACCAACCCTCTCCTTGATCCGCCCGCGCGGCACGCCTGCCATCGAGAGCCCGAAGGCCGCGTTGTCGTAGACGGTCTTCCAGGGCAGGAGCCCAAATTGCTGGAACACCATGGCAACGCCGTCCGGCGGGGCGCCGTTGACCGGCTTGCCCTGAACCAGGATCTCGCCGTCGGAAAGATCCGTCAGGCCGGCGATGCAGCGTAGCAGCGTGGTCTTGCCGCAACCGCTGGGGCCGACCACGCACATAATCTCGTTGCGACGCACCTCGAGCGAGAGCCGGTGAAAGGCGACAACGGTGCCGTCGAGGAAAAGCTTGCTGGCCGCAATTGCCGCAATTGCCGGAGCAGAACCTTGAGCAGGCGCCGCCATGCGTTTCCCCGTCGCGTGCTTCTTGTTTGTTGCCTCAAGCGGAGTGTCCGGGAAAAACGTCGCAAGCGCAATGAGGCTTCGACCGCAAAAATGCCACAGCCGGCTTCGGCCGAGCGGAGGCGCGCACATTTCGGCGGAGGCCGAAGCGTCGGAAACCGGGTGTTGCTGGCGGACGTTGCCCGATTACCTGCCGGTGACATCGACCAAGGCGAGAAATGCAATGCATGCTCCGATACGAAAGACCGATGGCTCCAAGCTGCTGACGCTCGCGGCGATGAGCCTCGGCTATGGCGTTGTCCAGCTCGATGTCACGATCGTGAACGTGGCGATCGCAAGCATCGGCCATGCATTCGGCGGTGCCATCGATGCATTGCAGTGGGTGGTCAGCGCCTACACGATCGCTTTCGCCGCCTTCATCCTCACGGCCGGGGCGCTGGGCGACCGAATCGGCGCCAAGCGCGTGTTTCTCGCGGGCTTCACCATCTTTACGCTCGCCTCGCTCGCTTGCGCGCTCGCCCCGAGCCTGCCGTTCCTGATTGCGGGGCGAGCCCTGCAGGGCCTCGGCGCCGCCGTGCTGGTGCCCAATTCGCTCGCACTGCTCAACCATGCCTATCCGGGCGATGAGGAGCGCGGGCACGCGGTCGCGATCTGGGCGGCGGGCGCGAGCCTTGCCCTGACGGCAGGCCCACTGGTCGGAGGCGGGCTCATTACGATCGCCGGCTGGCGCAGCATATTCCTGGTCAACTTGCCGCTCGGGGTGGCCGGACTCCTGCTCACCGGGCGCTACACCAGCGAGACGCCCAGTTCGCGCGGACGCCAGATCGATCTTGCCGGCCAGGTCACCGCAATACTGGCCCTTGGATGCCTGGCCGGAGTCATTATCGAGGGCGGCAGGCTCGGTTGGGGAAGCCCATTGGTGCTTGCCGGATTCGCACTATTCGCGATCGCAACTGTGACTTTCCTGATTGCCGAAAAGAGAGCGCCGCAGCCGATGCTGCCCCTTTGGCTGTTTGCAAATCGCACGTTCAGTGCCACCGCCCTGGTCGGATTGCTGGTAAATGTCGCGTTTTATGGGCTGATCTTCGTGCTGAGCCTCTACTTTCAACAGGCCAACGGCCTGTCGGCTCTGTGGACCGGCTTCGCTTTCGTGCCGATGATGGGAGCTGTTTTCCTTCCCAATCTGTTCGCGCCGCGCGTTGCGGCTCGGATCGGCGCACGCAGCACGATCGCGCTCGGCGCCGCCGTCGCCGCGGCGAGCGCCCTTGGCCTGCTCAACATCGATCAAGGCACGCCCTATAGGGCGATCGTGCTGCAGATCATGGCGATGGGCGCAGGCCTCGGACTACTCGTTCCGCCGCTCACCTCCACGCTCTTGGGCAGCGTCGAGCGCTCGCGCTCAGGCATCGCCTCGGGCGTCCTCAATGCCATGCGGCAGACAGGCAGCGTGCTGGGCGTTGCGTTGCTCGGGTCGCTCGCCGGCATGGCCGAAGGGCTGGTTGGCGGACTGCGCCTCGCACTCGTCGTCGCGGCCGCTTTCCTGGCCGCGAGCGCCGCCGCGATCCTGATCGGCATGCCGCGCGGACGCAAGCCCGCTCGGACCGCTTGAGCAATCCGTTCCTGGGGGAACAGGCGGGCTTGGCCGAGCAAGCTACAGGAAGATCTGGATGGTCTTGATTTCCGTGTAGCTCAGCAATTCTTCGAGGCAGCTCTCGCGGCCGACTCCGGAGTTCTTGTAGCCGCCATAGGGCGTGCCCTTGAAGTGGTTGCCGACGCCGTTCACCCACACCATCCCGGATTGGACCTTGCGGGCGGCATTGAGCGCGCGTTTGATATCGTTGGTCCATACCGCTGCCGTCAGGCCGTACTCGACCGAGTTGGCGAGCTCGATCGTCGCCTCCTCGTCGCGCCAGCTGAACACCGAGAGGACCGGTCCGAATATCTCCTCGCGTGCAATGCGCATCTGCGGATGCACATCGCCGAACACGGTCGGCTCGACCCAGTAGCCGCGCTCGAAATCCTTGCCGGCGGGGCGCTTGCCGCCGACCATCAGCTTGGCGCCATCCTTGATGCCCGACTGGATCATCGAATTGACGCGCTCGAGCTGACGCTTGGAGTTCATCGGCCCCATCTGCGATTTCGGATCGAGCGGATCGCCGACCTTGATCGCCGCCACCCGCTCAGTGATACCGTCCAGCACCTTGCTGTAAAGCGACTCGTGCAGCATCAGACGGCTGGTCGAGCCGCAGGACTGCCCCGACCAGGCGAAATTCATGCCCGCGACCGCGGCATCCGCCACCTTGTCGGCATCGGCGTCCGGATAGACGATAAACGGATTTTTGCCGCCTAGCTCGAGCGTCAGCGCCTTGATGCCGGATTCGGCAGCCGAGCGCTGGATCAGCATTCCGGTCGGCACCGATCCGGTGAAGGCAATGCGCTTGACCTTGGGGTGGCGCACGATGGCGTCGCCCGCCGGCATGCCGTTGCCGGTGACGATATTGACGGTGCCGGGCGGCATGATCTCGCGTGACATTTCGGCCAGGATCGAGGCCGACAGCGAGCTCGTCTCCGGCGGCTTGATCACCACCGTGTTGCCGGCGATCAGCGGCCCGGCAAGGCCACGCACCGCGAAGCTGAGCGGATGATTGAACGGCACGATGCGGGCCACCACCCCATAGGGCTCGCGCACCGTGATGTGCAGGTTTTTCGAGCTTGCCGGAACCGTCTCGCCTTTCATCTCAATGGCGAGCCCGGTGTACCATTCGAGCGCCTCGGCGGCACCGCTGATATCCACCTTCATCTTGGTGATGGTGTTGCCGGTATCGATGACCTCGGTGCGCAGCAGCTCATCGGCGCGCTCGCGGATGCGGGCCGCGAGCTTGTGCAGGTATTTGCCCCGCTCCTTGATATCGAGCGCCGCCCAAGCCGGTTGCGCCTTCTCGGCCGCGGCGACCGCCTTGTTGACGTCAGCGGCATCGCCGGCCGGCACCTCGCCGATCTTCTCCTCATTGGCGGGATTGACCGAATCCAGCCAATTGTCGGCTTGGCCGGCGACAAGGTCGCCGCCGATCAGCATATGGGCCTTCATGGGCTGCGCGTGCACGTTCATGATCTGCCACTCCCGGAAATGTCGCGTCATGTCTATCGAGGAAGCCGCGGCCCGACAAGCCGAGCCACTTTCCGGCTGGTCGCGGCGCGCTTTGGTTTCGCGCTCCCGATCGCATCGGCGCCGGCCTGCGCAACCGGCTCGTCGTGCTCACCGATGCCGGATACCCCGACGCCGCCGATGCATTCGTCCTGGTGGATGATCGGGACGCCGCCAGGCACGCCAAGGCAGTTAGGAACCGCGAGGAAGCCCGGGCGCTCCGCCACCCGCTTGGCGAAGGCTGAGCTTGGCCGTTCGCGCAAGGCCGCGGTCCGCGCTTTCAAGGTAGCCATCTCGACCGTATTGGGCCCATTGCGGTCAGGCCGCTCGAGATAGAGGAGATGCCCGCCCGCATCGACGACTGCCACAGTCGGCTCCATCTGCTTGGCGGCGCCCGCTTTGCGGCAAGCGGCGATCATCTTGTAGGCATCTTCGAGCGTCAGGCAGGGCTTGCTACGCATTGGGTTCTCCGGTGAATATGCGGGCATCCGCCGGGATCGTAAGTTACAGGGGGCAGGCTTTGCAAAGATCCCTCGGCTTTCTGTGCGCAGGCATGCTCGGCGCCTTGGTCGCGGCATCGGGTTCGACTTGGGCGCACCATTCGCTGGCCGCCTTCGACATCGTCGGCTCGATCGAGCTCGACGGCACTGTGCAGGAATTCAAGTTCACCAATCCGCACAGCTATATCGTGATGAAGGCGAAGGGTCCGGACGGGCGGGTCGCGACCTGGATGCTAGAAGGCGTCGCTGCGTCCGGTCTGGAGCGGGACGGTTGGAACAACCGGACACTCAAGCCAGGTGATCAGATCAAGGCGACCGTCTCGCCGCTTTTGAGCGGCGGCGCCGGCGGCTCGTGGAACCCGCAAGGCATCCGCTTTCGCGACGGCAAGACGGTGGCGACCGGCCGGTAGACCTTCTATGCGCGTATCCCATGCACCAGTCCCAGACGCAAAGTCGGCACAATTGGCGACTAGCCATAGTGGCGGATAGGGGGAAGATTCATGCACTTTGCCACCGGCCGGAAACCCCGCCACAAGGTTGCACTCCGCACAACCTTCCTGCTGTCGCTGGCGGTCGCCGCCATCGGCTCGAGCACGACCGGCGGGGCGCTGGAGCTCGATCGCTGGAAACACCCGCCGGTACGCTACGGCGCGGGTCAATTCCGCGCATCGCCGTTCGGCGGAAATCCGACCGAAAGGGGCTTGGCCAACCAGAACGAACGCGGCCCCGCTGGACCAAATGCCCTGGCGCCGAACGGCGCCGAGTTGAACTCGCGCGCGGCGACTCTCGGGTTTCCCGAGCAGCGCCGTGAAGGCAGCACGCCGTTGCAGGCAGAAGGCCGCCCCTTCGAGCTCAACCGAGCAAACCCCAATCCGCAGGAACCTGGCACCGGATTGCAGCGCCTGGAGACCAATGCTCCTGGACGCGGTCCTGCCGGATTGCAACGACAATCAGGCCCACTCGCGCCGAACGCTGCGCAGCGCGATCCACTTCAACGCGGCCAGTCCGCCGATCAACGCGGGCCCTTGCGGCCCGGCGCATTCTCCCGCCAGGCGCTGGCCGCACATCCGATCAGCGGAAACTTTCCGCGCGGACCCCTGGCACAACGGCTCGCCGCACGACCCAATCTCGGCGCGCCCAATCCTGGCGGACTGATCGCCCGGCGCCCGCTGATCGGCGAGCGCGGCTTTACCGGTGTGCCGCCGGCAGGCGAAACGCGCTTCCTCGCCAACGAGATGGTATTCCACGTTCCGCCCAATGTGACGCCGCAGCAGGTCGACAGCGTGGCGCGCCGCCTCGGCCTCGTCACCGTCGCCTCGCAGAGTTTCAGTCTCTCGGGCGGAACGCTGTTTCGTTTCCGGATCAACGATGGGCGCCCGGTGGCGGACGTGATCCGGGCTTTGGAATCGGAGAACATCGGCGTCGCCCAGCCAAACTACGTGTTCAAGCTGCAGCAGGATTCGCCCCTGGCGGCGCGCAGCACGCGAGGCGATCCGTCCCAATACGTGGTCGACAAGCTGCGCTTGGTGGATGTCCACCGCATTGCCATCGGCAGCGACGTGCCGGTCGCGGTGATCGACTCGGAAATCGACGCGAAGGATGCCGAGCTCGCCGGCGCCGTGGTTGAAGAGTTCGACGCCATCGGCAATCACGATGCGCCGCACCTGCACGGCACCGGCATGGCCGGGGCGATCGTGGCACACCGGCGGCTGATCGGCGTCGCGCCGGGCGTGCGCATCCTCGCCATCCACGCCTTCAGCTCGAGCGGGAACGAGTCCGCTCAAGCCACCAGCGAGCACATTCTCTTGGGTATCGACTGGGCGATCCGGAAGAGTGCGAAGATCATCAATATGAGTTTTGCCGGGCCTGACGATCCGATGATGCAGCTGGCGTTGCAGAAGGCCCACGACAAAGGCGTCATCCTGATCGCTGCGGCCGGCAATATGGGGCCGAGCTCGCCGCCGCTCTATCCGGCCGCCGACCCCAACGTGATCGCCGTGACGGCCACCGACGTCAACGATCAGCTGCTGCCGCAGGCCAATCAGGGCCCCTACATAGCGGTAGCGGCGCCCGGGGTCGATATTCTGGAGCCCGCGCCTAACAACACCTATCAGGTGACGACCGGCACATCGGTTGCTGCCGCCCACGTCAGCGGCATCGCAGCGTTGCTGCTTGACCGCGATCCCAGCCTCGACGCCGCTTCCATCCGCGACATCCTGACCACGACCGCAAAGCACCACACGCCCAAGGGCCGGGACGACCAGTTCGGCTGGGGCGAGGTCGATCCCTACCAGGCGCTTCTCAGCCTGGATTCGAGGGTCGCGCGCATCCACCCGCCCGATACGGTGACCGACGGCAAGGCGGGTTCGCGGCCGGTTTCGGTGCGTTAAGCACGTTTCCGGAAAGCTCGCCGAGGCTCTCCGCGGTCCTTGCGCACTCACCAACTTTTCACCCAGGCGCAGGGATTGATCCCATGCGCGTGCAGGCGGCCGCAAAGTTGGTTGCGTCAGCAACAAAAGCCTATATGACAGTGGCGGAAGGCTGACGGTACAGGGCTGACGCGGAAGAACTGCCGCGCCAGGACAAAAGGACAACAAACATGATTTCGACCCGCATCTGGGCGCTGGCGGTGTCCTCGCTCGTTGCTCTGGGGCTCGCCGGTTCGAGCACGCTCGGCGCGGCGCAAGGCGCTGATGAATTCTACAAGGGCAAGCAGCTGAATGTGATGATCGGCTATGGGGTCGGCGGCTCCGACGACCTTTGGGCTCGTATCATTGCCCGACATATCGGCGACTACATCCCGGGCCATCCGACTGTCGTGCCGGTGAACACGCCTGGCGCCGGCAGTCTCTTGCTCGCCAACCAGATCTACAACACCCAGCCCAAGGATGGGACCGTCATCGGCCTGATCAATCGCGGCATTCCGTTCGAGCCGCTGCTGGGCGGCCAGAGCATCCGCTTCGATCCCATGAAGCTCTCCTTCGTCGGCAGCCCCGATCGCGACACCGCGGTCTGCGCCGCCAACAAGTCTGCGGCGGTGAAGAGCGTGGACGACCTCTACAACAAGGAGCTGATCGTCGGAGCCACCGGCTCCGGCGCCGATACTGAGGTCTATCCGAGCTTCCTCAAGAATCTGCTCGGCATGAAGTTCAAGATCATCTCCGGCTATCCGGGTTCGCGCGACATCAATCTTGCGATCGAGCGCGGCGAGGTGCAGGGCATCTGCGTGAGCTACGACACAATCGCACGCGAGAACATATACAAGAATGGCACCGTGCAGGTGCTGTTCCAGGCGGCACTGAAGCCCGATCCGCGGCTCTCCGGAATTCCTTTTGCCGCCGATCTCGCCAAGACCGACCAGGAGCGCGAGGCCCTCAACCTGTTCCTCGAGCGCACGAATGTGGGTCGGCCGTTCATCGCCCCGCCCGGCGTGCCGGCCGACCGGCTCGCAATCCTGCGCAGCGCCTTCGAGCAGGTCATGAAGGATCCTGGATTGGTCCAGGAGGCGGAGACCTCCGGCCTGCATCCGCTCTACATTTCTCCCGACGATCTGCAGAAATTCGTCGCCGAAGCCTACAAGGCTTCGCCCGAAGCTGTGGCGCTCACCAAGAAGGCCATGGGCCGGTAAAGCTGCCAGCCGGCGGAGCATTCCCGCGCGGAATCGAGTGTGAGGGGTGTTCTTGCCAAGAGCCGCCGCTCGAAACGCCCCGATGCCCTTCCCAGCATGGAGAGGGCATGACGACGCGCGCACCTAGCGCACACTGCTTGAAACACCCGTCAATTCGCGCCACCCTGCAGCAATAGGAATGCTCGCGGTGGGCGCGAGGCGTTCGGGGGGATAGCGGCATGCCGGAATTCAAGAGGCCGAGCACGCTGATCTACGGCGTTGATGAGACGCCTCCTTTGCCGATCACGCTCTTCAACGGCCTGCAGCAGCTCGGCCTGCTCGCGATCAATCTCGTTTACCCGCTTCTCATCTTTCGCGCCGTCGGCGCATCGGTCGAAGCCATCGGCAGCCTCCTCTCCGTCGGTATGCTGGTGCTCGGTGTCAGCACCTTCCTGCAGGCGCTGCGCTTGGGCCCGGTCGGATCAGGCTATATGTGCCCGACAACCTTCACGGCCACCTATCTGGCGCCCTCGTTGCTCGCGGCGCGGCTCGGTGGGTTGCCTCTGGTATTTGGAATGACGTTGTTTGCGGGCATGGTTGAGTCCGCCATTGCGCCGCTGCTGCACCGGCTGCGCTCGATCTTTCCTCCGGAGATTTCCGGCGTCATCATCCTGATGATCGGCATATCGGCCGGCATGGGCGGCCTGCGTACGGTCGCGGGCGCGGATGCCGCACCCGTTGAACCCGCCGAGTGGTGGGTCGCCGGCATCACGCTTGCGACCATGATCAGCCTCAATGTGTGGGGTAGCGGGCTCGCCCGCATGCTGTGCGCGCTGATCGGGCTTGCGCTCGGCTACCTGGCGGCGGGCGTCACTGGGCTCATAGATCCAAGCTTGCCTTCAGTCGAGAAGGCCGCTTGGGTCGGCTTGCCCGGTTGGAGCGCGGTTTCTTGGTCGTTCGATCTGTCGCTTGCGATTCCGTTTGCGGTCGCCAGCATCGCCACCGCCATGAAGGCCGCCGGCACCATAACGGTCGCTCAGCGCGTCAACAACGACAATTGGGTTCGCCCCGACATGGATGCGATCACCCGCGGCGTGCTGGCCGATGGGCTCTCGACGGCACTCGCGGGCCTTGTCGGCGCGTTCGGAGTGAACACCTCGACACCATCGGTCGGCCTGTCGTCGGCAACCGGGGTTGCAAGCCGGCAGATCGCGTTCGCGGTCGGCGGCATGATGCTGTTGCTCGGGTTTTTCCCCAAGTTCACCGCCTTGTTCGCGGTGATGCCGCGTGCCGTCATCATGGCTTCGCTGCTGTTTACGACGACCTTCATCATCGTGAACGGATTGCAGATCATGACCTCGCGCTTGCTGGACACGCGGCGCACGCTCGTGATCGGGCTATCGCTGACCGCGGGCGTGGCGATCGACGTGTTTCCAAGCATTTCCGCCGCTCTGCCGGCGCCGCTGGTTCCGATAGTGGGATCCTCGCTCGTATTCGCCACGGTCGTCGCGTTGCTGCTCAACCTCTTGTTTCGCATCGGCGTGCGAAAGACGGCCGATCTGACGCTGACGGGCAGCGAGGCCGATGAGGGGAAGGTGCAGGATTTCTTTGCGAAGCAGACAGCGCTCTGGGGCGCGCGGCCGGATGTCGCAACGCGCGCCACGTTCGGGGTCATTCAGCTTGTCGACACTATCCGCGAGGATTTCTGGAGCGGCGGCGCCATGCTGATCAATGCGAGCTTCGACGAGTTCAATCTCGATATCAGCCTGGCCTATCGGGGCGATGTACCGGAATTTCCCCAAGAGCGTCCGACACCGGAGCAGATCAGGGAAAGCGAGCAGGGTGCGAGATTGCTCGCCGGATTCATGTTGCGGCGGAATGCTGATCGCGTTCGCGCCGAATGGAAGGACGGAACCGCGAACGTCCACTTCCATTTCGATCATTAGCGACTGAGCTTGCGGATCGTGCACTGATCTGTCGCATCACGACAGCTTGGCGACGCCATCCTCGCGCGACGGAAAAATCGCAAACAGGTCGCTCATCTCACCGAGATCGAACACGCGGCGCACTTCGGTGCTCATGTTGCATAGCGCGAACTTGCCGTTGCTCTTGTCGGCGAGCTTGGCGGCGCGCAACATTACACGCAATCCGGCGCTGGTGATGTAGGCGAGACGCCTGCAATCGACAATGACGCGGTTTCGTCCCGCCTTGAACAAGCCGGTGAGCTTCTCCTCCAACGCATTGGCCGTGCCGGTATCGATGCGACCGTCAATCGCAACGATGGTGACGTGGCCTGCCTGCTCTTCGGCAATTCTCATCCGGTCCTGCCGCGCTCTCTTGAAATCTGTTAGCCAACCACGATTGTATTCATCGCTCAGCGCATAGTCCACGTCATCAATCGGCGCCTCGACGATCGGCAGAATCAGTTTCGCTCCGACAGCGCGGCGGCGCGATCGAGCACGTCTTTGGGGCTCGCATAGAGCTGCTCGAGCAGCGCTGCGATCTTCTCGCCGCTGACCGGATTGATGTAGACCTTCTGTCGCGCGGCCTCGGCCAGGAAATCGGGATCCTTCATGGCGGCATCGAAAGCCGTGCGCAGCGCCTGCACCCGCTCCGCCGGAACGCCGGGCGGTGCCACGACCGGCCAAGCCATCACTTGCTGGGTGAAGGCGAGCTCGAGCAGGCGGCGATCGGCGGAATTGGCCGCCAGATCGAGGATCAGCGGCACATCCGGATAGGCCGGATCCTTCTCGCGTCCGAGCTGCGCCAGGATCTTCACCTTGCCGGCGCTGATCAGCGGCTCCATGCGGGCACGCAGCGCCGCCGAGGAGCTTCCGGAGCAATGCCCATCGACCTCGCCGCGTTCCAGCGCAAGCAGCGCCTCCTGCGAGCTCTTGTAACCCTCGACCACCCTGAAACGGGTACCGAGCAGCGCGTTCATAAGCCGCGGATAATAGGATGGCGCCGCCGCAGAGGTCGTGCCGCTGACAATGAGCTCGTGCGTCTTGAGGTCCTCCATCGAGGCGATCGGCGACGGCAGGCGAACGAAAACGAGCCCCACCTCCTGCTGCGGCGTGCCGATCCAATTGAAGTTGGTGGCGACATAGCGCACCGCCTTGTCCTTGGGATCGAGCAGCGGCTCGATACCGACACCGCGCCCGACCATGCCGATCTCCGAGCCATCGCGACGGGCGATGTTGTAGAGGTGATTGGCCGCCGTCATGCCGGCTGCGCCCGGCATCTCCTGCAACACGAATGACGGGTGTCCGGGCAGGTGTCGGCTAAGGAACGGCATCAGAAGGCGGCTATAGGAATCGTATCCCCCGCCGCCGGCGCTGCCGAGAATGAACTTGATCTGCCGGCCGGCAAAGAAGTCTTCCACTGGATCGGCATGAGCCGAGCCGCCCAGCAAGGCGCAAAATACGGCCGTCACAGTGAAGAGGAAGAATCCATGCGCTCGGGGGCCGGACGGCCCCGGTCGTTGCTCACGATGCGCCAGTTGGGTCCCGGCTCGGCTGCGCATTCCTCAGTGCAGGCGCGACAAAAACGCCGCCGCCCGCCCTCCGCAAGATCGCCAGCTTGGTGTAGAGGATGGCCTAAAGTCCAGCCCCCAAGACCCGCCTCCGCGATGGAAATCATGGCAGCACCGAACCAAAGCGTATTTCCCTCCTGGGTGCGCGAGACACGCGCGCCGGTGCCGCCGCCGCCGCCCAAGAGCTGCGACTGCCAGTTCCACATCTACGGCGATCCGGCCCAATATCCGCCGAAGCCAGGGGCGCTCTACCAACCCCCGCAGGCCACCTTCGAGGATATGCGCGGTGTCCTCAAGACGCTCGGCATCGAGCGCGGGGTCATCGTGCATCCGATGCCTTACGACACCGACCACCGCCTCCTGATCGACACCCTGTCGGGTCTTTCGCCTGCCGAGCGCGCGAATTTTCGCGCGACCTGCATCATCAAGGACAACGTGACAGATGCCACCCTCGAGGAGCTCGACCGGCTGGGCGTGTGCGGCGCACGTTTCAACGTCGGCCGGCGCTACGAGGGCGTGCAGAGCCGCACGGCGATTCTGCGTGCCATCGATCGTGCCCGCGCCATCGGCTGGCATGCGCGGCTGCATGTTGCCGGCGACGACATCGAGGTCGACTGGCAATTCCTCGATTCGATCCGCAACATCACCTGCGTGGTCGACCACATGGCGCATCTGCATTTCGAGCGCGGGCTCGATCAGCCGGCCTGCCGCTGGCTCATCAACAAGCTGAAGCATGACGGCTGGTGGATGATGCTGTCGAACGGCAACCGCGATTCGAAAATGGAGAGCGGCTATGACGACGCGGTCCCGTTCGCCCAGATGTTCATCGCGGCCGCGCCGGAGCGGATGATCTGGGGAACCGATTGGCCGCATGTGAATTGGCGCAAGCAGCGGATGATGAACGATGCGGAGACGGTCGAGCTGTTGTATCGTTATGCCGACAACGACCAGGCGCTGATCAAGAGGATTCTGGTCGAAAATCCGGCCCGCCTGCATGGCTTCGATTGATCAGGCGGCGCACTCCTCATGGAGGACTCAAAACATGTCAGTTGATCGCAATGAAGTGATCGCGAGCCTCGGCGGCGAGGAAGCGGTCAAGCGCATGGATCACGAGGCCCGCGCCGACGCGCTGGAGGAATTTCTGGCGGCGCGGCTCGAGACGGTGGTTGCAGCCCGCAAGGACGCAAAGCCCTATCCGACCGTCGCCGAGCTCGAGGCCCGTATCGACAAACGCGGGTACCGCCGCGGCGTCGGCCGGCTCTTCCTGCACGAGCACAGCAACAAGAATCCGGGCGCCGATGAAACCAAGCTCAGGGTGGCGCGGCTTGCCCCGATGCCGGAGAAGCCAACGCTGGTCGATTTCTTCAATCATCGCTTCGTGCCGCTCGCTCATCTCCTGCAGAGCGCGGCGCTGGCCAAGCGGCGAGGCGCATCGGAGGAGGTCATCCTCGCGTGCCTGCTGCACGATGCCGGCCAGGGCCTGATGAAGACCGATCACGGCTGGTGGGGGGCGCAGATCATCGAGCCGTACGTCTCAGAGCGCGTCACCTTCGCGGTCAAATATCATCAAGCGCTGCGCTTTTATCCGGATCCCTCCGTCGGCTACGAATATCCGGAGAGCTACTATCAAACATTCGGGGTCGACTATGAGCCCATGCCCCATGTCAAGGCGGCCTACGAATATGCGCGGAACCACAAGTGGTACATGGATGCACGGCTGGTGACCTCGAACGATCTCTACTCCTTCGATCCCAATGTCCAGGTCTCGATCGACGAGTTCACCGACATCATCGGTCGCCATTTCAAGCAGCCGGAGGAAGGGCTCGGCTATGACAATTCGCCGGTCGCCCACATGTGGCGGACGATGATCTATCCGGACACCCCGCTTTAGCGCGCACGGCGGGCGCGGTGCAGAGCAGTTCTGCCTCCTTGGGTGATTGACCCGCGGGGCCGGGCCGCTAGCATATGGCAAGGGCCGGCACCCGTGTGCACCTGGGCGCCGCGCTGCCGATCAAACAATATCCACGACCGGGAGGATGTCCGATGTCCAGACGCTCGTTGAAGAGCCTGATGCTCGCGGCAACGCTGTTGACCGGGTTGAGCGCGCCCGGTTTTTCCCAAGCGATCGTCAACCTCACGCCGAAGAATGCCACGGTCCAGAACTTCAAGCCGGTGACCGATGCGATGCTGCTCAAGCCGGACCCGGCCGACTGGCTTTTGTGGCGGCGCACCTATGACGGCTGGGGCTACAGCCCGCTCGACCAGATCAACAAGGACAACGTCAAGAATTTGAGAGTCGCCTGGACCTGGTCGCTTACGCCGGGCGCGACCGAGACCACGCCGATCGTGCATGACGGCGTGCTCTATGTCTTCAATTATGCCGACAAGGTGCAAGCGCTCAACGCAGCGACCGGCGATCTGATCTGGCAATACACCCGCGCGCTGCCGCAAAAGCTGCTGACCGAAGGCGGGCAGTTCCTCGGCAAGCGCAATATGGCGATCTACCAGGACAAGCTGTTCGTAGCGACATCGGATGCGCATATCATCGCGCTCGACGCCGCCACCGGCAAGGTCGTCTGGGATCATGCGACCGGCGATTGGACCCAGGGCTGGCGCTATTCGGGCGGCCCGCTGATCGTGCACGGCAAGCTCATCCAGGGCATGACCGGATGCGGCAATGCCGAGCCCGGCGGCTGCTTCATCAGCGGCCACGACGTCAATACCGGCGAGGAGCTGTGGCGGGTCTGGACCATCGCGCATCCGGGCGATCCAAACGAGTCGACCTGGAACGGCGTCCCGCTCGAAAGCCGCTTCGGCGCTTCAGCTTGGATGCCGGGCAGCTACGATCCCGAGCTCAACACCGTCTACTACGGCACCGGGCAGCCCTATCCGTGGATTGCCGAGATGCGCGGCACGCTGCCGAAGAAAGACGGCTTCGAGAACAATGCGCTGTATTCGGATTCCACCCTCGCCATCGATCCCGACACCGGCAAGCTCAAGTGGTATCACCAGTATCTGCAGAACGATACCTGGGACCTGGACTATGTCTACGAGCGCATCCTCGTGGATCTGCCGATCAATGGCGAGACCCGCAAGGCGCTAATCACGACCGGCAAGCTCGGCATCATCGAGGCGATCGATCGCGTCAATGGCCAATGGCTGTGGGCGAAGGAGACCGTGCCGCAGAACGTGGTGCAGTCCTTCGATCCCAAGACCGGCGAGAAGGTCATCAGCGTGTCGGCCATTCCGCATATCGGCCAGACTACGGTGAACTGCCCGGCCGATCCCGGCAGCCGCGGCTGGCCGGCGACCGCCTATAGCCCGAAGACGCAACTGCTCTATATGCCGCTCAACGAGTTCTGCTCGAAGACCACGCCGGTGCCGCTCGACCCGGGCCAAGCCTATACGGGCGGCGGCCGCGCCATCTTCGATCGCACGCCGGTCCCCAACAGCGACGGCAATATCGGCCGCGTCGATGCCGTCCGCCTTTCCGACCGAACCCAAGCCTGGTCGCACCGGCAGCGCGCCCCGGAAACGAGCGCGATGCTGCCGACCGGCGGCGGCGTGGTCTTTACCGGCACGCTCGACCGCTATTTCCGCGCCTTCGACGATACCACCGGCCAGGTCCTGTGGGAGGCGCGGACCAACAATTCTATCAACGGCTTTCCCATCACCTTCATGGCGAATGGCAAGCAATATGTCGCGGTCGCGACCGGCAACGGCTCAAGCGAGATGCGATCGCTCGGAACGCTGACACCCGAGATCGGCACGCCGGACGGCGGCTCCGTCCTCTGGGTGTTCGCCCTGCCGGACAAATGAGCGCAGCCGTCGACGATGCACAGCAGGCCCGCTTCGCGTGGGCCTGCTTCGCATTGGCTGGTTTCATATTCGCTTGTTGCCTGCCGGCGCGTGCATCCGACGATACGCCCTTCGTGCAGAACGAGTGGCGGTTCGGTACAAGACAAGACGGCAGCACGCTGCATTATTGCGTCGACGAGCGCGATCCCGACCTTCCGGTCGCGCGCAAGATCGGCGTGGCACTCGCGGGCGCGCTGCTGCTCGAGCCCAAGGAGCACGTGGTCGGCGAGGACTGGTCGGGCGAGGAAATCGAACAGATCTATCAGGTGCTGCTCGAAACCTGCGACGTCTTTCTCGGGTTCAAGCTCATTCCCGACGCCTACCCGGACTGGCTCACCATCACGCGCGGCTATTATCGCAGCTCGTACGTGTTCGTGACCGCGCAGAAGGGCTGGCAATCGCTCGCTGACGTCCCGCGCGCGCAAGTGATCGGCGGGACCATCGGCACCAGCGCCGACATGCGGCTCATCCAATATCTTGAAGCGCTCAAGCCGACCGAGCGCTGGACGCATTACCCGATCGCATCCGACGAAGCCGCGCTGCATGACGTCGTCGACGGCAAGCTTGCGGCAGCGCTGGTTTGGGCTCCTTCCTTCTGGGCGCTGCAGAAGCGTGAGCCGGCTTTTGCAAAGCTCAGGACAATTGGCCTACGCCCCCTGCCCGACGCCCAAGCAGATGTCGGCGCGGTGATGCTGACGCGAGAGACGTTCCTGCGCGCCAATCTCGATCAGGCGATTGCAGCCCTCACCAAGGACGGCAGTATCGCGCACATTCTCAAAGAGCTTGCTTTCCCGGCAACGCCGGTGCCGTAAAGAAGATTTGCATAGCCGTGAGCGCATCACCCGCCCCCGCGGTCGAGATCGACCACATCAGCAAGCGCTATGGCCGCACAGTGGCGCTTGACGAGGTGACGTTCTCGGTTCAGTGCGGCGATGTCTTCGCGCTGCTCGGCCCCAACGGCGCCGGCAAGACGACGCTGCTGCACATCCTGTGCACGATCTTGCGCCCGGACAGCGGCACCGCACGCATCGGCGGGATCGACGTGCGTGCCAATCCGCTGGGCGCGCGGCGCAGCCTCGGCGTGGTGTTTCAGGAGCCGAGCCTAGACGATCGGCTGACGGTCGCCGAAAACCTCGAGTTCCACGGCTTGGTCTATGGTGTCCCCAAAGCGGTGCGGCGCGCGCGTATCGACGAGATGCTGGACCTGGTGGAGCTCGAGAAATGGCGTGATACGCTCGTACGTACCCTGTCCTCAGGCATGAAGCGCCGGCTCGAGGTCGCGCGCGCACTTGTGCATGATTCGCGCATCCTGTTCCTCGACGAGCCGACCGCCGGCCTCGATGCGCAGTCGCGCGAGCGCATGTGGCAATATCTGCGCAATGCAAGGCAGGAACGCGAGCTGACCGTGATCGTCACCACGCACTATATCGAGGAAGTCGAGAATTGCGACCGCGTCTGCATCATCGATGGTGGACGCATTCTGGCCGACGATACGCCGGCGGCGCTGAAGGCCCGGCACGGCCATGCACTGGTGCGCCTGGCGGCGCGCGACGAGATGGCCAGCGCCGAGATCATCTCCGCCCATCCCGAGATCGCGCGCCGGAACGGCGAGGAGATTGTGCTGCGCTCGAGCGGCGATGCCTTCACCGAAGAGCTCCTGCAACGCTTCGGCACACGCATCCGCAGGCTTGTCATCGAGGAGCCGAGCCTTGAAAGCGTGTTCCTCGCGCTCACGGGCCGCGAATTGCGCGACCAGGCCGCCGGCGCGCGCGAGCGAACCTACGAATTCGGCAAGCGCGGCGGCGAGCACACGCGATGACGGAAAACGCCCCCTCGCTGCCCGCTGCCGCATCGGCGCAGTTGCGCGCCTCTTCCGACGTGCTCATCCGCAGAGGGAAATTGAACAGATCCTGGCGCGGCTGCGCGGGCGGGATTTACGCCATCTGGCTGCGCGAGGTGAAGCGCGCCACCCGCGACCGCGGCCAGCTGATCGGCGGCGTGGTGCGCCCGCTGCTCTATGTCCTCATCATGGGCATCGGCCTCAATCCATATTTTCGCGGCGAGATCTACGGCGAAGTGCGCTTTGTCGTGCCTTACACCTATGTGCAGTTCCTGTTCCCGGCCGTCATTGCGCTCAACATCATGTACACCTCGGTGCAGTCCGCCGTCTCCGTGATCTGGGACCGCGAGTTCGGCTTCCTGCGCGAGGTGCTGGTCTCGCCGATGCCGCGTGCTGCAATCCTGTTCGGCAAGATACTCGGCGGCACCACGGTTGCGCTCTTCCATGGTGCGCTGGTGCTGACGCTGGCGCGCTTCGCGGACGTGTCGGTATCGCCTGCGGATCTCGTTGTCGGCCTCGGCCTCATGTTCCTGATCGCCTTTGCGCTGACCTCTCTCGGCGTCGTCATCGCCAACCGCATCCGCAGTTTCGAAGGCTTCGGCGTGTTCTCCAACGTGGTGATCCTGCCGCTCTATTTTTTGTCGAGCTCGATCTTTCCACTGGATCCCGCGCTCACCAGCGCGCAGACGCGCGTGATCTATCCGGAATGGCTGGTCACGCTGATCAAGCTCAATCCGCTGACCTATGCGATCGACGCGTTGCGCGGCGCCTTCATCCATTTTCAGCAGTTCGATCCGCGGCTCGGACCCGCGATCCTGGTCGCAATGTCGATCCTGTTCTTTCTGATCGCGCTGCGCGACTTCCGGCGGACTTAGCGCATGTTCCGGAAAAGTGGACGCCGGTTTCCCGCCTGCGCGAAGCCCGGGGACGGCTTGTCCATGTTGCTTGATGCTTCGGCGGGCGAAGGCCGGTCCGACGAGAGCATGCGCAAATGCAAATGAGCGCCGGCGTGGCACAACGGCGTGCTTGGCGTGATGCGCTCGGGTCACTGCCGATCCTGGGGATCTTGGCCGCCGTCTATCTGCTGCCACCCGATACATCCTTGAGCGAAGTCCGCCGCGCCGGTGCGCTGCATGTCTGCCTGCCGCCTGCGGCCCCGCCTTTCATCACCGGCAACCCGGCGCTGCCCGGGATCGACGTCGAGATCATGCAGGCGCTCGCCCATGACCTCGCCCTCACACTCGCACGCAGCGAAGAGCCCGCCATGGGGCGCGATTTCAATCCGCGCGCCTGGCACGTCACGCGCGCCGCCTGCGAGGTGTTGGCCGGCGGCATCGTCGCCTCGCCGATGACGCGCGCTTTTCTGGAGACGAGCCGGCCCTATGCGGAGACCGGCTGGGCGATGGTGGCTTTGCGGTCCCCCTCCCCGCCCCGGGAGCTGACATGGCAAGAGCTGCATGATCGCAAGCTTGGCGTATTCGCCCCGCCCTCCGGGCTCGACCGCATCGCACTGGCAAGCGCTCTGCGGGCGGCAGGCGGGCAGGCAACCATCCTCGCCACTCCGGAGGCCCTCGTGGCTGGCCTGCGCGAAGGACGCTTCGAAGCCGCGGTCACGGAGCGGCTGCTCGCCGATACGATCGCCGCGCGCGAGCATTGGGCCGTGCAGTGGATGCCAGCCGATCTGGCGCGTTATCCCATCGCCTTTGGCCTGTGGAAGGGCGATCTCACCTTCAAGCGCGCGCTCGACAGCGCGCTGGAGCAGCGCCTAAGCGATGGCAGTGTGGCGGAAATTCGCCGGCGTTATCTTGGAACCGGGAGTTGAGCCGCTACATCCCGACGTCTTCGCCCAGAATGACGATCATCAACGATCGCACGGCCGGATCAAGCAGGCCTCCGGCGGCACCAGTCGCAATCAGCGCTGCAATGCCCGCCCCAAAAAGCAGCTGCATGCGGGCGAGCCAACCACTCCACCCCGGCAGCAAGCCGATCAAGAGCTGCCCCCCCGGCAGCGGCGGCAGCGGCAACAGGCCGAGAATCGCAAAAGAGACCGCCATCTCGATGATTGTTTGAATGAGCTGAAATACTGTTGCGGCCGCCGTGTCGTGCAGCAACGGCAGGATGTACGGGCGCATCAGCCGCAAAACCAAAATGCCGAGGAGGAGCGCTGCAAAGCTAGCCGCCACCACAAGCAATAGCCCAATGCGGCCCGCGCGCAGCCCCCGCGGATCGACCACAACCCATTTCGACCAGCCGACCGCGAAAATAAGCCCGACCGCGCCGCCCAGGAGATCGACATGCCGGAACGGGTCGATAGTCAGGCGCCCATCGTGCCGCGGGCCCTTATCACCTAACACGACCGCAGCGGCGGCTGTTGCCCAGCCTTGAAGAGTGGAAACCACGAGCACGGCGCAGATGCGCATCACGAGCTGCGACAGCGTGAAATCGATCACGATCGCCTCATGATGGACCGCTATCGCTTGAGGCTCATCGCCTGCTGGGCATTGGGGTCTGTGGGAAGCTCCTTGTCGGTCGGCTTATAGCCGTTCTCGCTCAAGATGTAGGTGATGATGTCGGTGTAGGTCTCATCGTTGAGCTGACCCGGACGGTCTGGCGGCATCTTGGCCTTCATGAAGCTGAATAGCGCGCCGACACTGGATGCATCCCAATGCCTGGCGAACGAGGAGCCCTTGAGGGGCGGGCCGCCAAACTCGCCGTTGTCGAGGTTCGAGCCATGGCAATCGAGACAGTTGTGCGCATAGGCAAGATGCCCGCGCTCGGCCTGGTCCTCAGTGAACGACGGTGCGATCCCGGCCGTCCTGGGGCGCGGTGCTGCACCCTGTTCGCGCATCGCGTAGACCTGCTCCGACGTCAGCTTCTCGGTGCGCGCAGCCGCCACGTCAGCCGGCACGATCGGCTTGAAATCGGCCGGCAGCTTCTTGTCGTTACCCCAGCTCGAAAGCACGTAATCGATGACGGCGGCGACCTCGTCATCCTTCAGACTGTCCTCCCAGGAAGGCATCGTGCCGTTGTATTGCGTGCCCTCGACCTCGATCGCACCGGTCATGCCGAACAGGACCAGACGTGCCAGGAAGCCACTGCCCTTCTGCGCCAGGACGTCCGGCGCATGGCCCGCAAGCGGGGGAAAGCCGCCGGCGATGCCGCGGCCGCTGCGCTGATGGCAGCCGCTGCAATTGTTGTCGTAGGTCCGCGCGCCCAGCGTCTGCCATTGGAAACCGCCCGTGAGGACGCTTTGCGCCGGCGCTTCGCCCTGCGTGCCCAGCACAAGGCACCCGGCGAGTGCGGCGAGCCGCAGCGCTGCAATTAATGCGGACCATCGCAAAGAACGAAACATGTGGTCACTCCGTGGGCGCCCGCGGCGCGAGATAAGGACGCCCAAAAATGCCCACAGGGTCCTGAAGGGTCAACACTTGGGGCAGGAATTCCGTCCCGCGGCCTGGAGAGCCGGGAGGAACTGCGAAATCGAAACTGCCGGCGCCGCGCCCACGTCCGCGCACCGTCACTCCACGCGCATCGCGCATCACCCTTCGGCCGAAACTGATCCAGGGCCATCTCGGGGTCGGCTCTGGCGAGAGCCTCGCAATTCCGGACCGGAGATCAGTCCCTTTTTTTGCCTCCGCCCTTCTTGCCGCCGCCACCTTGAACGTCCGGCAAACCTGGCACGTTCGGTCCAGCTTTTATCAGCTTTTCCAGCGCCTCACGCGACATCATCCCGAAGATGATCGTGTACCCGACCATGACCGCGACATCAGCGAACACATCGGCATTGCCGACAAAGAGCGGTGGAATCGCGGTCTTGCCATAGAGGCCCATGGTGACGAATCCCACCGGAATGGCCGCGGCGAGCTGGCGCCTCAGCGGCCATTTAGGATCAGCAGGCAGAACGTAGGTGCGCAGCCACACTCCAAAGAAGTACAAGACAATCAATCCGATGAGTGCAAGCCCGTGGGTCAGAAGGACAGCAAAGGAAGGTTCTGGAATGATCATAGAACACCCTTTACTGCGCGTTGATCGTGACGTTGGCGGTTGGAGAATCCTTGGTGCCCGTAAAGACCCAACCTTGCTTTGAGGCGTCGGTGACAGACTGGACTTTCAGCCAATTCTCGCCACCGAGAATTGTCGAGATGCTCTTTTTATCGAGCACCTTATAGGATTGGTCAGGCGCAACACTTCCGATGGCATCACCCGAGAGTCCGATGAGCCCTCCGGGAGGCGCGGTACGAAGCGGCAGTGTGCCCTTTGGGGTGACGACGGCACCGATATCGGCTTGCTGAGCCCGGCTTGGAATTGCTGCGGCTAGGGTGAGTGCAACCAACGACAGCATACATGTAGAACGCATCGAACGTCCCTCCATGAAGCAGTTGTCTGTATAAATAATTCTACCATGGATTTTGCGCCGCGCAATTCGCCGCCTCCCTCACCACCTCGTCGATCCCGATGTGACCCGATAGTAGCCGCGCTGGTCGCGAGCTGCGGCATCGCAGACGATGCCTTGCTCCTCCCCCGACCCTCTCCCCGCGAGCGGGGAAAGGGAGCGGTGATCTTCCCGCGCAACCGGAGCAAATCAAAGCGAGAATACGTAGAGCACCGTGGCGTTGCGCTGCTCCTTGAGCTCGGGCGTGTTGACGAGCTTGCTCAGGGCGGCGCTGCTCGCTCCCGATGCGATCGCCACATATTGCTTGCCGTTGACCGCGAAGGTCATCGGCGGGGCGGCGAAGCCGGAGCCCACATTGATCTTCCACAACTCTTCGAGCGTGCTGTCGTCATAGGCTGCGACCGTGCCGTCGAGCAGGCCGACGAAGACCAGCCCGCCGCCGGTCGAGAGCGTGCCCGAGTAGTTCGGATACGACAGATGCAGGTTCTTCTTCACCTCGCCGGTCAGCGGGTCGACGGCCGTGAGATTGCTCTCGTAGCGTTCCTCCGCCTTGTAGGCGCCGCCCGTGCGTTGATACCAGCCCGCCTCCTTCTTGGGCATATCCTTGTCGTTGGTCACGATCTCGCAAGCCGTCAGCACCGGGATGTAGAGGAGCCTGGTGCGCGGGCTATAGGAGGAGGGCCAATAATTGTTGCCGCCGGTGCGGTTGGGACAGACCTTCTTGATGGGGTTCTCGGTGGTCGGATTGGCAAGCCCAGAATAGGTCTGAATGTCCTTGGTCGGATCGTAGTCGAGCGGCTTGCCGGTCTTCTGGTCGATGCCCTTGGTCCAGTTGATGTTGTCCATGTAGGGCTTGGCCACCACCACCTGGCCGTTGCCGCGCTCCATCGTATAGACGAAGCCGTTGCGCGCCGAATGGGTGATGAGATGGCGCGGCTGCCCGTTGATGTTGCCGTCGATGAGGATATGGGTGCCGACCTCGTCGAAGTCCCACATGTCGCCAGGCGTGAACTGGAAATACCAGTTCATCTTGCCCGAATCCGGATCCCAGGAAATCGCGCTGTTGGTGTAGAGATTGTCGCCCGGTCGGGCGCGCGCATCCATCATTGGCACCGGATTGCCGGTGCCCCAGATGGTTTGGTTGCTGGCGGCATCATATGTGCCGGTGACCCAGACGGCGCCGCCGCCGGTCTGCCAGGCGTTGTTCTTGTCCTTCCAGGTCTCGCTGCCGGGCTCGCCGGGCGCTGGGATCGTGAACTGCTGCCACAGCTTCTTGCCGGTCGCCGCATCGAGGCCGGCGATGAAATCGCGCACGCCGCGGTCGCCGCCGGAAGCGCCGACGATGATCTTGTCCTTGATGGCGAGCGGCGCGGCCGTGATCGCGACCTCGACCTGATCGGTCGACAGGTTCGTCTCCCAAGCGACTTTGCCTGAATCCTTGTCGGTGGCGATGATGCGCGGCGGATAGCTCGCGCCGGAGATGACGTAGTTGCCCCAGAGCGCAACGCCACGATTGGCGTTGGCCACCTTCTCCTGCTTGGGATCCATGCGCCACATGATCCGCCCGGCATCGCCGGAGCGCACATCGATCTTGTAGACGACCCCCCAGAGGTCGACCATGTACATGAAGCCGTCCTCGACCAATGGGGTCGCCTCGAGGTTTTCCTTCGCCGAGGTGCCGCCGATCGCCACCGCATAGGCGAGCTTCAGATTTTTCACCGTTGTCTTGTTGATCTGATCGAGCGGGGAGAAACGCTGCCCGTCATAGGTGCGATGGTTCATCAGCCAGTTCTGCGGCTCCTTGTCGGCGTTGACGAGCCGCTCCGGCGTGACCTCGGCAGCGAGCGCCGGAGCGGCCAGCAGGGCTGCGCTGGCGAGCAGAACGGACTTGGAGATCAGAGAACGACGCCCGGATGCATTCGTCTTCGCTTGTTCCATTTCCTTCCTCCCTGCGCCGGAATTATTGGCCCGGCCGTTTGATTTCTACATCAAGCCTCTCCGCGTCCGCGGGGACCAGCTGCAAACCCGTGTGCAGCAGGCACATCAAATCCTCGCCGCAGCGAGCGCGGCGCGAACGCGCTCCGGCGTCATCGGATATTGCGTGAGCCGCACGCCTGTCGCGTCGAAGAACGCATTGGCGATAGCCGCGCCAGTCGACCCCATCACTTCCTCGCCGGCGCCGGTCGAAGGCTCGTGCAAGCGCTGCACCACGACCGGCGTCACCTCCGGATGTTCGGCAAAGCGCAGGATCGGGTAGGTCACCCAGTCAAGGCTGGTGACGTTGCTGTCCGAGAAGGTCACCTCCTCCTTCAAGATTCGGCTGGTCGCCTGCACCATCATGCCGACGATCTGGTTCTCGATCAGCCCTGGGTTCACGGCGAGCCCGGCATCGAGGGCGCCATAGAGCTTCTTTGCCACAATGACACCGGTGCGCCGGTTGACTTCGATCTCGGCGACCGCCGCACCAAATGAAACATGATGCGTGCCGATCCCGATGCCGCGTCCGGTGACCACCTCGGCATCGGACAGCAAGGAAGCAGCGGGACGCGGCGTCCACCCAGCTGCCGCCGCTGCTGCATTGAGGACACCCAGCCAACGCTCGCCCGCGATATTGCGGCGGCGGAAATCCAGCGGATCGATGCCGGCCTTATGGGCGAGATCGTCGACGACCTGCTCGGATGCAAACGAGTAATGCATGTCCATGGGCGAGCGCAGCGGCGAGCCTTTGAGCAGGCCGAGCATTGGGATGGCATGGCTCGTCACGCGCCGGTTGGGAATCGCATACATGGCACCGGTGCTCATGCGATTGACGATGATCGAGTTCGAACCGCCGGTGCGCTCCTGCGGAGCCGTCAGCTGCGCAAGCTCCTGCGATGTCTCGATCACGTGCCAGCCGTGTTGCCAGCCCTGATATTCATAGGCCACGATCTTGCCCGCGGCATCGATGCCGGCGCGCACCTCGGCGATATGAGCAGGGCCGAAATTGTCCCAGCCGTGCTCGTCCCAGCGCATGAACTGCACCCGCACCGGCTTGCCCACGACCTGTGACATGATGGCGGCCGCTTGCGCCGCATCCTCGTAGCAGCTGTGCCCGAACGTGCCGGAGCCTTCGTAGTACTGCACGTGGATCTTCTCCGGCGGCAGCCCCAGCGTATCGGCAAGCATCCGGCGCGAATTGTAGACGTCCTGTGTCGACGATATCACGCGCGCTGCGTCCGGACCGACGTCCGCAATCGCGCAGTTAGGACCGAAAGGCAGATGGGCCTGATACGGCAGCTCGTAGGTCGCCGACGCCACATGCTCGGCTTGAGCAAACCCTTTGGTAATATCGCCGTCGTCGACCACCCGCGTGTCGGTCGTCTTGGCGGCGCGCATAACCTGATACAGGGAGGCATTGCCCGGCAGCGAGGCGCGCTTCTCCCAGGTCACCTTCAGAGCCTGCGCGGCGCGGACCGCATCCCATTCGCGCTCGGCAACCACACCAATGAAGTCACCCTTGCGCACGAGCCGCGCACCCGGAATGTCGCGGATCGTGGCTTGGTCGATATCAAGCGGCTTGGCCCCATAGCCATACGGCCCCTGCCCGCGCGGCCGCACGATCCGGCCATGCAGCATGCCGGCGACACGCACATGCTGCATATGCGTGTATTTGGCGGCGACCTTGTCGGGCAGATCGACGCGCGGCACACGCGTGCCGACGAGCTTGTATTGCTCGACGGCCTTGCGCGGGGCGGTGCCGGTGAGCTTCACGGCGAACGGCTTGCCGCCGAGAAGCTCGCCGTATTTGACCGAGCGGCCTGGATCGCCCGCGACGGAAACAACGCCGCTCGCAACGTTGAGCGAAGTAACCGGCGCGTTCAGGCGCGCTGAGGCAAGCTGCAGCAGAGCCTGTCGCGCCTCGGCGGCGGCCGCACGCAGCTGCGGTCCGCCGCGCTCGATCGAGGAGCTGGAGGTGGTGGCGCCCTGGTCCGGCGTGACATGCGTGTCGCAGCGCACCGCCGAGAGCTGGTGCATGTCGAGATCGAGCTCCTCGCCGGCAATCTGCAGCATTCCGGTCGTGTTGCCCTGGCCGAGCTCGCACTTGCCAAAAATGATCGTCGCGGTGTTGTCGGCGTGCACAGCGATCCAGCTGTCGATCAGCTTTGGATCCGGCGAGGCGACAGCATCAGCGCGGGCGGCGCTCGACAGCGCCGGCGACAGCGAGAAGCCGACGATCAGCGCGCCGCCGCCCTTGAGCAGATCGCGGCGCGAGAAGCCGGTTTCGCGCGCGAGGATCGTATTGATGCTGTCTTTCATGGCGTTTCTCCCGCCATGGTGCGGGACGCGAGCTTGATCGCCTGCATAAGCCGCGGATAGGTGCCGCAGCGGCAGAGGTGGCCGTTCATGTGCTGGCGGATCTCCGCATCGGAAGGACGTTCATTTCGCGCCAAGAGCTCGGAGGCCTTCACCACCATCCCGCTGACGCAGTAGCCACAGTGGGGCGCCTGCACCTCGATCAAGGCTTGCTGCAGCGGGTGGAGGGCGGGAGCCTGCGGCAACCGCTTCTGCTCCGCATGCCAATTCGCGAGCCCCTCGAGCGTGGTGATGGATTTGCCGACGACGCTCGCGACGGGGGTGATGCAAGAACGAATCTCGACGCCATCCAGCAGCACCGAGCAGGCACCGCACTGGGCAAGCCCACAACCGAATTTGGGCCCGCGCAGCTCAAGGTCATTGGTCAGCACGTAAAGAAGCGGGGTGCCCGGAGGTGCCTCGACCTCGGCCACGCGCCCATTCACCTTGATGGTGAGCGCATTGGTGGATGACTTATTGGTGCTGGACGCATTGGTGCTGGACGCGCCGCTATCCGGCGCGCGGTCGCGCCGCGGCTCTTCCACCATGGGCGTGCTCCTTTCCGGACGCTTGTCGATAATAAAGCGTAGCACTCGCCGCAGCGGGGGCAAGGGCTCAGCCGACAGGAGAACGCAAATTAGATCGCAGGGTAGCTAAGACTGGGACACAACCGACTCTTTCTCCGGCGCACGCGCAAACGTCTGGCCGCGCCGTTGATAAAACCTCACCACGCGCCGCGCCGTATCTTGGCTGAGTGCTTCATAGCTCCTGCAAGCGTTCTCGAGCTGCTGCTTCGACAGGGCACGGCCAGGGGCGTCCATGACAAGCATGGCCTTTGTGGTCGCCCAAGAGCAGCCCGCGGCTTTGGCCAGGATGAGAATCATGTCTGTGCCCTTATCGAGCAGGGCCCGTTCGACCAGCTCCATCGGCAGGAGGCCAAGCATCGAAAGAGCGATGACGGTCCTGTGAAAGTGCTGCTCCGATGCAGGGGCGTGCACATTCGTTTCCGATAACCGGTGCGCCCGGAACAGACGCCGGAAGTCGCGCACCGAGCGAGGATAGTCGGGCAGAGACTCGCGCGCCTCCCTCTGCTTCTCCGTGGCGAGCTCATCGATGGTGTGGCGAATTGCCAGCCCGGCCGCGGGGGCCATGGCTTCGAGCTTCCGGCGCACCTCGGCTGACGCGGTCGCAAGCAGCTTCAGAAAGCATTGGTGCGGAATATCGCTACGTTCGGCGACGATCAACGCGAGCCTGCGATCGCGCTTAGCGCGATCAACCACACGCCCATAGCCAGCAAGCGAAAACCGCGCGCCGGCATTGCCGGCAACGCATCGGACGACGCGGCGATCGCCGCGTTCGACCAGGACGTCGGTGACCGCCTCGCTCAGCTTGATTCGCTGGGCGATAGCGTAGAGATGATCCTGCGTCTTGGCCTTGGCATTTGCGACGAGATCCGCATCGGATAGCTGCGTCGAGTGTGTCAAGACCGGGCGCGCGACCTCGATATCATCATCGAAAGCGAGCGTGCGGACAGTCTTGGGCGGCGCATTCGACAACGGAGCGAGGCGACCCGAGAGCCGCTTACGCGCTTCGGTCTCGATCTCGGCCATGAGACGCAACAGAACGTCATCGAACAGCTCGATCTCGGCACCACTATGCTGGTGCGAGCCGGCCACGAAAAGATCGGTGACCTGTTGCAGCAGCCCCAGCCGCTGGCGAACATTACCGGATGAAAGGCGCGCATCGATTTCGGCGAGAACAAGCCGGCATTCAGACATTGCGGACGACGGATGCGGGCCCTGCCCTCGAGGTTGCTCAGGGAAAGTTGGCACGGACGCCATCCTGCCAACGAGTGGTAAAAATAAGTTGCCACTGTCACGATACAAAAAGCGCTTAAGTCGGATGAAAAGCGATACGGATTAACTTGGTAAGTTTCGCCTTTACGCGTGCAGGGCTCCCTCGCGGCGGCTTAGCCTTGAACCTCCGGGCCCGCTCGGCCTCGATATGCGAGTGCCGCCGACTTGAGGTTCCTGGATCGCGCAAGTCCATCGGGACTTGAGGGGCAGAAGCGGCCGGAAGAGGTTTGCCACTTGGGTCTATCGGCAAGACCAAGGCGCTTCGGAGTCCACGCACGAGCCCCTTTCGCAGCCGCTGCGTGCTGGCGTAATCTCGGCACAGAAACGGTTAAGACAAAAGCATCAGGGAGAGACGCATGCGCCAGCCGCGGCTTGGAGTGGCTCGATGTTTTTCGCTCACAACGCTTCGTACGCTTTGCCTCGCCACCATCGGCATCGCCGCACTCGCCCCGACGCCGCCGGCAAGTGCCCGCGTGACCAAGATCGTGATCAAGACGGTCGAATCTCCGGCCTTTGGCGGTCGCGAATTCGGTCCCGTCGGCCAATATGAGCGGATCGGCGGCCAGATCATCGGTGAGGTCAACCCAGAAGACCGGCACAACACCATCATCGTCGATATCGGTCGAGCGCCGAAAAATCCGAACGGAACGGTGACCTATTCGACCGATTTCCAGCTTCTGCGCCCAATCGACCTCACCAAGGGCAGTCGCCGGCTCCTGTTCGAGATCACCAATCGCGGCCGCACCAATGCGCTGCAGATGTTCAATGACAGCCCGAGCGGCAATGACGTGACGACCGCCGGCGATCCTGGCAACGGCTTCCTGATGCGGCAAGGCTATTCGCTGCTCGAGACCGGGTGGGACGTGCCCCCACCTTCGGCCAAGCTCTTCACCATCAGCGTGCCGGTCGCCAAGAACCCGGATGGATCGACGATTACGGGACCGGCGACCGAAGAATTCGTCATCGACAAGAACGCGACGCCGGCGCTGGAGAAGCTCAACTACCCGGCGGCAAGCGCCGACAAATCGAAAGCCAGCCTGACGGTGCGCAAGAACTACGCCGATACGCCGATCACGCTTCCCGAGTCGGCCTGGGATTACACGGATGCGAAGCTCAATGCCGTCAAATTGACGTCGGGCAATTTTGGCGGTCCGGGCTCATTCGGGCCGACGGCACTCTACGAGTTCACTTACATTGCGCGCGATCCGACCGTCTTAGGGTTAGGCTTCGCCGCGCTACGCGACATCGCGACCTTCCTGCGCAACGCCCGGGCAGACGACACCGACACGCCCAACCCACTCGCTGGCGGCGTGCAATACATCTACACGTTCTGCTCCTCGCAGCCCTGTCGCACCATGCATGATTTCGTGCTGCTCGGCTTCAACGAAGCCGAAGGTCCCGCAGATGGGCCGCCCACCAAGGCCTTCGACGGCGTGCTCAACTGGAAGGGCGGCGGCAGCGGCATCTTCATGAACTACCGCTTCGGCCAACCGGTGCGCACCCACCGCCAGCACATCGCCCGCTGGACGCCGGAATTTCAATTTCCCTTCGCCGACCAGGAGGTGACCGACCCGGTTTCCGGCAAGATCGAATCCCGGCTCGATCGCTGCGAGGAGAGCAAGACTTGCCCGAAAATCTTCGAGACCAATTCGTCGAATGAATATTGGGCCAAGGCGGCCTCGATGCTGCAGACCGACAGCGAAGGTGACGATCTGCCGGGCCTAATCGATGTCCGTTATTATCTGCTCGCGAGCTTCCCCCACGGACCAGCCAATGGCCGCGGCATCTGCGCCCAGCCGCGCAACCCGCTGCAGCCCAACCAGGCGCTGCGCGCATTGCTGACGGATCTGGACGCCTGGGTGAGCAAGGGCGACGCGCCGCCCCCCGACCAGTTGCCCCGCGTGAGCAACGGCACGCTGGTGCGGCCGCTGCCGCAATCGGGCGTCGGCTTCCCGCAGATTCCGGGCGTGATCTACAACGGCGTGCACCACACCGGCGACCTGCTCGATTTTGGCAAGGATTTCGACAAAGGCATTCTCGCAGTGCTGCCGCCGCGGCTCGTCGGCACGCCTTATCCGGTCTTCGTGCCCAAGACCGACGCCGACGGCAACGATATCGCCGGCATTCGCATGCCACAGGTCGCAGTGCCGGTTGCAACATATACGGGCTGGGCGCTTCGCGCCGACGGGCTCGACGGCTGCGATGCCGCCGGGCAGAAGATCGATTTCGCCAAGACCAAGGCGGAGCGCCTAGCCTCCGGCGATCCTCGTCCCTCGCTCGAGGAGCGCTACAAGGATCATGCGACCTATGTGGACGGCGTGCGCCGCGCCGCCGAGAGCCTCAAGGCGCAACGCTTCATGCTGGAGGAGGATGTGGCCGCGACGATTGCGGCCGCCGAGGCCGCCAAGGTACCGTAAATCCCGTGAGGGATTGAACATCGAAGCGCTCGGGCGGCACAAGGGAGCCCCAACGTTCACGCCAGCTCTTAGGGCGGCCCTCGTGGCCGCCCAGCCGGCGATCAGACAGCGGGTTCGCGCGCTCTTGGTGTCGACGCGAAACCAGTATTCTGTAGGAATTCGGTCCGCAGACGCTGCGCGGCTCCCTGTGCTTGCGTTGCCATTGCGATGCACCAAGCGTAGGACAGCGGACTTTCAGGATCAGGCTGAGGGCGCCTGATCTTTTTCAGAACATCGGACGGGCCTGATCGCATGACAATAGGGAACCAGGAGAGCGTCGCTGCGAAAAGTGGCGCCGCTGCCGCATCGGATTCAGCGAACCAACCCAAGCCATTTCTGCTCGACCCCTACCGTGAATGGGCTGAAGGCGAAGGCATACCAATCCATCTCGACTTCGGTCATGACCTGATCACTCTGGAGACGGGCCCATGGGACCGCTATGACGCCCGCGGCTGCTTTGCCTTCACGCACGGCGCCGGCGATTTCATGAGCAATTATGTGATCGAAGTCCTGCCCGGCCGCAAGACGCGCCCCGTCCGGCATCTCTATGAGGCGTTCATTTATGTGCTGACCGGCAGCGGTTCGACAACCGTCTGGCTGCCCAATGGTGACACGCGCAGTTTCGAGTGGGGACCGCGGGCGCTGTTCGCAATCCCGCTGAATTGCCAGTATCAGATTTTCAACAATTCGGGACGGGAGGCGGTGCGGCTTTCATGCACACATGACGCTCCGATCACGCTCAATCTTTATCACAATGTCGACTTCGTGTTCGACAACCCGTTCGCGTTCCCGGATCGAGCCGGCGTGACGAAACACTTCGAAGGCGAAGGGGACCATCGTACCTACGTCACCAGCCTCAACAAGGGCACCCGCAACGTCTGGGAAACGAACTTCGTCCACGACCTCACCAGCTTCAAGCTCTATGAGCTCGCAGCGCGCGGCAAGGGCTCGACGAATGTCAGCTTCATCCTCGCCGACGGAACGATGCACGCGCATTGCTCGCAAATCCCGGCGGGTCGGTACAAGAAAGCGCATCGGCACGCGGCCGGCACGCATGTCCACGCGGTCGACGGCGAGGGATATTCGCTTCTCTGGTACGAGGGCGATTCCGAATTCAAGGAATTTCCGTGGAAGCACGGATTCATGTACACTCCGCCCTTCTGGATGTTTCATCAGCACTTCAACACTTGCCCCAAGCCTGCTCGCTATCTGGCATGCAGCCTCGGAAGCAGGCGCTATCCTTTCATCTCGCTCCGTCGCAAAAGCTCGGAAGGAGGCGGGGCGGTATCCGTGCAGCAGGGCGGACGACAGATCGAATACGAGGACCAAGACCCGCGGATTCATCGCAAGTGGCTCGAGGCTATCGCCAAGACCGGCGTGACGTCCGAGATGGGCGATATCTTCGACGAGCCCGCGATACTGCGATTGCCGGCGGCATCCTTGACCGGCGTCATTCAAACTCCAAAGTCCATCGGACCTGCGACTTGATGCACGACTTCGAGCTTGAGCACGAGCACGATGATCTTTCGGAGGAAGATCGCGCCGCTATCGAGCGAACCATTTGGGAGCAGGACACCCTTTCGCTCACGACGGTGGGCATCGATATCGGCAGCTCGACATCGCATCTGCTGTTCGCCCGAGTCACGTTGAGACGCCAGACTCTCGGACTGTCGAGTCGCTTCGAGGTCGTCAATCGGGAGGTCATTTGGCGCTCTCCCATCATGCTGACACCTTTTCTGCCTGACGGCAGCATCGATGCCCATTCGCTGGAGCACTTCGTGCGGCACGCGTATCACCATGCGGGCCTGCGTCGCAGCGATGTCGACAGTGGCGCCGTGATCCTCACCGGCGAGGCCATCAAGCGCAAGAACGCCCGCGCGATCGATGAGATCTTTGCCGAGGAGTCCGGAAAATTCGTCTGTGCCACGGCGGGGCACAAGCTCGAATGCATTCTGGCCGCGCACGGATCCGGCGCGACGGCGCTGTCGCGCCGGCGTCCCGGCTATGGGCTGCATGTCGACATCGGCGGCGGCACGACAAAGCTCGCGCTCGTTCACAACGGCACGGTCGTAAGCGTGGCGGCTTTCGCCTTGGGCGGCCGACTCATCGCTCAGGACGCGGCGGAGAAATGGACACGGGTCGACGATTCGGCGCGAGCTGTGGCGCAGGAACTCGGCATTTCCGTCGATCCGGAGAGCCTGGCCCACGTCACCACGCGGCGGGCGATCGCCCATCGGCTGGCGACCATCGCGGTCGACCATATCGTAGGTTCGCCGCTTGATGCACTCGGCCGCGCGCTCGAGCTGACTGAACCGCTGGCGCGAACGACAGCACCGGAATTTCTCACCTTTTCAGGCGGAGTTGCTGAATACATATTCGGCCGCGAGACGGCTGAATATGGCGATATCGCGCAACTGCTTGCAACTGAGATTGTCGGCCAACTTCGCGCGCGCCTTTCGATTCCCGTCATCGAACCGGCGGAGCGCATCCGGGCGACGGTTATCGGCGCCTCGCAATTCACCGTTCAGGTCAGCGGCAAGACCATTTATCTCTCCGATCCAAGCGTGCTGCCGGTTCACAACGTCCCGGTCGTCCATCTCGGTCTTTCCCTGTCCGACCAGATTGACGTCGATCAAATCGTCAAAGCCTTGCAAAAAAGCGCAACTCTGCTGGATGTCCAACCAGACTCCCGGCTGGCCTTGGCGTTCCGGTGGGACGGACCGCCGGAGTATGGGCGACTGGCCGCGATGGCTCGAGCAATCATGACTTTTGCCGCGCCCTCGGGTCGACGAGATCAGCTTCTGGCTCTGATGATCGACGGCGACATTGCGCGGGGCCTGGGGCGGCTTCTTGTCAATGAGCTGGGTGTCGAGGGCCAGCTCATCTCGATCGATGGGGTGCAATTGCGCGAGCTCGACTTCGTCGATATCGGCGAGATGCTCGATCCCCCCGGCGTGCTGCCGGTGGTGATCAAGTCGCTCCTGTTTTCATGACGGAATCGCGTCGTAAGCTCACACCGACTTGCGCATCCTGATCTCGATGCGGCGGCGCTCGCGCACGTCGCCGCCGTGGGAGTCCCAGTGGGTGATCCGCCCGTCGGTGTCGATGAGCTGCGCGGCGGAGAATGGCAGGATGCGGAAATTCTTGAGCCGCGGATCGGCCGAGAGCTTCTCGACCACCGACAGCGCGCGGGCAAGCCCTAAGCCCGCATTGTCGGCCCATTGCAATGCGCCGGCGCTGTTCGCGCCGGTGGTGACCGAGGACAGCGTTCTGTCGAGATTGGATGCGCGGCCGTTCACCGGCTGCTCATCGGTATGGCCGATCACCTCGATCACATCGACATCGTAGGAGTCGGCGATCTGCAGAAGCTTGTCGACCACGACGGTGCGCAACTCATTGGCAAAATTGGGCGTCAGCTCGGCGCTGCCGGTGGCGAAATAATAGCCGCCGGCCTCGCTCAAATTGATGATCGGCGGCCAGTTGTGGCCCTTCTTGGCTTCGGCTTCCTCGACCGGCTTGGGGGCATCGAGGCCTTTCTCGATGAGCGCGGCGATATCCGCAGGCGTGGGATCGCCGAGCTGCCTTTTGGCGACGACGGCGTCGATGGCGGCGAGGAAGGCGAGCGCTCGCGTGGCCTTGTCGGGATCGACACCCTTTCGCAGCAGCTGCTGCAGCTTGGCCACCAAGTCCGGATCCTGCAGCATGGCCGGCGAGACGCCTTGCTGCTCCATCTTGGCGATCGCGTCCCTGCTGTCGACGAGCTTGCGCCAGAAGTCATCGATCTCGCTCTCAGAGCTGAGCTTGGCGCTCTGATCGAGGAGAGATGAGAGCTCGCTGCTGTGACGCAGGCTCGCGAGCTCCGCCCGGCCGGCAGCAGCCGCGGATTCGGCTTGCTTCATGCGCAGCAGGGCGTCGTTGCGCTTGGCGCGCTCGCTTGTGAGCGCGACCCCGACCGCAATCAAGAGACAGAACACCAGAAGCAGCATGATCTCGGCCATGGTCAGGCCGAGCACGAGACCTTGTCGATAGGACGAGGTTTGCCGATCGATGATGTCGGTCATTGCTCGATGGTCTCCCATTCCCGCCGCTTTTGCGGATCACGCAACTCGCCCACGATCCCGGCGATACGCTCCGCCGCCATGGCGAGCGTGCGCGCCCGTGCCTCGATCGCCGGGAGCGCCTCGCCCAGCTGATCGGTGCGGATCGCCATTTCCACCCCGGACTTGAGCAACACGTCGGTGAAAGTCTGCATGGTGCCGTCGGTGCGCTCCAGCATCCGGGTCAGCCCCTCGGTGCAGGCTTCAGAGCTCGCCTTGATCTCGTTCAACACTTCCGATGTCGCCTTGATCATCGCCGCAGCCCATTCGAGCGCTGCCCGGTTGGCGGACGCCGTCGCGTCGAAATCCTGTCGCAGCACCGCGACAAGGTCGAGCGACCGCTCGGTAGCCGAATTGGCAAGCGCAAGCGCATCGGTCACCGATTTGGTCTGGGCCTCGGAGTGGGCGGCAATGCGCTCGGCGGCAAGCGTGAGGGCCCTTGTGACCGGTTCGAGGCGTGCCGCAACGCCCTGCTCGGGCGTCGTGACCGCGCCGAGCCTGCTCGCGACCGCATCAAGCGCACCGGAGATCACCCCGACCCGGTCCGACAAGCGCTCGGTCTCGCTCGATAGCTGCTCGAAATTGGCAGCGAGCGCCCCGTCCATGCTGCGCGTCACCGCGCCGGTGGCATTGCCCAGCTGCCGCGCCGCCGCCTCGACCGGCACCGCCAGGCGATCCGTGACTTCCTCGAGACTCGCGAGGAGCTTGGCGACGATGTCGTCGAAACGCTCGGTCATGTGATTGAAGGAATCGGCCGCCGACTGTTGGGCATTGCGGCGGAAATAGGCGAACTCGACCACGCTCGCATCGAGCTCGCGCCGCACCCGGCGCGCCGCCTCGGCGAGCTCAAGCCGCATCCGCTGCTCGACCTCGACGGGATCGCGGCGCATCTGATTAAAGATGACACGCAGTGCGACGCCCGCGATCGTCGAGCCGATGGCGATGCCGAAATTCTGCACGATCTCCTCGGCGGCGCGATTGGCCGAGAACTGGTAGAGCGAGACGCCGAGACTCGTGAGCGTGAACAGGAATCCCATGTAGTAGAGATTGTCGCCGGACTGATCATCGCGCAGGCGCAGGCTGCGCGACAGGCTGATCAGCAGCGCGTAGAGGATCATCGTGCCGACCGGCACGAATGTTACGTAGACTTGAGCAATGCCGCCGAGCTTGGCCAATATGATGTAGGCGCAGCCGGCCGCCACGAAGGTGGTGAACACAGCGACATTGCTGAAGGACGACGAATGGTCGGGGTCGCCCAGCGGTCCGCTCTCGGCGTAGTTCCTCACCACCTAGCCCACCCCTTGCAGCTTGTTCGCCTCTTTCAGCCGGCCGTTGTTGTCGTGGATCCAGTCGGCCCAGAAGCGGATGTGGTCGGCCGAGTTGATAGGCTTGGCGGTCTTGCGCTGGATGTAATAGATGATCACGTTGGCGCCGTGCAGGTCCGTCCGCACGTTCTTGTAGGCACGCGAGGCCTTGAATCGGTCGAAGGAGAGATCCCCGGTGTACTGCGAATAGTCGGCTCCATGCTGCAGCATGTCGGAGACGAGCACGAGCGTCTTGGGAACATTCTCGACATTGCGTCCGGTGAAGCGCTCGAGCGCGATGCGCTGGATGGTCTCCATTATCGGCGAGGTTTTGCCGGGCAACGGCGCGAAGCTGGCGTCCAGCGCCGAATCCAGCGGCGAACGGAATTCTTCGAGCCATCGCTGCCGCGCCAGGCGCGGATTGGCGGTGTATTCGCTGAGCCCACTGCCGTCGCCCGGATTGCATTTGGAGAAGATCATCCGGCCATCCGGGGTCTTCGCATCGAGCAACCTGATCTCCAGAAGCTCGTACGGCGCCAGCGTCTCCGCCATGTCGGACAGTGCGCTCCTGATCTCCTTCTTCGCGGCATCCGGGATCTCGTCGGTCGAATCGAGCAGCACCACGTCGACCGCGCGCGGGCCGTCGACCGGGCACAGCGAAGTTTCATCAAGCGTCGGCGGCCGTGCCACCGTCGCATACACGTAGGCGCCGGCTGCCAACAGGCCCAACGCCACCACCGCCAAGGCGCCTCCGAGCAAATGCTTGCGCAGCTCGCCCGGATCGCCGCTACGCCGCCTTCGCGCTGCTCGCGACAACGGGTTCCTCCTCGACGAAATTGTCTATCTCTCGGTAGCCGGCGAAGGCCTGTTCGAACTCGCCATGGATCGCCTCGATCTGCCCGACCAACAGCGCCTGGGACTCCGCTATGGCGCGGCGCAGGTCTTCGCGCGCGGTCGAATCCGGCATCTCCGGCTCGACCGGAATCTTGTCGAGCACGTAGGACTCGGCGAAGCGTTGCGGCGGGGGAGTCCGGCGCAGGCCCCGATTGGCCTCGCGATAGATGGAAAGCAGCGCGTTGACCGCGCGGTCGAGATGCGCCTGATGCGCCGCGAACAGGCGGACCAGGCGAGCCCGGCTCTCCAAGATCGAATCGTGCTCCGAGCGGCGGATCGACAGATCGCGGTTTGCCTCCTCGAGGATCTCGATCGCCTCGTCGCGGATATCCAGCAGCCGCTCGATCAGCTCGCTCTTGCGCCGAATGTACGCCTCATGGGCGTCGGCGCGTCGCTTCTCCAGGCTGGCATATCCAGGATAGGGATCGAAGATGAGGAACGAATCGGCGAAGGCGATCAGCGAGCAAAGGACGCCGAGGCCAAACAGCAGCCAAGACTTGAAATCGACAAGCGCCAGCGGTGCGGTGCGCAGGCGACGAAGCACCTCTTGCCCCGCATCGCTGATCATGGCGGCGGAAACCTCGCGATAGTGGGCGAGCGAAAGATTGATGGCGATGAGGAGCGCGATATAGACGAACAGCGCCAGCACGCCGAACAGCTTGCGGAACGGGTTGCGATGATTGATCTCGCGCACCCCGAGGACGGCGATGAGAAAAGCGACCCCGATATTGAGCAGCGCGAATGTAAGGGCCTCGGACGCGCCGCCCAGGTAGCCGAGCTCGTTGCCCTTGGCGAGGAAAAAGCCGTTCAGGAACACCTCGAAGACGAAAAGGATGAGCAGCACCCCGACCTTGACGGTGAGATTGCCGCCCGAGGCCCAGCGCGCCGTCCGCCGCAGATTGTGCCGCCGGCGGAACTCGTCGCGCTCGATCTCAAGATCGCGCAGATGCCGGCGCAAGTTGTGGAGCTCGTCCCGGCCCTGTGAGGCCTCGGCGCGAAACTCGGTCACCGCCGCCGGCGCCGCCTGCCGGATCGCGCCGAAGCGGCCGTCGAAATCGAGTCCGGCGAGCCGCTCCTTGTAGGTGCGGATCTGGTCAAGCAGCGTACCGTGCGCCGAGATCTTCTCCGCCTCGACCCGCTCGACAATGGCGTTCTCCACGTCGTCGAGGCCGAGGGTGTCGGAGGCAGGATCCTCCCGCGAGCCGCGCTCTGCGCCGGTCTTGGCAAGGCTCATGTCCGCCGCGAGCTTGTCGGTGTTGAGGACCGGGAAGACGTCCAGCGTTACGCGATAATCATGTTGTTCCCGCTTCAGCCCATTGGCGAGCCGGCTGAGGGCGGACTTCGCTCTTGATTCCATCATTCCACCGGCCGAACCTGGCCTCCAATCTACCAACACAACCAAACATTGCCCGACGCACATGCGCTGTCGGCGTGGCCCCGCGTGACACGTCGCGACTGCGGCTTGGCAAAGCTTGCGAACCGTGCGGCCCGGCGCCCGATCGATAATCGATCGATGGCGCGAAGCGCGACCGGCCATCCTATGGCAAGCTCGTCAGCGCCCGGCGATTCTTCAGGCCATAGAATCGCGTCCGCGCCCGCATATGTCCAGAGGAAAGCGGGTCACTGTCCGGGCCAAATCCACTGCGCCGGCGGAGCCAAAGACGGCCACGCTCCACGCCATAATCACTAGTAGAATCAGCGCATTACGGCCTGAATATGGCACCCGCCCGCAGGCCGGCCGAGGTCATCAGGGACCCTGGTTCCTCCGGCGCGACAAGTTGCGCCCATGCCTATCGCGCCTTGGCGAGAATGTCCTGCACTCGCTTGCGCTGCTCAGGTGTGATGTTGCTCACCACATCCCGCGCATTGCGATAAGTGGTATCGGCATCGAGGTAGTTGATGTAGCGCTGGCTCTTTTCGCCCTCGGCAACCAGCTCAGGCGCCGTCAACGTCGCCTTGACGGCGCCCTGCAGATAGGTGAGCCGGCCCTGCGCCATATTCGCCGGCACAAGCAGGATCCGGCCCAGATCCTCGAGCTTGGCGCGGAACTCGAACAGCCATTGCTGATCCGCTGTCAGGGGCAGCGCCTCGAATATGGTCTCGGTGTCGGGAAAAAAACGGGAGCGCACGCGCCCCATGGCGGCGACGGCGTGTAGCTGTCCGCTCATCGCATAGTTGCTGGCCGAGGTGTCGGAAACGTAGATCGCGTCCATCTCGCCTTGCGTGACCGCGAGCGCGGCCTGGTTGCTGCCCGCATATCCGAGCACCACGTGGCAATCGAGTGCGAGCGCCTCGCATGTGAACGCCGCGCCATCGGAAAGGCCGTCGGCCGGACCGCCGGCTGCCCAATTGATCTTCTTGCCGAGCTTCATCGCGTCCTGAGGTGTCCTGATCGCGGAAGCCGGTCCAACCAGCCACATCCAGGGCGAGGCCGCAACCGTGCCGAGATAGCCGAATTGCCCGAGATCGAAGCGGACTCCCGGCTGCCCCGTGAGCTGCGAGAGCGCCGCGCCGGTACCGTTGACGATCATCATCGTGAGCCCGTCCGCAGACGTCGTGGCAAGGCGATTGAGCGCCACCAATCCGCCGGCCCCGGGCTGGTTCTCGACTACGACGCTTGCACCCAGCATCTTGGAAAGATGCGGCGCCAGCATGCGCGCATAGGTGTCATAGCCGCCGCCGGGTCCGTAACCGACCACCAAATGGACGGTTCTGCCGGCGAAGAAGGCGCGCTCATTGTCTTGCGCGGACGCGGCGAGCGGCGAAAGCGCGAGGGCGGTCAAAGCGCCGGCGAGCGAGCAAGCAGCCCTCATCCAAGGTCGCCTTGCAGATTTCATGCATCTCTCCCTCGTGCGCGAATACTTAACGGTAAACAACGTGCCATTCCATTCCGGATCGCGGCGCGGAACGCGTCCGTCACGCGTTCCGGCCGCTTGCCGCCGGCAGCGCCAAATCGGTCACGCAGCCGGCCCGACGGCCTGATCTGGCCAGGCGATCTCCCCCGCCGCAACATCTGGTCAGGGGCTCGCAAACCCTGTACGGGTTGCGCGCCGGACCCGCAGGCTGCTGCGGCAAAGCCGCCAACGAGAAAAGGAGACAGGGGAACGCCATGAAGGCTGTCGGAACAGGCTTGGCCCTGCTGATGCTGGCAGGCGCTGTAGGGACTGCTTTTCATCCGCAGACCGCACAGGCTCAGGACTTGTCCGGGCGGCCGATCCGTATGCTGGTCGGGCTCGCGGCCGGCGGCGCGACAGACGTGATGGCACGCGTGGTCGCACAGAAGATGAGCGAGGGCCTGCACACCCCCGTCGTGGTAGAGAACAAAGCCGGAGGCAACTTCATCCTTGCTCTGCGCGAGCTCACGTCCTCCCCGCCTGACGGCCACACGTTGTTCTTCATCTCGACCTCGACGCTGATCGCACAGCCGCTCTACCCCAATTATCCGTTCGATCTTACCAAGCTCACTCCCATCACTGAGGTTGCAACCGGGCCGCTGATCCTGGTGGTCCGCAAGGATCTGCCGGTCAAGAACCTTCAACAACTCGTCGCTTATGCCAAGCAAAATCCCGGCAAGCTCAGCTTTGGGGCCGGCGGCGGCAGCGGCTCTTCGCTCTTCTTCGCCACCGAGCTCTTGAAGATGAAAACCGGGATCACCGCCGCGACGATTCCATATCGCGGCGCCGGCCCCGCGCTCAATGATCTCCTGGGCGGCCATATCGACGGGATGTTCGACGCCATGCCGGTGATGTCCAATCAGGTCAAAGCCGGAACCGTCACGCCGATCGCGGTGACGAGCGCACAACGCTCCGCCGCTCTGCCGGCGGTGCCGACCGTAATGGAGCAAGGTGTGCCGGATTATGAAATCGCAGGCTGGTTCGGCATGCTGGCCCCGACCGGCACGCCGCCGGCGATCGCGCAGCGCCTGCGCGAGGAGGTCGCCAAGGCGGTCGCCGCTCCCGACGTGATCGCGCAGCTCGATTCTCAGGGTATGCAACCGCTCGCCTCGCAGCCCGCCCAATGGCACGATTATCTCGAGGCCGAGCTTGGTCGCTACGCCAAGATCATCAAGGACGCCAACATCAAACCAGACTCTGAATAACGCTCTTCCTCTCCTGTCATGGCCGGACTTGTTCTGACTTGTTCCGGCCATCTCGCCAACGAGGGCGCAGTGCAAATCTAAGCGAGATCGCCGGGTCAAACCCGGCGACGACAACGCTTGTGGCCTCTCGTCGCCGTCACCCATCATTCGTCAAGGACACCCCATGCCAGCCCGCGGTCCCTGGATCGACCACTTCGGCGAAAACTTCCTGTGGTCGAACGCGACCCTCATCATCAAGGGGATGGCGCCCTACGGCGTCGTTGCACTCGAGGAGATGGATCGCGCGTGCGAGCGGCTGAGATTGCGCCAGCACGAGCCGCAGGCTTGGTGGGAGGAATGGGGTGCGCTTGCCGCACAAGTGGAGCAAAAGGCCAAGGCTGCCGCCGCAGCCGGCCGCCGCCATACCGCGGGCGACTATTTCCTGCGTGCCGGCAACTACTACTACAACGCCGAGCGCTTCATCCTGCCGGGCGTGGAAAAGCGCGAATGGGGAGCCAAGGCCTATCGCTGCTATCATGAAGGAATCCGCCTGCGGTATCCGAACATCGAGTTCGTCGAAGTGCCGTACCAAGGCACGACCTTGCCGGCGCTGTTCATGAAGGCGCCCGTCGCCGGCCCCGCCCCGACCGTGGTCATTGTCAACGGCATGGACAACGCCAAGGAGATGAGCATCTTTTTTGCCGGGCTCGAATTCGCCCGCCGCGGCATGCATACGCTTGCCATGGACGGCCCGGGCCAGGGCGAAAGCCTGCGCATGCGCGGCATTCACAGCCGCTACGATTACGAGGTGCCGGGCGCCGCCGCCTTCGACTATCTGGCGGGTCGCAGCGAGGTCGACACCAAGCGTGTTGCCATCATGGGCTACAGCTTCGGCGGCTACTACTCTTCTCGGATCGCCGCTTTCGAGAAGCGTTACGCGGCCTGCATCGCGCTCTCGGCCCTGCATTGGGATTTGGCCGCCTGGCAGCAGCGCATCCTGGAGAAGAACCGGAGCGATCCAAAATCAGTCGCGCAGTCCAACTTCCAGTTCCAATGGGTGGTTGACGCCAAGACGCCCGAAGAAGCAATCGAGATCGCCAGGAAATTCTCGCTCAAGGACGTGGCCAAGAACATCACTTGCCCGTTCCTCGTGACCCATGGCGGCAACGATCGCGTCGTGCCGTGCGAGAATGCGCCAAAGCTATTCGACGCCGTCGGCTCCACGCGCAAGACCATCAAGGTCTTCACCGCGGACGAAGGCGGGGCCGAGCACGCCCACGTCGACAACCGCCAGGTCGGCATCGATTTCGCAGCCGATTGGCTGATGGAGAACTTCTGACAGAGCGCGGCTAAGCCGGCAGGCTCCATCCGGACTGGCGCAGGCGCTCGGCGCCTGCCGGTCCGGTCATGAAGGCGATGAAGTCGGCCGCTGCGACCGGGAGGGAGGCATTCACGGCAACCGCCGCCGAATAGACGGTCACGAGCTGCAGCTCGTCCGGCAGGAACCCCGCAAAGGCAACACCCGCGATACCGATCAGCTCCGCCGCCTGCGTTATGCCGAGCGTGGCGCGGGACGAGGAAACGGCGCGCACAACGTCCGCCCCGGTCGCACACAGCACCCCCTTGGCACGAACTTCCTCGGCGATGCCGAGCCGTTGGAACAGCCGTTCGATGAACGGCCCCGAGGTGCCGCCGCCGTGCGGATCGATGGAGGCGACCGTAGCTCGGCGGAGCGCCGTCCGTACGGCATCAGAGCTGTCAAGATCGGGTAGCGCTGCGCCGGCCTTGACCGCGATGCCGAGCCGCATGCCGCCGATATCGATCTTGCTCGAGGCGACGACACGTCCTTTGCTGGCCAGGCTGTCGATGCCGACCGACGAGGTCATGACGACGTCAGCGGCTTGGCTCGCCTCGAGCTTGGACGCAACCCCACCCGCATTCGTGATCACGAAACCGACGCGCCGGCCGCTCCGCGACTCATAAGCGAGTGCCAAATCCTTGAGTGCATGCTCGTAGACACCTGTCGCGATGACACACAGTTCCTTTGCTTCTTCATTTCCCATCGCGGAATCCCCAGCCGATTTCACGCACCGCAGCAGGCTCGCAATCGCCCGCTCTTTCGATAGAATGAATGGGCGAACATGCGCAACCGGCTTTCGGGCCGCTCGAGCACCATGAGAGGGACACCATGGGGAAGATCGTGACTGTTGTCGCTGTGATCGTATCGGTGGGGTGGGGCACCGCACTGGCCCAAGACCAAGGGGCCACGACTGCAGCCCCGCAGGCCGATCAACAGCCGGCGCAATCGCCAGCAGTCGGCAAGCCGGCGGTCAAGAAGATCGCAGCGTTCGTTCATACCCACCGACGGCCGCGTGAGTGGTATGATTGGTACTATTGGCCGTGGAACTTCATTCCCGCCAACCTGCCCCGCGACTCTCGCCACCGTCGCCTATAAGCCCTGCCGTCCCGTCGCCGAGGGGTTTGCCGCAGTTTCGACGCCTTCTCGGTTTGATCTTAAGGGTGTGGCGTTCCAGCAAACGCCCGGGGGGTTGATTCGGCGCGACGCATTAAAGAGATTGACCGAAAGAGGACATTCATCCAAAGCGGATGGCGAACCGCGCCAAGTGAGACGAACGAAAGACCGAACCAACAGAAGCTGCAGACGAACAAGGGCAGAGACGAACAAAAGACAGAGACGAACGAAAGACAGAGACGCACATAAATGACATTACGGCCGTGTAAACCGGCGGGGCGGATTTCGGAGGTGCTGGGGGCAGTCTCCTTCAGCAGTTCCCTCATTGTTGTGGCATCGGCGTTTGCTTTCCTGATGTTGTTTCCTGATCGACAGCCTGCGGCGTCGACCAAGCAAACGGCAACGGCGCAACGCGCCTCTCTGCGACCAGTGCTCTCGGGAGGAGGGCCGCCTGGCGGGCACGCCATGCCGGCCACGCCTGAAATATCTCAGCTTGATCCGGCCGAACCTTTATCGGCGCAGGAGGTTCCGTCCACCGACAGCGCACCGATGCCGGGCGGCCATGAAGAGGAAAACGTCGCTTCCCATCTCGTTCCCGATGAAGCCCCGAGCCCTGATCCGAAGATGGACGAGGTCAATCAATATTTGTGGGGGGTCTACCAGCGGACAGCAACGAAGCGCGACATCGGCGGTGATTTCACCTGGAAGGATGTCGCCGCAGCCGCGCACCTCGGAATGACGCTCGGGGATTATGTGATCGTGGGCATGGATCCGGATTTCCGCGAGCTCCTGTACCGAGCTGGCCTCGCCATGGATGCGGCCGGCTTGCACTGGACGATCCTGAGCGGGTTCCGTGACGATTATCGTCAGGAGCTTGCGACCGGATATAAGGCGCGGGTCGGCGATTCGCTGCACGGCGGCAGCTTGACGACCGGCGGATATGGGCACGGCTGCGCGGTGGATGTCTCTGACGCAGACGGCAAGTCAGTCCCGCTATGGAAGTGGGTCGACGCAAATACTGGCCAAATCAACCTGGAACGGCCCTTGCCGGGGATTGACCCGGCGCACGTTCAAGCGCGTGGACCTTGGCACGAGATCGCTGCAGCGCTGCGGCGCGACCGCCTCTCCAAGGAGATGCCCTCGGAGGACGTTCCGGCCGATACAGAGCTGGCCGACCTTTCAAGCGTCGCCCCCAGCGAAGACGACCTGAAGTGTATCGGCCTGCATCATCACCATGCGGAACCTCAGCTGGCGAGCGCGACGTCGGAACCGACCACCTTGGAGGCCGCGCGGGCACATACCGTCGAGAAGCTGTCGGCCAAGGTTGAGGTGAAGCCGGCCAAGGTGGAGGCCAAGCTGCCGGCGAGGGAAGAGGTCAAGTTGCCGGCCAAAGCGGAGCTAAAGTTGCCGTCCAAGTTGGAGGTGAAATTGCCGGCCAAAGCGGAGGTGAAGTTGCCGGCGAAGGAAGAGGCGAGATTGCCCGCCAGGGTAGAGAAGCCGCATCCGCGCGCGGGGACTCGGATCGCAGCGCGATCGCCGGCCGCCAACGCGAGCGAGGAGAAATTGCAGTCCCACGGCAAGGCCTCCGCCCGATCCATGCCGCGCCACGCCCTGCATAACCTTTCCCGTGCTTCCCGGGAAACCTGACGCCGCGGGGCTGCGGGCGCGCCGCCGACCGCGCGCCGGCCGCCACGCGCCGCCACCTTGAATCCGATGCATGCGGCTGCCATTGACATCCGAACCGGATGTTTCGGCCAGCCGAGGCAGCGAGCGGGAGGCGGCAAGTGATCAAAGGACAGACGGTCGAGATCAGCGACCAGACCCCCTACCAGAGATGGATCGCCTCCCAAGGCATCCCGGTCATCCGCGATTTCTATATCGAGGATCTGCGCAAGGTCGTGCTCGCCCCCTGGGATTGGAAAGGCGGCAGCGGCGCCTATCTCAACCTGATCGGAACCGGCGACTCCAACGACGCCTATATCGCCGAAATCCCGCCCGGCGGGAGCCTCAAAGCCCAACGGGTATTGTTCGAGGAGCAAATCTTCGTCATCGAGGGCAACGGCGCGAGCACGATCTGGAACGACGAGAACAAGAAGGTCACATTCGAATGGCAGGAGGGCAGCCTGTTCTCGCCGCCGATCAACGCCTTCCGGCAACATTTCAACGGCAGCGGCACGCGCCCGGCGCGGCTCTTGGCGGTCACCTCGGCTCCGCCGGTCATCAACATGTTCCGCAATCTCGACTTCATCCTCGCCAACAATTTCTCTTTCAGCGATCGGTTCAACGCGGAGCCGGACAGCTTTTCCGGCGAAGGGCTATCCTACAAGGTGAAGTCCGTCACCGTCTGGGATACCAACTTCGTGCCGAATGTGCGCACGATCCCGCTCCATCTGCGCAGCAATCGCGGCGCCGGCGGCAGCTTCCTGCAAATCGAGCTCGCCGAGAACGCCATGACCGCGCACATTTCCGAGTTTCCGGTCGGCACCTACAAGAAGGCGCACCGGCACGGCGCCGGCGCCCACGTGGTCATCATCGGCGGTGAAGGCTATTCCTTGATGTGGCCGGAAGGCGAAAAGGTGCAGCGCTTCGACTGGCGCGACGGCAGCATCATTGTCCCGCCCGAGAGGTGGTTTCACCAGCATTTCAACACCGGAGCACAGCCGGCGCGCTATCTCGCGCTGCGCTGGGGCAGCCGCAAGCACGCCCGGCCGCTCGGGCAGAGCTATGGCACCGACGAAAGCGTCAAAGCGGGTGGCGATCAGATCGAATATGCGGACGAGGACCCGCAGATCCGCGCGCTGTTCGAAGCCGAGCTCGCCAAGCGCGGTGTTGCCTGCCACATGGGCGAGGTCATCGCCGCGGCAGGTTCGTGAGCGGGCCCTGGATTTACGGCTTGCGCTCGCCGTCGGCCAGCATCGCCTCATAGCCCATGGTTTCCATGACCTCGAAGACGGAGCGGCCGGCGCGAATCGCGGCCGCCATAGCGGCTTCCCGCTCGGCCAGCACTTCCGCCTGCGCGAGCACTTCCATCTCCTTGCTCCGCGGCACGAACACCACGCCGCTCGCGTCCGCGATAACGAGGTCGCCAGGGTGCACCTGCACGCCCGCAAACGCGATCTCTTCGTTGAACGACTGCTGCATGATCCGGCCGCGCGCCGTCACCTGCACCGCGGCCCGCCCGTAGACCGGGAAATTGAGCTCACGGCTCTCATCGAGATCGCGGCAGGCGCCGTCCACGATCACGCCGCGCAGTTGGCGGACCTGCGCCGCAAGGGACAACAGACCGCCCCAGGCCGCTACATCGATGCGCCCGCCGTTGTCGACCACGATCACGTCGCCCTCCTTGGCGGCCGCGATCGCGGAGGTGCAGAGATGTTGCTTCGGCCGCTCCAGCCCGGCCGGCTTGATCTTGACCGTGACACAGCGTCCGGCAATGCGCGGGCATGGCCACAGGGGACCGACGCCAAGCACCGCCCCACGCAGATTCAATCGATCGAGCGCATCGGATACCGCGCAGGTGTCGAGTTTCTCCAGCCGCGCAACGGCTTCATCCGCAATCATCTGGTCCCGTCTCCCCTTGTCGGCCCGCGAAGCTCATATCCTGCACTCCGGGCAGACTCGTGCTATGTTGATATCGGCAACATCATCAAGAGCCTAAGGGAGCGAAACGATGAGAAAAACGGCTTTCGGCCTTGCCGCGATCGCCATGCTGATGGCGGGCCCGGCTTTTGCGCATCATTCGTTCGCGATGTTCGACCAATCCCAAGTGCTCTATCTGTCGGGCACCGTGAAGGAGTTCGAATTGGTCAATCCGCATGCGTGGCTGCAGCTGGTCGTCAGCGACGGCAAAGGCGAGGCGGCGACCTGGGCGTTCGAAGGCGGCTCGGTGGCGCAACTGCTCCGTCTCGGCTGGACCAAGGAAAATCTCAAAGCCGGCGACCAGGTCGAGGTCGGCTACCGTCCGATGAAGGACGGCTCGCGCGGCGGGCAGCTTATGAGCGTCAAGCAGTCCAACGGCCAGAGAGTCTGCTCCAATCGCGGCTGCGGCGACGGCACCGGCGAGATCATCGGCCCGCAATAGCGCCGAACCCCGGTCGTCCCAGCGAAAGCGAAAACGGGGATCAGCCGCTTCGCAAAGTGCTCTTGATATTCTCGCTTTCAGTGTTTTCCGGAGTGGCTGGATTCCCCGCTTTCGTGGGAATGAGCGGGGAACCGATTTGGCGCCAGTTTGATGGCGGCCGCGTTCGCCGCCTCAATCGAAGCGTCCGTCAGGCGGAAAGCGAATAGTTTGATCGAAGCGGGACGGCGTCGTCATGTCCTTGTCGCCGCGGACCGGAAGCACCATCGCCTCGGCGATGTAGAGCCTGCCCTTGTGGTAGTAGAGCGACGAGCGCACGCGGCTTCCATCCTTGCGGTCGACCACCAGGGTGACGCCGAAAATCGACTTCTCGTCCTGATAGACGCGCGGGAAATCGGTGTAGATCACATTGCCGCGGCGCATCAGCTCGTAGCCCGCCTCGTTGAGGAAGCTCGCGCCCCTGTCGGCGTTGCCGCCGAGATCGACGACCGTCAGGCGATAGATGACATGATCGTCCTCGGCCGAATATGTTATCGCGGTAAGGCCTTTGGCCAGGATCGATTTGTAGGTCGACTGCGCGGCCGTGGGCTTCGCCGGAAACTGGATCGCGACGCCTTCCCCCGGATAATTGTATTCTTCAAAACCGGCCGATGCGGGACCGGCGGCCAGAAACAAGGCGACTGCAAGCAGCGCGAGATTGCGCATGATTTCCTCCAGGCTCGTCGCTTGAGAAGCCGAGCCTAGCACGAAGACGTGGCGGCCGGGGAGCGTGCCGTAGGGCATTGCTCGCGCTTCGGTCGGCCACGACCGATCCGGGCACTGGTCGACACGGTATGGCATTTATGCATCGGGTATCCGTGAGCGGACCGTGACGTGATGCGGGCTCAGGATGCAAGGGCCCCGATCTGGCCATCGCCATTCCGCGCGATGCGGATGATACCTTTGCTGGAACCAACCATCGTGGCCGCAATTTGCATTCCGTGGGGCCAACCCCAGTGTCGAGGCCATGCCAACATTGTTCCGATGGTTGCGGAACCTAGCGCTCCTGGCCACAGGCGTTTATCTGGCGATGCTTGCGCTCGCAAACCTCGTCCAGCCACAGCAGCGCGAAATGGTTGAGACCGTCCCGATTCAGCCCTTGCTGGCGAAGACAAAGGCGGAGCTGCAAAAGGTCCAGCCGCAACGCCTCTCAACTGCGTTCGAAAGCGAACCAAAGGTGCCCTAACCGCCCCTGCGGGCCACCTCCGGGACCGCGTTGAAGTCTCCGCCGAGGCCGGCGGATCGGCTGGCGCCCTCCTCGGAGAAACGCCCGCTCGCAAGGCAGGTACGGCCTTATTGCTGCTTTGATTTCGCGTTCTTGAAGTATCGCAAGTCCGGCGGCGGCTGGTTCTTCGCGGTCGGCATCAGCAAGCCGTCGGCGCTCAGATAATAGCTTTCGTTGCCGATCTTGACGTGGCTCTGCCCGTCCTCACACACATAATCGGTCCAAATCGCGCGCGGGTCGCTATCGCGGCGATAGCTCTTGGTCACCGTCCAGGGCCGGGTCAGCGCATGGTCGATGACGGTGATCTCGTCGTGGAGGAGGTTGCGATCACTCCGGTCGAGTGAAAGCCGCTCGGTGATAATACTTTGATTGTCGGCGTGCAGCGGAATACCGCTCGCATCATAGACGCGCGGCCCTTTGAAACCGCGAGTCTCGATCAGAAGCGTATCGTAGCGGCCGCTGCCCTGCTCGTCGCGCCATTTGCCCATCGACAAGCCCCGGTAAGAGGGCTCGAATTCCGCCGGCCAGTCGCGTCCATCCGTAAAGATGCGGCGTACGGTGAATTGCGTGTCGCTGGTGAGCATGTAGGTGACGCCCGGCGTGATGACGATCTCCATCGGCTGGAAGGCCATCATCATGGCCGGCATGCCCCAGGCGTTGCACCACCAGCCGGTGGTGGTTCCGAAGCCGCCGGACCGCTGATCCGCTTCGTTTGCGTCATAGACGGCCTGATATTCGGCAGTCAGCGGCGCTTGCTGGCCACGTCCGGGAGGTTTGCTGCCGTCGTAAGAAGGCTGGCCCGGAAACTTCTGCCCGGTCCGCGACCAGTGCCCCTTCCAGTCCGGATAGGGCGCGTCATCGAAAGCGCGCGCCGCAAAAGACCCGGCCAGGATGGCGGAGATGATGGCGGCCGCGACCAAATGCAGATGGCGCATAATTGTGCTCCTCGTGGGCGGGCGCTCCGGCGCGGCGACATCAAGAAGAAAAACGTGTCCTGGTCGCGCGCTCTAAGGGGCTACCGCCAACTCTCCTCGCAAAAGGATAGAGCCGATCGGCAGGGAGCACTACCGAGCGGTCAAACGGTCTATAGGCCACTATTCCTGAGACTTCTGGCCCTCGGCTCCTGCCCATGGCTGGCGCGAAAGCGAGGCCGCAAAGATCCGGGGCCGAATATCAAATTTCAGGACGATCTAACGGCGGACGGTTGGCACGCACGTCAGCCTGGGGAATGGCGAAACTCAAATCCGGGAGCGACCACGCTCGCGAGTGCGCCCAGCTTCCTCTTGCGATGAAGCAAGAAGAGAAGCCCGATCAGGCCGGTCAGCATCATCGCGCACGCGTCGGGAACCGGAGTGGTTGCTGAGACCGACGGACCGGGGACCTGAGTGGCTGCTGAAAGGGAATACGTCAGAGCTTCCGGTACGAAGATGCCGAATATCCGATTGTTGTCCAAATCAAATCCACCACTCGCCGTGGCACCTGTGGCCGTGTAGGAAAACGGCACCGTGATGGAGATCGGAAGGGTTCCGCTATCGCTGACAATCGTGTTGTAGATGTACGTCCCGGGATTAAACGCCGCATAGTGATATTGTTGATCAAACCCCGCGGTGGTGATGAGGCCACGTACCTCCCCATCATAGCCGGGCGTTATGCTTACCGTGTGGCCATCGATCGTCAGAGAGGCCTTGAGCACCGGCGAGGTCGTTCCAAATTTCGCGCCCCCAGTGGCATCGTTGTCGAACCCCGGGCTGAAGCTGGCGCCAAGGCTCGTGTCGAACACATATTCGGCCTTATAGGAATCGCCGCTCAGAAAGCCAACGTGGCCGAAAGCACCGACAGCATCGAAACCAAGCGCCACTGTGCCCGTATAGGTCACATCCAGGATACTGGCCGACGCCGGGGCGACGGCACAAAAGAGCGACAGCCCCGACAGCATCCCGGCAACGCCCAACGCGCGCATTTTCCAACCCTACAAATTCCGCCACAAATGGTTTCGGACTATGCCATGTCGGCAAGAACCATGGGGAAGCCGGTTCCTCGAATCGATGGCTATAGTTAACTGCCAAGCTCGAATTGTAGATTAATGCCCGCGGGCTCGTCCAGGGCGGTGCGAGCATGAGCGGGCGCGCGTAAGATCGGCGACATCTTTGGCACTGAAAGGAGCATGCTCTGCAAAGGTTCGATACCGCACTTTGCAATCGCAGCAGTTGTCGGGACGCTGCGGCTCAGCTGCGATATTCCACAAGGAAAATGCGGGTTTGGCCAGCCAAGAGGCCCGGAAACATCCTAAAAGTGGCAATCAAGCTGCCGGGGCTCTCTTTAGGGGAACCCCACGCGCAAATAGCCAAGCTTTGTGGTTTTCGCCCTGACTTTCAGTGTGAGCAGTGTGAGTGCTGCCGCTGCGGGAGCTCGGGATGGGCTATCGAAGCGTCGAGACCACGCCAACCCTGCAGGCGTTAAAGCTCCACGGCAGCGTGGCTGTCTTGGTGCTTTGGCCGCGTGAACACGATAAGCAGTGGAATCATGGCGAGGGTGGCAATCATCAAGAGCTTGTAATCATCGATATAGGCGATGATCTGCGCCTGTTGCGTGATCACGGCGTCGAGCGCCGCCCGTCCGGCCGCGGTGACTGGATTCCAGAACTGTGTAACGATGGGGTTGTCGAAGGCGCGGTTGACGGCGGTGACGTGCGAGGCGATTTCCGCATGGTTCGCCTGCGTGTTGGTCGTCAACAGTGCATTGACGACCGAAATACCGACGCTCGAGCCGATATTGCGCGACAGATTGTAGAGACCTGCACCTTCGGTGCGTTGCTCGTCGGACAGAGTCGCCAGGCTGACCGAGCTGAGCGGCACGAACAGAAAGCCCAAGCCCGCACCTTGCACCAGGCCGACCGTGACGATCTCGAGCTCCGACACGTCCGGCGTCCAGCCGGTCATGGCGTAGAAGGCCCAGGCGGTGAGGCCGAGCCCGATGGCCAAGAGGATTCGCACATCAGTTTTCCCAGTCAGCCGCCCGACTATCAGCATCGATGCCATGGTGCCGATGCCGCGCGGCCCCATCACGATGCCGGCGGTGACGACCGGGTAGTTCATGAGATCCTGCAGATAGGGAGGCTGCAGCGCGAGCGAAGCGTAGTAAGTGAGGCCGACCACGGCGATGAAGAGGGTGCCGGCGGCGAAATTGCGGTCGCGGAACAGTGCCGGCTTGATGAATGGGTCGTTGGACGTGAAGGTATAGACGAGGAACACGTAGAGCGCCGCGCTCGCAACAATGGCCTCGATCCAAATCTCACCCGAGCTGAACCAATCGTTCTGCTCGCCACGATCGAGCAGGATCTGAAAAGCGCCGATAGCGATGCTCAGCGCGCCAAAGCCGATCCAGTCGAGCTTCTGCTTGGCATTCTGCCGCGTCTCGGCAAGAAAGAAGCTCAAGCCGAGGAAGGCCAGAATGCCGACCGGCAGATTGATGTAAAAGACATAGCGCCAGCTGTAGTTCTCGGTCAGCCAGCCGCCCAGCACCGGTCCGAGGATCGGGCCGGCCATGACGCCGAGCCCGAACAGCGCCATAGCGAAGCCTTGACGCTCCCGCGGATAGGTGCCGATCAGGACCGATTGCGACAGCGGCACCAGCGGCGCGCCGAACACGCCCTGGAGAATTCGGAACAGCACGATTTGGAAAATCGATTGCGCGATGCCGCACAGCATCGAAGCGACGGTGAAGCCGGCGACAGCGATGAGGAAGAGCCGCTTGGTCCCGAACCGGGCGGCCAGGAATCCGGTCGGCGGCGTCATGATCGCGGCAGCCGCAATGTAGGAGGTCAGCACCCAGGCAATCTGATCCTGACTGGCCGAGACGCTGCCCTGGATGTGCGGCAGGGCGACGTTGGCGATCGTGCTGTCGAGCGCCTGCATCAGCGTGGCCAGGATCACGCATCCCGTGATGGCACCACGATTGGTGACGGGCTCGGATGCTGCGGCCGCCATCACGCCCTCCTATCGTTCTGGCCGAACAGGCCGGCAACGAAGTGGGGCAACCCGCGCGGGTGGCCGGTGTCGACATCGACCTCGACGCTCATACCGGCCCGCAACTGCGGTTGGCTGCCGTCTGGCGTGGCGACGCGCACCCGCATGGGGATCCTCTGCACGACCTTGACCCAGTTGCCGCTGGTGTTCTGAGCGGGCAGCAGCTGGAACTCCTGGGCGGCGGCCGGGCTGATGCTCTCGACGGTGCCGTGCCACGCGCGATCCGGATAGGTGTCGACCGTGATGGTGACGGGCTGCCCGGGCTGCACATAGGTGAGCTGGGTCTCCTTGGGATTGGCATCGACCCAGACGTGGTCGGTCGCGACCAGGTAGAAGGTGGTGGTGGACGCCTGCAGATATTTCCCTGGCGCGATCGCGGGCACATCGGTGACGATGCCGGCGAAGGGCGCTTTGACGACCGTATCGTCGAGCTGACGCTGTGCCTCGTCGACCTGAGCCTTTGCTTGCAGATAAAGCGGGTGCTGGGTGACCTCTATGTCGGCCTTTCCGCCGAGCTTGGCGAGCTGCACGTTCGCCTGTTGGGTCAACGAGGTGACCTTGCTTTGGTCGGCCTGGAGCGTGAAACGCGCCTGATCGTAGTTGGCCTTGGAGACGGCGTCCGTCTTTAGGAGCGCCGCATAGCGGTCGAAGGTGGCTTGGTCGAGCGCCACCTGCGCCTTCTCGGTGTCGATGTCGCGCAGCATGCGCTGATAATCCTGCTTCATCGATTCGATGGTCAGCTGGGTCTGCGCGAGATCGGCCTTCGCGTTGTCGAGCGCGATCTGGAACTGACGGGGGTCGAGCCGGTAAAGGACCTGTCCGGCATTTACCTGCTGGTTGTCGGTGACGTCAATCTCCTGCACGGTTCCGGAAACATCGGTCGAGACACCGACCTTGTCGGCTTCCACGTAAGCGTCATCGGTCGACATCACGCTGCCGCCGACGACGTACAAGTACCCGCCGGCGATCAGCGCCAGCGGGACGAGCGCAAGCAGCACCGCCCGCAGCCGACCTTGGCGTTTGGAGGGCGACGCGGATTGGGTGGCAGAAACCTTCTCCGGTGCGCCATTCGGCACTTCCGCGGGCCTGGGTGACGGCCGCGGCATGCGGCGACTCCGCAGGTCGACGGTCCTGCCGTCTGATTGCTTGGGACTTGCGTTCCGTGCCTCCGCGGGCATCACCCGTGAATCAGGGTGATGGCAGCGCTCATTGATTTGTTCAGTGTTGGACATGGTGCTGTCCTTATGTGCTTGTTTCGGTCGATCGACAGCCGCTGACGTTTTCCTTCATCTGCCGGAGGCCGACAGCGAGTGCTTTCAGCACGGCGGGCTCTATCCCCTTGGTCATGGCGCTGTGCAGCTTGGCGCGGAAATGCTTGATCTCACGCAACAGCGGGGTTGCTGCCGGCGTCAGTCGCAGCCGCCAGATGCGCCGGTCCTCGGGATCGGGGCATCGTTTGACGAAGCCGAGCTCCTCGAGACGGTCAATCAGGCGCGCAATCGTCATCGGTGCGACCTCGGCAAAGGCGGCCAGCTCGTTCTGTGACAAGTCCGGCTGACTCTCGAGCCGTGCCAAAATGATCAGCTGCGCCCGCGTCATCCCATGCCCTTGCGCCAGCTGGTCCGCGTAGACGCGCATGTGGCGCGCCACATCGGACAGAAGGATCAGCAGGTCATTGTCGAGTTCAGCGGGCATGGTGCAGCCTTGATTTTCAAAGGAGAGCCGCCAGGCCGGACGGCGCTGGCGGCCCTCCGATCCGCCGACGGTCGCTCGGGGGGCATGCGCGAAGGTCGGCGAATGTAAGCAACGAGAAGATAAGCAAGCTTATGATCTGGGCAACCCGGTCAGGCTGCAGCGCAGATATGTCGCGCCTGCATGAGGGATGAGACGAGCTCGGCTCTCCGACAGTCGCAGTTGAGCCACCGCGCCAGGCGGTGGTTGCGGGCTAACCTGATCGGGCTTCGCCCATTAGTCGCCGCTCATTACTTGGCTACTTGGCAGTGGAACGAGCGGACTAGCCGAAAACGCCGCGGCGTCCGCGCCCTGTGCAATCGACAGGGGCGTTAGAACCACAAATCGGCGGCACCGGTGTGGCGTCTATGCTTGCAGAGCTCCCGCCGCACAAGGCAAGGGCGGACGCGCGCTTACTTCTTCAAGTCTGCGCGCGCCTTTTCCCAGGCAGCAATCCCGGCCTGTGCGTACAGCTCATCCTGGTTCGTCCCGGCAACCCCGACCGCTCCCACGAGCTTGCCGTCCGAAACCAGCGGAATGCCACCGGCGACCAGATAGACCTTGTTGCCATACATGTTCAGAATGCCGAAATAGCGGTCGGGACGAGTCTTGTAGAGGTTCGACAAGGCCTCCGAAGTGGTTCGGTACATGATGGCCGCATAGGCCTTGCCTTCTGCAAACATGATGTTTCGGCCCGGGGCACCGTCCATATGCTCGCCTAAAACCAACTCGCCCGAGGCCGCATCCAGGACAACAACACCCAGGCGGGCATTCTTCTCGCGCGCGAGCGCGATCGCGCCCTCGATAATGGTGCGAGCCTCCGCCAGCGAGATCGTCTGCGGAGGGAGTGTTGGGGCTGGCGCCTGAGCGAAACCCTTCGGCGCGGTCCCCAAGAGCAGCGTCAGCGTCAGTGCGGCAGCGGAGGAAAACCGTCGAGGCAAGATCATCTCAAGCTCCCGGAGATTTGGCGAGTGTTGATTGGCCTGTGAGAGTGAGGTGGACCAGAGCAAAGCTCCCGTCCACCATCGATCTTACTTTTGCGTCGTATGCTTGAAGTACCTCAAGTCAGGAGGCGGCTGATCCTTCTTGGCCGGCATCAAGAAGCCGTCGGCGCTCAGCATGTAGCCTTCGTTGCCGATCTTGATGTGGTTGTTGTATTCGCCGCAATTATTCTCGGTCCAAACCGGGGTGTCTTTGTTCGGCTCGCGGCCATAAATCTTGTGCACCGTCCACGGGCGCGTCAGGGCGTGATCGATCACCGTGACGTCGTTGTGGAGGAAATTCGGATTTGCCTCATCAAGATAGATGTTCTCCTTGACGATGGTCTGGCCGTCCGGGTGCAACGGTGCTCCGCCACTGTCGAACGTGCGTGGGCTCTTGAACGGGCCGCGAGTCTCGACTTCCAGGAGATCGTAGCGGCCAGTTCCCTTGCTATCGATCCATCGCCCGATCGAATAGCCGAGGAAGGTCGGATCCAGGTCCTTGGGCCAATCGCGGCCATCGGTAAAGATGCGGCGATCGTCGTCGATGTGCTGCACGAGGATATAGGTCGTAGAGGGAGTCACCACGAACTCGTATTCGCCATACCCATTCACGGCGCGCGGCATGCCGGGAGACAGACAGGTGAAGGTCGGGGTCGTGCCCTGCCCTCCTTCACGCTGGTCCTTGATGTTCGCCTCGAAGATCGCTTCGAATTCCGGCTTCAGCGGAGCCTGTTGCGCGAGGCCTGCGGGCTTGAACGGATCAAATCGCGTGCCGTTGAAGCCGTCGGGGCCGTGCCTCACGAGCGGACCCTTCAAATCGGCGCCGGAAGGTCCCCAGCGGACCCACTGGCCGCGCAGGTCCGGATATTTTCCATAATCGAACACCTGAGCGGCTGCCGCTGATGCCCAAAGCACGGCCGGGAGTGCGATTGCGCCAAGCAGGCTACGCATGGGAACTCTCCTCGTCTGGATCGTATGCCGTCGCCGCCCTGTTGTGGCGGGATTGGTTGTCAGACCGCGCTCCCCTGTTTCTTCAGGGCCATCAGAATTCGCTCAGCGCTGATCGAATGGCTGACCCGCACTCCGATCGCATTGTAGATGGCATTGGCGATCGCGCCAGGGACCGCGCCGATGCTTGTCTCACTGAATCCCTTGTAGCCGTAGAACCAGCGCGGCTCGAGGCTCTCGATGAACACCTGCGTGATGTCTTTGGGAAATTCCATGATGGCGGGGATCGGGAATGACAGGAATGCGATGCTGTTGTGCATCTGCCCGGGAAATTCCCTGTCGTAGGGGATCGCGTTGGTGGTGATCTGATAGCTCTGCATAAACGAGCCTTCCATGTCGCCAATGGCGACAAACGGATTGATGAGCTTACCGGGGTCGTGGGCGTAGACCACGCGCGTAACCCTGAATTGTCCCGTCCAAGTATCGACCTCGACCTCGACGAAGCAGGCGCCGGCTCCCTTGGAGAGACCGCGGCCGGGAACGACCTTTGTTTCGCCATGCATGCGCAGCGACGCACCATCGAGGAGCGCCGCGGCGGGGATGGATTGCCGCGGATCGTCCTTGACCGAGATGACGCTGTCGGTGAGCGTGAGCCGCGCCGCATTGATGCCGAGCTTTCGCGCCGCGCGATCAATGAGCTCGAGCCTGAGCTTCTTGGCCGCGACCAATGCGGCGCCGCCCTGCGCTGTGCAGGTATTTCCCGCGTGCCACTGGTCGCTGAGAGGGGCGATTTCCGAATCTCCCCACATCAGCTTGATATCTTCGATCGCGCTGATCCCCAGCATCTCGGCGATCAGCATGGCCATGGCGGTGCTGTGATTGGTGCCGCTGTCCGGCAATGCATTACGCAGGATCACCCGGCCGGTCGGATCCATCTCGACATCCGCGCTCCAAATGGTGCCGCGTTCGGTGTGAAATGCCGCCTCTCCTTCATGATAGGACTGCAGGACGGGGTGGTGCTGGGACATCCCTACCCCCATGCCCTTCTTGACGCGGCCAGCAGTGCTGCCGGCCCTGGGATTGCGTTTGTCCCAGCCGAACAGCTTCGCGCCCTCCTCAAGCACCTCGGCTCCCGCGAAGGAATCGTAGGTCAGGGTGCCGTTCTCGCTTTCCGGCTTCTTCAGCTCGGTGTGCCAGTCGGTTGCGGGCGAGAGCTTATCGCCCGGCCTCGCCATGTTGTTGAGGCGGAACTGTACCGGGTCCTGGTCCACCAACTCGGCCAGCTCATCGATCAGGATTTCAGCTTCGGGCCCCTTGCTGCTCTGCACCACACCACCCAGGTCGCTGGCGCCCACACTCACTTTGCCAGCGGCCTGTTGCGCTATGACCGGGTCTAGCGTGGTGGCGACTAGCGCAAGAGCAGCGCCCAAGGTGATTAGGCTCGATTGGGATCCGTTCGTCATTCTCACTCGGCGCTCCCTGCTTCTTCTGCGCCAGCGCCAACGATTTTGAGATTCGTCCACCGCCTGCCGCAAGCTCATCTCAAGAACTTTCGATCAAAGAGCGGGACTAGAATCCTATATTTGATAGTGCCTTCGCTTCCGGAGTTCGTGCCAAGGTCGCGACGCATCACGAATCTCAGAGACCCAGCCTGCGCCTCAATCTGCTCCACGCGCATCGCTCCACTTGAGCGCAAGCGTATAGAGGGGCGCATTTCTCGACATGCGCAAGTGCTCCGGATGCTGTAGACACGATCTTCATTATCGTCATCCCGCGCGATAGCCGACACGGTGGTACGGCTGATGCGGCTGCTCGGTAACCGGCGCCTTGCAGCGGTACGATACCGTCGTAACGCCGCACAACAAGACGCGCGCAATCGATTGCAAAGCCTCTGGCAAGAGCCGGTCTCCGCCTGCTCGGCCGTGCTCGTCGAGATCCGCCCGTGCGGACGACTCTTGACCTAAATCAAAACCGCCTGGCTCAGATAGGATAGAACTGCGCTTAGGCGCGACGTTCCCTCCCCGTTCGTCCCTGTGACGTCCGCGCAAAACTAGCCCCCGCCACGGGGGCTTTTTTTCATCTGTGGTCTTGTAGTGGACGCGCCCCCACAAGGATCCGCATCGCATCCGTGGACGCGGCGGCGTGTCAGGCATTTCCTGCGACCGTAAGGCCGCAACAATGCTCGATCATATACGAGATTGATCTAATCAACTTCAGCCTGAGCAAATCACCCCACTATTCCGGACGATAATCGCCGTTGGAAAACGTCGGGCGGTCCGCTGTGGCTTCCGCCTTGGGCAAAGCAGCAGCCCACAAGCCATCACCTTGTCCGAAAAGTACAGCTATCATCACGGAGAACGTCATGAGCTCGACATCATCAACGCTTCAGGCGTTGCTGATCGGAGCCATCATAACCGCGACGAAGTACTTGACGCGATGTATTGATCACGTTGGCGCTGACCGGCATTCTCAGCTTCATGCCCGCTTCGCTGGTAGCTTGCTGCAGCGGCTCCATCTGCCCCGAGCGCTTGCGGTCATCGGCGTCGTAGTAATTACGTATGCTGCGACCTTGGTCTTATTCAAATCATGGCGCGCGAAGTGACGCAGCTTGCGGCAGATCTTCACCGCTGCCAGGGAAGATCAGTGAAACACTCGCAGGCCTTCGAGGCAACGGAGGAGGAATGCTGGAGCGAGCACAAAAAAATTCCTCAAGCTCTCGGCGAGGAACTTACGGCACGCCAAGGAAATCCGATCGGCAGGACCAAACCTCGTTCCCCACGATATCCCAGTGGACATCTGATTCCGGCAGAAGTCCAAGACGGAGATCGTCCCTGCGCCTATGTTGTTATTGCTCCACTCAAGCGTCCCGATCGGTCCCTCAGCAGCGCTCGTTGTGACCGCTGTCATTTGCTTTCAGAGAGTTCCGCCATCGTTGGAACGCGACCGGCAGGAGTAAGCTTGTCTACGATCCCCGGCAGAACCTGCGACAGCTGCCTGGTAAGCTCGTCCTCGGGCAGGCCTGATCGCTGTGAAAGTGTCTTGATGATGTCCGGGCCGAGCGCTGTTCCGAGCTGGGCCGGGGCGACTGGTTGGTTGGGTCCGGAACCAACCCAGGAACCAGCGATGTTGCCCAGCCCACCTGTCTCCAGCTTGTTCAGCAACCCTCCCAGCCCTCCGAGCAGCCCTCCCGGGCCTTCGCCGGAGGCAGGTTGCAAGTTGGAGCTCGTGCCGGATCCCGCCCCGCCACTCCTGAACAAAGCGCCCGAAGCCAACAAAGCGCCGAGGGCAAGCATCAGCGGCTTTCCAATATTGCCGCCCGGAACTGCGGATCGGAGGGTGTCTTCAAGGCCGGCCATTGCGGTCTCCTGTTCAGTTGGGGTCGTGAGCGGTCGTCAGGCGTTACGCGTGCCTGCTACCCATCACCGCGTTGTAGATCAGCAGCACCACCACCGAGCCCACGATCGCGACAAGCATGCTGTAAATGTTCAGGCCTGTGACGCCTGATGCCCCAAACAGATCGAACAGGAATCCACCGACGAGAGCACCGATGATACCGAGCGCCATGTCCAGCCAAAGGCCTTGCCCCCGCCGATCGACAATCCTGCTCCCGATGAATCCTGCAATCAAACCCAATATGATCCAGCTGAGGATGCCCATAATAGCGTCTCCTTGTGTGATTGCGGCGACACGAAGGTCGTTGCCCGCAGCGGCGTGCCGGATAGCGTATTCCGCACCAGGGGGCGCTACTTGATCCAGATCAATTTTGCGGCGGAGCAGTCCTAAATTTTGCAAGCGCGAGTCCGACCCGCGCATTTTTCATTGATCTAAGAATACATGCGCCGGCTTATGGCTTATTACGTGCGAGCATGAATCGAATCCGCCGCCTTGAGGGAGGCCCTCAGCTTGAGCGGGGTCGATGCGACACCGGTTCCGCTAAATGTTTTCGCCTCAACACCTGAGGTCGGCCGCTCAATGCAGGTTATCCACTCTCCCCCTCCGGAAAGCTACGTGCGGCGCTAATGGGGTGACGCGAGGTCGGGCGCCTGCGTAACTTTCCTCGATGAACTTAGGCCGCGACACGAATTCCTCTTTCGACAAGTTCGTTCAAGAAGCGATCGATGCGACAGGCAGGGTCTCTGACGGTCAGGTATGGCCACTAAGGGAAAGCCGGATTTCGGAGAGGCCGTAGTATTCCGGTATGAACGTATTCATATTTCGTGGGCGAGACACAAGCTTGGCCGCCGTCTCGGTGCTTGTCATGTCTTTGTCATCTCAGCCGGACCATCATCACCGGCGTACGCTGCCCTAGACCGCATTGAGCGTCTGCGGAAAAGGTTACCTGATTCGCATATCGGAAAAACTTGGCCGGTCGCGATCTGTGTATCGGCCCGTGCGGCGCACCCGGCTACTTCCCCAAACTGATATAGATCAAGAACCGCCGCGGCAGATAACGTAATGAGTACGGTGGAGCAGGGGCGCAACGCAGTGAGGGATAATGTTGACCTCCGAAGAATATCGACAATTGGCTGACACATGCCTTCGGTGGGCCCAGAAAGCAGAGAGCAAAGAGGAGCGCCGCGCATTCATCTATATGGCGGCCGCCTGGACGATCCTAGCCGTAAAACATCAAACCCGTATGTGCCACTAGGACAGCCTTGATCCGGCTCAAGGTCCGCTGCCGCAGATCGGTCGGTGAGTGTGCCGTGCGCGGGCGGAGCGCCCAATTCCCAGAGCCTCAACGCTTGCATTGCTGCTGACGCGATAGCAACTGACCTTGGCACGCGGGCCTGCGGGGCGATCGGCTGCGGCAATCTGCCGACGATAAAGAAGCAGAGCGGCAACGGCCGGCCCCCTGAAATTCCACTTACCGCAGCGCAGGGCATCGCGGGATTTTTCATCCCTGTTGCGCAGTTTGTCCATTCGGGAGCGTACGGCTCCCGCACAGATTTGCGGCAGCCTAATACCCGTACCGCACCAATCATGGTCTGCTCACACTTTTTGCGTGTTTTCAGCTTTGATCAGAACTAACATAAGTCGGAGCTAGCATAAGGGCGTGAGGTGGGCCGACCGCTTGAGGAACCCCCCGGGACTGGTGCGGCCGTGTTTGGACAAGCCCGAAGTGTTTCTTTGGATGATATGCTTCGGCGAAGCTTGGACGGCATCAAACTCGGTGCCGCAATCGCCCTAGCCTATTACTTGACAGCGCGCCTGAGCCTCGCGCTGCTGTCGGCGCCTGATGGCGTGGCAGTGTTCTGGCCGGCCGCGGGTATATCCTCAGGTATGTTGATCGCGCTGGGACCACGCGTGCGATGGCCGGTTGTCGGCGGGACGATAGCGGCGACCATCGCGGCGAACCTCATGGGGGATCGCAATCTCGAATCCACGATCGTATTTGCTCTCAGCAATGCGGCGGAAGCTCTGATCGTTGCCGGCCTGATCCAATACCGGTTCGGCACGAGATTCAACATCGGCCGGTTGAGCCAAGTTCTCGGTTTGCTCGGCGCGGCCATTTTGGGGACGGCCATCTCAGGCGTTGGCGGGGCCCTTGGGTACAAGCTGTTCCACAGCCCGACGGTACCGGTGCTGCTCTCGTGGCGGCACTGGGTCGCGTCTGACGCCATCGGCATACTTACGGTTGCCCCGCTGATCGTCGGGCTCTCTGGTATCATTCGGGAGCGGCCCCGTGCGCGCCACGTCGCCGAGGCCCTTGTGGCGCTTGCGGCGCTCACTGCGGTGACGGCCATGATCATTCTTCTGCCGCAGGAAGCTTGGGAAACTGTGGTCCCGGGGGCATTGCTCGCTCCGCTTTTGCTTTGGCTGGCTGCTCGCTTCCGACCAGCCTTCGCCGCGGCAGGCGCGTTCATAGTGTCTTTCACTGTCGTGTGGACCACGACATTCGGCATCGGCCATTTTGGCCGCGCAGGTCTTCCGCTCGAGGACCGGATCCTGCGAGCGCAGGCGTTCATAGTGGTTATCACGCTCGGGGCGCTGGTTGTTGCCGCGCTGTTTGCCGAGCGGCGCCGCGCGGAAAAGAGCCTTACCCGCTCAAAGATGCTGCTGGAGCGGGAGCGCGACAACAAGCTGATGAACGCGGAAGCGATCGTCGCCTTGATCGCGCACGAGATCCGCCAGCCGCTGGCTTCCATCATTTTTAACGGAGACGCTGCGCTTACATTTCTTGCAAGGACTCCGCCCGCGTTCGAGGAAGCGAACGAAGCTCTGAACGGCGTCATCAGCGATGCAGTTCATGCGAATGATGCATTCGATGCCATACGCGGCTTGGTTAAATCCGTCGATGAGCCCAGGCGGCCGGTCGATGTCAACGACGTCATATCCGCGGTCCTCGGCTCACTGCGCGCAGATTTGACCGATCGCGGCGTTACCAGACGAATTGATCTTGCGCCCGATCTGCCGATGGTCAGCGGCAATAAAAATCAGTTTCAGGAGGTCATCCTGAACCTGATTCACAACGCGCTCGAAGCCATGGATAGCACTCAGGATCGGCCCCGTGAGTTGTCCGTGAAGACTGAGCGTCGCGGCCACGACGCCATCCTGATCGCCGTAAAGGATACAGGGCCGGGAATCGATCCGACGAAGATCGGAAAGATATTCGATGCGTTCTTTACGACAAAAGAGCATGGCACGGGATTGGGGTTGGCAATCTGCCGGCTGATCATCGAACGTCACGGCGGCCAGCTGACAGCAGATTCGGACGGTATCAACGGAGCTTTGTTCAATGTCATCCTGCCGGTCGGCTCCTAGCTCGAGAACAGCAATCTCGGCGTTGCCACCGCCCTCTTGGCGCATGACGCCGCATTACCGACGACACGATGCGTCGAACGGTTATCCCATCATCGAAAGGCTCGAGCGACGCGCGCCTGCTTGGCCTCCGCCTCGCGCGGCAAGGCATCCTTCACCGGGATGATGCGCCGCCTTGCTCGCCCGTGCCGGACCAAGGAATTACCGCCGGCGACGCGCGCCCGATCGCCTTGTTGATGGCTGAAATGAGCTTAACGTGGTCGAGCGGCTTGAGCAGGTATTCAGCGCCGGTCCCGCGGAAGCGCTCACGGCAACCCAGATCGTCGTTCGCGGTGATGATGATCGTCGGAATGTTGAGGCCCGCGCCCATTGGCACGCAATGAAGCTCAGACCCACTCATCTCCGGCATTTGCAGATCCAGGATGAGGCATTCGGGCCATATATCCGCGAGAGATCGGAGGAACGCAACTGCGCACGGGTAGGTTTGTGGCCTGAAGGCAGACGCGGTCAACAGTCTCGACAATGCGGTTCGCACCGAAGCATCATCGTCCACGATCGCTACATAGGGAAGCTGCGCGGTCATTCTCTCCGGCATTCCACATCAAGGGAAGGGTCCGTTTCGGTCTTTGGTTCCGTCGGAGGGCTCTCGGAAAAAACAGGCAATCCGCCGTTTGAGCGATCATTTGGGACCGGGGGACGAATATCGACGCGTTCCGCCAGCCGCACCAAGTCCTGGACCGTGTGCACTCCCAGCTTGTGCATCATTCTCGCGCGATGCACCTTGACGGTCTTTTCAACAGTTCCGAGGTCCGCGGCGATCTGCTTGTTCAGCCTGCCGGCGACCACCAGACCGAACACCTCCCGCTCGCGCGCAGTAAGCCTCGCGAGTCCCGCGTGGATCGCCGCCTTCTCGCGCTGGAGCTCACGCGCCTGAACATCCAGCTGCTGGGCGCGAGCGATGGCTGCCAAAAGGTTGGTCCGGCTGACCGGCTTGGTAAGAAAGTCGACCGCACCTTCCTTCATTGCCCTCACGCTCGTGACAATGTCGCCCTTTCCGGTGACAAAGACGATCGGTCGGCTTATGCCCGCGGCGGAAAGCGCCGCCTGCAGCTGCAGGCCGTTGAGATCGGGCATGGAAAAATCCAAAACGAGGCACCCCGGTATGGACGGATCATGGCCGGAGAGAAACGCCTGTGCAGACGAAAAGGCGCCAGTCCGATAGCCTGCGGCATTCAGCAGCCGCGATAACGCCTTGAGCACGCCCGGGTCGTCATCGACAATGAAAACGATAAAGTCTGTATTACTCATGATACAGCAGCCGTAGTTGGTTGGGCCGGCAATCTGAATCTCGCGTCGGCGCCCCCGTTCGGGTTGTTCGCTAGCTGAAGCATTCCGCCAGTATGATATCTTCCACGATCTGCACAATCTCGGCCAGCTTTGCCGTGCCCCTTTCAAGCATCAGCTGAGCCGCCTGGGCGCTGGAGAGAATTGCCGTCAGGAGCTGATTCAGCTCATGTGCGATGGCTCCCGAAAGGTCGCCCATGATCGAAACCGCATAAGATGCAGATGCGCGAGCTCGCGACCTTGCAAATCCGCTTGCTCCTCAGCCGTCTTGGCAGCCGTTATATCAAAAAAATTCCACTCATGCGGAACGGCTTTCCCTGGTCGTCCCGATCCGAGCGCATGCCAAAACGGGGCGAATATCCGGTCCGAAAGCGTTCCAACCAAAACGCAGCTTCCGCGACCAAAAAATATGCAATGGCAACCAGCGCCGCCTTTCGCAAGGTATCCTTAGGCGGAATCTGGCGCGACAGTACCGAGCGTTTGTCGGAGCCTGGCGTCTTGTTCAGCATTTTTGCGGCCCGCAGGGCTGCGATCGCGCTGACCGCGCAGTTCGCCGATGCGGGTGCCGGCCGCGGCAAGGATGCGAGGACGCGGGACAACACGGCAAGGGCGCCATCGCTCTGGAGCCGCGTTTTCCATGATCGGAACCGGGAATAACCCCCTCGCGCGCACGCGTTTATCACGCTGCGTGGCGCTGTTTTGTACGCTGATTAACAGACTAGAGGACGGTGAAGCGAGTTGGACCATGGTCCAATACGCCCTCCTGGGCTGGAGGGGGAGAGAAGGCGACGTGGACCCTGGTCCGATAGGAACCGACCGAGCCTCATGGATCCCCGGCATTCCCGCAAGTCTTATCAAAAAACGGAAACGTGCTCTGAACGTCCGAACCGCACCGATCAAACGCGCGAAGGCGCGAGGCACTCGCCGCCGGGTTGGAAAAATGATGAAAAATGATAATGCGTCCCACGAGTGGCGCGCGTAATCAAAATCAATTTCTCATTCCGCCGAACACCAGTGGACCAAGGTGCAATATCGAGCGCCGCCTCCAAATATCGAAGGATCCCGGTAGTATGGTGCGCGTCCCTTCGCACGCCTTTCTGTCACAAAGAATTGGACTTCGCGGCAACAAACCCCTCAGCCGCACGCGACATGACGCGAAGATCAGATCCGCGTCAGACATTGTTGTCGAGAAAATGCATCATGAAGAATTTGTATTCATAAAGGATTTGTATTCGATTTTTACGAGCGCCGCATTGGACCATGGCCCAATATCTATTGGGCCATGGGGGTCATTACTCTCCACGTATGCTGGTGGGCGCAATGGTGATAGCAGCCATCTTAGTTTACCCAGAAGCAAACATGGCTACCAAAATGCGTGCCATGGGATGGTGAGCGAGCACCTGGGGATGTCTCATGTTAAGCCAGCCCATCAATCACATCAGCTTTAATCAACCTATGAATCACACCGACGCCGCCCAGCTCTATTCACTTGGCCAACACTTGCCCGAAGCAGGCGAGCTCATGGGTGCCTCAATAATCTTCCGGCGTAATGCCGAGATCTACGGCGAGGGTGAGCCGGCCGACTATCTCTACAAAATGCTCAGCGGGACTGCGATGACTTACAAGATTCTGTCCGATGGCCGCCGGCAGGTCGGCGGCTTCCACCTGCCGGGCGATATTTTCGGCTTGGAGGCCGGTGACGCGCATTCGCTGTCCGCGGAGGCAGTAAGCAGATGCAACGTGCTGGTCGTCAAGCGCAGTGCACTGGTCGCGATGGCCGGGCGCCAACAGGAGATTGCGCTTGAGGTGTTGCAGGTCATGGGCCACGAGCTGCGCCGGGTGCAGACACATACTTTGCTGCTGATCCGATCCGCGCAGGAGCGGGTCGCAGCTTTCCTCCTGGAGATGGCAGAACGGAACTCGACCGGCGACGTGATAGAGGTGCCGATGTCGCGCCAAGATATCGCGGACTACCTGGGGCTTACGGTCGAGACCGTTTCCCGAACGCTCACGCAGCTCGAGATTCTCGGCGCCATCGAGCTTTCATCTCGCCGCAGGATCGCGCTGCGCAATCGCTCGATGCTGCATCGGCTCAACTGCTGAGCCCGAACCCGTCGGCCGGGAGCGGGGCAGGCGTTCGCCATTTCGCCGGATATGCGGTGCTCCTCACCGCCGTTTACTCTTGCGCGCCGATCTAACGCAATTACAAAGGTAAGGATGCTGATTGTACATCAGCACTTCGTTTGGGGATTACCTTCCTTTTGGCACCAGCCCCGATATGACAGTTCCGTGACAGCGCACGGCGATACCATTGAAATTCAAAACTGCGATGGTTGTGTCTCTGTTTATCGCGGCCTCGATCGGTTTTCTCCTCGCCCCGTTTATCCGGTGAGGTGACCTAACCGGCCCCGCCTCAGTCCGGCATGCCTCATGAGATCGCCACGTGCGCCGGAAGATGCGCGAGTTGAGCCCATTCCTCGACAGCCCGGATCACCGCAAGGGTGATGTGGGAACGACGACCCTCAAGCTCCCAGAGCGTCACGCACAGTATCGGGCGCGAAAGGGAGCTCCCGCAGCCGGACGCCGGTCAATGCTGCGATCGCGTTGCCGACGGCGGGAGCGACCAGCGGAACGCCGTCCTCGCCGGCACCAGTGGGCGCATTGTCGGTCGACACGACCTTGACCTCGATATTGGGCACGTCGGCCATGCGGGCGACCTCGTAATCGGTGTAGTTGGTCTGGAGCACGCGACCGTTCTTGATAACGATCTTTTCGCGCAACACGTGGCCGAGACCCCACACGATGCCGCCTTCGGTTTGAGCGGCAAGGTTGCGCGGCTGCACCGCAAGCCCGGCATCGATCGCGGCCCAGAAATTATGCACCTTTATCTTGCCGCTCGTGCGATCGACTGAGACTTCGGCGACACCCGCTGACAGCGTCTCGGCCTTCTCCTGCAGCGAGAGCCCGAGCGCGGTGCCGTCGCGTTTGCGCGTCCAGTCGGACATCTGCGCGACGGTACGCAGCAGCGCCTGCATGCGCGGCTGGCCTTCGGCGAGTTCCAACCGGAAAGCGAGCGGATCCTTGCCCCACGCCTTCGCCAACTCGTCGACGAAGCTTTCGATCGCGAAGGCATTGGGGCCGACCCCGACCCCACGCAGCGTCGACAGCCGCGCATGCGCCGGCTGCAAGACGTGCTCGGCCAGCTTGTTCGGAATCGGGTAATAAGCGACGCCGGCCCCGAACATGACCACACCATCGGCCTTGCCGGCCTCCGTACCTGGTGTGGTGTTCATCGACGCCGCGCGGCGATAATCGTAGATCGACTCCGCCGCCACGCGATGATGCCAGGCCACAAGCCTTCCGCCGGCATCGAAGCCCGCCTCGATGTAATGTGCCGTCATCGGCCGGAACTTCCCGTAGGCAAGGTCCTCCTCGCGCGGGAAGATTACCTTGACGGGCTTACCGACCGCCTTAGAGAGCCGAACGGCATCGAGCACGACGTCCTGTTCGCCACCTCGCCGACCAAAACCGCCGCCGACAAAATGCTGATGATAGTTGATGCTCTCACGGCCCGTCTGCAGTAGGTTAGAAACCTGAAGAAACACGTTGGTCGGTGACTGCGCCCCCGCCCAAATATCCACCGACTTGCCATCCGCGCCGACCATGGCGGTGGCGCTGAGCGGCTCCATCTGCGTGTGGCAGACGTAGCGGGTGCGATATTCGCCGCTCAGGACCTTCGCGGCACGCGCCATCGCGGCCTTGGCGTCGCCTTGCGGGCGGAACGGCAGGCCGGCGCGGCTCTTGTCGCGGGCGAAGGACGCGAATTCCTCGAGCGCCCTTTCGCTGTCATAGGCGGCGGCCGGCGCGTTCGACCAGCCGACTTTGACAAGGCTGCGCGCCGCCAGGGTTGCCTCGACTGTGGTGCCGATGATGCCGACGCCGTCCGGCAGCCGCACCACGTCGGTGATGTTGGGCACTTGGCGCGCTGCGGCGTCGTCGACCGTGTCCGGCGCGCCTCCGACATAGGGCGAATGCAGCACCGTCGCATACACCATGCCGGCCACCTGGACGTCGATGCCATATTTGGCCGCGCCGGTGACCTTTAGCGGCAACTCGCTGCGTGCAATGTCCTTGCCGATATAACGGAATTGCGCCGGCGTCTTGAGGTCCTTATCGGCGATCTTCGGGAGCGCAGCCGGCGGCTTGGCAAAGGCGGCAATCTCACCATAGCCGAGGCGTCTTTGCGAAGCGGCGTGCACCACCACGCTCGGCTCGGTCGACAATTCGCCAACCGGCACGTCCCATTTTGTCGCCACGATATCGAGCAGCGCACGGCGCGCCTGCGCGCCGGCGATCCGCATCGGCGTGAAATAACCGCGCGTCGCCATGCTGGCTACGGTGTGAATGAAGTTGGAGAATTGGGGGTTCCCGTAGGTCTTCTCATCCCACACCGGCGGGTAGCCGACCTTGACCTTTGACCAATCGGCATCAAGCTCGTCCGCCAGCACGAGCGCCAAGGTCGTGAAAGTGCCCTGCCCAAGCTCGGCCGCCGGCGACACGATCGTGATGATGCCATCGGCAGCTATCGTGACCCAGGCCGTAAGCGATCCTGGCACGCTCGGTGCGTCGGCAAGGGCTTCATCGTCAAGCGTCAGCGCCTCGGGCGCCACCGTGAGCGTAAAGGTGAGCCCCGCAGCAGCGGTGAGGAACTTCCGGCGATCCAAGGTGGTCATATTTGCGTGCTTGCTCATGGCTCAACCCTCACGCGCCGCGCGCTGGATCGCGCTGATGATCTTGAGGTAGGTCCCGCAGCGGCAGATGTTGCCGTTCATGTGTGCGACGATCTCGGCGCGCGATGGATTCTTGTTTCTCGCCAGGAGCTCGGCGGCCTGCATGATCTGGCCGGATTGGCAGTAGCCGCACTGCGGCACCTGCTCGGCGATCCACGCCTTCTGCAGCGCATGACCGCCGTCAGGGGAAAGCCCCTCGATGGTGGTGACCGATTTCCCCTCGACGAGCGAGACCGGCATCGAACAGGAGCGCACCGCCTCTCCGTCGATGTGCACCGTGCAAGCCCCGCAGGCCGCGATGCCGCAGCCGAATTTGGTGCCCGTCAGCTTGAGATGCTCGCGCAGCACCCACAACAACGGCGTGTTGCCGTCCACGCCGACCTCGTGGCGCTGCCCATTGACCGTGAATGCAACCATCTCCCACCTCCCGTGGACGTTCCAAGCTGCGGAGCAAGCATACGCCGACTTTAGGCACTAAGGCCAAGAAGTTCCCAGCGCGAACGGTCACCCACTTCGGATACATCTCGCCCCACGCCCAGAGGCTCCGCTGCGGCTGTCCACAAGTCTTGCACGTCATCATGTCCCCATCCCGGTTCCTCTCCGTTCGGGGATCCTACCACAACCTCTTTCTCGCGAAGGCATGGCCCGAACCGGATTTCAGATAGCGCTCGAAAGTCTGGGCCTTTTGATCATCAGAGAATGCGACGTAGGTCACCAATTTCCATGGGAGGAATTTAGATGTGTGCGCAGACTTTCCCGCATTGTGCTCGGCCAGTCGTTGCTTCAAATCAGACGTGACACCGACATAGCGTAGACGGGGAACCGCTTCGCTTTGCAATAGGTAGACGTAGCGCATTCGTAACAGCCCTCCTTCGCCAAGGCTCCGGAGGGCATCCTGCTTCGCGATTGCGTTCGCGGCAAATCCTGCGAAGCGCGTAAGCGCGAAGCAGGATGGTGGGCCCGGGAGGACTCGAACCTCCAACCAGACCGTTATGAGCGGCCGGCTCTAACCATTGAGCTACGGGCCCGGGCAGCTCGGTCCTGCGATAGAAGAGAGGAGCCGAGGCAAGCGGCCGCTTCCCATACAATGTCGCGGGAGCCGCGACAATCGCCGAGACGCACGGGCCGCGCCGGCGCCAGCGACGGGACGCGCAGACTCGCTCAGAGTGCCCTTGGCGGCGCCCGCACGATGAGGAGGCCGAACGCTCGGCCGAGCGCAGCGGAAGGCAAGCCAAAATGCCTTACGCTTCTGTCCGTGGTCTCTCGATTCCGGTTTCTCGATTCTTTGGTCCGCGGCCCGACTCAGTTATGCATGGCGAATCGCGGCTGATGCAGCGCCACGAGCGGCCCGGCTTCCGTAGTTCAAGAATGTGTGCGGCTGTTGCGGGCCCGCGTACCGACGGTGAACCGCATGCTGCCTGATTTTCGCAATGTGGTCGGCGCCTTCTTGGCGATGGCGGTGCTTTTCGTGGCGGGTCTTGGCCTCGTGGCTTCCGCCCGCTTGGTACGTGACGCGCATATGGCGCCGATCGAGGAGTCGCGGACGCTCGCCTATGCGGGGCATCCGGAGTGGAATCAATTCTACGACCCCGACGGCGGGCGTCGCTCCGCCGGGCTGGAGAGCAGAGGCGAGAGCGCATCCGACACGAAACCGCCTGCTGTGGCTGAAGACCCCAAAGTCGCCGTCACCTCGCCAATAACTACGCCGACGCGAGGTTTGGCAATGCCGAATGCGGCAGCCGTGAACGAGAAGCCGGCACCGCTTGATCCTGCATCGCTCGATTCCCCGCCTTCGAGAGCTTCTGAACCGGTCGCGGTTTCGTCGTCGAGTTCGGGTTCGCCCGGAAATGCGCCGGCGACGGACGCTGCACAGCTTTCGCCCCGCATGGCCAGTGCGCCGCTTCCATCCGCGGCTGCCGATCCTCCCGACGACCAGCGGGGCGGAGATCCGAAGCCTGCCGAACCAGCCACCGACGCGGAAGCGCCGGCACCGCCGCTGGCTGATGTTGCGCCTGAAGCTCCGCCGCCGATTCCGCTCTCTCGGCCGAAGCTCCGCCCGCGCCGGCGGATCGCGCGTGCGCGCCCCCAGGAAACCCAGCAGAATAATCAGCAGGCTTGGCCGCAGAACTGGTGGCAGAATCCAGGCACCTCCACCACCAGCACGCCGGGGTCCAGTTACGGCCCGACGAACACGGCCCGGAAGGTCGCCGGCAAGCCTGCGACCCCGGGCAACCGGCCGCAGTGAGCCCGCCCTCCGCGCCTGCGGGGGAGGGGTTAGGTCGGGTCTACATGCGCAAGAGGCGCTTGGCGTTGCCGCTCAAGATCTTGACCTTGTCCTCCTCGCAGAGCGGCACCGACTTCATCCACTCCGTCGCCGGCGCATTGGGGACGAACGGCCAGTCCACCGCGAACAGGATACGATCGACCCCCATCTCCTGCACGCAGCACATCAGCGCCGGATCGGAGAAATTGCCGCTGGTTGTGATGTGGAAATTGCCGCAGAACACGTCGCGGAAGCTGATCGATTTCTGTCCCGGACGCTTGAGCGCCTGATCGATGCGCCAGACCTGGAACGGCAGCATCTCGCCCAAATGGCCGATGATGATCTTGAGCCCCGGATAGGCATCAAACACCCCGCTCAACACCATGCGGATCGCCTGCGTCGCGGTCTCGACCGTAAAGCCCCAGGCGGCGCGGATCACCAGCGGGAAGTCCTTCACATAGTCCTTGTAGTAGGCCTCCATCACCGCCTTGTGTGGCACTGAAGGGTGCAGATAGATCGGCACATCGAGCTGGCGCGCCCGCTCGAAGATCGGCCAGAAGCGCTTGTCGTCGACGAACATGTCGTTGGCGAGCCCATGGATCATGGCGCCTTTGAAGCCGTGCTTGGTGACGATGCGCTCGAGCTCGTCGGCCGCGCCCTTAGGATCGCAGGTCGGCAGCGCCCCGAATGCTGCGAAACGATCCGGCCGCGCGGCCACGACCGCCGCAAGCCGATCGTTCACCCGCTGCGTGAGCGGGATTGCGCCGTCGCCGGTGAGCTTCTGCGCGGAAGGTGCTCCATGTGAGAGCACCTGGATATCGATGCCGGCCTCGTCCATCTCCTTCAATCGCCGCTCGCCGAACTCGTACATGCGATCGGTTACCGCCGGATTGGGCTCAACGGTGCCGAAATGCTTGACCAGCTCCTGGTCGTAATAGTGCTCCTCGATGGCGATGACTTGGCATTTGGGCTTTTGCAGCATGATAGGACTTTCCCCCGATTTATAGGTACGTCTCCTATCAACCCGCGCGGCGCCTGTCACCGCATGGTCGAAGGTTCGCGCAACGTGCCCCAGGCAATAAGGGCGAGCGCAGCGGCTGGCGCAATCCTGCATTGTCGTGTAGGACTTGGCATCGACTTCGGACAATGCCGTAATCTAACCAAACAGGGGCCGGGGCGGTTGCGAGAAAGGCGTCAGAGCCTTTGAAAGCGCTATGCCATGGCAAAGGTTAGCGAAAGAAAGCTGCTCGCGCGGGCAAATTCGGCATTCGCCTTGAGTGTCTTGGGCCTGGTGTGCGGAGGCCTGGCGTTCTGCGCCTTCGCAGCTGTCGCGTTTGACTTGAGCCGCTTGTTCGTCGAGTAGGGCCTTGTCGCCTTATTCCGGCTCGATCCCGGCGGCCTTGATGATCGCGCCATAGCGGGCGATGCCGTCCTCAATCAGGGACCGGAAATCCTGCGGGCTGCCGCCGATCACCGCCATACCGTTGTCGCTGAGCTTACCCGATACATCGGGCGCGTCGAGCGCATTGATGATGTCGGTGTTGAGCCGGTTGGTGATCGGCGCCGGCAAGCCGGCGGGTCCCATCACGCCGAACCATGAGGACGGCTTGCGGAAGGCGGGCAGCACCTCCGACATCGAAGGAATTTGCGGGCGCAGCGCAAAGCGCTTGGGCTCCAAGACCGCCAGGATCTTGACGCCCCCTCCCTCTCCGCCGCCGCAAGCCGGGGACGGACAGGGAGGAGGTGCCAACCCCAGGACGTTGGAGATCGACAGGAACGCCATCGGGATATTGCCGGCGATCACATCCTGCAGCGCAGGGGCAACGCCCCGATAGGGCACGTGATTGATCTTCACACCCGCGGTTTGGTTGAACAGCTCGCCCATCAGGTGGAACACGGAGCCGACTCCGGAAGACCCGTAGGACAACTGGCCCGGATGCGCCTTGGCGTAGGCAATGAGCTCGCCGACCGAGTTGACCGGCAGCTTGCCGTTGACCACGAGGCAAGTCACCGGCTCGACGGCGGCAACGATCGGCGTGAAATCCTTGAGCGGGTCGTAGCTCAGGTTCTTCATGAGCCACACCGCGGTGACATGCGTGCTCGCCGTGGTCATCAACAGCGTATTGCCGTCAGGCGCCGCACGCGCCACGAAGCTCGCGCCGATCATGCCGTTGGCGCCGGTACGGTTCTCGACCACGACATTGACGCCGAGCGAAGTGCTGAGCTTGGCGCCGACGAGCCGCGCCACCAGATCGAGCGCCGGCCCCGGCGGGAACGGCACCACCAGGGTGATCGGCCGCGAAGGCCAGCTTTGCGCCTGCGCTACGACCAGCGTTGCCGCGATCACCAATCCGGTCATTCCCGCAAAAGCGGAAATCCAGTTTCCTCGAAGAATGCTGGGTCGCCAGGTCATGAGGCACCTGTAGCCCGGATGGAGCGCAGCGCAATCCGGGGTGGCCGGTCCCGCATTTCGCTTACGCTCCATGCGGGCTACAAACTTACAACACGGCGAGCTTCGGCATTACCTCGGCGCGAAACAATTCCAGCGAGCGCAGCGCCTGCTCGAGCGTCATGGCGCCGAAGAAGAGATAGGACAGCAGATAATTGATGCCGAGCTCGCGCGCTTGTGCCTCGAGCTTCGCCCACACGGTTGCCGGACTGCCGGCGATCGCCATGCCCTCCTGCTCCCATTCCTCGAAGGTCGCACCGCGATGGATGTTGGCGCGCGGATCAGCGCCCGTGGTCAAGACTTGGGTCTTGCGCAGATAGTTCAGGCTTGCGGAGTGGTGCGCGATCGCCGGCCCGGCGATGGCTCTTGCTTCCGCATCGGTCTCCGCCACCACGATGTGGCGCAGGAGCCCGATCGCGGTGCCGCCGGGAAACTCAGGCTTGGGCACCGGCGGGCCATTTCCCTTCGCGAGCGCCGCCCGATAGGCCGCGATATTGGTCTTGGCGAGCGCGGTCGGCCCGTTGGCGGTGAAATGCATGCCGCGCTCCCCCGACCAGGCGGCGCCGATTTCGTTCGAGGATCCGTACCAGAACGGCGGATGCGGCTCTTGCAGCGGGCGCAGCGCCATCGGCACATTGGTGTAGGTGAAATACGGACCCTTGTGGTTCAAGGTGTCGCTCGTTAGGCCCGCGCTGATGCACGCGAATGCATCCATGAAGATGTCGCGCGACTTATCATGCGCGACCTTGTGGAAATTGAGCTCGAACGGCGAGACCCCGCGACCGATCCCGATATCGAGCCGGCCGTGGCTCAAGTGATCGAGCATGCAGATTTCCTCGATCAGGCGCAGCGGCGAATAGAGCGGCAGCAGATAAACCAGAGGGCCCAGCCGCAGGCGGGTGGTCGCGCGCGCAACCGCGCCCAAATAGACGCCCGGCACCGGCACCATGTTGAGCGGCGTCCCATGATGCTCGGCCACGTGCAGGCAATAGAAGCCGGCCGCCTCCGCTGCGACCGCGAATTTCAGCCGTTCATCGAGCTGGGTTGCGAGCGGCCGATCCACCGCACGCTCGACGTGATCGAAGAGGCCGACTTTCATCCTTGCATACCCCGGCTCGCGAAACCTTTGACACCTCGCGATGTCGTCCCTGCGAAAGCAGAGACCCATATTCTACGTTCCCTCGATAGCGCGCAGTGGTATGGGTCCCGGCGCTTCGGCCGGGACGACCATCGCACTCACGGCCGGGTCGATCAACGGCCTGGAGCGGGCGGCGCGGTACAGGACTAAAAATCATCCGGAGACACGCGGGTAATTTCTTGAACGCCGCGATGATCCAGATCTCGTGATCTGAGCGGCGACCATCCGTGCATGACGCACACGATCTTGATCGTGCGCTTTGCTCGGCCCGTGGCAACATCGCCGGAAGATCAATTATCCAAGAAGCTCCGCAGCTTCCGGCTCCGGCTCGGGTGCTTCAACTTACGCAGCGCCTTGGCCTCGATCTGGCGGATGCGCTCGCGCGTGACCGAGAACTGCTGGCCGACCTCCTCAAGCGTGTGGTCGGTGTTCATGCCGATGCCGAAACGCATGCGCAGGACGCGCTCCTCGCGCGGGGTAAGCGAGGCGAGCACGCGCGTCGTGGTCTCGCGCAGGTTCGACTGGATCGCGGCATCGATCGGCAGGATCGCGTTCTTGTCCTCGATGAAGTCCCCGAGATGGGAATCCTCCTCGTCGCCGATCGGGGTCTCGAGGGACAGCGGCTCCTTGGCGATCTTGAGTACCTTGCGCACCTTCTCGAGCGGCATGCCGAGCTTTTCGGCTAGCTCCTCGGGCGTGGGCTCGCGGCCGATCTCGTTGAGCATCTGCCGGGAGGTGCGCACGATCTTGTTGATCGTCTCGATCATATGCACCGGGATGCGGATGGTGCGCGCCTGGTCGGCGATCGAGCGGGTGATGGCCTGCCTGATCCACCAGGTCGCATAGGTCGAGAACTTGTAGCCTCGGCGATACTCGAACTTATCGACCGCCTTCATCAACCCGATATTGCCTTCCTGGATCAGGTCGAGGAACTGCAGGCCCCGATTGGTGTATTTCTTGGCGATGGAGATGACGAGCCGCAGGTTCGCCTCCACCATCTCCTTCTTGGCCTGGCGGGCTTCACGCTCGCCCTTCTGCACCATCTGCACGATCTTGCGGAACTCGCCGATCTCGAGCCCGGTCTCGCCCGCGAGCGCGTGGATCTGGCCACGCATCTCCTTGATCTTGTCCTTGTCCTTGGCGACCAGGCTCTTCCACCCTTTGGCGGAGAGCTTCGACACGCGGTTGAGCCAGCGCGGATCGAGCTCGGAACCCTGGTAGTTCCTCAGGAAGTCCTCGCGCGAGACGCCGTGGCTTTCGGAGAGCCGCATCAGGCGGCCTTCGTACCCGACCAGGCGCTTGTTGATGTCGTAGAGCTGCTCCACGAGCGAATCGATGCGCGCCTGGTTGAGCCGCAGCGACTTCACCTCGGCGATGATCTCTTCCTTGAGCTTCTTGTACTTGCGCTCCTGCGAAGGCGTGAGCGAGGCGCTCTTGAGGCGGAATTGAATGTCCTGTTCCTGCAGGCGCCGCAGCCGCTTATAGGTATCGGCCACGTTGTCGAAGGTCTCGAGCACCTTCGGCTTGAGCTCGGCCTCGATCGCAGCGAGCGAGAGCGAGCCCTCCATGTCCTCTTCGTCGAAATCGGGCTCGGGCGCGCCCTCAGGCTTCTCCTCGCCATCGCCGTCCTCGTCGGCGGCGGCCTTGAACGGCGTGGCGGAGGCCGGAGCGGTCGCGGGCGCCGCAGTCTGCGGCGGCAGCGCGCCACCCCCGCTCTGGCTCGAGGCGACCGGCTGGCCATCGGGCCCGATCACTACTGGGGCCGCCATGCCCTTGGCGTCGGGCCCCGCATAGGTCGCTTCGAGATCGATGATGTCGCGCAGGAAGACCTTGCCTTCGTTGAGCTCGTCGCGCCAGATGATGATGGCCTGGAAGGTGAGCGGGCTCTCGCACAAACCGGCGATCATGGCCTCACGGCCGGCCTCGATGCGCTTGGCAATCGCAATCTCGCCCTCGCGCGACAACAGCTCGACCGAACCCATCTCGCGCAAATACATGCGCACCGGATCGTCGGTGCGTTCGGCCGGCTCTTTGGTCTCGGCCTTGGCCGGAACCGCGCGGGTGACCTCGACAAGCTCGCCCTCGCCTTCGGACTCCTCCTCGGCTTCCTCCTTGGATTCCTCGTCCTGCTCGGCCTCCTCGGTCTCCACCACGTTTATCCCCATCTCGCTGAACAAAGCGAGAACATCCTCGATCTGCTCGGAATTAACCTCTTCGGAGGGCAGCACCGAATTGATCTGATCGTGGGTGACGTAGCCGCGCTTCTTCGCGTTGCGGATCAAGCGCTTGACAGCGGCGTCGGAGAGATCGAGCAAAGGCAGCGGCGTATCCGGGGTTTCCGGGGTCTCCTTCTCGGGCGCTTCTTCCTTCTTGTCTTTGTCTTTTTGGACCACTTTGGTCTTGCTCGCCATGCACTTCTCTCCTGAGAAAGCGTCTCGCCTGAGAACGCGAGGTCCCTGCTGCCCGCAGGTCCTATTGAGAACATAAGCCGGCGGAACGTGAAACGCTCCGGCAGGCAAGTCGGTCGTCCCTGGGACTACAAAATCGAGCTCTACGGGCCCGAGCCTTCCTCCAAAAAAAGTCCCCCTACCCTATGCGGGGAATCTTTGTCCGTCCTCCGCTGCCCCAATCTGCAGAACGGCGGCGGCTCGCCGCCAATACACTTCCGACACGCTCAAAGGGCTGCCCGGTTCCGCAATCGGTCCCGTGCCCGCCATTCTCGACCACCCCTAACCGTGATTCGCGTTAACGAATGTCGCCTTTGCGGACGTCAAGCTCCTTCTCTACCGCCCTCTGCGCCCCAACCCCAGACATTTCTCAAGGGTTCTCCCTCAGCAAATCTACCAGGTAAATTCGCCAGTCTCGGAGACCATGGAACCGAGATCAGAATGAAGGGCCCGCCCGGCCGGATGAGGTCCCAAACCCTTCAACCAGAGCCTCGGTCCCGTCAATGACCGAAAGACGAGCCTTCACGTCCTGCAGCCAGGAATAATTGGCTTCGGTCTGTTCCCGACCCAACGCCTGCTCGGCATCCTTGAGTTCCTTAATTAAGGAGTGCCATTGCCGATGCAAGGTAATCAGCTGCTTCCAGGTCATCAGCACGTCCGCCGGTGCTGCCTCCGGCCGCGCCCCCCAAACTGAAACGGTGGTTATGGCCCTTTCGATCCGGCTGACTGCATCCGCCAATCCGCGCCGCTCAAGCTCCGCCACCAAGCCGTCGCGGTCCGGCGCCCCTCCGTGCGCGATGATGTCGACCAGCGCCACCTTGACCTTCTCGGCCTCGCGAAAGCGGAAGTCGACATCGGCCATATCCTCCAGATGATCGTGCAAAAGCCAGGGGTGGTTGAGCACAGCCTGCAGGATCAGCGCCTCACGGCGCGAAATGGCGGCACGATCACCACGGTGGATCGGGCTGGCGGCGAGCTGCGGGCTAGTGGCCAGATACCGCCCGCCGGCCGCCGGCAACGGGACAGACCGTGGATGCCGCGGTCCGCCCCCCGCGCGCATGCCCTTGCCGGTGCGCGGGCCGCTCCATCCGGCTGCGAATTGCCCGGCCGAAGCGACGGCACGGCCAAGGGAATTGCGGCCGCGCGCCCAAGCCTCCCGCGGCCCAAAGGTGCGCCCACCCGCCAGATCGGCCGCGAACAGGCCTTGCAGGCGATTCGCAAATTCCTGCCGATAGTGGCGGCGCACGGATTCGTCGCCGATCCCGTTCACGACGGCGCCGAGCCGCGCTTCGAGCGCCGCACGGCGCTCCGGCGTATCCAATCCGCCGGCCTCGGTCTCTCGCGTCCACAGCATATGGACGAGCGGACGGGCGCCGCCCAACACGTCCTCGACCGCATCACGACCGCCGGCGCGGACAAGGTCGTCGGGATCATTGCCGTCCGGCAATGATGCAAAGCGCAGGCTCTTGCCCGGCCGCAGCAACGGCAGTGCCAAATCGATCGCCCGATAGGCGGCCCGCCGCCCGGCGGCATCGCCGTCGAAGCAGAGCGTGGGCTCGTCAGCCATCTTCCATAGAAGGCCAAGCTGATCGGCGGTCAGCGCGGTGCCGAGCGGCGCCACCGCCGCCTCGAAGCCTGCTTGCACCATCGCGATCACGTCCACATAGCCTTCGACCGCGATCACCGTCGCCCCTTTATGAGCGGCGGCGCGCGCGGCGGCGATGTTGTAGAGGGTTGCGCCCTTGTGAAAGAGCGGGGTCTCCGGCGAGTTCAAGTATTTCGCCGGTGTGTCGGGATCGAGCGTGCGCCCACCAAACGCGATGACGCGGTCGCGTAGATCGGTGATCGGAAACATGACGCGCTCGCGAAAGCGATCGTAGGGCACCGGGATATCCTCGCCGGCCACCAGCAGCCCTGCTTCCACCATATCGCTGACCGAAACGCCCTGGGCGCCGAGATGCTCCTTGAGGGCAAAGCGCTCGGATGGCGCATAGCCGAGGCGAAACTTGAGCTGGGCCGCTGGATCGAGTCCGCGATCGGAGAGATAGCCGCGCGCCCGCGCGCCAGAACGACCGGCGAGGGTCGTCGCGAAGAACTTGGCGGCAAGCTCGAGCACATCATGCAACGATTTGCGGTGCTGTGCCCGCGCTTCCTCCTCGCGGCTCACCTCAGGCAGTGCCATGCCGGCCTGTGCGGCCAGGCGCTCGACCGCCTCGGGAAAGGACAGTCCTTCGGTCTGCATCACGAAATCGAAGATCGTGCCGTTCTTCCCGGAGGAAAAGTCAAACCACGCCATCTTCTGGTCGTTGACGAAAAACGACGGTGTCTTCTCTTGATTGAAGGGCGAGAGCCCCCTCCATTCCCGTCCGCTTTTCTTGAGGTTCACCCGTCGGCCCACCACCTCCGAGACCGGCAGGCGGGCGCGCAGCTCATCGAGAAATTCGGGCGGAAAGCGCATGGTGATTCGCAAGGGTAACCTTTCGCCACGGCGAATACAGGGCGGCGGTACGGCTACGGCTTGCGGCTGCAACTTGTCCTAGTTTTCCACAGGCAACTTGTCCCGGCTTTGAGCCGGGACCGTTACAGACTCAGGCCTTATTTGGAACGGTCCCGGGTCTCGCTGCGCTCGCCCGGGACAATAGCCTTCACCCCGTCAGCCTCGCTTTCACCAAGCCGCTTGCTTTGGCGAAATCCATCCGCCCCGCATAGCGCTCCTTGAGCGCCGCAATCACCTTGCCCATGTCCTTCATGCCGCTCGCGCCAGTCTCGCGGATGACCTCGGTGATCGCCGCATTGGTGTCGGCCTCCGAGAGGGCCTGCGGCAGGAAATGCCTGATGACGGCGATCTCGGCCTCCTCCTGCTCGACCAGCTCCTGACGGCCGCCCTTGCGGTAGAGCTCGACCGATTCCTGCCGCTGCTTGATCAGCTTTTGCAGGAGGCCAAGTATGTCGGCATCGCCGAGCGCCGCCTTGCCGGCGCCGCGCGCCTCGATATCGGCGTTCTTGATCGCCGAATTGACCATGCGCAGCGTGCCGAGCTTGAGCTTGTCCTGGGATTTCATGGCCGTCTTGACGGCCTCGTTGATCTCATCGCGCAGCACGGGTGGCCTCGTGGATCGTTCGCCCGGATGGTTGTGAATTCTGGACGCTGCAGCCGGCTTTTTTTGACGGCGCTGGCGGCCGGGACTATGTAGTCGCCGCATGAACGGCAAACAAGACGCTGGCGGCTGGTCGGAGCCTCTCCCGACCGCCGTGTTGGTGCTCGCCGGTGGCACCGTGCTCGAGGGCGTGGGCTTCGGCGCCGTCGGCCATGCGGTGGGCGAGGTCTGCTTCAACACCGCCATGACGGGCTATCAGGAAATCCTGACCGACCCCTCCTATGCGGGGCAGATCATCACCTTCACGTTCCCGCATATCGGCAATGTGGGCGCCAATGAGCAGGACATCGAGACCGTCAACATGGCGGCGACGCCGGGCGCCCGGGGAGTGATCCTGCACGCGCCGATCACACAGCCGTCGAATTACCGCGCGACCCGTCATCTCGACCAATGGCTCAAGGCGCGCGGCGTCATCGGCCTGTCCGGGCTCGACACGCGCGCATTGACGAGCCTGATCCGCCAGCACGGAATGCCTAACGCGGTGATCGCACATGCTCCGAACGGAGTGTTCGATCTTGCGGCGTTGAAGAAAGAGGCGCGCGAATGGCCGGGGCTCGTCGGCATGGACCTGGTGCCGATGGTGACCAGCGGCCAACGCTTCACCTGGGACGAGACCGCCTGGCGCTGGGGCGCAGGTTATGCCCGGCAGGAGAAGCCTGAATTCCACGTGGTCGCCATCGATTACGGGATCAAGCGCAATATCCTGCGCCTGCTCGCGGGCTCCGCCTGCCGGGTGACGGTGGTCCCGGCGCAAACCTCCGCGGCCGAGATCATGGCGCTGGCGCCGGACGGAATTTTTCTCTCCAACGGCCCTGGCGATCCGGCCGCCACCGGCACCTATGCGGTCCCGGTGATCAAAACCCTGATCGATTCCGGGCTGCCGACCTTCGGCATCTGCCTCGGCCATCAGATGCTCGGCCTCGCGGTCGGCGCCAAGACCATGAAGATGCACCAGGGCCACCACGGCGCCAATCATCCGGTAAAGGATCTCACCACCGGCAAGGTCGAGATCACCTCCATGAATCACGGCTTTGCGGTCGACCGCACGACCTTGCCGGCAAGCGCGGTGGAAACTCACGTCTCGCTGTTCGACGGCTCGAATTGCGGCATTGCGCTCAAGGACCGGCCGGTCTTCTCGGTGCAGTACCATCCCGAAGCTTCACCCGGTCCGCGCGACAGTCATTATCTGTTCGGCCGCTTCGTCGCGCTGATGCGCGAGCGTCGGCGGACGGGAAGCGCTGTCGTTTGAGCGGTCCCAGATGCGGCGATCAAACAAATCTTGGCGAAGGCCGACCCGCGATTGATCGGCGGGCTCGCCTGCTGACAACGGCGCCGGTTGCCCCTCTGGCGCGTGGCCACCCGGCCCGATAGGTTGCCGCCCCACCTTCGAGGTTCCGGCGATGGAAGCGATGTCCGACTGGCGCGCCTTCTGGGACAGCGCCCATTCGATCTACGTCAATGCCCGTCATAAGGACGTGCATTACCGCGAGATCGCCGACCAGATCGCCGCTTTCGTGCCGGGCCCCTCGGCGCGCGTGCTCGACTATGGATGCGGCGAAGCAATCCACGCCGCGCGCGTGGCCGCCGTCGCCTGCGAGGTGCTTCTATGCGATTCTGCGCCGAGCGTTCGCGCCGGCATCGCGGCGCGCTTCTCAGGCGAGCCGCGCATCCGCGTCCTCGCCCCGGCCGAGGTGGAAAGATTGCCGGACGGCAGCATCGACCTCATCGTCGCAAACTCGATGACGCAATATCTCGAGCCGGCCGAGCTCGACCGCGCGCTGGCGCTCTGGCGTCGCCTGCTGGCGCCGTCCGGCACGCTCATCGTCGGCGACGTCATTCCGCCCAATGCCGGCACGCTCACAGACGTGGCGGCGCTGCTGCGCTATGCGGTCGCCAATGGATTCCTCCTGGCCGCGCTCTTGGGGCTCGCCCGCACAGTCGCCTCACCCTATCGGCGCCTGCGCAGCCGGCTCGGCGTGACGCGCTATACGCAAGAAGCCTTCTTGCAGAAGCTCAAGGCGGCCGGCTTCGCCGGCGAGCGGCTCGCCCGCAATCTCGAGCACAATTCCGCCCGGATGAGCTTCCGGGCACGACCAATTTGAGGCGATCCGGCATCTCGGGTGGGTGCGCCGAAGGGTTGCCTTGCTTGGCGCGCGGGGGCTGCCACAGCCGGCTCTGGCATCGGCGGCGATTCTGCGTTAATGAGCCCGCGCCGCGGCGGGCTTGCGTCCGCGTCGGAGAGCAAGGACGCGCGACCGCGCGCCCTTTTTTTATGCCTACTTCGTCTTGTTGGCATCCCGAAAGCAAAAGGCCCCAATGCCCAAACGGACCGACATATCCTCGATCCTGATCATCGGCGCCGGCCCCATCGTGATCGGCCAAGCCTGCGAATTCGACTATTCGGGCACCCAAGCTTGCAAGGCGCTGAAGGCCGAGGGTTACCGGGTCGTGCTGGTCAATTCCAACCCGGCCACGATCATGACCGATCCGGACCTCGCCGACGCTACTTATATCGAGCCGATCACGCCCGAAATCGTCGCCAAGATCATCGAGAAGGAACGCCCGGACGCCCTCTTGCCCACCATGGGCGGGCAGACCGCCCTCAACTGTGCGCTGTCGCTACGCAAGATGGGCGTGCTGGCCAAATTCAACGTCAAGATGATCGGAGCCACGGCAGACGCGATCGACAAGGCCGAGGACCGCGAATTGTTCCGCGAGGCGATGCGGCGCATCGGCCTCGAAACGCCGCGTTCGCACCACATCAAGACGCTACCGGCCGCTCTGACAGCACTCGAGGATATCGGGCTGCCGGCCATCATCCGTCCTTCCTTCACGCTCGGCGGCACCGGCGGCGGCATCGCCTACAACAAGGCCGAGTTCATCGAGATCGTCGAACGCGGCATCGACGCCTCGCCCACCAACGAGGTGCTGATCGAGGAGGCCGTTCTCGGCTGGAAGGAATTCGAGATGGAGGTCGTTCGCGACAAGAACGACAACTGCATCATCATCTGCTCGATCGAGAACCTCGATCCGATGGGCGTGCATACCGGCGATTCGATCACCATCGCGCCGGCCCTCACCCTGACCGATAAAGAATACCAGATCATGCGCGACGCCTCGATCAAGGTGCTGCGCGAGATCGGGGTGGAGACCGGCGGCTCGAACGTGCAGTTCGCCATCAATCCGGTGGACGGTCGCCTGGTCATCATCGAGATGAATCCGCGCGTGTCACGCTCCTCCGCGCTTGCCTCCAAGGCGACCGGCTTCCCGATCGCCAAGGTCGCGGCCAAGCTCGCGGTCGGCTACACGCTCGACGAGATCGCCAACGACATCACCGGCGGAGCGACGCCCGCCTCGTTCGAGCCCACCATCGATTACGTCGTCACCAAGATCCCACGCTTTGCCTTCGAGAAATTTCCCGGCGCCGAGCCGACATTGACCACCTCGATGAAATCGGTCGGCGAGGTCATGGCGATCGGCCGCACCTTCCAGGAGAGCCTGCAAAAGGCGCTGCGCTCACTCGAGACCGGGTTGACCGGCCTCGACGAGATCGCGATCGAAGGCCTCGGCCGGGGCGACGACAAGACCGCCGTTCGCGCAGCGCTCGGCGTGCCCACGCCCGACCGCCTGCTCAAGGTCGCGCAGGCCATGCGGCTCGGCTTCACTGACGAGGAGATCTACGCTTCCTGCCGCATCGATCCCTGGTTCCTGCGCGAGCTGCGCGACATCATCGATACCGAAAAAGAAATCAGCGCGAAGGGCCTGCCGGAGACGCCGACCGCGCTGCGGCGGCTCAAGGCGATGGGCTTCTCGGACCGCAGGCTCGGCCGCCTCGCTGGCATCGATGAAGTCGAGGTGACGCGGCGCCGTCATGGGCTCGGCGTGCGGCCGGCCTTCAAGCGCATCGACACTTGTGCGGCCGAGTTCGCCTCGCCGACCGCCTACATGTATTCCACCTACGAGACGCCTTTTGCTGGCGCGCTCGCCTGCGAAGCCAACCCGTCGGCCAAGCGCAAGGTGATGATCCTCGGCGGCGGTCCCAACCGCATCGGCCAAGGCATCGAGTTCGATTATTGCTGTTGCCATGCCGCCTTCGCGCTCGCCGAGGCCGGATTCGAGACCATCATGGTCAATTGCAATCCGGAGACGGTCTCCACCGACTACGACACCTCGCACCGGCTCTACTTCGAGCCGCTGACCGCTGAGGACGTGCTCGAGATCGTCGCCGCCGAGCGCCGCAAAGGGACCCTGCACGGCGTAATCGTGCAGTTCGGCGGCCAGACGCCGCTCAAGCTCGCGGGGCCGCTGGAAGCCGCACAAGTGCCGATCCTCGGCACCTCGCCCAACGCCATCGATCTTGCCGAGGACCGGGACCGCTTCAAGCAATTGCTCGATCGGTTGGGACTGCGCCAGCCCACCAGCGGCATTGCGGGCAGCCCCAGCGAGGCGCGCGCCATCGCCGAAGCGATCGGCTATCCGATCGTGATCCGTCCCTCCTATGTGCTGGGCGGGCGGGCCATGGAGATCGTGCACGACGCGGCGCACCTCGACCGCTACTTATCCCGCCTGGCCGGCGATCTGGATCGCCCCTCAGAGCTCATCGTCTCCGACAAGCGGCCGCTGCTCATCGACCGCTACCTGTCCGATGCGATCGAGGTCGATGTCGATTGCCTCGCCGACGGCACCGACACCGCTATTGCCGGCATCATGGAGCACATCGAGGAGGCCGGCATTCACTCGGGCGACTCTGCCTGCGTGCTGCCGCCGCACTCGCTGAAACCGGAAGTCATCACCGAGCTCGGCCGGCAGACGCGCGAGCTCGCTCTGGCGCTGCAGGTCGGCGGCCTGATGAACGTGCAATATGCGATCAAGGACGGCGACATCTATGTGCTCGAGGTCAATCCGCGCGCCTCGCGCACGGTGCCGTTCGTCGCCAAGGTGATCGGTGTCCCGGTCGCCAAAGTCGCCGCACGGATCATGGCGGGCGAGCCGCTTTCCGCCTTCCAGGTTAAGGCGCCGCGCTTTGCTCATGTGGCCGTCAAGGAGGCGGTTTTTCCCTTCGCCCGTTTCCCCGGCGTCGATACGGTCCTCGGACCGGAGATGAAATCGACCGGCGAGGTGATGGGCATCGACAGCTCTTTCGAGATCGCATTTGCCAAAAGCCAGCTCGGTGGCGGCTCGCGGCTGCCGCGCAATGGAACGGTCTTCGTTTCGGTGCGCGACGCCGACAAGGATATGCGCATTCTCAAGGCGGTGAAGATTCTCAGCGATCTCGGCTTCAGAACGCTCGCCACCTCAGGGACCCAGCGTTTCCTGGTCGAGAAGGGCGTGGCGGCCGAGCGCATCCTCAAGGCATCCGAAGGACGTCCCAATATCGTGGACGCCATCCGCAACGGCGAGATTCAGCTGGTCTTCAACACCACCGAAGGAGCTCAGGCGCTGGCCGACAGCCGTCCGCTTCGCCGCGCTGCCCTCTTGCACAAAGTCCCCTACTACACCACACTTTCAGGGGCCGTCGCGGCAGCGCAAGGGATCAAGGCATATCTCGGGGGCGATCTCGAGGTGCGAACCTTGCAAAGCTATTTCGATACCCGTTAGCAACCTGCGCAATTCAAAAATCACTTGAATCCCAATCGATTGGGGTTGAATCTAGGCGAATCGCGAAGGGTTGCGAACGGGCCTGAGCGGCCATATTTTCGGCCGGAGCTGTCCGGACAATCGTGCCGAAGCGGGCGTCCTGCCTGGCCGCGGAGGGACAGTGAACCGGCGGCTTAGGATCGCGGACGGCAAGACCAACCGCGGTAGAGCGACGGCGTGCGGTACTCCATCTCCCGTCGATTCACGCGTGAATCGCCGGAGGCGGAGTGCCGTTTCATGTTGTGGTTACAGCACCGCTATCGGTTATTGCAACCGCGAGAAAGCTGAAGATTCGAGAGGACTGAAGAACCGATGGAAAAGCTCCCCATGACGGCTGAGGGCTATGCGACGCTCGAGAACGAGCTCAAGCATCGCCAACAGGTGGAGCGGCCGCGCATCATCCAGCAGATCACCGATGCGCGCACGCACGGCGATCTGTCGGAGAATGCCGAGTATCACGCCGCCAAGGAATCGCAATCCCTCAACGAGGGCCACATCGCGGATCTGGAGGACAAGCTGGCGCGCGCCGAGGTCATCGACGTCTCGAAGCTGTCCGGCGACACGATCAAGTTCGGCGCCACGGTCACGCTGATTGACGAGGACACCGAGAAGAAGGTGGTCTGGCAGATCGTCGGCGAGCCGGAGGCCGATGCCAAGAAGGGCAAGATTTCGATTACCTCGCCCATGGCGCGCGCGCTGATCGGCAAGACCAAGGGCGCGAGCGTCGAGGTGGTGACGCCCGGCGGCGCCAAAGCCTACGAGATCAAGAAGGTGGAGTGGCGCTGAGGCCTGGTTTCTGCCCTGGCCGGACTTGGTCTGGCCAAGCCAGGGACGAGCCTGGGCATGACCTTGTGGAGCTTGGGATCGAGCTCCAGCTTGCTTAGCCGGGAGGCGCGACCTCCAAGGGCACCATGGCGGCGTCCTTGGAGTTGCGCAGCGTGAGCGATGTCTTGACATTGCGCACGTGCGGAGCCGCGGTCAGCTCGGCCACGAAGGCTTGGAAGGTCGGCAGGTCGGGAGCAACGCATTTCAGGATGAAGTCGATCTCGCCCGACAGCATCCAGCATTCGCGCACCAGCGGCTCCGCGCGAACGAAGTCTTCGAACGCCTTGAGATCCGCCTCTGCCTGACTGGAAAGGTGCACCATGGCAAAGACCGTCACCTCGTAGCCCAGCATCTTCTGGTCAAGCAGCGCCCGGTATCCCTTGATATAGCCGGCCTGCTTGAGGGCGCGCACGCGGCGCAGACACGGCGGGGCCGATATCCCGACCCGGTTGGCCAGCTCCACATTGGTGATGCGGCCGTTTTCTTGCAGCTCTTTGAGGATCTTCCGGTCGATCGAGTCGAGCTGGACTTCCACCGAGGGCCTCCGGGCAAAGTAGATGCCCAATTCTTACCCTTATTGGGAGGCGTGCGAAACATTATTGCGCGATTTAGGAGCTGGCGTTCGAAAGAATAAGCATCAATTGTGGGCTCCCGATCTGCGTATCTTGCATAGCTCCGGGGAGACCCTAAATTGAGCGTGCCGAGGGCACGGTGACCGGGATCGACCTGTCTGGTGGCCACCACCCCGCATCGCAATCACCGGATCGTGGAGAGATCGTCCAGATGGGCAAGACCACCCATGCCAAGGTCGTCATCATCGGCTCTGGGCCGGCCGGCTACACGGCGGCGATCTATGCGGCACGCGCGATGCTCCAACCGGTTCTGATCCAGGGGATCCAGCCGGGCGGCCAGCTCACCATCACCACCGACGTCGAGAACTATCCGGGCTTTGCCGATGTCATCCAGGGTCCCTGGCTGATGGAGCAAATGCTGAAGCAGGCCGAACATGTCGGGACGCGGATCGTCTCCGACCATGTCAACAAGGTCGCGCTCGCGCGCCGGCCATTTCGGCTCGACTGCGATTCCGGTGATGCCTATCTGGCCGATACCCTGATCATCGCGACCGGCGCGCAGGCGCGCTGGCTGGAGCTCCCTTCGGAACAACGATTCAAGGGCTATGGGGTCTCCGCTTGCGCAACCTGCGACGGCTTCTTCTATCGTGGCAAGGACGTGGTGGTCGTGGGCGGCGGCAATACCGCGGTGGAAGAGGCGCTGTTCCTCACCAACTTCGCCGCCAAGGTCACGATCGTGCACCGGCGCGACCGCTTCCGGGCCGAGAAGATTCTGCAGGATCGCCTGTTCAAGAATCCAAAGATCTCGGTGATCTGGAATGCCGAGCTCGCCGAAGTCACCGGCTCCGACAACCCGCTCAAGGTGAAGGCGGTGCGGTTGCGCGACACCCGGAGTGGGGCCGTCACTGAGCGCGCTACCGATGGGGTCTTCATCGCCATCGGACACACGCCGGCTTCCGAGCTGTTCGCCGGCCAGATCGAGATGAAGCCATCGGGCTATATCAGGACGGCCGCGCACTCGACCGCGACCTCGGTCGCCGGCGTGTTTGCGGCCGGGGACGTCACCGACGACGTCTACCGCCAAGCGGTGACTGCGGCCGGCCAAGGCTGTATGGCGGCACTCGAGGCCGAGCGCTTCTTGGCGGCGCACGACGATCACACCGCCGTCAGCGAAGGCAAAGCGGAACAGCGAACAGCCGCCGCAGTGAGCTGAGAGCTCGCACTGCGTCCGGGGGATTGAATTCGAGCGCTCATCGCGCACCGGGATCGTCATGGATTGGGACAAGCTCAAGGTTTTTCACGCCGCCGCCCAGGCGGGCAGCTTCACGCATGCGGGCGAGCAGCTCGGACTGTCGCAATCGGCGGTCTCACGGCAGGTGTCGGCGCTCGAGCAGGAGCTCGGCGTCTCGCTGTTCCACCGCCATGCGCGCGGGCTCATCCTTACCGAGCAGGGCGAGCTCTTGCAGAGCACGGCCCACGATGTGTTCATGAAGCTCGAGGCCGCTCGCACCAAGCTCGCCGACAGCCGCGAGCGGCCGAATGGCGAGCTCAAGGTCACCACCACGGTTGGCATAGGGGTGCACTGGTTGACGCCGCGGCTCGGCGAATTCCTCGATCTCTACCCCGAAATCCGCATCACGCTCATCACCACGGATGGCGAGCTCGACCTCGCCATGCGGGAAGCCGACGTCGCCATCCGGCTGCGCCAGCCGACCCAACCCGATTTGATCCAGCGCAAGCTGTTCTCCATGCATTTTCATGCGTGCGCTTCGCCCGAATATCTGAAGAGACTCGGCACGCCGCGCTCGGTCGAGGAGCTCGACCAGCACCGACTCATCATCTTGGGCGGAACTATCCAGCCATGGCTGCAGCAGAGCGGCAATTGGCTGCTTACGACCGGGCGCAACGAGCGCGAGCCACGCCTGCCCTCGCTGACGATCAACAACGTTCTCGGCGTGCTGCGCGCCTGCCAGCGGGGCCTCGGCATCGCCATGCTTCCCGATTATCTGGTCGAGGAGAATGGCGGCCTCGTGCATTTGTTCGGCGACAACAACGAGGTCGCCTACGACGCCTACTTCGTCTATCCGGAAGAGCTCAAGACCGTGGCGCGCGTGCAGGTATTTCGCGATTTCCTGGTCGCCAAGGCGCAGCGCTGGAATTTTTGACGTTTCGGCGACAGCGCGTATTGATTCCCAGCGCCGCCTCGTCGCCGATGCCAGCACGCAGCAAATATTTACGGGATGTTTTCGCCGCGTCGGCATCCTGCATGGCAGGCATGCGGGTGTCCGCGTTGCGCAAATCTCGTGCGGGCGCATACTTAGAACCGCTGTCGGCTCAGCGCTCGCTCTTCTCCCAGATGGTGATCGCCGCGCCGGCAGTTGTTCCCCTCTGGAAGGTGATTGCCGGCCCTCGCCGGCAAACTGCAGCCGGACTCGCAAGGGTCCGGTTTTCTTTTGTTTGCACGCGAATTTACGGCTCCTCGCGGCCGGTGATGTCCGCATGCCAGGGCGCGACCCATCGCTCGATGGCGCCGACGCAGTAGTTGAGCAAGACCGCCAGCAGCATGATGATGATGATCGGCACGAAGGTGGTCGCCGTGTCGTAGTTGTTGGCCGAAGTCTGGATGATCGCGCCAAGCCCGGAAATCGAGGTGAAGAATTCGGCGACCACCATGGCGACCACGGCGCGTCCGACGGAAAGCCGCAAGCCGGCCATGATGTAGGGAAGCGTCGCCGGCAGGATGATGCGCCGAAGAATGACGTGTTGAGGCGCCACGAACGACTTGCCGACCTCGATCAGCGCTTTAGGCACCGCAGTCACGCCCAGCCAGGTGTTGATGCAGATCGGGAACACCGACATCAGCAGGATGATCGCCACCTTGACGGCAAAACCGAGCCCCAGCCACAGCACCAAGAGCGGCACCAACGCTACCAGCGGCATCGCGTATCCGGCCGTCACATAAATTCCGATTGTCGCTTCGAGCACACGGGAGCTGCCGACCAAGAGGCCGAGCGGTATGCCGATGACGACTGCCAGCGCATAGCCGGCCGCGAAGGGGCGCAGACTGTCCAGCAGCGCCGCCGTCAGCTTGCCGGAGGCCGCGAGCTTCCAGAACGCCGCCGCGATTGCGCTCGGATAGGTGCCAAAGAGCGGATTGATGAACGGGCTGCAGAGCTGCCAGATCAGCAACACGGCAGCAAGCGACCCGGTGGTGATAAGCCAGCGTGGCACTGCGCGCCGCGTGGAGGCCGGGATCTCCTCGCCCGCTTGCCTCGCTGCCGCTCGCTCAAGGGCATCGAGCATCTCGTGTTCCTATTTTCTTGCGTTGGCGCATGTCCATTTTCGGAAAACCGGCGTCCGCTTTTCCGGGACATGCGCTGCCTCAATGCTGCGCGTCGCTCTCCCGGTGCAAGGCCTGCCACACCCGATAGCGGGTCGCCGCGAACTCGGGCAGAGCGCGCAGCAAACCGAGATTCGTACGGGGCCGGGCAAGCGGCACGTTCATGATCTCCTGCACGCGCCCTTGCTGCAAGACGACGATACGGTCGGCGATGAGCACCGCCTCGTCGAGATCGTGGGTCACAAACAGGATCGTCTTGGCCGTGCGCGCATGGATGTCGAGAAGCTCCGCCTGCAAGGTCTCGCGCGTCTGCGCATCCAGCGCCCCGAACGGCTCATCCATCAACAACACCTTCGGATCGATGGCGAGCGCCCGCGCTATTCCAACCCTTTGCTTCATGCCTCCGGAAAGCTGATACGGCCGTCGATGAAGCGAGTCGCTCAAGCCCACCAGCTCGAGGTAGCGGGTCGCGGTGGCGCGCAGCTCCGACCCACGCAGGCCTTTCATCTCCAGGCCGAACATCACGTTTTGCAACGCCGTGAGCCATGGCAGCAGCTCGGCGAACTGGAACACCATGCCGCGATCGTAGCCGCAGCCCGCGACCGTGCGGCCATCCACCGTGACCTTGCCGCCGGATGCCGTCTCCAGGCCCATGGCGATGCGCAGCGCCGTGGTCTTGCCGCAGCCCGAAGGCCCGATCAGCGCGACGATCTCGCCGTCAGCGACCGAAAAGCTGACGCGATCGAGTGCCGTCACGGTGTGCAGCTTGCCTTCGACATGCAGCGTAAACCGCTTTGACACGTTGATGAGGTTTACCTCACCCATGAGCATTCCTTCGGGTGTCCCCGCGGCGGTCGATTGCCACACGCTCCCGGCCCGCTCATTTGCCGGCGCGTTCCAGCGCTTCGAGACGCAGCCCGGCATCGATTGCCCGAGCGATATCTGCCTTCGGTATCTGGCCGAGCATTGCGAGCTTATCGCGCATCCAGGTCAGGTTTTCCAAGGGCAGCGGAAAGTCCGGAGCCAAGACGCCCGGCTTCACGGCTTCATCGAACACATAGGCCGGACGCGGATCATCAGGCCCGGCAGCGGTCAATTCCTGCGTCAGCTTGATGGTTTCGGCGCGGTGCGCCACCGCATAGCGGAAAGCCCTGATCTGCGCGCTCAGGAATCGCGTCGCCATGTCGCGATGCGCGGCAAGCGCCCGCCCGTTCATCAACGTGCAGAAACGAACCCATTGCGGCAGAACCTGCTTGGCCTCGGCCAGTAGGCTCAATCCCCTGGAGGACGGCATCGGGGTATATTCGTTCGCCACGACCGCCGCGTCGACCACCCCGCCGATCAGCGCGGTGTAGCGGTCGCGGTCGTTGCCAATAGCCGCGAACCTGACAGACTGGTCTTCGACCTGGGCATCAGCTAGCGCAGCGCGCGCCACGATGTCGGGCGGAGTTCCCGGCGCGGATGCCGCGATGGTCTTGCCTCTGAGCTCGGCCATCCGCGTGATGCCCGAGCGCGCGAGAACCACATACGGCGCGGCCAACCATGGGCATCCCACTGTTTTGACGTCGGCGCCGCGCACCGCCGCAACGACGGCGCCGGTCGCCGAATCGAAGCTGTCCACATCGCCGGCAATGAGCGCGCGCATGCCCACCTGATCGTCCTTGACGTCGATGGTTTCGAGCTTCAGCCCCTCTTCGGCCGCGAAGCCACGGCGTCCCGCCATCTGAAAGAACCCGGCGTCCGCCTTCGGGGCGATCATCGCCTGACGCCAAACCTTGAGCTCCTCGGCCTTCGCGTTTTGCGCCAGCGGAGCGCCTGCGGCGAGCGCGATCAGGAGCGCGGCCGCGAGACCCGCAACCCTCCGCATCGCGGTATGCGACTCGGCCATCTCGCGCTCCCTTCTGCTTGCCAATCCGATGATCAGTGGCCCAGGCGCTTCATCGCCTCTGCCCGGATCGACGGCTCGACCATGCCGACCAGATTGCCGGCGCTCGGAATCTGGCCGAGCGCCAAGAGCTGGTCGCGCATCCAGGCGATCTTGTCCATCGGGATCGGCAGGTCGGGCGCGATGGCGCCGGTCCTGACCACGTCGTCGAACACGAAGGCCGGACGCGGGTCATCGGCTGTCATGTCACTCGCTTCACGCGTGAGCGCGAGCGTCTCGTCACGATGCGTCAGCGCAAAATGCAGCGCCTTCGATTGCGCCATCACATAGCGGACCGCCTCATCACGCCGCGCCGCCAGCACCCGGGCGGTGGAGAAGGTGCAGACCCGCAAAAAATTCGGTCCGGCCTCGCTGCCGGACACCAGCATTTTCAGGCCCTTCGACGACCGCAGCGGCAGGTATTCGTTCGACACCACCGCGGCGTCGACGACACCGCCGACCAGCGCCGTATAGCGGTCGCGATCGCCGCCTATCGCCGCAAACTTTACGTCCGCCGGCGAGAGGCCGAACTTGGCCAGCACCACGCGCGCAAACATGTCGGGGAACGAGCCCGGCGCGGAAACCGCGATGGACTTGCCCTTGAGGTCGGCGACGGCGTGGAGGCTCGCTTTGGCCATCAGGCCGTGCGGCACCAAGGGCCATTGGCAGCCTATGATCTTCACGTCGCCACCGCGAACATCCGCCGCGATCGCCCCCTGAATTCCCCCTTCGTAGCTTTCGAGCTCGCCCGCGAGCAGCGCCTTGAGCCCGATCTGATCATCCTTCACCTGCAACAGCTCGAGCTTTAATCCTTCCTGCTCGGCGAAGCCGCGTTTGGCCGCCATCAGCAGAAAGCCGGCGTCGGATTTCGGCGAAATGATCCCATGCCGCCAGGGCGTCTGCGCGTCTGCCGGTGCGGCGACAAACGCCAGCGCCAGCGATAGCCCCGCCGCCAAGCCGCTCGCCCATCGCGCCGCGGTCATCAAGATCATCGGGCCTCCTTGGCCTTTTCAGCTCTTATGCAGCAGTGCAAACTTTTATCAGAACTCCTACAGGAAATCACCGGAGCCTATCCGTAGGCGGGAACCTGCGAATGCCACCAATGCTTGCGTGCGTTGCCTAAGCGCGCCGCTGCCCTTATCAAGGGCCTCCGCGTTGGCTTGCGGGCTGGAGGCAAAGAACTTGGAGAAGAAGAATTGGCAGGGGCCCGATGGCGTCATCGGGAAGACGTCGCCGCTGCGCGCGCCGCAGATCATCGCGAATGCCGGCATCGCCAGCCTCAATCTGACGCTGGCGGTCTGTGATTACGAGCACGTCCGCGATCTGACGAGCGGCGTGGTCCGCGTCGACGGCATTGCGCTGACGCCGCTTGTCTTCCCTTCGATCGAGGAAATCACCTTTCGGTTCACCCGCAATGTGGAGTGGGATGTTTCTGAACTGTCTTTCGGGAAATACACGGCGCTGACCGCGAAGGGCAATGCGCCGATGATCGCCATTCCGGTGTTCCCGTCACGTGTGCATCGCCATTCGGCAATTTATGTGCGCAGCGACCGCGGCATCCGGACCCCGAAAGACCTCGAAGGCAAGACCGTGGGGATTCCCGAATGGGCGCAGACCGCCGGCATCTATGTGCGCGGCTTCCTGGCCGAGCGTTATGGGGTCGATCTTGCCGCCATCAAATGGCTGCAGGCCGGTGTCGATGAGGCAGGGCGTGACGAGAAGGTCGCGCTCAAGCTGCCGAACGGTATCCGCTACCAGGCAAGGCCCGACACCAGCATCTCCGCCATGCTGGAGAGTGGCGAGATCGACGCTGCCATCACGGCGCGCGCGCCGCTCGCTTTTGCGCGGGCACCGCAAGCGATCGTGCGCTTGTTCCCAAATTACCGCGCCGAGGAGGAGCGCTTGTTCAAGGAGACGGGCGTCTTCCCGATCATGCACCTGATCACGATGCGCCGCGCCGTATTCGAGCAATATCCGTGGGTCGCCATGAACCTGTTCAAGGCTTTCGAAGAGGCGAAGCGCCGCTGTTTCGAGCGCTTGCGCGATTTCACGCTCGCGCGCGCGCCGCTGCCGTGGATCGCGGCGATTGCGGACGAGATGGCTGAGCGCTTCGGGCCTGATCCCTATCCGTATGGCGTGGAAGCGAGCCGCAAGACCATCGAGGCCTTCTGTCGCTACGCGCACGCGCAGGGCGTCACCGAGCGGTTGATGACCTCGGAGGATCTATTCCCGCCGGAGGTGCGGGCGGTGGCGAGGGTTTAGCTTACCTCAATGCCCGCCCGCACGGCGCCGTAAATTCACGTGGATGTTCTTCTCGCGGGTGAAGCGCAGCAATTCCTCGATGCATTCTTCGCGGCCGATGCCCGACTGCTTGTAGCCGCCGAACGGCGCGCCGAGGAAATGCTTGGAGACCTCGTTGATCCACACAAAGCCCGCTTCCACCTCCGCGGCGGTGCGGTGAGCCGTCACAAGATCATTGGTCCAGATCGAGCAGGTGAGCCCGTACTCGACCTGATTGACCTCGCTAAGCATGCTCGCCTCGTCGGTCCATTTGAAGACCGAGAGGACGGGTCCGAAAATCTCCTCCCGGCCGATGCGCATCGCCATGGTGACGTCGGCGAATATGGTCGGCTCGACATAAAGGCCCTGGGCGAGCGCAGGATCGCTCGGACGGCCGCCCCCCGAGACGAGCCGCGCGCCCTCCTGCTTGGCGGACTCGATGAAACCCATGATGCGTTCATGCTGAACGCGGCTGATGATCGCCCCCATCGTGGTCGACGGATCGGTCGGGATGCCCGGGCGGTAGCGCTTGACCTGCGCTCTGGCGCGTTCGATGACGGCATCGTAGATGTCGGCATGCACGAAGGCGCGGCTCGTCGAGCCGCAGCTCTGTCCGCACCAGGTGAAATTCATGCCGTCGACGATGGCGGCGGAGACGGCCTCCAAATCAGCATCCGGATAGGCGATGAGCGCGTTCTTGCCGCCGAGCTCGAGCAGCACGGGCTTGAGCGTATCGGAAGCGGCTTTCATCACCGCACGGCCGGTCGGCACGCTGCCGATGAGCGCGACCGAGGCGACATCCGGATGGCTCGCCAGCACTTGGCCGACTTCGCGCCCGCCGGGAACGACATTCCAGACGCCGGGCGGCAGGATGCCATCGATCAATTCTGCGAGCCGCAGCGCTGACAGCGGCGCCTGCTCCGGCGGCTTGAGCACCACGGTATTGCCGGCGGCAAGCGGTGCGCCCGACTTTCCGGCGGCGAACATGAAAGGATGGTTGAACGGGATGATGCGGCCGACCACCCCGTAGGGCTCACGTACCGAGAAATTCACCGAGTCAGGCCCCATCGGGATCGACGCGCCCTTCATCTCGGTAACGAGGCCCGCGTAGAAATCGAGCTGCGCCGCGCCCATCTCCGCGTCGCGCACCATCTCCGCATAAGGATTGCCGCAATCGGCGGCATCGATCATGGCGAGTTCCTCGCCGTTCCGCCGCAGCACCTCGGCGACGGCGCGCAGCATCTTGGCGCGTTCGAGCGGCGGCACGCGGCGCCAGTCGTTGAACGCTGCCTTGGCGGCGGCGATCGCAGCCTGCGCGTCGGCGGCACTGCCCTCGACCACTCGGCCAAGCGATTCTCCCGTGCCGGGGCTCGTCACCTCGACATAAGATCCGAAGGGCTTCTGCCACTTGCCCGCATAATAGGGCTCGCGGTGCTTGGGCAGATTGAGCGGCGGCGCTTTCTTCTGAGCGGCGGCGATGTTCATTTGCGTGGCCTTAATTACCCTTGCGGTTGCCGCCGAAGCGGCCGATGAGCGCGTTGGCCCCGATCGAGAGGACGAACAGCACGATCAGCAGCGAGTACATTTGCGGCATGTTGAACAGGCTGTAAGCCTGGATCACCAAGAAGCCGATGCCGCGGTTTGACAGCTTCGTTTCCGCCAACAGCGTGCCGATCAGCGCCACACCGAGCCCAATGCGCAAGCCGTTCATCACCGGATAACGCATGGCCGGCAGATAGATCTTGGTCACCATCTGCCAGCTGTTGGCGCGGAAGCTTCGGCCGACGCGGATCAGCACCGGATCGATCTGGCGCATGCCGGCCGCCACGTTCAGCGCGATCGGAAAGAAGCAGGAGACAGCCCCCATGGCGATCTTGGAGCCGGCGCCGACCCCGAACCACATGATCATGACCGGAAAGAAGATGATCTTCGGCGTGGGCCCGAGATAGTAGAGCAGGGATTCGTAAGCGCGCGAAAGCAGCCGGCTCGCACCGAGCAATATGCCGACCACAACACCGCTCACCCCGCCGATCAACAGCGCGACGACGATCTCATAGCCGGTGGTGGCCAGATGCAGGTAGAAGCCAGGGTCGCTCAAGGTCCTGTAGAGCGCGGCCGCGATCGCAGGGAGCGAGGGCACGACATCGCGATACAGAAGGCCGGATACGGCAAGGAGCTGCCACAGCACGAGCACCGCGACGATGATGACGACGCGCAGGAGCATCACCGGGCGCACGAGCGCGCGGCGCGGCGGCGCTCCGGCTGCGATCAACCGCCCGGCCTCAGCCATCGTTCCAGCCTTTCCGTCAGAACGAAGATGCAGACGCTGACCAGCACCACGAAAAAGATCGCCGCATAGGTGCCGGCAAGGTCGTAACGCTCCGACAGCTCGTTGATGAGCTGACCGAGGCCGCCGAAGTTGATCAGGAACTCGACCCCGACAATGTTGATCAGCGCGAAGATGAGGCCAAGCCGCAAGCCGACGAAGATGGTCGGCAGCGCGGCCGGAAACAGTATCTTCCAGAATTGCTGAGCCGGCGTGAGATTGAAGCTCTTGCCGACATTGATGAGCACACGCCTGGTGCCGGAGAGGCCTTCGAGCGTCTTGAGCATCGTGGGTGCGATACCGGCGGTGAAACCCATCATCACAATGGTGGTGGCGTTGCGGCCGAAGATCACGAGGTAGAGCGGATAGATCAGCACCAAAGGCGCGGCCGCAATCGCCGCGACCCACGTCTCGGTCGCCTGCCGCAGGAGCACGAAGCGGTGCAGCAGCACGCCTCCGGCAACGCCGAAAATGGCAACCAGGACGCTGGCCGAAAGGGCCTCTGAGACCGTGAGCAGGAAGCGCGACAGCACGTTCTCCTCCGTGACGATGCGCGGGAATGCTGCGAGAATCTCCGACGGCAGCGGCACGATGAAGCGATTGATCAGGCCAGCCCTAATCAGCACCTCGGTGAGCACGATCGCGCCCACGACCGTGCCCACCCCGAGCGCGGCCGGCTGCCATGTCCGGCTGAGCGCAGCGGCGCGGCTCATGTCTCACCGCTCCGCCGGAGCTTGTGCTGCTCGTCATCGATGAGGCCGCGGCTCGCCTCCTCGCGCAGATCGCCCCAGATTTGCGCCACGTAATGGCCGAACGCTTCGCTCGATACGATCTCCGAGGAGCGCGGGCGCGGCAGGTCGATGGCGACCGACCGCTTCAACTTTCCGGGCCGATAGGTCATCACCAGGACGCGGTCCGACAGCTGCACGGCCTCGGTGATGTTGTGGGTGATGAGCAGCGTGGTCTGCTCGAGCTCCTGCTGAATCTGCAAGACCTTGTCGCCGAGCAGAAGCCGGGTCTGCTCGTCAAGAGCTGCGAACGGCTCGTCCATGAGCAGAATCTTGGGGCTCGCAGCGAGCGTGCGCGCCATGGACACCCGCTGCCGCATGCCGCCGGAGAGCTCGGCCGGATAGCGCCGCTCGAAGCCGGCGAGCCCGACCAGCTCGACGAAGTGGCGGGCCTTTTCGTAGCGCTCCGCCTTGGGCAGTCCGGCCAGCTCGAGCGGGAACGCCACATTGTCGATCACGGTGCGCCAGGGAAAGGTCGACTCCTCCTGGAAGATCATCCCGATCGCGGCGTGTGGCCCGGCGACGCGCTCGCCCGCAACCGAGACGCTTCCCTCGTAGCCATCGACCAGGCCGCCGATGATGTTGAACAGGGTCGACTTGCCGCAGCCCGAGGGTCCGATGACCGAGACGAACTCGCCCGCAGCGACAGTGAAGGAGACGTGGTCAACCGCCGTCAGCGGTCCGTCCGGCGTGTCGAAGCGCTTGACGATACCGTCGACCAGCAGGATCGGCTTGTCTGGAGCTGCATCCGCACGCGCAGCCGTTCGCCGGGTTGGCGTCGACATCACCGCCATAATACTACCGACATGACGCTTCTTGCTCCCCGCCGCGCGCCGGGCTTGGACGCGTTCCACGGTTGTTGTTGTAAAGCTTCAGCGTCCTATAGCACACCGCAACGAGCAGGACACGCCCGCGCATTGTCGCCTGTCGGCATTACCCTGGGCTCTTGTCCCGGGCGCAGCGCAGCGCGGCCTTAGGACTCGGGGCTTTCGCGAAAATGCTATTGCCCGCGATGCGCTGCAGAACCGGGACCGTTTCAGTCACAAATCTATCCGTGGCCCGGAACGGTCCCGGGTTGTATGTCGGCGCGCCCTTCGTAAGAAGGCGGCGCCGGAGGGACCTCGTGGTCCCGGGACAAGTAAACCTAGCCCTCCTCCTGCATCGGACGCCCGGCGCGGCGGCACCAGTTCTCCCAGGCGCGGTTGATGCTGTAGGGCCCGGTGCGGGCGATGATCTTGTCGACCTCGCCAGAGGTCAGGAACTTGATATCGCCCATCCCCATCGCCTGCATCTGCAGCTTGGCGTTGAGCTCGAGATAGACCGAGACATACACCGCCTGCCGCACCGTCGACCCGAGAATGGTGGCGCCATGACCGCGCATCAAGACAGTCCGGCCCGCGCCCATGGCGCGGGCCAGATCGCGGCCCATCTCCACGCTGTCGACCAGAAGCGCGGTGTCGCCAAACTTGTCGTGCGAGTCCCAGATGGGAACATCGTGGCCGATATTGCCGCACATATGCAGGAGCGGCTTGAGCTTGGTCCCGGTCACCCCGAACGGGATGGTGCTTGGTGAGTGATTGTGCACGACCGATCCAACATCAGGCCGCGCCTCGTAGATGCCGCCGTGAATGAAGCGCTCGAGGTAGGGTGCACGCGAGCCGGCATTGACGGGCGCTCCTTCTAGGGTGAACTCCATGATGTCGCCGGACTCGATGCAATCCGGCGCCCGCGCCCGCGACAGGAGGAAGCGCTGCGGATTGTCGGGATGCCGCGCGCTGATGTGACCGAAAGAATCCACGATCCCTTCGCGCGCGAGGATGCGGTTGGCGGTCACGATCTCCTCGATAACGGATTCAAGCTTGGTCATCGGCTTTCCTTGGCTCGGGCTGTAGCCCGCATGAAGCGAAGCGGAATGCGGGAGCAGCGTTCCCGGATTGCGCTTCGCTCCATCCGGGCTACGAACCAGCGGCCCTCTATAAGATGAAGCTTACGGAGCCCAGGTTTCCGAGCTCATGGGCATCGATCAACACGCGCCGCTCCTTGATGCGGAAGCTGTCGCCCGCACGGCGCAGCAGGTAGCGGTAGGAGCCGACATACTCGCGGATGCGCTCGTAGCGGCGGAAGCGGTAGCAGACGAAATTGGCGGCGACGCGGATCAGGTCATCCTCGACGCCCAGAATGCGCACATTGCCGATCATGCGGCGGGTGCGCGATTTGGGAAATTCCGCGTGGCAGTTCGGATCGAGCACCCGGATGACACGCTGGCGGATGCGCTCGCGATCGTCGGCGACCAGGAACAGCGCGTGGCGGTGATCGCTCTCCGGCTGATCATTGGACGGCACATAGTAGCAGGCATCCTCGGCCAACAGCTCCTGCCAAGCGTCGAGCTTCCATTCATCCAGCAGCGCTGCCTCGTGGTAGAGAAAGTCCTCCACCTCGGCACGGGTGACCACCTTGGCGACCGGCGCGGTCATGCGGGCGTCCCCATCAATTGGTTCCAGCGGCGCCAGAAGATGCGCAGGTGGTGCTCGTCGCTGTTGAGCTGCTCGCCCTCCTTGCCCATTCCGCGCGACATTTCCGACCAACGGTCGTCGCGCCAATTGGCGAGACCCTGCTGCACCAGTTCGAGCGCCTCGACGTCATCGGGGGTGGCAAACCCGCCGGGGCCATAGAACGTCAGGAACGCATCGAGCCTGCGGGCGCGCGCGCTCTCGCTCTCCTCGACCGGACCGAGCGCCCAGGCCGTGACGTGCATCTTGCCGACCCCTTCCGGATAGAAGGTGCGCACGGTGACCGAGGAGCCGTCGTTGATCACCAGATTTGGAAAGATCACGAGGTTGCGGTTGGTGTCGGCGACCCGGCGCGCCCGCTCCTCGCCCAGCCGTTGCACGAGCTCGGCGCGGATCGCATCGATCTCGGCCTTGGCCGCCTCGCCATAGAGCGGAATCCATTTCGCGACCGGCCGCCCCCGGAAGTTGACGTTGTCGGTGGTGAAATGGCCGTTGCCGAGATCGACCGCCAAGCCCTTGGTCGGCAGCACCAGGCCGGCCGACTTGGGCGGCGGCTCGATCTTGACTCCGGAATTCGCCATGAAGTTGAGCCAGGTCGAATGGGTCGACGGCAGGTGATAATCGTCGACCGAGTTCTCGACCATCAGCTTCCAATTGGCCGCGACATCATACTCCTGCACGCCGGCGATGATTTCCATCTGTCCGGACGGTGATTGATCGATGACGAGGTCGATATAGTCCTTGGCATCTGCCAGATAATCTTCAAGCGGGCTTGCATCGGCATCGAGGCACATGAACCAGAAGCCGCGGTACTGCTCGAAGCGAGCGGGCCGACGCAGCCCATGCGACGATTTGTCGAAGCCATCCGCATAGGCGTCATCGCCCGGCACGCGAACGAGCGACCCATCATTGCCGTAGGTCCAGCCATGATAGATGCACATGAAGCGGCGGGCATTGCCCTCCCGCTGGGTGCAGACGATGGCACCACGGTGACGGCAGGTATTGAGCAGGCAATGGAACTTGCCGGCCTGGTCCCGGCAGAAGATCACGGGGCGCCCGGCGACCTTGCGGGTACGGAAATCGCCCGCCTGCTTCAGCTCGGAAGAATGCCCCACATAAATCCAGCAGCGGGCGAAAATCTGCGCCATCTCCTGCCGCAGGATGTCCTCCGAGACGAGGACCTCGCGGTCCAGAAGGAAGGTTTTCCGCTCGCGGTCGTCGACGATGTAGGAGCGCATGGCAGGGCTCGGGGTCGGTTTCCTTGCAGGCCACTAATGGCGCTCATAGTTGGCTAGTCAAGCCAGCGCCGGCGCATGGCCCGCTCGCGCCGCAAACGCTGGCCGAATGCCCGGCTCGCCGATCCCTCTTGCGCTTTCCGGCGGGATCGCTAAGCACACGCATCGCTACTCAACTACAGCGTAAAAGAAACAACAATGGCATCAGTCCCGGTATGCGCCGTCGCCGATGTTCCCGTGAACAGCGTCATCAGCCGCGAAGTGGGTGATGAGCTTGTCGCGATCTACAATATCGATGGCACCTTCTATGCAACCGAAGCCCGTTGCACGCACGGCCTCGCTGATCTCGCCGACGGCACGCTCGAAGGCGACACGATCGAATGCAGCTTCCATTTCGGCGCGTTTCACGTGCCGAGCGGCAAGGCGGTGCAACCACCCTGCTTTATCGACCTCAAGACCTACAAGACCGAGGTGAAGGACGGAGAGGTGTTGGTCGATCTCGAGACCCCGGCGCCGACAGCCGCTGCCGAATAGCGTACTCCGGTCGTCCCGGCCGAGCGAAGCGAGAGCCGGGATCCATACTGCTGCGCGCCATCGAGAGTGCACAGCAGCATGGGTCCCTGCTTTCGCAGGGACGACCGGCTTCTGAATGCGCAACTCCGTTTAACTGATGAACTCGCGCATATGCGCGACGAACGCATCCGGCGCCTGGCCTGGAATGTTGTGCTGGGAATCGACCGTCCGCTGCGGAATGTGCGGATATTCCTTGGTGAAGCGGTCGACCGTCTCAGGCGGGAAACGATCCGAGCGCAGGCCGCGGATCAGCATGGTCGGCGTCTTCACCATGTGCAGCTCGGCCCACATTTCCCGCACCGGGAACTTCGCCGGCTTTACGTCAGCGCCAAGCGGCTTCTTGTTGCCATTGTCGGGATCGCGCTTGAGCATGAAGCCGTTGTCGACCTTGATCAGCGCGTGCACCATGCGATCGCGATCGCTCGCCACCTGCGGCGGGTTCTTCAGCTTGGCGAAATGCGCCATGCCGGCCTCGATCGATTCAAACACCAGCGGCGGATTGCCAATGGTCGGCCCCGAGACTGCATCCTCGTCGCGGTTCATCTGGCTGTCGACGATGACCAGCTTCGACAGCTCATCAGGATAGTCGACCGCGAAGGCGATCACGGTTGGGCCCGCGCCCGAATGGCCGGCGATGATCGGCTTCTCGGTCCACTTCATGGCGGCCATCACCGCCCGCATGTCGTCCATGAGCGTGTCGCGGCGATAGTCCTTGCTGGGGCTCCAGGTCGATTCGCCCCAGCCGCGCCGATCCGGCGTCACGACCTGACGGTCTACGGCAAGCTGCGTCGCGACGTTGATCCAGTCGTAAGAATCGTAATAGTTGGATCCGTGCAGGATCATCACCGGCGTTTTGCCGGGCGAGCCGAAGACTCGATAGAACAGCGACACGTCGCCCGAGTTGACCCTCGCGATCCGTTGCTCGACAGCCATCGTTTTCCTCCCGTTGGCGGACTTCTATTTTGGCTTATAGCCTAATGCAGGCGTGGTGACTTGAGGAATCGGCGGCGGTCGGCGGAGGCGACCTTGAGCTCCATGGCCTGCCCTTCGCGATAAATCGTCAGCGGCACCTCCACACCGGCATCGCCGAGCGACCAGATGCGGCGAAACAGTCCGGCGAGGTCGTTGACCTCCTTGCCGCCGACTGCGAGCACGACGTCGCCGGTCCGCAGGTTCGAGCGCTTGGCGGGGCCTCGGTTGGAGAGGCCGACCACGACCACGCGGTTCTCGACCTCGGTGGCGTAGAGGCCGAGCCATGGACGCGGCGGCCGGTTGCGCTGACCGAAGGTGAGGAGATCATCGAAGATTGGTTTCAACAAATCGATCGGCACGATCATGTTGAGATGCTCGGTCGCGCCGCCCTCGCGCGGCTGATCGAGCTGCAGCGAGCCGATGCCGATGAGGTCGCCCTTGGGGCCGATGACCGCGGTGCCGCCCCAATTGGGATGCGCCGGCGCAGTGAAGATCGCCTCATCGAGCACGTATTCCCAATAACCGGCGAATTCCTGCCGTGCGGCGATATGCGCGGCAACCGAGTGGTGCCGCCCGCCGGCACCGGCGACGACCACCGGCTCGCCAACAGCAGCCCCGCTTGACTGGCCGAGCGAAAGCGCCGGAAGGTCGACCTTGGCGAGCGCCTGCACCAATCCGAAGCCGGTCTCCTGGTCATAGCCGAGCACATGTCCCGGAACCGCGCGTCCATCGCTCAGGCTGAGCCAGATCGTCTCCGCTTCGGTGATCAGATAGCCGATCGTCAGCACCAGGCCGTCGCGGCGGATGAGCACGCCGTTGCCGGCACGCTCGGTGCCGAGCGTCTCGGCGCTGAAGGCATCGCCCGGGACAACTGAGCGCACCCCCACCACCGCCTCGAGCGCACCGTCGAGATCATAGGCATAATCCTGCGGCTTGGGCTGCACACCGGCCGGCACTTTCCATTCGCTCGTAGACGGCATTTCGAAGGCTCCCAGGGCTAAAGCCTGTCCGACGGCCCTCCGCGGAGGCCGACGGACCGGGTGAATATAGTCCGAATTGCCGTTGCCGAAACGGGGCGGGCCGCACGCCGATGGACCGGGTTCGCAGGTACGGCGCGGCGCCATCCCTGAGGAAATCCGTAGCGGGGTGGTTTCAGGAAATGGCCCCGGCGCCCGACCTTGTTTCAGCGCGGGCGCGCTGCCGAAGGTTCGTGTTCAGATTTCCGCCAATGCCCTGCGCAACCGCAATGATCGCGACCGCAAATCCGGCCCGCGATGAGACATATTTGATGGCGGTCGCGGTCGTCTCGTCCTTGAAGCGGTCGTCTCGTCCTTGAAGAAGCGTGTGACAAAATTGAGCTCGCTCCCGGATTGTCATTCGCTCTCGTACAAACACCTAATCGCAAATCGCGTATTCTTTGCATATTCAACCTGATTCTGGCCGGATCGATCGTGTAGATTATATAACTTAGAGATGTTCAATTTATATTTTCTTTATTGTAGCATCGCCGACCCAGCGGCGGTTTTACGCCAAAGACCAGGAGGGGCGGATGAACATTGCGACCAATGTTCTGCAGAGGGAACATGTGACGCTCGCGTTTGGCACGCCGCTCTCGATCTATCTCTGGCCGAACAGTGAAACGCTCAATGCGGAATTAGCGTCTCTCGTTCTGCAGAAGGAGAAAGAGGACCGAGGGGTTACGAGGAGCAATGTAGGAGGCTGGCATTCCCAACCTAATCTATTTCAGTGGGACTCCGATTGTGTTCGTAATCTTAAAGATCGCGTGACGAGCTGCACGCTCAGCTTGACGGGCATCGTGCTGGGAGGAGGCCCGAGAAGGGTCAATTTACAAATGGAATGTTGGGCGAACGTGTCCAGACACGGCCATTATCACGGCGTGCATGACCATCCCGGCACGACCTGGTCCGGCGTGTATTACGTCACAGCCGGCAAAGTCGACACCAATGATCCCGCTAATGGCCCTGCTAATGGGCGGCTTGAATTGATCGACCCACGCGTTGGCGTTGGCCTGTTCGGTTCTGAAGAGGGACTTCTTGGTGGCCGTTACCTGGTCGAACCGGTGCCGGGGCTCATGGTGATGTTTCCAAGCTGGTTGAGGCACATGGTGCATCCGTTTTTTGGCTCGGAGGAGAGAATTTCCATATCTTTCAACGTTCGCGTTCAGTTCGAGCCACACGCGGCACCGGGATTACCCGCATAGGAGTCGGCCACGGCTACCGCCCACGTTCGCGCTGCGACGCCGATCGATATGCCCCCCGTGACGATGACGTGCCCGGTGCAATCGGTAGCTGGATTTCACGCGCGGGGTCCGGCTGCGGGTCCGCCAACAAAGATGGAATCAAATCAGGAATAAGAGATGGCTTTATAAGTACTTAATCAGTCAATTTGGTACAGCTGGGTGGACTCGAACCACCGACCTCCTGATCCACAGTCAGGCGCTCTAACCAACTGAGCTACAGCTGCACAGGTCCGCAGGGCCCGGAGCACGCGCGAATGTGGGGCGAAACTAGGGGCAAACCTCCCGGCTTGGCAAGAGCGCCGGTTCCCAACCTGGTCAACCGCCGGAGGGTTCCTCGTTCACAAACGCGGAGCGGGGCAACCCGGCTCTGGAATTGCGCTCGTGGCCAAAGCTCCAGTGCTCGCGCAAAGCGCGCCAATTTAGCGCCCCACCACGACAAAAGCCCGGGCACAAGCCCGGGCTTTCCGTCAAATTGCAAAGCTTACCTTGCGGCCTTCAGGCGACCTTCTTGAACGCCTTGGTCATGCTCTCCTTGACCGGCTCGGTCGTCTCGGTCGCAACCTTCTGGGCCAGCGCGGCAAGCTCCTTGCTCTGGCTGGTCAGAGCTTCGAACTGCCTACGGGCATGCGCCGTCGAAAGCTCGACGAGCTCGGACAGTGACTTCGCACCCAAAAGCTCGCTCGCAAAGTCGAAGGCTGCGTTCGTGTTGGTGCGCGCCGCCTCGATCACCTTGGAGCCGTATTCGGAGATGCCCTTGCTAGCGGTGGCGTAGGTGCCTTCAAGCAGGCCGGTGCACTCTTCGGCCGCGGACTTCATCTTCTCATAGTTCTCCTTCGCCTGCGAAACGCCCTTCTCGGCGAACTCGCGGAAGGCGGCCGGAATTTCCATTTTCGGCATCTCGAAATTCGGGATCCCGAACTTCGGGAACTCGAAAGCAGACCCGCTAAATGCCGGCCTTGTCGACGATTTGGTCGTGGTGACTTCTTCCATGGCTATTCATCCATCCTTAAGGGGCTTTTGGGCATTCACTCGTGGGGGCATTCCGTCATAGGGTGGGGGCAAACCGCATTTGTTGAGCCCCCGAATTCCAACCGTGCGCACGCCTTCGGTTCCGGAAAGCGCCGCCGCTGCACTACTGAAAGTAATAATGGCACAACCCTTAGTGCGGCGCAACATGATTTTTTGCATCGCACAATGAGACATCTCACCCGTTCCCCGGCCACGGCGGCCGGGGTTGTATCGCAATCCAACGGCTTCGGCCTTTAATCCACTTCCAGATCAGGTGGATCCGGGTACGCCTGATTTAATTTTTCTTGTTCGGCGATCCGCCTCAGCGCCCTCACGTTACCGTCCCCCGCGCCTTCACTCAAGGTGCACCGCAACGGGCCGCCTGCCAGAAGGGCACCAAAACTAAAGCTTCGATTTCCGCGGACCTTCGCCGAGCTTGCTTGCGCCCTGCCCGAGCTCCTTCGCCTGGTCGACCAGGAGCTGCATCTGCGTCCTGATGTAATTCGATTGCAACTCAAGCATCTCCTGGATGTCCTTGGCGCGGACGAGCTTTTGCGCGAGCTCAAAGGAGCTCGCAATGTTCTGGCCGGCGAACTCGATGGCCTTCTGCCCGACATCCTTGGCGCCTTTGCGCGCCGTTTCAGCTTGCCCCTCGAACGTGGTGACGGTGTGTTGCGCCGCCGAGATGAGGTTGTCGGAGGCCTGTTTGGCCTGCTCCATGCTTTTCTCTACAAGCGCCCGCATTTCCTGCGGGATCTGAAACTCACCGGCTCGGTTCGACACCATCGTTGGCTCCTTTCTCAAACCCTAACTGGATTCCCGCTGGATCGTTCAGCGATTGGCGCCGACCGAGCTCGATAACCAAGCTGAGGTCGCGACTGCGGCTCGGAATCGCCGCCAAGATTTGGGAGAGCCGCGGCTCACGGCTCCGACTTTGCCGGGAAGATTTCCTGTGCTTTGCGCTGCAAAATAGAGGCTGCGCCGTGGACGCAGGCGGCGGCGTCGGATTAATAGCAATCAGGCCCGACAACGCCGGTGCCGTCGATTTTGATGCCGAGATGACAAAGCCATCCTGATGGACGAGGGAGCCAGCGATCTCCTTTGGCTCGGCCATCCGAGCTTGACCGCTGCGGCGTTCAGCGCATTTCCGGCCTGGCTGTGGTCGTTCGACGCTACGCGGCTTTTGTGGGCCAATCCGGTCGGCGCAGCGATATTCGATGCACCGCTCTCTGCCGCCATCCGCGCCAGCGTGTTCGGATCGCGCGGACCGGCGGCCATCCAGGTGGCAAGGCTTGCCGCGACCCTGCGCGTAGACGGCGAAACGCGTTCGGCGCGCTTGCGCGGGCTCGGCACCGGTGTGGGCGGCGTTCTTGCTTGCTCCTGCTCCAGCATTAGGCTGGCGGACAATTCGCGCGCGGTGTTGGTCGCCGCGACCGAGCGGGCCGGTGCCGACTGGCCGCTGGCGGAACGTTTGCGACGTTTGCTTGGTCAATGCGCCGCGCCGGTTGCGGCATTCTCAGCCGCCGGAGAGCTCATCCAAGCCTCCGCGCCTGCAAAGCTGCGGCTAGGCGGGGCCCCGACCCTCATGGCGATTGGCGCCGAAGGAGTTGGCGCCATGGCGCGGCAGTCCGGCCGTGCGCGCGGGATGAGCACGATTGGGCCGCTCTGCGTCGAACGCATCGATGTCGAAGCCGCCACGATACTTCTTGCTGTGCTCGAAGCGTTGGCCACGCCTGCTCCGCGCGCCACGAACGAGGTGATGCAGCCTGTCGAGAGGGCAGCAAGGCGCCGCCCACCATGGCGTTTCGTCTGGCACATGGATGCGGATCAACACTTCACGATCGATTCCGAGGAGTTCCTGCACCTCGCGGGCGCAAGGACCGCCGCTCTGCTCGGGCGTCCCTGGGCCGAGCTGGCGGCAGCGCTCGACCTCGATCCCAGAGGACAGATCGCGCGCGCGCTGGCAAGCCGTGAGACCTGGAGCGGGCTCTCGGTCGCGTGGCCGGTGGAGAATGGCGGCAAGCCTCTCACGGTCGAGCTCTCCGGGCTGCCGGTCTACGACCGCGAGCGCGTCTTTGGCGGCTATCGCGGTTTCGGCATCTGCCGCGCCGATGCGCACGAGGCTGCACCAACCATAGAAGGATTGTCAAAGGTCGTTCCCTTGCGGCAGACCCAACCGGCCCCCCCTTCATTGAACGCCGTCGAGCGCAATGCCTTTCATGAGCTGACGCGCAGGCTACAGGAACGCCTGGAAGCCGCCGGGGCGACAGCGGCGAGCCCTGATGCCGAAGTTGCCGCGGCCCCGATCTCACACGATGATCCGCCGCCGTCGGATTTATCCGTCGCCACCGACGCCGATGACCAGAATTCCGCGCTCAGCCGCGCTCAAGCCGAGATTCTCAAGCTCAGGGGGCTCATTGACGCGGCGCGCCGCGAAGCCGAGAAGGCGGCTTCTGCCAAATTCGACTTGCTGGCCAGGATCAGCCACGAAATTCGCAGTCCGCTCAACGCTATCATCGGTTTTTCCGAGATCATAGCGGAGGAGAGATTCGGCCCTCTGCCGAACGAGCGCTACCGGCAATATCTCGGCGACATCAAGAGCTCCGGCGCCCATCTCATGTCGCTGGTCAACGATCTCCTCGACTTGTCCAAGCTAGAAGCCGGCAAGCTCGACCTCAGCCTGGCCGATGTCGCGCTCAACCCGATGATCCAGGAGTGTGTCGCGGTCTTGCAGCCGCAGGCCAATCGCGAGCGGATCATTCTCCGCACCTCGCTTTCGCTCCGGCTGCCGCAGGTAAGGGCCGACGCCCGTTCACTGCAGCAGATCGTGCTCAACCTGATCTCGCATGCGAGCTCTCTGGCCGGATCCGGCGGCCAGGTCATCGTCGCGACCGGTATGACCGACGTCGGCGAGGTGGTCTTGCGCGTGCGCGACAACGGCCCGGGCATGAGCGAAAGCGAGATCGCCATTGCGCTGCAGCCGTTCCGCCGGGCTTCGGCAACGGCCCGCCCGAGCGGCACCGGCTCGGCCCTCGCCTTGCCTCTCGTCAAGGCGCTCACCGAGGCCAATCAGGCGCGATTGCACATCAAGAGCACGGCCGAGCCCGGCACCTTGATCGAGGTCGTGTTTCCGCGCGAGCGCGTCCTGACCGCATGAGCGGCGCGGCCGGCAGGTCTGCAAACAGGGCCAGCTACGCAAGGCGAGCGAAATCGGATAATCTCTCGCTTGGCGGGGGGAGGAATTCGGCACCGAAGGTGCGGCCATGATGCGGATGCTTCGCTGCCTCGCGCTCTGTGCGCTCGTGCTTTTTTCGGCGCCGCGGGCGCACGCAGCCGGGGATGTCGACCTCCTGCTTGTGCTCGCGGTCGATGTCTCGCGCAGCATCGATCAGGGCAAGTTCCTGCTGCAGCGTGATGGTTATGCGGCCGCAGTCTCCAATCGTGGCGTGCTGGACGCGATCAAGTCGGGGCCCAATCAGAAGATCGGCCTCGAGTTCGTGGAATGGTCGGGTTACGGGGCCCAGAAGGTCGTCATCGACTGGACGGTGATCGATGGGCCCGACAGTGCCCGTCGCTTCGCCGACCAGATCGTCGAAGCACCGCGCTCCTTCGCCGATCGTACCTCGATCAGCGGCGGCATCGAGTTCGCCGCGGCACAACTCTCCGCCTCGCCTTTCAACGCCCCGCGCCGCATCATCGATGTTTCCGGCGATGGCACCAACAATGCCGGCCGCGAGGTCACAGCCGCGCGCGACGATGTGGTCGCCAAAGGCATCATCATCAACGGCTTGGTGATCCTCAGCGACAATCAGGTCCTCTTCAACGCCGAGCACACCAACCCACCCGGCGGCCTGGAGAAATACTACCGGGATCACGTGATCGGCGGCCCCGGCGCGTTCGTGATGGTGGCGGAGAACTTCGAGGCCTTCGGCAGAGCCATCGTCAAGAAGCTGATCGCCGAGATCGCGGCTGCTCCCCGGCTGCAGAAGACCGCATCGGCGAGATAGCCGGCGGCTCCCGCATTATTGCCTGCCTGTTTTCTGGGCGGCTTTGGCCCGCGCCTTCGGCATGGGCAAGCTCGCCCGCTCCAGCAAATTGTGCCATTGTGGAAGCACCGGGCATCGAGGGCTCGATAGCGGGCCTCGCATAGGGGAGAAGGATTACGTGAACAAAGTCTATCCGGACGCCAAAACGGCGCTTGCCGGCCTGTTGAAGGACGGCATGGTGGTCCTGGCCGGAGGCTTCGGGCTCTGTGGCGTCCCGGAGGCGCTGATCCATGCGATCCGTGATTCCGGCGTCAAAAACCTGACCGTCGTCTCCAACAATGCCGGCATCGACGGAGTAGGCCTCGGCGTGCTGCTCGAAACCCGCCAGATCAAGAAGATGATCTCGTCCTATGTGGGCGAGAACAAAACGTTCGCGCAACAATATCTAGCCGGAGAGCTCGAGATCGAGTTCAACCCGCAGGGAACGCTGGCCGAGCGCATCCGCGCCGGCGGCGCCGGCATTCCGGCCTTCTTCACCAAGACCGGGGCCGGCACCCTGATCGCCGAAGGCAAGGAGACGCGCGAGTTCGATGGCCACACCTATGTGATGGAGCGCGGCATCGTTGCCGATCTGGCGATCGTTCATGCTTGGAAAGGCGACACCGAGGGCAACCTCGTCTATCGCAAGACGGCGCGCAATTTCAATCCGATGATGGCGACCGCCGGCAAGGTCACCGTGGCCGAGGTCGAGCACCTGGTCGAGCCCGGGCAGCTCGATCCCGATCACATCATCACCCCGGGAATATTCGTGCAGCGTATCGTGCACGTGCTCAATGCGGAAAAGCGCATCGAGCAGCGCACCGTGCGCAAGCGCAGCTGAGCAGGCGCATGTTCCGGAAGAGTGGACATCGGCTTTCCCAAAGACCTACCTCCGTGAAAGCGGGGGACATGCGCCAACCCGAATAGGAGCAGCCATATGGCCTGGACCCGCGAGCAAATGGCCGAACGCGCGGCGAAAGAGCTGCGCGACGGCTTTTATGTCAATCTCGGCATCGGCATCCCGACGCTGGTGTCGAACTACATTCCCCCCGGCATGAGCGTTCAGCTGCACAGCGAGAACGGCATGCTCGGAACCGGACCCTTCCCGTTCGAGGGCGAGGAGGATCCCGACCTCATCAATGCGGGCAAGCAGACGGTCACCGAGCTGCCGACCACCAGCTACTTCTCCAGCGCCGATTCCTTCGGGATGATCCGCGGCGGGCATATCGATCTTGCCATTCTGGGCGCCATGCAGGTGGCTGAGAACGGCGATCTCGCCAACTGGATGATCCCCGGCAAGATGGTTAAGGGCATGGGCGGCGCCATGGACCTGGTGGCGGGCGTCAAGCGCGTCGTCGTGGTGATGGAGCACTCGGCCAAGAACGAGCCCAAGCTCTTGCACCGGTGCACGCTGCCGCTGACCGGGGCCAATGTGGTCGATCTCGTCATCACCGATCTTGGGGTTTTCACCATTGACCGGCAGGGTGGCGGCATGAGCCTGACCGAGCTGGCGCCCGGCGTGACCCTTGACGAGATCGCACGCAAGACCGAGGCGAGCTACAAGGTCAGCGTGCGCCCAAACTGATAGGGTGATCGGGCTGTTGGAGGCGTGGCCTCCCTACTGATGCGTTTGGGACACAGGGGAAGGCTTCGTTCCGGCGGGCTTGTGGCTGGCCACGAAAGCGACACAGACGGACGCCACAAGGACGCTGGCTTCCTTGCCCCGACGACGGGGGTTCGTCGGCTTGCCGCTGAATAATCAGCGAATAATCGGGAAGATCGAGCCTTGATTGCGGGCATCGGGATCAAGCGCCTTGGACTAGCCGCCGCGACCCTGATCGCGGGGGTGTTCATCGGCTTGGTCGTGCTGTCGTTCCTGATCCCGGCCGATACCGTGCGCGATTCGATCAAGAGCGAGATCAAAGCGGTCACCGGCCTTGAACCGGTCCTGCGCGGGGACGTCGCGGTGTCCCTATTTCCCACCGGCACGGTGGTTTTCGACCATGTCGCACTTGGCGACGGCGGCACCGAGCCGGCGATGACGGTCGATCAGCTGGTTGTGCGCCTGCGCTTCTTCCCACTCCTCATCGGTCGAATCGAAATTGCGGACGTGTCGCTGATCCGCCCGACCATCACGATTTCGTTCGCGCCCGACGGCAGCTCGAACTGGTCACGGCATGTGGAGATGCTAGCGCGTGCGCTGCGGCCGCAGCCGCAAGCGGATGCCGAGCGCGTTGCGTCCTTTTCCGAGATCCGAATCGGCGACGGCAAGGTGATCCTGCGGGATCAGGGCCACGACATTACCGAGACGCTCAGCAACGTCGAATTTGCGCTCGCCTGGCCATCGATCTCGAAGAGCTTCGCGGCAACCGGCCATTTCCTGTGGCACGACGAGATCATGGAAGGGGCCTTCAGCCTGAGCGATTTCGTGGCCGCTCTGGTCGGCGACCGCTCCGGCCTCAAGGTTCGCTTCAGCGGGACCCCGGTAAAGATCGCGTTCGACGGTTACCTCAGTTACAGCCCAACGCTGCGGATGGAGGGCACGCTTGCGGCGGATGGTCCCTCGCTGCGCGATGCTCTGCGCTGGGCCGCGCACCGAGCCCCGCCCGGCGGCGGCTTCGGGCCATTCTCGCTCAAGGCGCAGACCAACGTGGCCGGCCGGAACGTTTCGCTCTCTGCGCTCAATATCGAGCTCGACGGCAATGTGAGCGAAGGCGCGCTGACCTTCATGGCCGATGGCCGGCAGACCGTGCAGGGCACGCTCGCAGCCGATGGGCTTGATCTCACGCCCTATGTCTCTGCCGTGCGGCTGCTCACCTCCGGCGAGCGCAGCTGGGAACGCGTGCCGATCACGCTCGATGGCTTCGACGATGCCGATGTCGACCTGCGCCTCTCGGCCGCGCACGTGACGATCGGCAGCGCCAAGCTCGGACGCACCGCAGTCGCGACCAATCTGCGCAACGGGCACTTCACCGTCACGGTCGGCGAATCGGAAGCCTTCGGTGGCGTGGTGAAGGGATCCTTCGGGCTTGCCCGGGCCATCGGAGGAGCCGAGCTCAAGGCGCAGCTCCAATTCAACGACGTCGAGCTCGATCAAACGCTCGGTGAGCTGTTCGGAATTCGCCGGATGGAAGGCAAAGGCAATCTCGGCTTTGCGGTCGACAGCAAGGGCGGCAGCGTCTATGGCCTGACCAAGGGGTTAAACGGCACCGCAAACCTCATCAGCCACAAAGGCGCGATTGCCGGCCTCAATGTCGAGCAGCTGCTCAAGCGCCTGGCCAAAAGTCCATTGTCGGGGGGCAATGAATTGCGCGGCGGAAAGACCCCGTACGACCTGCTCGCCGCCAACGTGAAGATCGACCAGGGCACCGTCAACGTCGGCGACGTGCGGATTGAAGGGCCTTCGCTGCGGCTTTCGCTTGCGGGCTCGGCCTCCATACCGGCGCGGGAGCTCGACCTGACCGGAACCGCAAGCCTCCTGGCAAGCACGGCGACCGGCGACCCGACGACGGCTTTCGAGCTGCCATTCATGGTGCGCGGACCGTGGGACGACCCCCTTCTCCTACCGGATGTCCAGGTCCTGATGAAACGCTCCGACGCCGGATCGCGGCTGATGGATTCCGTGCTGAACCACGCAGCACCGGCCCCGGCCAATGTCGGCGACGGATGCCAGAACCGGATGCAGCTCGCCGCCGTGGGCGATTGCTCTCCCCAGATGGGGCGCTAAGCCAGCCGCAGCCAACTACGTGGGCGACGCGCACGCGATCGTTTATCATCGAAGCCGACCGAATCATCGAGCCGCCGAATCCTGAAGGCGGCGGCGAGCCTCAATGCTCTACGATTTCCTGCAGACCTTGATCAAGATTGCGGTCGCCTCGCTGATCGTCGGCACCATCCTCGGGCATTTCGGCATCACCACCGAGCATGTGATGCGGGAATTTGGCGTCTCGCCGGATCGCATCATGGAGCTGGCACGGCAGGGTCTCACCTGGGCGCTGCCCAACCTTCTCACCGGCTCGCTCATCATCGTGCCGGTCTGGTTCCTGATCTATCTGTTCCGCCCGCCGGGAGCGCGGAGCGAAGAGTAGGGAACACCATTTCCCACCCCTACTCCCTGCTCCCTACCCGCCACTTGCCGAACAGCGACGCCGCCGCCACCACCACGGCCACGATCGTGATCATGATGGTGCAGACCGCATTGATCTCGGGCTTAACGCCGAGCCGCACCTCCGAATAGATGCGGATCGGCAGCGTGGTCGCCCCGGGACCGGTGGTGAAGCTCGCGATCACCAGATCATCGAGCGACAGCGTGAACGCCAGCATCCAACCGGCGGCTATTGCCGGCGCGATCAGCGGCAGTGTCACGGTGAGGAACGTTTTGAGCGGCGGGCAGCCGAGATCCTGGGCCGCCTCCTCCAGATCGGTATCGAAATCCAGAATCCGCGCCTGCACCACCACGGTGACGAAACACATGGTCAACGTCGTGTGGGCGATGGTGATGGTCCAGAATCCGCGATCGACGTCGAGCGCCACGAACAGCAGCAGCAAGGAGAGCCCGGTGATCACCTCGGGCATCACCAGCGGCGCATAGGTCATCCCGCTGAAGAGGACGCGGCTGCGGAATCTGCCGCCGCGCACCAGGACGATCGCGCCCAGCGTCCCGAGCACGGTAGCGGCCGTCGCCGATAAGGCCGCTATGGCGAGGCTGATCCGCGCTGAATCCAGCATGTCCTGATCATCGAGGAGCGCCGCGTACCAGCGCGTCGACCAGCCGCCCCAAACTCCGACCAGGCGCGAGGCGTTGAATGAATAGATCACCAGGATGACGATCGGCAGGTACAGAAAGGCCAAGCCCAACGCGATCGAGACCAGGTTGAACCAGGAGGTCTTGCGCATGTTAGGAGCGCCCTTCGAGCTGCCGCATCTGCCGCTGCTGATAGACCATGATCGGCACCAGGAGCAGCGCAAGCAGCACGATGGCAACCGCGGAAGCGGCCGGCCAATCGCGATTGGCGAAGAATTCGACCCAGAGGGTCTGCCCGATCATCATCGTGTCGGAGCCGCCCAGGAGATCGGGGATGACGAATTCCCCGACGATTGGAATGAAGCAGAGCAGTGTCCCGGCGAAGACTCCGGGGAGTGACAGCGGCAGGGTCACCAGCCAAAAAGCCTTCCAGCGCGGGCAGCCGAGATCGGCCGCAGCCTCGAGCAACGCCTCGGGTAGCTTCTCCAGGGTCGCATAGATGGGCAGGACCATGAACGGCAGGTAGGAATAGACGATGCCGATATAGATCGCCGTATCGGTCGCGAGCCAGGCGGGCGGGGTATCGACGATGCCGAGCGCAAGCAGCAACTGGTTGAGCAGACCCTCGCGCTGGAGAACGTTGATCCAGGCGTAGATGCGGATCAGGAATGAAGTCCAGAACGGCAGCACGACCAGCATGAACAGGATCGGCTGCCATCCACGCGGGGCGCGCGTCATCCCGTAGGCGAGCGGATAGCCGATCAGAAGCAGCATCGCAGTGGAAATGCCAGCGATCAGAACGCTCCTGGCATAAGACAACAGATAGATCGGGTCGGAGGCGATGAGCGCGTAGTTGTCGAGCGACAGGGCATTGAAGAACTCGCGCAGGCCGTGCGCTCCGCCCGCAAGGTCGAGCACCGGCGTATAAGGCGGCTGCGCGATCGCAGTCTGCGATAAGCTGATCTTGAGCACGATCAGGAACGGACCCAGGAAGAATACGACGAGCCACAGATACGGGATGAGGATCAACAGCCACCAGCCCAGCGGTCGCCGCGCAGCGCGCGCTCTCGGCAACGGTTGCGCCTTGATGATGGCCTCCACCGTCATCGTGTCAGCACGACGCCGGCGTCGCCCGCCCACGACAGCCATACCGGTTCATCGATGCGGAACGGCCGTTCGATGAGGCGCGTCATATTGGCCGCCGAAGCCTTCATGATGAAGCCATCGGGCAGGCGCACCTTGTAGATCGAAATGTCGCCCAGATAACCGATGTCCCAGATCTTTCCGGCGACACAATTCCCGAGCCCGTCCGCCGGCGCCGTGTGCGAGACGCGGACCTTCTCGGGCCGCAGGGCAACCCACACCGTGTCGCCTGTGCTTGCCTCGGCGGGGGTCGCAACCTCGAGCCTGCCGACGCTGGCGCTCATGATCGTCGCGCAGCCGGCGCCGGAGGCGAGGAGTCGTCCTTCGATCAGGTTCACGTCGCCGATGAAGTCGGCGACCCAGCGAGAATTTGGCTGCTCGTAGATTTCCGGCGGGCTCGCGACCTGAATGAGACGTCCCTGGTCCATCACCCCAATTCGGTCGGCGACCGTCATCGCCTCCTCTTGATCATGGGTGACGATCAGAAAGGTGAGACCCAGCTTCTGTCGCAGGTGCATCAGCTCGAATTGGGTTTCCCCGCGCAGCTTCTTGTCGAGGGCGGCGAGCGGCTCGTCGAGCAAGAGCACGCGCGGCCGTTTGACCAGCGCACGCGCCAGCGCCACGCGCTGGCGCTGGCCGCCGGAAAGCTGATGCGGCTTGCGTTTCTCGAAGCCTTCGAGCTTGAGCAGCGCCAGCATGGCGGCGACGCGCGCCGCGATCTCCGCCTTCGGCAGCCCATCCTGTCGCAGCCCGAACGCGACGTTTCCTTCCACATTGAGATGCGGAAACAAGGCGTAGCTTTGGAACATCATGTTGACGGCGCGCCGATGCGGCGGGACCGAGGCGAGGTCCTGCCCGTCAAGCAGGACCCTTCCCGTATCCGGGATTTCCAGCCCGGCGAGCAGGCGCAGCAACGTGGTCTTGCCGCAGCCAGAGGGCCCGAGCAGGGCAAAGAACTCTCCCGGGAAAATGTCGAGTGACAAGTCCTCGACCGCGGCGACCCCGGAGAAGCGCTTGCCGACCGCCTCGAACCGCACCAAGGGGGGCGTGGCCGGATCGCTGCGGAATGGAGGTGGCCGGGAAATCCCCTGGTGGCGCGCGGGCGCACTGCTTGAATCAAGAACGCTCGTCATGCGAGCCACGCTACAGCATCAGTCCGCGAAGTGTGAACCTGATTCCGCCCGGTGCTCAGGCTTGCGTCAAGGTGCGGGCGACCGCTTCGCGCCAGCCGGCCCATTTGCGCGCGCGCACGGCTTCGTCCATCTGCGGTGTGAACCGGCGTTGGCAGCGCCAACCGGCGGCAAAGTCTGCAAGGTCCGGGCAAAGGCCGGCGGCGAGCCCGGCCAGATAGGCAGCCCCTAAGGCGGTCGTCTCGGTCACGGCGGGACGGTCGACAGGGGCGGCCAGAATATCGGCGAGGAACTGCATGGTCGCATCGCTTGCCGCCATCCCGCCGTCGACCCGCAGCACGGTCTGCCCTCCCCGCAGCGGCCAATCGGCGCGCATCGCCTCCAGGAGATCGCGTGTCTGATAGCTTACCGCTTCAAGCGCGGCGCGCGCGAGCTCGGCCGCACCGGAATTACGCGTCAGTCCGAACACGGCGCCGCGGGCCTGGGCGTCCCAGTACGGGGCGCCGAGCCCGACAAAGGCGGGCACCAGATAGACTTGCTCGGTCGGATCGGCCGCGGCCGCGAGCGCGTTCACGTCCTCGGCGCGTGTGATCAATTTGAGCGCGTCGCGCAGCCACTGCACCGCCGCGCCGGCGATGAAGATGGCACCCTCGAGCGCATAGGTGCGTTTACCGGCGAGCTGATACGCAATCGTCGTAAGCAGGCGATGCTTGGAGGCGACGGGCTCATCGCCGGTATTGAGGAGCGCAAAGCACCCGGTCCCGTAGGTCGACTTGATCATGCCGGGCGTGAAGCAGCCCTGCCCGATGGTCGCGGCCTGCTGGTCCCCGGCGATGCCGAGAATGCGAATCCCGGCACCGAACAGATCCGGCAGCGTGGTGCCGAAATCGTGCGCGCAATCGTGGACCGAAGGTAGCAGCGGCACAGGCACCCCGAAAATTTCGCAGAGGCCACCATCCCACTCGCCACGCCGGATATCGAAGAGCATCGTGCGCGCCGCATTGGTCGCGTCGCTGGCATGGACTTGGCCGCCGGTCAGCCGGGACAAGAGGAAGCTGTCGACGGTCCCGAAGGCGAGCCGTCCCGCCGCGGCGGCGGCGCGCGCACCTTCGACATGATCGATGAGCCAGCGGATTTTGCTCGCGGAGAAATAGGGATCGAGCAGCAGCCCGGTACGGAAAGCGATTTCCGCTTCGTGACCCGCTGCGCGCAGGCTTGCGCAGGTCTTGGCGGTGCGGCGGTCTTGCCAGACAATGGCGTTATGGACCGGCCCTCCGGTCGCGCGGTCCCATAGAATCGTGGTCTCGCGTTGATTGGTGATCCCGATCCCGGCAACCTCGCCGGCCACACACCCCGCCCTGGCCATCGCTTCGCGCACGGTCGCAACCGTGGCGGACCAGATCTCCTCCGGATCGTGCTCGACCCAGCCGGGCGCCGGGTAGATTTGCCGCAGGTCTTGCTGCGCAAGCGCAACGGGCGCCAGCGCCGCATCGAAGATGACGGCGCGCGTCGAGGTGGTTCCCTGATCGATGGCGATGAGATAATCGGCCACGTTGAAGGAGCCCCCGGCCGGCGCGCGCGTGCGCATTTCAAAGTGGTGCGTGTCGCCCGCTTTTGCGGGCCGCCCCTTTTCTGCAAAACCGGAATCTACTCCTTGCTTTCACAAGCGCGGGCTTTCCGGTGCAGGTACTACTCGAGCACTATAGCATCGGGAGCGCGGTCGTCGACCGGCCGGGAATCGCCTTGCGGCTGCAGGCTCGGCGCCACGGTCGCGGCATGGCGCAGCCGCGGCGCCGTCAGCACCGAGACAAGCCGCTCGTATAGCGCGGGACCCGAGACGGGCTTCACCAGAAACCCGCGCACGCCGAGACGCATGGCCTCGGCCACCGGTATGGATGCGTGGTGGTCGGTCAACATGATGATCGGCACGCTTGCGCAAGCTAATCGATCGTCGGCGCGCAGCCGCCGCACGAATTCCGCGCCGCGCATTCCGGGCGCCTGCCATTCAAGGATCACCAGATCGGGATCGAGCTCGGCGGCGGCTGCGAGACCGGCCTCGCCCGCCGGTGCGTCATGGACATCGGTTGCGCCCATCGACAACAGCAGGGTGCGAATGATCTTACGCGTGCCGAAATCGGCACCGATCAGCAAAATCCTTGCTGATTGGAGCCAGCCGTCGCGATCGCTGGCGCTGGGCCGCATGGCGCATCCGAAACAACAAATATCGCCCCTAAGCCGACGCAGATTGTCTAGCGATTTCAAATTGGATTGCAGTAAATCGGATCGCTAAAATTCGATCGATCCCGGCCTATTGAGCACCGCTGCCGATCGCATCCGTCATGAAACGCGCCAAGCGCTCGCATTCGGCTCGGGACATGCGCAACCCGAGCTTGCTGCGGCGCCAGAGCACGTCGTCCGCGGTTCGCGCCCACTCATGCTCCATCAAATAGCGAACCTCCGCACCGGTGAGATCGGCACCGAATGACGGTCCGAGATCGGTCGCCCGCTTGGCCGGTCCCAGAATGCGGCTGATGCGCGTCCCATAGGCATGCACCAGCCGGCGCGCATGGGCTTCGCTCAAGAACGGCCAGGTCCGGCGCGCTTGCGCTATCAGACGGGGAACGCCATCAAGCTCGAAATCGCCGCCGGGCAAGCGCGACTTCCTGGTCCAAGCCGGACGCGCGCCAAGCACATGAGCAAGACGGTCGAGCGCGGCCTCGGCGAGCCGACGGTAGGTCGTGATCTTGCCGCCATAGATGCTGAGCAGCGGCGCCTTGCCGCCGTCCTCGTCGAGACGCAGCACATAATCGCGCATCGCGTCCTGCGGGCGGCTCGCACCATCGTCATAGAGCGAGCGCACGCCCGCGAAAGCCCATACGACATCGGCGGGTGAGATGACTGCACGCAGATGATCGTTCACCACCGCACAGAGATAGCTGATCTCCTCGGCGGTCGGCTTGGCCAATGCGGGATCGCCGGAGAAGCTGGAGTCGGTAGTGCCCACCAAGGTGAAATTGCGCTCGTAGGGCAGCACGAACACGACGCGGCCGTCGGCGGTCTGAAAGATATAGCCGCGATCGTGCCCGAACAGACGACGGACCACAATGTGGCTGCCCTTGTCGAGCCGCAGATCGCTGGGCGGACGCATCCGCAGCACACCTTGCACAAATTGCCCGAGCCAGGGGCCGGTCGCATTGACCAGAACGCGGGCGGTCGCGACATCGCGCCGGCCGCGCGCCTCCAGAACGATCTTCCAGGCACTGCCGCGCTCGGCGCTGAGGCAGCGCGTGCGTGTACGGATCAAAGCCCCGCGCGCCGCCGCATCGACCGCATTGAGGACGACGAGGCGGGCATCGTCGGTGACACAATCGGAATATTCGAAACCGCGGCGATAACGCCCCTTGAGCGTGCCGACATGCGGATCGGCGGAAAGGTCGATACTGCGCGAGGGAGGCAGGATCCTGCGACCGCCGAGGTAGTCATAGACGAGCAGGCCAAGCCGCAGCTGCCAGGCCGGGCGCCTACCGGGCTCCAGTGGCAGCACAAAGCGCATCGGGGAGACCAGATGCGGTGTCATGCGCAGCATGACCTCGCGCTCGCTGAGCGCCTCGCGCACCAGGCGAAACCAGCCATGCTCGAGATATCGCAAGCCACCGTGGATCATCTTGGTGGAAGCGGACGACGTACCGGAGGCGAGATCATTCTGCTCGACCAGCAAAACGCGCAAGCCACGGCCGGCCGCGTCGCGCGCGATGCCGACACCATTAATGCCGCCGCCCACGATGGCGAGATCGAAATCCGACATGGGCTCCTTGTGCGATTCGCGCGCGACCGGAGCATTCATAGCCAATCGCAAGGCAACCGTCTTGCGCCGGGCCCCGCATTGGCCAAGATGCTGATGCGACGACATACTGATGCGACCACCGGGGCCTCGAGGAGGCGACCATGGATTTCAGCGATCGGCATGTGGTGGTGACGGGCGGCACCGGAGCGCTGGGCAGCGCGGTCGTTGCTGCGTTGCTGCAGGCGAATGCTTCCTGCCATGTGCCCTATGTGCACGGGACCGAGGCGGAACGCTTTCCGCATCGCGATCATCCCAAGATCAAGCTCGTGGGCGGGATCGATCTGACCGATGAGGCCTCGGTTGCGCGGTTCTACCACGGGGTGCCGCGCCTGTGGGCATCGATCCATCTGGCCGGCGGTTTTGCCATGTCGCCGATTGCCGAGACCAGCAAGACGGACCTGATGAAACAGGTCGAGCTCAATTTGGTGACGGCATTTCTATGTTGCGGCGCTGCCGTGAAAGCCATGACCGGCACGGGTGGGCGGGTCGTCAATGTGGCGGCACGCCCGGCGCTTGAATGGCGCAGCGGCGCCGGCATGGCCGCCTACACGGCGAGCAAAGCTGCGGTGGCGGCGGTGACGACGGCGCTGGCCGAGGAAGTCGCCAAGAACGGCATCCTGGTGAATGCAGTCGCTCCTTCGATCATGGACACGGCCGCCAATCGCGCCGCCATGCCAAAGGCTGATTTCTCTCAATGGCCGAAAGTGGAAGAGGTCGCGGCTACAATCCTCTTTCTCGCTTCACCCGATAACAAGGTCGGCCGCGGCGGGATCGTGCCGGTCTACGGACGGTCGTGATGCTCGATCAAGTCTTTGCGTCAATAGTCGCAGCGGCGGCCCTTGTGGCCGCCGACTTGTCAACGCCTCTGACAACGACTTGGCACGAGGAGCTTTTGCTTATCTTCGCGCAACCGGCTGTGGGAAATGCAAGCGGGCGCCCACGAGGGGCGCTCCTGCGGCGGGAACCCTGAGGCTTCACCCCGCGACCGGCACTACATCGCGGGCGGACCCGCGCACCAGGCGCTTGACCGCGCCGGCGGCGATCACGGTGCGCTGCTTGGCATAGGCCTCGTGGTTCTTCTCGATCTCATCGAGCTCGTACAGATAATTGACCATCAGGCCGTGCGACTGCTCGATCGCCTTATCGGACAGATCGCCGAGCCAGTTCAACCGCTCGAGCCTGGCGCCGTTGCCGAGATGAAAGCGGGCAACCGGATCGACCGGCGTTCCGTTGCGGTTGCGCGCGCGCAGAAAATACCAACCGGCCGCGCGCAGGAGCGGTTCCTCCAGCTCCTCGCAAGCCTCCGCATTCTGCCACCATTGCGGCGTGTCGAGGTGAATCAGCGCAGCCTTATCCTCCGGGCTAAGAGCAGGCGAGGCTTCGGCGGCTCGCTCGCGCTTGAGCCAGGCGGCAAAGCCCGGCGCCGGCGACAGGGTGACGAAACGCGATAGACGCGCGTTCTCCCGCGCAATCTCCTCGGCGACTTGCTTGATCAGGAAATGCCCGAACGAAACGCCGGTGAGCCCCCGCTGACAGTTCGAGATGGAATAGAAAACGGCGGTCACCGCCTTTTCCGCTTCGATCACGTCGCGCTCGACCGCGAGGATCGGCGCGATCGCGTCGGGGATTTCGCGAGTCAGGGCCACCTCGACGAAGATCAACGGTTCGTCGACCAAAGCCGGGTGAAAGAAGGCATAGCAGCGGCGATCGGGGGCATCGATCCGCCGGCGCAGATCATCCCAGCCGCGAATGCGATGGACCGCTTCGTAACGGATGATCTTCTCCAGCACGATGGCCGGCGTCGACCAGTCGATGCGACGCAGCACCAGGAATCCGCGATTGAACCAAGAGGAGAACAGATGCACGAAGGCTGAATCGACCGGGACAAGGTCTTCACGCCGATCCAAAGCTTCGAGCAGTTGCTCGCGCATCCGCACCAGCGCGGCGGTCCCGCCGGGCGCAAGATTTAGGCGACGGAACAGCTCCTGCCGGCGCGGCTCCGACGCAAGGTGCAGCTCGGCGGCGGCTTCGTCGCTGGCCTTGTTTTGCCAAGCCGCGGCGGCGGCCGCCAGACGCCTCTGATCGGGACCGAATTCCTGGCCTAAGGCCTCGAAAAAGGCGATCCGCGGACCTGTGGTCAATTCCGCATAGCGATTGAGGATTTCGCGGGCCAGCGCCACCCCGGAGGCTTCTCCGCGCTCGGACAGGAGCTCGCTGCAAAGCTCGACCAGATCGGCTGAGCGGCGTTCCGCCATCCCGCGGCGATCACGCGTGCGATCGATAAGAGCTCGCCCGCGCTCCGAGATCGACTGCAAGAGCTCGCCGAAGAAGGAGGTATTCACGAAACTTGAGTTCCTCGCCCAGCGCACCGCACCGGCCAAGAATCGTTAACGGTGAGGCCGCGCGACACTATGGACAAGATGGAGCCGGCAAGCCACAGAAACAATGGTCGACTTGGCTTGTTTTCGGCCGACCTCCCCCACCTGACCCTCCCCGCAAAGAAAGGAGGGCCGCCGTCTAAAAGGAGCAATTTCATGCCGGGTCCGCTCGCTCACTTGCGCGTGCTCGAACTCGCTCGCATCCTCGCCGGACCTTGGGCGGGGCAGATTCTCGCCGACCTGGGCGCCGACGTCATCAAGGTGGAGCGGCAGGGTGCGGGCGACGACACACGCGGCTGGGGCCCACCTTTCGTCGCGGCCGCCGACGGCGGCAACCTCGGCGCTGCCTATTTCCATTGCACCAACCGCGGCAAACGCTCGATCGAGCTTGATTTCGAATCCGAGGAAGGACGGCGGATTGTCCGCAAGCTCGCGGCAGGCTCCGACGTGGTGATCGAGAATTTCAAGGTCGGCGGCCTCGCCAAATTCGGTCTCGATTATGCAAGCCTCTCGGCGATCAATCCGCGCCTGATCTATTGCTCAGTCACCGGCTTCGGCCAGACCGGCCCCCATGCGCCCCGCGCCGGCTACGATTTGATGGCGCAGGGGATGGGCGGCTTCATGTCCCTGACCGGCGCGCCGGATGGCGAGCCGACGCGCGCGGGCGTGCCCATCGCCGACATCTTCACCGGCGTTTACTCGGCGGTGGGCATCCTGGCGGCATTGGCCGAGCGCGAGCGCACCGGCCGCGGCCGCCATGTCGACACCGCGCTCGTCGATACCCAGGTGGGCGTGCTCGGCAATCAGGCGCTGAATTACCTTGTCTCCGGCAAGCTGCCCGAGCGGATCGGCAATGCCCATCCCAATATCGTGCCTTATCAGGTCTTCCCGGTCGCCGACGGTCACATCATCATTGCTTCCGGCAATGATGGGCAGTTTGCCAAGCTGTGCGGGGTACTCGGGGAGCCGGAGCTGGCGCAGAATCCCGCCTATAAGACCAATGCAGACCGGGTGCACAACCGTCAGCAGCTCGTCGCGCATCTGTCCGGCTTGACCGCCCGCTGCAAGCGCCACGACATCTTGGCCAAGCTCGAAGCCGTGAACGTCCCGGCCGGCCCGATCAACAATCTCGCCGATGTCTTTTCCGATCCGCAGGTGGTCCACCGCGGCATGCAGCTCAAGCTGCCGAGCACTGCCGCCAAGGACGGTCACATTCCCGGTGTACGCACCCCCATCACGTTCGACGGACAGGGAGCGGCGGCGGAACGGGGCTCACCGCGCCTTGGCGAGCACACGCAGGAAATCCTGCGCGAGATCGGGGAAGCGTGAGGTTCCGGAAAACTGGATACCGGTTTTCCTTCCGACAAGAACACGCGCAAAAGCATGATGAAGTTGGGTGCATTCCGATCGCTTAAATCGGAATGCACCTTAACGCGTGAAATAGTCGTTGAGCGAGTATCCCAGGATCACCAAGCCGCCGATCGGCATAAGAAATAACCAGCCGATCATGGCGCGCTCGGCCCAGCGGGACGACACGAGGCTGGTCACCGCCAGAGCGCCGACCCAGGCGGGAATCCCGACGATCCATGTCGAGCGCAGGAACTCGGCGTTAAAGCTCGCGTATTGGTCGATGATGCCGGCGAGATAATAACAGATGGGCCAGAGCGCAGCCAGGACGCAGGAGAAGGTGGCAAGCCGATAGAGCACCTGGCGCGGCAGCAAGGTCGCGACATAGCCCAGCACCGCGGCCGCCGCCCCGGCAAGCACGATCCACCCATACCAGAACATCGGCGGCCCGTCCTCCGGAACACCCATGTTGCGCAGGAAATCGAGCCGCCCTACCGCCGGATGATAGGTCAGCAGCGGCCAGTTCTGCCGCTCAAAAAGCGTGTACAGGATCGCGAAAGCGATCCCGAACGCGATCGCAAAAGTGCCGAATTTGCTGGTTTCCTTGCCGGCGATCTCCGCCGGCGCGGCGGCCGCACGCGGGCTGACGAGATCGGCGACCGCGACATTCGCGTCTAAAGCCTGTGTCATGACCCTACTCCGCGGAAATCGTTGGCGACGTGGCCGACCGCGAACGCGTACCAGACCGTGAAGGCGATGAAGATGGTCAGCCACTTGCGCGCGGTGGCATGCGTTTCCGCCTGCGGCTGCTGCCAGAAATACCAATAGGCCGGCAGGAGCGCCAACCCCATGGTCACCACGTGCTCCTTGAACTCGAACGAGCCGACCGTCCACCAATGGCGGAAGCCCTCCATGGGAATTCGCACATAGGTGCGGTACTTGACGTATACCCAAGCCCCCATCAGTGCCTGCGGCACGTAGAGGAGGACCACCACGGTGGCAAAGGGTGCGAGCGGCATCGGGTTCAGGCGCCGGGCAAGGCCACCGACGGCCTGACGTGCCGGCATCAGCACGCCGACGGCTTGCATGGTCACTGCCGCCAAGAGGCCGACCGCCAGCACGAAATGCACAAACAGCAGTATCTTCCAGAAGGTTTGAGTGTCCATGCTCCCTCCGGCAAAAGCTTAAGAGCGGTGCGCTCCGGAATGCCTTTGCCACAAGTATCGAACGAAGCGACGCCGATGACAACCGGGTAGGCGGGGAGAGGAGTTGCGTCGTTTCGCAACCTTCCCGCTCGCGCAGCGAAGTGCTAATGATCATGTCCCACAAATTCAAAGCCCAACGTCGGCAAATCAAATCGGCAATTGCCGGACATCTGGCGGGTTGACGCAAAAAAAGACGTGAAAGGCGAGGAAATCAAACCAGGGGGTGGAACTTGGAGTCCATCAACGCGTATCTCACGTGGCTGCAAGCCCTGCCTGCTGCCGTATTCATTCACCGGACGCCGTGGGCCTTCACGACCGTCGAGCTCATTCACGTTTTCGCGATTTCGCTGGTGGTCGGCACCATCGCGATCGTGGACTTGCGGCTCATCGGCGTCGGCTCGACCGAACGGCCGTTCCGCGAGCTTAGCCGGCGGATTCTGCCGTACACTTGGGCGGCATTTGTTGTTGCAGTCATTGCCGGCTCGTTCCTGTTCATCAGCCAAGCCACGGCCTATTTCAACAGCACGACATTCCGCATCAAGATGCTGATCATCGCGATCGCCGGAATAAACATGCTGATCTTTGAGCTAATCACGGCGCGCGGTGCGCAGAAGTGGGATCTGGGCCCCACTCCACCGCGGGCGCGACTCGCCGGGGCGCTGTCTCTGACTTGCTGGATCCTGGTCGTGGTGCTCGGCCGCTGGACCGGATTCAACGTGCTGCGGTGATCTCGCCGAGATTGTCCGCAAAGCAGGATCTTTGCGAAGGCCGGTGAGGCTTTTCGGGATGGCGCGCAGATCAGCGTGCCATCGCCACTTCCGGAAACCAGGTGGCGATTGCGGGAAACATACACATCAACACGACGGCAAAGATCATCAGCGCGACGAAGGGCATGACGCCCCAGATCACGTCGCGCAGCGGGATGTCGGGCGCGATATTCTTGATCACGAACAGGTTGAGCCCGACCGGCGGATGGATCAATCCCATCTCCATCACGATGGTCATTATCACGCCGAACCAGATCAAATCGAAGCCGCCGGCCTTGAGCGGCGGCAGGATGATCGGCGCGGTCATGACGATGATCGATACGGGCGGCAGGAAGAAGCCGAGCACCGCGACAAAAACCAGGATGGCGGCAAGCAGCACCCAGCGCGACAGATGCAGCTCCACGATCCACTGTGCGGCAGACTGGCTGATGTGCAGATAGCTCATCACATAGGAGTAGAGAAGCGACATGCCGATGATGAGCATGAGCATCGTCGATTCGCGTAAGGTCGACACCAGGATCGGGCTGAGGTCGCGCGGCTTCCACACGCTGTAGATTCCGGCGATCAGGACGAGCGCCAGCAAGGCGCCCAGTCCGGCGGTTTCCGACGGCGTGGCAAAGCCGCCGTAAAGCGCCACCATGACGCCGGTCAACAAGATCACGAACGGCAGCACGCGCGGCAACAGCGCGAACTTGTCCCAAACCGAAAGATCGTCGCCACGCAGCAGCTCCGAGCTCGTTCCGCTTTCCTTGAAGGCGCGGAACGCGCGGGCGTGCTCGAAGCGAAATCGCCACATCGCATAGCCGCCGAACAAGACGACCAACAAGAGCGCGGGGCCGATCGCCGCGAGGAACAACCGGCCGAGCGACTGCTCGGCCGCGACAGCATAGAGGATCATCGTGATGGATGGCGGCAGCAGGATGCCGAGGGTGCCACCGGCGGCGATGATGCCTGCCGCGAAGCTCGCGGAGTAACCGCGTCGGCGCATCTCCGGTATGCCGGCGGAGCCGATCGCCGAGCAGGTAGCGGGCGAGGATCCGGCCATGGCGGCAAACAACGCGCAGGCAAAGACATTGGCAATCCCAAGTCCGCCCGGAACGCGGTGCATCCAAGCGTGCAAGGCGCCGTAGAGGTCCTGCCCGGCCGGCGAGCGCCCGATGGCGGCGCCCTTGAGAATGAACAGCGGGATCGACAGGAGCGTGATCTGCGCCATCTCGTCGTAGACATTCTCGGTTATGGTATCGACCGAGGCAGCCGGCATGAACGCGATCATGAAGACGGTCGCCACTGCGCCGAGTGCAAAAGCGATCGGCATGCCGGCGAACATGGCGAGCAGCGTCGCGCCGCCATAGAGAAGGCCGATCGACAGGGTGGTCATGTGGGAGGCAGTGGCGCGGTCATCGCCGCGGTCCTTGCGGCGGGCTTCCGCCGATGCAGCGGCGCGACGACCTGCAGGAGAAGCTGTAGCGAGAGCAACGTCATCCCCACCGCCATGAGCGAATAGGGGATCCACAATGGCGGACCCCAGGTCGATTCCGAATGATAGTCCTCGACCCAGGCCTCATTGAGCAGCGTCCAGGATTTCCAGGCAAAATAGCCACAGAAGATGAGGCTCGCGACATCCACCAGCCATTGCCGCACCCGGTTCACGCGCGGTGGAAGCAAGGCAACGATCGCTTCAATCGCCACATGGCCGCGCTGCGCCTGGATGGCGGCCGACGACATGAAGACGGCGCCGACGATCAGGAATACCGAGAGCTCATCCTGCCATTCGGTGGAGAAATGCAGGAAGTAGCGCGAAAGAACGCTGTAAGTGAGGACGCCGGCGGCCGCCACCAGAGCAACCGATGACACGCCGACGATGAGTCGGTTGATGAGGCCGAAAGCGCCCGCCAACGGCCCCATCGCATCCACACGGGACGCTACCGGGGCTTCGGTCTCGACGGCGTCGAGGCCGTGCTGCATGGCGGTGCCTCGCCCTCAGGTCAGGCGTTCACCGCCTCGGCCATCTTGAGCAGATCGGCCGCAAGCGGCGTGCGGGCGGCATAATCCTTCCAGGCCGTGTCGCGGGCGATCGCCTGCCACTTTGCGACGATCGTCTCGTCCAGATCGGCGACCTTGGCACCTTTTTTGGTATAGACCTCGGCGACTTTCTGGTCGTCCGCCATCGCCTCGTTGGTGCCGAACTGCTCGAGCTCCTCGCCGAGCGCCAGCACCACCTCCTGGTGGTTCTTCGGCAGCTTGTCGAAGACCAGCTTCGACATGACGAGCGGTTCCAGCATGTACCAATAGGACTTGCCGCGGCCGGTGGTGAGGCTCTTGGCCACCTCTTCGAGCCGGAACGAGATCAGGCTGGTCGACGAGGTGAGCGCTGCATCGCAGGCGCCGGTCTGCATGGCCTGATAGAGCTCGTTCGACGGCGTCGACAACGTGGTCGCGCCGGCCTTCTGCAGCACCATGTCCATCTCGCGGCTGCCGCCGCGGATCTTGAGGCCCTTCGCGTCCTCTGGATTGACGATCGGATTGCCTCGGCTCGCCATGCCGCCGGCCTGCCAGGTCCAGGACAGGATCAGCACGCCCTTGTCGCGGAGAAAATCCCCGAACTTCTGGCCGACGGGCGATTTCTTCCAGGCTGCGCCTTGCGCGTAGGACGTCACCAAGCCAGGCATCAAGCCGATATTGAGCTCGGGAAACTCCCCTCCCGCATAGGAAATCGGATAAAGGCTGATATCGAGCGCGCCCTTGCGCAGGGCCGCAAACTGGGGAACGGTCTTCATCAAGGATGAATTGGGATAGACCTGCGCGCCGATGGCGCCGCCCGTGCGCTTTTCGATCTCGGCCGCGAACTTCAGGCACATGCGATCGCGATAGTCGCCCTCGTCGATCGTGCCTCCCGGAAACTGGTGCGATATCTTGAGCATCTGGGCGGGCGCCGCCATGCCGAGCCGTGATGCCGCAAGGACGGCTGGCGCCGCGATGGCCCCCACAATGGCGTGACGTCGCGTGATGCCTGCTCCGGCAATTGCACCGGTAATATTGCGGTTCGGTATTTGGCTAGCCATGTCGCCCTCCCGCCGGACCGTCGTAAACGACGGCCAGTCTCCCGTGTTGATTTTGGATCACATCTTATGGCCATCACCCGCCGCTGCGTCAACGAGCCGCGGACGAGACGCGCGGTGATCGCGGCGCCGTGGGCAACCGGTTGCCTGTGCCGCACCGGGCGATACGCTGCACGACCGGCCGCCGCTGCCCCGAAGGCGCTTGAGCTTGCCACCTGATTGTCGCAAACCTGATCGTCCGACTCGTCTCGCAACCTCTTCTCAAGCCCCTCCCCGATGGCCCAGCTTCCGATCCTCGTCGTTGAAGATGATCCTTTCCTGCGCATGGTCGGCATCGTGCTCGATCCGTCGACCTCGGCCGAGCGCCGCGCCGCCTTTGCGGACTTCTTCGCCCATGAGGAAGGCGATTTCGAGGGATATTGCGCGCGCGTCCGCGCCCGCGTGGGCAAGCTCTTTCCGTGCCAAGTGCTGCTTGTCGGTACGGTCGACGAGATGCACGCAAAGCTGGCCGGGGCGCGCGGACTGATCGTGGAATCGCTGCCGGTTGGGCAGGCTGAGCTTTCAGCCGCCGGAAACGATCTTGTTGCTGTGCAGAAGTACGGCGTCATGCCCCGCAATATCGATGCGGCTGCGTGCGCGCAGCGCGGGATCAAGGTGCTCACCTTCCGCCGGCGCGCCAACATCGCTTGCGCGGAACATGCCATCACGCTGATGCTGACGCTGGCGAAGAAGATGCATCGCCTCGCCGGGCGGATCAGCCCGGAACAACTCGCGGCCGAGGGCTATGCCTACAAGCCGTTCGACCGGCGGCACACGCCCAATTCGAATTGGGGGCGCATCAGCGGCGTGCGCATTCTCTACGGATCGACGCTCGGCATCATCGGAATGGGTGAGATCGGACGAGAAATCGCGCTGCGCGCCGCGGCCTTCGGCATGCGGATATTCTATTATCAGCGCAAGCCGCTCCCGACCGCCGTGGAGCGGGACCTAGAGATCAACTACGTTCCGCTCGAGCAGTTGCTGGCGACCAGCGATTGGATCGTAACCCAGCTGCCGAGCGGACCATCCACCCGCCATCTCATCGACCGGAGCCGGTTCGCGCAGATGAAGCCGGGCGCTCGCCTCGTCAACATCGCGTGGCCCGAAATTGTGGACCGAGCCGCATTGATCGAGGCCCTGCGGTCCGGACACCTCGGCGGCTTTGCGCTCGATCCGCAATACGCGGCGCCCGGGCGCAGCGACGACGAGCTTCTGAACTTCAAGAACGTGGTATTGTCGCCGCACATAGCGGCGCAGCCTCGCTTCAACGCCCTCGACGACATTTCCGACCTGCTCGCGGATCTCGCCGGGATCATCGCGCCGTGAGGCTCGAGCGCACGTTCCGGAAAGGCTCGCCCCTGCGAAAGCGAGGGCGGACACCGGCTTCCCGGCACGAACGCGCGCAGCGCGAAAGGGCCGCGCCATGAACCGCTCTGCTCCTGTGCTGACAATATTGTTTGTTCTGGCAATATTGTTGCTCGCGGCAGCGAAAGATGCGGGGGTCGCCCAGCCTGTTGCGGCCGACAGTCCGTGGCCGGCGCGGCCGGTCCATTTCATCGTGCCCTTTCCGCCGGCGAGCACCGCGGACGTGCTGGCGCGCATGCTCGGCCAGAAGCTCAGCCAGCGTCTGGGCCAGCAATTCGTCGTCGACAACCGGGTGGGCGCGAGCGGCAATATCGGGGCGGAGATCATCGCCAAGGCAGCACCCGACGGCTACACGATCGGCATCGTAACCTCGAGTACGCAGGCGGTGGCGGCAACGCTGAGCCAAAGCCTGCCCTATGATCCGCTCCGCGACTTTACCCCCATCGTGAAGCTCGCGAGCTCTCCGTATGTATTGGTCGTCTACCCGGGCCTGCCGGCGAAAAGCGTCAGGGAGCTCGTCGCCCTGGCCGAGCAGAAGCCGGGCGCGTTGAACTATGGCTCAGCGGGACCGGCGAGCCTTGCCCATCTCGCAGGCGCGCTGTTTGCTAACATGACCGGGACCGAGCTCACGCACGTTCCCTACAAGAGCACCGCGCAATCGGTTATCGACATGATAGCCGGGCGCCTTCAGATGCAGTTCGCCACCATCCCGCCGAGCATCCAAACGATTCGCTCAGGCCAATTGCGCGCGCTTGCGGTCACCAGCCGCAAACGGGTCGAAGCGTTGCCCGATGTCCCCACAATGGAGGAGGCCGGTGTCGCGGGCTACGAGGCAACCCTTTGGTTCGCATTGGTCGCGCCGGCCAGGTTTCCCGCCAAGCTGGCGGAGCGCTTGAACCGTGAGGTCGCCGATACGCTCACGGCCGCGGACATGATGGTGCTCCTGTCTGAGCAGGGGCTTCTCGCGGAGGCGGGCACGCCCGCGGCGCTCACCGCACAAATTCGCGCCGATATAGCGAAGTGGCGGGACGTGATTACACGCGCCGGCATCACCGCGGAATGAACCCGGAAACGACCGAGAGATCGGATCGCGGAGGGCTTGTCGCCGAACACGAAATGCCCCAAAATCTTAGCTCAAGCCTGCCGTGGTGCTTTGCGCCTCTCGGAGAGGTCCGGGATCAGCGTTTACTCATGGCTCGCAAATGAGAGGTCGCCTGCACGACTTTCAGGGTCCGCGATGCGCGACCGGGGGCACCCTGACAGGGAGGACGTTCCGGATGATATTCCTGCTCCGCAATACCTGCTTGAGCCTGTGCATTGCAGTCGCGGCGCTTGGCGCTCTGTCAATCCGGCCCGTGCCGGTGTGGGCCGGCGGCTCCTCGTTCGACGACGACACGGACGATGCAGATGAGGGGCCGGCCTTCTTCGGCTTCGTGCGCGATACGAGCGGAAACTCCGTCACCGACGCCAAGGTCACGGTCGGCATCAAGAACCGCGGGGGCGTGGTCACGCGGACCGATGCGCTCGGCACCTATCGGGTCCCCGGCTTCGGCAAAGATGTCGATATCAAGGATGTTGAGGTGACCTGCGAGAAAGAAGGTTACAAAGAGGTCAAGACCTCGCGGCGTCCGTCGGCGCCCAATGCTCCGATCGTCGAAACCGAGTGCACTCTGCAGCGCAACAGCTGATCCATCCGATCTGCGACGGTGCGCCGGGTTTGCGCGTCCCGGCGATCCTGCACGATGCGCGGAAGCAAGAATAAGAAGCGCGGAGCGGCAGTCATGCTTGCGCGAATGATCGAGTTCACCTTTGCATCGGGCCTGCTCGCGTCTGCCATGGGCTCGCTTGGCTTAGCGGCCATTCCGAGCACGGCCGCAGCGCAAACGCCCGTGGAGGCGCTGACCGGGCAGATCATCGCGCCCGACGCAGGCGCAGCCATGGAGGGCGTCCTGGTCAGTGCCCAGAAGAGCGGATCGCCGATCACGATCACGGTCGTCAGCGACCAGAGCGGCCGCTTCAGCTTTCCCGCAGCGAAGCTCGCGCCCGGACACTATGCGTTGCGCATCCGGGCGACCGGCTACGAGCTCGATAGCCCGCAAACAGCCGATGTCGCCGACGGGCGCACCAGCACCGTCGACCTGAAGCTGCGCGCGGCCGCCGACCTCGCCGCCCAGCTCACCAATACCGAATGGTTCATGAGCTTTCCGGGCACGGCGGATCAAAAACGGGTGCTGATTGAATGCATGAGCTGCCATACGCTCGAGCGGGTCGCCCGTTCCAAATTCAATGCCGACGAATTCATGCCGGTGCTCAAGCGCATGACCGGCTATGCCAACAATACGATTCAGGCACGCATACAGGGTCGTCCGGGCGAGCCCCCGGCATTTTCTCAAGACGCCGCCCGCAAGGTCGCCGAGTATCTGGCGACCGTCAACCTGAGCAGGGGCGAGACTTGGGTGTATCCGCTGCAGACGCTGCCGCGCCCAAGCGGTGCGGCGACGCGCGTCGTCATCACCGAATACGACTTGCCGCGAAAGACCATAGCACCGCATGACGTGCGCACCGACGCAAACGGTTTCGTCTGGTATTCGAACTTCGTCGAGAACTACTTGGGCCGGCTCGACCCGCGAACCGGCGCGCACAAGGAGTTCGCCTATCCGGAGCTCAAGCCCGGTTTTCCGACCGGTTCGCTTGCGCTTGAACCTGATTCGGACGGCAATCTGTGGCTCGCCATGATGTTCCAGGCCGGACTGGCCAAGTTCGACGTGAAGACGGAGAAATTCCAGCTCTTTCCGGTGCAGAAGGAGCTCAACATCGACACCACGCAGCAATCTTTGCTGGCGCCGCGGCACATGAACGTCGACGGCAAGGTGTGGACCAATGACGTGAGAAAGCAGGCGGTTCTCCGTCTCGACATTGTTACCGGAAAATACGAGTTCATCGATCCGTTCAAGTATACTCCGAAGGCGCGCCAGCATTCGCCCTATGGCATGGTCTCTGATGTGGCCAACGACCTGTATTTCATGGACTTTGCGGACGAGAATGTCGGCCGCGTCGATGCCAAGACGCTCCAGGCCACGATCTATCCGACGCCGACGCCGCGCTCGCGCCCGCGTCGCACCATGATGGACGACGAGGGCCGCATCTGGTTTGCCGAGTTCGCCGCCGACAAGCTCGGCATGTTCGATCCGAAACAGGAAAAGTTCACCGAATGGGACGTTCCCACCCCTCATACCTATCCGTATGACGTGTTCCGCGACCATAACGGCGAGCTGTGGAGCGGTGGCATGGCGAGCGACCGGATTCTGCGCTTCGACCCGAAGAGCGGAAGATCCATCGAATATCTCTTGCCGCGCCCCACCAATGTCCGCCGTGTGTTCGTCGACGACTCGACCAACCCGGTCACCTTCTGGGTCGGCAACAATCATGGGGCCGAGATCATCAAGCTCGAGCCGCTCGACTGATCTTCGCTCAACCGACCTTTCATGCGCATTCTCGTCATCGACCAGGCGCCGCGAACGGAAGGGTCGCAGCCCTACGATGTGGCGGCCATTGAGCGGCTGCTCAATGGCTATGCGTCGCCCGGGACCAAAGTGGAGATCGGCTTCCCGGACGACTTTGCGGGCTCCAACGTGTTCCTGGCGATCGGGGCGCAAAATGCGCTCAACGGCCTGCATCATATGATGGAGACGCCGGCCATCGTGCGGAAGATCTTCTGGGCCGCCGAAAACGGCTACGACGCGGTCATCTCCTCGAACACGTTTGAGCCGGGCGTCGATGGCGGGCGCCTTGCGGTCGATATTCCGGTGATCGGGCTCATGCGCACCGCGCTGCATGCGGCGGCGACGCTCGCCGATCGCATCGGCATCACCGTGCCGCTGGCGCCGCATGTTCCCTATACGTGGCGACTGTTGCGAACCCACGGTCTTGATCACTTCGTCAGCGACATCCGGGCGATCGGCGTCTACGGCGCCGATGTTGCGCAACGCCGTGAGGAAATTCTCGCCATCACGGCCGAGACCATCCGCGGATTGGTGGCGCAGACCAGAGCCGAGATCATCGTGCCGCTCGGCGGCGCGCTGATTCCCTACGTAGTCGATCCGAAGGACTTGGCGGCGGCGACGGGCGTGCAGGTGCTCAATACCAAGGCGATCGGTATCCGCTTTGCGGAAATGTGCGTCGCCCGTCGCATGACGCAGAGCGCCCTCACCTACCCGAAGGCAAAGCTGAGCTACGACGATTTCCTCAAATGAGCCAGTCGCCCTCTGCCGTTTTGCCGGGAGGGTCGGGGTGGGAGTATTCTTTGAAATGATGCAACGATCGGAGGAAACTATGTTGGTTGATCTGAAAAGAGCTGTGCTTGCCGCATCTGCGGCGCTGGCAATCGGATTGAGCGCGCTCAGCGGAGCCGCCGCACAGGAGCAGCGGCAGGCAATGCCGCAGCTCTCTTTCCACGTGGTGGAGAATTTCATCAAGCTGCCCGAGACCATAAACATGGGGGAGGTGGTCGGCACCGCGCTCGACTCGAAGGGCCACATCTTCGTGCTCAACCGCGGACATGAGCCGATCCTGGAATTCAATCCGGACGGCAGCTTCATGCGCTGGATCGGCAACGGAATTCCGACCGAGGGCCCGCACATCGTCCGCGTCGATCCGCAGGATAATCTCTGGTACGTCGACGCCGGCACCAACCTGGTCATCAAGTTCGATCAGGGGATGCACGTTCAGATGGTGCTGGGCCGCCGCCCCGAGGCTTGGACGTTCCTGACCCACGTGATCGAGCGCGCCGCAACGCCCCCGCAGAACTTCTATCAGCCGACCGACGTGACCTGGGGGCCGGATGGCAGCATTTTCGTCTCCGACGGTTACGGAAACTCGCGTGTCGCCAAGTTCAACAAGGAAGGCAACCTCGTCAAGCAATGGGGCGAGCGCGGCACCGCTCAGGGCGAGTTCAACACCCCGCACAGCATCGTCATCGACCAGAAGAACACGCTGTACGTGGCCGATCGCGCCAACGGGCGCATCCAGACCTTCGACACCGACGGCAACTTCAAGCAGGAATGGCGGATGCCGACCGCGCCATGGTCGATCTGCATCACGCCGGGACCGCGCCAGATCATGTATGTGGGCAGCGTCGGGCGCATCTACAAAATGGATACCGACGGCAAGATCCTCGGCGTCATGGGCAAGTTCGGCCGCGTGCCCGGCACCTTCGACTGGGTGCACGGCATCGCCTGCCCGGACGAGCACACCGTTTATGCGACCGAAGAGCTGAGCTGGCGTCTCGACAAGATCAATGTGGAGTAGGTAACGCAACGGGTAGCTTGCTACCTCATGCGCGGCGCACTAGCGGCGCGCATGTCACCTCGCGCCCGCGCCGGATCAAAAACGCGGCGTGGCGGACGCGAAGGCGGCACATGGGCCACGGTGAGCTCCTATTCCGCCTTGATGCCGGCCACGCGGATCACACGCGCATAGGCATCGAATTGTCCGCGCAGATGAGCCGCAAAATCATCCCTGCTAGCCCGCGGCATTCACTCGGCGCTGATATGCGCGTCGGTGATGATCTTCCGGTAGCTGGCATCCGCCGCGCGGATTTGCGCGGCGAAGTCCGCCCCGCAGGTGCCTGCCGGGTAGAGCTGGAGCGTCTGCAGCTTGGTCTTCACCTCGGGCGCCGCGAGCGCCGCAGAGAAAAGACTGCTGAGCTGACCGACTGTTGCAGCAGGGGTCTTCGCCGGCACCGCAATGCCGAACCACGCAACGGCGAGCTCGAGGGCGGGATAGCCAGCCTCGGCGACGGTCTGCACGTCCGGCAACGGCTCGAGCCGTTTCGCGGTCGTCACCGCCAAGGCGCGCAGCGTGCCGGCTTGCAGGTGCTCAACGGCTTCCGAATAGTTCTGCAACACCGCCGTCACGTGTCCCCCAAGCAGCGCCGTGATCGCGGGCGCGCCGCCCGAATAGGGTATATAGGTGAAGTCAGCCTGGGCGAGCCGTTTGAGCTGCTCAACACCGATGTGCTGGGTGGTCGCGGGGCCGAGTGACGCCAACGTGAGCTCGCCCGGCTTGGCATGCGCGGCTGCAATGAGCTCGCTGAGCGTGTGATAGGGCGATGCGCTGTTGACCACGATCACCTGCGGCGAGGTCACAAGATTGCACACCGGCGCGAAGTCAGCCTGTGGGTCATAGTTCACCTTGCGCAGGCTCGGATTGATGACGAAGGAATTGGAGATCATCCCAACCGTGCTTCCGTCCGCCACCGCGTGGGCCACGACCTCGTAGCCGATTGACGCACCGGCTCCTGGCCGGTTCTCAACCACCATAGCGGGCCCGCCCGCCTTGCCGATCTGATCGGCGAAAATTCGCGCCAAGGTGTCGGCGCTGCCGCCGGCCGGAAATGGGACCACGATCCTGATCGTCCGCGTCGTTTGCGCACCCGCATCAGGCGTGGCCCACGCCCACACCAATGCGGCAACCGCCATGGTTAACGTTTGGATGAGCTTCATTGCTGACGTCCCCTGATCTCGGCGCCCGAAAACCCGATCCGACCACAATCCTCCCAAGCTCACAACCGGTGTAAGCCCGGACGACGTCGCGACATGCCGATGTCATCCACGGGTGCCACCGTATGATACTTTGTATACTACCGCTCGGCCGGCTTCCCGCCTTCGACTGGAGAATGCTGCAATGATTGCCCGCGTCCTGATTGTCCGCTCCCTGCATCTTGCCGCCTTCGCCGCCGTCCTTGCTTTCGCGCCGATGCACAGGGCCGACGCCCGCATCTTATCGCAATGGGTCCAAGTCGGTCCCGATGGCAGCTCGAGTGTGCGGGCAATCACGGACGATGCATGCCCTTCAGTTACTTTCGATGGCAAGGCTGTCCCCATGAGCACTCGCGCCGAGCCCATGCGCAGCTTTGGGAACGTGAAGCCCGCACAGTTCCCGGTACGCAGCTGCGAGGCGGCCGTGCCCGCCGACGCAATCGCCGCCGTCCTCGACGGCAAGCCCCTGCCGCTGCCGCGCGGTAACCCGCAGCGCATCGTGGTTTTTGGCGACAGCGGTTGTCGTTTGAAGACCGGCGATCCGACCCAGGATTGCAACGACATCAATACTTGGCCCTTCCCGAAGATCGCGACGTTGGCAGCAGCGGCGCGGCCGGACCTGGTGATTCACGTGGGCGACTACCATTACCGGGAGGACGCCTGCCCGGCCGACCATGCGGGTTGCGCCGGCAGCCCCTTCGGCTACGGCTGGGATGCATGGAATGCCGATTTCTTTACCCCCGCAGCACCGCTACTTGCTGCCGCTCCGTGGGTGATGGTGCGTGGCAATCACGAGGATTGCAATCGCGCCGGGGAAGGCTGGTTCCGCTTTCTCGACCGCCTGCCGATGGAGCCTACCTGCCGCGATTTCACTGGAGATTTCGTGGCCCGCATGGGCGACTTCGGGATCGTGGTGGTGGATGCCGCCAAGGCCGAGGATCCCAAGGGCGATCCGACCGATATGGCGGCAACGCTCCGCCGCCAGTTGATCGAGGTGATGGCCAAGGTGCCCGCGGAAGCCTGGCTCACCACCCATCGCCCGCTCGATGCCATGCTCGGCACCGAGAAAGGTACCCCGCGCAACTTCGTGGGCAACAGGGTGATCGAGCTCGCATTAGGCAAGGACATGCCGGCCGGCGTGCGGATGTACGTCTCGGGCCACATCCATTTCTTCCAGGCGGTCGATTTCGGCGGCGCGCGCCCTCCACAGCTCGTGGTCGGCACCGGCGGCGACAATCTCGAGAATCTTCCGCCCTTGAGCGTGATCGGAGCCGACATAAACGGTGTGAAGGTGGCCGACTCGGTCACCTACTCGGGCTTCGGCTACATGGTCTGGGACCGTGCCGGGAGCGGCGCCTGGTCCGGCACTTTGTTCGATGTGAACGGGCGGCCGATCAACCGCTGCCGTCTCGCGAACCGCACATTGAGCTGTCGCAACTGATCCTGCCCGCGCGATCCTGAGCACGCGGCAAGCATGCGACATTTCGCTGCCTCGGTGCTTTGCGGCTGTCGCGCGGCCAAGCCAGTGCTTATGTTTGGTTGTAGGAGTGATTTGAACCTCAATGGAGGTCGTCATGAGCAACACCAATCTGACGGCCAACGAACCGAGAAACAGCAGTCCGACGAGCATCAACCGGAGAAATGCCAGGCTTTGCGACCTCGTGAATCTGGTGCTCGGGCTGGTGCTGATTTCCACTCCTTGGCTGTTCGGAATCGCACCCGGAACTCAGGCAACCGCGCTGATCGGCGGCGGCGCCGCGATCATCATCCTTTCGCTGGCCGCACTCACGAGGTTCGCGGTGTGGGAGGAATGGCTGAACCTGCTGGTGAGTCTTTGGCTGATCATCTCACCGGTCTTGCTGCATTTCGAACGGATCGAGGCCGCAAGGCTGCAGATCACCGTCGGTATCATCGTTGCAGCATTCGCCTTCAGCGAGATGCGCTTCCGTTCGCAGGCTAAGCTGAGCTAAAGCGGATCTCGGTCGAACTGATCCACTCCGACATCATCGCCGCGCTTGACCCGGCAATCCGTCGTCTTGCGAAAAAGATGGACCCGCGGGTCATAAGGGCGTTTACGCCCGTCTTCGACGAGCTATGCCCGCGGGTGACGACCGAGGTGAATCCTTTCGATCGAGACATGCTTTAGGTGAGCGAGAATCGGCGAATCCGCCGATGATTACAAAACGGTCGGATACAAAAGTCAGCTTATGCTCGGCGTCGGCCGACGCGGGACGAGCAGCCGCGCATCGAGAACCTGCACGATCTCGCCGCGCTGATTCTTGGTCTCGCTGCGGATGCGGACGGTCCCGCGGTCCGGGCGTGAGCGCGAGGGCGTTATTTCCTTGACCTCCGTCTCAACACGCAAAACATCGCCCGGGCGCGTCGGCTGCGGCCAGCTCATTTCGCCGCCAAGCCCGATCATGCCGCCGGCGATCGGCAGGCCGGTCTCGACCTGCAGCCGCATCGTTACGGCCGCGGTGTGCCAGCCGCTCGCCACCAGGCCGCCAAAAATACTCCTCCTGGCCGCCTCCTCATCGAGATGAAACGGCTGCGGATCGAACTGTCGTGCGAAGGCCTTGATCTCTTCGCCCTCCATGCGGCGGCTGCCGCTGGTGAAGCTCTGGCCGACATGGAAATCCTCAAGATAGAGGCGGCTTGCCTCGCCGCCCTGCCCTCCTGTCGCCATCGCATTCTCCCGTCTTTGCAGCATCGACACAACGCGCCGACCAGCAGCTTACATCACGAAGATAGGACTCCTCGGTCGCGCCCTTGCGCATGATTAAGACCCTGCCAGTGCCGCGCTTCCGAATTCCGTGATACATCGCTGCACTCTTCAGCTGTTTTGCGTTGCATCGCACGCCGCCGGTGAACGCCCGCACACAGGAGGGTCGTCAATGCGCATACTTGTCGTGGGCGCCGGCGCCATCGGCGGTTATTTCGGCGGCCGCCTCATCGAGGCCGGTCGCGACGTGACCTTTCTAGTACGCCCGCGACGCGCCGCGGAGTTGGAGAGCGGCGGGCTCGTGATCCGCAGTGCAACCGGCGACTTCACCGCCCCCACGCCGCAAACCGTGCTCGCTGAAAATCTCAAGCAAGCCTTCGATCTCATTCTATTGAGCTGCAAAGCTTACGATCTCGACGGCGCCATTGCTTCCTTCGCGCCGGCGGTCGGACCCGCGACCACGGTTCTGCCGCTCCTCAACGGCATGCGCCATCTCGATGTGCTCGATCAGCACTTTGGGCGCGAGCACGTGCTGGGCGGTCAATGCTACATCGCGGCGACGCTCGATGCACAGCGGACAATCGTTCACCTCAACACCGATCACGAGCTGACCTTCGGCGAGCGCGCAGGCGGCGACAGCGATCGCATTCGCGCCATCGCTCAGACCATGCAGGGCGTCAAGTTCAAGCCGCGGCTGAGCCACGAGATCGTGCAGGAGATGTGGGAGAAGTGGGTGTTCCTGGCGAGCCTCGCCGGCGCGACCTGTCTGATGCGTGCTTCCATTGGGGACATCATGGCGGCGCCGGGCGGCCCAGATTTCATCCTCGGCCTGCTGAGCGAATGCGGGGCAATCGCGCAAGCGAACGGGCATGCTCCCCGCGCGGGCTTGGTCGAACGCTATCGCGGTGCCCTCACCGCCGCAGGCTCTCCGCTCACCGCCTCGATGCTGCGCGACATCGAGCGCAACGCCGCAATCGAGGCCGACCACATCATCGGAGATTTGATTGCGCGTGGTGACCGAACCGCAGATAGAACCGACTCGCCGGACAGCTCGTCGCTGCTCCGCCTCGCCTATGCGCACCTCAAGGCCTACGAGGCGCGGCGGGAGCGAAGCTGATCAAGACCCTCCCCTAGACAAGCCCGCCCCCTTGGCTAGTCTCGCCCGATGGACAATCCTGAATACGACAATCCTGAATACAATGTGCGCGCAATCCTCGCTGGGGAGGCGCCGCAGAATGCCTCCGTCACCGTCAAAGGCTGGGTGCGCACCCGGCGCGACTCCAAGGCCGGCATTTCCTTCGTGCACCTGTCCGATGGCTCCGCGTTCCATCCCCTGCAGGTGGTCGCGCCGAGCACGCTCGCCAACTACACGGACGAGGTGTTGAAGCTCACCGCCGGCTGCGCGGTCGCGGCGACCGGCATGATCGTGCCATCACCCGCCAAGGGGCAGCCGTTCGAAATGCAGGCGAGCGCGATCAACGTGATCGGCTGGGTCGACGACCCCGACACCTATCCGATCCAGCCGAAGCCGCACACCATGGAGTTCCTGCGCGAGGTCGCACATTTGCGGCCGCGCACCAACGTGATCGGCGCGGCGACCCGCGTGCGCCACACGCTCGCAAAGGCGATCCATCGCTTCTTCGACGAGAACGGCTTCTTCTGGGTCAACACGCCTATCATCACCTCCTCGGATGCGGAGGGCGCCGGCGCCCTGTTCCGGGTATCGACGCTCGATTTCGCCAACCTGCCGCGCACGGCGCAGGGGAAGATCGATTACGCCAAGGATTTCTTCGGCCGCGAAGCGTTCCTCACGGTTTCCGGCCAGCTCAATGTCGAGGCGTATTGCCTGGCGTTGACCAAGGTCTACACGTTCGGGCCGACCTTCCGGGCCGAGAACTCGAACACCAGCCGGCATCTTGCCGAGTTCTGGATGATCGAGCCGGAGATCGCCTTCGCGAATCTCGCCGACGATGCGACGCTCGCCGAGCGGCTGCTCAAATCCACCTTCACAGCGCTGCTCGCGGAGCGGCATGAGGATCTCGCCTTCTTCGACGAGCGGGTCGAGAAGGGGCTCCTCGCCAAGCTCGAAGGCATCGTTGCTTCGGAATTCGTCCGCATGGACTACGGTGAGGCGATCGAGGTGCTCGCGCGGGCAAAGGAGAAGTTCGAGTTTCCGGTCAAATGGGGCATCGACCTGCAGTCGGAGCACGAGCGCTATTTGACAGAGAAGCACGCGAAGAAGCCCGTGATCGTGATGAACTACCCGAAGGACATCAAAGCGTTCTACATGCGGGCAAACGATGATGGGCGCACGGTGGCAGCCATGGACGTGCTGGCGCCCGGCATCGGCGAGATCATCGGCGGCAGTCAGCGCGAGGAGCGCCTCGATGTGCTCGACGCCCGCATGGCCGAGCGCGGCATCGATATGGAGCTCTACGGCTGGTACAGGGATCTGCGCCGCTACGGCACCGTCCCGCATGCCGGTTTCGGCCTCGGTTTCGAGCGCACGCTCGCCTATGTGACGGGGCTATCCAACGTGCGCGACGCCATTCCCTTCCCGCGCACACCCGGACACGCGAGCTTTTGAATTAGATAGGCCGAAGTAGACGCATCTTCCCAAGCGTCATCGCCGGACTTGAGCAGGCTTGATCCGGCGATCCATTCTCTTTCAAGAAGATGGACCCGCGGGTCAAGCCCGCGGGTGACGAGGGGCAAACGCCGGCGAACTAATCCCGCACCTGGATTTTCACCAGCTTCGACGGCGGCCGATAGGCGGGAATCCAGACGGTTGGCCGCGGTGCCGCAGTGTCGACCTTGAGGTCGCGCACCTCGTAGTTGGTCGGCGTCATGTATTCGATCGACTTTCCCGTCGCGATGTCGATCTTGTAGACGCGGTCGCTGGAGAAATCGTGCGTCCACACGATCTGGTTCTTGTCGTCGACGCTCGCCGAATAGGGCTCCGCATAGGGCGCCGTATAGGGCTTGGTTCCCGGGATCAGCGGATACTCTTTCAGGATCTTGTTGTCCGGATCGAACATCAAGATCTGTCCGGCGTAGAACTCGGCGGCCCACAGGCGATTCTGCGCGTCGATCTGTCCACGCCGCGGTCCAGACATCGGAGTCGGCGCCGTGTATTCAGTGTAGGAGATCGTCTTCGGATCGAACAGGCCGATCTTGTTTTCAGTCCAGATGTAGAGATCGGTCCGTCCCTTGGAATCGGTGTCGGTGTCGTAGATTCCCTGGTTCTTCGGAATGACGAAGCTTTCCGGCTTGAAGTCGGGACTCGACGTGTCGAGCTTGGTCAGCTGGTTGGTCCGCCGGTCGAGATACCAGACATCGCCTTGCGGATCGAGGCCGAACATGGCGCGGCCGGCCGGCCAGGCGGTGAACTTGTCGTATTTCGGATCGTATTTGACGGTGCCGTTGTCCATCCCGACAATGACATTGCCGTGCTGGTCGAATTGCAATTCATGCGCGCCGCCGCCCGGATCGCCAGGCCGCCCGTCGGCTTCGCCCGGCATGCGCCCTTCACGCCCGGCGCCCTGCGGCAGCTGGAAGTGCAGTTCGCGCGTTGCCCCGGTCTTCAGATCCACTTGGCCGATCATGTAGGAGAAGTGGTCAGTATAGTAGGCATATTTGTCGTTCATGATGACATCGTGCGGCCAGACGAAGCGCCGATCACCGCGCAGCATGTAGAGCTCACGATCGCCGCCGCGCGGCAGCGCATATTCGGTCACCACGATATTGGTTGAAGCCGGATCGGTCGGGCGCGGGCGCTGCTTGAACGGAATTTGGTCGGAGGAGTTGGGCCCGCGGATCGAGACCAGATAGTCGGCCAACGGCTCGATCATCGGCGCCTGGGTGAACGCATATGTGCCGGGGGTCGCCCGCTCGGCGGCGCGGCCCGCCATTTTCTTGATCACCCTAATCCAATCTTCCTTCGTGCGACCGGCCTGCAGCGCCCATTGCAGCGTATGGCAATTGCTGCATTGGGAGAACAGAACCTTCTGCTCGTCGGTGCCGGGCAGGCCGGCGATGATCTCCGATGCGGTCGCATCCTCATAGGCGAGCGGCTTGGACTTGAGGGTGAAATCGGCCTTCGCGGCTTTGCCGTCCGCGACCGTGACCGGCTGGGCGGTGTGCTCGAAATCCGGCAACTCGACGCCGACCGAATAGGAGCCGGGGGTCAGATCCGACCAGGACGGAAACGAATATTCGCCCTTGGCGTCGGTATAGACTGCGACCGTGATCGGGCTGTTATCGCGATGCGCCTTGATTGGAATTCCGGCCAAGGCTTCGCCGGTTGTGGAGACGACCTTGCCGGTCAGCAGCGGCGCGCCATCGGCCGCCAGCGCTACACGGGGTGATAACAGCGCGGCCATGGCAAAAGCCGTGAATGCCGCTCCGATGCTGCGATGGGCCTTCATCGTCGTGACCTTTCTGCGATGTGGTGGACGCGGGCGAAAGCTTGCAACGACTGCCTTGCGGGCATCAACGATACGCTCGCCCCTCCCCCCCTTCAAGCGGCCGCCAGACCTACCGTCGCGAGGCAAACGGGCGAGGTTGACATCGCGTGACCAGCCCGTTGCACTGCAGCGATCCGCCTCGCGGGCTCGTTCGGGCACTGTTGCCGCAGTTTTTATGTGCCGCAGTTTCATGCGCCGCAGCTTTATGCGTCGTAACCTTATTTGCTGCAGCCTTTCGCGGTCTCCTCGAAACCATCAAACAGCCGTGCGGCTCCCGCGCCCGCGAGCGTCGCGATCCGATGCGGCTGGTCTGGCTCGACGCTATAATGGGCCAGCGTCCCGTGCGCGGCCAAGAAATCAGCTTCGCGCTTCATCTCGCTGTGCCACATATACGGATCATTCTCGCCCACATACAGGAACACGCACATTTTGCTGATTGCCATGATCTTGGCGATGCTGGGCTGCCACATGTAGCCGGGGAAGGCCGTCACGGAGAGGAAATATTGGGGATTGCGCGCCGCGACATGCATCGCAGCGATGCCGCCGTTCGAGACGCCCGCGATATGGAACTTGTTGTCCTTGATCTTGTAGTCTTTGAGCATCAACTGCAGGAACTGCGGGAAGATCCGGTCTCCGTCCTCGAAGAACAAATCGCCGTCGGGCGCCGCCGGAGCGATCACGATGTAGCCGCGCTTCTCCGCCTCGGCGCGAAAGTTGCGCTCGAGGATGCTGTCGACGGTGTTCATGGTCTGCGGACCGCCCCCGAAGGCGAGGATCGCCGGATAGGACTTGGCCGGATCGAAGCCGCTCGGAAGCACGACCTTGTAGTGGACATCTGTGTCGCCGACCGTCTTGGTCGCCTCCAGCACCTCCGCGCGGGCGGGGATCAGGAGGAGCATCCCGGTGGCTACGACCGCAATAACGAGCAGCAGCTGCATCGCCGTCCCATGTCTCATCGAGCGCCTCCCGATTTGTTTGCCGAGCTGCCGCGTGTGAGCCGCGCAGCGGCGTGATCCTACGAGCGTGCGGGACCGAGCGAAAGGTGGTTCCGCTCAGCCTTAGGACCCGCACGACTCGCTGTCCGCCATAGGAGCCGCGCCCAAACCCCGTGAATTGCTGCTGCGGACCAGTCATGGTAATTGCGCAGCGGGGTCGGAACCCGAACCAGCCTTCAGAAGCTGACGGCCGCCCCTGCGGAGGGAAGGAAATGGTCTTGGCGATTGATCGCGCGCGCTTCGTGCGCAGCGTCCGGTGGATCGGCGCACTAATCATTGCCGTCACCAGCACGTGCGCCTCGATTTCCGATCAGGGCCGCGCTTTCGCGCAAGCCGACGGCAAGATCCCGGCACTCGCCTCGAACCCAAACGACTGGGCCTGGGTGCGCATCAGGCCCGATGGCAAGAACGCCCTGTTCGGCGATGGCTGGATGGATCCGGCCCCCGGCTTGCGCGGGCCGATCCGCAATGATCCGGCCCATCCGCTGCTCGGCAATGCGGATCGCGGCGCGCGCGGTCAGGTGACGCTTGCCTTCGGCAATTGGCGCGATCCGATCCTCAAACCGTGGGCGGCCGAGCAGATGCGGGAGTCGAACGAGGAGGTGTTCTCCGGCCAGCGCGGCATGCCGTTCCTCGCCACCTCGCGCTGCTATCCGGGCGGCGTTCCGGGACAGCTGTTGTGGACGACGGAACGCCTCTTCTTCATCCAGGAGTCGAAGATCGTGCACATGGTGTGGGAGCGCGACTCGCTCGTGCGCCGCATCTACATGACCGACCACCATTCCGAGGACGTGAAGCCGTCGTGGTTCGGCGAGTCCATTGGTCATTATGAGAATGGCGAGCTGGTGGTCGACACCATCGGGCTTTCCACCAAGCTCAGCTTCATCGACATGTTCCGCACGCCGCATACCGACAAGCTGCACGTCGTCGAGCGCTTTAAGCTGGCCCCCGACGGCAAATTCCTCGAGGCCAATGTCAAGGTCGAGGATCCGGACACGTTCAACGAGCCCATGTACATGGCGATGCGCTGGCGCAAGCAACCCGGTCCCTGGCAGGAATTCATCTGCGCCGAGAACAACGGCGACCGCTTCGAGCACAATCTGTTCCCGATCCCGGAAGCGACACAGCCGGATTTTTGAGAGGGGAGAAGCCTTCGCGAGCCCATGCCGAGCGAGGGAACGGCGATGCCGATTGCCGGTTGAGCATAAGGCGCCCCGGTAAAGTGACACGATTGCGTGCCGCAAGCCCGACGCCGGAGCGTTTGGAGGAGATGCCTCAGGGCAAGCAAGGGCACGCAAAGGAAAGACGCGCAATGCGGAAGATCGCAACTAGCCGCATCAAGCTCAAGCGGGCCTATGAGCCTCCCGCGCCCGACGACGGCACCCGCATTTTGATCGATCGGCTGTGGCCGCGCGGCGTGAAGAAGAGCGACGCCGCGATCGATGATTGGATGAAGGAGATTGCGCCCAGCGCCGACCTGCGGAAGTGGTTTGGCCATGATCCCGAGCGCTGGCAGGAATTTCGCCGCCGCTACAAGGCGGAGCTCAAGGAACATCCTGACGAAGTTGCGCACCTGCGCACGCTCGCCGCGCGCGGCCGCGTGACGCTGGTGTTCGCGGCTCGCGACGAGGCGCACAAGGACGCGGTCGTGTTGAGGGAGATGCTGCTCGGGAAGGCGTAGGCTGGGTGAGCGCCAAATATCAAACAACAGCGATTCCGGGGGCGGCGGCACTTCCTGCGAGGTATCCTGAAAGGTTCGTGGGCCCGTACGGGCCTGCTACAGCGCCGGGGGCCGCGCAGACCGCGCCGGCGGTCATGCGATCAAGGACGCATTGGGCGAGGCTCAGTCCGGCGGGAAACGCGCGGGAACCGCGGGGCAGCCCGGTCCATGGCGGAGAATCCCAGGGTCGATGCCCCACCCCCTTCGGGTCAGGCGCCGGCACGAAGGTGAGCGATGACGAAAACCGCACGCCAAGCTTGGCGAGCTCATCTGTGATCCATTTCAGCGTGCAATCGGAGAGACCGCTTTGGTTATTGTTCATGGGGTAGCCCCCGCCGACATCCGCATGCGCTCCCGGAAAGAGCACCTGGACGATCCGCGGATCATCGTCCCAAAGCGTCGGGGTAAAGTCGGCACGCTGTTCGTCTATGGCTATGGCCTGGAAACCGCGCTGAACAATGGGAGAGAGCTTTGTGTCAGCAAACTGGAACACATCGATGCGAACATCCTTTGCGGTGTAGGCCGGGATGCCCAAGGCCCCAACTGTATCCCAAACCGCGATCGTGTTGATCCGGGCCTTGAGCAGCTGGTCATCTGGCGGAGGCCGCAGGACAAAGCTGGGGAGATCGACCACGGCGTCCTCCAGCTTAGCGAGCCAATTCGCATCCTGTTGCCGAGCGGCTGCCCGATACTGAAACCAAACCGCAGCGCCGAGGCGATACGCCATCTCCTTGTCGGTCAGATCGAGCTTCCGCGCGTCGAGCAGGCCCTTCGTCGCCACCAGCCCGGCAAGCGCCCGCGCCGTATACGCGCCCCGGCTGAAACCCAATAAGAAGATGTCATCGCCGTCCGCGTAGTTGCGCGACAGGAAGGTGTAGCCGCGCACGATCCGCGTAATAAGGCCTGCTCCTAAGGTCCCGCCGAGCGCCTTTACGAGAAAGTTGTCAGAATCGCCGACGCCGTTGAGATATTTCGCTATTTGAGCGATGGCTCCGTTCGCATCCTGCAAGCTGCGCTCCTGCTCGTTCTCGAGCAGAGTGCTGCCGGGTTCATCCCGTCCGTCCAGGTTCAAGAAACTCTTGAAAACGTTGGTAGGAGGCGCGCTCTTGTCGTCATGGTCCGGTTCGCTCGGACCGTTCCAGGTTCCGTCGGCGCAAAACACGATCTTCTTGCTCATGGCTCAAGCCTCCGATCTGGCGGACCAATTCAGGGCTCAGCTGCCCTCACTCAATACGTGCGGTGACCATCTGTTGGTAGCTTCACGCAAAGGCGAGCAATGCGCAGTCCCCGGCGCGCCGATGCGCTCCAGCAATGTCGGTGTCGAACTCGAAGAGAGCTAGGTTGCTAGAAACGTATCTTGCAACTACTGCTTTTGCAACCGCGTGACGGCGACGATCCAGCGCAAGATGGCGGTTGAGGTATCGAGGACCTCGCTCGCAAAGCCCAGGAATTACGCGAGATGATGCGCGACCTCGATCTGCTCAAGGTCGATGTTGACGGCAGCGACAGGAGCTTTGAAAGTTCTCGACACGCCAGCAGACAGTTCGGCGGACCGAGTGGTCTTGGCGTTCAAAACGAACCCAACATCGTGCCGAGAGCGATGACCGCGATCAAAGCGAGCACGGCGTTGACAATACCGACCATGATGATGTCGAAATAGCTCTCGCGATGGGTCGCTCCGCACAGCGACAGCAGCGTCACCACCGCGCCGTTATGCGGCAGGATGTCGAGTGTGCCGGCGCCGATCACGGCGACGCGATGCATCAATGCGGGATCAATGCCCTCCTGCGATGCAATGGCCAGGTAATTATCGCCCAGCGCATCGAGTGCTATAGTCAATCCGCCGGAGGCCGAGCCGGTCAGCGCAGCCAGTATATTGGTGGCCACCGCGAGCGAGACCAAAGGGCCGCCCTGTATCGCCAGCACCCAGTCCCGCACTGTTGCAAAATCTGGCAGCGCCGCGATGACCGCGCCAAACCCGACCAGGCTGGCGACGCTGACCGCCGGCAGCACCGACGCATTGGCGCCCGCATCCATGCTCAGACGCAATTCGGGCAGGCGCGCGCGATTGAGAGCCACCACCGTCGCGATCGCAGCCGCGAGCGCCACCACCACGGACCACACCCCGGCCACGGCGCTGATCGAGGTCCCACCCCAGCGGGCTTCGGCGAGGAACGAGGAATCAATTCGCGGCAGGATCGCAAGCGACATTGCGAGATTGACCGCGATGACCACCAAGAGCGGCAACGCCGCAATCAGCAGCGGAGGTGCGGCTGCGCCGTGGCCGCCGTGGCGGATTTCCGCCGGGTCGAACTCGCGCGCCGTGGTCGCGCGCTCGCGCACCAGTTCGTTATCGATCGCAGCATCCAAGCTCCCCGGGGTTTCCGCGCCGTACCCCTCGCCCGCCTCCCGCGCTGCGCTCTCCGCCCGGCTGAGCCACCACAGACCTAGGCCGAGCATGATGATTGATGCGATGATGCCAAGGCCGGGAGCCGCAAAGGGCGTCGTGCCGAAGAACGGCATTGGGATCGCGTTCTGGATTGACGGTGTTCCGGGCAGCGCCGACATGGTGAAGCTCGAGGTGCCGAGCACGATCGCGGCGGGCACCAGGCGGCGCGGAATTGCTGCCGCACGGAATAATGTCTGCGCCATGGGAACGAGCACGAAGAAGGCGACAAACAGGCTGACGCCCCCATAGGTAACGACGGCGCCCGCGAGCACGACCGCAGGGATGACGCGGCGCTCGCCAAATTTCTTGGTCAGGAAGGTGGCCACTGTCGACACCGAGCCGCTGTCGTCCATCAGCTTGCCGAACACCGCGCCCAGCAGGAACAACGGAAAGAACTGCGCCAGAAAGCGTGCGGCGCTCTCCATGAAGATTTGCGTCCAGATGGCGAGCAGCGGCTGCCGGCCAAAAGCGGCGGCGACGAGTGCCGCGGCGGGAGCGAGCAGCAAGACGCTCCATCCGCGAAACGCAAGCCAGACCAGGATCACCAGCCCAGCCAGAATACCCAGTAGTCCCATTGTTCAGCACTCCGCCAGCACATCAATATCGGCAGTGGAGCGTCGTCCGACGTCGTCGGCATGTGCTTTGAGGAATTCGTCCGCGGCGCGACGTCCTTCATCGCGCAGCATCGCCACGAATTCCCATTCGCCATTGAGCTTCGAGGAAGCGCCGAACTTGGCCAGCGCGTCGGTCATGATCCGGTGCGTGCGCATCTGCGCCCAACGGACGCCTTCTCCGGACCCGGCATCGGCCACTTGGCGCAATACGGCGATCATGCGCAGTTCCTTCATCAGTGGCGAGTTGAACGAAATCTCATTGAGCCGATTAAGGATATCCGCGGCCGAGCGCGGCAAGTCCGCCCGCTCACGCGGATTGATCTGCACGAGGATCGTGTCATGCGCATCGCTTTCGCGGACCAGCGGGGTGATCGTGGGATTGCCCGCATATCCGCCGTCCCAGTAGGCCTCCCCATCGATTTCGATGGCGCGAAACATCGTCGGCAGACAGGCCGAAGCCAGCAGAACGTCGGCGGTGATCTCCGGATTGCGAAAGATGCGGCCGCGGCCGGTACGCACATTGGTCGCGGTAACGAACAGCTTGATCGAAGAGCCCGCAAGGCGCTCGAAATCGATGCTCCGTGCCAGAATGTTGCGCAGCGGATTGAAGCCGGTCGGATTGAGATTGTAAGGAGACAGGAGGCGGGACATCAGATCCATGGCGACGTAGGCGGGCGAAGTGTCGAGGGTCCAGCGCCCCATCAGGCGGTCGAGTGGCGAGCGCCGCAGCGGACTGAAGGCCGCGGCACGCGATACCCGCTGCCAGAAATTTGCCAGCGCGCGACGCGCCCCCTGCGCACCTCCCTTGGTCCAGCCGTCCGCCAGTGCTGCAGCATTCATGGCGCCTGCCGATGTGCCGGAGATCGCCGCGATTTGCAGCCAGTCCTCTTCGAGCAGCCGGTCGAGCACGCCCCAGGTGAAGGCGCCATGCGAGCCGCCGCCTTGCAGAGCAAGGTCGACAAGCACGGGATCGCGCGTTTCACTGATGTGTTGCGCTTGCGTTTCGTTCATGGGCTTGGCCGGCATGGCGGACCGCCTCGCGGGGCACGAATTTCAGATCGGAAAAAATTTTCTTGGCTCCAACGAGATCTGATGACGCCGAGCAGGCGCAACGCTTTGCGGTAAGAGTCCTTCGGCAGCATCGCCCATTCTCGGAGGAGCTTCTCTTGCTTAAAGCCCAGTATCGTCGCGCCAGCCCTCAGCACAGGAGGTAAAGGAGATTCATAAGCCACGAATTTGCTCGTCAGCGCGACTGGTCTCCACATACCTCGAACACCCACAGCTGTGAGCTTGAAACTTGGAGTAGGCGCGTGCGTTCCCTTCTGGCACGGCAAAAGAGAGGTAAGATATGCGGGCCGCTGTGCGGACCCTTCGATTGCCTAATGCGCGAAGGCTGGAATACGGCTAGCCAACTTGGTGCGCGATGGCTCCTCAATCTCCAATGCATGTCCTGATTGTCGGCGCCGGGGCTGCGGGCCTTATGGCCGCTCGAGAGCTTGCCGGCGCGGGCAAGAAGGTGACCGTCCTCGAATCTCGGGATCGTTGCGGCGGCCGCATTTATCCGCTGTCCGCGCAGAAATTTGGATACCCGGCCGAAGGCGGCGCCGAGTTCATCCACGGCGCGGCACCCGTGACCCATGAATTGATGCGCGAGGCGGGGCTTACGCTGTCGCCCGTCGAGGGCAGGCGGTGGAGCGTCCGTGGCGGCACGGTCGTGCCGACCGAACCTGCGCCGCATGCGGATCGGCTTCGCCAAGCGCTGATGGAATTGAAGACCGACCTGCCGGTCGCCGAATTCCTGCAGCGCCATTTTGCCGATCCGCAATACAGCCGCCTTCGCCACGAGATCAGGCGGATGGTCGAGGGTTATGACGCGGCCGACGCAAGCCAGGCCAGCACCTTTGCGCTGCGGGACGAATGGATGGGCCGCGGCCTCACCCGCCCCGGGCGCATCGCCGGCGGGTATGGGGCGCTCGTCAACTTTCTCGTGTCGGAGTGTCGCAGCGAGGGCGCTTCGATCCGTCTCGGCGCGGCGGTGACGGCAATAGAGGAGCGCGGCGGACGAATTGCCGCCCATTGCCGTGATGGCGCGCTGCTCGAGGGTGATGCGGCGATTCTCACGGTGCCGCTCCCGCTCCTGAACGATATCGAGCTTCCGCATTCGGCCCGCGAGCAGGCGGCGGCGAGCGCCGATATCGGGTTTGGCAAGGTCGTGAAGATTCTGCTGCGATTTACCTCAAGATGGTGGACTGATCATGCTGGGGGCGACCTCGCCGATCTGTCATTTTTGTTTTCAGAAGCCACGGTTCCAACTTGGTGGACGCAGTATCCGGCGAGCTCTCCGGTCCTGACGGGCTGGTTCGCCGGGCCCAAGGCCGACACTGTGGTTCAGCTTACGGAGAGCGACTTGGTCGACATGGGGCTCGCCTCGCTTGCCGAGATTTTTGGCCTGACGATGGATCGACTGAAGAGAGATCTCGTTGCGTCACAGGTGGTCAACTGGGGCAATGACCCCTTCGCGCGCGGCGCCTATTGCTTTGCCACGCCCAAAACCCGGCAAGCGCAGTCGATGCTGCGAAAGCCGAATGGCGGCCGGATCCTGTTTTCCGGCGAAGCGCTTTATGCCGGCCCGGATATGGGCACGGTGGAGGCGGCGCTGGCGAGCGGGCGGGAGACCGCACAGACGATCCTGGCGCCGGGGCGATAGGCGCGCGCTGGTTCTGTTATCAAGCGAGACTCGCTCAATGTCGCTGAGGGTCGGTGGAGGCGCATTCCGTCCGCCTTCGGCGCGGGACTGGTGCGCGCACTTGACGGGGCTGGCGCAACGCCGAGATACTTGACTTAGTCAACTATCTGGCCGAAGCTTCCCGGATGCTCTCAGCGCGCCAGCAGCATGAAGGCCGGGTCGCCGCGGTTCGCCGTTTCAACCGCTTCTACACGCGGCAGATCGGCGTGCTGCGCCGGAATTTTCTCGACAGCCCCTACACGCTGAGTGAAGCGCGCGTGCTGTACGAGATCGGGCAGCGGCCCACCCCGACCGCAACCGACGTCGGCCGCGCGCTCGGTCTCGATGCCGCCTATCTGAGCCGCCTCCTGCGCAAATTCGAGAAGAGCGGCCTCATCACGCGCAGCGCGGTCCCGCAGGATGCGCGGCAGAGCCATCTTACGCTGACCGCACGCGGCAAGAAAACCATGCGTGCGCTCAACACGAAATCGCAGCGCGACGTCTCGGACATGCTGGGCAAGCTCACCGCTGCCGACCAGGGGCGACTGATGGCGGCGATGTGCACGATCGAGGCGCTGCTCGGCGGCGTCTCCGAAGAGCCGCGGCAAAGCGGCACCATCCTGCGCGGCCCCCGCCATGGCGATTTCGGCTGGATCGTTCAGCGCCATGCCGAGCTGTACGCGCAAGAATACGGCTGGAAGGAACCCTTCGAGGGCGTCTGCGCGAAAATCATCGCCGATTTCCTCAACACCTACGATCCGCAATGCGAGCGCTGTTGGATCGCCGAGATGGACGGCCAAAATGTCGGCTGCGTGTTCATCGCGAAGGAGACGGTTGATGTCGCCCGACTGCGGCTGCTCTTGGTCGAGCCGAAGGCGCGCGGCTTCGGGCTTGGTGCGCGGCTCACTGATGAGTGCATCCGCTTCGCACGCAGTGCCGGCTACCGGAAGATCACGCTCTGGACCCACAGCGTGCTCACGGCCGCGCGCCACATCTATCGGAAGGCCGGCTTCAAGCTGATCCGCAGCGAGGAGCGCATCAGCTTCGGGCAGCAAGTCGTCAGCGAAGACTGGGAAATGGAGCTGTGAGCGAACGCGAAGCGCTACACTGCCGCACATGAACTGGCATCCGCTGCTCGCCATCCTCGGCGGGATCGTGCAAATCCTCTCGGCCATCCCATACGTTCGGGACATGCTCTGGGGTCAAACGCGTCCTAACATCATCTCATGGTCACTTTGGACGGTCCTTCAGAGCATCGCGCTCGCCGCGCAGCTGAGTGCCGGATTTTCTTGGTCGGTACTTCTGCTGGTCGCAATGACCTTCAATACTGCTGTTGTGGCCGTGCTCGGCTCCATGGGATACGGGTATCGGCGATACGGAGGTCTCGACTACACCTGTGGTGCCATCGGGGCTGCCGCGATCGTACTCTGGTTGATTACCGGCGAACCGCTGGTTGCCCTTACCCTCTCGGTGGCGGCAGATTTCATTATCGCCATTCCGACTGTCGTAAAGACGATCCGAGACCCCCATTCTGAAACGCTTTTGGCTTGGTTCCTGGTCGCGGTCGCTTCGGCGCTCACGCTGCTGTCGACAACCGCATTCACGCCGTCGAACCTACTCTATCCGTCCTACCTATTCCTGATCACTGCTTCGATGACCTGCATTATCTTCTTCGGACGAGGAGCCGAGAAGGCCTAGCGCCTACAGATCCTTTTCGGCGAGCTCGCGAAATGCATCCGGAACGGAACGATTAGGCCCCAGCATGACCGATCCGTATCCGACGGCATCCCAGCCGAATCGATCGCGAATCCTGTCGATCGCCCGGTCGGCCGTCCAACGCGCGATTCCTCTTCTGCTGCCCGGCCGGCGCTTTTCATCGGGGAGGCCGAGCGGAAGCTCGAGCTGCAGATCCCAGTCCTGCTCAAGGTGCGATACCGAAATTGCCAGCAGCGAGATCGTTTTCTCGTTCGCGTGATCCGCGAGCGCCGCCGCGACGAGCTCCTCGGCAATCTCCGCGAGCGTTGCGGTCGCTGCAATCGGAGCGTCAAGAGTAACCGAGCGCGTGACCGAATGCAGGTCAGCAAAGCGAACCCGCACTGTCACGGTGCGGCCGGGACGGGATTTTGCCCGAAGCCTGCTCGCGACCCGGTCGGCGAGGTGACGCAGCGTCGGGCGGATCACCTGCGCTTCGGCCGGCTTGCGGCCGAGCGCCGACTGGGCTCCGGCCGATCGTGCGCGATGATGCGTCCTGATTTTCCTCGGATCGCGGTTCCAGGCGAGCGCTGCCAGCTTCTCTCCGACCGCGCGGCCGACAATTCGCTCAAGCGACCATCCCGGCATGTTCGCCAGCTGCCCGATGGTGTGGACGCCGACCTCTGCAAGCCGCGTTTTGGTGACGGGGCCCACGCCCCACATCAGCTCGACCGGCAGGTCGTGAAGGAAATCAAGCTCGGTCGCAGGATCGACGACCTTGAGCCCGTCCGGCTTGGCGACCTGCGAAGCAATTTTCGCAAGATGCCTGGTGCGGGCCACTCCGACCGAGATCGGCAGGCCCAGCTCTTCGCGCACACGGCGGCGCACCGCCTCGGCGATCTCAGGCGGCGAGCCGAAAAGATGCGTGCACCCGGCAACATCCGCAAAGGCCTCATCAATGGAAATGCGCTCGACGAGCGGCGTGAAATCGTTGAGCACACCGATGGCGGCATCGCCCAGCCGCTGGTAATCCTTGAAGTGCCCACCGACAAAGACGAGCTGCGGGCAAAGCTCACGCGCCCGCCACCCCGACATGCCGCTCCTAACCCCGAAGGCCTTGGCCTCGTAGGAGGCAGCCAGCACCACACCACCGCCGACCGCGATGGGCTTGCCGCGCAGGCGAGGCTCGAGCAGTTGCTCGACCGATGCGTAAAAAGCATCGAGGTCCGCATGCAGGATGGTTGCTGCTGTCTCCATGCTGCCATCCCCGACAAGCCGGGCGACGATCCCGCGAGCGCCCGCTACCCCAGTCACCATAAGAACAAATAGAGAACTCACCGTCAATGGGGAATGTCGTTCGCCGAAGGGAGCGATGACCTCGTTTCCGAACTTGCCGGATGTCCGCTCCCTCGCCATAAGCAGGGGCTCGAACAGCATGCCTTGATCAGGTTGCCGGTGTTCGTCGGTTGCGAACTGGTGACAACGAGGTTCGTGTCGTCGACCGGAGCTGCAGGCCGGTAGTTTTGGCCGTCAAAGGAGCCACTTGATGTTCGCGAAGATCAACCACTTGGCCATCTGCACGATGAATTACGCCGCCAATGCTCGGTTCTATCAGGCGCTCTTTGGAATGAAGGCATCGAACACGCAGCGCCCGGCTCGCGCAGCACCGGTTGGCGATGGCCAGGTCGGCCTCAACAACATCCCGCTTCGCGATGGCCGGCGCAGCGGGCTTGATCACTTCGGGTTGGAGGTTGAAAGCATCCCGCTCGCGCTCGAACGGATGAAGAAATTCGATCCGAACCTTCCGGCGGTGCAGCGGCCGGCAGTCCGTCCCAACGCCGCCTGGAGCGCAGCCGACCATGACATGATCATCTACGATCTTGCTGAGCGCGATTCCGGAAAGGCGCAGGACATCTTCGCCGAGAATACCGGGGGAGAGCTTCCGCGAAGGTACATCAACCACATAGCCCTGCGCGCCACAAATCCGGAACGCAGCGCGGAGTTCTATTCTACGGTCTATGAGCTTGCGCTTTCAAACGACAGGAGCGGCGGCAGCTATCGTCTCAGCGATGGTCGCGTAACGCTCCTCATTCTTCCCTGGAAGATGGAGAATTTTATCGGGCACGATCCAGAACCCCCACGTCTCGAACACTTCGGCTTCAAAGTCGAAAGCATCGAGGCGGTCAAACGCGACATGGAAGACATCGCGGGCACCAATCCCGTGATGGTCACCAAGCCCCTGGGCCTCGGTGCGGAAGGCCAGGCGCGGCTCGCGGTGTTGAAACAATGCCCCATAGGGCAGTTCCAGCTGACCGATCTCGAAGGCGTGCATATCGACGTCAATGAGCATTAATACATTGAATTATATAGAAAATATCATGAGAAGCCCTTCTTGTGGCGGCCGTCTCCGGGAGACGCTATATTCGGCCTGATGGCGAAGCGGAAGCGACAACAGCGATACCTGAATGAAGGGGCAGGCGCAGGCTTGGTCCGGGTGGAAACTTTGGTGCCTGCCGATGGCAGGGATGCGATCCTGAGGCTCGCGTCGCGACTGCGGAGGGAAGCTCGAAAGCGGGCTTCAGAACCGAAGAAGGGCATCGACGTCGAAAAAGTACTCGCAAGGCTACGTGCACTGTGCCTACCGGCCTCACATCGCGTGATTTCGGAGACGGACCCTGACCACCTGCTGGTGACCAGCGTGAATGTGCCGTTCGCCAATCGCATAGACAGTGGAGGCTTGGCCGAAGTGATCCGTACAGGGCGGATACCGCCGGGCTATCGCGGACATATCGAACGATTCCTGGGCGAGATCCCATTGAGCAGGCTGCTGGCCTTTTTCGATCGTCATCACATCGACGCTGCGACGGTCGCGAAGTTTGTGCGCGAGCAAGGCGGTGGTCTCGCGCTGCACCGCCCCGATCTGCAGGAGCATCTCCGTGTCCTATCCGGTGGATGACGGGCCGCACGACGACGCGTGGAAGGAGCTTCTGCCTCCCTGCTTCAGGGTCATCGACGAGGTCGTTCGGGAGCGCAAAGTCGAGTTTCCGATACGCATCGGCGGCGGCTCCATGCTCCTGCGGCGCTACAAGCACAGAAAGAGTCGGGATCTCGACTTCTTCGTCACCGACGCGCAGCTGGTCCGGTGGTGCTCGCCGCGCTTTAACGAGACGGCGGCCGACCTCTTTCCCGACTATGGCGAGGAGGCAGCGGCGTTGAAGCTCGTCACCGGCATGCAAGAAATCGACATCATTGCGGCGGCTCCGATCATTCTGGACGGCGCCGTGGAGGAGGTCGAGCTCGGCGGTCGGAAGGTGCTCGTCGAGCTGCCCAGGGAGATCGTTGCCAAGAAGGTTGTCTACCGCGGGCGCAATTTTCAGACGCGCGATGTCTTCGATCTTGCGTGCGTGGCGATTGCCGAGCCCGAGGAGATCGCCGCGGTTCTGCCCGGCCTCACCTTTGGACATCTTGATGATCTCGATGCTCGCCTGAGGGAGATAAAGCCCGTTCTCGAAAAAGAACTAGCTGACAAGGTGGATGCCTATCCGGACTTTGAGCCCGGTGAAGAGCTGTCTCGCGATCGCGCAAGGTGTGGCAAAGACTTGGCGCGAAGCTTTAACGCCGAAGGTCGAGGTGCCCCCTCATCCGCAGCAGAGCCATCGTGCCGTGTTCTCCCGGGATGGACGCACCGTGGTCATAAAGGAATGGGACGCGGCGACTTCCAGGTTCGACAAGATCGGAAATGTATTGGGTCCTGCGAAGGTCAGCCCTGAGGGCGTTCGTTCATGATCGGCGGGGTAGTCATGAGCGAGGATGAGTGGAAGCGTCATCCTGACGTCGTTGCGGCCAAGAAGAAAACCGATCGGACCGGCCTTCCGCCTGCGGCGTGTCGATAGCGTGCGCGTTTGGCAAAGTTGCACGCCACTATTTGGGCCGTTGACCAGTCCGGATAAGCTCGGCCTATGACCGTATTGACCGAGGCTCTCGATGCCAAAGCCGTCGCGGACGAAGTCATGGCGGCTTTCACCGGCCATGATCAAATCCCGACATTCTCCTCGCGGCCCGGCGGGTTGACACTCCGCCAAGCTTATTGCGTCACGCCTTTGCTCCGGGCCGCGTTCGAAGGCCGCGGGGAGGGAGTTACCGGGCGCAAGATCGGATTCACAAATCGTGAAATGTGGAAGGTGCACGGCGTTCAGGCACCGATTTGGGGTTACACCACTACGCAAACCACGCGTGAGCTCGCGTATACGCGCGCCGTACGTGTCAAGGACTTCGCAGAGCCCCGCATCGAGCCGGAGATCATGTTTGGCATGAAGGCGGCGCCGAAGCCCAGCATGAGCGACGCAGCGCTTCTCGATTGCGTCCAATGGCTATCGCTCGGCTACGAGATCGTGCAGTCGATCTTCCCCGGCTGGAAATTCACAGCCTCGGACACAGTCGCGGCGAACGGCCTGCATGGTGCACTGGTGATAGGCACGCGCCATCCGATCGAGCCACGCGCGAAGGAGTGGCTGCGCGAGCTGGCAATATTTCAGGTCGAACTATATTGCGATGGCAGATTGAGCCAGCGCGGAGGCGGCGCATTGGTACTCGATAGCCCCATTCTGGCACTGCGCCATCTGGTCGAACTGCTCGCGAATGATCCTGACAACCCGCCGCTATCCGGCGCTGAAATTATCTCAACCGGAACATTGACGCTCGCTATGCCGGTTCACGCAGGCGAAAGCTGGACAACGAAAGTCTCCGGCATACCGCTGGAAGACATCACGCTTGCATTCGAATAACGAAGGCATTCGAGTCCAGCCTTGAGCGTATGGGACTGTTCTGGGCGCGGCGAAGTGGTGCCCAGGGGCGCAGAGAAAATCGATACTCGCCCTTTTCGAGATGCGCTAAGCTGGCGCTCGACCCGATCTCATCCAGCACGTAGTCCGAATGCGCCGCAGACGGAGCAAGAAAGGCTAATTCCGAATATGCCGTAACTTATCCGCCTGCGGACGGTCTCTCAACGGAGGTTGGCATGCGCATGCGACGGAGAGAGCTTGCTTCATTGACGATGTTGATGGCGCTGACTGGAGCCGCGTTGCTTGGCAAGTCAGCCGCCTTTGCGGAGGAACACCTCATCCCGGATTTTTCGGGCATCTGGTGGCATCCGTCCCTTCCCGGTCCGGAGCCGCTCGCTTCAGGCCCGACGGGCCTCAAGAACCTGTCGCGAAACAAAAGCGGCGCCAGCAATTATGACCAACTGGTCGGCGACTACCACAACCCAATACTCAAGCCGGAGACCGCCGCCATCGTGAAGAAGTTCGGCGAGCTTTCACTTGCCGGCATCACCTATCCGAGCCCGGCCAACCAGTGCTGGCCCGAGCCGGTGCCGTACATCTACAAGAATTTCGCCATCGAGATCTTCCAGAAACCGGATACCACCACGATCATCTACGACCAGGATCATGAGGTGCGGCATGTTCGCATGAACGTCCCGCATCCTTCCAAGCTGAGCCCCTCCTGGTACGGCGATTCAGTCGGCCATTACGAAGGCGACACGCTGGTGATCGATACGGTCGGAACGCGGACCGACCGGCCGTTCGCCATGATCGACCTATACGGCACGCCCTACTCCGACAAGCTGCACGTGGTCGAGCGCTATCGGCTCATTCCCTACGAGGAGGCCAAGGAGGGGATCGAGCGGGATGCGAAAGAGAACCAACGCCCAATGGTCGGCATCGACCGCAGCTACCGCGGCAAATATCTGCAGCTCCTCTACACGATCGAGGATCCGGTCGTCTTCACGATGCCATGGAGCGCGACCGTCACCTATGGGCGCGGCTCCGACGAGTGGCCGGAAACGGTGTGCGCCGAGAACATCCACGAGTACTACAACAACAAGAACTCGGAAGTTCCGCAGGCCGCCAAGCCGGACTTCTAGCAAGCCGGACTTCTACACCGAATGTGCGGGTTATCGGCGGTAAGACAGCGAAGCTCTGACGCGAGGAACCGGATGCGGGAAATCTGCACGTCCCTTGCGGCGCCAGCTATGAGACGGATCAATGGCCTGGAAGAATTGTGGTGCCCAGGGGCGGAATCGAACCACCGACACCTGCATTTTCAGTGCAGTGCTCTACCAACTGAGCTACCTGGGCGCCGAGAGGCAAAGGCTGCCCCGCGGAGACGGGCCGTTATAGGGGCCGAAGCGCGGGTTGTCCAGAATGGCAGAGGCTTGTTCCACCCAATGGCCCAAAGTCTGTCCCGGGCGCAGCGCGCCCTGGCGTCAGTCATTTCGCGACGACGGTAGTCCTGCGGTGCGCTGCTGAACCGGGACCGTTCCAAGCTTAATGCGGTCCGTAGCCCCGGAACGGTCGGCCAGGTCGGCGGTGCACCGCGGATCAAATCACTCGCGGCTCGGCGAAGCCATGGCCGCGCTGCGCCGCGCCCGGGACAGGCAGACCCTCACTCGCCCTCCCCGCGCCCGTCCTCATCCTCCTCCGCCTTGCCGGGCACCACATAGACGCCCGAGAGCCAGCGGTTGAGGTCGACGTCGGCGCAACGGCGGCTGCAAAAGGCGCCGAATTCCGTCACCGCCGGCTTGCCGCAGATCGGGCAGCGGCGGACCCGGGGCTTGCTGTCGCTCTGAGCCTCGTTGCCTGGCATCACGCTGATATAATCGTCGATCGCTGGTCGGGAAGGCGCCCGGGCGGCCGCAAGGGGCCTCTCGCAGATCAGCTCACACCGCGTTGAGCCAGCCGAAGCGGATGGGGTAGCCCTCGCCGGCGAGAAGCGTGGTCGTCTCATAGAGCGGCAGACCAACCACATTGGTGTAGGAGCCGACGATCTTCACCACGAAGCTTCCGGCGATGCCCTGCACCGCATAGCCGCCGGCCTTGCCCCGCCATTCGCCCGAGGCGAGGTAGGCCTCGATGTCCTCATCCGAAAGCCGCTTGAAGCGCACGCGCGTCTCGACCAGGCGCTGGCGAAACGATTCATTGGGCGTCACCAGGCAGACCGCGCTGTGAACCCGGTGATTGCGTCCCGACAACAAGCGCAGGCATTGCGCCGCCTGATCGAGCAGCTCGGCCTTGGGCAGGATGCGGCGCCCGACCGCCACCACCGTATCGGCAGACAGGATGTAGGAGCCGCGCAGCTCATCGTCCACGCGCACCAGCTCGAGCGCAGCATCAGCCTTGGCGCGGGCGAGACGATTGGCGCAGGCGCGCGGCAGCTCCCCACGCAGCGGCGTCTCGTCGAGGTCCGCAGGCCGCAGCGCTTCCGGCTCGATACCGGCCTGATTGATGAGCGCCAGCCGTCGCGGTGAGCCGGACGCGAGGACAAGCTTGGGGCGACCGATCATGGGGGTCCGTGGCGAATCCGTCTATGCGTAGCGGAAGGCCATCCTGTTCTCAACTGTATTTGAAAGCCTCTGCGCGCCCGCTTCACACATTGCCGATCGGCGGCGGCAGGAACCGGGCGCGGATGCGTTCGATGATTTGATCGCGCACGGCGCGGTAGGCATCGAGCCGCTGCTCCCGGTTGCCCTCGACGGCGGAGGGGTCGAGGGTCGGCCAGTATTCCACCTCCGCGGCCAGTCGATGGGTCAGGTCGAGCGCCTTGTGGTGCGCCTCCGGCGAGAGCGTCACGATCAGGTCGAAGTTGAGCCCTTCGAGATCCTCGAGCTCTTCGAACGTGATCGGCCGGTGGGCGGAGATGTCGATGCCGATCTCCTCCATCACCGCGACCGCAAATGGATCGACCTCGGCTGCGCGCACGCCGGCCGAAGCCGCGTAGAGCGGGGCACCGCAAAAGCGCCGCAGCAGCGCTGCTGCCATCGGCGAGCGCACCGAATTCAGCGCACAGGCAAACAGCACCGCCTGTGGAGCAGACGCAGGCGCCGCCTCGCCCATGCGCTAAATCGCCTCGCGATCGAAAAGATCGCGATGCGCTCCGGCATCTTGACATTGGCGCATGTTCTTATCGGAAAACCGGCTTCCACTTTTCCGGAACATGCGCTGGCATTGGCGCATGTTCTTGGCGGAAAACCGGCTTCCACTTTTCCGGAACATGCGCTTTTGACGTTGGCGCATGTTCTTATCGGAAAACCGGCTTCCACTTTTCCGGAACATGCGCGGCTCACCCTTTCCAGTGCAGCACGCAGACCAGGGTGAACAGCCGCCGCGCAGTGTCGAAGTCGATCGTGACCTTGCGCTTGAGGCGCTCGAGCAACAGCTGAGAGCCCTCGTCGTGCAGCGCACGCCGGCCCATATCGAGCGCTTCGATGCGGTCGGGCGTGGCGGAGCGGATCGCCTGATAGTAGCTGTCGCAGATCAGGTAATAGTCCTTGACGATGCGCCGCAGCGGAGAGAGCGACAACAGATGCGCCATCGCCGGGCTGCCGTCCGCGTAGCGGATGTCGAGCATCAGCCGGTTGCCGGTGATGGCGAGATGCAGCCGGAAGGGGCCGCGCGCGTGGCCGACCGGCGCAAACGTGTTCTGCTCGATGAGGTCATAGATCGCGACCGCCCGCTCGTGCTCGACATCGGGCCCGGAGCGGCCGATCGAGCTCTCATCGAGCGTCACTTCGATGAGACGCTGGGAGCTCGCATCGACCGCTTCCCCCGGGCGGGTCATTGCGGATTGAAGCGCATCGCGACCGAACGGGCATGCGCCTCGAGGCCCTCGGCCTCGCCCAGCACGATGGCGGCGGGGCCGAGCGCACGCAGCTGCTCCGGCCCGCATTTGAGGATCGAGGTGCGCTTCATGAAATCGAGCACGCCCAAGCCAGACGAGAAGCGGGCCGAGCGCGCCGTCGGCAGCACGTGGTTGGAGCCTCCCACATAATCGCCGATCGCTTCCGCGGTATGGGACCCAAGAAACATCGCACCGGCATTGCGGATCCGGGCAGCGAGGTGCTCGGGCTCGCGCGTCGCGATCTCGAGATGCTCGGGCGCGAGGGCGTCGACGAGCGGCACCGCGTCCGCGAGCGCGCCGACCAGGATCACGGCGCCGAAATCGCGCCAGGAAGCCTCGGCCACGCGGCCGCGCGGGAGCGAGGTGAGCTGCGCTGCAACCGCCGCCTCGACCCGGCCGGCGAGTGCTGGATCATCCGTGATCAGGATCGATTGCGCACTCGCATCGTGCTCGGCCTGGGCGAGGAGATCGGCGGCGATCCAGTCAGCATGCCCGGTCGAATCTGCCAGGATCAGCACTTCGGAAGGCCCGGCGATCATGTCGATGCCGACCCGGCCGAACACGAGCCGCTTGGCGGCCGCCACATAGGCATTGCCGGGTCCGACGATCTTGGCCACGGGGGCGATGCTGGCGGTCCCATAGGCGAGCGCCGCCACCGCCTGCGCGCCGCCCACCCGGTAGACCTCATCGACACCGGCGAGCTTGGCGGCGGCGAGAACCAGCGGGGCGAGCTTGCCGTCCGGGGCCGGTACCACCATCACGATACGGGGCACGCCCGCCACCTTGGCGGGCACAGCGTTCATCAGGACGGAAGACGGATAGGCGGCGGTGCCACCCGGCACATAAAGCCCGACCGCCTCGATTGCGGTCCAGCGGTGGCCGAGCTCGACCCCCAGGTCGTCGGTGAAGCGCTCGTCCCGCGGCAGCTGGCGGCGGTGATAGGCCTCGATGCGGTCGCGCGCGAGCCTGAGCGCTGCCAGCGCGGGCTCCTCGCATGCCGCGACCGCCGCCTCGATCTCGTCCGCCGCGACCTTGAGGCCAGTGACCGCAACATCGATGCGATCGAATTTCCGGGTAAGCTCGATCAGCGCCGCATCGCCGCGCGCGGCCACATCGGCCAGGATGGCACGCACCGCCGCTTCGACATCGGTTTGGACCTCGCGCTTGCCGGCGAGGAAGGCGCGGAAGCGCTCGGCAAAATCGGGCGCGCGCGCGTCGAGGCGGATGGGCATGACTTTGGGCTTGCAAAACCGCCGTCCCGGGAATCGGGAAGGGCACCCGGTCAATGACCGCAGCCGGGCAAGGCGTCAACCCCGGGCGTCGGGGAAAACCTCCGCGTGGGTCGGACGCGTATCGACGTGCCAGGCGGGTCCGAGATCGGCGAGCTCGACCTCGAGGCACTCGACCTCCAGCCTCAGCACCCCTCCACCGGAAAACACGAGCTTCACCACGCCCGCCGGCGCATCGGTCGGCTCGAACTCGACAGCCAGGAGGTTGAGCACCGCGGCCTTGCCGGCGGGATCGACCTGCTTGCACTTGCATGCCGCGACGCGCTCGAACCGCAGTGCTGCCCGGCAGCGGCGCAATTCCGGCTTGTCGCCGTCGGCCGAAAGCCAGTCGAAACGATCGAGGCCGATCACCAGCCGCTTCTCCTGCGGCCGCCACAGTACATCTGCGACCTTGACGGTCGCATCCTGCAGATGGGTTGAAACAATCGCCAGGTCCTCTTCGTCGAGGGCCACGAATTTGAGCGGCTGCAAGTCGAGCGGCTGCACGGTTCCCTCCCTGCGCTGCGTCCTGTCGGTTCTGTGTGTGAATTAGTTAGGTAATCGCCCATGCGGGCGCAAGCCGCCGGGGCGTGAACTTGTCGCCCCTGTCGGGCCGGCACCACTGCAGGCCTTCTTGGAGCGCCGTCCCGGCCGAGTCTGGCGAAGAGCCGGGGCCCATACGGCTGCGCACTCTCGATGGCGTGTAGAGGGCGTGTAGGAGCATGAACTCGGTCGCTCCTGCGAAAGCAGGAGCCCATCCCGCTGTGCACTATCATGTCCGCTAAGGACAATGGGTCCCGGGTCTCGCTGTGCTCGCCCGGGACGACACGCTTGGGAGTGGTCTCTGCTTTCGCAGGAACGCCTCAAAATGAGACGCAGGCGCTGCGCACCACGATGCCCACCGACTGCTGATGGAACGTGGACTTGTAGGCCGCGGCGATCTCTCTGAGGGCGTCGATATCATCTTGTTTGCCGGGCAATACGATCTCGATCACCTTGCTCGGCTCATGCACGATCGTGCCGCGGCCGCCATCGCGCCATTCGCCTTGCGCCTCCAATATGGTGAGGCCATCCGGAAAGCGCGGAGTGACCTCGCGCGCGACAAAGCGCTGAAAGCGCGCCTCGCTGACGCCGAGCCGGTCGCCGACGTTGCGTCCGAACAGAAGCTGTGCGACTTGCTGCGCTTTGAAGCCGGCGGAGCATTCGGCAGGCTGGGCCTGGGCGAAAGCCGTACCGCTGGCGAAAATAACGAGTATCAAAAAACTGATCACACCCCGGTCGTCCCCGCGAAAGCGGGGACCCAGTTCGCTTCGAGAAATGTCCTTGCAAACCGTCCGCATCGACATTTTGCAAAGGGACTGGATTCCCGCTTTCGCGGGAATGACCGGAGAACTCACCCCGAGAGCCGCTCGATGTCGGCCCCGCAGGCGGACAGCTTGTCCTCGAGCCGCTCGAACCCGCGATCAAGATGATAGACGCGGTTGACCATGGTCTCGCCCTCCGCCGCGAGCGCCGCAATGACGAGCGAAACCGAGGCGCGCAGGTCGGTCGCCATCACGGGCGCGCCCTTGAGGCGGTCGACGCCTTTGACGGTCGCGCATTCGCCTTCGAGATGGATTTGTGCCCCCAACCGCACCAGCTCCTGCACGTGCATGAAGCGGTTCTCGAAGATGGTCTCGGTAATGCGCGAGGTTCCTTCCGCCCGTGTCATCAAGGCCATGAACTGCGCCTGCAGATCGGTGGGGAAGCCCGGGAACGGCGCCGTGGTCACGTCCACGGCGGCAAGCGGTGCGCCATTGCGGGCGACCCGCAATCCGCGATTGGTCTCGTTGTATTCTAGGCCCGCATGGCTGAGTGCATCCAGGCCCGCCTGCAGGAGCTCGGCGCGGGCATTCTCCAGCATCACATCACCGCCCGTCATCGCCACCGCCATCGCATAGGTGCCGGTTTCGATACGGTCAGGCAGCACGCGGTGCCGCGCGCCGCCGAGCTTGGCCACGCCTTCGATCACGATCTGCGAGGTGCCGGCGCCGGTAATCTTGGCACCCATCTTGTTGAGGCAGTCGGCGACGTCCTTGATCTCGGGCTCGCGCGCCGCATTCTCGATCACGGTGGTGCCGTGGGCAAGCGAGGCCGCCATGACGGCCGTGTGGGTCCCCCCGACCGTCACCTTGGGAAAGCTGACCTGGCCGCCCTTGAGCCCGTTCTTCGCGCGCGCCACCACATAGCCGCCATCGATCTCGATCTCGGCGCCGAGCGCTTGCATGGCCATGATCAATAGGTCGACCGGGCGCGTGCCGATGGCGCAGCCGCCCGGCATGGAGACGCGCGCCTCGCCCATGCGGGCGACCAGCGGGGCGATCACCCAGAAGCTTGCCCGCATGCGCGAGACGAGCTCATAGGGCGCGGTGGTGTCGATGATGCGGGAGGCGGAAATGTGCAGCGTCTGCCCGTCATATTGGGTCTCGCCCGGGCGCTTGCCGCCGACCATGATGTCGACGCCGTGATTGCTCAAGATGCGCTGCAGGAGGCCCACATCGGCGAGCCGCGGCACATTGTCGAGAATGAGCGTTTGGTCGGTTAAGAGACTCGCGATCATCAACGGCAGGGTCGCGTTCTTGGCTCCGGAGATCGGGATCGCACCCTGAAGCCTGCGGCCGCCTTTGATGCGAATGCGATCCATGCGCCCTCCTGCGGCTGGCAGCTAGTGCCGCCGACGATGCTAGCCTGACGCGCGACCCGTCGGCCACGGCGTTCCTTCAAGTGCTTAGTGGCTTTGCTTGTCGTCGGCAAATCCGGCGAAATCGTGAGGCGCTGGGGATGGCTCGGCAGTCACGTCCACGGTGCCCCTGCCCCGCATCTGCGCTTTGCGGCGCTTCAAGTTCTCGCGCAGGGCCGCTGCCAGGCGCCGCCGCTCCGCAACCTTACGCGCCGCCTTGCCGGTTCCGGCGATCTTGCTGCTCTCGCTCATGAAACAAGACTACGCCGGGCGCCGGGCGGAATGAAGTCCAATCATGGTTGCGCCCCTTATGGCCTTGTGGCAAAGAACGCCCGCTTTTGCGCCACCTTCATTGCTTCGCGCTTTCTCGAAAGCGCCCCTTCCGGCGCGCTGCCGTAGCTCAGTGGTAGAGCACCCCCTTGGTAAGGGGGAGGTCGTAAGTTCAATCCTTACCGGCAGCACCAGCTCAGGCTCCCGCCCATCTTCGTCCGGAGGTGGCCGTGCACTCTGTGAAGCAGTACCAGCGATATGCGGCGCGGTGCCTGCAAGAGGCACGCACCACGACCGATTCCAGGCTGAGGGCTTTCCTGGTGGAAATGGCTCAGGAGTGGCAGCGCCTTGCCGAACAGGCAAAGACGACCGCGGCTGCTCACGGCGCGCCAAGATCCGAGCCGGACCGTGGCGACTGAAATCGAGCGGTGGCCGCGGCTATCGCCCCGGTTCCGACGCTCGTATCAGTTTGCCGCGCTCATGTTTACGAACGTCGGAACCAAAGGGACACTAGCAAAGTATCCGTTTCTGGTGCGGCTTTGGCTTTGACGTTCCTAAGAAAGACTCGCCGCAGCATCTCCCGTGAAATCGTATCTTGATAGGGGCTGGCTGGTTGTGGTGATAATAAACGACAACGTTTTAGAGGGACTTCGGTATGGCCGACGGGGGGACCGAGAGCCAAGGCTACCAACGGCTGTACGACGACCTACGCAAGAAGCTTCTCGATCTCTCACGGCGCAATCCGATGCTCAACTACAAGCACCGTGCGGGATCGCGGCGACAGTTGCGCATTGTTAACACGAATCTGGAAGGGGTTTTCGCAGCGCTGACCGAGCAGCAAAGGGATTTGCCGTTCATCCCTTTACCTGAGCCGGATGATATTCCGGATGACGAACTGACCGACGGATTCAAAGCTGCCCTCGGACATGCGAAGTCGACCGACCTTGATTATCTCACGCGCCTTACCGCACTCGACGCGGTCGCACGCCAAGATGACGCCTCGCTTGCTCGACTAGATCGATGGCTGCGCGACCGAGTGCGCGAGGAGCTGGAGCTCCCTCCACGCCCCAACAGGCGAGAATTCAACCTAGTTGAGCACGCGCGCAAGAAACACATAGAACCGAGCTATGAACTACCATTATCGGCCACGGCCGACGCGAACGTGGTCCGCCATCTGCAATCAATGTTTTTTGCAGATGAACTCGATTCTCGACTCGCGCGCATCGCAGCGGACGCCCGACTTTCCGAACAAGAAACTGGACTGTCGACCTTGTTCATCGCCTTCGGTTTTCTCCGCTGGTACGAGTCGAACGACAGCGATATCGCGAACTTTGCGCCATTGATTTTGTTGCCCGTACAGATCGCGAAACAATTGCAGGGTCGAAAGGCGATTTACAGCATAAAGGCGGGTGCGGACACTCCCGAAATCAATCTGAGCCTTCGGGAATTCCTGTCGCGAGAATCCCCCGACGTTTCCCGGTATTTGCCGGATTTCAATGAAGAGAGCGACTCGGTCGGGAGCTATTTCGAGAAAGTACAGGACGCGATCAACGGCCTCAAACGATGGCGGATCGAGCGAAACCTCACGCTTGGGCACTTCGCGTTCGGCCGCCTCGCGATGTACGAGGACTTGTCGCCCGATAACTGGTCGGAATCGCCTGTCCGACATCCCGTATTGGAGAGCTTGTTGCGTGGCTCGGATACGGAGAGTGGCGGCGCTCTCCTGTTCGCAACCGACTACGACTTGGACGATGAGTTTATCGAAAACGCCGCACCGATCTTGATCAGTGACGCAGACGCGTCGCAGCACAGCGCCATTGTCGATGTGATGAAAGGGAAGAATCTAGTCATCGAAGGGCCGCCTGGGACCGGAAAATCACAGACGATTACAAACATCATCGCCAACGCAGTCTACGCAGGTAAAACGGTTCTCTTTCTGGCTGACAAGCTCGCGGCGCTTGAAGTAGTGAAGGACCGTCTGGACGCGGTCGGGCTTGGTGAGTTCTGCCTCGAATTACATTCGGATAAGGCGCACCCAAAACCGATTGTCGAAAGTCTGAAACAACGATACGAACTCGCACGGCATACCGGTCCCGAGCCCAATTGGCGAGACGAGCTTCAACGATTGCGAAGCGCACGCGGCCGGGTCCGGGACTATCTATCAGCCCTCCATGAGCGAGAGGAGCACGATGACCGAACGCCGTTCGAACTTATGTGGTCCGCGATCGCGGCACGCCGCGAACTTCCCCAAGAATTTGAGGTCGTGCGGCGTGTGGATTTGAATTCGGTCTTCAGTAAAGGGTGGGCTGAAATCGAACAATGCAAAGAAGCCTTGAAGCTCTATGCGTCGGCCGCGCATGACTACGGGCTTCGGCACGGACCGTTCGGGGAGGCCGTGTGGTCGCGGGCAGGGTTTTCGTCGGTATCCGATGATCCTATAGCTATCGCGGACGCAATTCGTGACACGTACCACAGCGCTAGCGTCCTTAATGAATTGCTCGCGACTACTTCGTCGAGCCTCACGCTTGAGATGCCAACGTCGACCGATGGCATCGAGGCCTGGGCGGCGGCGGTGGAGCGTTTGCCCACGATCACGGAAGACGGCCTGCTTCCCTGCCTGGGAGGCTTCACTCCCACGGACATCGAAGCCGCGGCAGAGCTCGCGCTGGAACGGCTGGAGCTTGCTACTCATCCCGTTATGGAAACGCTGACTGGCGACCCCGAGGCGATCGCTCAGCTCGCGCGGCAAGTGCAAAATGCAGCGCTGCTTGAACTATCGCCTGCCGAAATCGTCGAAAGCGCCAGCCGGATGGAGTCGAGCCGGAAATCGCTAATTGAGAGTATCGAGGTCTTCATGCCGCTGATCGCGGCATTTCGACCACAGTCTGAGCCTGACTTGTCGGTGGCCTCCGCCATGGCCACCGTCGTCAGGTTCGTCAACTCGATTCCGCAGGAGCTCGATCCCTATCTCTGGTTCGAGGGCAGAGGTTGTGAGGCGGTGCTGGCGGACGGTTGTAGACGTCTGCGAGATCTTCGGGAGAGAGACCGCACGCTGAGAGCCCGCGTGGGTTTGGACGCTACCGCACAGTGGCCGCCGGTGGATCATCTGCGCACCGCCTATGAAGCCTATTCGGCCACCGGCTTACGCCGAATTGGCGTTTGGATTACTGGCAAGAACCGACGCGCAGCACGCGTCTTGCGTGAGTTGGGCGATCCGAAAGTGAGCGCAGATGACCTCGAGGCTATCATGTCCCTTGTGATAGACCAGCGAGCCTTTATCGCTGATCCGGGACTCACGGCCTCAGCTGATGCCGCCTGGTCCGGTCTTGCAACCCCACTTGAGGAGCTGCTCGCAGTTGCACGCCTTCGCGCCCGTTTCGAGGGCGAAATCGACGGAAAGTCCGAAATTGTTGGCCTCGTTAAGGCGAACCTTTTTTCCAAGAACCGCAAAATCGCTGAGGCGCTGCGCAGTTACGCGGGGTGGAGCAGCGCATTGCTTGATTCATTGCAGAAGTGGCACACCCGTATCGAGGAAGTACCGATGCGAGAGGCGGCCAAGCACATCAATGCGAATACTGACAAGTTTTTAGCAATTGCGGCACACGTCGAGCAGCTCGGTCTTGCGGCGATCACGGTATCGTTCGTGACGATTCGGAGCGAAGTCGATCGACAGCTTAAAGTTAGCGAGTTGCAGGGAAAACTGCGCGCTCACCCGGTCTTCGAGAAGATCGGCGCCGAAGTGTGGCTGTCGCCGGACGGCTGCCAATCGATCCAGCGATCAGGTGAAATCTCGAGGGCAATTGCAATCGCATCTCCCGATGCAGCTATCCGCGCTCGACTTTTCTCGGCGGGCGCAGCCGCCCTCCGACGCTCTTTGCGCATCCACGCATCGGGGCTTATCCGCGCTGTCGCCGTGTATGAAGCGGCATTGGCTCGGCTGTCGGCATCCATCCCACCCCCGGCGAATCGAAACGCTAAGGAACCTAGCTCCATCGCTAATTGGCTTCGGCCGTTAATAGATGATCTACCGTCGTTGGGTGAGTGGCTTGAAGTTGCCAGCCGGCGATCACGATTGAGGAGCTACGGCGTCGACGAGCTCGTGACGGCCTTCGAGGAGGCGCAGTTACCCGCCGAGCGTCTACCTAAAACGTTTAGCGCGCTCGTGTTCTACCACCGCGCTACCCGGGCAAAGCAAGAGCGCGTCGCGCTTAGGAATATGAAGGGCCTCGATCTTGAAAACGAGCGTGCGCGGTTCGTGAACGCCGACGAAGAGCTGAAGAAGCGGCAACGCGACGCCGTGCGGGCGAAATTATTGACGAATGCCATTCCGGCCGGGATGAGTGTCGGTCCGAAGCGAGATTGGACTGACCTTCAATGCCTCCGAAATGAATTCACGAAACAGGCGCGTCATCTCCCGATAAGGCGCTTGCTCCTACGAGCGGGTGGCGCGGTGCAGGCGATGAAGCCGTGCTTCATGATGTCCCCGCTTTCACTCGCAAAATTTCTTCCGTCAAAGGCCATAAAATTCGATTTACTCGTGATCGACGAGGCATCTCAAATGAAGCCAGAAGATTCGATCGGTGGGTTGTTGCGGGCGAAGAAAGTGGTGGTGGTCGGTGATCCAAACCAATTGCCGCCATCAGACTTCTTTGCGCGCGTCACGCCGGTTGACGAGGGGGGTTGCACCAATGATGACGAAGCAGATGACATTGACGCGGAATCGATCCTCGACTGGTCGCTCAAAACATTTCAGACGCCGCGCCGTCTCAAATGGCACTACCGCAGTCGCTGCGAAAGCTTGATCGCGTTCTCAAACAAGGAGTTTTATTCGTCGAAGCCCGGGTCGCACGGCGACCTTATTACGTACCCGAACGCACGCCCTGGCTCATTCTCGGTCGACCTTGTGCGGGTCAACGGGAGTTACAAGGCGAGCCGGAACCCGGCTGAGGTTGCTCGTATCGTTGAAGCCGCCATCGATTTCATGATGCGACACGCTCACCTGCCGGAAGAACAAATTCCGACGCTGGGTATAGTAGCGGTCAATATCGAGCAGCGGGATGCGATCCGTGAGGAATTTAATAGGTGCGCTCGTGACGAGGCAATCGAGCGGTATCTCACCGCCTGCAACAACGGTACGAGCCGACGGGGGCCCGAGTCATTCTTCGTCAAGAACCTCGAAAACGTGCAGGGCGATGAACGCGACTTCATCATGATCTCGCTCACATATGGCCGAGAAGAAGGCCAGGAGCGGGTTGCGCAACGTTTTGGCCCAATCGCCCGCGCGCAAGGCCATCGTCGCTTGAACGTGCTGTTTACGCGCGCCCGCCAGCGGATAGTTCTATTTGCTTCGATGGGATCCGACGATGTCTTAGTCGGACCGTCGACGAAGCGTGGCGTCCGAGTGCTGCGGGACTATCTTAGGTACGTTGAGAGCCGGCGGCTTGAGGTTGGGGTACCCACGGGGCGGAATTTCGACAGCGATTTCGAGCGAGACGTGCAATCCAGGCTGGAGATACGGGGGTTTACCGTTGACGTCCAAGTCGGCGTTGCCGGGTATCGCATCGATTTGGGGGTCCGGCACCCTCGCAATGCATCGGTGTATCTCGCTGGCGTGGAATGTGACGGCGCGGCTTTCCACAGCGCGCGGAGCGCAAGAGACCGCGATCGCTTACGCGAAGCTGTTCTACGCGGAAAGGGATGGAACATCCTGCGAGTTTGGTCGACAGATTGGTTTGCCAATGCTGATTTGCAAACTGATCGGCTTGTCGCCGAACTCGAACGCCTCGCGGCCCATCCGATACCCTCCGACACAGAGTGGACTATCGCTGGCGAACCCACTACGGAGCTAGAGGCTGCCCGGACCACAAATGAGCCACAGGTAATCGACGGAGAGACCGCGCTGTCCTCGTCTTCGATTGTCAAGCAGCCGGCTAACGCAATTTCACTCGACGGAAAGAAACAGCTCACCGAGTCGGAATTAAAGCTCGCGCTCCGCCTCCTTCGGGACGAAATCATCCTGAAAGAGTTTCCCGGGCTTGATCCCGCGCGTTGTATCCTCCGAGAAATTATGATTAGCAAAATAGTTGAGTCTCGTCTCGACGAGGCGACTGACTTCACGCGGAAAATCCCGCTTTGGCTGCGAGAGCGTACTGATCACAAACAGATGAGCTATTTAAATCAGATTTGTTCGCTCGTCCGACGATTGCAATAAGTACTGTAGCTAGCGCGTGAACTGTCGTGCGTTTGTAGCTCGTGAATTGCCATGTTCAACGGCCCCGGAACAAAGGAGGCACGATGGGCACGGCATCGATTCACGAGGGTGTGCTTCGGCCTCGACCGCACCTCAACCTGCATCATTGCTGCTGCGATAGCTCGGTCCCGCTGCGACCGGGCCCGCGAGCAGCGACTTTTCCAGCATCACATGGATGCCCTTGGTGCCGTTCACGACCTGTGTCACTCGCACATCGGCGGTGAGGCTGCACAGGGTGTAGGCGTCCTCGCGGGAAATCCCGGTGCGCGCGCAAATGAGCTTGATCATGTCGCGCAGTGCGATCACCACGGCTTCATCAAGGTCCGGATCGAACGCCATGGTCATGACATGCGTCGGCGTCTCGGCCATGGGCCATTCCAGCGACATGTCGCTGCGCACGTGCAGCTCGAAGGTGCCGATCAGGCCCGTTTCAATTGCGGTCGAGCAGACTTCCCCATCGCCCTGCGCGGCGTGGCCGTCGCCGACGGAGAACAGCGCGCCGTCGACGTGGATCGGCAGATAAAGCGTGGTTCCGACGACCAGCTCCTTGTTGTCCATATTGCCGCCGTTGCGCCGCGGCGGCGGCGATGCGACCTGCCCCCAGGCCGCCGGCGGTGCGGTGGCCATGATCCCAAAGAACGGCTTGAGCGGCAGCTCGAGGCCCCACGGCAGCCGCCCTACCATACGCACACGGTCGAGCGGAATGTGGACGAGACGCATCTCGTGGAAATCATCCGGCAGCGCACCGCGCTGTGGCCGGACTATGTTGTGGCCCCAGTCGTAATGCAGATCGATCGCCTTGATGCGGATCTCGAGCACCTGCCCGGACCTTGCGCCGCGCACAGCAACCGGACCAGTGAGGATATGAGCCCCGCCGAGCTTCTGCGGCACGCTTAAGTGAATGGCCCGCAGTGCGTCCGGTACAATCAGGCCCGAGTCCGGCTTGGGCATTCCCGAGGGCGTGCCCGACACTGTCGAGACAACAATGACGTCCCCCGAATCGATCGTCATCACCGGCTTGAGCGAGGCATCGAGAAAGCCCCAGTGCACCGTCTCGGGCGCTGCGTCCAGGCGATGGGTTCTCATTGTGGCGATCGGGCCCTTCCTGGCAGCGGAACAAGTCGTGTAGCTTTTCGTCCGAGCACGCATAGTGTGCCAGGAAAAATGTGCCGAGAATGCCGGGAGGTTGCCATGGATTGCCGAAGCTTGATGCTTGCTGTCGCACTTGCGGTGTTTTCGCCGGCGAGCACCGACGCACAGATTTTCGACTACAGCAAATATCCGGACCTGCGCGGCCAGTGGGTGCGCTACGGACCCTCCGGCCCGAACCTCGACGGCCCGCTCGTCCGGCTCGGGCCCTCTGGGGTTTTCCGCACACGCTTTGATCCGCACAAGCCGCCCGGCGCCGCACAGGAGCCGCCCTTCACCCCGGAATACCAGGCGCTGTTCGAGGCCAACCTCAAGGATCAAGCCGAAGGCGGCCAGGGCTCGGCGCAGACTTTCACCTGCATCTCCCCCGGCATGCCGCGCGCCACCAACGGCTATGGGGAGATCGAGTTCGTGGTGACGCCGTTCACCACCTACATCCTGGTGCAGCACATCGACGATGACCGGCGCATCTACACGGATGGGCGCGACTGGCCGACCGACATCGATCCGACCTTCCTCGGCTACACGATCGGCCGCTGGATCGACACCCAAGGAAGCGGCCATTTCGACTTGCTCGAGGCCGAGACCCGCGGTCCTTTCCGCGGCCCGCGCGCCTTCGACGTCACCGGCGCGCCGCTGCACAAGGACAATCATACCATCGTCAAGGAACGCTTCTATCTCGATCAGGCGAACGCGGACATTTTGCACGACGACGTCACGGTGATCGACCATGCGCTGACGCGCCCCTGGACGGTCAACAAGACCTACGGGCGCGAGCCGAACAAGGAACGGCCGTTCTGGCGCGACAACAATTGCAGCGAAACCAACAATCACGTCAGGATCGGCAGCGAGAACTATATGCTGAGCGCCGACGGCTTCCTGATGCCGACCAAGAAGGGCCAGGGAGCGCCGGATCTGCGCTACTTCCAGCAGACGCAGAAGTGATGTGCGCCCGTCTTCGGTCGCCAGCTCGAGCTGTTCTCGGATTTGCGCAAGCGGCTGACAATTTCACGCTTGACGCATTGTCCGCATTCGGGCATTGACGAAATTGAAAGTGATGATTTGCGCCCGGCACGGATCTCCGCGCCGGGCTTTTTGTTGACGGCGGGCGTCTCGAAGGATGATGCAAGCAAGGCGCCTGCGGCCATGGTTCGAGACTCGCGGACCATGCGGCACCATGAGGTTTCGAGATGCCACCAGCGCTTTTACGCGCGTCTTCGCCGCGAAATGGCGATGCTCCTCCAGGGTGACGTCCTGTGCTGGCGGCAGGGCTCACCACACAGGTGCGGTCCAACGACGATTTCCTGTTTTCGGCCTGATTTAACAGGGAGAGATAGGCTTCATTGCGCCAGCCGACCCGCCTGGGTTGTAGGAGCGAAGGCAGCCGAGGCAGCAAGCTTCAATATCGACTCCAGAAGGAAATCAGCGCCCGCCTTTGGCCTTGCCTTGGCGCCTGGTCTTGCCGGGCTGCTTCTTGCTCGGCAGCGGATGGACCGTCGCGCTCACGCCGGCGCTTTGGCGCAGCGCGGTGCGCAAATCGGTTGGCCGGCCATGCTTGCGCAGGAGATCGCGAAACGCCTCATCGGCGAGCTCCTGGAAATCCATCATGCGGTCGCGGGCGAGCAGGTCGAGTGCGGCCCAGGTTTCCGCGTCAAACTGCACCCGCTTACCCGGCATCGCAACTGAACCCCCGCCCTAATCCTCCCCCGCACGCGGGGCATCGCGCTTGGCCGTTCGTTCGTGATGGTTGTGCAGGAATGCGGCGAGCTGCTCGCGCAGGCTCTCGTCGCGCTCAGTCCTGTGACCGCGCACGACCGCCCGCTCGAACAGGGCATGCTGAATTTCGTTCGGCAAATCGCTCCAAAGGTCGAGTGCCGCAAGTCCCAGCACCTCGACGAAGCGTTCAATGCTCTCTTGTTCGCTCATGCGTGCATGCTCACGGGTGCATCAAGAGCGCTTCGGCGCGGCGTGGTCAAGCCTCGGACCGTCGTGGATGACACTGTTTGCGTCCGCCTCCGGCGCTGAACGGCTCTCCTGTCGATCCCGGTGAAGCAATACCATCGCGCGACGTGCCGCCCTGACTGCGGCTCGCTTCGTCTTGAAGGTCAAAACTCCGGCCCCCGAGACCGACACGATCCATTGACTGCGAAATCGCTCCACCGAATAGCACGCTTGCTCCATTCCGTCCTCGTCCTCCGTCCGTCCGCCCGGTCGCGAGGAGAACCGCAGAGCCGAAGCCAAGTTCGATCCGATCGGAGGGAATGGCGAACAGCCCGTTAGAGCCAACCAAGAAAGTTTGCACTTCCGCGAGCAGGTTTCCAATCCGACTCGCGCACCAGCACCACGATATGATCGCAATCGAACCATAGGTGGACCTGCGCGCTGAAGATCCGCGCGCCAATGTCGACCAGGTTGCCGTGGAACGCGATGGCCGTGGCGCTTCGGACGGGTGGCTTCGCCCATCGCCTCTGCAGTTCCGCGTCGTTCGTGCCGATGTCCACAGCAACTCACAAAAATCTGCCGCCGCGGATTTCCGACCCGGAACCATCTCTGTGTCGGAAACTTCACGTTCCAATGCGCCCTACTCAGGTGAGGACCGTACCCTATGAGTGAGCTCCGCCGTCTCCCCAACCAATTTCCGGACGGAACCAGATTTGTGATCGAGGGTCGCGCCGGCCGCGTCCTTGCGCGCTACGTCGAGTTTCCCGACGGGCGGCATATCGATCTCGCGACCAATCATGCAGGGATACAGGAACCCGGCCGGGTCCGTCGTCGCTTCCGCAAGGCTGGCGCTCGGGCCGCCGCCAAGTAAGCAATTGCGTGGACTGACGTGACCCTCCGCGCCGGCAACGCGTCGGCGCGGGTTGCGTCCGAACCCTGTCGATTCGGCTCGCTCGTTTCGGCTTGTGGTTTCGGCTTGGCATTTCGTTCATGGCCCGTTCTAATGCGCGCGAGCGAGTCGAAAGGGCGCGCGGGTATGATCGGAAGGCTGGGGCTTGACCGCTAACGAAGCGAGCACGGCCTATCTCGACCGGCTCAATGACGAGCAGCGCCGTGCGGTGGCATACGGCGCGGAAGACTTGTTGCGGGCGCCGCCGCTACTGATCATCGCCGGCGCCGGCTCCGGCAAGACCGCGACCCTGGCGCACCGGGTCGCACACTTGCTGGTCAACGGCATCGATCCGCGCCGCCTGCTGCTCTTGACCTTCTCGCGCCGTGCCGCCGCGGAGATGATCCGCCGCGTCGATCGTATCGCAGCTTCGGCGCTGCGCGCGAGAGAACGGCCGATCGGCGAAGCGCTCGGCTGGGCCGGCACCTTTCACGCTATTGGGGCGCGACTGTTGCGCGAGTTTGCGCCACAGATCGCTCTCGAGCCCGCCTTCACGATCCACGATCGCGAGGATTCCGCCGATCTTCTCAACCTCGTTCGCCACGACCTCGGCTTCTCGCGGACCAAGCAGCGCTTTCCATCCAAGGGCACTTGCCTTGCCATCTATTCGCGCACCGTCAACGCCCAGGCGAACCTGGCACAAGTCTTGGGAACAAGCTTTCCGTGGGTTGCAATGTGGGAAAAGGAGCTCAAACAACTCTTTGCTGCCTATGTCGAGGCGAAGCAGCACCAGTGCGTGCTCGACTATGACGACCTCCTGCTCTACTGGTCACATATGATGGCGGAGGGTGCGATCGCCTCCGAGATCGGGCGCCGCTTCGATCATGTGCTGGTCGATGAATATCAGGACACCAATGCGCTGCAGGCTGCGATCTTGCTGGCGCTGCGGCCGCGCGGCGAAGGCCTGACCGTGGTCGGGGACGACGCCCAATCGATCTATTCGTTTCGCGCCGCGACCGTGCGCAACATCCTGGACTTCCCTGACCATTTCACCCCGCGCGCCGCGACCGTCATGCTCGAGCGCAACTACCGCTCGACGCAGCCGATCCTCGCGGCCGCCAACGCGGTGATCGCGCTCGCCGCGGAGCGCTTCACCAAGAATCTACGGTCGGAGCGGCACGGCGGCGAACGCCCGCGCCTCGTCAGCGTGGCGGATGAGGCCGCGCAGGCCGCCTATGTGGTCGAGAAGGTGCTGGCAAACCGCGAGGCAGGCGTCGCCCTGAAGGCGCAAGCCGTGCTGTTTCGCGCCTCGCATCACAGCGGACCGCTGGAGGTCGAGCTGACGCGCCGGAATATTCCGTTCCTCAAGTTTGGCGGCCTCAAATTTCTCGAGGCCGCGCATGTCAAGGACATGCTCGCCTTCTTGCGCTGGGCGGAAAACCCGCGCGACCGCATGGCGGGGTTCCGTGTGATCCAGCTCATGCCCGGCTGCGGACCCGCAACAGCGGCGCGATTGCTCGACCGCATCACGGAGGGCGAACCGCAGGCCGAGCTTGAAAGGTTCAAGCCGCCGCCGGCCGCCGCCGAACTCTGGCCGGATTTCGTCAACGCCGTCCATGTGCTGCACCGACGCGACGCAGCCTGGCCGGCCGAGCTCGATGTGGTGATGCGCTGGTATGAGCCGCATCTCGAACGCATCCACGACGATGCGCGGGTGCGCCAAGCCGATCTCGTTCAACTCGCGCAGATCGCCGCCGGCTATGCGAGCCGCGAGCGATTTCTGTCGGAGCTCACGCTCGATCCGCCGGACGCCACCGGCGCGGAGGCCGGCGCACCGCTGCTCGATGAAGATTATCTCATCCTCTCCACCATTCATTCGGCCAAGGGGCAGGAATGGAAATCGGTCTTTGCGCTCAATGTCGTCGATGGCTGCCTGCCTTCCGATCTCGCGGCCGGCACGTCGGCCGAGATCGAGGAGGAGCGCCGCCTTCTCTATGTGGCGATGACGCGCGCCAAGGATGACCTGCACCTGATCGTGCCGCAGCGTTTCTTCATGCATCAGCAGCGGAAAAATGGTGATCGCCACGTCTATGCGGCGCGCAGCCGCTTCATTCCGTCCGACATTCTGCGGTACTTCACCTGCGGCACGTGGCCGGCGGCGCGGCCCGGCACCTCCGAGGGGATGTCAGCCAGCGGAAAGCCGGTCGATATCGGGGCGCGGCTACGGCGCATGTGGGGTTGAAATGTTGCGAGCATTCGTCGCCGTCGTCTGGGTCGCGACTTCCGCGATATCTCCAGCGGCCGCGCAGGACTTCTACAAGGGCAAGACCATCACGCTGCTGGTCGGCTCGGGCGAAGGCAGTGGCTGGGATCAATATGCGCGGCTGCTCGCCCGCCATATCGGAAAGTACATCGCCGGCGAGCCCGCCATCGTGGTCAAGAACCAGCCCGCCGCCGGCGGGATCGCGATGGCCAATGCGCTTTATACGACGGCGCCGCGCGACGGCCTGACCATCGGCCTGATGCTGCGCGACAACCCGCTTGAGCCGCTCTTGGGAAATCCCGCCGCCAAATACAGTCCCGAGCGCTTCACATGGCTCGGCACTTCGTCGCGCTTTGAAGACGACGCGTTCTGCCTGGCGATCCGCACCGACAGCGGAATCGCCGGCATCGGCGATCTGCAGAAGCCGGGGCGGCCGGCAATCTTCGGCGGACAAGCCGCCGGCGGCTCGGAAACCGATATCGTGCTGATCGCCCGCGCGGTGTTCAAGCTCAACCTGCAATTCATCCGCGGCTACCGCAGCTCTAGCGACACGCTGTTGGCGCTGCGGCGCGGCGAGATCGAAGGCCGCGGCATCACGGTATCGGCGCTGCAGCGAGGCATGGGGGATTGGCTTGCCGCCGGGAAGCTGCGCTACCTGATGCAGCTCGGCCACGAAACGCGCTGGAAGGGCTTGCCGGAAGTGCCGACCGCGCACGAACTCGCCACCAGCGAGGAGGACCGGGCGCTACTGGCGCTCGCCGAAGCCCCTGTCCAAATGTCGCGGCCCTTCGTGGCGCCACCCGGTCTGCCGGCTGAGCAGGCCCAAATCCTCACCCGCGCCTTCATGGCTGCGCACCAAGACCCCGACTACCTGCGCGAAGCGAAAGAGATGCAGCTCGACGTCAGTCCCATGTCGGGCGGGGAGATGCAGGCGCTCATGACCCGCATCGCACAGACGCCGCCTGCCGTGATCGCCCGCTACAAGGCGGCGCTCAGCGCGAGCTAGATAAATTCGCAGTCAAGCTTCGAGATTCTTGCCCTTGGTCTCAGGTGTGCGGAGAATCGCGATTATGGCAAGCACCGCGTAGAGCATCACCAAGAGGCCGATATACAGGTACGCATCTTTGACGCCATAGGTGCGCAGAATCCATCCTGCGACGATCGGCAACAAGCCGCCGCCGTAGACTTGCGCAGTTTGATAGCCCGCGCTGGCGCCCGACGCCCGGTAACGGGTCGGAAAATTCTCCGTGTAGAAGGTCGGGATAGCCCCATAGCCAAATCCGAAAACGAAGCCGAACCCGATGATCTCGGCGATCGTCGCCAACACGAAGCTGCCGGTGTTGACGAGATAGAAATACGGCAGCGCGAAGACCAGGAACACAACCGCCGCGATCAAGAGAATCGTTCGCCGGTTGATGACGTCAGCCAGGAACGCTCCGACGAGCATGAACAAGAGCATGAAGGCCGCCGCGATGAGCCCGATCGCTTCGGGCTCGTTTCCGGTAAAGCCCACCGCCTTCATGTAACTGGTGCCGAACACGAAGTAGAGGAAGAACGCGCCGCCGAACATGGCATTGACGAGTGAAGTGCGCAGAATGGTGAGCGGCATTTCGCGCCAGACCGCAGCGGCGGGCTGGTCGAGGACCGCGGCTTGAGCGCGGTGCTGCTCGAAGACGAAGCTGTCCATCGTGCGCGCCCGGATCACGAGGCCGACGATGGCCACCAGGAATCCGGCAATGAAGAAAATGCGCCAGCCCCAGGCCGTGAAGTCCTCCGGCGTCATCTGCGATTTGACCAGAATGACCGAGCCGAACCCGAGCAACAGTCCGATCGGTATGGCAAATCCGACCCACGCTCCCCAGAAGGCGCGATACTTGGAACGCGCAGCCTGCTCGACCACCCAGGTGGAGGCAGTGCCGAATTCGGCGCCGAAACTGATGCCTTGCAGCAGGCGAAACACGATCAGCAACAGCGGAGCGGCAACCCCGATGCTGTCGTAGGTCGGCGTCAGCCCAATCAGGAGAGTGCTGCCGCCCATCAGCACCAGGGCGTAGACCATCGCGTCCTTGCGGCCGTAGCGATCGGCAATGTGTCCGAAGACAAAGGCACCCACCGGGCGGATGATGATGCCCATGCCATATACGCTGATTGCCGCGGCAGCCGCCGCAAGGCCCGGGAGCTTGAAGAATATGTCGCCCCAGACCGTCGCCGCGATCACACCCGTGACAAGGTAATCGTATTGCTCGATCACCGACCCGACGATGCTCGCCACCGCAACCTGGTAGATCGCACGGACGTTCGGACTTTTATTGGCGTCATTCATGTTCCACCCCCGGCCACGAAGCGTACCGGCCGCCGGGCGCACGGATCAAGTCCCCTGGGGGTCTCCCCCTTGTCCGAAACGCTGACAAATTGCGATACTTGTGCGCCTGCGAAGGCTCATCCGGCGGCCCTTAAGGTGCGCAGATCGACCGGTCGCCGGCGACGCGGCGACCATTTTCGGGGACCAAGAGCGGACCGGCATGATCAGGCGGCAATTTATTGGTTTCGTCGGCGGCGCGGCGGCCTCGTGTGGAATGCTTGCTCCACTTGCGCTACGGGCCCAAGGGACCGGCGGAACGGCCAATGCGACCACGGCGGCGCCCGCCAAGACACGCCGCATCGGCATCATCGTCGAAGGGATGCGATCGGCTGCCTATGACGGATTCCTGCAGGGCATGGACGCGCTCGGCTACATCTCGGGCAGAGATTATTTGATCGAATGGCGCTTTGCCGACGGACGGTTCCTGCGCATCCTTGAGTCGGTGAGCGAACTCGCCAAGCTCAACATCGATCTCATCTTCGTCGGCAGCCCGGCCATTGTCTATCCGGTGCGGCAGGCGACACGCACGATACCGATCGTGATGGGCTACTCGGTCGATCCGGTCGGCAACGGCTTTGTTTCGAGTTTGGCGCATCCGGGCGGCAATATTACCGGAGTGGCAAGCACAGGTGAGGACATCTCGGCCAAGCAATTTGGGCTGTTGGCCGCCATGGTCCCCGACCTCTCCCGCGTCGGGCTTCTGCAGAATCCGGACAGCTCCGACGCGGCGGCAGATCTCAAGGCTGCACAGGCCGCTGCGGAGGCGGGGGGACTTCACCTGGTGACGGTGGACGCGCGGGTGGCGCGCGACATCGAGCCCGCCTTTCAAGCACTGGCGAAAGAGCGCGTGCAGGCGCTCAAGGTCGGATCGGACCGATTTCTCTTCAGCGAGCAACAGCGGATTGCCGATCTCGCGCTCAAGGCCGGTCTGCCTTCGATCTTTCCCGAGCGCGCCTTTGTGGAGGCCGGCGGATTGATGAGCCTCAGCGAGAGCCTCAAAGATTATTATCGGCACGCTGCCACTTTCGTCGACAAGATATTCAAAGGTGCACGAGCGGGTGATTTGGCCATCGAGCAGCTCACGCTGCTCGATCTCGTGGTCAACCGCAGGACGGCACACGCGCTCGGTGTTGCTCTGCCCCCGCAAGGGGATTTCGCCGCTTACGAGGTGATCGGCTGAGCTGAGCGAGCGAGCTGCAGCTCAAAGTCCCGCATACCACTGATAGCCGCGGTCTTCCCAAAAGCCGCCCCGGCCGCGGCCTATGGTGTCGAGTCGATCCACGGCTTCGATGCGGGTTACATATTTGGCGCTCTTGTAGCCGATCTGGCGCTCGACCCGCAGCCGCAGCGGCGCGCCGTGTGGGACCGGCAGCGGGCCGCCGTTCATGCCGTAGGCCAGAATGGTCTGCGGGTGAAAAGCATCGAACAAATCGAGGCTTTCGTAATAGATGCCGCTGCCGTCGAAGCTCTGCTCCAGCGCGTCGAGACAATGGAAGACGATGTAGCGCGCGTTGGGCATCAGCTCGGCGCTCTCCAGGATGCGGCTGAGCGCAACCCCGGTCCACTGCCCGATCGCGCTCCAACCTTCGTCGCAGCAATGCAGGGTGATCTGGGTGCGCGCGGGCAGCGCCTTGATCTCTTCGAGGGAAAACGAGAGCGGGCGCCGCACCAAGCCGTCGACGGTCAGCCGCCAGCTCGAAAAGCCCGAGGTCATCATGCGAAAATAATCAAAGCCGCCCGGCATCGTGGTGCCGTTGACCGGGAAGTCCTGCGAAATGTCCGAGGGCGCGAACTCCCGCGCCAGCGGCTGCCGCACGAGCAGGAGGCGCTGCATATTGCGCGACATCCACTGGCCGAAGTCGAGGACGCCGCGCAGCGATGGAGACTCGAAGACGCCGTCGCAGCCCGACAACAACAAGCTCGTCCCCATTGCGGAACCAGCCCGCAGCAATCCTCGACGCGAGACGCGTCTCATGTCCGTCGCTCCGGCTTAAGCACGTAGCGCCCGGTGATCATCGCGCGCGTGCCGTTGAAGGCGCCGGCGATCAGAAGCTCCGCCACATGGACGAGCACGAACAGGACGAGCAGATTGGCGACGAGAAAATGGATCGTGCGGGCTGATTGACGTCCGCCGAACAGATCGAAGAGCGCGGGTGCCGCGGCCGTTACGGCCGGCGACATGGTGAGCCCGGTCAAGACCATCAGCGGCAAGAGCAGGAACACGACGATCAAATAGGCGAGTTTCTGTAGGAGATTGTAGGTGCGCGCCGCTTCGCCCCGCGGCGCACGCAAGCGCATGTGATCCCAGATGTCGGACAGGATATGACGCGGATGCAATTGCTCCGAGGTCGGCGCCAGGTCGCGGCGAAAGTGTCCGCTTAGGAAACCGAACAGAAGGTAGGCGGCGCCGTTGGCGACAAAAAGCCAAGCGATGAGGAAATGCCAATCACGCGCCAACGCAAGGCCGGGCTCGCCCGGCAAGGTCAGCCAGGCCGGGAAAGCGCGCCGGACCATACCCCGCTCGGGATCATAGCTTACGCCCAGCACGCCGGTGGTCACGAAGGTCAGGCCGGCAACTTGCGTGACCCCGACGACCGCACCGTTGTGGCGATTGATCGCGGCACCGATCGAGAGGAAGGCGGGCTTGCCGCGATAACCGTCATCTCCCCAATAGAGGGCCGGATGATAGTTGAAGAGCCTGAGGCCACTCATCAGCAGGAGCGTCAGGCACAGTACGTTGATCCAGTGGGTCACCCGCACCGGCACGCTATGTCGGTAGATCACCTCGCGTGCCGGCGGCTCTCCGGGTTTGTCGCCCGTCGGTGCGGGCGCGCCAGGTGGGACTTGGTCCGGCGCCTCATTTGTCGGGTGTGAAAGCATCTAGATAATCGGTGAGATGGGCGCCGCCCCGCGTCGTCGCGCCGCCCGGCACATAGATGCGATCGCCGATCGCGGCGGCGACGATCGAGTGGCGCGGAAGCGGCATGGGGCCGAACTTTCTCCAGCTATTGGTTGCCGGATTGAACGCTTCGACCTCGTTGAAGACCCCGTTCGGGTTCGAGTTGTCCCCCTCCCCGCCGAACACGTAGAGCTCGCCATTAAGCACCGCGGCGGTGCCGCCGGACCGACCGGTGGGCATGGGCGCTTTCTCGCTCCAGGCGCCGGTCGCGGGATCGAATTCCTCGACCGTGGCGATATCGTATTTGGGCCGATCGCGGCCGCCGACCACATAAAGGCGATTATTGATCACGCCGACATAAGCATGGTCGCGCGCCACCTTCATCGGCGGGAGCGGGCTCCACCGATCTGTCGTGGTGTCATAGACGATGAGATCCGCAATCGGCTCGTAGGCGGGCGGTGCGCCTTGCGGCACCGGCGCACCGGGCGGCCGGCGATGCTCGCCACCCGCCGCATAGATGCGGTTGCCGATCGCGCCCACCACCATGGCGCCACGCGGGGTCGGCATGGGGGCGCGCTTGTCCCAGTGATTGGTAGCTGGATCGAAGACCCAGGCAAGGCCGATCGGATCACGCTTAGGGAAAGGCTCGTGAAAGCCGCCGACGATGTAGATCTTTCCGCCGATGACGGCCGCGCCGTGGTGATGCACCGGGTCCGGCAGCTGCGTGCCCTCGCTCCATTCGTTCTTGGTCGTGTCGTACACCTGCACTCGATCGACCGGACCTTCGACACCGGGCGCAAAGCCTCCCATCACATAGATGCGGTTGCCGAGGACCGCGACCGCGGCCTCGTTTTGTGGGTGCAGCATGGGGGCGAGCTTCGTCCAAGTGCCTTTTGCGAGCGTCGGGCCCTGCTGCGCCTGCGCACCCGCGAGCAGCGCGGCCAGAGCGGAGGCCAGCACAATCGCGGGCGTCAGGCCGACCACACGTTTCCCGGAAAGGCGCAAGCTGCGCGACAAGAAATCCCGGCTCATCAAAATCTCCCGATCAACCGCCAAACCAACGCAGAGCTTAGCGCAAATGCCACCCGTCGGGCTATCGGGACGCCGCCAGTGTGGCAGGCGCAGCGGCGTCGCGGCGGAGGCAGCCGATCAGGGTGTCGGTCGACATGATGTCGCCGAAGGTGAGATAAAATGCGAAAAGCGAGGCGGCGTGGTCTTCGTCGGTCACGGCCGCATTGGCGTCGGTGACCATGATGGTCCTGAAATTGAGCATCATGGCGTCGCGTGCCGTGGATTCGCAGCACACGTTGGTGAGCGTGCCGGCAACCAGCACGGTATCGAGGCTGCGCCGCCGGAGGATTGCGGCAAGCTCCGAGGAGCCCTGGATGAACGCGCTGAAGCGCGTCTTCTCGACGATCTGATCCGCCGGCTGCACGTCGAGTTCGCTCCAGAGCTCGTGTCCGCGGCTGCCTGCGGTCAACGCCGCGATGCGTTTTTCGGCGCGTTCCTTGCGCACCATCGCAAAATAGGTCGACCAGCTCTCGAGAGCTTCCGTCGTGAACGTGGTCTTGATCCAGAAGACCGTGCCGCCGGTTTCTCGCACCGCCCGCGCCAGATGATTGACGTTGGGAACGATCTCGCGCGCCGTCGGGCAGAGCGAATGGGCGACGCCCGGCAGCATGAACGCGTTCTGCATGTCGACCACCAGCAGGGCGCATCTTGATGGATCGAGGTCGTCATAGACATGCGCGCGGCCGCGACGTTCGACCACGCGCGCGGTGATGGATTGGGGGATTGCGAACTTGTGCATGGTCGCCGGATTCCCTGATCAAGCTGTTGCCCTTGCCGGGGCGAACGCAAGGATACGCGCCGGACTGTCGTGCAGCATGGCCTCGATCTGCTGCGGTGTGATTCCGCGGGCCTGCAGCATCGGCAGAAAATCGGCGAACACCGTGGCGTAACCCCGCCCGCCGTAGCGCCGCAGAAAGGTTCTGCGGGCGATGTCCGAGGAGAGGATGATTTGCCGCTCGAGCCCCTTCGCGCAAGCATCGCGCACCAGGTCGGCGAGCTGATCGTTGGTCGGGCCCTTGGGAAAGCTGACCTTGTCGACCCCCATCGTCACACCGGAGCGGGCGAGCTCGGCGAGCTCGCCCACATCATGCGCCGCCCCCATATGGCTGATGACCACATGCGACATATCCATTCCGCTCGAAGCGAGAACGCGGACATGCCAGGCGGCTTGATCCGGGCTCGACGTGTGGGTGATGACGGCTGCGCCGGTCGCCTGCGCGGCGCCGGCTGCCGCACGGAAGACGCGCTCGGCCACGTTGTCCGGCACTCCCCGATTGGTGCCCACCTTGATGACGCCACAGCGGATCCCGGTATCGCCGACACCCTGCTCGATCTCCGCAATCATGATGTCGCGCAATTGGGCGACGCTTCCGTCATGCGCCACGCTGGGAAACGGGTCCCAGTAGAAGCCGGTCGCCGCCACAACGGCGATTTCGGATTGCTCGCTGATCCGCCGCAGGGCAACGAGATCACGACCCCAACCGGGGGCGCTCAGGTCCGTAATCGCCGCGAGTCCAAATTGCTTTGCGTGGCGCAGGTCTTCGAGGACCGCCGGCTCCTCATCCGCGCCGAGACGCGTGGCGGCGCCCTTTTGCGCCGACAAATCGATCTGCAGGTGCTCATGCAGGAGAATCCGCCCGCGCACCGACGCGATATCTCCGGTCACGGTCCTGATCACTGCTGCAGTCCGCGTTCGTCTTTCCCGCTCCCGATTATCGCACTTTCCCCCCGCTGAATAGGAAAGTCCCGGGGCACGGGGCCCCGGGACTTGAAAACGAACAATCCGCTGTCAGCGCCTTAGCTCTTCTTTCCCTGCTGGGCGAGCCAAGTCGACCAGCCATTTTTGTTCGGGTCGATATCGTCCCACGTCTGCCATCCGCCCTTACTCTTCTTGGCGAGGGTGACGAGATTGGTCCGCGGATCGGCGGGCTGGGCCTTCTTGCCACCCGCGAAAGCGAGCGAGCTGGAAAGAGTGAGAGCAACGGCGGCGGCAAGAGCGACGGTGGAACGCATGGTTTTTTCTCCCTGGGGTTCCCGACACGGACTGTGTCGAAGGAAACGCTACGATAAAAATTGCATAAATGGAATAGACCGCGGGCATTAATTTCTACGGTTTTGTATACTTCGCAATTCTACTGGGCGAAGGTCATCTGGCTGTCAGAATGCAAGAGAAAGTTTCGTTGTTGCACGGCGTTATTTCTTATTTCGCCATGGTAGAGAGAAGAACCTTTAGTGAATCCCGAAGGCCCGATTTAATGAGATATTAACGCCAATTATCGTTACGCAGATTTTACGCCAGTTGTTGCAGCGCGTATATGAGGCCGTTCGAGGCGGCCCGCGTGTCCGCGCGACTTTGTCGCCATCAAGGCTTGAGGAATGCGAAATCGCAGCCTTCGTCCGCGCCGAGAATTTCCTGCGCATAGAGCCGGGCGTAACCGCGCGCCGGCTGCGGCGGCGCAGAATCTACCGTGGCCGCGCGGCGCCTGAGCTCTGCATCTTCGACCAGGAGATCGACCCGTCGGTTCGCCACTGATAGACGCACCCGATCGCCGGTCTTGACCAGCCCGAGTGGTCCGCCGGAAGCGCAATCGGGGCTCACGTGCAGGACGATTGATCCGAAGGCCGTGCCGCTCATGCGGGCATCGGAAATACGGATCATGTCCTTGACCCCGCCTTGCGCGAGCTTCTTCGGGATCGGCAGGTAGCCAGCCTCCGGCATGGCGGCGGCAGAGTGCGGGCCCGCATTCTGCAGGACCAACACATCCTGCGGGGCAACGTCGAGCGCCGGATCGTCGATCCGGGCGGAGAGATCCTCGAGCGAGGAGAACACGACCGCGCGCCCTTCATGCTCGAACAGGCGGTTGTCGGCGGCCGCGCGCTTGAAGATCGCTCCCTTGGGGGCGAGATTGCCGAACAGCGCGATCAAGCCGCCGCTCGGTTCGATCGGCGCTTCGCGCGATGCGATGATCGAGCGATCGATCCATGCGCCGCCTTCCTCGCGCAGCCGCTCCTCGAGCGTTTGTCCAGTGATGGTCATGCAATCGAGATGCAAGAGCGGCTTGAGCTCGCGCAGCAGCGCGCCCATGCCGCCGGCGGCAAAGAAATCCTCCATGTAGCCGTTGCCGACCGGCTTGAGGTTGACCAAGAGGGGGGTTGAATCCGACAGCTCGTTCAGGCGTTGCAGCGAGATCCTAACGCCGGCACGCCCGGCGATCGCGGTCAGGTGGATCACCGCATTGGTCGATCCGCCGATCGCCAGGATCACCCGCAGCGCGTTTTCGACCGATTTGGCATTGATGATCCGCTCGGGCGTGAGCTTCGAGCCTATCAGCCTGACCGCGGCGGCACCGGTCGCCTCGGCGGCGCGCAGCCGGTCGGCGTGCACGGCCGGAATGGCCGCGGTGCCGGGCAGCACCATCCCGAGCGCCTCGGCTACGCACGCCATCGTGGATGCGGTTCCCATCACGGCGCAGGTTCCGGCCGTTACCGCCAGCCTGCCCTCGACTTCGCTGATCTCAGGCCCCGCAATATCCCCGGCGCGATAGCGCGCCCAGAAGCGGCGGCAATCGGTGCAGGCACCGAGCCGTTCGCCCCGATAACGACCCGTCATCATAGGTCCGGCGACGAGCGTGATCGCGGGCCTGCCGGCGGAGACAGCCCCCATCAGCTGCGCCGGGACGGTCTTGTCGCATCCGCCCATCAGCACGACCGCATCCATCGGTTGCGCGCGGATCATCTCCTCGGTGTCCATCGACATGAGGTTGCGGTACTTCAAGCTGGTGGGCTCGAGAAAAACCTCGCCGAGCGAGATGGTGGGGAATTCGACCGGCAGTGCGCCCGCCGCCAATACCCCGCGCTTGACCGCTTCGATGAGCTCGGGAAAATGACGGTGGCAATTGTTGAAACCTGAAGCAGTCTGCGCGATGCCGACCACGGGCTTGGCCAGCATCGCACGCGAGTATCCCATCGACTGTGCAAACGAGCGCCGCAGGTAGAGCGAGAAGTCGCGATCGCCGTAATTTGTCAGGCCGTTGGCGAAGCCCACCGTCCGCTCGGTCATCGATGCATTCTCCGAAATGCTTGCGCCAAGGAGTGGCGTGCAAAAGCGTGCCGGCGCACAGATTTTAGTCGCAGTGCCAACAAATTATCCCCTTCCGGCGCAAGCAGGGGAAAGGATTTGGTAATCGAAAACACGCAGTTTCGTCAAAGCTTCTGCAATCTCCGACAACCTTTAGAATGAAATCCGATCGTCGAAGCCGGGCGCCAGCGGGATGGATCACTCTCCCGGTTCTGCTCGCATGCGGCGCGACTGCTTTGGCCGGCTGGGCGGGAGCGAGCGCGCCACTAACTGCCGCCATCGCGCTCGCTGCGGGACTCACGGCAGCGTGGTGGGCCGAGCATTGCCTGCGCCTCGTCATCGAGCCGATCTCCCAGATCGCCTCCGGCGACCGCTACGCCGCCTTGCCGGAGCGCATCGGCAAGGGGCCGATTGCGGACATCGCGAGCGCGGCGGAGCGCATGCGACAATCATTGATCGACGCAGATGCGCTCGCGGTCGCCCACCGCAGCCGCGAATCGGAATCCAAGCTGCACCTCGCCGGCCATACTTTCATTACTCAGCATTTCCGCTCGGCGATCAACGAGATGGTTTCCGCCTTTGACAAGGCGAGCGAAGAGATCCGCGTCACTGCCGCCGATCTCGGCGCGCGCAGCAAGGACATGCGCCTGCGCACGACCTCGGCGGCCCATTCGGCCGCCGAGGCCGCTCGCGATGTCGAGGCGGTTGGGCTCGCAGCGCGCGACCTCCTCGCGCTCATCACCAAGTCCGGTGATCAAGTCGCGGCAGCCAAGGGCGCGACCGATCGCACCGTCGACGAGCTTGCCCGCACGGATCGCACGGTGCGCAGCTTGGCGGCTGCGGCCGAGCGCATCGGCATGGTGGTGAAGCTGATCGAGCAGGTTGCGGCGCAGACATCCCTCCTGGCGCTGAACGCCACCATCGAAGCCGCCCGGGCCGGGGCCGCCGGACGTGGCTTCGCGGTCGTCGCCGGGGAGGTCAAAACCTTGGCGCAGCAGACCGCCAAGGCGACCGGGGACATCGGGGCCCAAATCCGCGACATCCAGGTGGCCGTCGAGCAGACGGTGAGCGCCATCTCGGCCGTGTCCGCCAGCGTCACCACCATGAGCGATGCCAATCGCCAGCTCACCGGCATACTCGACCATCAGGCCGCCGAGATCGATCGCATCGGCAACCGCGCCGAGAGCGTGGCCGGCAGGGTGGGCAACGTGGTGCCGGAAATCTGCACCGCCGTCGAACAGGTCGAGGACACCAGTAACGCGGTGCTCGGCACCGCGGAAGACCTGATTGGCCGCTCACAATGGCTGGTCGAAGCCGTCTCGCGCTATTTCTCGGACCTCGAGGGCGGTTCCATCAAGATCGGCATCCTGCACTCGCTGTCCGGCACCATGACGGCGAGCGAGCGGCCGCTGCAAGAGCTGCTGGTCATGCTTATCGAGCAGAAGAACGCCCGGGGTGGCCTGCTCGGCCGCCCGCTCGAGCCGATCATCATGAATCCGTGTTCCGATCCCCGGCTCTATGCCGAACAGGCGCACACGCTCCTAAGCGAGCACAAGGTCGCCGTCATATTCGGCTGCTGGACCACCGCCTCGCGCAAGGAAGTGCTGCCAATTGTCGAGCGCGAGCAGGCCCTGCTGTTTTATCCGAGCCAGTACGAAGGCCAGGAGAGCTCGCCCAATGTTTTCTATACCGGGGCGACGCCGCATCAGCAGGCGATTCCGGCGGTCAATTATCTGCGCACGCTCGACTACCGACGTTACTTCCTGGTCGGCTCCGACAACATCTATTCGCGCACGACCAATGCGGTGCTCAAGGGCTATCTCGCCTCGCTCGGAATTTCCGGCGAACTGGTCGCGGAGCGCTATGTTCCCGCCGCATTCACCAACTGGCGCGCACTGGTCGAGGACATTCGCCGCTTCGCCAAAGGACGGCAGGCAGCCATCGTCGCCACCATCAATGGGGATGCCAATCTGCAGTTCTTCCGCGAGCTTGCGCGCCAGCGGGTGACCCCGGAGCTGATCCCGGTGATGTCGCTCTCGATCACCGAGGCGGAGCTGCCTGCGCTCATGCGCTTCAACATGGCCGGGCACATGGTGGCCTGGAATTACTTGCAGGCGTTCGACCGCAAGGAGAACCGCGCCTTCATCGCCGATTGGCGGCGCTTCACCGGGCAGCCGAAGGCGATCACCAACGACTCCATGGAAGCAACCTGGATCGGCTTTCATCTATGGACCGAAGCGGTCGAAGCGGCCGGCACAACGGAGATCGACAAGGTCAAGTCCGCCCTCGGCGGCCGCCAGATCAACGCCCCGAGCGGCTTCCGGGTGAAGATGGACGGCAAGAGCCATCATCTGTTCAAGCCGGCCATGATCGGCCGCATCAACAAGGAGGGAGCGATCCTCCCGGTGTGGGCGACCGAAGGGTTGGTGCCACCTGAACCCTGGAGCCCATGGCTCGCCGCACCCGCCTCGTCGCGGGCGGGTGGCACGGTCAAGGCGGCGTAAAGAGCCGGGGGCCCCCCGGCGCCCGAATGGGCCGGGCTTTTTGCGCGGCAATCGACCGCCCCATTATCGGCTCGACAAGCCCCCTACCGGCCCTCTAAAAATGTCTGCCTGGGAAGTTCCGTTGGGCCGCCGGGAAGGTTTTCATGAATTACGACAAGTATTTTGCCGACGCTCTGGCTCGGCTCAAGGACGAGCGCCGCTATCGCGTGTTTGCCGATCTCGAGCGGCTGGCGGGCCGGTTTCCGCGCGCCATCTGGCATTCCCCGGACGGTCCGCGTGATGTCGTCGTCTGGTGCTCCAACGACTATCTGGGCATGGGCCAGCACCCAAAGGTGATCGGCGCCATGGTGGAGACGGCGACCCGGATGGGCACCGGCGCGGGCGGCACCCGCAATATCGCCGGCACCAATCATCCGCTGGTGACGCTGGAGCATGAGCTTGCCGATCTGCACGGCAAGGAAGGCGCACTCATCTTCACCTCAGGCTATGTGTCGAACGAGACCGGCATTTCCACCATCGCCCGGCTCTTGCCGGGCTGCATGATCCTGTCCGATGCCTTCAATCACAATTCCATGATCGAGGGCGTGCGCCAGTCGGGCTGCAGCAAGCAGATCTTCCGCCACAACGACATGGCGCATCTCGAGGAGTTGTTGCGTGCGGCCGATCCTGCGCAACCCAAGCTCATCGTGTTCGAGAGCCTCTATTCGATGGACGGCGACATCGCTCCGATCAAGCATATCTGCGATCTCGCCGCACAGTACGGCGCCATGACCTATCTCGACGAGGTGCACGCGGTCGGCATGTACGGGGCGCGCGGCGGCGGCATGGCCGAGCAACAAGGCGTCATGGACCGCGTCGACGTGATCGAGGGAACGCTCGCCAAGGCGTTCGGCTGCCTTGGCGGCTATATCGCGGGCCGCGCGGACCTGATCGACGCCGTGCGCTCCTACGCGCCGGGTTTCATCTTCACCACGGCGCTGCCGCCGGCAATCTGCGCGGCAGCTACCGCCGCGATCCGCCATCTCAAGACGTCAAGCTTCGAGCGACAGCGTCATCAGGATCGTGCCGGCCGCGTCAAGGCAGTGCTCGGGGCGGCGGGGCTGCCGGTGATGACGAACCAGACGCATATTGTTCCCGTGTTCGTCGGCGATGCGGAGAAATGCAAGGAAGCGACCGATCTCCTGCTCGCGGATCACGGCATCTATATCCAGCCGATCAACTATCCGACGGTCCCGAAGGGAACGGAACGGCTGCGCATCACGCCGACGCCCTTCCATGAGGATGCGCTGATCGATACACTTGCCGAAGCGCTGGTCGACGTCTGGGAGCGGCTGCGATTGCCGCTCAAGGATCGCGCCCTGGCGGCCGAGTAGCACGGCCCAGTCTCCAATTCTTCTGTTTATCTTTCCCCATCGGGCTGCCCCACCTGGCCGGCGGATGCTTTTGGCTTCCAACGAGCGATCTGCCGGGCGGAAAGCGCGACCGAAAAGGTGACGACCAGCCAGCGCGCCAGCTGATGCGCTCCCACATAGACAGGGTCGAGGCGCAGTGCGAGCGCCAGCACCATCATCGTGTCCTGCGCACCAGGTGCGAAAGCGATGGCTACGTCGGCGGGCCGGAACGGCAGATACCGCGTCACGATCAGCACGAAGCATGCGGCAACCGCAGTCGCAACCGCCGCCGAGCCGAGCGCTGCCCCAATGTAGCCGAACAGCATGCGCGGCGTGGCATTGGCAAATCGCGCACCCACGACCGCTCCCAGCATGACCACCGCGCTGCTGCCGACCCACCAGGGCAGGACTGCATGCACATAACCGGTGCCGTGCAGCACCGCCGACCCCGCCATGGCACCAAACAACAGCCCGCCGGGAAAGCGCAGACGCGCCATCACCCAAGCACCGAGGGAGGACGCAAACGCGATGAGGGCGAGCTCGTAGGGCGAGGAGCCGGAAGGAGGCGGCGGTACCGCGACGATCCCGGTCGTGGCGAAACCGAAAAGAGCAAGTCCGCCCGGCACGCCGATTGTGATCACCAGCACGCGCACGGTCTGCACAATGGCAACGCCGCGCATGTCGGCACCGAATTCTGCCGCCAGTGCCACAACCTGCGCCATCGCACCGGGACTCGCGCCAAGCAGAGCTGAGAGAGAGTCCCAGCCGTGCGCGAAGCGCAGGTATGAGGTGGTGGCCAGCGTCATGCACAGCGTCGACACGGTGAGGAGCGCGACGCTCGCCGGCCAAGTCTTGATGCCGACCAAGGTCTCCGGCGTGACCACCGCGCCGAGCAGCATTCCGATGATGACGAAGCAGATCCGCGCAAGCCACGGCGGCACCTTGGTCGGGCGCCCGGCAAGCGCCGCGGTCGCAACCGCGAGCACGGACCCGGAGACAAGCCCCGCCGGCACGCCGATCGCGACGAAGGTGATGCCGCCTGCCGCAGCGATCAGCAGCGTTTCGCCGACTTCGAGAGTTTCCTGGCGTAAGGCAAAGACAGGCAGCATCGGCGGTTGATACAACAGCTTCAGAGTCATGCCCCGTTTGTCGCGGGCATCTAAGTCTTTGCTTTGCTTCAGGGCCACAAATCGTGAATGACCGTGACGGGCACGGCCACGACGCTCGGGGGCGTCGCAAGCTCGTGATCCATGCCGTGCCTGGGGCCTTGCGTCAAATGAGCGTGGCGCAGGTCAGCCCCGCGAGCCGACGAACTGCAGAATGACCTCGCGCCGGTGCGGTTCCGCGCGGTGCTCCACCAGATAGATGCCTTGCCAATGGCCGAGCAGCAGAGCCCCCTCACGCACCGGAATCTGCAGCGATACGCCGGTCAGCATCGCCTTGACATGCGAGGGCATGTCGTCGGGCCCTTCGCTGTCGTGCCGCCAGTGTTGGCCCTGCGGGACGAGGCGCTCGAGCGCAGTCAAAAGGTCGGCCTGCACATCCGGGTCGGCATTCTCTTGGATCACCAGCGATGCCGAGGTGTGCCGCAGAAACAGCGAGAGCGTGCCCGCACCGGCGCCGGCGGACTTGACGAAACGAGCCACGTCACTGGTGATCTCGGTGAATCCAGGACCGCCGGTGTTGAGGCGGAGAGCCGCACTGGCGACGACCTCGACCCGCGCGGTGTCCAGGGAGGTCAGCTCATGCGGCGCCGCGGCCGCATCACTGTGCGTGCCGGTCACGATCTCTCCATGAGGTCTCGCCGCACGCTCGCCACCGTGGCGACGAATCGTTGCCAGACGCTCTCCATCGCGCTCACGATTTTCCTGAGCGTGTCATCACTCGATCTCGGCTCCGTGATGCTCCCGGTCGGCGGGTCGGAAACCCCGCCTGGAAGCGGCAGACCATGCAACAGGACTTCCTTTTTGAGCGCCGCGTTCTCGGCCTGCAATCGGGCAATCTCGGCTTCGAGGGCGGTCCGTTCCTCAGGCGCGGCCTGACAGACCCAGCCCGCCTCACGGCGCGTGCACAAGGAGACCTGGCCGCTTTGCGAATCCAGCCTCAGGAACCCGCCGCCGCCAGCGCGGAAGAAGCTAAAGCGGCTTTCCTCGTTCTCCGGCTGCACATCCTGCGGCAACGCCGTTCCGGTGAGCACCGCGCTCGCGGCAAGCACCCAGATGAGCTTCAACACTGGTTTCGAGACCGACTGGGCGATGCGAGCCATGGATCGCGTTCTCATCCTCCCTCCTCGCCGCTTCGCGGCCGGCAGGGGCAAAGCTATCACCGCCGCTGCCCACCAGAAACCATTTTGCGCTGCATACAAGGCCGTTCGGACTCTGGCAACCGACTCGGCCACAAGCGCGGTTTTGCTGCGATTTCAGCATCTTAGATAAAGGGCACCGATCTTGACTTGAACGGACCCCGTCAGTATGGTCCGCGCGGCTTCGGGGGCGGCGGATCGGCCGCGATCTCGCGCGACCGCGTTGGTTCAGTCCGCTGCAGGGCGAATGCATCATTTGTTTTAGTGCATCGCATGCAAGTTTTCTCGGATGGCTCAAACGCGTGGAGACGATGATCGCAACGAACCGCCCGCCGACGAGGCGGCGCTGTCCGCAAGGTTGCAGCGACTCGGCGAACGGCTCGGCCAGCATCAATCTGACCGTCCTTCCGAAATCGACCGTGGCCCTGGCGCGAATGCCGATCCTTCGGCCCTCGCGTTCGGGCTGCGGCTGTCGGCGGAGTTTGTCGCCGGAATTGTGGTCGGTGGTGCGATTGGCTGGTTGATGGATCGGTGGCTCGGAACGACGCCGTGGGGATTGATCGTATGGCTGCTCTTGGGCTTCGCAGCCGCCATCCTCAACATGATGAGGGCCGCAGGCGTGGTCTTGCACAACACGCTGGAACCGCCGGCCAAGAAGTGAGATGAACCGCCTGCGCGATGGTGGCGGTGATGAGGACTATCCATGGATCCCATTCATCAATTCGAGGTCACGAATTATTTCGTCTTTGCGCATATCGGAGGCGCCGAGCTCGCATTCACGAGGTCGGCCCTGTTCATGTTGATCTCGCTAGCACTCATCGCCTTGTTGATGATTGGCGCAACCGGTTCGCGGGCGATGGTGCCGGGACGGTTGCAGAGCGTCGCCGAAGGCACCTACGAGTTCGTCGCCTCCATGCTGGAGAACGCGGCGGGACCGGAGGCGATGAAATTCTTTCCCCTTGTGTTCTCGATCTTCATGTTCGTCCTGGCGGTCAACCTCATCGGGCTCATCCCTTACGCCTTCGCGGTAACCGCTCAGATCATCATCACCGTCTCGCTAGCGCTCCTCGTCTTCCTGACCGTGATCGTCTATGGGCTGCGACACAACGGCGTGCGTTTTTTCAGACTGTTCGTACCGAGCGGCGCGCCGGTGTACATCCTTCCCTTGCTGGTCCCCATCGAAGTTCTTTCGTTCTTCACCCGTCCGGTGTCCCACAGCCTTCGTTTGTTCGCGAATATCCTGGCCGGGCACATCACCCTCAAGGTGTTCGCCGGCTTCGTCACCATGCTGAGCGCGTTCGGCTTTCTCGGCTGGGCCGGAGCGATCCTGCCGTTGAGCATGACGGTCGCGCTCACCGCACTTGAACTATTGGTGGCCGTTCTGCAGGCCTATGTGTTCGCCATCCTCACCTGCATCTATCTCAAAGATGCGATCCACCCAGGGCACTAACGCCCGACCAACCTACTTGATCGAAAAAGGAGACTTCCATGGATCCGGCCGCAGCAAAACTCATCGGCGCTGGCATTGCCTGCATCGGCATGGGGGGCGCCGGCGTCGGCGTCGGCACCATCTTCGGCCGCTATGTCGAGGCGGCGATTCGCAACCCTTCCGCTGCGGGAAGCCAATTCACAAATCTGTTCATCGGGTTCGCGGTGACCGAGGCGCTGGGTATATTTTCGCTGGCGATCGCATTGCTCCTTTTGTTCGTATTCTGAGTGCAGGCACCTGAAGAGACTCGGAACAGCCGTCATGGCCGACGAGACCGCCCATACTGAAGTCCCCGGCGGCGGGCATCCCTTCCCGCCGTTCGACAGGACGACTTATCCCTCGCAGCTGTTCTGGCTCGCCGTCACCTTCGTGGCGCTCTACCTGCTGATGGGGAGGATCGCTCTACCGCGTATCGGCGCGATCATCGAGAAGCGGAAGGGGCGCATCGAAGGCGATTTCGCTGAAGCGACGCGCCTCAAGGGCGAGTCGGAAGCGGCGATTGCCGCCTACGAAAGGGCTCTTGCTGACGCGCGTGCGCGCGCCCAGGCGCTCGTCAACGAGCAGCGCCAACGGCAGGTGGCTGAAGCAGAGAAGGAGCGCAAAGCCCTCGATGCGAGGCTGAGCGCACGCATTGCGGCAGCGGAGGCCGGCATCGCGACGAGCAAAGCGGCCGCAATGGAGAACCTGTGCGGCATAGCGACCGAGGCAGCGACCGCGATCGTGCAGCGCCTCGCAGGCGTTGCACCGGCAAGCCCCGATGCTGCCGCACAGGCGGTCGCCGAAGCGCTGAAGCACTGAGGAACCGGAATGTTCGAGCTCGATGCCGAATTTTGGGTGGCCGTGGCTTTCGTGGTCTTTCTCGGCGTGATGATCTACTTCGGCGTGCACCAGATGATGGTCAAAGGCATCGACAGCCGGCGCGACCGCATCAAAGCCGAGCTCGACGATGCGCTTCGCTTGAAGGAAGAAGCGCAAGACCTGCTCGCCCAATACCGGCGCAAGCAGCACGAAGCGGTGCAGGAGGCGGCCCAAATAGTCGCCGGCGCCACCGCCGAGGCCGAGCGCATGATGAGCGAGGCGAAGGCCAAGACCGAGGAGTTCATCGCCCGGCGCAGCAAGATGGCCGAAGCCAAGATCGCGCAGGCGGAAGCGCAGGCGGTCGCCGACGTGCGCGGAGCTGCGGCGGAAGCGGCGGTCGTCGCCGCGGAAAAGATCCTCGGTCAGATGGTCAAGGGCGACCTGGCCGAAGGGCTCATCGTCAAGGCCATCGACGAGGTGAAGAGCAAGCTGCACTGAAGGCCGTCCGCTCACCTCCTGGTCCGGCCCATTCTTGGCAAATGCCAAATACCTGTCCGTGCCCGCTCTGCATCGGGTCACCTGCTCGCATCGGGACCGCCAGGCTTTGCGGAGTTATTTCAGATTCTGGCTGAAGTAGATCGAAAATGCGAGAACGACCGCCCAGACGGCCAGCAGCCAGGCGATAGCGACAACCACTATCATGTGTTCCTCCCCGTTTATCGTGCCCCTTCATTGCTTGCGTTTTGCCGCCGGCTTCTTCGCGGCCGGCTTCTTGGCGGGGGTATCGCCCATCTCGTCGAACCCGACATAGGCCCTATAGCTGGCGAGCTCCGCGCGCGAGGGCATCGGGAAACTCAAGTCGTCATCGACGTCAGAGAATATCACATTGTCCTGACCGGTCGGGACGTCGGCACTCACGCGCTTGAATTTTGTCGCTATCGTCTTTTGCTCGATCCCTTCCTGAATCACCGCAAAACGCAGCGGCACATCGACCGGCCCGGGTGCGCCCGCAGGTCCAAGGACGATGCGTCCTTGCACCCCGATCTTCATCACCAAGTTGCCATCGAGCAGAGTGCACTGGCGGGCGAGTTGATTCAACGAAAGCTCGTACCGAACATCGGCGGCGGTACCTTCTGAGCTCTTGTCGGAGACGGTGAGAGAGGCCGCGCCGGTGCGGGTGTCCACCTGCGGGCAATCATCGGGATTGAACGCAGTCACGTTGGTCGCCGGCGGGGCGGCGACCGGCGCGGTGGCGAAGAGTCCGGCAAACCGGCTGGTCGAGCCCGGTTGGGCCGTCGATGTCGAGGTGGATGAGCAGGCCGCCAGAATCAAGGGAGCGGCCACCAGCGCGGCGCATCTCAAGATTACCGCCTCCCAGACGGGAGGCCGTCGAGGCCCATCGCCTTCGCATGTCATCGCGTTCACCCGGAGAATCCGCGAGAACATCAAAGCCCTAGGCGATTTATAGCAGGCGAATCACGATGGCCCCAAGGCCGCCGTATGGCTTCGAGTTAAACCTTAGTGTCGCAGTTATGGCGTGGGCGAAGGATCGTGTTTTAAACGGGCATAAAGCAAGTGATCCTGCCAGACGCCGTCGATGCACAAATATTCGCGGGCAAAGCCTTCGCGACGAAATCCCGTTTTCTCCAACAATCGGATCGACGCCCCATTGGACGGGATGCAGGCGGCTTCAATGCGGTGCAGCCGCAGCGTCTGGAAGGCGAAAGGCACGAAGCTGGTGACCGCGGCCGTCATGTAGCCCTGGCGGGCGAAGGCTGCTCCGATCCAATAGCCCAGATTGCCGGTTTGAGCACAGCCCCGACGAATATTGGCCAGAGTCAGGCCGCCGACCAGGACGTTGTCGCTCTTGCGGAATATAAAAAACGGATAAGCGAGATCGCTGCGTTGGTCTTCGGCATAGCGCCTGATGCGTCTTCGAAACGAACTGCGGGTCAGATCATCAGGCGGCCAGGTCGGCTCCCACGGCGTGAGGAAATCGCGGCTCGCCTCGCGTAGCGCAGCCCATTCCGCGAAGTCGGCCATTTGCGGCGGGCGCAGCACCACCACCTCCCCGACAACCGCGGGCAGTTGCTCCGAAAATGAGACGCTGCGAAAGAACGCCATGGACGATCGGCTCGCAAATGACGTCTGGACGGTTTGATAGCTCGGCGCCTTGATCCCAAACAGGAGCCGTGACCGTGCGATAAGCTTCTATTGCCTTCGCCCGTGGTGCCCAGGCTTCAGCATCGGTCACACATCCCGTCGACGAATCTCATGCCGCCCTGCGCGCCAGACTTTCTGCGATCGTGGCGGCACTTTCAAGGCCAGGCCCCGGCCCCAGCACCGACAGTGCCGGCCGGCCACGCATGATGAGGTCTCCCCCGGCTGCTCGCGCGCTCTCGACCGTCACTGCCTCGATCCGTGCCACCAATTCCTCAAGCGGAACCGGCCGGCCCCAGGCGAACATCTGGCGCGCAATCTGCTCGGCGCGGGCGCCGGAACTCTCCAGCGCCATAAGCAGGCTCGCCTTCATCTGCACCTTGGCCCTCTTGACCTCGGCTTCGCTCAGGTCGTGAGCGGCCTTCTCGATCTCGCCCACGACGACGCGCATGAGCTCGGGAACGTCGGCAGCATCGGTGCCGGCATAGAGGCCGAACATTCCGGTATCCGAATAGGCAGCATGATAGGCATAAATGGAATAGCAGAGACCGCGGATCTCACGAACCTCCTGGAACAGTCGTGATGACATGCCGCCACCGAGCGCGCTGGTGAAAACCTGGAGGCTGAACAGCTCCGGATCGCGCTGCGGCACGCCGTGCATCGCGAGCGCGACATGGACCTGCTCGAGCTCGCGGGTCTCGATGTGGGAGCCGCCGACAAATCGCGCGGATTCCGGCGCCGGCGCTGCTGGACCGATGAAACTGGCGAAACGTTCCGCCACCTCGCTGACCACGGCTTGATGATCGACCGCGCCGGCGGCTACCAAGACCATATCGGGAGCACGATAATTCCGCTTGAGATAGGCGCCGAGCCGCTTGCGGTCGAAGCTCCGCACGGATTCCCGCTTTCCGAGGATCGAACGGCCAATTGGCTGGGCCGGAAAAGCGGTCTCCTGCAGTCGCTCGAATACCAAATCATCCGGCGTATCCTCCGCGGCGCCGATCTCCTGCACGATAACGTTCTGCTCTCGCTGCAACTCCTCCGGGTCGAACGCCGGATCGGAGAGGATATCGGCGAGGACATCGAGGGCGAGCGGCACATCGGCCTTGAGCATGCGGGCGTAGTAGGCGGTTGTCTCGACCCCGGTTGCGGCATTGAGATCGCCGCCGACAGCTTCGATCTCCTCCGCGATCTGCCGCGCGGTACGCCGGGTGGTCCCCTTGAAGGCCATGTGCTCGAGTAGATGCGAGATACCATGCTCGTCGGGGCGCTCGTCGCGGCTGCCGGCGCCGACCCACACGCCGAGGGAGGCGGTCTCGAGATGCGCCATGCTGTCGGTGACGATATGCAGGCCCGAATCGAGTCGGGTCACTTCGACGCTCATGCGGCAGCTCCTTCACGGGTGGCCCGGCTGGCGGAAAAAATATGACGCTCGACCTCGGCTTGATCGGCGGCAAGCACCGTCACGCGCTCTATGCGTGCGTCGAGATCGGAAAGCCACGCAGGGAGCGGCGGTCTGATGCCGCAGGCCGCCTGCATGGCGTCGGGAAACTTGGCCGCGTGAGCGGTGCCCAGCACGATCATCGGGATCGCCGGATCGCGCGGCTCCTTCTCCGCCACCGCAACGGCAACCGCAGTATGCGGATCGATGAAGTAGCCGCTCTCGCGCAGCACGGCGCGAATGCTCGCTTCGGTCTCCTCGGCATCGGCGCGGCCGGCGGAGAAGACTGCGCGCAAGGCGGCGATCGCATCGGCGGAAAGAGAGAACCGGCCAGATTGCGCAAGGGAAGCCATCAAGGCTCGCACCGGCGCGGGGTCGCGGTCATAGACGTCGAACAGAATCCGCTCGAAGTTTGACGCCACCTGGATGTCCATGGATGGCGAAGCCGTAGGCAGCACCTCGCGCAGCTCATAGGTGCCGGTCGCAAGCGTGCGCGCCAGGATGTCGTTGACGTTGGTGGCGATCACCAGCCGTTCAATCGGCAGCCCCATCCTCGAAGCGACGTAGCCGGCGTAGATATCGCCGAAGTTTCCGGTTGGCACCGTGAAAGCGACCTTGCGGTGTGGGGCGCCGAGCGCGACCGCCGCCGTGAAGTAATAGACCACCTGGGCGGCGATCCGCGCCCAATTGATGGAGTTGACGCCCGACAGCTTCACGCGGTCGCGAAAGGCGTGGTGGTTGAACATCGCCTTGGCGAGCGCTTGGCAGTCATCGAAAGTGCCTTCAATGGCAAGCGCATGCACATTGCCGTCGGCGACGGTCGTCATCATCCGCCGCTGCACATCCGAGACCCGCCCATTGGGAAAGAGGACAAAAACGTCGGCTCGTGCGCACCCGCGGAAAGCCTCCACGGCGGCGCCGCCCGTGTCTCCCGAGGTCGCCACCACGATCGTGGTCCGCTCGCCACGGGCCGCCAAGCCGTGATCCATGAGCCGACCAAGGAGCTGCATGGCCAGATCCTTGAACGCGAGCGTCGGACCGTGAAACAGCTCTAGCACGAATTCGTTGACCCCTAGCTGCGCCAACGGAACCACCGCCGGGTGACGAAAATTTCCATAGGCTTCGCGCGCCATGCGGGCGAGATCGAGCTCCGCAATGGCGTCCCCCACGAAAGGGCGCATGACCTCGAGCGCGACGTCCGCATAAGGCCGTCCGGCGAAAGCCGCGATCGTGCCGGCCTCGAGGCGGGGCCAAGTCTCGGGCACGTAGAGACCACCGTCCCGGGCAAGCCCGGTCAACATGGCCTCTGCGAAGCCGAGCGGCGGGGCTTCACCCCGGGTCGAAATGTAGCGCACGGTTGTTATTTCCGAAGCTCTCGTGAAGGGCGAGTCGGGCCGCAACCAAAATATTTCGATTGAGTTCCGGAAAGACCCGACGCCCCAGGCAAACGACCAGGGACAGTAGTCGGAACCACCTTCCCACACAAGGAAGACGCGGAACGTCCGTCCGCGTCTAGTTTTCGCCGGCTGCGCCGGTCAACGCCATCGCCTCGTTGGCGGATTTCACCACCTCAGGCGGCATTGCGTAGGCGCTCTCCACGAGACGAGCAATCTTTTCGCCATCAACCTCTTGGATCTCAAGGTGCTGTCGCTCGGCTTCCTGAATGAAGGCCGGATCGCGCATAGTATCGTGAAACGCGTTGCGCAGCGCCGTCATGATCGCGGGTGGCGTCCCCGGCGGTGCCAGGATCGGCCGATCCATCCCCATCGGCGCCAGGATCAGCTTCAGGACATCCCTGGTGTGCTGGTCCTTGGCGAACTCAATCAATGCGGGCGAGTTGGGGAATTCGGGATCGCGCTCAAGCGCGATCTGTATGGGCACCGAGACCTTTTTCTGTGGAAACCAATTCGGGCGCGTCGACTTGATGGAGGAGATCAAGCCGCCGCAGCGGCCCTGCACCTCACCACGTTCCATCGCCAGATAAACGTCGTTGCCACCTTTGTAGCCGGAAATGACCTTGATGTGGGTGCCGAACAGCTTGTCGAGCATCGCCGGCAATGTTTCCATCTGTGAGCCGGCGCCGGTGCCGCCGACGATGAACTCCTTGTTCAACAAATCCTGCCAAGTGGTGATCCCGGAGGCGGTCCAGGACACGCAGATGCCGGTTGCCGCATTGATGCTGCCGATCCAATTCATTTGCCGCGGATCGAAGTTCGCACCTTTGATGCCGTAGAGTGGCGCGAACGGTACGCTCGAATGCACAAGCCCGATCGTGGTGCCGTCCTTAGGGGCGACATTCTGTAGATACATCATCGCCCGGATGCCGCCCGCGCCCGGCATGTTCTGCACCACAATGTGCGGATTGCCGGGAATATGCGTGGCGAAATGCGGCGCGAAGGCGAGCGCATAGGCAGCGTAGCCACCGCCGGCACCAGCGCTCAGGATCCAGTTGATCTGCTTGCCCTTGTAGAAGTCGGCAATCGGATCCGCTTTGGCCGCCCCGAGACCAGACACCCCGGAGCAGGGCGCGAGCATTAGGGCGCCGATAAGGGCAGCTGTGCTGCTACGCTTCATATCCGAACCCTTTTGACATGCGGTTATCGCTCGTCGCGTGGCTGCGCGATCCTGGCGTCAATCGGCCATTACATCGATCAAGATGCCGTCCGGATCGGCCAGGCAATGCTGACCAAGCGAGCAGCTGCGTGCAAACAGCTGCTCCAGCGCCGCGCCCTCCTTACCGGTCCCGACCGGCGCCGGTGCGAGACGCGGATTGTCGTCGGCGATCCGCTTCACATCGGCCTTGAAGGCGCCGATGTCCTCAACCTTGAACCCAATGTGGTCCATGCCGGGCGTGATGATACCGGTTGCGTCATAGTCGGTGATGTCCCACGGCATGATCACAAGCGTCATGTGGCCGTCGGTCAGGTAGTGATTGGCGTCGCCCTGCTTGCGCTCGATATTGCTGGACGCAAGCTCGAACACTTCGCGATAGAACTCGGCCATGGCGTCGGGCCGCATCGTGCGCATGCCGACGTGATTGATATGCCGCGGATTGGCCTTGCCGTCGTTTTCCACATAGACTGACGTGCGGTTAGCCATATCCTTCTGCGAAATATCGAACACATTGCCGTCGGGGTCGTGGCTGGTGATGCCGGCGAACGGCCGGTTCGACGGCCGCTTCAGCCACTTTACGCTCGGATACTTCCGCCGCATGCGATCAAACGCGGTCTCGCAATCATCGACCTGGATGCCGAAGTGATCGAGACCGGCCGAACGCCCGGCCCGCCGTGGATTGATATTGAGCCCGACATAGCCGTCACCCACCGTCACGGCGCGACCGGGGCGCGTCTTTGCGGAGGTCTTCATGCCGAACACCGCCTCATAGAATTGCGCCAGTTGCGCGTAATTGTCGCTGACGATGGCGACGTGGTTGATCTTCGCAAACATCTCTCGACTCCATGTCGAATCGCAGCGTCCTTCCCCTCCCTCCCCTCCTTCGCTAGCGGGGGAGGGTTAGGTTGGGGGCCCGGGCTGTTGGTTGATATGAACGCAGTTTGCCCGACTTTGCGGAGCAAGGCGATAGAAATTCTCCGTCAATTCGGCTTAGCATGCGGCCTCTGACTGCGGCATTCGCGCACGCTCAGGCAGGCCGCCTGCCTCATAGGAGGGAAACGGATGTCACACGTTTGTCGGCCATTGTTGGTTCTCGTTCTAAGCATCGCGACCGCAACGCTGTCGATGCAGAGCGCTGCCGCGCAATCAGTCGAGACCTTCTACCGGGGACGCACAATTACACTTTATGTGGCGAGCGCTCCGGGCGGCATCAACGATCTGACCGCCCGGCTCGTTGCCAAGCATTTTCCCAATTTTCTTCCCGGCAGGCCGACCGTTGTGGTGCAGAATATTTCCGGCGCAAACGGGCTCGCGCTTGCCAACCGCCTCGCCGTCAACAGCGAGAAGGACGGCAGCGTCATCGCCATCCTGGAGCGCGGCACGCCCCAGCTTGCCGTGCAAGGTGACGCCAATGTCCGGTTCGATCCGCTCAAGCTGACTTGGCTGGGCAGCGTCTCCTCCTATGCCAACGACGCGTATCTCCTGCAAGTGAACGCGAGCTTCCCGGCGAAGAGCGTCGCCGATCTGAGAAAGCCGGGCATCGCTCCAGCGCGGCTCGGCACGACCGGAGCCGGCGCGACCAACCTCATCTTCTCGATCATCTCGCGCGACGTCCTCGGCCTCAATGTGCAGATCGTGCGCGGCTATGCGGGCGCCGCGGCCGTCTTCCTGGCGCAGCAACGCAGCGAGGTCGATGGGCAGATCAACGGCGTCAGCGCGCTCAAGGCCGGCCAGAAAGCGCTCTGGGAGGCCGGCGCGTTCCGTCCGCTCGTAGCGTTCAGCCGCACCACGCGCCTACCCGAATTGCCGGACGTGCCGACGGCGCGCGAGCTCACTCAGGACCCGAAGGCGCTATCACTCATCGCCTTTGCCGAAACGCCTTTCTTCATGGCATTGCCGATCGCGGCCCCACCGAACCTGCCGACTGATCGCGCCAATGCTTTGCAAACCGCGTTCATGCAAATGTGCGCCGATGCCGGCTTTGTGGCCGATGCGGAAAAACTGGGACTTGATGTGAGCCCGATCGACGGCAGCGCCGTGCTCAAGCTCATCAGTCAGATGGCCGCGACCCCAAAGGAGGTGATCGCAGAATTCAACGAGATGGTCGCCCCCAAATAGGCGGCCACGCGGCCTGCCAGCACTAAGAGCCCATTCCGATCATCGGATCGGGGCGCCGTGGGGGGTACGCCAGCGGCTCCATAGCCAATAGCCGAACGAGACCGCCACCACGGTGGCAAGTCCGAACCAGGTGATCGCATATTGCAGGTGGTCGTCGGGCAGGTTGACCTTTAGCACACCCGGGATCGGTAAGCCGCCGGCGGGCACAGGGCTCTCCATTTCGATGAAGAAGGGCGCCACGTCGCCCCAATTCTTGGCCTGCGCGATGGCAAGCGGATCGCGCACGAACCAGAGGTTATGGACAGGATCTGCAGCCGGCGTGTACCAGGCAGGTGTCTCCGGCCAACGTATGACCCCGACGATGTCGAGCTTGGCCCCGCTTCCACCCTCGCGTGAGCCTATCTTGTGCTGTTGGCCCTCGGGGATGAAGCCGCGGTTGACCACCACGACGCCACCATCGGGCAAGCGCGCCGGCATAAACACCCAGTAGCCCGGTCCCGACACGTCCGGGCGGAAGGCCGAGCCGCTGGTGAAGACCAACGCCTCCTCCCCGGGGAGAATCTCGGCGGTAAAGTGCACACGGCGGTATTCGTCTGCGTTCTGATCGAGGCTCCGCCAGCGTTCGCGCGATGGCAGCTCGGAGGGTGCGGCGGCCAGCCGTTCGGTCAGCGTAGCGATCAGGTTTTCCTTCCAGACCTTGCGATCGAGCTGCCACTTGCCGAGACCGAGAAGGCTTACAAACACCACCAGCATGGCAATGCCCGGCGCTATCACGCCGGCAGGCCAGCGCGCCGCTGATTTCCTCACACTCACGGGCTGCCGCCGGACAGTCTGCCCTCCGCAGCCTTGTGGTGATACTGCAGCGCGATCAGGAGACCCTTGAGTGCTCGCAGCGGCCACAGCGTGGTGGCCAGAATCAACGGCCCCCACAACAGCGCGTGCACCCAGTAGGGCGGCCGGTACACGGCCTCGACCACCAGCGCTGCGCCCACCACGATGAAGCCGGCGATGAGAATGACGAAGATCGCCGGACCATCACCAGCATCCGCGAAGGAGTAGTCAAGGCCACAGTTTGCGCAGCTTGACGCGGGCGTCAGGTAGCCGTGGAACAGCTTCCCTTGTCCGCAGCGCGGGCAACGGCAGGCAAGGCCGCGTCCGATCGGCAGACGGGAGATGGATGTTATCGAACGTTCCTCACTCGCCATTTCGATGGCCTAGCATGATGGCCGAACATAGCGGCTCGCAATCCGGGCGCCAACCAGCGCTGCCGCGCCGCACCGTCTCTGCGACAGCGTTACGGCCACTAGGCTGCCGCATGCTCCGCGCCTGATCCCCACACATAAATGCAGGCGAACAGGAATAGCCACACCACGTCGACGAAGTGCCAATACCAGGCCGCGAACTCGAAGCCGAGATGCTGATCGGGCTTGAACTCGCCCGCATAGGCGCGGATCAGGCAGACGATCAGGAAGGTCGAGCCGATAATCACATGCGCGCCGTGAAAGCCGGTCGCCATGAAGAAGGTCGCACCGTAGATGTGACCAGCATAGTGGAAGACTGCGTGATAGTACTCCCAGGCCTGTACGCATGTGAACGAAAGTCCGAGCAAGATGGTCAGGATCAGGCCCTGCTTGAGTCCCTCCCGATCATTTTCCAGGAGCGCGTGGTGCGCCCACGTCACGGTAGTGCCGGAAGTCAGCAGGATCAGCGTGTTGAGCAACGGCAAGTGCCAAGGATCGAAAGTTTCGATGCCCTTGGGCGGCCATGTGCCGCCGAGAAACTGGTCGCGCACGACTTGCTGGGCGTCGGCCGGAAAGAGCGCGGTATTGAAGTAGGCCCAGAACCAGGCGACGAAGAACATAACCTCCGACGCGATGAACAGGATCATCCCGTAGCGGTGAGAGATCTGGACGACGCGGGTGTGGTGCCCTTCATAAGTCGCTTCGCGGGCGACATCGCGCCACCAGCCGAACATGGTGTACAGCACACACAGCGTGCCGAAGGCGAAGATCACCGGCGCAGCCTCCGTCATATGGTGCATCCAGGTGATGAGGCCGACCGCCATCACGAACGCCGAGGCGGCCCCGATCGCCGGCCAGGGGCTCGGATCGACTAGATGATAGTCATGGTGCGGCTTGGCGTGGGCATCGGCCATCTTGCTTCTCTCCGTCTTAGCTCAACTACGCCGTCGGACGCTCAGCTGCGCCACTTCGGCCCCGAATGATCAGCTCCGTCCCGGAGCCTGCTTGGCACTTGTTTGGGCCCGCGGCTCTGCGGCGCTGCGGGAGGCATGCATCGTGTACGACAAAGTGATGCTCTTGAGATCGTCTTGATCGTGATCCTTGACCAGTTGCGGATCGACGAAGAAGACGACCGTCATGTCGCGCTTCTCGCCGGGTGCAAGCCGCTGCTCGGTAAAGCAGAAGCAGTTGATCTTGGAGAAATACGCGCCGGCAGTGGGCGGCGCTACGTTGTAGGAGGCCTCCCCTGTGGTCGCCCGGTTCGACTCGTTGACCACCGTATAGCCGACCGTCACGACTTGGCCGATCTTGACCTCGATCGAGGTTTGGTCAGGCTCGAAGCGCCACGGCAGGTTGCCATCAACGTTAGCATCGAAGCGCACATTGACCTTGCGCTCCAAAACGTTCTTGGGAGCCGCCGTTGCGACCTGCGTAGTACCCCCAAATCCCGTCGTGCGGCAGAACCAGTTGTAGAACGGCACCGCGGCGAAAGCCGCGCCCACCATTACGGCAGCGAAGGCGCCAGCAGCGCCGGCCACGATGAGATCACGGCGGCGCGGCGAGCTCGGATCCATATTCCCGTTCTCACTCATGGCTCGTGCGCGCGGTCATGGCTGGTTCAACACGCCGGGGCCTTTCACCAGCGTGACGATATAAAAAAGGATGACCAGGGCGCCGAGCGCGAGCGCAATCGCGATCGATCGCGCGCGTCGCTTGCGCTGCTGTTCCTTGGTGAGGACGATGCGTTCCGGCTTGTCGTCCATTTCAGCTGTCCATGTCATCACCCGGCCCTCACGCCATCGCACGGCCGGCCAAGCCCGCCCAGACGCCTTCAGCCAACAGGACTGCGAACAGGATAAATAGATAAAGGATCGAAAATCCGAACAGGCGCCCGGCGTGACGCGCCGCCTGTTGACCGGAGCCCTGCACCCACAGTTGCCACGAAAGCAGGACCATTACGCCGCCAGCAAGGAGCGCGGTCATGCCATAGAGCGCATCCGCATAGCCCAAGAGCCAGGGAGCGGCGCCGATCGGCACGAGAACGAGCGCGTAGAGCAGAATTTGCCGCCGCGTCTCCGCTGCGCCGGCAACCACCGGCAGCATCGGGACACGGGCGCGCGCATAGTCACCGGTGCGGTTCAGGGAAAGCGCCCAGAAATGCGGCGGCGTCCAGAAGAAGACGATGAGAAACAGCAGCACCGGCTCGATGCTGATGCTTCCGCTCGCCGCCGCCCACCCGATCATCGGCGGGAATGCCCCGGCAGCACCGCCGATCACGATGTTCTGCGGCGTCGTGCGCTTGAGCCACATGGTGTAGATGACGATGTAGAAGAAGATAGTGAAGGCAAGCAGTAACGCCGCAAACCAATCGACCAAAAGTCCGAGCACCACCACTGATCCAGTCGCGAGCGTTATTCCGAAAGCCAATGCTTCGCGCGGTGTAATGCGACCGCTCGGGATTGGCCGCCCCGCCGTGCGCGCCATGACGGCATCGATGTCGGCATCGAACCACATATTGAGGGCGCCCGCAGAGCCGGCGCCGACCGCGATGCATAACAACGCCGTGAATCCGATCACCGGATGAATGTGCGTGGGCGCGAGCACCAGCCCGACCAAGGCCGTGAACACGACGAGCGACATTACCCGCGGCTTCATCAGCGCTAGGTAGTCAGCGACGCCCGCCTCGCTCACCAGATTGATGGCGGAGAGCGAGCCTCCTTGCGGGCGATTGTCGACGGCGGAAATGTCAGTCACGGCAGATCAGGCTCACTTGATGAGCGGCAGCTCGTTGAACTGGTGGAACGGTGGGGGCGAGGGCAGCGTCCATTCCAAGGTGGTGGCGCCGGCGCCCCAGGGATTGTCCGCAGCCCGCTGCTTGCGCATGAACGCATCCGCAATGCCATAGAAGAACACCAGCGTGCCAAACCCGGAAATCATGGCGCCGATCGAGGAGACCATGTTCCATCCGGCATATACATCCGGATAGTCGACGATGCGCCGCGGCATGCCCGCAAGCCCGAGAAAGTGTTGCGGGAAGAAGGTGAGGTTCACCCCGACGAAGGTGATCCAGAAGTGCAGCTTGCCGATGAACTCCGAGTACATGTAGCCGGTCATCTTCGGGAACCAGTAGTACCAGCCGGCGAAGATTGTGAAGACCGCGCCAAGCGACAGCACGTAGTGGAAGTGCGCGACCACGTAGTAGGTGGCATGCAGGTAGCGGTCGACGCCCGCATTGGCCAGCACCACGCCGGATACGCCGCCGATCGTGAACAGGAAGATGAAGCCGATCGCCCATAGCATCGGCGTCTTGAACTCGATCGAGCCGCCCCACATCGTTGCAATCCAGGAGAAAATCTTCACTCCCGTGGGAACCGCGATCACCATCGTGGCAAAGACGAAATAGGCCTGCACGGTCGACGACATGCCGACCACATACATGTGGTGGGCCCAGACGACGAAGCCGATGCCGCCGATCGCAACCATCGCATAAGCCATGCCCATATAGCCGAACACCGGCTTCTTGGCGAAGGTCGAGATGACCTGGCTGACGATGCCGAAGCCAGGCAGGATCAGGATGTAGACCTCCGGATGGCCGAAGAACCAGAACAGGTGCTGGAACAACAGCGGATCGCCGCCGCCATCGGGCGAGAAGAACTTGGTGCCGAAGTTGCGGTCGGTGAGCAGCATGGTGATGCCGCCAGCCAGCACCGGCAGCGACAGCAGCAGCAGGAACACGGTCACGAGCTGCGCCCAGACGAACAGCGGCATTTTGTGCAGCGTCATGCCGGGCGCGCGCATGTTGAAGATGGTTGTGATGAAATTGATTGCCCCGAGGATCGAGGAGGCGCCGGCGAGATGCAGCGAGAGGATGGCGAAATCGACGGCCGGCCCCGGATGTCCGGTGGTCGACAGCGGCGCGTAAACGGTCCAGCCAGTACCGGCTCCTGGCGAGCCCGGCTCGCCTTCCACGAACATCGACGTCACCAGCAGCGCGAACGAAGCCGGCAACAGCCAGAATGAGATGTTGTTCATACGCGGGAACGCCATGTCGGGCGCCCCGAGCATCAACGGCACGAACCAGTTGCCGAAACCGCCGATCATCGCCGGCATCACCATGAAGAAGATCATGATCAGGCCATGGCCGGTGATGAACACGTTGTATTGATGCGCGTCGTGCAGGAAGGTTCCGCCCGGATGCATCAGGTCGACCCGGATGCCGATAGAGAGCAGCCCCCCGACCAGCCCGCCCATGAGCGCAAACGCGAGGTACATCGTGCCGATGTCCTTGTGGTTGGTCGAATAAACGAAGCGCCGCCATCCGGTCGGGTGACCGTGATCGCCATGGTCGTCATGCGCATCGTGGGTATGGGTCGTTGCCGGTGTAGCCATTGTGTCAAATCCTTCCGACGTCCGTTCCTTCAAGCCGCTCTCCCGCCCTGATCCTGCCCCGCCAGGCGGGGAGGCAAGCGAAGGAGAGGAGCGGGCCGTTTACTGCTTTGCGTCCGCGACCGTGCGCCGCGCAGATTGGTCAATGCCCGAAGTCTTCCATTCCGGCTTCTTGTTCGCGGCATCGACCCATTCATTGAAAGCCTGCTCGCTCACCACCCGCACCGCGATTGGCATGAAGGAGTGATCTCGGCCGCACAGCTCCGAGCATTGGCCGTAATACATGCCTTCTCGGGTCGCCTTGAACCAGGTTTCGTTGAGTCGGCCCGGAATGGCGTCGATGCGCACCCCGAACGAAGGGATCGCGAAGGAGTGGATGACGTCGGCCCCAATGGTCTGCACGCGCACCACCTTGTTGACCGGCACCACCATCTCGTTATCGACCGAAAGCAGGCGCGGCTGGTCGGGCTTGCGGTCCTTGTCCTGCAGCATCAACGAATCGAATTCGAACTTGCCGTTATCCGGATAGGTGTAGGTCCAATACCACTGCTTGCCGGTGGCTTTCACCGTCAAGTCGGCGGTTGGAATATCGAGCTGCTTGAACAGCAGATCGAAAGAAGGGATCGCAATGATCACGAGAATGATGATCGGAACGATGGTCCAGACCACCTCGATCAGGGTGTTGTGAGTCACCCGCGACGGCGTCGGATTGGCGCGCGCGTTGAAGCGCACCATGACGGTGATCAACAGTGCCAGAACAAATCCCGAAATGAGGGTAATGATCGGCAGGAGCAGGCGATTGTGGAACCAGGCAATGTCTTCCATTACCGGGGTCGCCGCGCCCTGCATCCCGAGCTGCCAGGGATCCGCCTCGCCATAGCCGGCGAAGGCGAGCTTCCCGCCGCCAAAGAGCGCCACCACCACGAGCGCCCCGATCGCGGCCGCCAGGGCGGCCTTCCGTTTGTAAACCAGCATCTTCGTCATCGCTCCTTCGATGCAGCCGTCAGCCGACGACCGTCATGCGATTGCTCGCTGCACGGTCCAGGATCCAAGCTTCCGGGCACCCATTAATATTCAGGCGTCAATGGGCGGGACCTTGGCCGAGTGCGGCGCCCCCCGGTTAGGCGGCTTCTCGGCGGACGTGCGGCGGGACCTTCGGGAAATCCCAGCCCCTCAAACCACAATTCCGGCCACATCGCAATGCACCTTCGCGCCACAGAACGTGCGACCTAACCGTCCGCTCCAAATGCTCCCCAAAGCGGAGCCGCGAAATGGAGCTGCGGACGCCGCCCTCACCCTTTCCCCGGCCAAAAACGGCTTTTACGAAAGGTTGACGGCTCGGGCGCAGCATGGTTTCGATCCGCGCGCATGAGCGCGCTTCGAGAGCGTGATTCGATTTTTGCAGAGGCGGGGCGGCTTCCGAGGATTTGAGGCACCGATGGGTTCATCCGACCCGGGAATGCGGTCACCCGCGATTCTGTCGACGCTTTTCGCGACCATTCTGCCGCTCTTGAGCTTGGTACTGCTGCTCGGGAGCAATCAACCGGCAACGGCCCAGGGCGTGGTCCGCTCGGTTTTCAACGATTGGCAAATACGCTGTGATACCCCGCCGGGCGCGCAAGGAGAGCAATGCGCCCTGATCCAAAGCGTCACCGCCGAGGACCGCGCCAACATCGGCATCACGGTGATCGTGCTCAAGACCGCCGACCAGAAGAGCCGCCTGATGCGCGTGGTCGCCCCGATGGGGGTGCTGTTGCCCTCCGGGCTCGGCTTGAAAATCGATCAGGTGGATGTCGGACGCGCCGGGTTCGTGCGCTGCCTGCCGAGCGGCTGCGTTGCCGAAGTGGTCATGGACGACAACCTGGTCAAGCAATTGCGGACTGGCACGACGGCAACCTTCATCATCTTCCAGACCCCCGAGGAAGGCATCGGATTCCCGCTCAGCCTCAAGGGGTTCGGCGACGGCTACGACAAGCTGCCTTAAGCTTAGCGGGCCTCCTCCCCACAAGGCATCCAAAGCGCCGCGACCGCGGTGAGCCCTCGCTTCTTCGCAGCCGGGCCACTATCTTTGCGGTGAAACGCATCAACCCCGGCTTGAACCATGACCTCCTCAACCACCTCGCTTATCGAACGTGCCGGCCTGGATCGTGACGATGCCCACCGTCACCTCAAACGCGGCTTGGAGGGCGCCGACGACGGTGAGCTGTTCCTAGAGTATTGCCAGTCGGAGATGCTGGCGTTCGACAATGGGCGCCTCAAGCAGGCAACCTACGACACCTCACAGGGTTTCGGGCTGCGCGCCGTCAAGGACGAGGCGATAGGCTATGCGCATGCCTCGGACTTGTCGGACGCCGCGCTCGCACGCGCGGCAGATGCGGTTCGCGCCGTCAAAGGTGGTTACAGCGGCACCTATGCGGCGGCGCCGGGCCGCACCAATGTGCGCCTCTATGGCGACGAAAATCCCATCGGTGCGCCGAGCTTCGAGACCAAGGTGCGGCTGTTGGAGACGATCGACGCCTATGCGCGCGCCAAGGATGCGCGGGTCCGGCAGGTGACGGTCTCCTTCGGCACCTCCTGGCAGGTCGTGGAAATTCTGCGTGCCGACGGGGAAACCTATCGAGACATCCGCCCGCTCGTGCGCGTGAACGTGTCGATCGTGGCCGGCAACGGCAACCGGCAGGAAACCGGCAATTACGGTTATGGCGGACGCGAAGGGTTCGAGCGCTTCCTTGGCTCCGAACACTGGCAGCATGGGGTGGACCAGGCCGTGCGGCAGGCGCTCGTCAATCTGGAAGCGGTGCCGGCGCCCGCGGGTGAGATGGACGTGGTGCTCGGACCGGGTTGGCCGGGCGTGATGCTGCATGAGGCAGTCGGACACGGTCTCGAGGGCGACTTCAATCGCAAGCAGACTTCCGCCTTCGCCGGGTTGATGGGCCAGATGGTCGCGGCCAAAGGCGTGACTGTCGTCGACGACGGCACCCTGGCGCAGCGCCGCGGTTCCCTCTCCATTGACGACGAGGGCACCCCGACCGGTCGCACAGTGCTGATCGAGGACGGCGTCCTGGTCGGCTACATGCAGGATCGCCAGAATGCGCGCCTAATGGGCATGCAGCCGACCGGCAACGGCCGCCGCCAGAGCCATGCGCATGCGCCGATGCCGCGAATGACTAATACCTACATGCTGGCCGGCGACCGCGACCCGGCCGAGATCATCGCTTCGGTGAAGAACGGCATTTACGCGGTCAATTTCGGCGGCGGGCAAGTCGATATCACGTCGGGCAAATACGTCTTCCAGGTCACCGAGGCCTACCGCATTCACGACGGCAAGCTCGGCTCGCCGCTCAAAGGCGCGATGCTGATCGGCAACGGACCGACCGACCTCAAGCGTATCAGCATGGTGGGCAACGATCTGGCGCTCGATACCGGCGTTGGCACCTGCGGCAAGAACGGCCAGGGCGTGCCGGTGGGGGTCGGCCAGCCGACCTTGCGGCTCGACCGTATCACCGTCGGCGGCACCGGCTGATCGCGTATTCCCGTTACGTTGGGATTGCCCGCATGCTCCATGCGCACTACCATTGCGCAGGCAGCTGAGGCTGCGCCACGCGGAGATGAGCCATGCTGAGCGATCGCCCGCAAAAAAAGCGCGCCGTCAATTTGTTCGTGGACGTTGAGCTTTTGGAGGAAGCGCGCCGCCTGCGCATCAACATCTCGGAGACGCTCGAAAATCGTCTGCGCACGATTGTGCGAGCCGAGCGGGAGCGGCACTGGCTGGACTCGAACAGGCTGGCCATCCAGGCCTACAACACGCGCGTGTCACGCGAGGGGCTGCTGGCCGACGAAGCCAGCCCGCTCTGAGGCCGGCGGCACCCGGCGATGAAACAGTTCGACATCGTCGCAAATCCATTTCCGCGCAGCCGCGAGCGGCAGCCCTATTTGGTCGCTCTACAGAGCGATCTTCTGGTGCGCAGCCTCGATACGGTCGTGATCGCGCCATTGGAGCCGGCGGCCTCCGGCACTTTCGCCGATCGCCTCAATCCGCAGGTCGAGATCGAGGGCCAGTCATACGTGCTCGTCGCACAGGAGCTCGTGACCGTCCGCAAGAGCCTCCTGGGCAATCCGTGCGGTTCGGTAGCCGCCGCACGCGACGTAATCATCGCCGCGCTCGATCTTCTGTTCACCGGCTTTTGACAACTGCTATCTGACCACGCCGGAGATGCAGCAGGGATGATGCTGCGGGCGGGTGACCCGATCCTTGAGAAAGCAAATGGCCGCGCTGCCCGCGTAACCGGGCCGCATATAGGTCCACGCCCGGCATTGCGCCTCGCCCATGCAGGCGGCGGCGCAGCTCTGACCTGTCGGATCTGAGGGAATCTCGACGTTTCGGTAGTCGCCGCCGATTCGATCGATGCCGAACTCGATAGGATTGCTGTGGGGCTCGATCACACTGGCGCCGCGCACGCCGGAGACGCAGCAACTCGAAGCCACGCGCGGGGTCACGCGCGACTTGAGCCAGCAAGTCGCGCTCGCGGTCTCGGTCGCCGGATAGGAGAAAGCCCAGGCGCGGCAACGCTGGTCACGCTCGCAACGTGCAGCACACTGGGCCGGATCGCCCGAGCGTAGTGGAAAATTCATGTAGTCGCCACCCAGCCGGTCGAAGCCGACCTGCGCGCGCACCGGGACGAGCGCGGCGAGCAGGATCAGCAAGCCGCCTATCAACTTCACGCCACCTCGCCGCATCGGTGACTTCCCTCCGCCCCGTGCGTGCCCCGATGCATGTTAGCGCATGTTCGCGAAAAAGCATGCCCTCGCGTCAGCCAGCTTGCACGCCAGCTTCAGGAGAAGGAGGATTGGCGCGGAGGGAACCAGCGGTGCGGTCTCGGCAAGCTCGCGCGCGACAGAATCAATACGCATATTCGGCGAAGATCTGGTCGACTGAACCGTTCCAGGGACCATGATATTTCTCCAGGAGTTCCTCGGCCGGCGTGATCCCACGCGCAACGAACTCCTGCAGCGGCCGCAAGTAGCGTGTCTCGTCGTGGCCATTACCGTCGAGCCGTTGTCGGCGCTGCAGACCCCGCTCGGAGAGCGAGAGCGCCGCCTTCGCAAGCTCGCGAACGCTGCGACCCCGGATGGCCGCCTTGAATCCGAGCTTCGGCACCTCGTTGCGCAACCGCTGGCGTTCCTCCGCGCTCCAGTCTTTGACCAAATCCCAGGCGGCATCGAGCACATCGTCATCGTAGAGCAGGCCGACCCAAAACGCCGGCAGCGCCGGCAGCCATCGCCATGGTCCTGAGTCCGCGCCGCGCATCTCAAGATAACGCTTGAGCCGCGCCTCTGGAAAAATAGTCGAGATGTGATTGGCCCAGTCCGAGATGGTGGCGCGCACGCCAGGCATGCCGGCAAGCTTTCCGGCCATCAAATCACGGAAGGACTGTCCGCTGACATCGACATAGCGTGCGCCATGCTTGATGAAGTACATCGGCACGTCGAGCGCGTAATCGACCCAGCGCTCGAAACCCATTCCCGGCTCAAATGCCCACGGCAGCATCCCGGAGCGATCCGCGTCGGTGTCACGCCAGATCTGGGAGCGGAAGGAGAGAAAGCCGTTTGGCTTGCCTTCGGTGAACGGCGAGTTGGCGAACATGGCGGTCGCAACCGGCTGCAGCGCGAGCGACACGCGCAGCTTCTTGACCATGTCGGCCTCCGAGGAGAAATCGAGATTCGTCTGCACCGTGCAGGTCCGGTACATCATGTCGAGACCGAGCTTGCCGACCTTCGGCATGTAGGCGGTCATGATCCGGTAGCGCCCCTTGGGCATCATCGGCATGTCGGCACGGCTCCAGTTCGGTGTCATGCCGATCCCGAGAAAGCCGATGCCGAGCGGGCGCGCGACTTCCTTGACCTGCGCGCGGTGCGCCATCAACTCGGCCGAGGTCTGATGCACGGTTTCGACCGGCGCTCCGGAGAGCTCGAACTGGCCACCGGGCTCGAGCGAGATGGCGCCGCCGCCGGTCACGTCCAACAGGCCGATGATATTGCCCTCTTCGATGATCGGCTCCCAGCCAAGCAGGTGCTGCATGCCCTCGAGCAATGAGCGGATGCTGCGCCGGCCGTCATAGGGAACGGGGCGGCGGCCCTCGATCGTGAAGGCGAACTTCTCGTGCTCGGTGCCGAGGCGGAACTGCGATTTTGGCTTTATGCCGGCTTCAAACCACGCAATGAGATCTTGGCGCGTTTCGATCGGCGTCAGGTCGAGTTGGTCACGAGCCATGCAGGGGAACCGGCGAATTGGGCCGCGACCTTATACGGGCAGCAGCCAGGAGCACAATGACATAAGCCTCGGCGGCCGTGCTTCAAGCGCCGCTCCGATTCAGGGCCGGCGACCGTTCATTTAATCGGATCGCCGTTCCTGCGGCTGTAGCGGATGCCTGCGTCGTCGCGCACGACGATGAGATCGACGTCCGGATAGGCGGCGCGCTCGTGCTTGGACCGTGTGCCGATTTCAAGATATACAGCCGGACGATCGCTGCGGTTGACCAGATGATGCCCGTTGGGCGTGTTCGCCTTGAAGCCAGCGGCCTCGCCCGCCTTAAGCAGTGCCTCGCCTTCGTCCTCGATCAGCACCACCTCGCCTTCAAGGACGTAGACAAACTCGTCTTCGCGTTCGTGCCAGTGGCGCAGCGCGGAGGCGGAGCCAGGCGCAAGCGTGGTGAGGTTCACGCCGAACTGGTCGAGTCCGGCGGCGTTGCCGAGTCGCTTGCGTGAGCGTCCTGCGACCACCCGGTCATAGGGCGGCGGGTAACCGGTCCGATCATCGATGGGCAGCTTGGCGATATCAATCTTTGGCATTGCGGATAATCCCTGTTCTCCATTTCGCTCAGAAGCCGTCGGCCGGCAGTTCCATCAGGTTTGCAGCGCCGAGACGGATGCGGGCAAGATGCAGTGCCGTCTCCGGCAGCATGCGTTCGACGAAGAAACGACCCGCGGTAAGTTTTGCGCGGATGCGCTCAGGCTCCGCCTCCGCGGCAAGCCGAGCGATCGCCGCCTCAGCTATCCGGCACCACATGAAGGCGAGCGCAACGAGGCCCATCAGGTCGAGGTAGTCGCTCGCTCCGGATGCTACCGCTTCCGGCTCTCGCGCGTGATGCATCAGCCACTGGGTCGCTTCCTGCAGGTGGCCGAACGCAGTCGCGAGTGGACGCACAAAAGGCTGCATCGCCTCTCCCCCGTGCCGGCCGATATAGGACCCTACTTCGGCAAGAAACGCCTGCAGCGCACGTCCGTTATCCAGCGCGAGCTTGCGGCCCACCAGATCGAGCGCCTGAATTCCGTTGGTGCCCTCGTATAGCATCGTAATGCGCGCGTCGCGCACGAACTGCTCCATGCCGTGCTCGGCAATATAGCCATGTCCGCCGTAGACCTGCTGCGCCATGACCGCGTTGGCGAAGCCACGATCGGTGAGCAAGCTTTTGATCACAGGGGTCATTAGCGCCATGTGATCCGCCGCAGCTTGGCGCACGGCCGGATCGTCGGCCCGTTCCGCCAGATCGTCCTGCAGCGCCGTCCACATCACCAGAGCCCGGGCGGCCTCGTTGAACCCTCGTATGCTCATCAGCATCCGGCGCACGTCGGGATGAACCAGCAGAGGATCGGCCGGCTCATCCGGGGATTTGGCGCCACCGGGCGCGCGTCCCTGACGTCGCTCCTTGGCGTAGGCGACGGCGTTCTGATAGGCGACTTCCGACAGCGCCAGGCCCTGCACACCGACGCCGAGCCGCGCTTTGTTCATCATCGTGAACATGACGTTTATGCCGCGGTTTTCTTCACCGATGAGCCAGCCGGTCGCACCGTCGTAGTTCATTACGCAAGTGGCGTTACCGTGAATTCCCATCTTCGTCTCGAGCGCACCGCAGGTGACCGCATTGCGGGCGTCGAGCGAGCCGTCATCCTTGACGAGAAATTTCGGCACGATGAACAACGATAAGCCTCTGACGCCGGCGGGCGCGTCTTCGACGCGGGCAAGCACCAGGTGCACGATGTTCTCGGCGAGGTCGTGCTCACCCGCGGAGATGAAAATCTTGGTGCCAGTGATCTTGTAGGTCCCATCGGCCTGCTTTTGCGCCTTGGTGCGCAAGAGGCCGAGATCGGTACCGCATTGCGGTTCGGTCAGGTTCATGGTGCCGGTCCACCGGCCGGAGATCATCGGCGGTAAGTAGCGCGCCTTCTGCTGCGCGCTGCCGTGCATCAGGATTGCCGCCACCGCCCCTTGCGAGAGGCCCGGATACATGGCGAACGCCATGTTGGCGGAGTTCGTGAATTCGTTGATCAGGGTCCTGAGGACCCCCGGCAAGCCTTGGCCCCCGAACTCCGAGGGTGCTGAAAATCCGATCCAGCCGCCATCCGCATACCGCCGATAGGCTTGCCTGAAACCCTCTGGAGTTAGAACGCCGCCATCGTCCGATCGGATGCAGCCTTGGACATCCCCTACGCGGTTGAGCGGTTGCAGGACCTCCTCGCAGAGCTTGGCAGCTTCTCGCAGAGCAGCCTCAAGCAAATCAGGCGTCGCATCTGCAAAGCCCGGCAGATTGCTGTAGCGCGCGACCTGGAGCACATCGGTCCAGAGGAACAATGCGTCCTCGACGGGAGCCCGATAGATCGGCACGACCTCTCCCCGATTGGCGCAGCTCGGCCACGAAATATCGCTAGGAAACGGCCGGACTGCGAGAAATTAACCAGACATTTACCCTAACCCGCAAAAACTGAAACTGAGGATATAGGGTCGCGCGTGCCGTCCCCACTTGTCAGCGAGCACCGGTTCACGATGGGCCGTCCGGCTCCCGCCCCTCCTTTAGTTGAACCGTGGATGCGGGCATGACATCTGGCGTTTCGTGGGAAGTCGAGAACATACCGCAGGAGGCGCGTGACGCAGCGCTTGCAGCTGCCCGCCGCTCCGGCATGTCGGTGGGCGAATGGCTCGATTCCGTCATCAGTGGTCGCGCGGACAGCGAAGGCGCGCGTTCGACCGATGACCGCGCGCGCCGCGACGGAGCCACGCTGACGCGCCATGCCGATGCCGAGGACATCGCCGAGGTCAGAGGCCGTCTCGCCGAGGTGGGGCGGCAGCTCGATCAACTCTCTCGCTTGAATGCGCAAGCCTACCTGCGCCCCAATCTGCACCCGGATGAGCGCTCGCGTGAGCTCAGCGACGTCATTTGGAAGCTTGATCGCCGGCTCGACCAATTGATCGGCAGCGGGGGGCCGCGCGGCGATGGGTCCAAACGGTCGCTTGCCGCGCCTATCCATCCGCAGCGCGGCGCAGCGAGCGAGGACCCCTCAACACCGCTCGAGCAGGCTCTGATGGAGATTGCGGAACGCCAGCGCGCGCTTGATGCCGACGGGGGTGCGCCTGCCGCGCCTTCGCTGCGCGCAGACGTTCTGCCACGCGCCCCGACGCAGGGTTTATCAAGCCTAGAAGAGCAGCTCCGCCAGGTCACGACGCGTATCGAAACGCTGCGCCCGTGCGGGGTCAACGAAGCGATGGAAACTCTGCGTGACGATCTCGCCGAGATCGGGCTGATGGTCAAGGAAGCGGCGCCGCGCCAGGCGATTGAATCGCTGGAGCTCGAGATCCGCAAGCTTTCCGAGCGACTGGCTGCGAGCGCGCCGAGCGCTGCGGGCGATGCTGCGGTCGCAACTGTCGAACGCGGACTTGCCGAGGTGCGCGAGGCGCTGCACGCGCTCACGCCCGCCGAAAGCCTCGTCGGCGTCGACCAAGCGGTGCGTGAGCTGTCGCACAAGATCGACCTCGTCGCCGTTCATTCCCAGGACCCGGCCGCGATGGAGCACCTCGAAAGCGCCATCGCCTCCTTGCGCGGCATGGCCTCGCAGGTGGCCTCGGACGGTACCTTGACGAGGCTCTCGGACGAGATTCGCGAGCTTGCCGCCAAGGTCGACCGGATCGCTGGCTCCGCTGAGCTGCTCTCGCGGCTCGAGCAGCGCATCTCCGCGCTCGCGCTTGCGCTCGAGCAGCGCCCCGAAGCGAGCGCGCGCTCCTCCGTCGACTTCGATGCCGTGGTCAAGAACCTGACCGAGCGCATCGAGCAGCTCGGAGCGATCCGCGCCGATCACGCGCAAACCGGATATGAAGGCGCCTATCAACCGAACGATCTCGGCGATCGCATCAACGCGCTCGCCGAGAAGCTCGACAGCTCCAGCGCGCGCCTGGATCATCTCGAACCGATCGAGCGCGCACTCGGCGAGCTGCTAGCCAATCTCGAACGGCCCACCGCCGCGCCCGCTCCCGACGTCAGCTCGCTCCGCCAGGATATGCGCGATACCCGGACTTCGGTCGAAGGCATGCGGGGAGCGCTCGAGCACCTGATCGATCGCCTGGCCGGCATCGAGAACGATATTCGCAGCGCACGCCCTGCGTTTGCCGCCCCCATGCCGGCAGCGATGCCATTGGCAATGCCGGCCTTGCAGCCGGCGCCAGGGAGCGCGAGCACCAAGGCCGCGGCAGCTTTGCCGATAATTCCGGATGTCCTGCATAAGACTGCAGAAGCTGCAGCGGCACTGGCCGCCGCAGCGACACAGAATCCGGCGACGGCCGCGCAGACCGAGCACCGGCCGATCGACCCCTCGCTGCCGCCCGATCATCCGCTCGAACCGGGTGCGGTGCGTGGCCGCGCGGCCTCGCCCAGCGAGCGCATCGCGGCTTCCGAGGCAGCGCTCGGCACGGCCAAGCCGCCTGCCGCGCCCGACTCCGGCAGCAAAGCAAGCTTCATTGCTGCCGCACGCCGTGCCGCCCAAGCCGCTAACAGCGAGAGCGCCGTGCGCGCCGAAAAGGTTGCGGTGGCGACCGCCGCGAAGGCCGAGCCGAAGGCGCAAGCCGCTGGAGGCTGGGGCGGACGCGTGCGCTCGGTGCTGGTGGCGGCAAGTGTGGTGGCGATCGTCCTGAGCTCGCTCCACTTGGTGGCAAGTCTGTTCCAATCGACCGACGAACAAGGTGATGGATCGCAGCCTCAGAAAATACAGTCCACTCCCAACAGCAGCGAACCAGCCGCTACTCCGCCGGCGTCAGGGGGCTCCGACACCGAAGACCCCGCGCAAAGCACGACACCCCCTAACGCAACGCCGCCCGGACGGCAGTCTCTGAATGCCCCCGCAGGCGCCGCGGCGATCGTCTCGACGCAAGCTTCGCAGGCGCTCACGCCGGCGCCGGACACAATCACAGCAGCGGGCGGCGAAATCACCAGTGCCATCGGCAAGCCCCCCGCGGTGCTTCCGGCCTCCGCCGCCGAGCCGGCACAGCCGACGCGTGCCCCGACCAGCGGCGGCAATGTCGACCGGCTGCCCCCGGGGATTGGGGGGACTTTGCGTGCGGCCGCGGCCAAAGGCGATCCGGCCGCCGAATACGAGATCGCGCAACGCTTTGCCGAAGGGCGTGGGGTGCCGCAGAATTTGCCGGAAGCCGCCAATTGGTTCGATCTCGCCGCCAAGCAAGGTCTCGCGCCAGCGCAGTTCCGCCTGGGCGGCTTCTATGAAAAAGGGTTCGGGGTGAAGAAGGACCTCGACACAGCGCGCAAGCTCTATTCGGCTGCCGCGGACGCCGGCAATGCCAAGGCGATGCACAATCTGGCCGTGCTCTATGCCGAGGGTATCGATGGTAAGCCTGATTACCAGAATGCGGCCAAATGGTTCCGCAAGGCGGCCGATTATGGTTTGAGCGATAGCCAATACAATCTCGGAATCCTCTACGGCCGCGGAATCGGCATGCCGGCGGATCTCGGCGAAGCTTACAAGTGGTTTGCGCTGGCGGCGCGTGACGGCGACCGGGAAGCGGCCGGCAAACGCGACGAGGTTGCCGGCCGTCTGGACCAGCAGTCGCTTGCTTCGGCAAAAACAGCGGTTCAGGCCTGGACCGCGATGGAGCAGCCCGAAGCTGCGGTCCAGGCGCCCGTTCCGCCGGGCGGCTGGGATGCGGCCGCACCGCTGCCCACGACGGGCGCGAAGCCGCGACACACCGCCGCCAGATCCGATCATCCGACGTCGGCGATACACTAAGGAGCGGCCCCCGGCGCGTTTCGCCTTGGTGTAGACGCGGCCGGGAAGCGGTTTCTTTTTTTGCGAATTTCCACTTTTTGCGAAAATGCATTATCCGGGAGGCTAAGCGTCCCGCGATCCATTTTGCCGTCCCGGGGCTCCGCAAAATCGATGGACAATTCCGGTGCAGATCTATCTGCCGATCGCCGACCTGCCGGTGAACGTCTTCCTCATTCTGGGGATGGGGCTTGCGGTCGGCTTCATCTCCGGCATGTTCGGCATAGGCGGCGGCTTCCTGATGACGCCGCTGTTGATCTTCCTCGGTGTCTCACCCGCGGTCGCGGTGGCGACCGTCTCGAGCCACATCGCCGCCTCCTCGTGCTCGGGCGCGATCAGCTATTGGCGGCGGCGGACCATCGACCTGCCGCTTGCCGGATTGCTCCTGACCGGCGGCATCGGCGGCACATTTACGGGCGTCTGGCTGTTCACCCTGCTGCGGTCGATCGGCCAGCTCGACATCACGATCGGTCTATCCTACGTGCTGTTGCTCGGCGTCGTCGGCGGCCTGATGGTGACCGAGAGCGTCCGCGCGATCATCCGGGGGCGGCAGGGCAAGCCGGTGGAATTGCGGCGGCCGGGCAGCCACACCTGGATTCACGGACTGCCGCTCAAGCTACGCTTCAAACGCTCGCGCATCTATGTGTCCGCTATCCCGGTGCTCGGCATCGGCTACATCATCGGTTTCGTAGGCGCCGTGATGGGCATCGGCGGAGGTTTTCTCCTGGTGCCGATGCTGATCTACATCCTGCGCGTTCCGACCGTCACCGTGATCGGCACCTCTATGGTGCTCACGCTGGTCACGATGGCATCAGCGACCGTCATGCATGCTACGACCAATCACCTGGTAGATGCAGTCCTCGCGCTTTTCCTGATGGTCGGCGGCGTGATCGGCGCCCAGTTCGGTGCCCGGGCCGGTCATCGGATCAGCGGTGAGCGGCTGCGCCTGCTGCTCGGGCTCCTGGTGCTCGCGGTCGGCATTCGTTTCGGGCTCGATCTCACGCTGCCACCGGAAAACCTGTTCATGCTGCGGCCGTTGGAGAGCAGCCAATGATCCGCTCTCTCGCGGCGATTTCGGTGATCGGGTGCATCGCCGCCACGACGCCGGCCGCGGCCGAGCGGCTCGTCACCTCGCTATCGGAGCATCGCGTGATGGTGACGTCGAGCTTCAACGGGAGCGAGGTCGTGCTGTTCGGCGGCATCGAGCGCGAAGGCGGCAACTTGCCGGGGCGCGGCAACTACGATATCGCCGTCACGGTGGTTGGTCCGCGGCAGGACATCGTCACTTTCCGCCGAGAGCGCGTGCTCGGCATTTGGGTCAACTACGAGTCACGCATATTCGAGAACGCGCCGTCCTATCTCGCGGTGCTGAGCAACCGACCGCTCGAAGCGATCACCGGCGACGAGACACTGCGGCGGCTGCAACTCGGGCTCGATAATATCGCGTTACCGCAGCGAAGCGATTCCGACCCTGCCAACGGCACACCGAGCGGTGTGTTCCGACAAGCGTTTCTCAAGCTCAACGACGAGCGCGGCCTCTATCGCCAGGAACCCAACGGCGTGACCTTTTTGACGCCGGCGCTGTTCCAGGCTTCGATCGCGCTGCCCGCGAACGTGCCAACCGGCACCTACGAGATCGATGTCAAGCTGTTTGCCGACGCCGCCATGATCGCGCGCACCACTTCGGCGCTCGAAATCTACAAGGCTGGCTTCGAGCAATTCGTCACATCGAGCGCACAGAATCACGGCACACTTTATGGCCTTGCCACCTCGCTGATGGCGCTCTTGACCGGCTGGTTTGCCTCGGTGGTGTTCCGGCGCGATTAGGTGTCCGCCGGCACCGCCGGAGCTTGCCGATCGCGGTCGGAGAGATCGACGCAGCGAAGGGATCCGAAGCCACCACCCACGCGGGCGCGGCTTCGGACCCCCAGTCCAACCCTACCGCATCAAAAGCTCTTACGCGTTGCGCCCGTACTGATTGAACCACTGGATGGTGCGCGTCCATGCCTGCTCGGCAGCGGCCTTGTTGTAGCGCTCCGGCGTCGCATCGTTGAAGAAGCCATGAACCGAATCCGGGTAGATGTGGCCTTCGTACCGGATGTTGTTCTTCTTCAGCTCGGCTTCCTGCGCCGGATAGGCCGCCGACAATGTCTTATCGAGGGCGCCGTGGTGAATGAGGATGGCGGCCTTGATCTTCGGCACGTCTTCCGGCTTGGGCGCGGCACCGTAGAACGGGGCGGCGGCTGCCAGATCCGCCCCCATCAGAACGGACAGGTTATTGGCCATCGTACCGCCGAAGCAGAAGCCGGTGGCGGCGAGCTTTCCCGTGCAGTCGTCGCGCGATCTAAGCCACTGCGCGGCGGCCACGAAATCCTGGGTCCGCTTGGCCGGGTCGAGCTTGGTGAACAGCTGGCCGCCCTTGTAGTCGTCCCCCGGATAGCCGCCGAACGGCGTCAGCGCATCGGGTGCAAATGCCATGAAGTTCTCCAGCGCAAATCGTCGCGCAACGTCTTCCGTATGCGGATTGAGGCCGCGATTCTCGTGGACGATGATGACTCCCGGCAACTTCGCCGGCTTCTCCTCGCGTGAATCGGCGCTGAACGGCCGGACGAAATAACCTCGGATGAAGCCATTTCCATTCGGCGATGGCACCGTCTCGTAGCTCGCTCTGATGCGCTCGTCGTCCTTGCGAACTTGTTGGCCCAAGGCGTAGTTCGGCATCAGCGCCTCGACGAGCGCCGTAGCCGTCAGGCCGGCGACGGCGAAACGCTCCACGCCCTGGAGAAAGGCACGACGATCGATCTCGCCGTGAATAAATTGCGTGTACAGCTCAACCGCTTCCGCGGGAATTTTCCTCTTTTCTCCCATGAGACACACCTCCCTTCGGTAAATCGATCGTACCGTTAGGTACGGTACGACTGTAGCCTCCGGCGGGAATGACTTCCAGCACCCGCCCGATCGACTAAACTTTGCGACCTTCGCAGCGCTTCGCGGTGAGCTGTTCGCCCAACTGGGCTTGGCCTCCTCAATCATGAGAACCGCGCCAGGCTAGAAATCTGCGCCAAGCTATTTGGTATCGCGGTGGCGACCATCGAACGGGAAGACAGCAACCGCCTCAAGGTCCATACATCGGAGCTCGAGCTGGAAGTGGTCAATTGCTGGGACGTTCTGAAAGCGTGAGATGATCCCGCCACTCAGCCTTGCGCTGAGCTAATCTGCCAGGCAGCGCCGCGCCCCGATGGCGTAGAGGCGGCGCTCGCCCAGCATATACGCCGTAAAAGCGAGCGTCCCGAACACATCGGCGAAAGCGCGATCGCGAATGTTGAGGCCGCCCGTATACGCACCGAAGGCCGGCATCACCAGCCGTCGGGAGTCGGCCGCAAAGCAGCGGCGGCTCACGGTGCGGCCACGTTGCACGAGGCGCGCAACGGGATGCAGATGCCCGGCGATCTCCCCATCGACCGGCGCGTCTATGCACGGGGCGTGACGGAAAAGGATCGGTCCGCAGGCAAGAAATTCGCACGAGCTTCCCCCCAGCCCCTCGACGGGCTCCGGATCATGATTGCCGGCAATCCAGACCCACTCGCGGCCGCGCTGCAGGGCACCGAGAGCGGCGCGGTCGACCGCGGCGATCCGCGCCGCTCCCTTTGAATCATGGAAGTTGTCCCCCAAGGCCACGACAATCCGGGGCGCATAAAGGGCGACGAGCCGCGCCAGCCGCGCCAGCGTGGCCGCCGTGTCATAGGGCGGCAGCAGCACGCCGCGAGCCGCAAAGCACGAGCCCTTTTCGAGATGCAGATCGGCGATTGCGAGCAGGCCCTCGTCGGGCCAATAGAGCGCGCCCCCCGGATCGCCGATAAAACCAGCGCCCGCGACCGCAATTTGCGTCGCCTCGGGGGGCTGATCCTCCGCCACCGCCACGGCGGAAGTCTCGTTCATCGCATCGCCTCCCGCACAAGATCTTCCGCGGCTTCCGCCAGCAAGGCGTCTCCGGCTTCGCCATGCACCATCTCGCGCCCGATTTCCAGCATCACCGGCACCGCGAGCGGGGATACGTGATCGAGCGCTTTATGTACGATTCGCCCCTTCGAGCGCGAGAGCATTTCAGCGAGCCGGGCGATGTCGAGAAGCCCGCTCGCAGCATCGGCGCGGGCGGCCCGCAGAAGGATGTGGTCAGCCTGGTGACCGCGCAACACGTCGTAGACGAGGTCGGTCGAGATCGTCACCTCGCGCCGCGACTTTTCCTTGCCGGGGAAGCGCCGCTCGATCAGGCCGGCAATGATCGCACAATTACGGAAAGTGCGTTTCATCAGTGCCGATTCGGCGAGCCATGCTTCGAGATCGTCGCCGAGCATGTCCTCATCGAACAATGCATCAAGCGCGAGCTCGCCTCGGGAAATGCGCAGCGCCACGTCCCCCAGCCCCCAGACTGCGAGCGCATATTCATTGGCTACAAAGCCGAGCGGTCGCAATCGCGCCCGCTCGAGCCGGCGCGTCAGCAGCATGCCGAGCGTCTGATGCGCGAGCCTCCCCTCGAACGGATAGCAGACCAGGTAGTATTTATCGGCGCGCGGAAAGGTTTCGACCAGGAGCTCGCGCCGCCCCGGCAAGCGCGAGCGCCATGCCTGGATTTCGAGCCATTCGCGCACCTGCGGCGGCAGCCCCCGCCAGGCGGCGTGGTCGGCAATGATGCCGCGCACGCGGTCCGCCAGATAGGTTGAAAGCGGAAACTTGCCGCCCTCGTAGGACGGCACCTTCGGGTTCTCGGCGGCTGCGCGCGACACGTAGACCTCGTCGTTCGCGAGCGCCTCGTATTTCAAGACCTCGCCCGCAAAAACGAACGTGTCTCCGGGCACCAGCATCTCGATGAAATACTCTTCGAGCTCGCCGAGCAGGCGCCCGCCTCGCGGCAACGCTTTCGCACCGCGCGAGCGGACCAAGCGCACCTTGAGCATGTCGGCTTCGACGATGGTGCCGACATTCATGCGATAGCGCTGTGCGATTTGCGGATGGCTGATGCGCCATTTCCCATCCTTGCCCTGCCGGATCTTGGCAAACCGCTCGTAGGCCTTGAGCGCATAGCCGCCGGTCGCAACGAAATCGACGACCGCATCGAAATCGGCGCGCAAGAGGTCCGTATAGGGCGCGGCGCTGCGCACCTCCTCGTACAGCTGCTCGGACAGGAACGGCTCCCCGCAGGCGCAGCCGAGCACATGCTGCGCCAGCACGTCGAGCGCGCCGGTGCGCCCCGGCGGGGTGTCCTGCGCATTCACCGCTATGGCATCGAGGGCGGCACGGCATTCCAAAACCTCGAAGCGATTGGCCGGCACCAACACGCCGCGCGAAGGCTCATCCATACGGTGATTGGCGCGGCCGATGCGCTGCAAGACCCGCGACGCACCTTTCGGTGCCCCCACATTGATGACGAGGTCTACATCACCCCAGTCGACGCCGAGATCGAGCGAAGAGGTGCAAACCACCGCGCGCAGGCGGCCCGCCGCCATGGCGGCTTCGACCTTGCGGCGCTGTGCCACGTCGAGCGAGCCGTGGTGAAGCGCGATCGCCAGGCCATCATCATTGATGCGCCACAGCTCTTGAAAGATAAGCTCGGCTTGGCTCCGCGTATTGACGAATATCAACGTGGTGCGGTGCTCCTTGACGAGGCCGTATATCTCGCCGAGCGCGTGCCGCGCCGAATGCCCCGCCCATGGCAGCCGCTCGGCGGTATCCAGCATGGTGACATGCGGAGCGGCGCCGCCTTCGGCCAATACAAGATCAGCCAAAGCTTCGCGGTCGAGGGGTTGCGGCACCAGAAAGCGGCGGAGATCGTCGGGGGTGGCGACGGTGGCTGACAGGCCGACGCTCGCAAGCGCGGGCGCCAGGCGGAACAATCGGGCGAGGCCGAGCGACAGCAGATCGCCGCGTTTCGAGGTCACCAGCGCGTGCAACTCGTCGAGCACCACGCGCCTCAAGCTGCCGAACAGAAAAGGAGCGTCCGGCGAAGCCAGAATCAGCGCCAGCTGCTCCGGCGTCGTCAGCAGGATATCGGGCGGGTCGCGGCGCTGGCGTTGACGGCGCGAGAGGGGGGTGTCGCCGGTCCGCGTCTCGATGCGGATCGGCAGGTTCATTTCGGCGACCGGCCGCTCCAGGTTGCGCGCGACATCGACAGCGAGCGCCTTGAGTGGGGAAATATAGAGCGTGTGCAATCCGCCTTCGCGGCGCACATCGTGCCCGATGGAGCGGAGCTTGCCGGTGCTGGCCGCAGCTGATCGCTGGCGCTTCCGCCCTTCACGCAGATCAACGAGCGTCGACAGGAAGCCGGCGAGAGTCTTGCCGGCGCCGGTCGGCGCGATCAGCAGCACCGAGCGTCCGACCCGCGACTTTGCCAAGAGCTCGAGCTGGTGTGCGCGCGGCTCCCAGCCGCGGCTCGCAAACCATTGGCTGAATGTAGCGGGCAACAGCTCTGCTGCCGCAGATGAGGCTTCCTGGATGGTCACACTTCCAGTATCAACCGCAAGCCCGCGCCGGTCGAGCAAAACTAAAACACGTCGATGAGCACCATGACGATGCCGAGCGTCGCCACGCTCCAGACGATCGTGCGCACTACCGGCAGTCCGGCTGCATAGACCGGCAGATAAATGACACGCGCGTAGAAATAAATCTGCGAGCCCCACAGCGACAGCCAGCCGTGCCGGTTGATGGCATCTGCGATGAGCACTGCAACCGCGAACAGCGGGAAGGTCTCCAGGAAATTATGCAAGGCCCGCTGCAGCCGGCCGGCCACCACATCGAGCGGAGGCATCGGGGCATCGCGTGCGCTCAGATTCCACCGGGATCCGTATTGGCGCGTGGTAGCGCAGGCGCTGACGATGATATGCACGAAACCCAGCACCACGCTCAGCGCCAGCATCAGCAATTCCGGAGTCATCGTGCTCATACGCTTGCGGGCCTGTACGGCTTCCCAAAAAACGAGAATTGTTTGTTGATCGCGTTGTTAGCACGGGGTCGCGACCCCCAAAAGACCCGGCACCGCCGCACCCTTTTCGGTGCGGACCGAAACCGCGCCGAGGTCGACGAGGCGCAGGCCGGCACCCGCAATGGCGGCGCGGACATGGGCGGCGCCGTGCGCGTACCGCAGGCTTTCGCCCAAGACCACCCCGTCACCCGCATGAGTTTCGACGGTGAAGCCAAACAGCCCGTCCGCCGCCAATACCGGCCGCACGGCAGACGCGACCGCAGCGAGGTCTGCCACGTAGACCAGGACATCGGCCGCGACGATAAGGTCGTAGCAGGCTGCGGATCCGGCCTCATGGCTGAGGAACGCGCCGAGCTCGCCTTCCTCCAGGCGGTCGTAGATCGCCCTTTTGGCCGCCTCTGCGATCATTGCGGTGGAAAGATCGACGCCGATCAATTGATCGACATCACGGCGGAAGCAATCGCCCGCGAGCCCCGTCCCACAGCCGAGATCAAGCATGGATCTGAAAGTGGCCGGCGCGCCGGACGCCAGCCGCGCCCGCAGGATCGCGTCGTGCAATAATTGCGGCCCTCGGTAGGCGAGGCGCTGCAGCAGGCTCTCCTCGAAGTCTCGCGCGTGCTGATCGAACACGCGCCGCACATGGCGCTGCATCAGCGGGGGCGTCACCTCGCCTTCGCCCAGTCGCGCAAGCCGCAAAGCGGCGCCATGGTAGTCCTGCGGATCTGCGTCCCGAGCGGCGCGAAACGCCGCGATGGCGCGCTCGCGGTCGCCCGCGGCCTCGCGGATCGCGCCAAGGGCGAACCAGGCACCCGCAAACGCGGGCGCGCCTGCGAGCGCCTGCTCAAGAATTTCCGCGGCCGCCGCACGGTCGCCCCGGGCCAGATAATCAAGCGCCCATTGGTAACGCCGATCGGCGATGAGGTCGCCCGAGGAGATCAGGAGAGCCAGCCCGTGTGAAATCCGGTGTTCCGTCAGAGCCTGTCCAATCGTCACCCGATACCTGGGTGGGTAGGTACGCTTTCTTGCCTACTGTTGCCCAACCGCAACAGTGCTTCACTTCAAATCAGCTAGCATACCGGCGGCCTCCGGGCACGAGGGGAGTTCTTCATGAAAGGCCGGCTGTTCCGGGGCATTGCGTTGCCGGTTTTCATTGTCAGTCCGGCAATGGCCGCCAACCTGCCTCTCAAGGCTCCCCCGGTTCCCCCAGTCGCGGTATCGGGCTGGACCGGCTTTTATATCGGCGCCAATGCGGGCTATGCCTTTGGCCAGAACTCGACTAGCTGCTCGTTCACTCCCGGCATCGGCAGTCCGTGCCAAGGCGCGGCTTTTCCCGATTTGAAATCGAGGGGCGGACTACTTGGCGTCGAGGCCGGGGCTAATTGGCAATATCAGGATTGGGTTCTCGGTGCGGCGGTCGACTGGAGTGCGCTCGACGTGAACGCATCGGCGTACTTCCCGAGCATCGACTCCGGCAAGAGCAATCAGGTCGCCTCACGCTACGATTGGCTCGGAACAGCGCGGGGACGCGTGGGCTACGCCGTCGGACAGTCGCTGTTCTACGGTACCGGCGGACTCGCCTTTGGCCGCGTGAACGACTCCTACGGCAATGATGTCCTCGGCACGAGCCTCAGCAATCCAGCGCGGGTTTTCAACATGGCGGTCGACCGCACCGGCTGGACTGCCGGCGCCGGATGGGAATACCGCATGGCCCAGAATTGGGACTTCAAGTTGGAATATCTTCACGTCGATCTGGGCGGTACGACACTCGACATTTCCGCGTCAGGCACGAGCGGCAATAGCGCGTTGGGAAATCCGCCAGGATCTTCGGTCGTACATTTTGGCAACGCCTTCGATCTCGTCCGCGCCGGCGTCGACTTCAGGTGGTAAGCATTGATTTCGCCAAGTTCCCGGGCTTCTGATGCCGCAAGCCGGTGGTCCGACGCACAGGCGCACGGATGCGCTGGTTTGAACTGATCAGCTTTCAAGCGAAGCTCAGCCCCGACGAACCGGCTGTCATGTTTCCGGGCGGCATGGCGACCTATGGGCGCCTGGTTGAGTGCGTCGAGAATGCCTCGCAACACGTTCTGCGAGCGGGATTGAAGAAAGGTGATGTGGTCGCGCTCGAGCTGCGTCATCCGCTTCTCCACCTCGTCCTCATCCTGGCGCTGCATCGCTGTGGCATAGCTTCAATCACGCTGCAGACGTCCTATCTTATCGAGCAGTCGCGCCTGAAAATTGATCGTCTGCTGAGCGATCGATATCAGCCCTCGGACAGCAGCCTTTCGCTGATCCTGGTCAGCAACGACTGGCTCACGGCATCCAGTGCGCCGGCGCTACCCCTGACCGGATTCGCCAATCCCGATGACGTGTGCCGGCTTGTTCTCTCGTCTGGAACGACGGGAATGCCAAAAGTGATCGCTGTGTCGGAGCGCACGCTCGAAAACCGCTTCCGGCGCGCGGCCCTCACCAATGAGCGGGGACGCTGCCTCTGCATGATGGGATTCTCCACCCTGGGCGGCTATCAGACGCTGATGACGGCGCTCGCGCTCGGTGGATCGGTGTGCTTCGCTGGCGCCCCGGAGGACGTGCTGCAGGTCATTTCGCTGTTTCACGTGACGCACCTGATTGCCGCGCCTTTTCAAATTCGCTCCCTGCTCGATGCGCAGGCCAAGAACGGCTTGCAATGTCCATCGCTTCGGCAGGTTTTCCTGGCCGGCGGCGTGTTGCCAAGCTCGTTGATCGCAGAGGTGCGCCGGCAATTGTGCCCCAATGTCATCTGCGCCTATGGCTCGACCGAGATGGGCCTGGTCGCCTACGGGCCGGCAGCCAGGATGCGCGACATCGATGGTGCGACGGGATTTGTAATCCCGGGCGAGGTCATCGAGATCGTCGATCAGGACGGCAACCTCCTTGGTGCGGATCAGGACGGCATGGTCCGCATCAAGTGCGATCACATCGACGAGTATTTCCTGCCGACTGAGGAAGACTCCAAAATCTTCAAGGATGGATATTTTTATCCGGGCGACCTTGGTCGGTTGCTGTCAGACCGCATCTTGGTGATTACCGGCCGCGCCGATGAAGTTATCAATCGCGGCGGCGACAAAGCGGCTCCAGAATTGATTGAAGAGGTCATTCGCAAGATACCGCAGATCGTCGATACGGCAGTGTTCGCCGTGCCCGGGACCAAGCAGATCTGGGCGGCCGTCGTTTGCAAGGGAGAGCTACAGGACCGCGTGGTGCTCGAGGCTTGCCGTCAACGGCTTGCCGGCATGGCGCCCGATCGCCTGTTCAAGGTCGACCGCATCCCACGCAACGATATGGGCAAGATCATCCGCGAGGACATGAAAAAGATCATCATGCGCCTATTATCGTGGTCGTTCATGTCCTGAGCAAATCCGATGAATGCCTACTTTCGCCGGCAACTTACCCTTTACTCCACATTTCACGGCAATGCTGGAAATTGCTTGTTGCATGGGGTCGGCATACCGCCGATTTTTTTCGCAGTGATGGTCGTGCTGGCGCTCCGCCTCGTCCCGATCGCCGGCGCGGGCATTTCGATTGGGACTCTCTTGCTGATCCCAGCGATGTTGCTCTGGCTGGTTCTGGATGCGGGGGTCGGCGGCGCATTACTGGCTGTCTTCGTCCCGCTCGCCGCAGCGGCGGAATGGGTCGCGCGAACCGGCAGCATCACGCTGACGCTGTCGCTTGCTGCAACGGCCTTCGCGGCTGGTTGGCTATGTCTCCTCGTCGGGCACTCCGTCTTCGAGGGCCGCAGACCCGGCTTTGTCGATGACGTGTCCTTATTATTCATCGGCCCGATGTTCGTTGTTGCAAAGGGGCTCGTTGCGCTTGGCTTTCGCCCCGACCTCGCGCCCAGCCTCGAGGGAGGCCACCCCTGATCGGCCGGGGAGCTCCGAAAGCTCTGGATTTTTTTCCGCGCAAGCCGAGCCGATTACCGGCAACGAATTCCAACAATGGATGTGGCTCGTTTTGAGCCAGCTGATGGTCTCCGATAAGGCAACTTTCAAGCTCCGCGTCGTATAGCCGAGCTCCCGGCGCGCCTTGTCGCTGGACAGCACTCTCGAGCGTCGCGCAATTTCCACACCCTCGGCGGTCGCTGAAGGCGGGCGACCGGCCCGGGCGGCGATGAGCTCCATTGTGGCCGCAATCGCCGACGCAATGGGCATCGGAAGAGGGGCGCGAACCGCCGTGTTGCCGGAGATGTGGGAGATCATCTCGAGAAGGTGTCGCAGCCGCAAGTTCTCGCCACCGAGTATGTAGCGCTCACCGATCCGCCCGCGCTCCATGACCAGGATCAAACCCGCGGCGACATCGCGTACATCAACAATGTTCAAAACGGCATCCACATACAGCTGGAGCCGCCGGCGGAGAAAATACCGGATCATTTCCGTCGGCGGCGTCAATTCGTAATCGTGGGGCCCAATGGGCATCGTCGGGTTGGCAATGACGACGGGCGCTCCATCTGACGCCGCTTGCAACGCGAGCTCCTCAGCAGCTTTCTTCGAGCGCGTGTAGGCTCCCGCCATACTCGTCCGCGCCTCTTCGGTGAGCTCCCTGCAGCGGATGCGCAGCCGAGGAGAACGGACTCGGTCGAGCAATGAAGAAATCGCGCGACATTATGCTTGCGGGCGGCGGCAAGCATGATCTCGGTGGTGAGACGATTCCCGACATCGAAATCTTGGCGCTGCGCTCTCCACATCCCCGGCAATGCAGCGAGATGATAGATCTCGGCAATGCCATTCAGCGCTTCATCGACCGTGCCCGGATCGCAGGCCGAACCGTGCATATATTGCATCCCGGGCACGGCATATTTCGGCGGCCGGATGTCGAGAATGCGGACGCGCCGGCCACCGGCAAGCAGGGCGGTGACTAGATGCCGGCCGACGAAACCGCTTCCGCCGGTGACCAACACGCAATCGCCGGCGGGCCGATTGCTCTCGGGGCGGGAACTCGAATAATTCATCAATAGCGTTGGTCGACCGGTGCAATAGGGACACTCAACGGAGCCAGCGCGGAGGCGGAATACGGCTGGCATCGCGTCACAAAAGCGGCCGCTTGCGACCTTCAAGGCTCGCAGCCGCCGCCGCATGACATATCTTAATGCGCATGCGGCCCGAAGACATTCTGCAGCCGACGCCGGCCGGCCTGTTCTGCCCGGGGGGCGGCTTCCATATCGACCCGACGCGTCCGGTCGCCAAGGCCGTGATCACGCACGGCCATTCGGATCACGCGCGCGCCGGGCACGGTAGCGTTTTGGCGACGCCCGAGACTCTCGACCTGATGCGGCTACGCTACGGCGAAAGCTTCGCCGGCGCCACCCAAGCAGCCCGCTACGGCGAGCAGCTGAGCATCGGCGGGGTCAGCCTCACCCTGCATCCGGCCGGCCATGTGCTCGGCTCCGCGCAAGTCGCTATCGAGCACGCCGGGGTGCGCATCGTCGCCTCCGGCGACTACAAGGACGTGGCCGACCCGACCTGTGCGCCGTTCGAGCTCGTCACATGCGACGTCTTCATCACCGAGGCGACCTTCGCCCTGCCGGTGTTCCGTCACGGAAGCCCTGAAGGCGAGATCGCCAAGCTCCTGCACTCGGTCGCTCTGTTCCCCGAGCGTGCGCACCTCGTCGCCGTCTATTCGCTCGGCAAGGCCCAGCGCGTCATCGCGCTCATCCGCCAAGCCGGCTATGCGCAGCCGATCTATCTGCACGGCGCACTCGAGGCCATCACCCGCTATTACCAGAGCCGCGGCGCGACCCTCGGCGAAGTCGTCCTTGCGCGCGATATCGACAAGGCGAAGCTCGCCGGCGCCATTGTGCTCTGCCCGCCCTCGGCCTTGCAGGAACCATGGTCGCGCCGCTTCCCGGAGCCGGTCAGCGCCCTCGCGTCGGGCTGGATGCGCGTGCGCGCCCGCGCGCGCCAGCGCGGCATCGAGCTGCCGCTCGTGATCTCCGATCACGCGGATTGGGACGGTCTCACCGCAACCATCATGGCGACCGGTGCAGCAGAGGTCTGGGTCACGCACGGCCAGGAGGACGCGCTCGTCTATTTCGCGAAGCGCCGCGGCCTTGAGGCCCGCCCCCTAGATCTCATTGGCTACGGAGATGAGGACGAGGGGACGACTTCAGGCGATCAGACGCAATGAACCGCTTCGCCCAATTACTGGATCGCCTCGCTTACGAGCCCGGCCGCAACAACAAGCTCCGGCTCATCATCGAATACTTGCGCGCGACGGAAGATCCGGACCGCGGCTGGGCGCTGGCGGCCTTAACCGGAGCCCTGCGCTTCCAGCACGCCAAGCCCGGCATGATCCGCGCGCTCGCCGCCGAGCGGACCGACGCAGTGCTGTTTGATCTCTCCTACGATTACGTAGGCGACCTGTCCGAGACCGTCGCCCTGATGTGGCCGGCGCGGCGTGAGCGCAGCGATGGGCAGGCCCCTACCCTCGCGACCGTGATCCGCACGCTCGCGACGCTCGGCAAGGCCGAACTGCCCGGCCAGCTGTCGCGCTGGCTCGATGAGCTCGACGAGACCGGGCGCTGGGCGCTGCTCAAGCTCGTCACCGGCGGCTTGCGGATCGGTGTCTCGGCGCGGCTTGCCAAGACCGCGGCGGCGGCATTGGGGGACACGGACGTGGCCGAGATCGAACTTCTCTGGCCAGCGTTGGCGCCGCCTTATGGGGAACTGTTCGCCTGGCTCGAAGGCCGCGGCGAGAAGCCCGCAAGCAGCGATCCGGTTCCGTTTCGTCCCGCGATGCTCGCCCACGCAATCGATGATGCCGAGCTGGCCGGGCTCAATCCGGCGGATTTCCTCGCCGAATGGAAATGGGACGGAATAAGGGTGCAAGCAGTCGCGGTCTGCAGCACGGGCGCAGGCGCCAGGGCGGCACGGCTCTATTCGCGTACCGGCGAGGATATTTCCGCATCGTTTCCTGACCTCATCGCCGCGATGCACTTTTCCGGCGCCCTCGACGGTGAGCTCCTCATCCTGCGCGACCACCGGGTGCAGAGCTTCAACGTGCTGCAACAGCGGCTCAACCGCAAGACCGTGACGCCGAAGCTGCTCGCGGAATTTCCCGCCCATCTGCGCGCCTACGATCTCCTGGTCGAGGGCGAGGCAGACTTGCGCGCGCTTCCTTTCGCGGAGCGACGGGCGCGACTTGAAAGCTTCATAGGGCACCTCGACGAACCGCGCATCGATCTGTCGCCGCTGGTGCCGTTTCAGAGCTGGGAGGAGCTCGCCCGCACACGCGCCGATCCTACGCTTGCGGGCGCCGACGCCGATGCGGTCGAGGGCATCATGCTGAAGCGACGCGATGCGACCTACGTGCCGGGCCGACCGAAGGGTGCATGGTGGAAATGGAAGCGCGACCCGTTCATCGTCGATTGCGTGCTGATGTACGCGCAACGCGGGCACGGCAAGCGCTCCTCCTATTATTCCGACTACACGTTCGGGGTCTGGACCAGAGCCGATGCGGGCGACGTTCTGGTGCCGGTCGGCAAGGCCTATTTCGGCTTCACGGATCAGGAGCTGATCGCGATCGATCGCTACGTCCGGCGCCACACCATTGATCGTTTTGGCCCGGTGCGCGAGGTTACGCACGAGCCCGACGCCGGCCTGGTCCTGGAAGTAGCCTTCGAAGGGCTGCAGCGCTCGAGCCGTCATCGATCGGGCCTTGCCATGCGCTTCCCGCGGATCAACCGCCTGCGCTGGGACAAGCCGCCTCGCGAAGCCGATCGGTTGGAGACACTCGAGCGCATGCTCGCGCAGATCGAGGCCGGGCGTGGCCGGTCGCTTGCTCCACCAGAGAATGAATCGCAGGCGGTTTGACGGTGCGCCGGCACGGAGTGATAGAATGGGCCGCATGAGCATACCCGCCCAATCGCCGAAGCCCGCACCGCCGCAGGATCTCGTCACCCGGTTCTTCGGCGGTCCGCCGCTCGCGGTCATCTTCCGCCTCGCCTTGCTGTCGATCCTGGTGGGCGTGATCCTGGAAGCGCTCGGCTTCGACCCGTGGAACATTCTCGACAGCATCCGCCGGCTGGTGCAGCACATCTGGGATTTGGGCTTCGATGCCGTGCGCTATCTGTGGCGCTACCTGGCGCTCGGCGCCGTCATCGTGGTGCCGGTCTGGCTGGTGACGCGACTCGCCAATGCACCGCGTGGAAGGTGACCCCGTTAAACTCAAGCCGGCCAGCTCTCGGCCGTCATCGCCGCGGCATCGAGGCCGACGAGATCGGAAAGGCTTTTGTGGGAGCCGCGCGAAAGCACCCGCACGAGCTCAGTCTTGATCTCGCCAACCAGACCGAGCCCGCGAAAGACAAGGCTCGAATAGAGTTGCACCAGGCTTGCCCCGGCCCGGATCTTGGCGAGCGCGCTGGCAGGCGAATGGATGCCGCCGGTGCCGACCAGCGGGAAAGCGCCCTCAGCACGCACGTAGGTTTCCGCCAGCATCCGGGTCGCGAGCGCAAACAGGGGCCGGCCTGAAAGTCCGCCGGATTGCCTGGCGATTTTTGCATCCTTGAGATGCGGCGGGCGGGACACGGTGGTGTTGCCCACGATCATGCCGTCGACGCGCCGGCGGCGGCAGGCGCCGACCACATCGTCGAGCTCACTCAGCGTCAGGTCGGGTGCGATCTTGATGAGGAGCGGGCTCAAGCCGGCCTGACGGCTCGCACGCGCGCGCGCATCGACCACGCGGGCGAGCAGTTCGTCGAACAACTCGCCCTGCTGAAGGTCGCGCAAGCCCGGTGTGTTGGGCGAGGAAATGTTGAGCGTGAAATAGCTCGCAACCGGTGCAAAGGTCTCGATCAGGCTGACATAATCGGCGATGCGATCGCGGCTGTCTTTGTTGGCCCCGACATTGACCCCGACCAGCCCGCCTGCGCCCGCCCGCGCGGCGAGCCGCGCCAGCACGACCTCGCCGCCTTCGCTGTTGAAGCCAAGCCGGTTGATCACGCCTTCGTCGGCGGGCAATCGGAACAGCCGCGGGCGCGGGTTGCCGGATTGCGGCCTCGGCGTGACCGTGCCGACCTCGACGAAGCCGAAGCCGAGCCGCAGCAGCGCGTCCGCCACCTCGCCGTGCTTGTCGAAGCCCGCCGCCATGCCGATCGGATTGGGAAAATTGAGACCGAAGGCACGGACCGAGAGCTTCGGATCGTCGGCCGGAGGTCTTCCGCGCGGCACCAGCTTGAGCGCCTGGATCGCCAGGCGATGGGCGTTCTCGGCCTCGACAAGCCCTAACAGCGGCCGGGCAAGGCAATCGAAGATACCCTTCATGGGGACAGATCCGGAAAGACGTGACGGCCATCGGGGCCGAGCGGCAGCGGTTGGACCCATTTGACCGCATCTAGGGACAGAGGCTCGTAGAGATGCGGGAACAGGGCACCGCCGCGCGAAGGCTCCCACTTCAAGGCTGCGCCCAGCATGGCGGTATCGACCGCTACCAGGACCTGCCCGGTCGCGCCCGCAAAATGCTTCGCGGCCGTCTCAGGGACCTGCACCCCGGTCGAGAAATGGATGAAGCCGTCGCGCAAATCAGGCGGGGCGCCCGCGAATGCGCCGGCACGCTCGGCTTCCCGCCAAAGCTCTGCGGAACAGATCTTGTAGATAGTCGGCACTCTCCCCGGCTCCACTCGCGGTCCACGCTCCCGCGCCCCCCGGACGACCAATCCCGGATTGGCGCTCCGACGTCAATCCGTCGGCGCCTGCGCTGCCGCCGGCCAGTCATGCACGTCGTACTCACCAGCACGCGCAACCGGCAGCGCCTCTCGACATTGGGCTATAAATCCTATTGGGTTATAAATCCTAGATTCGAGCCCAAGGTCCACACCCCGCAGAGGCCGGCGAAGAAATCCATGCTCACGCACGCCCAGCTCTGGACCGCCCTCGACCGGCTTGCCGCCCGCGCCGGACTTTCGCCTTCCGGGCTTGCCAAGGCCGCGGGACTCGACCCTACATCCTTCAACAAGTCGAAGCGCATCACCGCGCAAGGCCGCGAACGCTGGCCCTCGACTGAATCCGTCGCCCGCGCGCTCTCGGCGACCCATACGAGCCTCGATGTGTTCGTGCAGCTGATCGGCGAGAGCGGACATATCCTCGCGCAGTCGGTGCCACGCATCGCCCTCACCCAGATGGGCAGCGCCGCCGAGGCAAGTGGCGCGTTCGATGATTCCGGAATTCCGGTCGGCAAGAGCTGGGAGCAGATGAAGTTCCCGGACATTGACGACGAGAACATCTATGCAATCGAAATCTCCGGCAATTCGCTGGAGCCTACCTACCGGCACGGCACCATGCTGATCGTCTCGCCCAATGCCGCAATCCGCCGCGGCGACCGCATCGTGGTCAAGACCAAGGATGGCCAGGTGGTGCTGAGCGAGCTCAAGCGCCGCACGTCCAAGCTCATCGAGCTGCGCAGCCTCGGTGCAGAAGGCGCCGAGCGCAGCGTGATGCTGCATGACGTGCTGTGGATGCAGCGTATCGTCTGGGCGTCCCAGTAGTCATGATCGGGCGAGCGCACCGTCGATCATGTCGACGGTGTTCTTCAGGCCATAGACCGCGACGAAGGATCCGAAGCGCGGGCCTTTCTCCTGACCGAGCAGCACCTGATAGAGCATGTTGAACCAGTCGAGCGAGACGCCCGGCTTGCCGTCCTTGGTCTTGACTTTCCCGCTCTGGTCGAGGAACGGCTCGCGCCGGCCGACCTCGTAGACCACTTCCTGGATCTGCTCGGCCGTCGAGTCCGGCGCAAGCTGCCCGAGCGCTTCGCGCAGGTCGATCAACGCCGCCCGCTCGGCCGCGCTCGGCTCGCGATAGGTCTTCGCCGGCAGCACGAAGTCGCGATAGTAGTGGATCGCATAGCCGACCAGCGCATCAAGCCGCGGATGCGTCTGCGGGGTCACGCCCGGCCGATAGCGGCCGATGAACCCCCACAGCGTCTCGGCGTTCTCCGCATTGGATGAGGCAACCAGCGTCAGCAGCATCGAGAAGGCGATTGGCGCCTCCGGCTGCGGCGGGCTGCCGGAATGGATGTGCCAGACCGGGTTTGACAGGCGTTGCTTCTGGTCCTGCCGGCCATAGGCTTCAAGCAGCTGCTGGTACTCGTCGACCTGGCGCGGGATCACGTCGAAATAGAGACGCTTGGCGGCCTTGGGCTCACGGTACATGAACAGCGACAGGCTTTCCGGGCTCGCATAGCGCAGCCATTCCTCGATGGTTAGACCGTTGCCCTTCGACTTGGAGATCTTCTGGCCATTCTCGTCGAGAAAGAGCTCGTAGATGAAATTCTCAGGCGGCGTTCCACCGAGCGTGCGGCAGATTTCGCCGGAAAGCTTCGCGGAATCGATCAGATCCTTGCCGGCCATCTCGTAGTCGACACCGAGCGCAAGCCAGCGCATGGCCCAATCAGGCTTCCATTGCAGCTTGCAGCGCCCGCCGGTGACCGGTGTGGTCACCGGCTCATGGGTCTCCGGATCCTCGTAGGTGATGGTGCCAGCGCCAGCATCATGTGCGACGACCGGCACCTGCAGGACGACGCCGGTGCGCGGACAAATCGGCAGGAAAGGCGAATAGGTCTGCGCCCGCTCCTCACGCAGCGACGGCAGCATGATCCCCATCACTGCGTCAAAGCGCTCGAGCACGCGGCGCAGCGCCGTGTCGAACCGGCCGGAGGTGTAACAGGCCGTGGACGACAAGAACTCGTATTCGAAGCCGAACGTATCCAGAAAGGCACGCAGGCGCGCATTGTTGTGCTCGCCGAAACTCGGATGGGTGCCGAACGGATCGGGCACGCGGGTGAGCGGCTTGCCCAGGTGCTCCGCCACCATGTCCTTGTTCGGAATGTTGTCCGGCACCTTGCGCAGACCGTCGAGATCGTCCGAGAAGGCGATGAGCCGCGTCTTGATCTTGTCGTCGGTGAGCACCCGAAAGGCATGGCGCACCATGGTGGTGCGGGCGACCTCGCCGAAGGTGCCGATATGCGGCAGGCCGGACGGCCCGTAGCCGGTCTCGAAGATCACCGCGTCCTTATCGGCATTCTCCGGTACCCGTTTGAGCCGCGCGACTATCCTGCGCGCCTCCTCGAACGGCCAGGCGTTCGATCTCTCGGCGAGATCGCGCAGGTCGGCAGATGGCGGATCGGCCATGGACATGGTCGCCATTTCTCAAAACGGGCTGATCGGAAAATAGCGCAACCATAGATCGCTGAAGCGGCCCTGCTCCCAAACCCGGAACAGGGCCCAGTTCAGCGCCTGGCGGATCGTCTCGTTGCCCTTCTTCAAGGCGATGCCGACGCCCTCGCCGAAGTAGCGGCTGTCCATGTAGGGACCGCCGCGGAAAACGCAGCAATTGCCGGAGTCGGTGCCGTTGAGCCAGAAGGCGAGCGAGACCGCATCGCCGAACAGGAGATCAACATCCCCCTGCCGCAACGCGAGCCGCGCCACCTCGGCAGACGGATAAGGACGCAGATCGACCTCGGTGAACAGCGCCTTGAGATAGGCTTCGTGCGCAGTGCCCGCCACCACCGCAACCTTCTTGCCTTCGAGCTTTTCGGGCAACGGATCCTCGATCGGCGAATCGCGGCGGCCGACGAAGCGGCCCGGCGTGCGATAGTAGGGATCGGTGAAGTCCACCTTGGCCCGCATCTGGGGCGTCACCGCGATAGAGGCGATCACAGCGTCGCCGCGATTTTGATTGAGCGCGGCGAGCAGCGTTTCGAAACGACGCATCTGCACCGTGCAGGCGAGCTTCAGCTCCTCGCAAAGCATGCGGGCGAGATCGATATTGAAGCCCTGCGGATTGCCGTCCGGCCCGGCGAAGTTGAACGGCGGATAATCGATCTCGGTGAGAAAACGGATGCCGGCGACGCGCACGAGGTCGGGCCGCTCCGGCCGCCGGCGCGGGTCCCAGAAGCCCGGCACATGCACCGGTCCCTCGGCCCCGATCGCCTGCGCAAAGGCGTTTCGCGCCTGTGGCCCGATGAGTGCCACAAGCCCCAGCGAGAGGCCAAGGGCTAGCAAGAGCAGGGCTGAAGGCCGCGGGTCAGACTTCATCTTTGCGTGCATCGTGCGCCGACTTGCTGAAGTCAAGGATTTTGGTCCCGAGGCGAACCGAAAAGACATAACCATGGTCCGTTCATCCCGCCTCCGCGACGCGGAAGCGGGATCCAGTTCTTGCCGCATGAACAGAGGAGTGCATTTTGCGAAGACGACTGGATTCCCGCTTTCGCCGGAATGACCGGCGCAGCTCACGACCTGAAGATGCGTTCCACGTTGTCGATCAGCGGGTTAAGACTCGAGGTGTCGAGCTCCTCGCGGGCAATGATGTCGATGGTCACGGGCGATAGCGCGGGCAGGACACCGGCTTCTTCGATCACGAGCCCTTCGGGCACGAGCGGCCGCGGCAGCGGCAGATAGCCGATGCCCGCAATAGCGCCCGAGCGGCGCGCGAGCGAATCGAACGCTGTGAACACGATCTCGTAGGGCTGGTTCGCCTGCTCCAGCGCATCAATGGCGATCCGGTCGGGCAGCAGCACGTTGGGGGAGCTCACCAGCGGCACCGGACGATCCGGGTCGAAGGTGAAATCCGGCGCCCTGGTCCAGACCAGATCCTCCGGCCAGGAGCGCAGCGGATTGTTGCTGCCCTCTTCTTCGTCGGTCATCACGAAGGCGAGATCGAGATAGCCTGAGCGGATGCTGCGCAGGAGGCTCGCGGAATGGTCACAGCAGATCTGCAGGCGCGAATTCCCGATCGCGTCCGGCCCTTCGGCCAAGATCGGCCTCAGCTTGAAGGCGGCGAAGATATTGGGAATGCCCAGCCTAATGACCGGCAGGGTCCGCTGCTGGCTCGCCGAGTTGACGATCTGATCGTTGATCAACAGGATGCGGCGCGCGTATTTGAGCACCTGCTCGCCGCAGGCCGTGAGGTTCACGCCGGCGACATTGCGCTCGATCAGATCGGCGCCGATCAGCTGCTCGAGCTTCTTCATATGGGCGCTGACCGCCGGCTGCGTGAGCTCGAACAAATGCGCGGCCTTGGTGAAGCTGCCGAGCTGATAGATGGCGACGAACGTGCGCAGGAGGTCGGTCGGTATGTTGACCTTATCGGTTGGTCCGACGACCTTCTCGTGCGCCGGCTCCGGTTCTTTGCCGCCTGGGCGCGCCCGCGTCTTGCGCATTCCTGTGACCCCATTCTCGGCTGGACAACGAAGTTCCGCCGCTCATGCTCCAAGCTGCATTCATTCTATGCATAGCCACAGCGCGCCGTACATTCCCATTTAGCGGGGGCGGGCCGCCCGAGAGGCGGGCGGCGCAGAGCTCAAAGCTGGGCGCGCAAATCAGCCGCAGCCGCCTCAGGGGTGCGCTTCAGATTGAACGGCGACACGAAACGACCGTCCTTGTCCATCAGATAGGTGATGGCAGTGTGGTCCATGGTGTAGCCGCCGCCGTCGAGCGGCACCTTCTTGAAATAGACCCGATATTCCTTGGCGACCTTGGTGATCTCGTCAAGGTCGCCGGTCAGGCCCGACACGTGCGGGTCGAAGCTCGACAGGTAATCCTTAAGCACGCTCTGGGTGTCACGCTCCGGATCGACCGTGATGAACATTGCGTGGGTTCGGTCCGCATCGGGCCCGAGCGCAGCCATGACTTGGGAAATGTCGAACAGCGTCGTGGGACAGACATCCGGACAATGGGTGAAGCCGAAGAAAACGAGCGAAGGATGTCCTTTGAGATCCTGCTCCGTGACGGTCCGTCCCTCCTGGTCGGTGAGCGCAAACGGGCCGCCGATCGCCACCGCCTGCGGGGCTCCCGGCGCCGGCGTATTCGGCTTGATCAAGAGCACAATGCCGAAGACCAGCACCAGACCGGCCACGAAGGCACCGAACACCGTAACGGCGCGCATAACAGGTTGCGTCATAGTCTACTCTCGCCGCGCTATTGCCGCCGATTTGAAGTTCCAGCCACAACTGCGGCAAGCTCTTTCAGGAACTTCAAATCGAGCGGCACTGGAATCACACATTTGCTAGTGCCCCTTTCTTTCCGAAGTTCGTGCCGAAGGGTGGCGAGATGTATCACGAACTTCGGAAAGGGGGCACTCGTCACATGCAAGCCGCAATCCCGGCCAGGATGGTCTCGTAGAAGACCGCAGTGCCGTAATACGCCCAAAGCGCCGCCGTGGCGCCGAGCAACAACGTCGCGCCTGCAGCCGCGAACGGCAGCAACCGCGGCCGGCTGTGGGTCGGAGCCGTCGCGTCTTCCACTGTGCCCTCTGCCTGCGCCCGCATTTGCTCCTCGAGATAAGCCGGCGACCGCTCTCCGGCAATACGCCCCCGCCTATCCGGCAATCAATGTGCAACCTGCGGTTCGGAAGGCGCGGCGACCCGCACTTGCTCGATTACCCCCTGATTTTACTCGCAAATTTCGGGTTCGAACTGCAAAATCTACGGTACAATAGCACCTTTTAGCGCCGTCAGGTCTCGGGTAATCGCCGCGACCAGAAATTCACCGACGTTGCGCTCCCGACCTGCGAGGACCTGAGCCCCTCGCGCGGCCACCTCATGGGTGCCGTCGCACCCATAAGGGCAGCGGCACGGCACAAAGCAATCAACAATCGTCCTTGCGGTGAGGCAAGACGAGCTTCGATCTTGCGAGCAATCAGATCATCGCTCCGCTCAGAACCGCACGGATCCGCCGGCGCCCCTCGCAAGGTGCACTCATGCCGTGTGCCGATTGCGAGGACTGGCGCGAGCGGTAATTCCGCAGCATGATGCGGGAGCAGCGATCGGATGACCCCATGGCAACCCGCGAGTTCGACGAAGAGAGGCTTTCCGAAGCCTACTCGATCATCGAGAACACGCCGGACACGGAAGAGACGGTCACCAAGCTGCGCGACCTCATCGGCGTCGATCATCTCGTCTATCATTCGTCCAAGCTCGGGGCGAGCCCGTCGGTCGACCCCTATATCCGCCTGACCTATCCGGCTTCCTGGATCAAACGCTACCTGCAAATGAACTATGTCGACCTCGATCCGGTGCTGCGCGAAGGGTTCCAGCGCACGCTCCCTTTCGACTGGAGCGAGCTGACGGTTCGGACCGAGGCCGAGGTCGCCTTTCTGCACGATGCGCTGGCGCACGGCGTAGGGCCGCACGGGCTCTCGATTCCGCTGCAGAGCAAGCACGGCCATCGCGCCCTGTTCTCGGTCTCATCCTCGGGCTCGAAGGAGGAGTGGATCGCGTTCGTGCGGGCAATGCAGCCGGCGCTGATCCAGATCGGCAACCGCTTGCACCGGCGCGTGATCAGCGAGGTGTTCGGCGAAGACCGTCCGCATTTGACGGCGCGCGAGCTCGAATGCCTGCGCTGGGTGGCGCGCGGCAAGGACACCAGCGATATCGCCGTCATCTTGGACATCTCGCCGCATACCGCGCGCTTTTATTTGAAATCAGCGCGCTTCAAGCTCGATGCCGTCACCTCCGCACAGGCGGTGAGCAAAGCCGTCAAGCTCGGTCTGCTGGTCATCTGACGTCAAGCCGATGGCGTGAACCGGTCATTCCCAGCGAAGGCCGAGATCGCGTCGCCGTATGGGTCCCTGCTTTCGCAGGGACGACCTTGTCCCTGGTGTTCTATTTTCAACGCTTGAGAAATAGCCAAGCTGTCCCCCGGACGCGGCGCAGCAATTGCTGCGCCGCTGATCCGGGATCATTCCAAACTCACGACGCTGCCTGGAACGGCCCCGGGACAAGATGAAACAGGCGTGAGAGTCGCGACTAGGCGATTAGATCGACCACAACGTTCGCCTAAATAACGAATAGATTGATCAAAAGATTCGTCTAAATAACGAGTAGATTGAGCAATCAATCACTGACGCTTTTTAGTCAACAAGCTTGCTCCCCTCGCCTCGCCAGATCACAGTACGATTCCGTAATTTTACGGAAGCCGGAAGTCGTCGCGGCGCTTTCGTTGCTACCGAGGACGCCCGGCATCAGAGCGCGACGCGGATCTTTCCGCAGCGTGCGAGGAGAGGGCGACATGATCGTCGTGGTCGAGCCGCACAATGCGCGGCAATACGCAGACCTGATGGACCAGATGTTTCGCCTGCGCGCGCGCGTATTTCGCGATCGCCTCAAATGGGATGTTCAGGTCGAGGACGGGAAGGAGCGGGACAAATACGACGACGAGGGCCCCGTTTACATCATCTACGCGGACGCGGCCTCGCAGAAAATCAAGGGCAGCCTGCGCCTCTTGCCGACCACGGGCCCGACCGTGCTCGGCGATATTTTTGCCGACACGCTTCCCGATGCGGTCGCGCTCAGCGCGCCGACGATCTGGGAGTGCACGCGGTTCTGCGTCGAGGAGAGCGCGCCACACCGTCGGCATCGCGACGAGCTCATCAGCTCCGGCATCCTGATCGCGGCGTTGGGAGAGGTGGCCATCAAGGCCGGCATCGAGGCGATCCTCGGAAATTTCGACCAGACGATGCTCCGCCTCTATCGGCGCATCGGCTGTGACGTGGAAGTGCTGGGCTCGACCAAACGATACGGCGAGCCGGTCTATCTCGGCTTGTTCCCGGTATCGAGGACCATTCTGGGCAAGGTCAAGGGAAGGCTCAGGACCGAGCGTTCCGATGAAGCCGAAAGGCCGCCATTGGTGGCCTGACTGGATGCAGAAAGCATCGACGGTCCGCGCCGGCGCGGTTCGTTCCGGCGTGGGCGGGTACCGGCCCCCCCCTCAAATGGGGGGGATGACCGGACCGTTCTGGCGCACGTACATATTCATCTCTTTGGTATGGGGGTGCGGACATGCAATCGACCGTCGTGAAGCGCTCCATCGTGGTGTCGGGTCACAAGACCAGCGTCAGCCTGGAGGATGCCTTCTGGGAAGCGCTGAAGAAGATCGCGGCCAGTCGCGACATGACCTTGACCGAGGTCGTCGCCGTGATAGACGCCGCGCGCGAGCACGCCAATCTGTCGTCGGCGATCCGGCTCTATATCCTGGAATTCTACCGCGAGCAGCTCGCCACGCAATCGACCCCGCCCGATGGATCGATCGATCCGACAGGCGAGGCGCAAGACCGCCGCAGCTCCGGCGGAGAGAGCGGGTCTTTCGCACGCTCGCTGGCTTGACCAGGCGCGAGGCGGGCCTGTTCTTGCGGCCGGTGCAGTAAGGATCATAGCCGTAGCTCGTCTGCAGCGCGCGGCGATCGCGAGCGCCCTGCCGGCTGTTCCGCTTCGCGGACCGCCGCTACTAGACGACCGATTCCATGAATCCGGATTCTCTTGGTAAGCGAAGCCGGATGGAACCGGAAGAATCTTGGTGGATTCCTCGTCTGTGATTGACGAGACGAGGAGTTTTGCCATGGCAGGATGGCGGC